>Ga0129314_1000019_pt1 | contig 233334 bp, 193 predicted proteins | sample O1111metagenome_FD_94431 | JGI IMG/M metagenome (GOLD analysis project Ga0129314, IMG submission 94431) | Orangutan individual fecal microbial communities from fecal samples from Wisconsin, USA - O1111 metagenome | ecosystem: Host-associated > Mammals > Digestive system > Large intestine >...
TACCTAATCCAAACGTTCTAAAATTATAAAAAGATGGTGCTTGGCCATTTAATTTCGCCGCATCAATACTCACTTCAGAAAGTTTCTTTTTCTTCATAACCACTTTTTTTGTCCGGTAGGATCTTCTCTTTTTAACCCAAAATTGATTAAATAATTTTGGGTTAATTCCTACCTATTCTCTGGGACAAAAAATGTAACGATGAAGAAAAAGAAAATAACTCAATTAACAAAATCAGCCACAATTGCATCCGATGATGAATTTCCAATGATACAGAAAAACACGTCTACGGTGCAAGCAATTACTCAATCGCTACTAAGTAAAAGCATATTAACTGCCGCGAGTCAACGATTAAGATCATTATATGTAAAAGCCAGTACTGGTAATTTGTTAAACGCTTTTTCCACGTGGACACTTGGCCCTAATTGGAGCATTGATACAAGTGGTGATCTTGTTAATAACACTATTGGCGAAATGTACGGGCATACAGAAACGAACGTATTTACCCCAGGGAGTGGGAAGACATACATTGTAGTCTGCGAACTAACAGAACTTGACGGAATTATGAGTCTACAATTGCATAGCGGAACTTCTTCTTATAAAACCTTCAATTCACGTGCTGTTGGTAATAATTTCTTCATGTTCGAAGGAGAAGGGGTAGCCCTAAGAATGCGAATCTACGGTAATATCTCAAACAAGATACGTATCAAGTCAATGATAATTTGTGAAATGAAACTATCTGATTTGCCTCTTGTTATTGAGACGGCTCTAAGAAATATTTAAGATGATTGCGACGCTAAATCCTCCGGCGCAATCAACTTAAAAAACAAACTCAGTCGCTACATATCCTTCAGGAATTGACCCTACTATAGGGGTGATAAGATTTGTATTACCTGTATTACCTAACACTAACTGGTATGGAATTGAAGCGGTAGTATTGTGATGGATTTCAATGTAACTATTATTTCCTGGTTTTGTCAGGATACGCCCCCTGTTGAATCTGTTATCTCCGGGAAATTCGGTCAGCGCTTTGAAAACTATAGGACTTGAATATCCTACACCAAATACTAATAATACGCCCGTATTAAGTATTGATCCTGCAACAATAGATAGTGTTCCGAAGGCTCCATTTGCATTACACTCCGCTACTCTCTTCCAACCGGATGATGTTAATGTAAATGATATTCTCTGCTGTGGAACCTCTTTGTTACGGTCAATCAGCGAGCCTAATGTGGATAGTCGTACCTTTTTCATAGTTTCTTTTTTTGTCCCAGAGAATAGGTAGGAATTAACCCAAAATTATTTAATCAATTTTGGGTTAAAAAGAGAAGATCCTACCGGACAAAAAATAAAGTGATTATGAAGAAAATACGGTTAACAAATTACATAAATACTCTGCCAAATCGAGCGACTTTATCTTCATCAGACAAGTTACTCGTCGAAACAGCGTCAGGGCCTCAGATGCTTTCAAATGTACGCAATGATCTGCTGAAATATGCGAATGTAGACACATTATTCAGACTATTTGACCCAGACAGATGGGAAGTCGGGGGAATTATGTCGGCCACCGGCGCAAATGATAATTCAATCACAGGAGGAATCCGAATAAAATACGGCGTCCTTGTGAAATCTGGCAAAACGTATCAGTTTGTCAATCCGACGCCGGGAATGCTATATATCATATGCTATAACATTGATGGAACATTTAATTCTACCCTTGAATCATTACCAGCAGGTACGACATTCAACAGATCGATCCCGGTAGGCGTGAGGTTTATTCGGATTTGGAAAATAGCCGATTTGAGCTCCATACCAGAAATAAAGATAACAGAGGTTTTATAAGCTCCGAAAGGGGTTTACATTTCTCTCCATTCGCTCCAGTTGCTGGCCGAAAGTACACGATAATATACTTTGGCGCTAATATTAACAGAAAAAGCTAATTGATACGCATATCCGGCAGCCCTCTTTATGTGTAATAAATTACAAGCTTCAGATACTGGAGAGTTATCCGCATTAGCGGATGCAGTGTAAAATCCGGTATTCAGATCATTATTGAAATTTGAAACATAAGGAGTTGTATCGTTGGTCATTGTACCTAATCCAAACGTTCTAAAATTATAAAAAGATGGTGCTTGGCCATTTAATTTCGCCGCATCAATACTCACTTCAGAAAGTTTCTTTTTCTTCATAACCACTTTTTTTGTCCCAAAAATCCACCTTGAATTAACATTCGTATCTTTGCTCAGAAAAACATGATCTATGCCTACATCCGTGTCAGCACTGAGAAACAGACCGTCGAAAATCAGAAACAAGAAATAGAGAGATTTGCGGAGCAAAAGGGAATTAAAATAGAAAAATGGATAAAAGAAACAGTCTCCGGCACAACCAATAGTCAGAACAGGCGCCTGGGGGCATTACTAAAAAAACTCCGAAAGGATGACATTCTGATCATCTCGGAGATTAGTCGGCTCTCCAGAAAACTTATGGATATTATGGAGGTCCTCCGGATCTGTATGGAACGGGAGGTAATTGTATTTTCTATCAAGGAAGGTTACGAGCTCGGAGATACAATTGTAAGTAAAGTATTGGCGTTTGCTTTCGGGTTATCGGCCGAAATTGAACGTAATTTAATATCACAACGCACAAAAGAAGGCCTCGCTCGGGCAAAAGCTGCAGGCGTTAAACTGGGTCGAAAAAAAGGTGGAAAAAACAGCAAGTATAAATTATCTGACAAAGAAGGCCGGTTACTCGAAATGCTGTGTATCGAGCACCGGAGCAAAGAATACATTGCGAAAAAACTAAAGTGCTCTGTCTCCTGCCTTAATGCACATATCAAGAGAATGAAGGAAATGTAATATATGTATTTGTAGGTCTATAGGTCTGTAGGTCTGGAAAAATCAACCCACCTTAGCCAATTTATTGAAACAAAGAATGCCCTCTTGTTTATCTTCATCCAAAACATGGGCATATATTAATGTTTCCCGGATGTCGGAATGTCCCATTATCTCTTTTAGAGATGTCAAATCCTTAGTTTTTGAAAGAAAATAAGTGGCAAATGTGTGTCGGCCAGACTTGGTTGATAATTTTTTTGGAATTTCAAGTTCTGATGCGATATCCTTGAGGAACTTATTAATTGTTTGCTCTGCAGGCATACCTTCAAAAATTAATCCTTTTTTCCGTGTGCCGACAATATTTCGGAGAACCTTTCTGAGCATATCGGATACCGGTACAATTACCATACTTCCATTCTTCTTTTTTGTTTTTTGACGAACGTAAAAAAAAGTATCATCAGTAAATTGTTCAAGTTTCAATTGTAATGCATCTCCGATATGTAAAGATGAGAAACAGAGAAATAAAAAGAATTCCAAAATTTTATGATATTTTGATTCAAAGAAACCTTCATCGTATGCTTTTAAAAATATATGGATTTCATTTTCTATAAGGTATGTAAAATTACCGTCTATTTTCTTGATCTTAAAATCTTCGAATGGATTCTCATCCATATACCCTTTTTTGACTGCAACTCTCACATATTTTTTTATAATGCCTAAATTCTTATATGCTGTATTGTCATTATTTTTTAGATCCTTTTTTAGATAGTAGAAATAATCAACGATCCATTCTACAGTAATATCATCAAAATGTAGGTTTTTATTATACTTCATCACTTTCCTGATAACCTTTTGGTCATTCTGAATTGTCGACAACTCATTATCCTTATTTACATGCTTAATATTATCCTTAATGAACGCAAAGAAAGTTTCATAATCATCCGGGCGATTATATGATCTTTCAAATGCTGATTTTGTAAGAACTTTGTTTCGTAAACGGAATTTCACGAAGATGTCATTAATCCGAGAAGCTACATTATCTATTAAAAGATTCTTATCATCATGATAAGGGTCGCTCTTCTTTATCCTGCAAGTTTTTTCGTCCCAGTCATTTATTTCACATCCGACTAAAGTCGACCTGTTAACTTTTTCTCTCTTCAGATAGAAGCGGAAGTAAACATATCCGTAGGTAGAATCCTGGGTGTGTTTTCTAAAATAGAAAGTAACTTTTCTCATAATTTACATGGTCTGTTTTCGTTCTAAAAATGCTCTCAAAAAACCTCCGGTCTACAGCCGGGCTACAATGTGTTGCGAAATGGCCAAATTCAAAAATCGACTAAACTATTGAGACATATGGACATAAAAAAATCCAGCACTAACAAGCAGTGTTGGATTTTTTTATTTTGAGGTACCTGGCGGATTCGAACCGCCGTCAACGGTTTTGCAGACCGGTGCCTAACCACTCGGCCAAGGTACCAATACTCATCAAAGAGGCTGCAAAGGTAGTATATTTTTTTGATTTATAAAAGTATGTTCTATGAAAATAATAATCTGAAAGCGTCGCTCACCCTTTTCACCTGCTGGATATTGATCTTCGTCTTCTTACTGAAGCCTTTCAGATTGTTGAAAGGCACAAGAATACGGGAAAAGCCCAACTTTTCAGCCTCCTGAATACGCTGTTCTATCCGGTGTACCGGACGTATCTCTCCTGACAATCCGACTTCACCACAGAGACAGGTGTCGCTCTCAATCGTCATGTCGAGGCTGGACGAAAGTACAGCGCTGATGACTGCGAGATCCATGCCGGGATCACTCACTCGCAAACCTCCTGCAATATTCAGGAAGACATCTTTTTGCGCGAGTTTAAACCCAGCCCGTTTTTCCAACACCGCCAGCAGCATATTCATCCGCCGGATATCAAATCCGGTAGCGGAACGTTGCGGCGTACCATACGCCGCGGTACTCACCAATGCCTGCGTCTCTATCAGGAAAGGACGTACACCCTCCACTGCCGCGGCAATGGCAACACCGCTCAGTCCATCATGGTTCTGGGTAAGAAGCAACTCCGACGGATTGCTCACCTCGCGCAATCCCGACCGGTTCATCTCGTAAATAGCGAGTTCCGCAGTGCTCCCAAAACGGTTCTTGACACCGCGAAGGATGCGGTACATATAATGCGGGTCGCCTTCAAACTGTAATACGGCGTCCACCATATGCTCCAATATCTTGGGGCCGGCGATACTTCCCTCCTTGGTGATATGTCCGATAAGTAAAACAGGCGTACCCGATTGTTTGGCAAACTTGAGTAGCGACGAAGCACACTCGCGCACCTGGGAAATACTACCGGGAGACGATTCCAGCGCTTCACTGTAAATAGTCTGTACCGAGTCGATAATCAACAATTGCGGCGACACTTTCCTTACATGCTTAAAAATTTCATCGAGGTTGGTCTCACATACGATCAGACAATCATCATTTTGTATACCGATCCGGTCGCCACGCAGCTTCAACTGACCTGCGCTTTCTTCACCCGATACATAGAGAGACTTCACACCGGAGAGCTTCAAAATGGTTTGGAGCACCAATGTCGATTTTCCGATACCCGGCTCTCCTCCGATCAGCACAACGGAGGCAGGCACCAATCCTCCTCCCAGCACACGGTTCAACTCCCCGTCGTTCATATCGATCCTCGGCAGTTCTTCGGCTTTGATCTCGCTCAGTGTCACCGGTTCACTCCTGACCTCCCCGAAAGAACGGGTATCTTCCTGTTTCGAAGCAGTATCCTTACGTACCAGTTCTTCAACAAAGGTCGACCATTCGCCGCAGGCAGGACATTTCCCCATCCACTTGGGAGATTCATATCCGCAACTGGAGCAAAAATATACAGATTTCAGTTTCGCCATGCAGTTATTGTTTAGAAAGGTAAAGATAGAGAAATTTCTTGTATTTTTGTAGCGCATATAAATCGATTACAGATGTCAATTATTCATACACTCATTTCCAAATCACTGAATATTCCTATCAGAAATGTAGAGAACAGTATCAAATTGCTGGAAGAAGGTGCCACCATCCCTTTTATCAGCCGCTACCGGAAAGAGGTGACAGGAGGGTTGGATGAGGTGAAGATCGCCAATATCAAAGAGCTGAATGAAAAGTATACAGAACTCGAGAAACGAAAGGAATATGTACTTAAGTCGATTTCGGAGCAGGAAAAACTGACGCCCGAACTCGAAAAAGAGATCACTGATTGCTGGGACAGCACAGAACTCGAGGATATCTACCTGCCCTATAAACCGAAACGGCAGACCCGTGCTGAAATTGCCCGCAAGAACGGACTGGAACCTCTTGCGAAATGGTTGATGGCACAGCACCCAGATTCACCTGAAGCAAAAGCGGCACAGTATGTCAATGAGAATGTATCCGATGCAGAGGCAGCACTGAAAGGGGCTCGTGATATCATCGCCGAATGGGTGAACGAAGATTCGCATGCACGCCAAATGGTACGGAATATGTTTGCCCGTGATGCGATAATCACCTCGAAAGTGGTGAAAGGAAAAGAAGAGGGAGGAGAGAAATACAGGGATTATTTCGATTTTTCCGCACCATTATCACGTTGTCCGTCACACCGAATCTTAGCGCTTCGCCGTGGCGAAGCAGAAGGGTTTCTGCGTGTATCCATTTCTCCCGATGATGAAAAATGCCTCGACAGGCTTGTACCGCGCTATGCAAAAAATGACACTGAAGCAGCCGATCAGGTGGAGGATGCGGTGACCGACAGTTACAAACGCCTGTTGAAACCTTCCATAGAGACGGAGTTTGGCAACCTCTCAAAAGAACAGGCCGACGAAGCGGCCATCGCTGTTTTCGCGGAAAACCTGCGCCAGTTACTTCTGTCTCCTCCCTTAGGGCAGAAACGTATCCTGGGCGTTGACCCCGGGTATCGTACCGGCTGTAAGTTAGTCTGTTTGGATGAACAAGGAAATCTGCTGCATAACGAGACCATCTATCCTCATCCTCCGCAGAACGAGTTTACCAAATCGGCAAGTAAAGTAGTAAAACTGGTTTCCACCTACCGGATCGATGCCATTGCCATAGGGAACGGTACCGCCAGCCGCGAAACGGAACGTTTTATCACTAACCTGCGGTACGAAAAAGAGGTGAAAGTATTCGTAGTAAGTGAAAGTGGTGCATCGGTCTATTCCGTCTCGAAGATAGCACGTGAAGAGTTCCCCGAATATGATGTGACTGTAAGGGGTGCCGTCTCTATTGGGCGGCGACTGAGTGACCCGCTGGCAGAATTAGTAAAGATCGATCCCAAATCGATTGGCGTGGGCCAATACCAGCACGATGTGGATCAGACAAAGCTGAAAAGATCTCTCGACCAGACCGTGGAAAATTGTGTAAACCTCGTTGGAGTGAACCTCAATACGGCCAGTAAGCACCTGCTCACCTATGTATCCGGGTTGGGGGAGGCGCTGGCACAAAATATCGTGAATTGGCGCACGGAAAACGGTCCTTTCCGTGCACGCAAGGAACTAAAGAAAGTACCGCGTCTGGGAGAAAAAGCGTTTGAACAATGCGCAGGATTCCTTCGTATTCCGGATGCGGAAAATCCGTTAGATAATTCCGCCGTGCATCCCGAAAGCTACGCGATCGTGGAACAGATGGCAGAAGACCTGCAATGTACGGTCAAAGAATTAATCCGCAACAAACCGCTGATCGGAACCATCGATATCAACCGATACAAAACAGAAAAAGTAGGTGAAGAGACACTTACAGACATATTACAGGAACTGGAGAAACCGGGGCGGGATCCGCGTACCAAGGTTCAGGTATTAGAGTTTGACCCCAATATTCGGACCATTAACGACCTGAAAGAAGGAATGATATTATCGGGCATCGTCACCAATATTACTAATTTCGGTTGCTTCGTGGATGTGGGTATTAAGGAGAACGGGTTAGTACATATTTCAGAGTTGGCAGACCGGTTTGTATCCAATCCCACCGATGTCGTATCACTCCATCAACATGTGAAAGTAAGGGTGCTGTCCATCGATTTGGAGCGAAAACGGATCCAATTAAGCATGAAACCTACGTATTTTAAATAATCATTACACACCCGGCAGAAATGATTATTTTGAACATCAATAGTTTTAATCACATGAAAAGGGGTAAAAGAGGGTAGTGTGAAATATTTCGGACGGCAGAGCAACGCAAGGTTCTGCCGTCCGAATTCAATCGTTCATTACTTGAGACTTTTATACATTGAAGAAGGGAAATAAATTTGAAATCCTACGTTCAAAGATAGCCCGTTGTAACTTCCCGCGCCGAATTTACCATCATAAAGCAACAAACCCTCCACGGCTACATTATCCGAGAGGAAATAGGAATAGCCAGGCCCGAAATTCACATTGAAACCGACATCAGCCCCTTTAACTCCACCTAGACCTGCCCCGGCTTCCAAGAACCAACGACCTTGCTTCAGCAGCGTATCGAATTCCTCCTGCCCGAAATAATAACGACCGAAAACATTCAAATTATATTCATAATTGGTAGTGGCCTTTTCGGCACCTTCATATTTTTGGGACGTTAACCCTAAGCCTACTTTTGCACCTATCGCCACATTATCTTGGATAAAATAGCCAACGCGCGGGGTCAAGTTAATTGAAAAAGCATTTCCACTACCTAATCCCAGACTCAAGTCTCCGATGCCACCGCCTACCAGCGTACTACCTTTCTGAAGTTGAGCAGTAGCCACACCTATAGAACAGGCAAAAACCAATACAGTTGTAAACAAAAATTTTTTCATTTCTTGAAGTTTTAGTGATTCTACATAAATGTTATTTAATTTCTGAGACAATTCAACTCGGTCTCAATTTCTATTACAACAACCACTTTTAATTTTTGTTTAAACTACTTTTTATAATTTACTTTCAAAGGCATTACATGTAGCGTTCCACAAACGGGATTTTTAGAATCAGTAACCATGACTTTTACAATTTGATTACATAGATTTTAACTACATAGATTGTTAATTCAAAATTTCAAATTTCAGGATTTGGCTTCGCTGATTTACTTAAAAATCCAATGTCAACTGCTGCTCAGTAAGGCGGAAACTCTTCCGGTGATAGGAAGTAATTCCATATCGATTTATCGCTTCACGATGCGCCTTGGTGGGATATCCTTTATTACGATGCCAACCGTATTCGGAATGGATTTCATGGAGCTCATTCATATATTCATCACGGTATGTTTTTGCAAGAATCGAAGCGGCAGCTATAGACCTGTATTTCATATCACCTTTTATTATGCAGCTATGAGGGATATTACCGAAGGGACGAAAACGGTTGCCGTCCACCAAAATATATTCAGGGGGTATCTGCAGACGAGCCAATGCCCGATGCATCGCCTTTACGGAAGCCCATAGGATATTCATTTCATCAATTTCTTCCGGGGAACAACTTTCCACAGCATAACACAAAGCATTTTCTTCGATGATCTTCCGTAATTCATCTCGTTCTTTTTCCGAAAGCTGTTTGGAATCATTCAATCCGTCACAATGAAAATCATCAGGCAAGATCACCGCAGCGGCAAAAACGGGTCCGGCCAGACAACCACGCCCGGCTTCATCACACCCGGCCTCCAAACGGCCCGGTTGCATACAAATCATTAATGGATCAAACTGTTTCATCCCACTTTCCATCACTGTCCACCATCACTTAACCACCAAACCACCTGGGCACTTTCCCACTTTATTGAAGAGGTATCACTACCCGGTTATCTTCCGGAGGAAAATCTAACAAAAATGATTCCACATCAGCTTCATTCCCCATTTGGTCAGCAAAAAGACGGATCGCTTCCTTTATCTCCGGCTCCAACCTTTCATCTCCTCCCACATGCATCAGGTTCAGCCTTACAATCACATCCGTAAGCACCTCACGGGTTTCCTGAGACATATGAATATCCAACCTTTGCAACCTGTTCTCAGCCACTCGCCGGGTAACAGCCTCCAGTTTATCACGATATATAGCTGTCAAGTCAGGATTACCGGGGAGAGAGGTCACAAAACGGGTATTAATAGAAAGACCGGTATCAGTCAGTTCCATCAGTCTGTAGGCAAAAGGATATTGTGCCAACGAAGCAGTTTCCACATCATAGATAACATTTCCGGCAGAAGAGGTATGCATAGTGATATCATTGGCGTGAAAATGTCCTGTAAAAACTACTTTCAGTCCGGCATCGGCAAGAAGACCGGCATTCTTTTCCCATTCATCGATCAGGTACTGGGAAAAGAAAGCTGCCTGGTAAGGCATATGTTCCACCAGGCCATGATGCATCATTCCCAAAACGGTGATTCCTTTCTCTTTCGCTTCGCTGAGGATATCAAGCGCCCAGTCCATTGTCGCCGGATGGATACGGCCAGCAGTGACAGAGGTTGTTGTATGCTCCTCATACCGGTTAGTATCGAAACAGAGGAGCCATACGGATTCATTGATCTCTGCAAGATAACTCAGGGAAGCCTTATCCCTTTTCAACGCATCCGAATAACCGAATGGAGCGTATAGCTCCTCAAATTCCTGTTTTGAGATAGTTTCGGTGGAGGTAGCTTTATCTCCATGATAGGCTTTTGCGTCGGGGATATTGATATCATGGTTACCGGGGATTACAAGAATACGGGTTCCCTGGTTTTGTAACAACCGGAGCTTTTCTATAACACCAAGATGGCTTTGCCTCTCACCGTGATTGGTAATGTCACCCGTCACCAATAACAGATCAGGCGCCTCTTTTAGTAAATCGACCAATACTGTATCCAGCACAGCATGTAAATCGGCAATATTTCTACCAGTCGATCTCTCATATGCAGAGAGTGCTTCCCCCTCCGCTGCAAGGTTTTTATCAAGAAAATGAATATCAGTTATTACAGCAATCTTTATCGTTCCGGCAATTCCGGACGATGCATAATATCCGAGAAAGAGGATAAAAAGAATAAGAATAGTTCCTCTTTTATGAATTAAGTAAGTTTTCGATTTCATCGATATCGGATCGGAATCCTTTGTCTACTTCATAGAAATCCTTTACTGTATTGCAGGCATGAAGTACGGTCGCATGATTACGGTTACCCACCTGGGCACCTATCTGTGAAAGTGACAATTCCGTATGTTTCTTGATAAAATACATAGTCACCTGGCGTGCCTGCACTATTTCACGCTTACGGGATGCGGACTGGATAAGATCTTTCTTCACATGATAGAAGTCAGATACTATATCCTGTATCTTCTGTACGGTGATACGTTTCTTTTCGAATTTAATACTTTGTTCCACCACCCGCCGTGCCAACACCAGGTCGATCTCACGATTGTTGATGATGGAATGTGCCATCAGGGAGACCACAATCCCTTCCAGGTCACGCACATTTTCAGTAACGTTCTCGGCAATAAATTCGATCACATTTTCCGGGATAGTGAGTCCATCGGCGAGCACCTTGTTCTGAAGGATCTTCTTTCGGAGTTCCTTATCGGGACGTTCCAGCTTGGTAGTAAGCCCCCAGCGGAAACGGGTAAGCAGCCGCTCTTCCACCCCCTGCATATCCATAGGCGGACAATCGGAAGTCATAATCAACTGCTTGTTATTCTGATGCAGGTGGTTAAAAATGTGGAAAAAAGTGTTCTGCGTTTTCTCCAATCCCGCAAGTTCCTGGATATCATCGATCAAAAGTACATCTATACTCTGGTAAAAGTTGATGAAGTCATTGATTGTATTGAACCGGCGCGCATCGGTATATTGCACTTTAAACAGATGGGCGGAAAGATAAAGCACCTTCTTATCGGGATAAAGTTCCTTCACCTTTGATCCAATGGCATGACAGAGGTGAGTCTTTCCCACACCGGAATAGCCATGCACAAACAGCGGATTGAATGCCGTCTTTGCCGGGTTCAAGGCAACCGCTTCGGCAGCTGTACGAGCAAGGCGGTTACTTTCGCCTTCAAAAAAATTGAGAAAAGTATATTTGGAATTGATCTGGGAATCGAATTCCGAAGTCTCCACCCTGTCAAAAGGGCTGGGCACTTTCGCAGATACCTTGCCGGCAGCATTCCTGTCCGTCGCACCCACATAGGACTTGGTCTCCCCCCGGAGTTCAACGGCTGTATTATTTTCTGTCTCTACCAGTATACGATAATTGAGGATAGTGCCCTCTCCTATTTCCCGGTAGAGTGTATGCTGAATAAGATCAAGGTATTTATCTTCCAGATACTCATAAAAAAACTGACTTGGAACCTGGACCGTAAACACATGATCCTGATACTTTAGCGGAACAATGGGTAAAAACCACGTATTGAACGCCGGTTCGGGGATATTATCCCGGATGACATTCAAACAATTATTCCATAAAAGTCGGCAATCTCTATTCATTCATTTAAAAATAGTCGTTTTCTCGCTATGACAAATTCAAACAAGTTTGACTTTGTTCATTTAGCTCAACGAAAACGTTGGTAAAAATGATCTTTTTTTTTCGCAAACGAATTACAAATTTTCAAAAAAAAACCGAGATAAAAAAATAAACTTCAGGTCAGGATTTTTCTCACCCCAAAAAAACGCTATTTATCAGCAAAATAGAACTAACATATTATCCATCAGCAAATTATCCGGTAAGCCAATATTAAACAGGACTGATTGACAATAGGATATAAAAACCCTGCAATTACTTCACAATTATCCAAAAAGTTACGATATTGTTACTTAACTTCGATCAACCAAAGAGTTCACCCCCATTCCCGGACAAGGCATTATTTAGAATAATTCTATTTAAATTTCCAAAGGAGTATCAATTCAAAACTTCCGTCCCCTAGAAAAGACGTAATCGTATGGTCAAATAACGATCCGGATTCTGCCGGATATCTTCTAACAATTTGGTTGCCGTATCAATTGTCACATTGAGGCTATCATGTAGTTTCGTATCGTTCAGCAGCAGCCCAAGAGAATTATCGTCACTATTGATTTTGGCTGTCAGTAGTTTCAGATTATTCACTGTCTCGTCGATAGATGCGAACGTGCTCGCCATATCCATCTCACTCAGTTCCTTGCTGACCTCTTTCAAATCGGAAGAAACGGATGTAAGATTCCTGCTGATCTCGGGGAGTTCCCGTTCCAGGGAGCTAATCATTCTGTTCAGGCTCACGCTTGAGTTATTGAGTTGCTCCACCGTACTTCCAATCCCTTTAATCGACTGTTCCCAACCAGGATTAGCCACGATTTTTTGTAGAGAATAGATCAATGAATCTACCCGTAGCAGAATAGAATCAGCCTTAGGCATTACAGTCGCTACACCATCCATCAATCCGGCCTCTTTTCCACCCGTAAGGGTATCTCCCTTTTCCAGATAGACATCGGATTTTGCCATTATGAGATTCACAGTGGAAGCCCCGAACAGATCGAGGCCATACTCGAGGTGGCTCCCTTTCGGGATCCGTATATCTTCCGACAGGTTAAGCCCTACGGAGAAACGCATCGGATCATCGCTCACCATCTCTATCTTATTGATCAGCCCTATCTGATAACCTTTCACATAGATAGGTGATGAAATCAATAACTTCGATACGTCATCAAACAGGGCATAATACTGATTCTGTTTTTTGAGAACATTGATCCCTTTCAGAAAATTAATCCCGAAATAGATCATGAAAAGGCTGGCAATAAAAGCCAGTCCGATAAGAGCATTCCTACTTAATTTGGTTCTCATATATTGAAAATCTGTTATTTCACACGTTCTCCGTTTTCGAACTCGATAATAAAGGCATCTTTGAAATTCTTCCGCACCTTACTCAATAATTTCCGGCTTTCTTCAGGATTGGTTGTGCGGCCATATGTATATTTATAAGTCTTACCATCGGTATAATAGTCGACAGGGGTTAACCCTTTGAACACCGAAGCACCGTTCTCATACTTCCGGGATGAGGTAAGAAACTGAACCCTGTATTCTTTTCCACTCACTGCTTCAGGTGACATCCGGTTCCCCTGAGACTGCGGATGTTGTGCTCCACCGTTAGTAAACACATAACTCTTCTTATCATACTCCCGCTTATACTCTTTGAAGCCATTATAAATACTTGCAGCGAGCGAACTCTGACCGCTCCCGCTCTTCAGGTATTTCTCTTCCTCCCTGTTACTGATATATCCCAACTCTACAAGTACGCTTGGCATAGCCACCTCTCTCAAAACGAGAAATCCGGCCTGACGGACATTTCTGTTGATCCTCTTTGAATTGGTAACCAACTGGTTCTGTACCATAGTAGCAAAATAAACACTCCGGTCGAGAAACTCGTTGGCCATGAATTCAAAAATAATATAAGACTCCGGCTCATTAGGATTAAACCCCTCATACTTGACTGAATAGTCTTCCTCGTACATAATTACCGAGTTCTCCGCCTTTGCCACGTCCAGGTTGTCTTTGCTCCTATGTAACCCCAACACAAATGTCTCCACTCCCTGTGGAGATGTTCTCCTGCGGTCGAGAGCATTACAGTGAAGCGATATAAACAAGTCGGCATGTGCCTTATTGGCAATTGCGGCTCTCCGATTCAACTCCACAAACCGGTCATCTTTTCGTGTGTATATGACATTTACATCGGGATGATTATTCTCGATGAGCTTCCCCAGCTTCAGACCTACTGAAAGTACAATATCCTTCTCTTTGGAACTCGATCCTACAGCTCCGGGATCCTTACCCCCATGACCGGGATCAATCACAACAGTAAATTTCCTGGTTTGAGCAGGTAGCGGCTGTACTGTAACAAACAAAGCCGGCATCAGAATCCAAAAAAGAAAAAATAACTGCTTTCTGTGTAATGCCATACCAATTGCTTTTTGCAAAAGTAGATATAAATTTTGTATTGAAAACAGTTTCAGGGCACGCGCCAGATGAATTTATCCAACTTTGAAAGAATTTAACATGAAATAAACCTTCATAGCGTTTAAATTCAAACCCAAAAGCTCTTTCAGATTTAGCCTTAAGACGATCACTTTATATAAAAGTATCTACCGATTCAATTTTCACTTCTTTTTATTTCGGGATCAGCCGATTCATTCACCGGGACTATTATGGTATCTCCCGGCTGAACTTCAAACTCTTTGGGCTGTCTTTTTGTGGTTACAGGTTGGGACTGATTGTTGACATCTTTTTTCTTTTTTGAAAACAACCTGAAAATCCAACTGTCTGCTATGGTCTCGGCTGCCCTGGTAACCTCAAAAACACCCTGGTCCACTCTTGTTAAAGCCGTATCCACACTCAATCCTAATTCTTTGTCGTGAAGTAAGCGGGGTAAAACACCTTCTCCATAATTTATAGCGTGCGTTGTCTGCTGTAACTCTTCAACAACCGCACTGGCTTTTGCGGATGTGGCATATAGGGTCTCCATGATTCCTGACAACTGGCCTGTAATGGTATCATCGTTAATCAGCTTACCTAAATCTCCCTGTCCACTGCGGACCTTCCTCGTTATTTCATTTACATCAGACATCGAGTTATTCAATTTACGGGTGGCAATGCTTAACTGCGTAGTTAAATCATTCCTATTCAGTAAACGGGCTATATCTCCGTCCCCTTCATTAATTTTATCAGTGACCGAATTAAGATTCGATACTGTTTGGGTAGCTTCTCTAAGCATTGTCTGGGCCTGAGCGATCATCCCCTGTATATCCAGTCCTTCAGCCACGACCAGATAGTCATTATCTTCAATTACACCCGTTTCGGGAGTCCCGGAAGAGATCAGCACGATCTTTCCTCCCATCAAACCTTCCTGTCCGATCTGTACTTTGGAGTTCTTATAAATATACTTTGAATAATCTTCACGTATTGACATTGTTACCACAACAGAGGTATCGGATATAATACGAATATTTTTCACCGTACCCACATTGATGCCTGCAAATCTGACATTGTTTCCCACCACGAGGCCCCGTATATCTTTAAATGATGAAAATACATCCTTGGTAGGACTGAACAAGTTTCCCTTACTCCCTATTAAATATACGGCTACAACAAATAAAATTAATGCTGCAGCAACAAAAATACCTAAGCGTAAAGCTTTTTTTGTATTCTTCATAACTGTCTGTTATCTGTTTTATTACTATATAAAATAATCACGTATTTCTTTATCCGCACTCCTGCTTAACTCATCGTACGTACCTTCCACAACAAAAACACCCTCTTTCATAATTCTGATTGTATCGGTAGCTATTTTGGCGCATTTCATATCGTGGGTAATAATTATAGAGGCAGTATTATATTCCTCCTTTATTTTAAGGATAAGTTCACTGATTTCTCCTGACGTAACAGCATCTAAACCGGTGGTCGGCTCATCATATAGAATAATCTCAGGCCTTAATATCAGGGTTCTTGCCAAAGCTATTCTTTTTTTCATTCCACCCGATAATTCTGCCGGCATCTTATCTATGGCATCCAACAACCCTACACTTCTCAAAGATCTTTCTACCAATTCTTCACTATCTTGTTTTTTATCTATAAACTGGGTTCTTCTTATGGGAAAAAGCAGATTTTCCCTTACACTCATTGAATCATACAACGCACCTCCCTGAAAAAGATAACCCACCTTTTTCCTTATCTCGTTCAGTTCAATATTATTACAAGCCAGGACATCGGTTCCAAGTACATTGATCTCACCCGCGTCAGGCTCTATTAATCTCACTATGCATTTTGTAAGTACCGATTTTCCCGTGCCCGATTTGCCCACAATACCCAAATTCTCACCTTTATGCAGCGTAAGATCAATCCCCTGAAGAATATGCTTATCCCCGAAAGATTTATATAACTCCTTTACTACAATTACTTCTTCCCTTTCCATACAAAATCAGAGAATATTGGTGATTAAAACAAAAATCAGGTCTATCACGAAAATAGTAAGAGAAGCCACCACTACCGCTGAATTGGCGGCACTTCCGACCGACTCCGTTCCTATCCCTGCATTATAACCTCTATAGCAACCTATCAGTCCGATAAAGAAACCAAAGAAGACTGTTTTTATAGTAGCCGGGATCAGATCCCGGAAGCCAAGCATGGCAAAAGCTCTGTCAATAAACAAGGTAGAGGAAGTATCTTCGAAAACATTTACAGCAAGAAATGCCCCAAAAAAACTGAATGCATCGGCAAAAATAACCAGAAGAGGAACGGTTACGGTTGTTGCCAACACACGGGTAGCCACCACAAAACCCAAAGGATTCGTTCCCGAAACTTCCATGGCATCTATTTGTTCGGTTACTCTCATGGCTGCAATCTCAGCACCAATACCGGAACTCATTTTCCCAGCACAAATAAGTCCTGTTATTACCGGGCCCAATTCACGCACCATCGCTACAGAAATAGCACTCGGCAATAAAGTTTGAGCGCCAAAATCCGCTAAAACCGGATTCATTTGCATGGTTAATACTAATCCCATTATAAAACCGGTAACACTTACCAGGGCGAAAGATTTATTCCCCAGTAGAAACCCTTGTTTTATCAATTCTTTATGCTCAAAAGGTGGACGAAAAAATTGCTTTATTACGTTTATAGAAAAAATGACCAACTCTCCCAAATCAATAAAAAGTCCATTATAAAAATGTCGGGTTTCTTCTTTTATACGGATTTTTTGTGGTGCTAATTGACGCACTTTGAGGTGTTTCATACGATTAAAATTATTTATTTTCAAATGTATTGTATGACAATTGAGCGAAGCGAAATCGCCGACTTCTTTTAAAATCTTAGCCGGAGGCAACTCGCTTTAATCATTATCTTGTGTGTGATGATGTTCATGCTCGTTTCATATGATTATTATACTTTTACATTTCTGTGTATGGAACTATTTAAGCAACTATCTCGATAAACGAATAGTGCAATAAAACTTGGAATAGTAAAACAAAATTAAAATATCTAACTTTAGTAAACCATTGATATTTATAGCATATTAGAATTTCTATTAGAACAATAAAAAGAATACATTTGTTTCACGATACCTGCACATACATCATACCTTGGGTTAAACCTAAATTATGAATATAAAAAAAGAGCCCGCCTCAAATGTATTATTGAGACAGACTCTTTTCTTTACCGGTTCCCGGTGAAGCGGCATATAGGGTTTATACCCGCTCTGTTAAGGCATCAACTCAGCCAATTTAGCATCCAGCGCTTCCCCTCTTAAATTCTTTTCAATAATCTTGCCTTCTTTATCAAGAAGTACTGTATGGGGTATTCCCTGTATAGCGTACAGATCCACTATCGGGCTATCCCAGTACTGCAGGTCGGACATTTGCGGCCAGGTCATATTCAAATCTTTGATTCCCTGCACCCAACGATCATGCTCCTGATCGAGTGATACGCCTACCACCTCAAATCCTTTTGCTTTATATTTGTCATATGCCGCAACAACATTAGGCATCTCCTGGCGACAAGGTCCGCACCAGGCAGCCCAAAAATCGACCAAGACATAATTCCCTTTACCGGCATAATCGGAGAGAGAGATGTCATTTCCTTCAGTATCCTTTAAAGTAAAATCAACAAATTTCTTACCCACAGCCACATTCTCAAGATTTTCAAGTCTCTTTATTACACGCTGAATCCTCTCTGTGGATTTGAATTCTTCGCTGGCAAGATCAAGGATTTCTTTTTGCTGTTCTGCCTCAAACATGGAAGAAGAGTTTTGAAAAACAAATTCTCCCAGTTTATTATCAATATTATCCTTGATAAAATTGAAATTGAGATCGGTCAATTGCTTACTGATTTCTTCGTAAGATTGTTGCAATTCGGCATCCCGCTCTTCAGTCATTGTACCTGCTGCATTTTCGCTGTTGAATTGTCCTATAATACCTCTGATATTTTGTACCAGTTCTCTTTGTTGCAACCTGAAATTGGTATAAGCATCATTTATTTTTGTACCTTTTACAGTAACTACGGTATCGAAAGTCACTTCCAGTTTGCCCGGTTCTACCAATACCGGTATTCTGCTTTCCTGTTGCGGATTTACAGTCTCATCCAGTGCGATAAAACGAAGCCCCGTGGTATCGGCCATTCCCGAGAAAGAGAAAGCCCCATTTTGGATAATAGCCGTATCAGTTGCCACCATTGCATTCTCCGTCATTTGCTGCAAATAAACGTTGGTTCCTTCATAAGCGTCACCGGCTACAGTACCCTTGATTGTATATTTATTGTTATTCTGACACGACAAAAGTGCGCCAACAGCAATAAAAAGATAAACTAGTTTTCTCATTTTCATTCTTTTTTATAATTAAATCACAGCAAAGATATGTAAAATGGTTTGATGAAAAGTGTTTTTTGCGTTTTTTTTCAACCTGTTACAATAAAGGGTCTTTGCAAGCGTTCTAATCTTACCAGATAAATCAGAAGGCAAGTTATGCGTAGCAAAAAAAAGAATCCGAACAAACCAACAGATATGACCGTTGAAATAAAGCCATCGGCATTATCCCTGGCTTGTATCAGCCAATTTGTCCAATGCTCTCATGTTGAAAAAGGGTTGCATATACCGGATAATATATTGTTTGTAAATTAATTACTAATTAATAATTACTAATTACCAATGAATTGCAAAATTCTGAATTAATAATCAACGTAGTGAAATCTTAAATTTTGAATCTTAAATCTTAAATCTTAAATTTGAAATTATTCTCCTGCAACACGCACCGCCTCTTTAAGGAATTCCGGGATTGAACTGCCATGATTTTTACCTTCGAACAGAATAAAACGGCAGTCCGGAACTTCTTCTGCAATGATCACAGCCAGCTCCCGGGAAGAGATACCACCCTTTCGCTGCTCTTTTTTTCTCAATATCTCCGGTGCTAAATTCTTTCTGGACGGATCCAAACCGGGATTCTCCTCATACTCTCCCAGTGTAATAGTCACTGAATGAGGAATATGAGAAAAGAGTGGCCTGTGTTCCGGCACTATTGCTCCCTCTCCCCACCAGATAGACGGACTGGCAGCCAGATAATGTTGAAAACTCCGGGTGTGATTAAACATCACATAAAGTGTAAAAAGCCCTCCATGAGAATGTCCGCACAATGTCTGGCGTGTGGTATCCATAGCATAATTCGCTTCAATAAAAGGCTTTACTTTATCAACAATAAATCTGTAAAAATCTTCGGCCCCTCCTCCCTCGACATTTCCTTCAATGGGGATCGTATAATCCCGGGTACGCTCTTTAGGATATGCCTGTAACGAAGGATAGCCAATACCCACAATAAGCGGGGTATTTTCCGAAACTTCGTCTACGGCATTTATCAGCATGGGAAACTGGCCGTTCCCATCCAGCATATAAAGTACCGGATGGGAAGTCTGCCCGCTACCAGACGGTTGTGCTATATAGAGACGATATTCTCTCTCGTTGTAAATCAAGTCATGTTGTTCCAAATCAAATAACTGTTTTGCAGATTCTTCAATAGGGGTTATCACCTGGCTCGGTTGTCCCTGAACAGGATAAATAGTAAAAAGAAGTAATAAGAGAAGAATGGTCTTCATATCATACAGATTCTCTGAATATAACTATTCCCCCCGCCATTCGTTCAAATCACAAAAGCGGGAGGAATAATAAAAATATGTATGCCGGTATCAGTTACCTGACACTTTCAGTTTACCGATAGCAGCAATTTCAGTGGCTTGTACCGTAAGTCCTTTGGTTGCTGTCGCTGTTTGCGGATTGATGCTGTACACTGCTGGAGAAACGCCGTCGGTAGTAGTAACTGCAATATAGGTCGTTCCATTTTCCACGTAGGGAGTATTGGCAAATCCCTTGATCTTATCGGGATCGGGCAAGCCGGTTACATAAGTGAGCTTTCCGGTTTCACCTTTAAAGATAGCCAAACGTGATGCAGGCGTATTAGTAGCATCAAAGTTATCGTGGAACGGCTCATCATACATCAGCAACAGGAAATAATCGTCACCGATATGCCAGGTACGCAGAAAAGAGTTACCATTGGTTTGCGCTTCTAGATTATAATAGTAGTCACTGTCAAACTCTTCGGTTCCCGCTTTAATACGGACCACACCTGCAGGCAAAGTAGTCTTCTGTACATTGTCCTTCATCGTCTTGGCAAAACTGGGTGAGAAGACATACACATCTCCGTTATCGGCCGCCCATACCATCTGATAATACTGAGACCGATGGCGCCCGGTAGCATAACTGATCTTATCGGTCTTGATCAATTTCGGATTTTCCATTTTCTCGTTGTCATAAATGGCGATCCATGCTTCATTGGGATATTGCGTCCATTGCAGTTCTCCTTTTTTGTATGCACTACTGGCAGATCCGCCATCTTCCGTTTTCACCAGTTCGGGATATTTCACGTATTTTCCACCTTCGGCTTTCACTCCGTATTGGCTCAATCCCATAGGGATCGGTGCCGAATAGATTTTATTACCGGATTCAAGAAGGCCTGCCAGGGTAATAAATTCACCGTTACCCAAGTAGTTCTCAGCCAGCATTACTTGTTGATTAGAGTTATAGGTTTCTTTCTCCACATCGAGATAAGAGAACTGGAACCCTTTTGGCAGATAACCGTTTTCATCGGCAAGATCTGTACCTAAATCGTTTGTCGAAGAAGTGATGATATAGTCTTTATAAGTTCCGTAAGAGGTAAACCGCTTTATTTCATACGTGTTGTTACGCTCTTTCACCTTTCCCTGACCGTCCAGAATATAGGAAGAACTGATACCCGCATTTCCTTGGTTATATACTAAACGGAATAAATATTTATCCTGGTAATATACCCAGTAAGTCCCGGGATCTGTCTCATGTGCATTATTATTATCCTTGGCTGTAATTGTGCCGTTATCCAGCCCACCGGAAGTTAATAGGTAATTGGCAACAGTAGTAGTTCCATCCAACGCGGCAATAACATAACTCTCTGAAACTTCATCCCCGTTTCCATCATCTGGTTCCGGAATATCGTTATCGCAGGAAGAGAATAACAATCCAGCCATCAATAATGCTGGAATCAAATACAATTTAGAACGTTTCATACGATTTATTATATTCTTTTTATTACGGTGTATGGAACTCGCAATAATCATGTTCTTTTGTGCAAATAGTTCAGATGCTCGTTTCATATTATTTTAGTTTTAATTGATAATATTTAATTATTTAAGTAATTTGAAGTTTGTATACATAGGAACCGATCCAATCGATCCATTACAATTTTATTTTACAGAGAAACCCTCAGTTTACCGTAGAATGCCCTGCCCGCCTTTTGCAAGCTAAAGTTATCATACAACTTTTCATCAGTAAGATTCTGACACTCGAATGAGATATTGTAACGTTCCTCTTTCAGAGAGTAGGAGACACTCACATTATGGGAGAACTGAGTAGGTACAACTGATTTACTCTCGCTACTGCCCAGTGCCTCCGAATAGAGGGGAAAACTCTTTACATAGAAATTATCGTAAGAAACCGTCAGCACATTCCCTTTCGCACCCAGGTCGTGACGGTAAAAAGTAATATCCGCATTAGCAAAAAGATAAGGGACATTGGGCATACGGGCTTTATAAGTATTACTGGGTGAGCCGGTAATGGTTGTCGCTACATTATCGCGTGTATTGATTTCGGTGAAGTTTCCTCCCACGCTCAACAGATTTGAAAAATTGTAGCGCGCAGTAAGGGTATACCCTTTCGTAAGCACTTTACCGTGGTTGACATAGGCAGCACCATAGCGTCCACCGCCCAGTCCCGTGATATTACGCTGGATATAATCCTTTATATCACGGTAAATCAATCCCCCCTCCAGGTAAATGGCATGTTTATCAAATGACTCATCAAGACTCACATTGAAGTTGATATTATGGCTGTTCTCGGACTTGATCGCTATATCTCCGGTTTCCAGGTCTTCATCGCCAAACATTTCATTATTGGTAGGCAGGCGGTACACCTTCTCATAAGATATCTTGGCCTGTAAATTATCCATGATAAAATAGGTCCCGGCCGCACCATAACCGGTAGTGCTGATGGTTTTAGTGGCCCGTACAATTTCATCAAGTGAAGAGGAGGTAGCTATCGGGCCTGCCACATACTGATAGTAATATTTACCGAAGAGCGATGCATTCCATCTATCGTTGGGCATAAGCTGGTAAGAGAGACCGCTGACATTCTTCTGCGTTTCTTTGGGTATCGGGTCAGGGCCGGATCCGGGTGTCAGAAGCGACCTGTTGGAACGCCTGAAGGAGTTGATAATATGGTTGAATGTAAACGAATGGATATCCTTTAACCGGTAACGGGCAGAAACCGTTCCATTCCAGTTATTATTGTCTGATCGTAGATGCATGTATGACTGCTCCCCGGGCGTACCGGTCCGCAGACGTTTTTCTCCCCGCCAGTTAAATTCATAAGAGGAGGTATCTACATTATGCGTATTGTTTTTATTGTAGTTGGCCGTTAGCGTCACATCCAACCCATCCACAAACATATTCCGTTTGCGGTATTCGAGCGACGGCATCACAGAATGGCCCTTGCGGTATTTGCCACCAAAAACGATCTCCTGGCGTACGCCTGTCTGCAACTCTTTATATACCTGTGAATAAGTGACTCCAAATATCAACCGGTCTGCCCACGGTTTATCTACCAGACCGACTTTTCCTGATATCGCTTCATTATGAAAAGTATCATGGAACCGTTTTACATGCTCAATCTTTGACCTGTCGGTACTACTACCTCCGTCTGGCAAAAACTCTTTTACCGGCGTATCCACATAGTAATTATTATCGGAATAGTTTTGAAACGCATTTACCTCATAAGTCAGTCCGTTATCAAATGTTTGTCCGAAATTGAAGTAAGACTTATGGGTATTGAACGAACCATACGAATAGGAGGCATCGAGATGCCATTTCCTATTAAAACCTTTCCTGGTCACAATATTGATTACGCCGCCAATGGCATCGGTTCCAAACTCTACGGGTACTACCCCCTTGTATACCTCTATACGCTCGGCATAGTTTACAGGGATATTATTCAATCCGAACGATGCTCCCACACCTTCCTGAGGAACGCCGTCGATAAAGACTTTCACATGTTTCCCACTGAAGCCGTCCATCATAACCTGCATTTCAGATCCTACCCCACCGGTTTCGCGGATCCTGACACCAGACACCTTATTGAGCATGCCCGACAGATTAGTCGTTAAATTATGTTGTACCGTGGCATCCAGCGCTACGGCATTGTATGCCGACTCATTAATGCGTTGTACGGAAGATTTGGCTTCTATCACCACCTCCTGGAGTGCATATCTCTTCTCAGCCAACTCTACCGAAATCGTCATTCTCCCGCCCGGTTGCACGGTGATGGGTTGTTCATGTGTTTCGTACCCCATCATTTGCACACAAAACGTGTAACTCCCCGGCGCAACCTGCAAAAGGAAATCTCCCTTAATGTCCGATTGTGTACCCTGCTGGGTTTCTTTTATGTAGACGGTAGCAAACTCTACCGGATCACCTTTACTATCCTTTACGCTTCCCCGAATAACGGCCTGGCGGTCTTGTTGTGCAAATAAAGAATGAAAAAAGAAAATGAAAACGATTATCCCGGTCAGCCTTACATAAAGACTCTTTAATTGATTCATTTTTTATATTAATGGAATTACCTAAAATTTTAGGACAAAGATATAGGCAATAACATAAGGCATCAATTGCAAGAAATGAGTATTTTTCCGGTAGAAAATAACCATATATACCCACAAATGATAGAATTTGCAGGTAGAACATAGGCAAATACCCCTATTATAGTAACAACAGAGATTGATTTGAGCAAGCGTTTTTGTTAAGCTAAATGAATAAAGACGTTCTATTCAGGCACATAAATTATTTCACCGTTCTCGAGTTCATAAGCCACCCCTACCCTACGACCTTTAGAGCCTGATGACTGATCGTCTGAGGGAGTATATTTATTGATTTTATTTCCTTCTTTAGTGATGATCTCCATGTTATCTTTGCCGGGATTCTTTACGATTGTATAATCTTCCTGCGTAAAGATTTCAGTCATATTCATATGCATCACCATGGCAACCATCAACGCCACAGCAAATACCATCGCTACGTCGAACAGGTTCACGATAACGCTTAGCGGATCGGTATCCTCTTCGCCTGAAAATTTGCTGATCCTTCTTTTTCTGCTCATGATATCAATTATTTTTTTCGGTTAAAATGCGGGAAACGTAATCGAGGTTATTCACATCTTTTGCATACCAACGTTGTTTGGTTTGTAATGTAACCAGTCCGATTGCGGATACCACAAGTCCGACGACCGTAGTAGCAAAAACCACTTGCATATTATACGCCATACCCGAAATATCTCCGGTGGAAAGTCCCACCAATGCCGGGCTCATGGCGATAAGCGTCCCGATCAGTCCGAGTACTGGTCCCATTTTGGCAAGCATCTTCGAGAGAGCCAGGTCTTTATCAGCCTCGTTCTCGAAATTCGAAATCAAGAAATCGGAGTATGCCTCGCTCGGAGGAGTGGTCAGCAAGTCACGCAGATACTTAATGAAAAGCGAATTGTCGTTTTTGGGAATAACAGCTTTTAATTCATCCATACTGAAATTCGACAACTCCTTGATTCTATTCCCTATCGCCTTGTCATTTTTCCGTTTAGTCATGAACTGGTCGTAAAAACTGCCGATGAGCAGCAATGAGCGCCCAAAAAGGAACAACAAAATAATAATATCGGGTATCAATAGACTATTGGCTACCCAGAATAACGTTTTTGAAATAACTTCCATTATTTGAATTTTTTAAACTTCCACTTATATTTGTTCCAGATATATCCTATTGCGAATAATAGTACAAACAGGCCAATAGAATAGAGTATCGCCCGGATATTTAGCGGCTCTTTTGCCGCTGTGTAGGTGACATTCCCATTTACGGTTGTCAATAATCCCAATATGGCTACAAACAGGCTTACGAGAAAATGTACCTCCAGCCGCAACTCCTTTTCCGGCAGAAAAAGTTGGATACCATAAGAAGCAACAGGAATAACAACAAGGGTAATCCCTGCAATGGTATATGCAATCGTGCCGAAATTGGCGCCTGAGAGGCTGAATATAGCTTGTGTCAGCATATAAAACAGTACAGGGAACAACAAAAGGCTGGGATACCAGTATAATAACCGTACCCAATGCTTTTTCTTCTTGCCGAACATGGTCATCAACGCGGCAAAACAAAAAGCAAAACAGATGGCCGACTCTACCGTGATGAGCACAGCCATATCCTGCAATGCCTGACGGTTCGAGAGATAATCGTGCAACTGCGTTTTGGACTGGACAATAGCATATTGTTGTGCCCAAATCACAAAAATCGCACAAATAGCCCCGAAGATTACCGTCTGCCACCATTTCCAGAAACTAAGCTTCAGGATAGTGTTGATAAGGATGAACAGGATCAATATCTGGATGATGATTTCCATCTTCTTTTGAGATACAAGATTCAAGAGCCAAGAACCAAGACTGTATTAATCGACTGGATGTATCTTGATTCTTGGATCTTGGTTCTTTATTCTAACAATTAGCTCCTCCTTTTCCTCCGCAAAATTAATAAAAGAATGACAAATACCAGAAGTACTACCGTGGCAACAATGATTCCGTTGAGTGAATTCTTTTCACCGTTCTCAATTTGCCCAACCTCCTGTTTTTTGAGGACTGTTCCTGCCGGGGTTACGCTCGCGTCGGCTCCGGGGGTTTTCATCGCGCGGATCTGCCTGTTGTAAACCTGGGCATCGGAAGGATCTACAGTCTGAGCAATGTAATCCTGCAATTTGGTATTTCCTCCGGCAAAACCCGAGCCGGTCGAACCGAACTCTTTTACCAGATCGGTATGCAGTTTAGCAATATCAGCAAGCTGTTCGGGCGTGGCTTTCCACATACCTTTCCGTGCGGTTTCCATCATAATGGCAGTTACTTCCTGCAATACAGCCGGGCTTTTTTCCCTGAAAAACGCTTCCGTACCCAGATCGAATTTATCTTTTACATATACATCGTAGAGTTCATCCCATAATTCATTATCGATTACATTAGGTTTAGTAACGTTCCATCCGAAGGTATTGGTCACCACTTCGGTAATCTGTGTAGCGCTCGACGCGCCACCTTTCATTACCTCCTTGATATATTCGGGATTGAGTATGGTGGCACGCGATTCAACACCGATGGCCTCTTTCAGATCCTGCATTTTGGCATTATTACGGTTACGGTAATCGGCAAAATAGGCGTCAGGGTCTTTACCGGTCACATTGCGGATAGCAAGATTCATCCCGCCCATAAATTCGTACACATGGTCGAGGCTTAATGCACCCCAGGTATTATTCTGACGTGGTTGGACAATCACATCCGTATTACTGAGAACAGTACGGAGAAGTCCTGCCTGGAATTCGCCCCAATTCTTATCGCTTCCATAATCCGCCCCCATATTATTGATATAGGCATCGGCAATTTCTTTTTCCGATTCCCATTTATCGCTGCTGGTAATCATTTCCTGAATACCTGTACCATACATACCGTTGATCCCTCCGAATACGCGGCGGGTAGACATGACGCGGGCATCTTTGGGCGATATACCCTGTTCAACCAACTGGCGTTCTATCTCAACGGTACTTTTCGACACGAGGTTTTCATACTTTTCATCTTTTGCCGCCGCAGCCATTTCTACAGCTCTCGAAATAAGCATCAGACGCGATGCGGCCAGATCGCGGAACTGCCCTGACGTCTGTACGACCACATCGATACGCGGACGGCCCAACTCCTCAGCAGGTATAAGCCGGAGTTCGGAGACCCGACCGTAGGTATCACGCACCGGCTCAACACCCAACATGTACAACACCTGGGCAATGGTGGTTCCTTCGCTTTCGATAAACTCACTGCTCCAGAAGGTATAACTCACCTTACGCGGATATTCGCCATGTTCCTTATGATATTGCTCAAGCGTGGTATTTACCAGCGCAACACCTCTGTCCCATGCTACTTCCGACGGGGTAGCCTCGGCATTGACAGAGTAAAGATTCCTACCGGTAGGAACAGCATTGGGATTCGCTACCGCATCACCACCCGAAGAAGGTGATACATATCCTCCTGACAACGCATTGAGCATCGCTTTAAACTCCAATTCGGGGCTCTCTTCCAACGCCGATTTGTAGTGGAGAATATTGCGGATAGTACGTTCAATCTCGGCTATCATACGGGCTTTTTCCTTCTGTTCCTTAGTATATTCATGCGTCTGGGATTGTCCCGGCATATCCGCTCCAGCCGGAGGTGATTCACTTTTTGTCACCGATAAGTCTTTAGTGGCACCTACTTCCGGACGTTTTGGCATCTCAGCTTTAGCAGAGCCGTCTTTCGGCATAGCTGTTTCCGGTTTTTTCGAGTCATCTTTCGGAGTATCATTGCCTGACGCCATCATTGCCGCCATACCTCTTTTGGGTGGATTCAGAATAGTCTTACTCTCGCCCAACTCTGCAGCGGTAATACCTGCTACCGCACATACGAGTTCATCATCGACGGTTTTTCCGGCCAGGACCTGATTGACCAGATTTTTTGCCGGATCAAGGTACGCTTGTGTGAAGAATGTTTTGCTTTTCAACTGGTTTTCGGTTACTTTTCCTCTTTGTTTATCGAGAGAGGAGAGGCTGTAAGCAATCGGATCGGCACTCATAGCCAGCACGGTAGATTTTATTTTTTCGGGTGTATAGGGTTCACCCGAAATATAAAGTTGACCGTTTATCTTTTCATTGGCAATTTCTTCTGCGTAATTCTCTATCCTTTCTATTTCTTCGATGGTATAAGGCTGGGAAATTACGCTGTCCAGACGCAAATCGCGGTGGACACCCATCGCCACAGCAATCTTTTTAACCTCTAACGATGCTTTGGGTTGCTGTGCTTCACCGGTTCTATAATATTCCCGTATCTTATCCTGCAACGATTTGAATTGCGAACGGGTATTGCTCTCCGTGAAAGCAGGAGTAAGATAAGAGATGGTGGTAGCATACGAACGCCGTTTTGCCATCATGCTTTCACCGATATTACCGATAGTGTAATAGTAAAAGTGGGGAATGGTACCGACTAAACGGTCGCCCCAGTCGTTACTGCTCAGCGCCACCTGTTTTTGTGGTGTGAACTCAAGGCTGCCGTGTGTTCCGAAATGGATCAAGGCATCAGCTTTAAACCCGAACTGAGTCCATAAATAAGAGCCGATATAGGTGTGCGGCGGGGGCATTTTCGCCCCGTGAACGATAGCAAAATCATCATCGCCCAATGCAGCCATGGGTTGAGGCAACAAGACCACATTTCCCAATTGTATGCGAGCCACGGCAATGTATTCTTCTCCATTCTCAACAACGCTCATGTAGGCTCCCGGTGCTTCGCCGTACACATCGGTCACTTCTTTATAGGATTCCTTTGATAAGGTTTGACCTACCCATGTTTCGTAATCCTGCTTTTTAACCAGTTGCGGATTACCTTTTTTTAAAAATTCGTCGAATGCTCCTTCGGCATAGGTGCTCAACACCGAACCTTGTGTCATCAACAGATTCTCGAACTCTTTTTCGGTTGCCGGGAGGTTATCCACCTTGTACCCTTCGGCTTTTAAACGCTTCAACAGGTTATAGAGGGCAGGCACGGTTTCCAGACCCTGCGCTGCCAATGTTTCCTGTCCCGCTCCCTTAAAATAATAGATAGCGACTTTTTTTTCCGCATTCTTCTTATATTTGAGGGCGATCATGTTATTGACAATCGCCGTGAAACTTTTAAGCCTGTCGGGGATTGTTCTGAAAACATACAGACCCTCATTGTTTTTTTCCTGGGCTACCAATGAATAGGGATAAATGGCGCCGTCAAGTTCCGGCATAACAATGGTCTGTCCCATAAAGCCGCCGAACATTCCCATCGGGTCTTTCATCCAGTCTTCCTTGAGTTGCAGAATTGTAATCGGCGTAAAAACAGGAATATTCCGGCTCTTTAACCATTCCACGGCTGCATCCGGCTGTCCCATCAAAAGACGTCCGTGTGGAAAATAAACCACCGCATCGGGATTCACCTGTTCCAGGAAATCCATGCGTTTTGTCATTGAAGATATGGGATAGACATTCAATCCCGAATTCTGCAGCGACACGATCAGGCTGTCCAGATGCTCTTTATTACCACTGAACGGATCATGTATGCCGGCTATAATGGCGACCTTATCGGCTCCGTCCTTGTAAAAGGCCTGCTTTTTGAGATATGCCTCATATTCATTCACCTCTTCGAAAGACACATTCTCATCGATATGAAAAAACGCATCAGACACACTTTCCACTACAGGCTCTGCCTCGGTGGCAAACAGGATTTTCTTGTCGATATTCCTACGTATATAACGTGCCATATTCTGGTAATTGGTCTTATTGCCGCTACTAAGATAACCTGATATCTGTTCGAGATCTGCACTGTCCAGACTAGAGATATTATTTTGCGGGTTGGTAACGGCAAACATATACATCGGCGTACCCTTATCGGCCGCTGCCTGGATTTGTGCCCGTTGCTCTTCCGACACTTTCAGTCCCATGCCAAAACCCAATACAAAATCGTAATTTTTCAGTTTACTGACCTCATCCACCGTAACTTCCTCAAACTTTATAAATTTATCAGTGTTCGACAACGAGATATTCGATACCTGAAAAGACTGGAAATTAAACAAGGCGATTCTGGTGGGGGCAGCCATTTTCTGCCAGGCTATCCATCCTGCAGCAATAATGACCAGGGCGCATAAAGCGATGAGCGTATATTTCTTTTTCATATAGATATAAACTATTTACTGTTTTTTGAGGATGCTTCCTTATAACTTCCATTTTAACCCGATATAATATGTTCTTCCGGGCGATATACTCGAATAGAAACTTGAAAACTTAGGCTTATAATCGAAAAGATTATTTATCCCGGCATTCAACGTCAGGTTGAAAGGAAGCGCCTGCGCAAACGACAAGCGGCAAATAGCATATCCGTCGTAATGCACCTTGTATTCTTCGGAAACTTCCTTCTCAATCCCCGTTTCGTTATCAGTATCCGTAATATCTCCGGTCCCGTAAATATCTATCCCTCCGAAATATTTTCCGCTGAAACTGATTGTGGGATTATATTTCCCGAAAACAGGAATGATATAGTCTATCCGCCCGGTTGACGAAAAGGGACGTATAATCGACCTTTTCCCAAGATTATCGGTCACTACAGAGGAAGCTACTTTCAAAGAAAGGTTGTTGGTTATCTGGCTGGTAACCGATAACTCCGTACTCCATACATTGGCATCCCCAATATTGGCATACAGCACTGTATCCTGGTTTGCCCACAATGTACTTACCATATCTTCGATAAGGGAATATTGCGTCATAGCAGTGATAACCGTTTTCCCGAGAGACAGTTCGGCCGAGAGGTTGAAGTTATTACTTTTCTCTGCCTTCATATCTTTGTTACCGATAATCTGAAATCCCCCACCATCGGGATGGAACCAATCGGTATATAGTTCTTTGAGAGTGGGCGAACGGAAACCGCCTGAATATCCACCCCGGACGGTGAACCGGGGAGTAAACTTAAACATCGCCGATAGACGGGGCGTAAGATGACCCTTAAATTGTGAATGATAATCGTAACGCAAACCGGTTACGAGTGTAAATTTCTCAGCCAACAGCCATTCCTGCTGGGTATAAACGGCATAAGTCTGCGCGTCACGCTTCGCATTGCTCCCGTCGCTCTCAAACATAAATGTCATCAGATTATCGGAAAAATATTCCGCACCCGCCACCAACGAGTGTCCCGCAGCAAAAGAATGGGTATACATCCCATTGAATCGCTGTTGGGAATTTTCATAGGTTTTTTCTTTTTCGCTCAACAATTTGTAGTATTTGAACTTGTCATATCGATCGAAGTTCCCGGAAATTTGCAAATGCTGGTTATCCGATATTTTGTAATCCGCTTTTAATCCGCCCGAATAGTTATAGTAGCGGTCGGTAACTTTTGTTCCGTCCAAACCTCCGGGATTTCTCTCCTTGAAATAATATCCCCCCTTTGTCTCTAAATGTAACTTCTCGGAGACATCTATCCCTACCCGGGGATTAACACTATAATCCTTATATCCGGCGATATAAGTTTCACTTAACGGATATTCCACTTTATCTCCGTTGGCAAACCATTGAGTAAGAGGTTCCCGGTCTTTCAGCAAGTAGGGATCCATCGATTTGAATGATGCCGTCAGGTTTGCATATCCCCATTTTCTGCGTGTGCCTACGGTATAGCGGTAATTCTGTTCGTTATTACTCCCGAATCTTACATTAGCTCCTGTTTCAAATGTTTTCCGCGGCTTTTGGGTGATAATATTAATCACTCCTCCCACAGCATTGGAGCCGTAGAGGGAAGATGCTGCTCCTTTCACAATCTCGATTTGCTGCACATTGTCCATATCCACCCGGTTATAATCTATATTATCGAACGTTTCGCCCGCCATACGTTCGCCGTCCACCAGAAACAACACATATTTGCCTCCGAAGCCAAGCATATTGATATTGGCATAACCGCCATTGTTGGTAAACTCTACCCCGGGCAGTTCGTATTCCAGTAAATCCCTGAAATTGGTTATCTGCATGCGTTCAATGGCTTTGGACGAAATCATCTGAGTCTGTATAGGAACATTTTTCAGCAACCGTTCTGTACGGGTTGCCGTCACAACAACCTGGCTGAGATCGATGGCTTGTTCACACAGCGATATAGTAATTATGGGGTTTTCATTTTTGGCGGGAACAGAGACGGGTATACGCTTCTCTTCGTAGCCGATCGATGAAACGGCGAAAGTATAATCTCCTTCCGGCACCTCTTCAATAACGAATTTTCCCGATTCGTCGGAAATAGCCCCTTTGGTTGTGCCGAGTATTCCTACACTGACAAGATGTATACCTTCCTGCGACCTGCAATCAATAATCCGACCTTCTATTCGCTGGTGCTGTGCGTTAAGCCCAATACCAGTGATAAAGAATATTGCCAACAGTATAATCCTCATACCTATTATCTAAAAACAAGATTGCCTGAACAGTGAAAACTATCAGACAATCTTGCCAATTTTCTCTTATCAAGATCTTTTAGTTGAACCTGGTGCTTCCGCCTGCATTATACTGATATCTGAAGCTAACGTAGCCCGCAGTATTCTTCTCATCTTTGTTGTCATACAACCAGAGTTTTACATAGTTACCGTCTGCGGCTTTCACAACATAGATCCAATTATGAACGGTGTATTTGGGAGGCGGGTTACTTGTATCAACCGTCAGCCACGTTGTAACCGTCTGAGAAAAAGGTTGATCCTCTTCCGTTATACCATCCCCTGTAAATGCAGTTGTTATCTTTCCGACCTGGTCTTTTATATAACCACTCGCAGGTGCTTCCGTCACTGCATTCCAATTTGTTTGCTGGGTATTGAGCGCTTCCCCTTTTCCTTTACCTGACGCACCTCCATTCAGGCGGACATCACCCCGATGGAAAGCAATATCCCACGTCAGATCGTTCTGATGATCAGTAACGGTAACAAACTCTCCTTTCGAGAAAGAGAAATATTTCCAATCGGTATATGATCTGACATCTTCAAATTTCACATCTTTTACTTCACCCGGAAGAGCCGGCTCTTTGTCATCCTTATCACAAGCAGCCAAGAATAAGACGCTGAGCAACATTAAAAAACCAAACTTTTTCATTTTCTTATATTAAAATTGTTATTAATAATAAAAACGCAAAGTTATTGGCAATTAACCACCACCACAATCCCTATAAATTATCATTTTTTCCAACTTATATTATAATATTAGGGTATTGCTGTTTAAAATCTGCTGATGTCTATCGAGACTCCGGCAGAAAATGTAGTGCCTGTCGTATATGGGGAATTACTGTAATAGTAGTCGGGAACGTAATTGAACAGGTTATCGATCCCTACAATCAGGTTAATCCCCTGTCGAAAGGTTTGCATCAGGCTGAGTTTCCAGATCGTATATCCGGGATAGGTAACCTCCTCCATCTCTTCATAGGAAGTGAGCGACGTATATTCATAGGTGGTGAGCTTCGAAAGGAGACGTCCGTTCAACGCTATATTAAAACCGTATTTCCTCCATGTCTTACCGTATTCTATGCGGGCTGTGGCCGCATGAGGGCGGGTTTGCGACAGCAGAGGCTGTCCTTTTTCTATTTTTTCGTGAGTGAAAGCATAGGAGAGACGGGCACCGATACCGGATGGTAACCGGACAGATGCGTTTGCATCTATGCCAGTAATATTGATTTTGGCAATATTCATGTACTGCATTCCTTTCAATTCCGTGTTCCATATGGTTGTGATGCGGTTATCCACAATATTGTGATACCCCGTCAGCGAAAAATTATAATACTGGCTGGTATACTCACCGGAAAGGGAAAAATTATGGCTCGATTCGGCTTTCAAATCCCGATTTCCGTATATCATAAAAACACTTGCCATGTCGAAACTCATATACATTTCCTTGAGAGTGGGAGCACGAAAACCTCCGGCATAAGAGCTCCGAAAGTTAAAGCGTCCCTGTTTGAACATCAATCCGATTTTAGGCGAAACATGGCTGATATCTGCATCGGAGAAATAGTCGTAACGTAACCCGCTGATTATATTCAGTTTTTTGGTAGGTGTCCAGTCGTATTGGGCAAAAATATCCGCTACATGCTGCAGGTAACTGGCATTGTCTTTGAACTGGTAACTCATCAGGTAATCACGCATATAGTCGCCACCTACCGTCAGTATATTTTTGCTATCGAAAGAATAATTATACAATCCTTTCAAATTGTGCTGCACGTTGCTGTAATTGCGCACATCGAGGCGGTCTTCAACCAGGAAACTGCTCTTATCGTATTGGTCAAACGAGTATGCCAACTCCAGATTACTTTTTTGATGAAAGGCATATTCCCCTTTTGCCCCTCCGTTGAAACTGCGATAACGGTCTTTGCTGCTGACCTGGGAATCGCGTTCACGGAAGAAGTAACCTCCCCGCCCGGTAAGTTTGAAGTTGTCTCCTAAATTGTATTGCAGCCGTTCTTTAACATTCAGCGTGCGGTTGCCGTATACTTTGGAATAGACTCCTTCATTTTTCATTTTAAGATCGCCGGCAGAGACATATTGTACGTTGGTTGCACTGCTCAACCGACCTGTATTGATACTTATGCTTCCACCGTGTCGTTGCTCGTTGTTCGTTGCCAATCGGGTGTTAAAATTAACATGTAGCGGTTCCACAGGTATTTTACTGATAATGTTCACCACGCCTCCCACGGCATTCGATCCGTAGAGCGATGAAGCTGCACCTTTGATGATCTCGATACGCTGCACATTATCAAGGTTGAGCCGGCTGTAGTCTATGTTCTCTAACGTTTCACCCGCAATCCGTTCTCCGTCTACAAGAAAAAGGACGGAATTTCCGCCGAAGCCCTGCATATTGAGCGATACCTGCTGGTTCATGGAATAAGTAAATTCGATACCCGGAAGTTCCGATTGGAGCAACTCTCCGATATGCGTTACGTCCACTTTTCGTATCTCGTTTTCAGTAAATACTTTGGTGATAACCGGTGAATTTTTCAGTATTTTAGGGCTGCGTGTACCTGTAACTACTATTTCGTCGAGCATCGTGTCGTATGCAGCACTATCTGAATAAGTCCGGGTATCGATGGATTGTGCAGAAACAGGATTTATAAGGAAACAGCATCCTATAAGTAAAAATACTGTTACCAATATTTTTTGCATAATAACGTTTTATTTACACTTCAAAAGGATAAATATAGTCTATGGTCATATAGCCTTTTACACCCGAGGCGTTCATAAAGTTCCGAAGCCGGACGGCGGCAACGGTATTGTCTTTCAACCTGATAATATAAACCTTGTTCGAGGGATTATAACCGGGAGGCATGGTGCTCGTATCCACAAACAGCCATTTGGAAAGCTCCCGATTGTAGTATGATTCGGCATATTTCAGTTTCCCATCCATCATCCCCGACATATCCACCACAATTTTGTTCGTTGTCCACTCATCGGAGACATAATCGCCTTTGGGGATCTCCCCTGAGGCTTTGAGCGTCGAAAGCCCGGTGAATCCCGTTTCGAGTACGGAAGCTCCGTTGGTTTTGACATCATAGCGGTGAATGGCAATATCCCAGTGTTCAGGCTCCCGCATATCTTCACTGATCTCCAGCGAATCCACAGTGAGCGCATGAAAATCTATATAGGTCCATCTGGTATAGCTCGTGGCATCTATATAAACGGTGCCCGAATTGTTCACCTCATCCGTTTCGATAAATCCGAACTCGTTCTTTTCTTCGGCTAATGGTTCGTCGTAGATATTACCCAAAATACCGTTACATGCCGGGAATGACAGAAAGAGAATTCCCGGCATGATTAGTCTTATGAAAAGAATAACAGGTTTCATCTCTCATTATTCTCCGTTGAAAACAGCATTAATGCTCATCGGCATAGCACCGGGTTTCAGGGTAAATGTGATATTGGCTTTACCGTCTTTTATTACGGTTCCCTCTACCTTGCCGGTTACGTTTGTCGTGCCGCTCATCGCATCTACATCCCCAACTAAGGAATAGGTATCATTGCTACCTTTTGTTACTGCCACATCCTTTATCACAATATCCTGAAAGCTCATGGCTCCCTCGCCAAATCCTGCCAGGGTAACCTCGGCTTTTCCGTTTTCCTGATGTTTAATGGTTACTTTACTGTTTTCTACCGGATCCATGGCAGTGCTTCCAACCGATAGTGTTAATTGTCCATTATAGACTCCCGCAATATCCTGTGCAAGATTGATTTCAGGTTCATCGTTCTTTTCGCATGATGCCATACACAATATGGCAACTAACATAATCAATTGAGTTCTTAGTTTCATGTTGTTAAAAATTTAACAGGTGATTTGAATTGTTCAGCTAAGCCAAATTATAGTCTTGACTTACGATTGCAAAAGTAAGGGGTATAGAAGAAGCATACAATCCCTAAAAATTATGAAATTCGCGAGGTTTTATCCCCACTTATAGGTATATAAAATAAAAAATAGATTTCATTTATATCCCTGCTCATTTCTTTCCTTTTATTAGTTAAAATTTTAGGTCTTGTTTGCAGATTTGATATTTTGATTACATTTGTGCAATAAATCATAGCAATGCGCTTACAATTAGGATTTTCAAGTCAATACGCTGTCTGCATTTTCAGCGGGATATCTGCTCTTTTAAAAACAGGTGTAATCTTGCTTGTCCTGTTCTTAACTTTTTCATGCACACAAGACGATAAAAAACCACAATTTTCAGAAGAATACAAGAAAAAATGGGAAGATAAGATCTCACCCGGTTTCCCTACCGACTCTATGCGTATATTGCTGGAACAGAGTGTTGCGTCTCAGGACGAAGTGCCCATTTCCATACTCTGCAGGGAATTAGGGAAACGGATGCGGGAGACGTCTGATTTCTCGAACGCCATCACTTATCATCAACAGGGATTGGTTGCTGCCTACAATATAAAAGATACCATCGGCATTACGGAGGCCCTGAATAATTTAGGTACCGATTTCCGGCGGATAGGTGCCTTCCCGGAAGCCTCCGGATATCATTACCAGGCACTTCAAATGGCCGAAGCCTATTCCGGAAGAAATGAATACAAAGGCAGGAAAAACCGTGTGATGGCGTTGAACGGCATTGGCATCATCTATCTTTCATTCGACAATTATGATGAAGCCGAAAAGCTGCTCCGTGAAGCACTTGCAGAAGAAAAAGCGTTGAACAGCCCGGTAGGACAAGCTATGAATTACGCCAATATCGGTGTAATTTTCCAGGAAAAACAGATGTATGATTCAGCCTTTACCTATTATCAGTATTCCATGGAGCAAAACCAGATTGCCCAATCACAGTTGGGAATTGGGTTATGCCACATCCATTTCGGACATATCCACGAATTGCAGGAGCAATACGATGAAGCGGAACGTGAGTACCAACAGGCTTACGAAATCATGGGAAATATTTCTGACACATGGCACTGGCTGGAAGCCTGTCTGGCGATAGCACGCATCCGGTTGGTGAAAAATGACTTTGCAGCAGCGAAAAAACAGATTGATCTGGCAAAAGAAGCAGCGAATCACATCGAATCGCCGCAACATCTTTCGGAAACATACGACCTGTTGCATCAATATAACCTAAAGCGGGGCAATTTCGCCGACGCATTAAAGAATTACAAACTCAGCGAGGGCTATCAAGACAGTGTCCGTAATACACAGAAACTAAATCATATTATAGATATGCGCATAAATTATGAGCGCGATAAAAACAGACAATACATTACCCAGCTGAACATCCGGAACGAAATGGAAACCCGGCAGAAAAAAATCATCCTCACGGCTTCTTTCATCATTGTCTTCCTCCTCATACTCTTATCGGCAACTCTTTTCTATGCTTACAGACATCGCACCAGAAGCAACAAGATACTCCGGAGACTCAGCCGGTTAAGAACCAATTTTTTCACAAATATAACCCACGAATTCCGCACGCCACTCACCGTAATCCTGGGATTAAGCAGACATTTACAGGAAGAGAAAAATTCCACTCACGCCGAGTCCAACTATTACCTTAAAGCCATAGATCGACAGGGCACACACTTGCTTACATTAGTAAATCAATTGCTGAACATGGCAAAAATAAATGCGGGTATGGACAACCCCGAATGGCAAAGAGGAAATATCTCCGTTTATGTGCAGATGATGGTTGACTCGTTCCGCCTGTACGCGCAAAACAACAACATCAGGTTATATTTTTCCAGTAGCGAACCGGTTATTGAAATGGATTTTGTGCCACACTACATCGATGATATCCTGCAAAATCTATTGTCGAATGCTTTGAAGTTCAGCCTCCCGGGTGATGAGGTCTCTGTATCGGTCTCAACGGTCAAAAATAAGGAGGTCGTACTGCAAGTTACCGATACCGGCAAAGGCATTCCGAAAGAAGAGATAGAGCGGATTTTTGATCTTTTTTATCAGAGCGGTCAATCCGATAAAAAAAGAGGAAGTGGTATCGGTTTAAATTATACCCGTCAACTGGTTGAAATCATGCATGGAAAAATAACGGTAGACAGTGAGGAAAAAAAAGGTTCCGTATTTACGGTAACATTACCGTTACGACAATCGGAAGAATGGATTTTGCCGGTATGGAACCCGGAAGACAGGCAGCAACCCTCCCCGGCAGAAGCAACCAGGATAGCACAACGAAACAGCCGGATTGTCAGGCCATACGAAAAGGGAAAATCACCTAAAACAGATGTGAACGCGACGATCCTGCTGATTGAAGATAGTGAAGATGTGATACTTTACATAAAAGCGCTGCTTTCGCCCAAATACAATACCGTAACGGCCCGGGATGGGGAGGAAGGTTTGAAATTGTCCAACGAACTGGTTCCGGATATAATTATTTCGGATATCATGATGCCGAACAAAGACGGATTGACATTCTGCAACGACATTCGCAACTCGGAACTGCTAAACCATATCCCAATAATTCTGCTAACGGCAAAAAGTGGGATGGACGACCAACTGAAAGGGTTGAAGCATGGTGCAGATGCATATATACGAAAACCATTCCATCCCGATGAATTACTGGTACAGATTGAAACGCTGCTCGAAAACCGCCGCCTGCTCAAGAAAAAATACATGCGTACAATCTTCAAAGAAGATACTCCCCCGGTAAAGGATGTCAATATGGAATTTCTTCAGAAGACAACAGATATTATTTACCGTGAAATGCATAATCCCGACTTTTCTTCTGTAGCGCTTGCAGAAAAACTGTGTATAAGCCCGTCGCAACTTAACCGGAAGCTGAATGCCGTATCCGGCTACACATCATCTCTATATATTACTAATTTACGTGTCGACTACGCCAAGAAGAAATTAATGTCAGAGGATAAATCTATTGCGGACATAGCGGCAGAATGTGGGTTCTACGATGCCGCTTATTTCTCACGCATATTTAAAAAACACACCAATGTAACTCCTTCTCAATACCGGCGTTTACCCGGAGGACGCTCAACACCCGTATGACCGCAGACAACGCCCGGGGAAATTGCACTTTTTATACTCTTAATATCAATAATTTAAATCTATCCCCTGCACAAATAATACAAATACATTTTTTGTTAATGCGTGATTTGTACAAATTTTCGAATGAAAAATCCTAGCATTTCAACCCCCATACCTATTATGTTTGCGAATGCCCTTTCTTTGGTGAATAACATTTTATTAAAAATCAAGCGAAGTGAAAAAAGTAATTCTATTTTTGAGTGCGGCAGGTTTGGGTGCATTACTTACTACCGGAATGATTTTAGGAGAAAGAAAAAGTTTGCAAAACGAACAGGATATGCAAGGAATCCAAAATGTCAAAGGTGACGACGGAAATACTATTTTCAGCGGTATGTTCGCTCCACCTGCCAGCCTCGGTAATATCGGAGATTTCTACCTCCACACGTCTGAATCCAACCTCTATGGCCCTAAAACAACAGACGGATGGGGAATACCTGTCAGCCTCAGTGGTACCGCAGTAACAGAAGTTGCCGGAACTCCAGTTCCAGGCAATGCGGCAGAAGCAATAGCCAATATGAATATGGATGTTATAGGCGATTACTCCTTCTTTACGACCCGGTGAAAGTAATCCGTATGTTTAACAGACTACTATAGTTTGTATAGTTATTATTTTATTAAAAAATCAAAGCGTATGAAAACTTTAAAATCAGTTTTGGATGAAGACTACACAAAAAAAACAAAAAATGAATTGATTGAGATGTTAACCGGATTGGAAAATGCGTTGACTCCATCGGTGTACGAAAAGGTGAGCGGGATAGCCCCCTCTGAATTGCAAAGCCTTACAAAAAAGGATATTCTTGAGATCATGGAAAGCTTTAAGACCGGATATGATCCGCAATGGGAAAATTCAATCACAAAAGTTTCTTCCGACACCATCAGACTTATTTTCGGACAAATGGCCGAAGATGACAAAACCTTCAAAACATCCGCCGCTTCAGGTGCCGAATTTGCCGCCGAACTGGGCAGCATCGATTTTGCAAAAATCATTGGCGGTCCGCTGGATGCGTGCGTAAAAGCACAGACTAACGCATCGGTTTCCACTGTTAGTTTCATCAACGAAGTCGGTTTTGAAATTGTAGATGCGGACACTGGCGAGAAAAAATTACGGATGGCAGAATTCAAATACAAAAAGAAAGTTGCCAATCCCGATTATGTGAACGAAGAGGAGACACCTGATGAAGAGCCTTTTGAAGAGCAAGATGTAGAACTCTCCGTTCCGTTTATCGCATTGTTAAATGTACCTTCATTCAGGATAGACTCGTGCGAAATTGATTTCAACGTGAAGCTGAAATCCACCTACACAAAAAAAGTGGATGACGAGTTTGGCATCAAAACCAGTACCAGTGGCGGTTCGGGTGGTATTGCAAGCCTGTTCGCCAAAGTAAATTTCAGTGTTGATGTCTCTTACAAGAGAACAACATCCACCGGCGTGAAAATCGAAAAAGAATATTCGTTGGGCGTGAAAGTTCGTGCCACCAACGACGAGATGCCCGCCGGATTAGAGAAAGTGCTTGGCATACTCGCACAATAAACTTTACGGAAATGATTAAACTGTCTGATTACCTGAATTATCTCAATAACGAGATAATTCAGGCTCGTAAAAAGGCCGATGAAAATGCAATCCTTGTCGCCAAAGAATATGCAAACCATGAATATCTGAAATATTTCAAAGTGCCAAGGTATGCATTTCCGAGTGTAAAGATGGATATTCCGTTGAAAATTACGGATATCAACTCGTCGTCGAAATATGATTTCAAACTCGATGAAACGAAATTTCTGAACGACGTGAACGAGAGAATTGAGGCGGTAAACAAAGAAAAACAGCTCTCCATTGCCCCGATCACCAAAGAACAATTGCAGAATAAGGAATTCAAGCAACTCTTTAAAACGCTTGAAGCGAAAGATCAGAAATTGGTGAAAAACATTGGCGACGAGATAAAAAAAATTGACGTTCTGCCGCAAATAAAGTCGCTGAGCGCTGGTACGTTCAGACCCCAGGACACGACCGCAAGCGAGGAAGTTTCGGAAATGAAAAAAATTCTCACAGACGCTATCGGCAGCAATTTCTCCCTGGTATCCACCAGGATAAACGACATTTTCATCGACCCCAACACCTCCACGGCAGAAGACAAAGACAAGTTGTTCATCAACCTCCATGTGGAAATGGAAGAAGAAGGATTGCGACTGGTAACATTTACCGATAAAAACGGACAGCAAATTGAAGAAATCATTTTTGAATAGATGCAGGAATTTATTCACCACAAAGTAAAAGTTATCGAGGAGTTTTTCGTCGAATTCAATCAGGTACAAAGGCTCTATGGCGACAGGTCGTTCGATTTCGAACAGCGGTTTACTGTTTTTCTTAATAAATTATCAGATTATTTCAAAGAGCGGGGTGAGAACACCAGGGAATCGGAGGTACTAAGGGTAAATAATATGCTTTATACAGTGAAAAAAGGTTTCGATCCTTCAAAAATGGAAAAAATAAATTCAGGAAGGCGCGAGCTGTGGTGGGGATTTTCTTATAATGGAATTGAAAGTCTCGAAACATTGCTGCAGGATATCTACAAAAAAGAAATTTCGAAACTCCAGGAAGGCAAAGAGATCCTGTCTAACCTGATCCTCAATCTTTATCAGCAGGGCTTTTTAACCGATAACCAACTGAGAGACCTGGATTCTGTTACTAAAGTAGAAGCATTCTGGCGTTCTCTTTTAATGCAAAACGGCTCTATGTCCGTCATCAACAAGAAACTACTCACTCATTTAATCACGGAAGATATCTATCTGCTTCTCGAAGAAATCATATCCGAAATTGTCCCTCAATAAACCAAGACTATGCAAAATAACAGATATATTGTTTTACTGAATAACCAGCAGGAAGCGTCGATCAAAAACGTGGAAAAGGAATTCTCTGTGAGCGTTACATCGTCGGAGTTCCTATCGAAAGAAAACCGTTCGTTCGATATTATCGACAATCACAATGCCATACTTTACAAAAACCTCGGAATGATGGTGGTCGATGATATGAATGAAGAACAATTAGCTATGTCGCTTACTGACAGCAAAAGTCCTATTATTTATTTTGAAAAGGAGAGGGATTTTTTTGCAGCAGATGAAATATCCCTGATCGATGCGTTGAAGACGAATGTTGACGAATTGAAAAGTAAAATTGTGGAACTGGAAAACTTCATCCGAAAGAAACCCCTTTCACAAACCTCCCTTACAGAACTGGAATGGGGATTAAAAGCCATCGGCATAGAGAATACCCAGTTTTCCGGCAAAGGGATTGATGTTTGCGTCCTGGATACCGGTTTCGATATTCTTCATCCCGATTTTATCGGCAGAGAAATTGAAGGAAAATCGTTTATCGAAGGTGAAGATTGGAACAAAGATCCCAATGGGCACGGAACGCACTGCGCCGGCATTGCCGGCGGTAATATACGAAATGATACCGGTAAACGCTACGGCGTTGCCAAAGATTGCAACCTGAAAATCGGGAAAGTGCTATCCAACGGCGGGAAAGGAACAACCAGCAGTATCATTGACGCTATCGATTGGGCAATTACAAAGAAATTCAGGGTCATCTCACTCTCACTGGCTTCTCCCGTAAAACTAAATGAAAAACCTTCCCTACTTTTTGAAACCGTCGGCAAAAAAGCATTAGACAATAATTGTATTATCATCGCCGCGGCCGGTAACGACAGCAGGCGCCCTGCCCTGCCTGCCCCTGTTTCTGCACCCGCTAACTCGCTTTCCATTATGGCCGTAGCGGCAATCGACAACCAGATGCGAATTGCCCGGTTTTCCAATGCCGGGATCAATGCAGCCACAGGTGGTAATATAAATGTTTGTGCACCCGGCGTTGATATTCTGAGTGCTTATCCGCAGAAAAACGGAACTCTGAAACATTATACATTGTTAAGCGGAACAAGTATGGCTACACCGTACGTTTCAGGTCTGGCTGCACTCTATATGGAACAGTTTCCGGATTTAAGTGCCGGGGAAATATGGGAGTTGCTCGAGAACAAGGCAAAACCAATAGAGAACCTGAAATACAGGGATATCGGCAAAGGATTGATACAGGCATAGAAGTCTATAAAATAAAAAATCGCATGAATACCTATTTCGCCGTTTTAAAAGAGGGAATATCTTTCGTGGAAGTCATCGGTGAGTTGACGGATTCAGGAGTGAAAATAATCAAACATTATCCGGAATTGGGGATTGTGAAATTTGAAACCGAAAAAAAGATATCAGAAATTGATTTTGATTTTTTCCTTTCAATAGAAGAAGAAAAAGACGATTTTGCCCTGTAATCATTTTTTACTAACTTTGAATCTATAAACTTTGAAACGTATGGGCACAATGGTAGCGCCGTCGCTGTTGGCGGCTAATTTTCTGAACCTTGAAAGAGACATCGAAATGCTGAATCGCAGCGAGGCCGATTGGATCCACCTGGATATCATGGATGGAGTTTTCGTGCCCAACATATCCTTCGGATTTCCGGTGATCGACCTCTTGAAAAAAGTAACCCAAAAACCGCTGGATGTACATCTGATGATCGTACAACCTGAAAAGTTTATCAATGAAATCGCTGCTACGGGCGCGACCTACATGAATGTGCATTACGAGGCTTGTATACACCTGCACCGGGTGGTACAGGAGATAAGGAAAAAAGGGATGAAGCCGGTTGTCACCCTGAATCCGCATACCCCCGTATCGGTACTCGAAGATATCCTTCCCGACCTGGACATGGTACTTTTGATGTCAGTGAACCCTGGGTTTGGCGGGCAACAATTTATTGAGCATTCCGTCAGGAAAACAGCCATGCTCAAAGAGATGATCCTGCGACAGCAAACTTCTACCCTGATTGAAGTGGATGGCGGGATAAATCTGGAAACAGGCAAAAGATTGGTAGATGCAGGTGCCGATGTGCTGGTTGCCGGTAGTTTTGTATTCTCTTCAGAGCATCCTGAGGAAACCATCCACCAATTAAAAATGCTGTAAAATCGCCTTTTACCAGGAAAAAGAAGGTATCCGGCTTTTCTTTTACAGAGCATTTACCATGGCATAATGCAGGCAGACATGTTTCTGTCCTATTGCTTAACGAAACAGTCTAATCTTTATGAATGCATTGATCGGAAAAACACCTTTTTTTCGCCTCTTGCTTCCCTTGATTTTCGGTATCATTGCAGGAGCGATTTTTCCGGGAATTCTATCTGTATCGTTACCGATAGCTCTGGCCGGGTTGTCACTTATGCTGCTATCATTTTTTATCCGCCCGGATGATCAATTCAGGTTCAGATGGCTGTTCGGGGCAGGTATCTGCCTCTTCCTTTTTTCCCTGTCCCTATACCAGTTCCGGCAACATATCGAGTCCGCAGAACTCTCTCCTCCGGGTTACGGCCAATATGACCTCGGCGTTGTGCTCGACATCCCGGAGGTGAAACCACGGAGTATTGCGGTTAATGTAAAAACAGCCTCTCCCGGAAAAAAGAAGGTGATTCTCTATTTAGAGCAGACCGACGAAGCCAGGGGATTAAATCCCGGCGATGAAATTGTCTTTCTGTCCAAAGTAGAACCATTCAGGAATTTTGGTAATCCGGATGATTTTGATTATGCCGGATATATGAAGAACAAAGGGTTCGCAGGGTCAGGCTATATTCCTGCGGTTGACTGGCAGAAAACCGGTAGAGAGACGAAGAGCATCCCTATTATGGCTCAACGGTTCAGGGCCAAGGCACTCGACTTCTATCGTTCATTCGATCTGGAAAGCGACGCATATGCATTTATCTGCGCACTTACCCTCGGCTATAAGGTACACCTCTCCAACGATCTGCAAGAGGCATTCAGGGCATCGGGGACGGCACATGTCCTGGCATTAAGCGGACTACACGTGGGGATCATTTATGCAGTTATCAGTCTATTGTTCTCGTTCTTTGGAAAAAACGGCAATGGATTCATTATCCGTCAATGGCTGGTTATTTCTACCCTGTGGGCATTTGTGTTCATAGTGGGAATGTCGGCATCAATAGTCCGTGCAGCCATCATGCTTACCCTATTTAGCTTGGGAAACCTGTATCATCGTAGCGGATTTACCTATAATTCACTGGCTGCAGCAGCGTTTCTTATTCTCATTTTCCAGCCATCTTATCTATTCGACGTGGGATTTCAGATGAGTTTCGCTGCCGTGTTTGCTATCCTCTTTTTTAATCCGATACTAAACCGGCTCTACCGCCCCCCGAATAAAGTTGTGAGATATATATGGAATCTGTTCTGTATCACCACAGCAGCACAGTTAGGCGTTTTTCCACTGGTACTTTACCATTTCGGTACATTCCCCACCTGGTTTTTCATCACCAATATGCTGGTCGTCCCTCTGGTCGGCATCATCATTTATGCAGCTTTTCCTCTTATTATTTTCGGACTACTCCGTTCCCTGCAATGGGATATCATCACGGTGTTGTATACTTTCTTTCAATGGGTAGAAAAAAACCTGATAGAACTATTATTGAGGATCGTTTACATCTCCGAATCGATCCCTTTTGCCCAAATCTCCGATAAGAAAATATCTTTTCTTCAACTTATACTACTCCTCTTATTTATCTACTCTGTTACCCGGATGTTTGTTTCACGACATCCCCGGCCACTTATCATTTCACTGTCGGCCTTACTCTTTTTCCAATTCACAATCACATATAAAAATCTCACCTGCCCGGCACCACAACTTACCGTATTTAATAGTCCGGGCCGGAGTGAAATAGCTGTATTCCATAACAACAAACGACACTATCTCGATATTACAGAGAACAGCTTTGTCCCCCACCCTGAAAAACGCATCCTGCTGGTATCGGAAACCAGTTTCACCACTCATTACACAGGAGAACCATTCCCGCTAGATATTCTGATATTGTCTCGACAAACATCCTTACATATTGAAAAATTACTTGGAATGTTCAGACCCGCCATGATCGTCCTCGACAGTTCGATACCCCGATATACGGCCTTCAGGATAACACAAGTGTGCGCCGCATTCAATATTGATATACACGATGTAACGGAAAAAGGCGCCTTTTCGCTAAATTTTTAGTAATTTTGTCGCCCTATCAAATGACAGAGACAAAATGAATTATACAGTATCGATCTCAAATGTGATTCAGCCCCAAAAAGTAGAGCAGGTTATGGATGCCATCGCCAAGGCAGAAAAGATCGTCATCACCACCCACCGCTCTCCCGACGGCGACGCATTGGGATCTTCACTCGCACTCTACCATTTCCTGAAGAGAAGAAACAAAACCGTAAAGATCATCGTACCCAACTCGTTTCCCTATTTCCTTAAATGGATGCCGGGAGTACGGGAAGTTGAAATATATGAATATAATCCCTCCGCAGCGCAGCACATACTCAAGCATGCCGATCTGATCTTTTCCCTGGACTATAACATCTCCAAACGGGTAGGTGACATGGGGCCTTTTCTCGACAAATCACCGGCCAGGAAAATCCTGATCGACCACCATCTTCTTCCGGGAGAGAATTTCGATATAACAGTGTCACATCCCGAAATATCATCCACAAGTGAACTTCTGTTCAGGTTATTCTATCAGGCGGGAAGATATGAAGAGTTGACGCAAGCAGAAGCTGAATGCATCTATTGTGGCATGATGACCGACACAGGCAGCTTCACCTACAATTCAAACGATCCTGAGGTTTTCGAGATCATCAGCCTTTTATTACGGAAAAACATCAATAAAGATGCTATCTATTCACAGGTATTCGATAATTATTCTGAAGAGCGATTCCGCTTGCTTGGATTTACCTTATCGCAACGAATGGAAGTGTATCCTGAACTACATTCGGCCCTTCTTTACCTCTCCAAGGAAGATCAGGCTCAATTTCATTTCAGCAAGGGTGATACCGAGGGATTCGTTAATTATCCGCTCAGTATCAAAGGTATATTTTTTTCTACCTTTATCCGCGAAGATGAAGATCTGGTGAAACTCTCGTTTCGTTCCCAGAAATCATTCCCTTGCAATGAGTTCGCAGCCGACTTCTTCAATGGAGGGGGACACCTGAACGCCTCAGGAGGTGAATTTTACGGCTCTTTTGAAGAGGCCATCCATGTTTTCAAGGAGGGTTTGAAGTCATATGAGGAGAAATTAAAAAATGTGGCAAACAACCTTTAACCCATTTTTAAGAATAGATAATGTTTATTTCAGCACAACCTCTGTTTTTTTGAAGCAGATTGTGTACTTTTGTGTCTTGATTCTTTACTCTTTATCCTAAATATATGAAACTATTCAATTCCATAGTTCTCATCCTTGTCAGTTTATTTATTCTGACTACCTCCTGCAATAACAGGAAAACATATGCTGACCGTCTAAAAGATGAAAGGAAAGCAATCGACCTCTTTATTGCGAAGAATAATATTGAAGTTCTCAGGGAGTTTCCGGCAAATGGTGAGTTCGATGACAATGATTTCTATAGAGACCCCAATTCAGGTGTCTATTTCAATATTATTGATTACGGTGATTCCGCTATCAAACCTCACTGGAGGGAAAAAATATATATCCGTTTTAAAGGGTTACATTATTTTGCGACCGGAGACACAATCCTATACTCCAATTATCAGAGTACTTTTCCGGAAGAACTGGAATATTTTGGGCCGGTCAATTCAACCACGTTAAGTGCCTATTCAAATTCAACCGCAGGATGGGCAGTTCCGTTATCTTATGTAGGACATAGAGGAAAAGTGAAACTTATCGTTCCTTTCGAAATGGGATCATCATACGACAAAGATCAGTTTACACCCACTTATTATGAACAGGTGGAATACAGATTTGAAAATCAATGGTAACCCTAATGCAACCTTTCGGTTGATATCTTTGATCAACATCAAAACATATAATTGATAAAGATTACCTTTTATGACATTAATCAAATCCATATCCGGGATAAGAGGAACAATCGGTGGTATCATTGCAGAAAACCTGACTCCGCTCGATATCGTAAAATTTACAGCTGCTTATGCCGCATTTATCAAAAAACAGTCACAAAAGCAAAAACCCTGTATTGTTGTAGGGAGAGATGCCCGTATTTCAGGAGAGATGGTGCATCGTATCATCACCGGCACATTGATAGGAATGGGATGTGATGTTACCGATATCGGGATGGCCACAACCCCTACCACCGAGATCGCCGTTGAAAAAGAAAATGCTTCCGGAGGTATCATTATTACGGCCAGCCACAATCCAAAACAGTGGAATGCCCTGAAATTATTAAACAGCAGGGGAGAATTTCTAAATGCAGCGGAAGGAGAAGAAATTCTCAGTATTGCCGAATCGGATGACTTTGTATTTTCACCTGTGGATGAATTGGGGAAAGTCACCCAAAAACAATATCTTCACGATCACATTCAACAAGTGCTGTCTCTCGAGTTAGTGGACAAAAAGGCTATAGAGGCTGCCAACTTCCGGGTGGCAATAGACTGTGTAAACTCTGTCGGAGGGATCGCCATTCCTGAATTATTATATGCATTGGGAGTGAAGGAGATATTTAAACTGCATTGTGCACCGCACGGTAATTTCTCACATAATCCCGAACCTCTTCCACAACATCTGGCCGAACTGGCTTCGCTTACCCGAAGTTCTAAAGCAACCGTAGGATTTGCCGTGGATCCGGACGTAGACCGATTGGCCATCTATTGCGAAGATGGTGAACCGTTTGGAGAAGAGTATACGCTCGTGGCCGTATCGGATTATATTTTACAACATACGCCCGGCAATACGGTATCCAACCTCAGCTCCAGCCGTGCACTAAAGGATATTACACATGCCAGGGGTGGAGAATATAATGCTGCAGCTGTAGGAGAGGTGAATGTGGTGGCTAAAATGAAAGAGACAAATGCAGTTATCGGGGGTGAAGGTAATGGTGGCATTATTTATCCTGCTTTACATTACGGCCGCGATGCGCTTGCAGGCATTGCCCTGTTCCTCACCTATCTCGCCAAATCAGGTAAAACACCTTCTGAACTGAGAAAATCATATCCACCCTATTTTATGGCAAAACAAAAGGTAGAGCTTACCCCGGACATAGATACGGAAATAATTCTGGATAAGGTAAAAGAGAAATTCAGTGATCAACAGATAACCGATATCGACGGAGTGAAAATCGACTTTCCCGACAAATGGGTACATCTGAGAAGATCAAACACAGAACCTATCATCCGTGTTTATTCGGAAGCACATTCCATGCAAGAGGCAGAAGAGATCGGCAAACAGATTATAAAACTCATCCAAGAGTTCTCATAATAAATAAAAATATCACTATTTTTTCCACTCAATTGCCACCTCATTCCGGATGATGTGGCAATTGAATTAAATGAACTAAACAAGTCCGGTATTAATGAAAGAAACATTGATCAGTCGCGAAGAGTTGCGCAGTCTGCACCCTGCATTCAGGGGCAAATACGGAGACAAATTGATAGACTTGGGCTTAAGAATATCTGCATTGAATGTTGCAAATGAAATTTACAACCGATCTAAGCATCTTACCGGCCCTGCTTTTTGTAAAGATCTGCTGGATAAACTCGAAATCACCCGTACGGTAAGAAACACGGAGGTACTCGATGAATTCCGGGATCGTCCCTTCATCACAGTATCCAATCATCCTTACGGACATGTCGACGGAATTGCTGCGATCGAGACCGTGGGCAGCCGGGTACATAATTATAAAATGATGGTGAATGTTATTCTCGGATTGATCGATACCATGGCAGAGAATTTCATTACGGTAAACCCTATGAAATATGCTGAGAAAAACAGTATCACCTATGCCGGCATCAAAGAGAGTATCGCCCATGTAAAGGCAGGATTTCCATTGGGTTTTTTCGCCGCAGGAGCTGTGTCGAATCTTATTTTTAAGAAAGGAAAACTGGTGATTGAAGACCGGGAGTGGCAACCGGCAGTTGTCAAGATTATCCAGAAAACGAAAGTACCGGTCATCCCGATGCATATCTCCGGACATAATAGCCTTTCGTTTTATCTTTCAAAAATATTTGGTTATAAAGTGCGTACCCTTAGGCTGTGCCATGAATTATATAACAAAAAGGGAAAAGAAATGGTAATCACGCTGGGGAATCCCATTATGCCGGATATGATAGCATCGTTTAAGGATGATACATCAGGATTGGGTGAATACCTGAAGAAAGAAACCTATGCTTTAGGAAAGAAATAAATAGGAAAAAGTTCAATTTCATCAGACTATTTCTCGCAACGGCAGAAATCAAATAAATTTTCTTCTGCTCGTTTTGCTTAACGAAATAGTTCCTATCTTTGAATATTCAAAAAACAGCACGCTTATGGCAAAACACTCTTTACAACAGGTGAAGCAACGTTTCGGGATTATTGGCAATGATCCTAAGCTGGATCGTGCTATCGACGTTGCTTTACAGGTGGCTCCCACCGACCTCTCGGTGCTTATCACCGGGGAAAGTGGTACCGGAAAAGAGAATTTTCCGCAAATTGTGCATCAATACAGCAACCGGAAGCATGGCCCTTATTTTGCCATCAATTGCGGTTCAATACCCGAAGGCACTATCGATTCGGAACTTTTCGGACATGAAAAGGGGTCATTCACGGGCGCCACAGGTACCCGAAAAGGCTATTTTGAAGTGGCTGACGGGGGTACGCTCTTTCTCGACGAAGTAGGAGAACTCCCACTCCCGACACAGGCACGCCTGCTGCGTGTACTGGAAAGCGGGGAATTCATCAAGGTGGGTTCGTCTAAGGTGGAGAAGACTAACGTGCGTGTGGTGGCTGCCACCAACCTCGATATGGTCAAGGCTGTGGAGAGAGGGAAATTCAGGGAAGACCTCTATTATCGCCTTAACTCAGTGCCTATCCGCATACCTCCGTTGCGTGACCGGGCAGAAGACATCCCCCTCTTGTTCAGAAAATTTGCCGGCGATTGCGCCGAGAAATATATGATGCCTCCTATCACGCTGACCGACGATGCAAGAGAGAGACTGAAGAACTATCGCTGGCCCGGTAATGTACGCCAGTTGAAGAATATTACGGAACAGATCTCGGTCATTGAACAGGAGCGTCTGATCACATCCGACATTCTTCAAAAATACCTGCCCAATAATGAGGTCGGGATGCTGCCGGTTTCCGTCCATCAGATCCATGAGTCGGAACAGAAATCATTCGCCAACGAACGGGAGATCCTTTATCAGGTATTATTTGACATGAAGAAGGATATCACTGACCTGAAACGTGTAGTAAAAAGCATTATGGAGGATTCAGCACAACATACGTCATACAATCCTACGTCATCAGAAATGCATTCTTCTTCTATCATTACAAACGACAATACACGGGTTTCCGTTCCTGTGAAATATGAGGCTGTACCAAAGAAAATTAACCTGGATGAACCTGAAAGGAACAATATCCAGGAAGCCACAGAATATGAGGAAAGTACCCTATCAATCAGTGATGTCGAGAAAGAGATGATCATGAAAGCGCTGGAAAGGCATAATGGAAAAAGGAAACTTGCAGCCAGCGATCTGGGCATTTCGGAACGTACACTTTACCGTAAAATTAAGGAGTACTCACTTTTAGGTTAAGATTATGAAGAAAATTACTTTCATCCTTCTACTGTTACTGGTTTCTGTCAGTTCATGCCGGATATCCTACTCCTTCAGGGGTACCTCCATCAACTATGATCTCACAAAAACACTTCAAATAGCTCATTTCGTCAATCAGGCACCATTGGTTTATCCTCCCCTTGAGCAACAATTCAATGAGAAGATGAAAGATATGTTTACCCGCAACACACGCCTACAGTTGGTAAATCAAAATGGAGATATGGAGATAGAAGGAGAGATCGTAGGATACGAACTGACACCTCTGGCAGTACAAGAGGATGCATTTGCTTCTGAGACACGACTGACTATGACGGTGAGGATGCGATTCCGAAATAATAAAACAGATGATCCCGAGATTGAAGAAAGAATTTCTGCCAATCGAACCTTCTCAAGTAATCAAGTATTTGACACTGTACAGGACCAACTTATTAATGAGCTCATCGACGAAATTGTAGATCAGATATTCAACGCCACCATGTCAAACTGGTAATTATATGCAAAAGGAAGATCTATACAACTGGATGGAAAATCCGGAAAGGCTGGACACTTCCACGTTGGAAGAATTAAAAACGGTAGTGGGGAAGTATCCTTATTTTCATACTGCCAGGCTACTATACACAAAGAATTTAAACCTGATTGACAACCAAGGCTATGACGAAGAATTAGGCAAAACAGCCGTTCTCTGTAACGACAGAAGAAAACTATTCTATCTTATCTACCGGGAAGAATACGGGAAATTATTGAATAAGGATAAGAGTATCCACCTGAACAGGGCCGACAGGACAGAACAGTTGCTAGAATCATTCCTCTCTTCGCTCGGGGAAAGAGAGATAATTGAACCTGCTATAGAAAACGCAGAATTGAATCTGGCTACGACAGACTATTTTTCATATCTGAAATCTCTTAGCGGGGAAAGGGTCAATCCTGATCAAACTGACGAACAGCAAAAATTACAACATCAGGATATTATCGATGCGTTTATCAAAAAAGCGGAATCAGATATACTATTCGTTCCACAGGATACACCCCCAACCGAAACGAAACAGGAAAGAGAGGAAAAAGAAGAGGGTGGGAGCGAATTCCTGACAGAAACACTTGCCAGGATATACATCAAACAAAAGAAATATGAACAGGCTCTCACAATAATTAAAAGGTTAAGTTTGAATTTTCCAAAAAAAAGTGTTTACTTTGCGCACCAAATTCGTTTTCTCGAATTGTTGATTAGTATTGAACGTTCTCGTCAAGCCAAATGAGTAACGTCAAATTTATTTGAACAAAATAAAGATAAATAAGATATGTATATTTTCATCACAATCCTTATTGTATTGGCAGCGATCTTGATGATCTTCGCCGTATTGGTACAAAAATCCAAAGGGGGAGGACTGGCAAGCGGTTTCGCATCTTCAAACCAAATTATGGGCGTTCGGAAGACTACTGATTTTCTGGAGAAGTTCACATGGACATTGGCAGGAACGATCATCGTTTTGAGTATCCTGACGGCCAAATACACGACCTCACACTCACATACCCCACAGTCTCAGATTGAGGTGGAACAACCGGCTCCGCTGAATCCTTCTACGGCTCCGAATGTAACTCCTGAAATACCTGTTCCGTCGCAAATGCCCGCTCAACCCCAACCGGAAGAAGGCACACAGGGAGAGTAAGGCATGATTTGCCTGACATACGACCTTAGAACGATGATCGTATGAAACGATTGTTTTTTCTTTTTTTCCTGTTCTCAGCCCTGTCAGCCGGGGCCCAGATTATCACATACGACACCATCAGGGTGTCTTCCAATGATGAAAGGAATATTCATCGTAATAATCGTTCAAACGCTAATATAAAGGCAACCAGCGAACCCTTGCGTAGGGAGAATGTACATGCAACCCGGAACCAGCCTGCCACTTTCGACAAAAGCAAACTCCGTTTTGGAGCTAACCTGGGCCTATCGATAAGCAGTAACTACACAAATCTGGGTTTTGGGCCGCAGATAGGCTACCAATTCAATGATTATTTCATGGCTGGTACAGGGGTCAAATACTACTATACCAGAGCTCGTACTAACGAATATGAAATAAGGAATAATTTACTGGGCGCAAACCTGTTTGGTTATTTCTATCCGGTAAACTTCATCACCCTGTTCGCACAACCCGAACTAAATTATATCTGGGCTAAATTTACCTCCAGGACAACAAAGGATTCCATAATGGACAGGGGACTTGTACCTTCACTGGTAGTAGGAGCCGGTTTCCGTCTGGGAAGATCGCATGTCACTCTGAACTACGACCTAGTGCAACACACAAATTCTCCTCATCCGGAAGGGATCTATTTAGGGGTTTCCGCTTTTTTCTAAAGCCTGGGTTTTCCTTTAGGCAGATCATTTCCCAAAAGTCAACGAAACACAATATCATGCACAACAGTCATCTCCGCATGTTCATTCAATTTTTTAATCAGTTCCTCTTTGATCATCATCAACTCAGCGCGTAACACAGCTGAAGTAAGATGGACGTAAAGGGTATCACGGTTGAAATAGAGATTGCCGGTGTACCTGGCTATCCCTTCTCCAAACAATTCACTCCAACCCCTGATAACACGCTGTTGCGCCATCTTTACCCTGAGTGCACTATTCTCCCTGAAAAAATCAGAGAGTGCTTCTGACAACGATTGGGCGTTTTTCTTCTGCATACAGGCTAATCCTTCATCAGGGTTATCTCTCCATCCACCACGGAATAGATATGGGAGTTGTTATTAATCCTCGCCAGTATCTTATCAAGCGATCCCCTGTTGGTATCCGATATGAATATTTGTCCAAATTCCGATCCGGAAACCAATTTCACAATCTCCTCCACTCTTTTCGCATCAAGCCGGTCGAAAATATCATCCAACAACAGGATAGGCGTTGTCCTGCCCGTTTTCAACAGGAAGTGAAACTGAGCCAGTTTCAGTGAAACAAAATAGGTCTTGTTCTGCCCCTGTGATCCCACCTTTTTGATAGGATAGCCATCAAGCAACATCTCCAGTTCATCACGGTGAATACCCACCGAAGTATGACCGAGATAGACATCACGCTGCCTGTTATGTCTCAACTTTTCAAGGAAATCAGCATCATCCAATTGAGAAGTATAGCTGAAGGAGACCTGTTCTCCCGATTGACTGATATTCGCATAGAATTGATTGAAGATAGGAGTAAATTCCTCAATAAATTCTTTCCTTTTATTATAAATGAAGGCTCCGGCTTCGGCCATCTGCTCTTCCCAGAGATCCAACAAAGTGAAATCGATAAGCGATTCCTCATTTTTCAACAACACATTGCGTTGCTGTAATGTTTTATTATACCTTAGTAAAGCACGCAGATACTCCTTGTCAAACTGGGATACAGCCATATCCATAAATCTGCGGCGCACCTCGCTTCCACCTGTAATCAGTTCATTATCGGCCGGAGATATCATTACCAGAGGAATTAACCCGATATGGCCTGAAAGCCGTTCATATTCTTTCTTATTGCGCTTGAACTGTTTCTTTTGCCGGCGACGGATAGCACAATAGACCTCCTCTTTGGTATCATCCTCAAACTCATACTTCCCCTGCAACAAACAAACCTCTTCACCATGTCTTATGATCTGCGAATCCACAGGATTGGTGTAACTTCTGCAAAAGGAGAGATAATAAATGGCATCAAGCAGATTGGTCTTCCCCATTCCATTGTTTCCGATGAAACAATTCATCTTGGGTGACAAAGTAAGATCTGCCTGAGTCAGGTTTTTATAATTAATAAGGGAAAGTTCTTTTAAAATCATAATATTGAAAATTACCAATTACAAATTAGTAATTAATCACAACGACACATTAGGTTAGTCTTCCAACAACAAACGTTGCAGGTCCTCCGGTGAAATATTCATTTTGAGTCGTCCCTGTGATGCAAACGATATCTTCCCTCTCTCTTCGGAAACGATAATCACTCTGGCGTCAGTTTCCTGGGATATCCCCAATCCGGCTCGGTGTCGTAATCCCAGGTGGGTGGGTATATTAGGGTTCTGGGAGATAGGCAAAATACATCCCGCAGCTTTAATCTTCTTTCCGACAACGATCATGGCCCCGTCATGCAAAGGGCTGTTCTTGAAAAATATATTCTCGATAAGTCTCGACGATATATCGGCATTGACAATCTCACCGGTCTGTTCATAAAGTCCTAAATGAAGATCGCCTTGAATAGCAATCAGTGCACCTGTGTTTGTTTTTGACATGTTCATACAAGCGAGCACAATAGGTGTCAGGTACGACTTATCATTCTTCTGTTTATCAGGAAAGAACAGTTTTGTGATAAAATTCCATCCTTTCTTGGATCCGAGTGACATTAAAAAACGTCGAATCTCATCCTGAAAAAGAATTACCAATAGGAAAAGCCCCACACTCACAAATTGGTCGAGAATAGATCCGAGCAATACCATATTAAATATCCGTGAGACCAGAATCCAGATTACCATAAAAACCAGGATTCCGAGAAAAAGGGGACGCATCCCCGAAATCTTCACCAACCGGAACAGATAATAAAGAAGTAGCGCTACCAGCACTACATCAATGAAATCTTTTATTCCAAAATGTATGAGCATATTTCTTTATGAATAAAATTGAACGTTTTCGATGATTTTTACACACTCTACAGCCTCTTTCACATCATGCACCCGCAGGATGCCAGCTCCGGAAAGCAATGCCACCGCATTGAGAGCAGATGTGCCATTAAGGCTTTCTTCCGGTGTGATCCCGAGCAGCTTGTAGATCATCGATTTTCGCGATATTCCTACCAGTATAGGTTCCTCAAAGATATGAAAATATTTCAGATAAGCCATCAATTCGTAATTTTGAGATACCGTCTTGCTGAATCCGAAACCGGGATCTATGATCACATCATTTACCCCGATCTGATTCAATTTTGCCTTGCGTTCAGAGAAATAGTAAAGGATATCCTGAATAAAATTATCATAGTGGATGAACTGTTGCATTGTCTGCGGTGTACCACGCATATGCATCAGAACATAAGGGACATTCAGCTGTGCTACAACCGGAAACATCTGCTCATCTATCTGCCCTCCCGAAATATCGTTGATGATGTTCACTCCATACTTTTCTACAGCCTCTTTCGCCACATCTGCATAAAATGTATCGACCGAAAGGATCGCATCGGGAAATTCATCACGGATCAACTTCAGCGCAGGCATCAGCCGTCCGGCTTCCTCCTTTGCATCGAGAAAACGGGATGCAGGTGAAGTGGATTGGGCACCTACATCAATCATCGTCCCTCCTTCCCTGAGTATTTGGGCACACCTCTTTATAATCTCGTTGGCAGCTTCTGTCCTGCTACCTGAAAAGAAGGAATCGGGAGTGACATTCACAATACCCATCACACGGGGTGTGGAAAAATCAAGCAGTTGACCGTTTATATTAATTGTCTTCATTCTTTCAATAATTGTAGAACTGAGAACTAAGAAGTCAAGAAGTTGAGAAGTTTGAATCTTGAATCTTGAATTTTGAATCTTAAAGTACCGAATCGGGATTCTGGCCGGGATAATCAACGGTATAATGTAATCCTCTGCTCTCTTTTCGTGCCATAGCCTGCTTAATAACCATATATCCCACCTTGATGATATTCCTCAATTCACAAATATCACGCGATACCACAGAACGCTGGAAGAGATCCTCAGTTTCCCGGAACAAGATATTCAACCGGCTAAGCGCTCTTTGCAAACGCAAATCTGAACGAACAATGCCTACATAAGACGACATGATCTGTCCTACTTCCCTGTAACTCTGCGTAATCAACACCATCTCCTCGGGAGAGGTCACCCCTTCGGCATTCCAGGAGGGAATATCTTCGCGGAACGGGTACTGCCTGAAGAGCGGAATAGAATGTTTTGCCGCAGCATCGGCGAAAACTACCGCTTCAATCAGGGAATTAGATGCCAGCCGGTTAGCCCCATGAAGTCCTGTACAGGCACACTCTCCGTTAGCATAAAGGCGACTGATACTCGTCTCCCCATCCATATTCACTTTAATCCCTCCACACAAATAGTGAGCCGCAGGAGCCACAGGGATCATATCTTTAGTAATGTCAATCCCGTAGGAAAGACATTTTTCATAAATGGTAGGAAAATGTTTCCGGGTCTCTTCAGGCTCTTTATGGGTTACATCCAGAAAAAGGTGCTCAAAACCTTTCTCTTTCATCTCGGTATCGATAGCGCGGGCAACTATATCGCGGGGAGCAAGTGATCCGCGTTTATCATATTTATGCATAAACTCCTCACCATCAAGCGTCTTCAATACACCTCCGTAACCACGTATCGCTTCAGTAATAAGAAATGAAGGGCGGGCACCGGGATGATACAATGCAGTAGGATGAAATTGCACAAACTCCATCCCCTTGATCTCGCCTTTGGCACGTGCTACCATCGCAATGCCATCGCCTGTGGCGACCAGCGGGTTAGTGGTGGTCTGATAAATACAACCGATTCCACCTGTAGCCATCATGGTAACCCGGGCAAGAAATGTATCAATCTCGTTAGTTTCCTGATTGAGGATGTAAGCCCCATAACATTCAATACCAGAGGTATGTCTTGTAACAACCTGTCCCAGATGATGCTGCGTAAGCGCCTCTATGGCAAAATGGTGATCGAACACGTCGATATTCGGATGCTTCCGGATAGCCTCGATCAGGCTGTCCTGTATTTCTGCCCCGGTATTATCCTTATGATGTAAAATACGAAATTCAGAATGTCCTCCTTCCCGATGGAGATCAAAATTACCTTTGTCATCTTTATCAAAATCGACTCCCCACCTTATCAGTTCCCTGATTTGATCGGGGGCTTCACGCACCACCTTTTCCACCACCTCCACGTCGCAAAGACCTGCTCCGGCATCCAACGTATCGGCTATATGCTTCTCGAAATTATCCCACGGATTGGTTACGGAGGCAATTCCCCCTTGGGCATAATATGTATTGGCATCTTCAAGGGAATTCTTTGCCGCAATAGCTACTCTTCCATGTTTTGCCACCTTCAGTGCATAACTCATTCCGGCAATACCCGAGCCGATCACCAGAAAATCATATCTATAAACCATTTACCTCTTCTTTAGGATTATTTCGATACAAATTTACAAGATTTTTCCCGGAATCATCAACCATTTCCACAAATACCTCTCCCCTCTCTAGCGCAACATTTCCAAATCTTCCAACGCAGCTCCCGATAGAGCAATCCGCAAGGTTAAAAAACGTTATACATCCAAAAAATCCCTCCTAATTTGTTTTCTTTGTATATTTAATAAATCGACTGTTAAACATCAAGTTACGACCTGTATCACACTCTTAATTATTTTGGTATGAACAATTTATTCCGTCTGATTCTATTTTTCTGCCTCTTATCAACTTCGAGTCTGCTCTCCGGGAATGCAGCACAGCCGGATTCCACCTATCTGATTAGAGGCAGGGTGCTTGGGGGAGATACCAACGAGCCACTGGTCAATGCAAGTGTTTCGGTTCAACAGGTGAATGTATCAAGCGTTACCAATCAGGATGGATATTTTTCCATTCGTGTCCCGGCCTCTACAAAAAATTCACAACTGCTTATCCGATATTTGGGATATGAAAACCGGAATATCCCGATAATTACACTGATCGATAATCCAAACAACCATATCACTTTAAAGCCTTCTCCCATTGAATTGAGTGAGGTCGTCGTGGTATCGGGCGACGGTAAAGAGTTAATAAAAGAGGCATTGCAACGCATTCCGCAGAATTATCCCGATAATCCTCATATGATGGTTGCCTTCTATCGTGAGTCAGTTAAGAAGGGATCGAATTATATCTCGCTGGTAGAGACGGTATTGGATATATATAAAGCTACCTATAGTTCATATAGTAATGATCAGGCCAAGATATATATTGGACGTAAGGCTACTGATATTTCCCCCCGGGACACTGTGCTCTTAAAGTTTCAGGGAGGTATTAGCGACGCACTGATGTTGGACATTGCCAAAAATCCGGAAATCGTTTTCGGGACAGATGCATCGGAATATCAATTTCATATCGAAGGACTCATTAATATTAACGACAAACCGCACTATGTCATTTCATTTGCCCCTCATCCGGGAATAAAAGAGATCCTGTTCAGGGGAAATATTTATTTGGATGCGGCATCTTTGGCTTTTGCCCGTATGGAATTCAATATGAATGTGGAAGACCGAAAAGATGCAGCCAATATCTTTATCAGACGAAAACCATCCAAGATGAGGGTGGACGTAAACAAGGCGCAGTATGTAGTGGATTTTACCGAGAGTGACGGAAAATGGTTCTTTAATTATAGTAGTACCGAAGTTTCATTCCGTGTGAGATGGACAAACCGATTCTTCGGCCTGTTTGCCACCACTTATACAATTAGCTCGGAAATGGCTATTACCGACAGATATGACAACAATGTAGTGAAATTTCCTCGTAACGAGAGGATCAGGTCCACTGATGTGATTGCAGAAAAGGTAGAACACTTCCTCGATCCGGATTTCTGGGGAGAATATAACGTAATTGAACCGAATCAGGAAATAATGGATGCCGTGAAACGATTGAGTGGAAAATTACGGAGGAGAGCGTATTAATGTGGAAAGTGCCTGGGTAGCTAAGTGGTCTAGTGGATTAATTAAGACACAACGAACCTTGGAATGGAAAAATAAAGAAAATTACAAAACTGTTTGGAATTAGGAAATTTAGGTGTACCTTTGCAACCCAAAAGTTTTATATAATTATATTATCTACAAATCAGTATGTATTTAGATTCTGCTAAAAAGAAGGAAATCTTCGCCAAATACGGAAAGTCCAACACTGATACTGGCTCACCAGAAGCGCAGATAGCATTGTTCTCCTACCGTATTTCGCATTTGACTGAGCATCTCAAGTCAAACAAAAAAGATTATAGCACGGAAAGAGCTTTGAAAATTTTAGTGGGTAAGCGTCGCCGTTTACTCGATTATCTGATCGATACCGATATCGAAAGATATCGTTCCATTATCAAAGAATTGGGTATCAGAAAATAATTTTCTCAGAGAAATTAAAAAGAGGATGGAACAACTGTTTTTATCCTCTTTTTTCTTTAATAATCCTCTCCGTTAAAGGAAATTAAGCATTTAGTGCGTAAAAATATGTTACAAAAATATGTCTTATAACATATTTTTTTATTTTGTAGATTCAAAATAGCGCCCTATCTTTGTATCGATAACCTAAAACAATCTTTTTTACCTTAATGCTGATATCACGTTAACCGATATAAAAGAGGCCTTCTCGATCGAGGGGGCCTCTTTTTTTATTAAATTTTTGGTTATCTAAAAAAATATCTATATTTGAGGAGCGAATTCAATATTTTTCGCTATCTGATGAACTGTCTCTTATTTCCTCTACTGCTATGCTAAAAATACTTATTCTCATCGATTATTCAAGCGAATTCAGCCGTCGACTGCTGAGAGGGCTGATCCAATATTCCAATGAACACGGCCCGTGGATCTTTTATCGATTACCTTCCTACTACAAAACGCTGTATGGTAAGGAAGGAATTGTGGAGTGGGCCAAAGAGTGGGAAGCCGACGCCATTGTAGCACGATGGGATCATGAAGGAACAAATCTACTGGAGTCATTGAACATTCCAATTCTACTCCAAAACTACAAAGAACGCAGTCCCTATTTCTCCAATCTGACCGGAGATTATTTCGGTACGGGAGAGATGGCTGCGCAATTTTTCATCAAAAGGCGTTTTCGGAATTTTGCGTTCTACGGAAACAAAGGAGTGGTTTGGTCACGTGAAAGAGCAGAAGGGTTCAGAACTCAAATAGAAAAAGCAGGAGGCAACTACTATTACTTTGAAAGCGAAAACCTGAATGGCGAGGAGTGGGGAACCAGCCATATACAGCTTGATGAATGGCTTTTGTCGTTACCTAAACCCGTAGGTTTGTTTGCCTGTGACGATAATTTCGCATTAAGGATATCACAGATCTGCAAGATCAACAATATCAGGATTCCTGAAGATATCGCTTTATTGGGAGTAGATAATGACGAACTGATCTGCAATCTGTCTGATCCACCTATCTCCTCCATTGTTACAGATGTCGAAAAGGGCGGATACGAAGCAGGAAGACTTATCGACAGGATGAGTAAAGGGGAGATTAAAGAACCGTTCAATATCATTATCCGGCCGACCAGATTTGAGCTGCGGAAATCTACGGAAAAATATGATATCGCGAATGAATATATTTCCCAGATAGTCAACTTCATAGAAGATAACTTCATCTCCGATATCAATATTGAGGAACTCACCGATATGGTTCCCCTATCCCGGCGTAATCTGGAAGTGAAATTCAAAGATGAAATGGGAACCTCTATTTATCAGTTCATTTTAAGCTGCAGGATCGAATATTTTGCGCATTTATTGGTAACCACGGAAAGAACATTGTTCGACCTGGCATTAGAATCCGGATTCAATGATTGCAAAAATATTGCCAGGATATTTAAAAAAATGAAAGGCTGCACCCCTATCGAATACCGTAAAAAATACAGTGACTCCCATACGGCATAACGTTATTTGAAAACAGAATTACGTTTTTAAAGCATTTTTCTACTATATAAAAGATAATTTTGTGCTTTAAGTACATTGAAGTACCGGCATATCTTTCTTTAAATTTACAACAATATGAGTAACAGTCCTGAAATTAATCATGTACATAACAGGAGCTCCACGATCAAGTCAATGATAATATTGGCACTGCTGTTTTTCATTTTCGGATTGGTATCATGGGTAAACACCATCTTAATACCTTATTTCCAGTTAACGCTACAACTATCTAACTTTCAGTCATATCTGGTTACATTTGCTTTTTACATCGCCTATCTGGTCATGGCAATTCCTTCCTCCTTCCTGTTGAATAAGGTGGGTTATAAAAAGGGAATGATGTTTGGACTATGGTGCATGTCGATAGGAGCCTTGCTTTTCGTTCCTGCAGCATACTGGCGAGTCTATCAGATATTTTTGTTGGGACTATTCCTGCTGGGAGTGGGACTGGCTATCCTACAGTCGGCCGCGAATCCCTATGTCACCATTGTAGGACCTATAGAGAGTGCTGCCAAACGGATGAGTATTGTCGGTACCGGTAACAAGTTGGCAGGTGTAATTGCCAATTTGATATTCGCAGCGGTGGTAATCAGGGAATCCGACAAAGTCCTCATGCGGGACATTGAAGCGGGAAATTATACGGGAGCGGCGTTAGAAACAGCGTTAGATACACTGATAAAGGGTGTGATGACTCCTTATCTTATTTTGGCAGTTTTCCTGTTTATCTTTGGCATCATTGTCCGTTACTCGCCACTACCCGAATTGGATCCGTCGGTAGTCAACAAACAATCCGCCGAAGATGAAAATTCACGTAAGTCCATTTTACAATATCCGGCACTCATATTAGGAGTCGTGGCTATGTTCTTTCATATAGGCACCCAAATGATTGCGCTGGGAACCAGTATCAAGTATGCGGGAACCATGGGGGAAAGCCTTGCAGGGCCCGCACAGAATATTCCTTCCTATACAATGTTGCTGACATTCCTCGGTTATTTCCTGGGGATTATCCTTATCCCCAAATATCTGAAGCAACGGAATGCACTATTAATCAGTGCATCTATCAACCTAATACTGTCCGTAATGATCATCACCACCTCAGGCACGGTACAATTCCTTGGTATTACTGTTGATATCTCCCTTTGGTACTTAGTAATGATGGGACTTCCCAATGCTTTGCTGTATGCGGGCATATGGCCGCTGGCCATCAACGGATTGGGCAAATACACCAACCTGGGGTCCGCCTTCATGGTGATGGCCTTGTGTGGAAGCGCTATCATGCCCATCGTTTATAATGCTTTTGTAGACATGAATGCATCATTATTACCCTTTGAAGCAATGAAACAGGCATACTGGATACTTATCCCCTGTTTTGCTTACATTGTATGGTATGCCACCAGCGGATATAAGATCAAGTCCTGGAGTAAACACTAATGTGCCAATGTCTCAATATGCCAATGAGAATAATTTGCCAATATGCCAATCGAAACGTAGTGAAGATCCCGGTTTGACGGGATGAGAATAATTAAAAAAGAAGTCTGAAGTTAAGAAGTAAAGAAGTTATTATTTCCCATTCTTAATTCTTAATTTTCAGTTCTTCGTTCTTAGTTTTTAGTTTTTAGTTTTTCACTCTTAGTTCTTAGTTTTTAATTTTTAGTTTATATGAAAACCATCATAAAAAACGGAAAGGTCATTTTTCCTGACAGAATAGAAGAGAATATAACCATCGTATGTGAGAACGGAAAAATAGTCGATATCCTAAAATTGAACGAAACTATTTGGGGCGATGGGGATAGGGTTATTGATGCACGGGAAAGATATGTCTCTCCGGGATTCATCGATATCCACACGCACGGAGGAGGTGGACACGACTTTATGGATGGAACCGTCGGGGCATACCTGGGAGCGGCAGAAACACACGCCAAACACGGAACCACCGCTCTGCTACCCACTACCCTCACCAGCACTACTGATGAGCTGATGAAAACATTCGATACCTATCGGGAAGCGGTAAAACAGAATAAAAAAGGAGCCAAATTCCTCGGCCTACATCTTGAAGGTCCCTATTTCGCCTATAACCAACGGGGCGCACAGGACCCAAAATACCTCAGGAATCCGGAGCCGGAAGAGTACAATAAGATACTGGCAGCATCAGACGATATCGTTCGATGGAGCCTGGCACCTGAGCTGCCCGGAGCATTGGAATTCGGGAAAGTGTTAACCGCCCGTAATATCCTCCCGGCCATTGCCCACACCGATGCAATTTATGAAGAAGTTATACCCGCATTTGATGCGGGATTCACGCTTGCAACCCACTTGTATTCAGGCATGTCAACCATCACCCGACGAAATGCCTACCGTTATGCCGGCGTTGTCGAAGCCGCTTACCTGATCGACGGGATGGACGTGGAGATCATTGCCGATGGAGTACATCTACCTAAATCCCTGCTTCAATTCGTGTATAAATTCAAAGGCCCCGACAAAACCGCACTTTGTACCGATTCAATGCGGGGAGCAGGCATGCCCGACGGCAAGTCCATCCTGGGCAGCCTCGACAAAGGACAGAAGGTGATCATTGAAGATGGTGTGGCAAAACTGCCCGATCGTACAGCTTTCGCCGGAAGTGTGGCCACCACTGACCGGTTAGTCAGAACCATGGTAAACATTGCCGAAGTACCTCTGGTGGAAGCGGTAATAATGATGACCTTAACCCCTGCCCGAATAATGAAGATAGACCGGCAGAAAGGATCTATCCAGAAGGGCAAAGACGCCGATTTCGTTATTTTTGATGATAATATTAATGTTTCACACACAATTTTGGGAGGAAATGTCATATACGGAAACTAACACAAATGTAATTACATTCACCAAAGGAATGTTGGAAGTGAAAATCTTCCATACGCGAGAGGAAATGGGTAAGGAAGCGGCAGTCAATGTATCGGATACTATCCGGCAACTGCTTAAGGATAAAGAAGAGATCAATATGATCTTCGCCGCTGCACCATCGCAAAGCGATTTTATGAAGGTACTGATTGCCGATGAACGAATCCGGTGGGAAAAAATCAATGCCTTTCATATGGACGAGTACATAGGATTAGAAAAAGATGCGCCGCAGGGATTCGGTAATTTCCTGAAAGAACGTATCTTTGATCGAGTACCTTTTAAAAGTGTTCATTATATAAATGGCAGGGCAGAGAATCCTTTTGCAGAGTGCGAAAGATACGCAGGTTTATTGAGCCAATACCCTGTGGATATTGTTTGTCTTGGGATTGGAGAGAACGGTCACATAGCATTCAATGACCCTCCCGTAGCCAATTTCAACGATCCGAAACGGGTAAAAGTGGTAGAGCTCGATCTGGCTTGCAGGCAACAGCAAGTCAACGAAAATCTATTTACCAATGTAGATTTGGTACCCACTCATGCCGTCACGGTCACCATCCCGGCGCTGTTGAAAGCCAAATACATGTTCTGTATGGTACCGGCAAGAAATAAAGCCGAAGCAGTCTATCACACCTTAAACGATAAGATCAGCGAAAAATGCCCGGCCACTATCTTGAGAACAAAAGAAGATGCCAGACTCTATCTCGATGAAGAAAGCGCATCATTACTTAATTAAAAAAAGTCTTGGTTCTTGATTCTTGATTCTAAAAATCTATCATATTATGCAACTAAAAATTATTCTATCAGCTATTTTATCCGGGCTTCTACTGATTGCCCAGGCACAGGTAAAGATCGGGATTATCGGATTGGATACTTCCCACGCCATCGCCTTCACCAAATTTCTGAATGGAGAAGACAAAAAAGAAGAATTTAAGGAATATACAATAGTGGCGGCCTATCCTTATGGGTCGAAAACCATCAAATCGAGTTACGACCGTATCCCCGGCTACATCGAGCAGGTGAAAGAACTGGGAGTGGAAATCACCTCTTCTATTACAGAGCTTTTAGATAAAGTAGATTGTGTAATGTTGGAAACCAACGATGGGAATCTGCATTTAGAACAGGCTTACGAAGTATTTAAAGCAGGAAAAATTGTTTTTATCGATAAGCCGATAGGTGCCAACCTTGCACAAGCCATAGCCATTTTCCAGTTGTCCAAACAGTACAACGTGCCTGTCTTCTCCGCATCTTCCTTACGATATGTAGAGCAGAGCCAAAAACTGCGTAACGGCGAACTGGGGAAAGTGTTGGGAGCCGACTGTTATTCTCCGGCACATATGGAATCCTCTCATGCCGATTTGGCGTGGTACGGGATACATTCGGTGGAAGCACTTTTTACGGTTATGGGAACAGGATGCACTTCGGTAAACCGCATGTCGTCGGAAGGAACCGACTTGGTAGTGGGACTCTGGAATGACGGAAGAATCGGTACTATAAGAGGAGCCCGCACCGGTAAGATGCCATATGGAGGAACTGCTGTCACGGATCAGGGAGTTGTATCTACAGGAGCATATAGCGGTTACGAACCTCTTTTAAAAGAAATACTGAAATTCTTCAAAACCCGTGTTTCACCTATATCAGAAAAAGAAACATTGGAAATATTCACCTTTATTGAGGCCGCCGACATCAGCAAGAGTAAAGGAGGTAAAATCATTTCTATGGATGCTACATACGCAAAAGGTGAAAAAGAAGCAAGAAAACTGATCCGTAAATTAAAATAACAAGAAAATGAAGAGGAATTGGCTGATTATTACGATGGGAGTGATATTATTTTCTTGCGTGCAAAAAAATAATAATGCCATCGGAGAGGGGCAAACAATCTTCACCGGAAAAGATGGAGAAATAAAATTAATTGTCTTGGCTCCGGAACATTTTCATGCTAATCTTCTTCAAAAGAGTAGTATTCCACAAGTGAACGATTCGGTTTTTGTATACGCAGCTACCGAAGATGTGGGACTAAAGCAATATCTTGCAGCCATCGAATCGTTCAACCAAAGAGATGAAATGCCTACCAATTGGAAGACAATCGTTTATACCGATGATGATTTTCTGAATAAAATGGTAAACGAGAAGAAAGGAAATGTGGTTGTACTTGCAGGTAATAACAGAGAAAAGACCGGATACATTCTCAGCGCGGTAAATGCCGGATTAAACGTGCTGTCAGATAAACCTATGGCCATTAACCGGGAAGATTTCCTTTTACTCGAACAAGCCTATACTAATGCCGAAGAAAAAAATGTGTTATTATATGATATGATGACCGAGCGCTACGACATGGTGAATATCATTGAAAAAGAACTCATCAATGATCATGATCTCTTCGGGGAACTGCAACCGGGAACGCCCGAAAATCCCGCTGTCTATATGGAGAGCGTACATCATTTCTATAAAGAAGTATCCGGTACACCGTTAACCCGTCCTGCATGGTACTACGATGTGGAACAACAAGGTGAAGGAATTGCCGATGTAACCACTCACCTGATCGATTTGTTCTTTTGGAAATGTTTTTCCGAGCAACCTATCAACTATACCACCGATATTGGAAATATCTCATCCACTCACTGGCCGACTGAAATAACACTGGATCAGTTTTCAAAATCGACAGGAGAAACCTCCTTTCCCGATTACCTGCAGAAATATATCGACAACTCCATTCTGAAGGTTTATGCTAACGGAACCCTCCATTTCAATATTAAAAACCTGAATGCAGGGTTAAAAGTGATCTGGAACTGGCAGGCACCCGAAGGCAGCGGAGATACCTCCATGTCGCTGGTGAAAGGGACAAAAGCCATCCTGAAAACAGTTCAGGACAAGGACCAGGATTTTGTAAAACAGTTATATGTGCAGAAACCAGAAGGGGTAGACGATAATGAATTTTCCGGTAACCTGCTAAAAGCAATCAAAAAAATCCAAACGACCTATCCTTTCGTGTCTGCTTCGCCTACATCCACCAAAGGGGAGTATCTCATCAATATTCCTATAAAAAATCGAGAAGGGCATGAATCGCATTTCAAATACGTTGCTGAAAGTTTCTTCAGTTTTCTCATAAAACGTGATATACCTGAATGGGAAAAAATGACTACTTTAGCAAAATATTACATCACTACAAAAGCAGTAGAAGTTGCAAAAGATAGGGATTGACACCGGCGGAACTAATTATGAGGAATCGAACATGTTCCATGGTTCGATGAAAGGGATCATGGGGACAAAATTCGATATACTTATTATCAACCAGAACAGGTTGAAGTCACAAGAGCTCTGGTGCGATATAGTTTTTGAACTTCGGTGGCTCGATCAACTCTTTAATCGTTTCGACACTACGAGCGAAACTTCAAAAATCAATAAAAAAGCGGCTCTTACGCCTGTTCAGGTAAATCCGGAGATGTGGTCCGTCCTGAAAAATTGCCAAATGTATCATATACGCACTTTGGGATTGTTTGATATCACATTGGATAATTTTTCGAAAGTAGTGTTGAATGAAAATAATCATACAGTCTCTTTTTCAAAAAAAGATATTTCATTGGATTTCGGAGGATACGCCAAGGGATACACATTATTGAAAATTAAAGATATTATCCATCAGGCAGAGGTAAAAGATTGCTTCGCAGATTTCGGGAATAGTTCTATCCTGGGAATTGGACACCATCCCTATGGAGACGCATGGAAAGTAAACTTTGAAAATCCATACAACCACTCTATAGTTTTGGACGAGATATCCTTAAAGGATATGGCGCTCTCAGTCTCGGGTAATACACCTTCATATACGGGACATATTGTACGTCCTGACGCAAGAGAACCGGTGAACGGACGTAAAGCGATCTCGGTAATGTCGGAAAATCCGCTGGAAGCAGAAGTGCTAAGCACGGTTTTCATGATTGCCTCCGAGGCTGAAAAGAAACAAATCTCAGAAAATTTTGCAATACAACGTATAGTGGAATATAATTTATAAAAACATCATGTCAAAAAAAACACCCAAACAGGTAGATACAAGCCTACGACAATTTATCAAAGATTTAGGTTATATTTCAGGAGGAGCTGCACTACTGACAACCATCCCCTGGCTGCAGTCATTCACACCCGACAAAGTCAGGGAAATAAAGAATGAAAAAGCAAGGATCGGCTTTATAGGAACCGGATCCAGGGGACAATACAATCTACACGCCGTAATGGCAATACCGCATGCCGAAATTGTAGCCCTCTGCGACATCTATCCCCCTAACCTGAAAGAAGCATCTGCCATTTGTCCCAATGCGAAGACATATACCGATTACCGGAAGATGCTGGAATCTCCTGACATTGATGGAGTAATCATATCCACCCCGCTCTACTTACATGCACCCATGACCCTGGATGCGCTGTCCGCAGGTAAACATGTTTATTGTGAAAAGGCTATGGCTTTAAACATGGAGCAGTGCAAAGCTGTTTACGATGCATACCAAAAAACCAACAGGGTGCTTTATTTCTGTGTGCAGCGTATGTTCGACAAGAAATATATAAAGGGGATGCAGATGATTCACGATGGGGTGATTGGCAATATCGTAGGAGAACGCTGTTATTGGTTCAGAAATCACGATTGGCGACGCCCTGTCCCCTCTCCCGAACTGGAACGTCAGATCAACTGGCGATTGTACCGTGATTATTCAGCCGGTTTGATGACTGAATTGGCATCCCATCAACTGGAAGTATGTTGCTGGGCCATGCAAATGGTACCTGAATCGGTAGTAGGAAAGGGGGACATCGTATATTGGAAGGACAGCCGGGAGGTATATGATAGTGTAAATCTGGTCTATCATTATTCCAATGGCGTTAAAATCAACTATGAATCCCTCATTTCCAATAAATTCAATGGGATGGAAGATCAGATACTGGGTAATAAAGGCACGATGAATCTTGCCACCGGTATTTATTACCTAGAAAATGAGGCCGGCGGAAGAAAATCAGGTATTGAGCAACTCATCGGACAGATAGGCAATAAATTATATGCTTCGGTCCCTGCGGCCGGTCCAAGTTGGCGACCGGAGACAAAAGAAAATTACATTCCCCACAACATCCTCGAAGGCGAGTTTCATGTGAATGACGGTTTATCCATGATTGGCGCATTAAAAGACGGTTCTGACGAGATACTGTCAGCATTTTGCCAGGCATGCATTACCGGTGAAAAAGGAAAGAATATTGTCGAAGAAGCATATCTGGCCACCATACTGTGTCATTTGGGAAATCAAGCAATGGAAGAGCAAAAGCAAATTACTTTCCCGGAAGAATACAAAATTCCTTATATGAAATTCTCATAAAAAGATTTAGCGATCGTAATTTTTTCACTATTAATGGAACTATTCAGATGAAAGACTTAATCATAACGTCCAGTCGGCTAAAAAAAGAAATATATGTTGTCTCAGCATGCTTTATCACAGCATTTGTAACAAATATAGTTGCAATTATAATATTCAAAACCCCATGGTATGAAACATTTACCCAGATAGGTTATGTAATTGTCATAACGGCTGTTTTGTATTTGATCGTAACATTCTTCAGACTTATTGCCCTTGGAATAACCAGGTTAATAAAGAAATCATAAATTCATGCTTAACCTGATGCCAGCAATCCAATAATAATACCTATGGTTACTCGCAAACCCCTTAACAGGGTTTGCCACTCCTTATATCCGGGTTGAAAAAATAGAAGTTGCCTAATACCTCATTATTTTTGTAATTCTATGTAATAAATACTACCGTTTTTTGGAGGAAATAATTGCATTAATATGCAAAAACACAAAAATTTCAAAAACAAGATCATACTTTTTAGAAAATACATCCTTATGGATGCCACTTCTTTGCGTTAATCTATTCTTCTGTAAAAACATTAACGTTTTTTGAAGAAATGATTTCGCAAATATAAACTTCCATAGGTTCTATTGTCACTTTCTTTGTATATGAAAAATTGTTACAAGATGAGTTTATTCTTTAACAGGCAAACAACAATGATACATTTTTATAATAAAAAATAATCAATCAAATAACAATTTCATAAAATACTGTACAATATCAAAATTTAGAGTAAAAAATTTTAATGTTCTATTAATTTAAATTATGGACAAATGAAAAACAAAAGTTCATTTAAATGGAAAGGATTATTATTCATTTATATGTGGATAGTAACTTTAGGAGTGTTTGCCCAAAACATTACTGTTACCGGTACGGTAACTGATGAAAGCGGCATGACTGTTATCGGAGCAACCGTAATTGTATCAGGAGATGCCATGCGCGGAAGTATTACAGATACCGATGGAAAATACACTTTAGCGAATGTTCCGTCTGATGGTATACTTGTGTTCAGTTATGTGGGAATGCAATCACAGTCCGTCAGGGTAAACGGTCGGACAACCGTTAATGTGGTGATGCTTTCTGACACTGAATTACTGGAAGAAGTGGTGGTAATAGGATATGGTTCACAGAAAAAAGTGAATTTAACCGGCGCTGTATCATCCATTGATATTGGCAAAGTCGCCGAATCCCGTCCGATAACGAATCTATCAGCTGGTCTTGCCGGTCTTGCTCCGGGGCTATATGTCCGTTCGTCAAATAATGATCCCGGTAGTAATGCAGCTTTAATGATACGTGGACAAGGAACGCTCAATAATTCGTCCCCATTAGTCATTATCGACGGGGTAGAAGGAGATATTTCACGGGTATCCCCCCAGGATATTGAAAACATCTCCGTATTAAAAGACGCTGCTTCCGCATCAATCTACGGATCAAGAGCTGCCAATGGTGTCATTCTGATTACTACAAAACAAGGAAAATCCGGAAAAATCTCTATCAATTACGATGCATATTATGCAGCCCAAAAAATTGGACACTTAATGCCATTCGTTAACAATAGTGTCGAGTGGATGGAGTTGATCAATGAGGCAGCAAAAAATTCTAAACAGGCACAAGTTTATTCTGATGAAAATATTAAAACATGGAAAGAACATGCCAATGATGACCCTATTCTATGGCCCAACTCCAGTTGGAACGATGGTGCATTCAGAACGGCAAATACCGCAAACCATAATATATCTGCATCGGGAGGAACTGACAAATTAAGTTCTTTTGTATCCTTCAATTATGCAAATAATCCCGGCATCATAGAAAATACAGCATATTCCCGGTATAGCATAAGGGCTAATAACAAGCTCCAGATTACCCCATGGCTAAATATAGGCATGAACTTAAATGGAATATTAACCGACAAAGATCGGGGCAGTAGTAATTTATCAGGTATGTTTACAAACTCCATATTGGCCATTCCCACCGTAACGGTAAAACATCCCGACGGACGATTGGGCGGAACGCAGAATGTCGAAGACAATCAGGTTGCCCGTTCGGTATTAGCTTATATGCGAAACATATCGGGAACCAATAAAAGCCATGTGTTCAATGGACGTTTTACTGCATCTTTAAATCCGGTAAAGGGGTTATTCATCGATGGTTCTTACAACTACTCATTTTATGTGAATAAATTAACGACCATTACAGTTCCATTAGAACTCTGGAATTTTCAGACCAATACTCAAACGGTCGTAGATTCAAAGACTACTATTCCGGTTACAAACGCTGAGAGTCGATATACCCGCAATTTCATGGACGCTACGGCAGCATATGAAAAGACTTTCTTAGATAAACTATATGCTAAAATCATGGTGGGAGGAAGTCAGGAACAGTATATATCGGAAGATTTCAGTGCGTCAAAACAGAATTTGATCGATCCGGGGCTTACCCAAATCAATGCCGCAACAGGAGATGCCACCGCATCCGGGTCATTATCTGATTGGGCCATGCGATCATTTTTTGGCCGACTAAACTTAAGTTGGGCTGAAAAATATCTTTTCGAATTTAACTTCAGACGAGATGGCTCTTCCCGGTTTATCGGTGACAACCGTTGGGGCAATTTTCCTTCACTTTCTGCTGCCTGGCGAATATCGGAAGAACCGTTTATGCATTCGTTGAGAGACCAATGGCTTGACAACCTGAAGATCCGGGTTTCGTATGGTTCGTTAGGGAATAATGCCGTTGGGAACTATGATGCTATTCCTGTATTATCTACAACCCAATATGTTTTTAACAACATTCCGACTGTTGGATTTTATCAGTCTGCAATCGCCAATGCAAACTTGGCATGGGAATCTACAGCGGTCACAAATATAGGAATAGACTGGTCTATTTTGAAAAATAAATTTTCGGGGAGTATAGAGTTTTATAATAAATTGACGGATGACATTTTAATCTCATTACCGGCTCCGGCTGTTCACGGAACATCTTCCATTCCTAAACAAAATTCTGCCGAAGTAGAAAATAAAGGGATGGAAGTGACGTTGTCTTGGAAGGATGAAATAAATGACTTCAATTACTTTGTTGAGACCAATTTTACATTTAACAAAAACAAGGTGACTAAATTCAAAGGGGATGAATACTCTCTTTCCGGGACACAAATGATTAAGGAAGGATTGGCGATCAATACTGATTATGTACTTAAAGTGGACAGGATTGTACAAACTCAAGCCGATTTGGATTTGGTACAGCAAATGATTGACAATGCCCCTATTGATCCGAAGACAAATGCAAAAATGAATCCATTTCCGTTTGGAACACCTCAAATGGGCGATTTCCTTTATAAAGACATGAACGGTGATGGTTTGGTAAATTCGGATGACAGGGTAAATGTTGGCGATGGTCCCAATCCCCAATTAATGTACAGCATTTCACTGGGCGCTTCTTATAAGGGATTCGATTTTTCGGTATCAATGGATGGAGTAGGCAAGATCAAACAATTTTTTTACAATACATATTACACACCTCAACTTCGATGGTCAAGAATCATTAATCGCGAAGTTGCTGACGGCAGGTGGTATGAAGGACGCACAACACCTGCAACGTACCCGAGGTTTATGTTGGAGGGTGATAGCCGAAATCTTCAATCAAGTGATTTTTGGTTACAGGATGCCTCTTATTTTAAAATCAGGAATATTCAGTTAGGATATTCATTACCAAAAAATTTAATTTCCCGTATTGATTTGACGAGGTTAAGGATATATGGAGGTTTAGAGAATTATTTCACATTTACGAAATTTAAAGGGATGGATCCCGAAGTCCCGGGCATGGCATATCCTTCAATGAAACAGATTGTTCTCGGTATAAACTTATCATTTTAAATTGGAATCATTATGAAAAAAATTATATTAGGAATTCTAATTTCGCTATTCGTAATATCTCTTACGGGATGTTATGATCTGGATCGGTTTCCTCAGGATAAATTAAGTTCGTCCACTTATTGGAATACAGAAGAGCAGGCAGTACAGGCGGTTAATGCTTGTTATGTTGCGATGAGACAAACTGAGGTATTCAGTCAACTTTTTGGAATGGACTGTGTGTCGGATATCGGTTTTGGATATGACGCTCAGGGATATTTAGCTATCAGTAATGGAACATTCACATCCACCTCAACTTATGCATCAAATCGATGGGCGCAGACTTACGAGGGAGTGTTCCGGACAAATAATGTGATCAGAAATGTGCAGGAAATGGATATCAACGAAGAGAAAAAAAGTCAAATCATTGGACAAGCAAAATTCCTTCGCAGTCTATTTTATTTCTTTTTAATGCAACATTTCGGAGGCGTACCGTTATATGATGAAACAACGGACTATAACAAGGATTATATGGACATGTTAAAACCTCGTAATTCGGAAGAGGAAACAAGAGCCTTTATATTAAAAGACCTGACGGAAGCTATCAACAATCTTCCCGTTAAATGGGGATCAGCAGATTCTGGGCGGGCAACCAAAGGAGCTGCTTATGCTTTGAGAGGAAAAGTCTATCTTCATAATAAACAATATGACTTGGCTGCAAAAGATTTTGAAGAAATTGTTCTGGATCCGGAGAGCAAGGGATACGGGTATGAACTATATCCCAATTATGCCGATCTTTTTACCCAAACAGGACATAGAAGCAGTGAAATGATCTTTTCAATACAGACTTATTTTCAAGTAGGATATAACTTGGGTATGCCATATGCTCATTATATGGGGAGCAATGCCTGTATCGGGACAAGCTGGAATAATGTAATGCCCTCTGTCGAACTGGTCGATAGCTATGAATGTAAAGATGGAAAACCTTTTAACTGGAATGATTTTATTCCGGGCTACAATGAAAGTACCGAAGTGAGGGTAAAGACTCTAAGGGCTACTTTGGCGGCAGATTTAAAGTCGGTAGCATCCTATCCGGAATATTACGACGAACTTTTAGCGATGTATGAGCAACGCGATCCGAGGATGAAGGAAACCATTATTCTTCCTTACACCCATTATATGGGTTATGTAGGAGGAAAAAATACATTGTGTGAATTTGTTTATGCAACGGGTATAACCACCATAAATGGATTTATAGTGGTCAACCGTTACAGCAACAGTACTTATTATCTGTATTTGTATCGGAAATTTGTGCCGGAAGGCGATATGGGCATTTCAGGACTTTCTCGCGATCATGTACCTATTGATTTTCCTATCATCCGTTATGCCGACGTTTTGCTTATGTTAGCCGAATGTTACAATGAACAAGGAAAATTAGGCGATGCTGTTCAATATATTAATATGGTAAGGCAACGTCCATCGGTAAATATGCCGGGAATTAACAGCGGTCCGGCTTGGCTGGAAGCCCGTACAAAAGAAGAGGTATTCAAAAGAATAATGCACGAACGAGCCGTTGAATTTCCTGCAGAAGGATTAAGGTATTACGATATTAAAAGATGGGGCGTTGCCAAGGCATTAATGAACGGTGATGCAACCGATGCTTTGGGAAACCATATCTATTATACGAAATTTGAAGACAAAGATAATCTTTGGCCTATTCCTTCCAGCGAAATTGACAAAAATCCGAGCTTAACCCAAAATCCAGGATGGCAGTAAATCCATGATCATTTAAGCAAAAAGAAGATGCCTCTAAACAATCACTTAGAGACATCTTCTTAAAATATTTTATAAATTATGAGGTCAATCTTTTTTTCTTCATTTTTTGTTTTACTTACTTTTCTCTCTTATAGTCAAAATTCCTCCCAAATCAGAGAATATAAAAGCATTTATAACACTTATCCCTTCTCTGACCCTAATCCCATACCTGTATTCGGGAAAATATATCCCTATTATCGATATGATGGTTTTACCGAAAAAGCAGAAAAAAAATCATGGAAAATTGTTGAACTCGAAAACGATTTCCTGAAAATAAAGATCTTTCCTGAAATCGGCGGAAAAATTTGGTCTGTAATTGATAAGACAAATGGGAAAGAACTTTTTTATGACAATGATGTTGTCAAATTCAGGGATATATCCTTGCGGGGACCCTGGACAAGTGGGGGCATTGAATTTAATTACGGGGTAGTAGGACATGCACCTTCCTGTTCTTTTCCCGTGGATTATATGACACAGGTGAATGACGATGGAAGCGCAAGTTGTTTCATCGGAGTTCTGGACCTGTTAACAAGAACTCGTTGGACTGTCGAAATAAACCTCCCAAAGGATAAAGGCTGGTTTACTACTTCTTCTTTCTGGCATAATTCCACATCCGGAACTCAACCCTATTATAATTGGGTCAATACGGGAGTGCTTGCCAAAGAAGATCTCGAATTCATTTACCCGGGAAAACATAACATCCGTCATGATGGAATTGCCTTATCATGGCCAATGGATTCTTTAAGAAATAAGAACCTATCGCGATGGATTGAGAACGATTTCATAGGCTCCAAATCATACCATATTATGGGAACTCATAATCCCTATTTTGGTGCTTATTGGACTTCGGAAGATTTTGGAATGATGCGCTATGCCAACAGGGATGAAAAATTAGGACGTAAAATCTTCAGTTGGGCATTATCCGACCAGGGGGATATCTGGAAAGAATTACTCACTGACAATAAGGGACAATATGTAGAACTTCAAAGTGGGAGGCTTTTTAATCAAAATATGGTAATCAGCAGCCTCACACCATTCAAACAAATCGGATTTATGCCATATGCTACCGATAGATGGGATGAATACTGGTTCCCATATAAGGGGACAAAAGGTGTAAGCAATGTAAATCTGAACGGAGTTATACATGTCAGCCAGAATGAAGGACTATTCTCTTTCAATTTGTACCCTTTACAGACAATCACAGATACATTGAAATTTTACAACAAGGAAGGAAAAGAACTATTTAAGCAGCAGGTGTCATTGGAAACCTCAAAGACTTATGAATTTCAGTCTTCTACATTAAAAGACGAATCGGTTCATTCGGTACGATTAGCAAACCAAACATTATGGACTAATGATAATGTTGACCTTCAAAGACCTGCAGATAAAAACGACCAATTCAATTGGAACACTGCCCAGGGACAATATCTCCGGGGGAGAGATCTTTCCGGATTAAGACTGTATGATGAGGCCGAAATATTTATTCGCCAATCTTTGGAGTACGATCCTTATTTTATCCCCTCATTAACGGAAATGTCCCGCCTTTGTTATTATAAGATGGACTATGATTCGGCTTTTTATTACGCATATCAGGCATTGTCCATTGACACATATGACGCTGCCGCTAATTTTGAATATGGAAAAGCAGCACTGAAACAAAAAAAATATTATGATGCCCTTGACGGCTTTGAAGTAGCTGCACTTTCTACTCCATACAGAAGTGCGGCATATACTGAACTCTCCAGGATATATACACTGAAAAAAGAATATGATAAAGCAATCGAGTATGCGGAAAAAAGCCTGATAAATAACCGGTACAACATTGAAAGCCTGCAGTTACTTTACTTGCTGCATAAGATAAAAGGCGATAAGGATCAGGCAATTCGCTTTGGAGAGCTGATTCAATCGACCGATCCATTAAACCACTTTATCGAATTTGAGAAATACTTACAAGACAAGACCTCATTGAGCCGTAAAATCTTTCAGGAAAATATAAAATGCGAAATGCCAGAAGAGATTTACCTGGAATTGGGAATTTGGTATAATTCTTTAGGCCAAAAAGAGCGGGCATTAGAAGTTTTTAATATTGCTCCACCACATCCTGAAATACAATATTGGATAGCTTTCCTGAAAAAAGATATGGATGCATTAGTAAAGGCAGAAAAACTCGACGCTAATCTTATTTTTCCTTTTCGCGACGAAAGTGAACAAGTTTTTAAGTGGGCAAATGAAAATGGCAGCAAATGGAAAGCAAGCTACTATCTCTCATTACTACACGCTTTCAGGAATAACAGGGAAAAGGTAATTCAATTACTGGAATCTGTGGAAGACAAACCCGATTTTGCTCCGTTCTATATTCTAAGATCTCAATATATTACCAAAAAAGCTGAAAAAGATCTGCAAAGGGCTATCTCGTTAACACCCGATGAATGGCGATATGTGGATGAACTCACACGGTTTTATCTGAGTAAATCAGAAAACCTGAAAGCATTGAATGTGATTACCCCATTTTACAAAAAGAATCGGAACCATTTTCCAACAGCAACCTTATATACAAGGACATTGATCCGGAATAAACAGTATCAGGATGCTGAAAAAGTGTTAGCGGATATCCACATTCTACCTTTTGAAGGAGCCAGAGATGGCAGATTACTCTATCAGGAAACCAAGTTAATGCTGGCTGCTGATGCGTTGAATGCCGGAAACTTAAAATTGGCCTCCAAAAAAATTGAGGAAGCGTACCTATGGCCCCGCAATTTAGGTGTCGGCAAACCATATGATGATGTAATTGATACAAGAATAGAAGACTGGTTGAATGCCATACTCCATATCCAATCAAGTAATTCGGAGATGAAAACAAGAGACTTCGAAAAAGTGGCCCATTCTACTTTAAGCCCGAACTCTATCAACACGCTACTACAATGTATCGCATTGTATCAATTGGGTGAAACACAAAAATCGGAACAATTATTCCTCCAATGGAGGAGTAATCAGAAAGCAGAAAATATGCAACAATGGGGAGAGTCGTTCTATAAAGAAAACAGGGAAAAAGAGAATCCTTTCGACTATCAACGAACAATCCGGATTATTGGGCTTATTTCTGGAACAGAAGACTCCAGATTATTTTAATAACACACTAAAATACAAGTAATTATGACTAAAAAATTAGTATCATTTATTCTTTTGTTTATCGTTTCTGTATTTTACATTTTTAGCGAAGACAAACAGGTTTATTTATACCAAGTAGACCCATTAGTGAAAGTACTCAAAGAAAGAAATTATTTCAGAGATGAAATAGACACCATCAGGGTCGCAAGAGGTGAAGTGGCCAGTATTCAAATTGTGGTACAAGGATTAACAGAAATAGAGAATATGCGGGCAACAGTAACCAATGTATCCTCTGGTACTTCAAAATTGACCGGGACAACTACCGGTTGGGTAGGTTATGTGCAGGTAGGACGATCCTATAGTCCACCTTCCACAGATATTATCCGGTCAGCTTCAGGTTATTTTCCAGATCCCATATTACCTGATTCCACCTTTTCCCTAAAACCCGGAGAGGTACAACCATTGTGGATTAGCGTTCCTATAAATACAACGACTGCTCCCGGAATGTATAAAGGAACCGTAGAGATTACAGGAGAAGTGGAAAAAAATAAAGAAACATGGATCAAAGAGTTCTATATCCGGGTCTATCCGGTGACATTGGGTAAATCGCCCTTGCTCATTACGAACTGGTCTTCTCATTTTAGTCCCGTAAGCCTCTCTTTCCTGAACAATAATAATCCGGTAGAAGCTTATTCCCCCCTTTATTGGGAGTTGATTGAGATACATGCAAAAATAATGGCTTCACACAGGCAGAATGTACATAGGATATTTCCTATCTGGCACACACAATATACCTATAAAAACGGCAAATATACTTTCGACTTTAGCAGATTCGACAGAGAGGCTGAAATATTCGATAAGGTGGGGGCTTTGGAGAGAATAGAAGGAGGTCACCTCGCATGGCGATCCGGTGCCTGGGACGAACCCTTCTTCGTGGAAGTTCCTCTGCCGGATAATGAGGAGACCCGTCAATTACGCCCATCTCCTAATCCCATAAAAGTGGAAAATGGAATGAGATTTACATTGTTACCTGTTGAAGATGAAAGAGCAAAAAATTTCATTACGCAATTTATGCCCGCTTTAAAACAACACCTTGAACAAAAAGGGTGGCTGGACAGATATATGCAACATATTGCAGACGAACCAACAGCTAAAAATGCGACCTCTTATGTCACCATAAGTAATTATATTCATGAATTTCTGCCTGGAGTCAAAGTACTGGATGCAGTACTGACCTCAAAGGAACTAGCTGGCGCAATCGACATTTGGGTTCCAGTGCTCAATGTACTGGACAGAGATTATACTTTTTATCAAGATTTGAAGGAAGCTGGGAAAGAGGTCTGGTTTTACACCTGTGTCAGCCCCAAGGGTAACTATGCAAATAGGTTTATAGAACTTCCGCTCATCCAGACAAGATATTTACATTGGATTAATTATAAATATGACGTTACCGGATATCTACATTGGGGGCTCAATTACTGGGTAGAAGATCAGTTAAATGCCGACGCATCCAGAGATAGAGGCAGGTTACCCGCAGGAGATAATTGTATTATATATCCCGGCTACCGTAAACTATACTCTTCTATCCGATTTGAAGCGATGAGGGACGGCATCGATGATTATCAGTTATTAAAAATGATAGAAAAGAAAGATGCCCAAAAAGCAAAATCCTTTGCCAACTCCATTATTATCAAGTTCAATGAATATGATGGAAGTGTGGCTTTCTTCAGAAATATAAGAAGACAGATGCTGGACTTTCTAAGCCAGACGGAATAAACCATACAGCATCTTGGATTCAAATTATATATAACACTATTATTTGTTTTTATGAAATCACTCTTCAGGTTTTATTTACTGTCTTTCGTTCTTTTTTCTGTTTCCTGTGTAAATACGAAACAGGATGAAGTAAAAATGGTCGAATTGAAAGAACCGAAACGTCCTGCCGGACAAGAAAATGTACTTCAACTTGCCGTGGATCCCATCCCCACCGTAAGAATAGGGTTCATAGGTGTAGGCAATCGCGGAGGTGCTGCCCTTAGAAGATATATCCACATGGAGGGAGTTGAAATTAAAGCTATTTGCGATCTTAAAGAGGAATTAGTAAAAAGGGGACAGTCCTATCTTCAGACGAAGGATCTTCCTCCAGCCGATGAATATATTGGAGAAGATTCATGGAAAAAAGTATGTGAAAGAGATGATATCGATTTAATCTATATATGTACCGATTGGCTGAACCACACTCCGATGGCTGTATATGCCCTGGAACAGGGAAAACATGTTGCCATGGAAGTGCCGGCAGCTGTAACTGTGAACGAATGCTGGCAACTGGTCAATACAGCAGAAAAAACGAGGAAGCATTGTATGATGCTGGAAAATTGCTGTTATGACTTTTTCGAACTGACAACCCTGAACATGGCTCAAAAAGGTGTGTTTGGAGAGCTGGTACATGGAGAAGGGGCATATATCCATGATCTGAGGAGTCAAGCAAAAAACCCGGCATCATGGAGAGTGAAGTTCTATGAAGACTACACAGGAAATCCTTATCCCACGCATGGGTTTGGTCCTATTTGCCAAGCAATGAATATACATCGGGGCGATAAAATGGAATACCTGGTGTCCATCTCGTCTGACCAATTCGGACTGTCGCTCTTTTTAAAAGAACAATATGGCGAAGATTCCCCCGAATCGCAGAAAAAACATGCTCTGGGAGACATGAATACTACCATCATTCGTACGGCAAAAGGCAAGACTATCATGGTGCAACATGATGTGACCAGTCCACGACCATACAGCCGTCTTCATACATTAAGCGGCACCAAAGGATTCGCCCAGAAATATCCTACGCCTAACATAGCACTGGATCCTGATTCACATCAATTTCTGACGGAAGATAAATTGAATGAACTCCTGAAAGAGTATGAACACCCTTTCATAAAAGAGATAGGAGAAAAAGCCAAGCAGGTCGGAGGTCATGGAGGGATGGATTTTATCATGGATTATCGTTTGATCTATTGCTTGAGAAACGGATTGCCTCTCGATATGGATGTATATGATGCTGCAGAGTGGTCATGTCTTGTGGAGCTCACAAAAATATCCACTACCCATGGAGGGGTACCTGTGAAAATTCCCGATTTTACAAGAGGAGATTGGAATAAACTACAAGGGTTGAAGTTCTTCTAGCATAATTCCAGCGATCGGCAAAAACAATCATTGTATGACATCCACAATAGTAGATGGAATTTTATCAAACAGGCAGTCATCTCAGGTGTAGGTCTGAGTGAGGGAGGAGTCTCACTGGCCCAATACGCCAACAGTCGAATCAATTACGGGTTTAAATATCCGGTTCGATTTTTCGAACTATTTCGGACAGTTGCACGGTCTCTGGGCCAATGTCTCTGAAGAGTTGCACAAATATGGTATCAAGTTTATACTATTCGTGTAATCATGTGGAAAGACCACGCAACGAAGAAGAATTTCACAAGTTACACCGCAGCCACCGCCATCATGTATTGCTGTTCCACGATCCCATAGCCGCAAAATATGCCCAATATGAAGAACACCGCTTATGTCGGCCTTGCCGCCTGCGGCTGTAAATATTGCAGGGAGCGGTTCAAACGCGATTACAACCGGGAAATTTCTCCTTTCGATGACAAAAGTTTCTAAGGATTGATAGAGGCGAAGAAGTTTTTTCCCGTCATCCGGCAAACAACCGGCTCTCTTATGAGATAAGGATGGACGCGTTACCTCATTCTCAATATGTGTTGAAGAGCCCGGAATTAAAGGATAAAAGTAGAGAAGTTATATCCGTCAAGATAAAAAAGGGATATCAACATCTCAAAGTTGATTTGACCGGGATCAATGTATATGGTATCATTCAAAAGAGATAACTGTTCGAAAATTTTACAATTATAAGTTGACAATAGATTGACTATGTTCTTAAAAAAAACAAATATTATTTTAATATTTGCCTTTTCACTCACAAATTTTCTATTTGCTGATGATAAAGGATATGCCCGTCTGGAGGGAGATATTTTCTATGTCGGCAACAACAAGATTGAACGCAGTTTCCAATGGAACAACGGAAACCTGGTGACATTGAAGGTGACCGACAAGATCAACGGGAAAGAATGGGAAAACAGGGTAAAGCAGGCTGATTTCTTCGTGCCCGGGCAAAGCGAAAAGGACATGAAAGCCGGCACATGGAATATCAAGCGCATAGAGGATAATGTATCTGTGCCATATACGGAAGTTACCGTGGAGTATGCCTTGGAAAAATTATCCATCAGAAGGGTTTTCAGAATCTATGACGACTGTCCTGCCATCGGTATAGACACCTATCTGAAAGGGAAGGCGAACAAAGACTGGATTGTGCAGAAAAAAGATTTGGGACAATGGACATACTTGCCGCAACGAAACATCATTTCTCAGGAGCCTGAAATTCCCGTACTGGACAGGATGAGTTTTGGCGGCAAACATTGGAAATTGGAATTGATCGAATTTACCGACAATTCCGACTCACACAACACTTTTGTAAAACACCACTCTGAAACTGCCTACCACGAAAACGTATATAAAGGCAATATCCTGTTTTTCGGGAATATGGAAAACGACTTTGGCCTGTTTTACCTGAAGGAATCCCCGCTTGCGCCCTCACAGCTAGCCTATCCGGGCGCTGATTTCATCGTCAGGGACGGAGATGTCAAGACCATCGGGATCGGAATCACCGCGACTGATTTACAAGGCCCCGATTGGATCAAGACATACAGCATCGTTTTTGGCGTATCTGCCAATGATGAATTAAGCCAACTGAAAGCGTTGCATAGCTATCACAAGTCCAAAGCGACAACGGAAAGCATGGTCTCCATGAACACATGGGGAGACAGGGGAGCTTTGGAACGCCTCACCGAAGAATTCTGTTTCGAACAGATCGGCGCATGTGCCAAACTGGGCATCAGCCATTTCCAACTGGACTGGGGATGGCAGGAATATTCCGACTATATTGACAAGGACGGTACACCGATAAAAAAATGGACTCCCAAACGGTCATTATTTCCCAATGGTTTCGAAAGAGTGGTGGCCAAAGGCAAAGAAGCGGGAGTGGAAGTATGCTTATATTTCGTACCCAATACCAAATATGATAATGAAGGCTGGGAAAGAGACGCTGACGACATCATCAATTTATATAAGAAATATGGAGTACGCATATTCAAAATAGACGGGCAACAAATGCAAAGCAAAGCGGCAGAAATCAGAACACGGAAGATGTATGAGAAAGTGATGAAAGAGACCGATTATGCAGTAATTTTCAACTATGACATAACGGCAGGACAAAGGGGCGGATATTTCTATTTAAATGATTACGGCAATATGTTCATTGAAAATCGATATACTGATTTCATAAGTTATTATCCTTATAAAACGCTACGTAATGCATGGATGCTGTCACGATACGTACCGGTAGAAAAAATACAGGTTGAATTTCTTAATAAGTGGAGAAATCAGGACAAATATGGGGAAGATATGTTTGCGCCGGACAATTATTCCATGGACTATCTTTTCGCGATTACAATGGCAGGACAACCCCTGGCTTTTATGGATGTGGCCGATTTGCCCGAGAAAGCGTTTGAATCTCCGGATATTATCAAAACGTACAAAAGTATCCAGCATGATTTTCATAAAGGGATAATCTTACCTATTGGCGATGAACCCTCGGGAAAATCATGGACAGGGTTTCAATCCATTGATGTCAACAAGGGTTTTCTCCTGATATTAAGGGAATTCAATACAGACAATACGGCCGAAATTGGTACATGGTTGGCAAAAGGTACCAAAGTGGAGCTCACACCTGTTTTGGGTGATGGAAGAAAAAACAGGCAGACGGTAAAAAGTAATGGCAACATATCCATTCAATTACCTAATGAAAACAGTTTTGTTTTATACAAATACACGATACTTAATTAAAAGTCTTTTTATGGAAAAGATTACTGAACTGCCCTCTCTTTACCGACATTTGGAAAAAATGTCGGTTGACGAGTTGATACACAATATTAACAATGAAGATAAAAAGGTTGCCTTCGCGATAGAGAAAGCATTGCCTCAGGTCTCAAGACTGATTTCAACAATAGAAGAAGTGCTTCGAAAAGGTGGAAGAATGTTCTATCTGGGAGCCGGCAGCGGAGGACGTCTTTCGGTTTTGGACAAAGTTGAATTACCCAATACTTACGGTATTGAAAAAGGAGTTATCAACTGTATTTTGGCCGGGGGAGAAAACAGACTGCTCGAAGTTCTGGAGGAAAAAGAAGATGATGAAGAGGATGCGTTAAGGCAAATGCAAGAATTTAATGTTTCCGACAAAGACATAGTGATCGGTATTTCTGCCAGCGGAACAACTCCCTTTGTATTGGCCGGGTTAAGAAAATGCAAGGAAGGTGGTATCCCTTGCGGATGTATTGTAAACAATCCCGATTCTCCCATTGCAGCTTTGGCTGATTATCCTATTGAAGTAATTACCGGACCCGAATTTGTAACCGGTAGCACCAGGATGAAATGCGGAACTGCACAAAAAATACTATTCGATATGATCAGTACGACCGTACTTATTCGTTTGGGAAGAGTGGAGGATAACCGCATGGTAAATGTCCGCCTGATCAATAACAAGGTCGTAGATCGATCAGTCAGAATGATCCTGTCATTGACAGACCTAAATGACTATGATCAAGCGAAGAGTATCCTACTTAAATGCGGAAATGTAAAAGAAACTGTGAATTATATCATACGAAATAATATAAATTGACTATGTATATGTTTAAAAAGCTACTCATTTCAAGTATTATATTATTGTCGATAACGACACACTCTGTTTCCGGCAAAAATGACAATTCCTTACGGGACAGCCTGAAAGCCGTAATGGGACCATTACCATGCCTCGATAACCTACCCCCCATGGATATACAGTACAAGGATAGTGTTCAAACAACCGATTACACTCGTTATACCATTCGTTTTACTGTGGCTGAGAATGAAGAGCTTCCCGCTTACCTATATCTGCCTGCAGGTATCAGCCAGGAAAAGTATCCCGCAATGCTTGTATTGCATTCAACCGGAGTATTGGGTAAAGGTATTGTAGATGGACAGAGCTCCCTGGAGAATAGGGCAATCGCAAAAGAACTGGCAGAGAGAGGGTATGTGGTGATTGCGCCTGATTATCCAGGTTTTGGAGATTTGAAAGATTACGACTTTGAAAACGATCGCTATGAATCAGGCACCATGAAGGGAATATTCAATCATATCCGCTGTGTCGACTTATTGCAAAGCCTCAAACAGGTCGATCCGGAACGGATAGGAGTCATAGGCCATTCCTTGGGAGGGCATAATGCCATATTCGTCGCAGCATTCGACTGCCGGTTGAAGGTTATTGTCTCCAGCTGTGGATGGACTCAGTTTGAATATTATGACACCGGAGCCTCTTCTGGAAAAAATGGAGGAAAACTGGCACCGTGGGCGCAAGATAAGTATATGCCTCTATTCAGAACAAAATATCAGTTGGATCAAGACAAAATTCCCTTCAATTTCGACCAAATAATAGCCTCCCTTGCACCGCGTGTTTTTATTACCAATTCGCCCTTACATGACCGAAATTTTGATGTGAATGGTGCAAAGGAAGGCATCAGAAAAGCATCGGTTACATACGACGCTTTAGGAGTGAAAGATAATCTGAAGGTGTTTTATCCTGATTCGGGACATGATTTTCCCCTATCTGTCAGGACTAAAATTTATGGATTGATCGATCATTTCCTCAAAAATGAATAATGCAATTGCATATGACAACAAAAACAAATAAAATAAGAGATGAAAACAATAAACAGAAGGCACTTCCTGAAAGCCTCCGCGATAGCAGGGGCAGGATTAGCTTTAGCACCAAAACTTTCATTTGCGCAAGGTACGCAAAGTAATAACAAGCCCGTATTATTGGGAGGACGCAAGCCATCGTACAATTTTTCAAGATGGCCTATTTACGACCAGACAGAAGAAAAAGCATTGTTGGAGGTACTTCATAGCAATAAGTGGGGGCGACTCAATGGAAGCATAACAACCAAATTTGAAGCCGAATATGCAAAAATTCACGGAACAGCTCACTCGCTGGCCGTTTCAAGTGGCACCAGCGCGCTTTATACCATGTTCGGCGCCTTGAACGTGGGGCCGGGCGACGAGGTAATACTACCGGTTTACACATTTGTCGCTTCCTACAACGTAGTAGTACTCAACTATGCGCTTCCCATATTGATTGACACCGACATTGAAACGTTCCAGATAGACACGAAAAAAATGGAACAGGCAATCACTCCCCAGACAAAGCTTTTGATGCCCGTACATATCGGGGGCTCTCCCGCCGATATAGACACCATCCTCGCCATTGGAAGGAAACATAATCTTCCCGTTATTGAAGATGCCTGCCAAGCTCATCTGGCAGAATGGAAAGGGAAAAAGGTGGGATCTTTCGGATTGGGTGGGGCTTTCAGCTTCCAGTCCTCCAAAAATCTGAATTGTGCCGAAGGTGGCGCTATTACCAGCAACAGCAAAGAATTTATCGACCGGTGCTATTCTTTCCACAATCAAGGACAGGGAGGTACGGGTACTTCCTACGAAATGGGTTCAGGAGTCAGGGGTACCAACCTCCGCATTACCGAATTTCAGGCAGGGCTCCTACTGGCACAGATGTCACGATTGGAACAACAGGCCAGAAAAAGGAGTGAAAATGCCGCTTATCTGACCCGGATATTCAATGAGATACCCGGTATCACTCCGGCAAAACTCTACAGAGGAACGACCAACAGCGCCTACCATTTATACATGTTCCGCTATGACCAGTCCAAATTTGCAGGATTAAGCCGTGATCGCTTCATCGAAGCTCTTTCGGCCGAGGGTATCCCCTGTAGCAGGGGTTACGGACAAATGAATAGCAGCGATTACGTGCGGGGACTTGCAAGCAATAAGCATTATCTGAAAATTTATGGGGAGAAGACAATGAAAGAGTGGCTCGAACGTAACCAATGTCCACAAAATGATAAGCTAACCAAAGAACAATCACTATGGTTTACTCAGACAATGCTGCTCGGAGAACGTTCGGACATGGACAAGATTGCAGAAGCTGTACGTCGTATTCAAAAATTTGCAAAAGAACTAAAGAAATGAAAACATCTGCTTTAATCCTGAGCTTGCTGCTTGTTATGCTTTCTTGTCAGGAAAGTTATAAAGTCGGCAGTTCCGTTGTCGGTATTGAACCTGCCGATGAAACGGTATCCCTTACCTTAGCTGGTTTTGCAGCACCGTATGAAGGCCGTTTCACTTTGGGATGGAAAGAGATGGGAGAAACAGAACATCTGTCCGGATTCACCGCCACGGATGAACAATTCTTTGGGATCAATGAACGAGGCGAAATCGTCGTGTTTGACCATCAACCTTCCGGTAAAGTAAAAACTATGGAATCCGATCTATCCTTACGACTTATTGCAGGTCATGACAATTCACTCTATGGCATTACCGGCAAAGGAGATCTATATGTTTCGAAAAGTTTAGACGATAAGATTGAATGGAAAAAAATATCATCGGTTGAAGGAGCAAAAGCTTTCACTGCTTCCGGTGAAAAACTATATATAGCAACAGTCAAAGGCGAATTGCTGGAAGGAGCCGTCGGTGAGGGAACCATATCCTGGGAAACCATTGCCAACACCAATATTGTTCAATCGCTGGCTTCCGATGGTAGAAGATTATACGCACTGGGGGAAGACAGCGTGCTATATCAATGTGAATTAAGATTCCCCCAGGAAAGCTGGGTACGCATCGGCTATAAAAACGAAGAGTCATACCTGATCGATATCAACTACATTGCCTGGAGCACAGGCAAGTTATATGCTTACTCCTCCGATAATAAACTGTATGAAAGCAAACATAATTCGGAAGGGAACCTGTCGGCCAGAGCAATCTCATTTAAAAAGGGAAACAGGACTGCTGTCATTGTGGGAGTGGATGTCTGCGGGTTCGATTATTCCTTTATACAAGGTGTGAAGGATGAAATCTACCGGAAAACCGGCATTCCCCCTGAAGCGATACTAATCAATGCATCCCACTCCCACTTTACCCCGGTCACACAAAACTGGATAACATGGGAAAAGCAAAATCAACATCCCGACACCTTATATCTGGATAAGGTGGTCCGCCCCGGGATCGTTCGATCCGTAGAAGAATCGATTGCCAATGCCGTCAAGAGCGACCTGTTCTTCGGACGTGATACGACCGGCATCGGAAGAAACAGAAGTCTCAGGGGAAAGGACGCCATATATGACAACCTGGTCGATGTAGTGCAAATCACTGCGAAAAATGACAACAGAAGATCTGTCCTGTTCCTCACCGGATGCCATCCGGTGATGGCTGACCCTGAAGTGAACCGCTTTATTGCAAGCGCCAACTTCCCCGGACATGCAAGAAATATCCTGGAATCATCCGCGGGCATCCATAACAGTGTATTCATTCAGGGATGTGCCGGAGATATCAATCCAAACACCACATTCCGTGCTACGGGAAAGCAGTTGGCCGGGAATGTAATGGCTGTTTTAAACAAAACCATGGAACCCGTTCAAGGGAACATATCTTTCCATCTCGACACTATTTCTATCCCGGTCACACCCTGGAGCCGGGAACAGATACAGGAGTATATGGAAGAAGCCAAAGAAAATACCTCTGCCGGGATAGCCCACAGGGATGTCCGATGGGCGAAACTCATGCTGGAGCATTACGACAAAAACGGCACACCTCCTACTGATATGCCCATATATGTACAGACATTGAATATCGGCGATTGGAAACTGATCGGGCTCTCAAGGGAGGTAACCACCGAGTTTGCAATAGCTATCAGGAACCTATGGCCGGAGAAAAAAGTATCTGTTGCCGGCTATACCAATGATATACCCAGCTATCTCCCTACCGACCCACATATAATTGCCCGGGATTACGAGGGATACGGATCATTTTTCTGGTACGGACAACCTAATAACTACCCTCTGGGAACTTTCGACAAGATCATTAGCCGGATCCGTGAGAATAACAGATAATATTTGGTACCGCCACACAAAGAACTATTCACTTTAAAAACGAAAACAAACATGATTATGATTGCTGACAGCGGATCCAGTAAAACCAGTTGGACATTGGTAAAGGAGAAACAGATTATATCCAGATTCGAAAGTGAAGGATACAATCCATGCTATAACAGCCGGGAACAAATCACTCGATCCCTTCAGAACAGTTTACCTGAAGGATATGATTGGGAAGACATATCACTGGTTGCATTTTACGGAGCAGGCTGCTATGAAGACAAATACGAAGTGATTGAAGATGCACTCCGTCCCTTATTTCCAAACGCAAGTTTTGATATCGCCATGGATCTGTTGGCCTCGGCCAGAGCCTTACTGGGGCATGAGCCTGGATTTGCAGCTATTCTCGGAACCGGTACCAATTCATGCCTCTACGATGGGGAAAAAATCATCCATAACGTAGACTCCATGGGATTCCTGCTTGGCGATGAAGGAAGCGGGGCATATATGGGAAAAAGACTGATTAGGGATTTTATCCGTGGACATATGCCGGATGATATCAGGAATCACTTTTACAACACCTACAGGCTATCTCCCGATGAGTTGATCGGCGGGGTCTATTCCGATCCGATGCCAAACCGCTACTGCGCTTCATTCACACACTTTCTTAGCAACGAACAAATGACAAAACAGCCCTATATCGAAAATGTGATAAGGGAGTGTTTCCGCGATTTCTTTAAGAATATTGTCATCTTTTACCCCAATTATTCAGCTTATACATTCAATTGCGTTGGTAGCCTTGGATGGGTGTTTAATGGGACGCTCACTCTAATAGCGGATGAGTTCGGTATGAAAACGGGAAGGATCATAAAGGATCCTATGCAGGGATTAATTAACTTTCATCAAATATATCCTTGACTTCGAACTACGGGTTCGTGGTTATCCACCTCTCCCGTCCAAACGTCAAAATAAAATATGAAAATTTCAAAAATATGAAAAAAGGAGTTCTTACTGTTTTTGTTTTCTGTTTATTATTAATAAGCATGAAAATTTCCGGCCAAACGGAAGCAGATAAAAAACAAGCAGCTTTCGAATGGGTATTCGACGACTTAGCACGATTCAATCCCGGAATGGTAGAAAAAGTGCTCTCTGACACCCACGGGAAAAGGCACTACGTGGATCATGACGGCGACGGTAAACCAGAGGAGGTATGGTTCATAGATATTGATCCGCGGCATAGTGAAAGTAAACGTCCTATACTGGTGCGTGTTATTGATGAAGATGGCGATCTGGAAATGGATGGTGAACCCGATCTGGATAGTGATCTCTATCTGGTAGACTGGAATGCCGACGGGAGCATAGATGCCGTAGTTGATTATGAAGATGTGGATGGAGATCAGGACGTAGACCGCATGTCGATGTTCTTTTACACCGCACAACACGGATTAAGAGTCTGGTGGGGACGCGACGACGGTGATGATAATTTATTATGGTACGATATCGACTATTATTACTATCAAGAGCCATGTCAAAACCATACTCACTTTGGTGGAGACGAAACCTTCTTTGCTTTTTATATCAAACCGGGGGAGAAATACTGGACACCCTTCTTCGAAAATCCATTTCTATTCTATGACCTTGATGGTGATGGCATTACCGATGAGGTGCTGCGCGTGTCAGGACAGGATGATGTGGTACATTCCATCCGGTGGAGTTTCGATTTGGATAATGATGCCACTATGGCAAGTCCCCGCGATTTCGATGTATCCATGTCGGCCTATGCTCCCGGACTGGAAGTTGGCAACACAGCAGCATCCTGGAGTTCTGAAGCACATAGGGAAATAGGCAATACCCTGAAGATTGGAGAGCGGCAGAGCGAAGTAATTACCATCAGGGGTATAAACACACGCCCGGTATTAAAACGAACTGAAGCAGCAACCTTCTTCTCCGATGTGACATGGTCAAAAGTGTTAATGACCTGGGACGAGAATGACCTGAATATAGCGGGGAACAGAAATCGTTCCGATATCGAAAGATGGGAAGGCATCATAGCATCACCTTCTACCGAAGAAGGACTTGAATTTCCCGTAATCGGAGGACCCGATTGCGGTCTATACAATAAACGTTACCAGATAGTGATGCAGCCCTCCGAGCCCAATGAATTTTATTTTAATCCTGCGGAAGGACGGTTACATATCAGGCATAGCAACAAGACATGGATGAAAGTCGATTTTGATCATGATAACAAGGAAGATATGTACTACCTATGGAGTGATACCGACAATGACGGCATACTGGATAAAGTGGAAGTGGATATCAACGGAGATGGTAAATTTGACGATAGCTGGCAATTAGATATTACCGGCATTAAAAATGTTCGTTGGAATTTCGAGGAGCTTCATTCCACCCACACTCCGGTAATCATCGATTTTCCAAAACGGATTTACAGTTTGAACAAAGCGCTGATAAATGCACTGGAGTCTATCAAGCCAGGCTTAGGAGAAGATGAGGCGTGGAATATGATTGAAAATAAAATGCAGAATGACAACCTTTCAAACAGTCTCTCCAGTCGGCTTATCAATAGCGATGAATCAATGCTTTACTATCTGAGGATCGCTGCCGACCGCAGAATATTCCACTTGAAAAAGGCTTATAAAAACAAAGCTTTCTGGAAAAAGATGGATATGGAGCGGACAAAAGGAGACCTGATGAAAATGGAACAATTTATCCGCGAGGAATTTAAACTTTCAAATACCATGCAAAATTATACCGATTGGGTAGCAGACCTGCGGTCCGTGCCAGAAAAAAAAGGGGTAGCATGGGATAATACATGGTTTCCTCCTAATTGGGGATGGGAATCTGAAAAAGCGGCTTTCCGTTGTTACGACGGCCATTTCGACCTGTTCGCCAAACGAATGGATACATTAATCTATCCGAACATTGCCAAAGGTAGCAGTTATCACAAAGATACCAACGGATGGGGAATGGATATCCTGCATGTCAACAAAACAGGTGGATGCGGGGGATTGGTATTGTATGTTGACGGGGTTGCCTATCCTGTCCGGAATGAAAAAAATCCCGGGGATCCGGTACTTACGGCAAGGTTATTAAAAGAAACCTCCGACACAGTCACTATTGAGTTTGTAGCCAAAAACGTAGGGCCTAAAGATAATCCTTATACGGTATATATTCGTCCTTCAGCGATTGCCGGCAGAAAAGACTCTCCTATCGAAGTTTTTGTGGAAGGAGGAAAACCGGAATGCACGCTCAGGATCGGCCTTACTTTAACCGCCTTATCCACCGAAGATTTTTTCTGTGACAGAGAAAGGGGAATCATGGGATTATGGGGATTCCAGGATCCGGAAATCGGTTGGATGGGAATGGGGGTTATCTTCCCTGCAAATAGGTACTTATTCTTAGATAAACAACCGGAGGAACACCGGGTGGTACTTCACTATAATCAAGGAGAATCGCTGTGGTATCATATACAGGGCGATTGGTTAAGAGCTCACCAATTCCCCCGATCACCCGGCGTGCAGGAATGGGAGCAAACCCTGATAGAATCATCATTAAAAAATCCTGTCAATCAATAAGAAAAAATCATGAAAAAAATAATATTCCTGATAATTAGTTTCTTCATATGGCAATCTACGGTACAGGCACAGCCTAAGAGAGTTATTTTGTTCGGGATCGACGGACTTCACTGGGAAGCACCCCTGCGTTTGAAAATGCCGGCACTAAACGGTTTAATTAAGCAGGGAACCTATATAGAACAGTCTTACGTAATTATTCCTCATCATCCCACGGTGGGGGATTACAGCAAGTTCAACAGTTGCTCATTTCCCAATCCGGTATTACATGAAGGAACACTCTTTCTTTCTTCCGAAAATGCAATGGTCCAGGAACTTTTTTCACCACAACAGCAAACAGCATTTGTGGTAAATACAACAGCCTACAAATCGGTGGGAAGAGGATTCTCCACACTTGTGATGGATGACACGTTCTCCGATGCCGAAGTAGTGGATTGCGCCATCAACATCCTAAAGACACAAGCGCCGGTATTTATGCGCATACACCTTCAAAGAGCAGGGCAAAGAGGCTATGATATCTCCCAAAGCACACCGGATAAACCGTATTACAGGAATATTTTTGCCCCCAATTCTCCTTACGTGGAAGCAATAGAAAACGCCGACACACAGTTGGAACGGTTCGTAGACTTCCTCAAAGAATCCGGCATGTGGGATGAAACAGTGCTTATCGTCACATCCGATCACGGACAAAGCCATATCGGGTGGCATCCATTGTTCGACGAAGAGAGTTGGAAAACTCCGTTGGTATTTGTAGGAAATGGCATTGCCAAAGGAAGACGACTCAGTTATTTCGAACATACCGATTTGGCACCGACCATTGCCGGCTTATTGGGGAAGGAATGGCCGGTATCTGACGAACAGGCAGGTATCTTTGTAAAAGAGATATTGAAAGGAACTGATATTAAAGGATATACACCCCGCGCCTATGTCAAGATAGTCAATCAACAAATTAAAGAATACAACTTATTGAAAGCAAAATTGATCCTCTTATCCGAAACAGATGGTTATTTTGCGAATTTCGTAGCACTCCTCGAAAATGAAACATTCATAGAACCTTTTTATCATCAGGACCGTATCTTAAACTGGAGAGAAGCAGGTACTATAAGCCATTTGATCGAAGCAAATGAAAAAGTATTAAAAATAATGAGGAGTAAACTTTCTGAATAAAAATATCCTCTTAGAGCTATTCCGTTTCTTATAAAGATGACATTCAAACATACATAGAGAAAAAAATTGACGCTTTTTGAGGGGTTATTTTCGCAAAAAATAAACCTTCGCTTGTTTTATTTTAATTTTCTTTGTAGACTGAATAAACTTATATTGTGTAAGGGTTTATTGTCAATTTATTTCCCGTCAAACAAAAAACTTGATTATTATTGAAAAACTATTTAAATAACAGAAAAAACAACAGACATGAAAAGTAATAAAATCAGTCGCCGTCGTTTTATAGGTACGGCAGCAGCAGCAACTGCGGGAGTGGCCATGTCGGGAATTTCTACCCCCGTTTTCGCCAATTCAAAAAATACATCCGATAAACTTGCTCTTCTTGGAGGGAAGTCTGTTCGAGGGGACAAGAAATGGCAAAATTGGCCACAATGGGATGAAAAATTCAATTCCCAAATGAACGAAGTAATGGGTAATCGTGTCTGGTCGCGCAGCAAAAAAGTAGCCGAATTTGAAAAGAAATGGGCAGAAATAAATGGCTCGAAACATTGCCTCACCACAGTGAACGGTACCAACGCCTTGAGCGCCGCATGGATGCAATCAAATATTGGCCCTGGCGACGAGGTTATCTGTTCCCCATACACCTTCAGCGCCTCAATCTTCGGTATTCTTTACAAAGGAGCCATGCCGGTTTTCGCAGACATTGACCCGACGACCTTCCAAATAGATCCGGAGCAAATCAAGAAGAAAATCACCCCAAGAACCAAAGGTATTCTTCCGGTTCACATTTGTGGTTATCCTTCTGACATGCCTGCCATTATGAAGATCGCCAAAGAACATAACCTGTTCGTTGTGGAAGATGCTTGTCAGGCTCACCTCGCTGAAATCGGAGGAAAGAAAGTAGGAACTTTCGGTAATGCCGGTTGCTTCAGCTTCCAGGCATCGAAAAACCTTGCCATTGGCGAAGGAGGTGGAATCCTGACCGACAATACAGAATATTATGACCGACTTTATTCGTATCACAATTTTGGTTATGCATCTGGTTCCGTATCCGGACAGATCAGCTCCATCACTGCACTCATTCTGGCAAACAAGATCCGTATGGCAGAATACCAAGCTGTTATAGGATTGTGCCAACTGGAGAAATTGGAAGAGCAACACAAAATAAGAAACGAAAACGGGGCGTACCTGAATGAAAAGCTGGCAGCTTATCCCGGTGTCGCACCTGTCAAATTACACAAAGGCGCGACTGCCGCTTCTTATTACATTTACGGTATGGTCTACAATGAGGACAAAATGAAAGGAGTTTCCCGTAAACGGTTCATCGAGGCACTCAATGCCGAAGGTATTCCCGTGGGAACTGGCTATCCGAACGATCCGCTTTATGGACAACCGATGCTAAAAGAAGTATTTGAATCCGACATTTATAAAAAATGTTACTCATCAAACGAACTGAATTTTGAAGAGTATAAACGGAAGAATCACTGCCCTGCTTTGATTAAGACTTATAATTCATCTCTTTGGATTTGGAATGGAGGACTCATGCTGGGAACAAAATCCGATATGGACGATGTCATCAACGCAGTGGATAAAATCCACAATAACATTGCAAAGCTCAAATAAAAAAAGTTCTTGTAATTGAGATGGATTTCAATCTTTTTAATTAAACTAGACTATGATGTGTAGAGTCCGCTTTAAAAGCAGGCTCTACATTTTTTCTTCTCCGTTCCGGGGGCTGGCATTAAGTATTCGGTCTAATGTAAGTATATTGAGCATCAAATGACGAGGGTGATGATAATGTTCCGCCCGATTTGTATAAAATTCTTCCATTGTACGGTCTCCACCGTGTATCCAAAATTTATATCCATCACGCACAAATTTTTCACATACATAATTATATGTTTCAGCGAAATATTTTTGAGCCCATTCATCCTTAGTCTGTTCTACCATAAAAAGTGTCCCAATTAATATTTCTTCCTGAAGCCAAAGCACTTTATCGGTTTTCCAAGTGTTATTGTCAACATGATCCAAGGAACGAAAACTCCCACCATATACAGCGTCACGCGCCACGATTACGTGCCGTTTGAATGCATCCATAGATTGCTGTAATAGTTCTTTGTCATTCCGTCGTACCGCCTCAAACATAACCATCCATAAAGTTTCAATACCATGACCAATATACACAAACTGATTGAATTCATTTTCAGGAAGTGTGAAATCATGACACAAGGCCTCATTAAGCAGCTGATATTCATTATTTAGATGGTGCTTCATTATGGCTTCGACACACCTGTCGGCAACTTTCTCAATATCAGGATCAGGCCTATATTCTAACATTTGCGTAACCACCCTGAGCAAAACCATCCAATGTCCGAGGACTCTGACACCGGGTATTAAAGGAGCATCTGCAGAAAGATAAGAAACATGATAACGATATTCCGGATTGTCGTATATATCCAGAGCATCAAACAGGATGCTTTTTGCCAGTTCATAATATTGACTATCACCAACCGCTTTGGCGTATTCCGCCAATCCCTCCGCGATAAAAAGATTGCCGTAAATATCACCTTGATCGTCTATCCATGGATTTGCATCACCTGCTCCCTCCAGTATTCTCCCATCACGGGTATATGAAGAAGGCCAAAATGATCCTTTTGGGGGTTTATGCAACATAATGAAATCCAATGATTTTTTAGCTGTCTCCAGTATTTTTTCATCTTTCATAAAATTATTATATAAGAAGGAGTAGATCCATAATCCCCGTCCTTCATACCAGACTCTCTTATGGGTAGATAACAGCTCTCCTGTTTTAATATCTACTGTACACATAAACCCGCCATACTCATGGTCAATCACATATTTATCCATATTGGGGATAAAATGATTAAAAAGTTCATTGGCATACCAATCCCGAAGTTCTTGCATGCTTTTCCCTGTCGTACTTTGTATAATATTATCAATTTGGTCAGTGTTTCTTATCTCTTTTTTAGATGTGCATGAGTATAATCCAATAGCTGACATTACTGTGAGTACAATAATCATAACAGATACGATCGGCCTGCAGAAATGTTTGGGTGAATGTTCCATAATAATTTTTTATTTATAACGTAAAATTAGATGAAAATATAAAAAACAAAACAAAATTTTTCCTTGTTTGCCGCAAATCTACCCTCCATCTGCGCAACATATATGAATAAAAAACTTATGCTTAATTGACGGTTTTTGAGAAGCAGACCCTATTTCTAATAGAGAGAAGTAGACATAACGCCTTTTGAGGACAACATTTTGCAAATTACCACGGGGAATAATCTTAATTACATATCTTTGTAACTTAGTTAAATGCGATGTATTTAACAACATGATGTGGTAAATGACAACCCTATCTTAACAACATATTGGTTGACTTAAGGAATAATGGAGGGTTTTAATTTGATGTTTTTGATATTTTCTCATTCTCAAATAACTGCCTGATGTCTAAGAAAGACCGTCAGGCGGTTATTACCCTTCCTGAATTTCAAAAAAAGTTATAAAGAGTACAATGACACATAAAGGACTATTTATCGGTATATTACTTATTACATTATCTACCCATACCTCATATTGTAATAATAACTTAAGCTATGTAGATTGTTTTGTACAATTGAAAGAGGATGTGTTGACAGTTGGAAACTCCAAAATAGAAAGGATTTTTAAATTTAATAACGGACATTTAATAACCCGGCATATTTTGAATAAAGAGACCGGTTTTCAATGGAATACAACAGATAACACTCCCGACATAAGCTTTCCCGGCATTACAGATAAAGCCGATCTCGAATCTTTCCGTACCTATATTGTTGAACAAACCTTATCAAAGGAGGCTTATGTGGAAGTTGAAATTATATATAAAGTCGATCAGCTTTTTGTAAAAAGAATTATCCGTTTGTACCCCGATTGTCCTGCCATTGGCTTTGATTTCTATTTTAAAGGCAATATCGAGACTCCGAAATGGTATGACCCAGGTTTTATTCATGAATCATTAACGGATGTGAGATTCGTAGCTTCGAGAAATGCCCGCTCCCAGGTACCTGTCCTTGAAAAACTTTCTCTCCCTGGTAAGCACTGGACTTACAGAGTTGTGGACTTATATGAAATGACAGATCATTTAAATGACCTGGTAACGGTTCATGATTACCAGGCATACCATGAAAGATTATATCGTGGCAATATCTTATTTGCCCAAAATCTGGAAAATGATGAAGGCGTTTTCTTGCTGAAGGAGGCCCCTTCACCAAACGCGCAATTAAAATATTTATCGGGCGATTACCTGGCCTCTTTCGGAGAGATAAGAATGATCGGGCCGGGCATAGATGCTGACGATATTATACCCTCTGCCTGGATGCCGGGATATTCGGCCGTAATGGGTGTTTTTTCAAAAGATGAGTATTCTTCCCTGAAATCATTAAGGGCTTATCAGAATAAACTGCGGAGCAGGACATCGGACAGAGACGAAATGGTCATGATGAATACATGGGGAGACAGGGGACTCGATAGCAGGATCAATGAAAAATATATTTTGGAAGAACTGGATATCTGTTCCCGGCTGGGAATTTCACACTTCCAGATAGATGATGGCTGGCAAACCGGGAAAAGCCCCGCTACCGCCGGACAAGGAGGGTCTTTCGATGACATCTGGGAGCGTGATAATTACTGGATTCCCAACAAGGTTAATTTTCCTTCGGGATTTACGCCGATAGTCGAAAAAGGGAAAAAAGTGGGAATAGAAATATGTCTGTGGTTCAATCCCAGTTATACCGATAATTATGTGAACTGGGAAAAAGATGCCAATGTCTTGGTCAACTTGTACAAACAATACGGCATACGTACTTTTAAAATTGACGGATTAAGAATTCATAACAAGCTATCGGAATTGAGAGTGGATAGCATGTTTAAGAAAGTAGAGAAGGCATTAAACAATGATGCCGTCATCAATCTTGATGTAACTGCCGACAAACGTTTCGGTTATTTATATAAGAATGGATATGGCAATATCTTCCTGGAAAACAGATATTCTGATTTCGCGAGCTATTATCCCTATTGGAGTTTAAGGAATTTGTGGACATTATCGAAATATGTGCCGGCACAGGACCTGCAAATAGAATTCTTAAACAAGTGGCGAAACAAAGAAAAGTATAAAAACGATCTGTTTGCCCCGGAATTGTATAACTTTGATTATCTTTTTGCCATCACGATGATGTCTCAACCATTGGCGTGGATGGAAGCACATAATTTACCCGAAGAGGCATTTTCACTTGGGGAGACCATCAAGAAATACAGGAAGATACAAGAGAATATCCATCAAGGGCTGATTTTACCTGTTGGCGAAGAACCGAATGGAAAATCATGGACGGGATTCCAAAGCATCTGCGAAGACACGGGATACTTCCTTATATTCAGGGAATTGAATGACATGCCTGAATATCGGATGAAGACATGGCTGGAACCTGGCACTAAAATCGAATTGGAACCGATTCTGGGAGAAGGAAGCGGTTTTACCACCACAATTGACGACAACGGGAAAATTCCCTTCTCCTTGATAAAGAAGAATAGCTACTCGCTCTATAAATATAAAATGGTAAAGTAAAAAAGATAGTATGGATAGGCGTAAATTTATCACAAGAACTATTGGAGGAGCCAGCCTGTTGGCTGTATCGGGAGTTAACAACCTATACGCATGGGGACAATCGAATAGCGACAATAAGCTACCCGCCATATTGGGTGGTGCAAAATCACACCACGATATGTGGCCTGAATGGCCGGCCTGGAAAACGGCCTATGAGGAGAAAGTATTGGAAGTGTTACGTAGTAGAGTATGGTCGAGAGCTAAAGTCACGGCCGAATTCGAAGCAAAATGGGCAGAATTGATCGGCACAAAAAGGTGCCTCTCCGTGGTAAATGGAACGAGTGCATTGATAGCTTCCGTATCCCAATTCAACATTGGTCCCGGCGACGAAGTGATCGTCCCTCCCTATACTTTCATTGCCACCATACAGGCCGTATTGCTCAATGGCGCATTACCGGTCTTTGCGGATATTGATCCCAGGACATTCCAGATAGACCCGGCTAAAATAGAGGCTAAGATCACCTCAAGAACAAAAGCTATCATACCGGTGCATATATTAGGAATTCCGGCCGACATGACCCGGATTATGGCGATTGCCAGGAAACATAACCTGATAGTCATTGAAGATGCCTGCCAGGCCCATCTGGCGGAAGTGAAAGATAAAAGAGTTGGCTCAATCGGTGATGCGGGATGTTTCAGTTTCCAAACCTCGAAAAATATGCCGATTGGCGAAGGAGGTGCAATTACCAGCGATAATGAAACATTTATGGACCAATGTTTCTCCTACCATAATTTAGGTCTTCCTTATGGAACCCAGGTCGGGAGTGTAAGCGGAGGTGGAATAAGAGTAGGATCGAAAATAAGATTTACGGAGTACCAGGCGGCTATCGGGCTGGTGCAACTGACCAATCTGGAAAAAGATACAAATACCAGATGGGACAATGCACAATACTTATCGAAAAAGATAAAAGATATCCCTGGTATTGCTCCCGCCACTCTATATCCGGAAACAACAAAGGCAGTATATCATTTATACCCGTTGTTATATAATAAAGATAAATTCAAGGGATTGACACGGAACCAATTCCTGGAATCATTAAGAGCTGAAGGGGTTCCCTGCTCTTCCGGTTACACCCCATTATATACCCAACCATTTATTAAGGCAGCTTTCGAATCTAAATTGTACCAGAAAGTTTATGACAAAGAAGATTTAGATTACCGAAACTTTATTGACAAGAATCAATGCCCGATGAATGACCGTATATGCAATGAAGAAGCAATATGGATGACCCAGAATTTGTTCCTGGAAAATAAATCATCGATGGATGACATAGCCAACGCTATTGAAAAAATACAAGCCAATGCCGACAAGATTGTCAAGAAATTAAGAAAATAACAAGTTGCATAACCAAAATGAAATTATATAAACATTCTGTTTTTGTCATTTTATTCCTTGGAGTGGTATTCTTCTCTTTCGGACAGACTTCGGAAAATAATGAAATATGGGAGGTAGGAGTTGCCCGGAAAAATATCACCCCTTCTTTTCCGGTATGGATGGCAGGTTATGCAAACAGGACCTCACCGTCGGAAGGAAAATTGCATGACTTATGGGCCAAGGCCATTATGTTGAAAGATGCCAGGGGAAACAAATCAGTATTGATCACAATGGACTTGCTGGGCATCCCTAAGGATTTTTCGGATGCATTGAGACAAAAAATTGAACAGAAATACGGACTGGACAAATCCCAGATCGTGTTGAGTTGCTCACACACCCACTCAGGACCGGTTATATCCAGAGCATTGAAATATATCTATCCGATGGAAGCGCGGGACTGGAAGCAAGTCGATCTGTATACCGCACAACTGGAAACGATGCTGTTTGAGTTAGTCGGCGAATCGATGAATAATATGAAGCCTGCAAGGATCTACACGAAAAACGGAATAGCCCGTTTTCAGGTAAACCGGCGTAACAATAAAGAAGTCGGGTTAACATCTACCACTAGCCTGAATGGTCCTAACGATTATGCCGTACCGGTGATAAAAGTAGAAGGGATGGATAAAAACTTAATCGCTGTGATCTTTGGATATGCTTGTCACCCAACCACATTATCCATCAATGAATTCTCAGGCGATTATGCGGGATTTGCCCAAATAGAACTGGAAAAATCATATCCCGGAACAACCGCTATGTTCTTTCAGGGAGCAGGTGCAGATCAAAATCCTTTACCCCGCAGGTCTATTCCCTTAGCTATACAATATGGCAAACAACTGGCAGCATCCGTGGAAGCCGTTCTCTCCGACAAAATGAATATCCAGAATAGTACATTAATACATAAATACAATGAGATTGATCTTCCGCTGGGGACCCCGCTGCCGATGGAACAATTGCAGGAAATATCGAAAGAGAGCGACTATCAAGCAAGATGGGCAAAAGGAATGATCGATGATTATAAGAAGAAGGGAACATTTATTAAGACCTATACATACCCAATCCAGTATTGGAAGATAGGAAATCAACCTCTCTTTGTGATGGGCGGAGAGGTGCTGGTTTCTTACGCCATCCAATTGAAAGAGTTGTACGGAGAGGATGTTTTCGTGATGGCATATGCCAATGACATCGTTGCCTATATTCCTTCTGCCGCTGTGATTGATGAAGGAGGATATGAAGGAGACATCTCGCAACGCGTGTATGGTTTACCTGCAAAATGGGATAAACAAATAGAACCCATTATAATTAATGGACTTAAAAAACTTATAATTAATTAATGTATAATAAATTAACAACAAAATCATGAGAAAAATTATTTCTATTCCTATTGTATTATTACTTTTTTTTACGGGATGTAATAACAGCCAAACCAACACTACGGATAATAAGAGTGGGGATAAATCCGTTAAACAACAATCTTTTGTTGCGAAAAGATATTTCTCGGGGTTTGACGATGCCCATGATACCTACAATGCAATTTCCAAAGCGAGTGATGGTAAAATATACTATGTACTATCATCTACCAGGCATGATGTGGGTGGGCAATTCTACAGCTATGATCCGACAACTGATAAAACGGAGTTCATTCTTGATCTATCCGACGCTTTGGGTGAAAAAGAACAGAAATATATTGCACAGGGTAAAAGCCACGTGGAATTTTACGAAAAAGACAACAAACTCTATTTCGCCACACATATCGGGTATTATCAGATGATAGATGGTGCTGAAAATCTACCCGTAGTAGCCCCTGAAGGATATAAACTCTATCCGGGTGGGCATTTTGTCTATTACGACATGAAAACAAAGGAATTGAAAAGCCTCTCCATTGCTCCCGAAGGAGAAGGAATCATTACCATGGTGATGGACAAGGAACGGGATCAGTTATACGGATTGACCTGGCCAAAAGGATTACTGGTCCACCATGACATAAAAACCGGCACACTCAAAAATCTGGGACCGGTATCAAAAGCAGGCGAGACACAATTGGGTACGGATAATTTCAGGGTAATATGCCGATCGATGTTTGTGGATCCCCGCGATGGGAATGTGTATTATTCCACGGCTGACGGCGATATATATTTTTATAATTCCACCATGCCTGCTCCCGAAAAACTCGAAGGTGTTGACCTGAGGATCGATTACTTTGGCTCGTATGACCCGAGTGATGCCGGAAGTATGGGCTATAACTGGAGAAAGATTTACTGGTATGAACCGGAAAACAAAGCCTATGGCGTACATGGCAATTCAGGATATCTTTTCACCTTTGACCCGAGGGAAAAGAAAATCGAAATCATCGATCGGATTACTTCCGAACCGTCAAGAAAAAGCGGAATGTTTGACTTGTTCAGCTATGGATATCTCGGATTCATGATTGACAAAGACGGGATAATCCACTATTTAACCGGAGCACCCATCTACGAAAACGGGAAAAGAGTTGCCGGAGTAGACAAGATTAATATGGGTGCTGCAAAGGGACTCGAACATCTCCACCTGGTAACCTATGATATTCCTAACAAAGAATATAAAGATCTGGGACCGGTATTTTATGAAGATGACACTTTTCCTACCTATGTAAACTCGATTGCGATGGACGACATAGGAAATGTATATACTTTAGCCCGTTTTATGCACAATGGGAAAGAGATCGAAGATTTAATCAAGATTGAATTGCCCTAAAATCATAATAGTATTCCCAAATTACATAGTATTGTGCAGCCTATTCCTGCACAATACTATAATATTACTTCCTATTAGTAACGGTTGATACCTACAATTGTAAAAGAATAATATGAAACGAGCATGATAATCATTCTCACACAAGAACATGATTAAAAGCGAGTTCCATACGATACATTTGAAAATCAATAATTTTAATCGTATGAAATACTCAAGACGACAATTTATTAAAAGGGCAGGAATCGCCACCGCAGGTTCTATTGTTATCCCCCATTTCACTTGGGCAACAAGTACACCATGGACATCCAACAGCAATACGTTAAAGATTGGATTGATTGGATGTGGAGGTCGGGGAACCGCTGCGGCGCGGGAGGCGCTAAACGCCGACAGCAACGTTATACTCTCCGCTATGGCCGACGCGTTTACCGATAACCTGGAATCATCCCTTCAAACATTGAAAGAGAAGGAACCGCACAAAGTACAGGTATCGGAAGAGAATAAATTTGTAGGACTTGATGCCTACCAAAGGCTGATCGATTCCGATGTTGATGTGGTGTTACTGACGGCTCCCACCTCCTTTCGTCCCGATCATCTCGAAGCCGCGGTAAATGCAGGGAAACATATTTTTTGCGAGAAACCGTTTGCCGTAGATGCTCCCGGGCTGAGAAGGGTAATGGCGGCCGCCCAGAAAGCAAAAGAAAGACAACTGTCGCTGGTTTCCGGTTTTTGCTGGCGGTATCATTTTCCCAAGAGAGAAACATTCAGTAAGGTACTGAACGGACAGATCGGAGAGATACTGACTGCCGAAACAACATACAATACCGGTGAATTGTGGTTTAAGGAGCGCCGGAAGGGATGGTCGGATATGGAATATAAACTGCGCAATTGGATTTATTATAACTGGCTCTCCGGAGATCACATCATAGAGCAGGCCATTCACAGTATTGACATGCTTCAGTGGGCGATGGGAGATGCTACTCCTTTACGTGTCACGGGGAGCGGCGGACGACAAAAGCGGACGGATCCCAAATTCGGTAACGTGTTCGATCATTTTGCCTTGACTTATGAATACGAAGGGGAAGTAAAAGCCTATTTCTCCTGCCGCCAGCAAAACGATACCGCTCCCTCCTATGCTGTAGAACTGGTCGGGAATGAAGGGCGCTGTATTGTGGATTGCCGTACCGGAAAACATGAAATAACCGGTAAAATGCCCTGGAAATATGACGACGAAACGAAGTTCACGGATGAGAACGCCTATAAGAAATCTCAAAGCAGAAGCATGTACCAGCAGGAGCATGATGAACTCTTCGCATCCATCCGTAACAACAAACCGATAAACGACGGGGAATGGATGACACGTTCCAATCTGGTCGCCCTGGCGGGACGAATGGCGGGTTATACAGGCCAGACGATTTCGCTGGAACAGGCACTTTTTTCTGAAGAAGTACTGTTTCCCGCCAACTTGTCGTGGGAGACACGGTATGATGTAGGAATAGCGATACCCGGTATTACAGAATTCAAATAAAATATATGAACAAACGGGAATTTATCAAATCCGCAGCGGTTATTGTGGGTACAACGGCAGTAGAGCCCCTATCTTCCAAAATGATATCACCATTAGCAGCATCCGCTTCACAAGACAGAACAATTCGAGGACTAAAGAAGGTTTCCTTAAAAAAGAGCCTGGGGTTTGGCATGATCAAGGAGAATTTGTCGTTGACCGATAAATTCAAACTTGTGAGGGATCTGGGTTTTCAGGGAGTGGAACTCAACAGTCCCGTTGACTTCCCGATAGCAGAAATCCTTGAGGCCAAAGAGAAGTCGGGGATTGAACTCCCCTCGGTTGTCAATAAGGATCACTGGAGTTCCCCACTTTCCGATCCCGATCCGGAAGTACGGAAGAAGTGCATCCAGTCGGTCGCAACATCCCTTCATGACGTGAAAGCACTGGGAGGTGATACCGTGCTGGTGGTGCCCGGCGTGGTTAATGAAAAAGTGTCGTATGAGCAGGCCTACATCACTTCTCAGCAGGCTATCCGTGAACTGATCCCTTATGCCGAAAAAACGGGTATGCAAATCGCCCTGGAGAATGTCTGGAATAATTTTCTCATCAGTCCCGTGGAAGCCAAAAGATATGTCGACGAAATCAACCATCCGCTGGTGGGATGGTATTTCGATATCGGAAACGTGTTGCGTTACGGTTGGCCGGAACACTGGATCCGGACATTGAAACACCGTATCATGAAACTTCATATCAAGGAGTTCAGCCGCGAACTGATGAATTCGAAAGGATTGTGGGAAGGGTTCAAGGTCGATCTGCTGAAGGGTGATAACAACTGGCCGGTAGTCATGCAAGCCATACGGGAGATCGGCCACAACGGCGGGTGGCTTACGGCGGAGGTTTCAGGCGGAGACCGGGAACATTTAAAGAAGATTTCCTTGCAGATGGATGAGATTATCGGCTAAGCACGAACTATTGTTTCTCAATAGAACCATAAAGAGATGAAATCCAGAAATATATCCAGAAGATCGTTTTTAACAACCATAACCACTGGTGTGGCTGCTATAGCTACTGCCAATGGAATCCGACCGCTGGATAACCTCTACCATCGGATTGATCCCGGACAGACAAATGTATCCGGAAAACTGAAGATCGGACTATTCGATGTAAATGCAACACCTCCCGTGGGAAGCCAGTTGACATACGATCCGATGATCAATACCTATGATCTGAGTTTGCGTGCCAAAGGGATCGTGCTGATAGGGGCCGGGGCCCCGATCGTTCTATGTGCCATTGACTGGATAGGGATCTCCAACGAATCACAGGACGTTTTTAAACAATCTTTGGCGGAAGTAGCGGGAACCACTCCGGAACGCGTGGCTGTACATACCGTCCACCAACATGATGCACCCATCTGTGATTTCACAGCCGAGAAACTATTGAAGGAGAAGAATCTTCCCTTGGGATGTTTTGACGGGTCTTTTGCCCGCTTACTGATAAAAAATATTCAGGGGGCGATTATAAATGCCGGCAAATCATTGCAGCCCATCACCGCTGTCGGTTTGGGCAAAGCCCCTGTGCATGAAGTTGCATCCAACCGGAGGGTGGACTTGGTAAATGGCAAAATAGGGACAATGAGAGGCTCTTCGTGTAAAGACTCCGTTTTGAGAGATAAACCCGAAGGACTGATCGATCCCGACGTCTCCTTAATCAGCTTCTGGAATGATGATCAACCATTGGCTGTTTTAAGTTTCTATGCCACTCATCCGCAGAGTTATTATCGTACGGGAGTAGCCAATCCCGATTTCCCCGGAATTGCCCGCTTTTTGCGCCAGTCAGCTGTACCGGAGGCTTTACATGTCCATTTTAACGGCGCAGGAGGAAATATCGCTGCCGGAAAATACAATGATGGCAGTCGTAAAAATCGGCTCCTGCTTGCAGAAAGAATGGCGGACGGGATGAAACGTGCCTGGGAAAACACCCGAAAATATCCTGTTTCTTCAAAAAATACCCGATGGGTAACAGAACCTCTTTTATTGCCTCCCAATGCGGGTGTTGTCGATATTGAGAAAAACATGACAACAGGCAACGGACCTTATCTGGCGAACAATATGGGTAGATTAGGATGGTATAAACGCAGGATGGAGGGCAAAGCCATCGATATCGGATGTCTCGTCCTTACTGGAGCAAGAATTTTCTTTATGCCTGGAGAGTTGTTTGTGGAATACCAACTGGCGGCAAAAGCCATGTCTCCCGATAAATTCGTGGCAATGGCAGCTTATGGTGATTATGGCCCCTTCTATATTGGTACAAAAGAGGCCTACCGTGAAGGTGGTTATGAGATTCTCTCCAGTCCCGTAACGGATGATTCGGAAGAAGTTATTCTAAAGGCGATTCAAGCCCTCAATAAAAAAATTATTAGTTGTGAATAAAAAGAGAATTATCAAAAACGGTTTATAATTTCATCTCCCAACCTTTTTGGTATTTCCTGCTCCAAAGTTTATTGGCTGCATGATTATTGATGATATGTCCATTTTCGGGATTGGTTCTGAAAGTAGTTTTTGTGCGCTGAGCAATATTCCCCAAATGAGCCAGTGTCGTACTAATACATCCTACATTGATATCGGCATTTAATGAAGTGCCTTTTCTAATGCCATCCAGAAAATTCGAAAAATGAAATGAATCAAGTTGCGCAGTGGGATTCGTGATATCTCCCGCTTTAAACGACATCTCGCTGGTCACATCTTTCACCAGTTTATTCTTCAAATCATATATCTTATAGGCGTTTCCTCCCCCGACAACCAAAGTACCGGTCTCTCCATAGAAAGCACAGCCGACTGAGGAATCTTCAATATTTCGACTATTACAACTCCGCCCTTCCCAAGTGATCAACTCATTATCGCCATACTCAAGGTTTACCACCTGCGTATCGGGGAACTGCCAGTCGTCATTATATACATACCGACCTCCGGAAGAATTCACATGCGAGGGGTAAGTCAGGTTCATTCCCCACCTCAGGATATCAAGAAAATGCACGCCATTGTTTCCGGCCTCGCCGGTTCCCCAATCATAAAACCAATGCCAGTTGTAATGTAGATAATTGTCTTTATAATCGGATACTCTTGGCGCAGGACCTTGCCATAGTTCCCAATCGAGCCAGTCAGGTACTACAGTAACTTTCCCCGTACCAATAGATGGTCTGTTATTTACATACCAGGCTTTGCCAAAATAAACTTTTCCAATGGCTCCGTCCCTTATCTTCTGTACCGCATTGATCACATTGGGCCATGACCTGCGCTGCATACCTGTTCCGGCTACCACATTATATTTCTTCACAGCTCGCATCAATATTTCATCTTCGGCGGGATTATGGCTGGTCGGTTTCTCCAGATATATATGTTTTCCGGCTTTCATCGCCATAAGGGCAGCGGGGGCATGCCAATGCTCAGGTGTAGCAATAATAATGGCATCAAGGTCTTTTTTCTCCAACAATCTACGGATGTCCTTCTCCCCTATTGGTGTATTACCTCTAATCTTTGCCACGTTGGAGATACATTTTTCCATAGCTCGTTTGTCCACATCGCATACATATGCTATCTCACAACCTTTCTCTTTTGCAAATCCACCTGCCAGTGCATTCCCCCGTGAGTTGACTCCGATAGCACCCATTCTTATTTTCTCATTGGCGCCCACAATATTGTGATAACTTCTCGCACTAAAGCCCGGCAATACACCTCCTACCGATACCACCGCAGTGCCGATCGCAACATTCTTGATAAATTCTCTTCTTGTAGTCATAGTATTGATAGTTTATGGAGATACAAATTTATAGAATTTAATCCTGTTTTGCTTTCCATTTACGATCACCTATCATCAAAAAACGCAAAAACATTTTACAGAAGGATTGACAAGATCGCCACCTTAGACAGATAAGGATGTTTTTTCATGTTGATATTATTCGATATAGGCATCTAACCCAAAGGAGTAACTCCTTTTTTCAAGATTATATTTCCATATTTTGCAGTTTCGCCTGTAATGACCACAGCATAAGCCGATTTTGTCCGTTCGTAGAAGGCAAAACGGTCAATCCGTTCTATGGGTGCCGCATCGGGATTGGTGATACGGATACTTTCCAGATATGCTTTTTCCACATTGGGATCGAGTGTATCTCCTTCCACGGCATCCATCATTACCAATGGATGTGGCACATAAGCATCCAATTCAAACAGGGGGAGGATGGCAGCCAATAAGTCGGGAATACGGAGTCCATCGGCTCTCAATACTCTTCCATTAAATGATTCTCCGGGAAAATACGCGTCGGCGAGAACAATTTCGTCGCCATGTCCCATACGTGCCAAAACAGACAGTAACTCGGGACTGATCAGAGGTGAAATTCCTTTTAGCATAGTTTTTTGTGTTTATTGAATTTGCAGATAATACGGGTACTCCTCCCGTAAAGGACTATTTCCATTGAGGCTCACTCATTTCATACGGTTTAATTTGTGAACGAATAGGGCTTCTCGTAGGATGACGACTTTTTATTCGGCTTATTGCTCATCTCAAATACCAGTTCTCCTCCGTTTATTATATCGGAATGGGTTATAAAGCTTTTCTTATATGGATTTCCATTCAGTTTGATCGATTTTACATACACATTCTCATCGGCATAATTCTCGGCTTTCACCGTAAATGTTTTCCCGTTTTCGAGTCGTATCCTGGCTTCTTTCACCAATGGTGAGCCAATCACATATTGGTCGGAACCGGGACAGACAGGGTAAAATCCCATCGACGAGAAGATATACCAGGCGGACATCTGGCCGCAATCATCATTTCCCGACAAACCATTTATCTTGTTTTTATACATCTGCTTCATGATGGAGTGTAGCCTCGATTCTGCCTTCCACGGCTCATCGGTCCATCGATACAAATAGGGTACATGATGGCTCGGCTCATTCCCGTGCACATAATTCCCCATCAATCCCTCTTCATTGATATCTTCCGTATTCTCGAAATATTTGGCGGGAAGATGCATTGTAAACAAAGAATCCAAACGGCGGGCAAATTGCCTTTCTCCTCCCATCTGCTTTATCAATCCGTTCACATCATGAGGTACGAAAAACGAATAGTTCCATGTATTTCCCTCAATAAATCCCTGCCCATGCGTATCCAGCAGATCGAAGTCTTTCTTAAACGTGCCGTCTTGTAGTTTCGGGCGTGCAAAGCAAAGCGATGGATCAAATACATTCCTGTAATTCAATGCGCGGGATGCATATTTATCAGCCACTTCCTTGTTGTCCATCTGTCGGGCCAATATGGAAATCACCCAATCATCATACGCGTATTCCAATGTGACGGAAGCAGCGGAACCACTCTTTTCCAATGGAACATATCCTAACTCCTTGTATTCTCCGATACCATCATAATAATCAAGATTCGAACTATTCAGGCAAGCCTCCAACGCCAGCTCTTTATTAATATCCAAACCTTTGGCAATAGCATCGGCCACCACCGAAACCGAATGGTACCCGATCATACACCAGTTCTCATTCCCCATATGGGACCAGACAGGCAATGCCTTGTGTACGCTTTGCTGATAATGATGAAGCATGGAATTGACAAATTGTTCGCTTCGGGCAGGTTTGATCAGGTTCATCAAAGGATGTTGGGCACGGAAAGTATCCCAAACGGAAAAAATCGTATAATTGGTTTCTCCTTTTTCTGCCTGGTGAATATTGTGGTCGATGCCCCGATAGCGGCCATCCACATCCTGATAGACGGAAGGGTTGATCATGGTATGATACAGTGCGGTATAGAAAACGGCCTTGGTATCATCATCGGCATCCATTTGTATGCAATTTAACTCTTTCTCCCACTTTTGCCGGGTTTGCATCCGGATTTCATCGAATGATTTCTTTTCGGTTTCAGCCTGTAAATTCTTCATTGCACCCAGACAATCTACCGGTGAAAGGGCCACCTGGATTTCGAGCGGCTGACCGTCAGAAAAATCAAAATCGAAAAATGCTGTCAAGTGTGTTCCGAACATCTCGGGGAAATTCTCCGTCATGTCAAATTTTCGCCAGAAGCCGTTATATTTCACCTTTTCCTTATTGCGGCAACCATAATTGACAATCGGTTTGGAGAACTTCACCGCAAAATGGGTATAATTCATGCGTGACCAGCCCCGTGTGATACGATAACCGGTAAGCGTGTAGGGATCTTCGACCCGCAGGTTAGCCATCAGCGTCTTGCCATCGTAATAATAAATACCGTAGTCAAGATCGAGCACGATATGTCCTGTTTCAATACCTTCCGGGAAAGTGTACCGATGTACCCCTACCCGCTCCGAAGCGGTCAATTCAGCCAAAATACCGTAATCTTCCAATATCACCGAATAGTAGCCGACTTCGGCTTTTTCCTTCTCGTGGCTGAAACGTGAACGGTATCCACTGTCGGGATCCTGAGCCGTACCCATATCCAGCTTCACCTCTCCGGTCATCGGCATAATAAGAATATCCCCCAGGTCGGAATGTCCCGTGCCGTTGAAGTGGGTATGACTGAAACCGACAATGGTTTTATCGTCGTACTGATATCCGGCGCAATAGTGATAGGCATCGGGCTGATAAACCCCATCGATGTTGTGGGGGATCATTTCCGTGTCGGGACTCAACTGGACCAGACCAAAAGGAGCGCAGGCACCCGGAAAGGTATGCCCCATACTCTTGGTGCCTACCATCGGATTTACAAAATCGATATTTCTTTGAGCGTTTGCTGAGAATACTAACATCCAAAGCAATAATGTAATGGAATAATTGAATCGGATCATTGAATATACTGTTTATAAATGACAAAGTTATGGAAAAAACTATGACCTATGCATGACTGACACAAAAAAACAGTTACAAATATTTCATTGTAACTGTCTAATAATAAAGGAGTGACCCCGGAGGGGCTCGAACCCTCGACCCATTGATTAAGAGTCAATTGCTCTACCAACTGAGCTACGGAGTCATTTTTGGGAGGACAAAGGTAGGTATTTTTTCTTTTGTATGAATAACCTTTGGCAAAAATTTTATGATTTCACAACATGGAACTATCCCGCAGAATTAATTTATCAGCATGGTACAGACCCTAAAAAAGGAACAAATGTGTCAATTTGTTCCTTTTTTTATTCTACAATCAACCAAGATATTAGAGGTTGGATAATTCTGATCCGGCTTTGAATTTAGCTGTTTTTTTCGCCGGAATATTGATTGATTTTTTAGTACGGGGATTGATACCTTTCCTGGCACTTCTTTCAGAAACAGAGAATGTTCCGAAACCTACCAATACTACTTTACCTCCACCTTTTACTTCTGCAGAGATAGTTTCGAGGGTAGCATCCAACGCTTTTTTGGCGTCCACTTTGCTAAGGCCCGATTTATCGGCGATAGCGCTAATTAGTTCTGATTTGTTCATAAGAAAACGTAAATAAAGAATTAAACATACATTAAGTCAAGGCTGAGCCTCATTTTGGCGTCAAATATAAGCGATAAATCGAAAACAATCAAGAAAAAAGATAAAAAGTATTTGTTTTTAGTAAAAAAAATCCTTTTATGGGGCAAAAATCCGCATTCTCAACGAAATAATACGTAATTTTGCGCTTCAACAATTAATTATCAAGAATGGATAATACAAGGAATAGCTTTGCCGGGGTACTTCCCACGGTTACAAAAAATATTATTATAATAAACGGGATTATCTGGCTAGCCCAATTCGTATTGCTTAGAAGAGCTGACATCGACCTGTCACAACAATTTGGACTGCATTTTGTAGCTTCCGATCATTTCAGGATATATCAGTTGGCAACCTATATGTTCCTGCACGATCCCCACTCCATTTCCCATGTCTTTTTTAATATGTTTGCCGTTTTTATGTTCGGTAGAACGCTGGAACAGGTATGGGGTTCAAAGCGCTTCCTGTCCTACTACCTGGTTACCGGTATCGGTGCAGGATTAATACAGATGCTTGTCCTCTTTTTAAGAGTGCAAACGGTCGTACCCGTAGAGATGTTTTCAATGGTAAACAGTGTCACCGTAGGTGCCTCGGGAGCTGTTTTCGGCATATTATTGGCATTCGGCGTGTTATTTCCCAATTCACAACTATTCATCATCCCCTTTCCCTTTCCTATTAAAGCAAAATGGTTTGTGATAGGGTACGGACTGTTGGAACTGGCATTCGGCGTTGCCAATCGTACCGGCGACAATGTGGCCCATTTTGCCCATCTGGGGGGAATGCTCTTCGGAATTTTCATGATTTTGTATTGGAAAAAAAAGGACCGGAAATATGGCAGATTTTATTGAAAGATTGAAACATAGGTATAAGACGGGCAGCGTAATGACGAGGCTTATCTTTATCAACGTATTCGTTTTTATTGTACTAAAGATCATAAATGTCATTTTCACCCTGTTCAATATTTATGCTGTCGACCTAATTACCTTTCTTGGAGTCCCGTCCCATATTCCTCTATTAATGAACAGGATATGGACACTTATCACCTATATGTTCGTGCATGAAGGTTTTCTTCATCTGCTCTTTAATATGCTCTGGCTCTATTGGTTCGGCCAGATCTTCATGCAGTATTTTACCGGACGGACACTGGGTAGCCTCTATGTTTTAGGAGGATTGGCCGGCGCACTGCTCTACGTAATAGCATTCAATACGATCCCTTATTATACGGGAATGGAGAGAGGATGGATGATAGGGGCATCAGCGGCTGTAATGGCTATCGTAATGGGTGCTGCTTTTTATCGTCCCGATGTACAATTAAATCTTCTGTTCTTAGGACCTGTAAAAATTGTCTATATTGCTATCTTTGCATTTGTGCTCGACTTCCTTTCATTGGGAAATCCCATGAATCCTGGCGGACACGTGGCACATATAGGCGGAGCATTGCTTGGTTATTTATTCGCCATCCAATATAAGAAAGGGAAAGATATTACCCGCTGGACAGGTGGAGCAATAGATTGGTTTGTCGGTCTGTTCAAACCACGTAGGCAGGCAGCAAGAATGAAGGTGAAGCATGCCCGTCATGAAACCGATTGGGAATACAATCAACGTAAACATACAGAGCAGGAGGAAATTGATGCTATACTGGATAAATTAAAACAATCGGGTTACAGCAGTTTATCATCAGAAGAAAAAAGGAAACTTTTTGATGCGAGTAAGAAATAAAAAAACGGGCTTTAGAGATATGATTAAATGGGCCATCTTTGCTACCAACGTAGCGGCCATTATTCTACTTTTCTGCTCATTCCTTTCATGGTGGGTTTCTCCCCTGAAAACCAACCTATTTTCATACATAGGATTGGGATTTGGCTTCATTCTACTTGCCAATATCGGCTATCTGGTCTTCTGGATAGTTTTTTCAAAATGGAAACTCGCTTTAATCTCATTATTTGCAATTCTTTTCTGTTATAAGTCCGTGACTACATTCTTTCCAATTCACTTTATCAGCAAGATGGAGCCGGAAGGAAGTATCAAAGTATTGACTTATAATGTACAAGGATTTCCTCATGAGAGAAATAAAGATGCGTCAAAACATCCTATACTCGATTATATTGCAGATACAGACGCCGACATAGTCTGCCTGCAGGAATACTTGGTTAGCAAAACGGGACAGTCCATTTTTTCCCAACGCGATGTGAACAAAATTCTCGATCGATACCCCTATCGTTCGATTACCGGTTTGGAATCTTCTGGAAAATATCATATCTTCGGGCTGGCATGTTTCTCAAAATATCCGATTGAGAACACGCATGAAGTAGTGTTTGAGTCCTCCTACAACGGAGCAGCAGTTTATACTATCAATATTGATGGAGAAAGGTACACTGTAGCCAATATTCATCTGGAATCGAATAATATCAAGCCGGAAGATAAGAAGCTATATAACGATTTTCTTCAGAATGCCGATTCGGTACGGCTTGAGCAGGTAACCAGCAATATCCGCACCCGGTTGGGAACTGCCTACCGGATACGGGCGCGACAGGTTGAAAAAGTGAAACAGTATATCGACAGGCAAGATACGCGCGGAACTATTATCTGCGGTGATTTTAATGATACACCTATATCATACGCCTATCACAGGATGAAGAAAGGATTAAGGGATGCATACGTCTCTACCGCTTTCGGGCCGGGTATCACCTATCACGAAGATCTCTTCCTTTTCCGTATCGATCATATTATGCACAGCGACAATATAAAAGCCTATCGGGCAAGAAGGGATAAAATAAAATATTCGGATCATTATCCACTTAGAACCTATCTGAAATTGGAGTGAAAAGGTGGAAAAATGGGAAGGAAGGGAGGAAGATAGATTTGTTGATTTCAAGATTTGACTACATCGATTGGTAATCCATTATTTCACAATTTCAAGATTAAAGAGTAATTGGTAATTAATCACTTTCAACATCCCAACTCTCAAATCAGAATTAATTATGTATAAGATAAGTAAAGAATTTTCTTTTTCGGCGGCACATTCCCTTTTCGGATTGTCCGACGATCACCCTTGCAGCCGCCTGCACGGGCATAATTATGTGGTGACCGTCCATCTCCGATCAAAAGAGTTGAACAAACAAGGTTTTGTCCGCGATTATACCGAATTAAAAATAGTAAAAGAGTATATCGATACCCGGTTAGACCACCGGAATCTCAATGACATTCTCTCGCCGCTCAATTCATCTGCCGAGAACCTGGCAAAAATGTTGTACGACGTCTTCAAACCCCGGATCCCGGAGCTTTACGCCGTAGAAGTAAGTGAGACTCCCAAAACATCAGCGATCTATGAACCTGAATGTGAATGAAATATTTTATTCGCTCCAGGGTGAAGGCGGACGCTCGGGACAGCCGTCCATCTTTATCCGGTTGGCGAAGTGCAACCTGACATGCAGTTTCTGTGATACCGATTTCGAACGGGGCGTGAAGATGACAACAGATGAGGTGCTGCGGGAAATTGAACCGTATGGATGTAAATGGATTATCTGGACAGGCGGCGAACCTACTCTGCAACTAAACGATGCTGTGGTAACTTTCTTTAAGGAAAAAGGATATCTACAGGCTATAGAAACCAATGGAACAAGAAGGGTACCTCAGGGTATCGATTATATTACCTGCAGCCCGAAACAACAATTCGAAAAGGTCAGGGAGTTAATCCCTGAAGTGGATGAATTACGTTTTCCCATCCAGAAAGGGGATCCGTTACCGGATGTCACTATCCTCCCCAAAGCAAAACATCATTTTTTAAGTCCCATTTTCGACAATCATAATATCATTCAGGAGAATATAGATTATTGCGTCTCTCTCGTGAAGGAAAACCCGGTGTGGGCACTCAGCCTCCAGATACATAAACTTATCGGTATCCGTTAATATGAATAAATTTCAGGTAACTATACTAGGCTGCGGTTCTGCTCTACCTACCACAATGCACAATCCTCCTTCGCAATTAGTGGATCTGAATGAAAAACTGTTCATGATTGATTGCGGTGAGGGAACACAGCTTCAGATGAGGAAGTTCAAGGCCCGGATCAGCAAACTTCACAGCCTGTTCATTTCTCACCTGCATGGCGATCATATTTTCGGATTACCCGGACTGCTCTCCACACTGAGTATGCTGGGAAGAACCGGGGATCTGCATATTTACGCGCATAAAGAGATCAATTTATTGATAAAGCCATTCCTGATCTACATGGGAAAACACATGTCGTTCAAAATAAAACTGTTTCCGTTAAATCCCGAACGACAGGAATTGCTTTTCGAAAACCAATCGATTAAAGTATCTTCTTTCCCGTTAAAGCACCGTATTGCTACGAACGGTTTTCTTTTTGAAGAGAAAGAATCCCCCAGACATATCATCCGCGAGATGATCGATTTTTACCGGATACCGGTGAAACAGATTGCGGAAATTAAAGAAGGAGCCGATTTTATAACACCTGACGGTACCATTATCCGAAATAAGATACTCACCTCGTCGGGCAATCCTGCACGCAGGTACGCCTATTGCTCCGATACAGCTTATGCTCCCGAAATCATCCCCTATATAAGAAACGTGGATCTGCTGTATCACGAGGCCACTTTTGCCGAAAGCGAACTGGCACGCGCCGGTGAAACTTACCACTCAACGGCCCGTCAGGCTGCGGAAATCGCAAGAGCGGCCAATGTAAGGCAACTGGTGATCGGCCATTATTCCTCCCGGTATAACGAACTGGGAGTTCTCCTGAAAGAGGCGGCTGCCGTATTTCCCTGTACGGAACTTGCCGTGGAAGGAAAAATATTTGATCTGTAAGTACTGATTGTTAGCACTTTTGATAGAAAACCGGAAGCGCATGAATAAAAACGAAATAGTTCGAATAATCTTAGTACTGCTTTTCGTGTTGGTTTTTCATTCTTGCAAAGATGACACCGAAAAGAAATATACCATAGGTTTCTCCCAATGCATGATGGACGATGTATGGAGGCAAGCCATGATGGTAGAGATGAATATTGAGGTATTGAACTATGAAAATATCAATATCATCGTTCTCGATGCGGAAGAAGACAATCAAAAGCAGATCAACCAGATCAGGGAACTGATGAACAGAAAGGTAGATGTGCTGATTATCTCACCCAATGAACCTAACAGCATTACCCCGGTTGCAGTAGAAGCATACAGGGCAGGTATTCCTACTATTATTGCCGACCGGAAAATAAATTCCGATGAATACACTGCATACGTGGGAGGTGACAGTTATCAGATCGGAAAGATGGCGGGTGAACATGCCAGTTCACTGTTACCTGATCATGCCACCATCCTCGAGATATGGGGAACAAAAACTACCTCCCCGGCAATAGAGCGCCACCAGGGTTTTATCGACGGACTGGATCCATCAAAGAATTTCAATATCATATCAATCGAGGGAAAATGGCGACGTGAAATAGCACGGGATGAAACCGAAAAACTGACGGATTACGAGAATATCGACCTTGTATATGCCCATAACGATGTGATGGCGATAGGGGCAAGAGAGGCGATCTCCCAACGTGATTCGACACTGATATCGAAAATAAAGATAATGGGGGTTGATGGCGCTTTCGGCAAGGATGCTGGGTTAGAAGCCGTTGCCGACGGCCGGCTTGACGCATCGTTCCTTTATCCCACCGGAGGAGATGAATTGATTAAGGTAGCCATGCAGATACTTACGGGACAACCGGTAGAGAAACAACATGTCCTTGAAGGCACAAGAATTATTGATAAATCTACAGCCCAGACCCTCTTATTACAATCCGAACAACTCATTAATTATCAGAGGAAAATAGAGCAACAAAGAAAGAACCTGGACGCTATCATAAACGAATTCAGCGTGCTTCGACACTCTTTAAGCCTTATACTCCTGTTGACCGGATTACTCTTCCTCTTCTCAATATATATCTTTTACATCAACCGGAAGATAAAGCGCAGGAATAACCAGCTCCGGTTAAAAAACGAAGAGATAGAGCATCAGAAACAGCAATTGATCATTCTCAATGAAAAAATTAAAGAGGTGAACGATCAAAAAGTCCGGTTTTTCATGAACGTATCACACGAAGTAAGGACCCCACTCACACTGATCGTCAGCCCTTTGGAAAAATGGATCAAAAACACGCAAGACCCTGCTTTACTCGCCGATCTGACGCGTATGAAAAAAAATACCGACAGGTTGACCCGACTCATTAATCAACTACTCGATTTCCAGAAAATCGAAAATGACAAAACAGAGCTTAATATCAGCAACAAAGATATTGTATCGTTCACTGCAACCATAAAATCACTTTTTGACGAACTGGCTGAAACTAAAAATATAGACTATTCATTTGTCTCAGACCAACCCTCTGCCCTGTTATGGTTTGATGTGGATAAAATGGAAAAAATTCTGGTCAATCTATTGTCAAACGCCTTTAAATTTACACATGACAACGGAATAATAAAAGTCGTTATAAACTGTCATGACGAGAAGATTTCAATATCCGTAAGCGACAATGGACAAGGAATAAGCAAGGATAAACAACCTCTTGTTTTTAATCGCCTTTATACTGACAGTATTGACAATAAGCCAGGAACCGGCATAGGGCTCCACCTTACTCAGGAATTCGTAAAGATGCACGGAGGAAAGATCACTGTGGAAAGTGATCCGAATAAAAAAACAATATTCACTATTGAAATACCTACCGGCAGACATCATCTTCCTAAATACAGCATTACAGAAGAGCGTGATGAAATTCTGGAGCCTGATACAGAATTAATTGTAGATCCGGAAAAAACAAGAGAAATCACAAGTAAGAAATATAATTATACGGTACTTATCGTAGAGGACGATCAGGGAATCAGAGAGTATCTCTCGGAAGAACTATCGGAAAATTTCCAGATTCTGACGGCTGAAAACGGATTGGAAGCATTACAGGTCATGGAGAAGCAGACAAACATAACACTTGTCCTCAGCGATGTCCTGATGCCCTGGATGAACGGCTTCGAGCTATGTAAAAAAATCAAGGCTTCACCGGAGTTATCCGATATTCCCGTTATTCTACTCACGGCATTAGGAGAAGTTGACCAGCGAATGTATGGCATTGCCGAGGGTGCGGATGACTATATTCGCAAGCCATTCAACATAGACTATGTGAAAATAAAAATCATCCGTTTACTGGAAGAACGACGCCGGATGCAGAGGAAATTCATGCAAACAATGCAAACCGGAGGTATACCTATAATTGAAACGGACAAAGAGATAGAGGACAGTGATAAGATTTTTATGTCCAGATTTATCTCTCAACTGGAGACCTCATACGGAAACACCAATATATCAGTAGAGAAACTGAGTGAGGAGTTGAATATCTCACGCGTCCATCTGTATAGAAAAATAAAGGAGATATCCGGACTTACTCCTGTGGATTATCTACGCAACTTCAGGTTAAGTAAAGCGGTGGAACTACTCGATAAACGCCGTTCTTCTGTCAGTGAGGTAGCCTATCAAACCGGATTTTCCTCTCCGGCATACTTTTCTAAATGCTTCAAAGACGTTTTTAATATGACCCCTTCCGAATATATGGAAAAGAAGTAATATGAATTGCACAATTCAGACCAGGCTCTTCTCAAACCTCAAAATAAGCTAAATACCACCTACTCCTCTATTACTATTGTAACATTTCTGTAACAACATTGTAAGTCGAGCAGTTTATTTGACCTCAGTTTACAAATTTGAAAGCTTTTGTTACATTTTTTATCTGGATATTTTGTATCCACAACTATCATTGCAGCCTGAAATAGAATCTGTTTTCATGCAAAACAATAAATAATAGTTGTGAGTATAATTTTAATTTAAAACCAGAGAAGAAGAAAATGTTAAAAAATTTACCTATTCTATTGATTTTCTTAGCCATCCCCTTTATATCATGGGGGCAGGAGCTTACGATTCGGGGTAAAATAGTTTCCGCTACTGATTCGGAACCAATTATCGGAGCAAATGTTCAGATAAAAGGGAGAAACGTGGGAACTGTGACCGATATTGATGGTGACTTTAGCCTGAAAGCTGAACCAGCCGATGTTTTGATCATTTCATACATTGGTTTTGAGACACTCCAGGTATCTATTGAAGGGCGATCGGTATTGAATATCACAATGATTGAAGATACACATTTGCTCGACGAAGTGGTGGCTGTTGGTTATATGACGCAGCGCAAGGCAGATTTGACAGGGGCCGTTTCGGTAATAAATGTGGATGATATGTTGTCGGTTGCGGAAAACAACCCAATGAAAGCGCTTCAGGGGCGTGTTCCCGGTATGACCATTAGTGCTGATGGTAATCCGAGCGGAGCAGCAACTGTGCGTGTTCGTGGGATTAGCTCCATCAACAGCGACCAGAACCCTCTTTATATTATTGACGGAGTACCAACGCAAGGCGGTATGCATGAACTTAATTCGAACGATATCGAAAGTATCCAGGTTCTTCGGGACGCTTCAGCGGCAAGTATCTACGGCTCGCGTGCAGCCAATGGTGTGATCATTATCACTACCAAGAGGGGCCAGACCGGAACCCTCAGGCTCACTTTCGATACTTTTCTTACGAGCACCTACTTTAATAACCGTATGGAGGTACTCAATGCACACGAATACGGGCAAGCTTTATGGCGGGCTTCAGTAAACGGAGGAGGTGACCCTAACAGCAACAATATCGGTTATAATTTTGACTGGGGCTACGATGCCAACGGAAACCCGCAACTCAATAATGTTTTCCTTGCGAAATATGTTGACAATGCCCGGACAATGCTTGCTTCCGACACCGATTGGTTTAACGAAATTTCCAAAACAGGATTTATTCAGTCCTATAACTTATCTCTCAGTTCGGCTACAGAAAAAAGCAGCTCTTTTTTCTCCCTCGGATATTTTCACAATGACGGAACACTTAAACATAGCAATTTCAACCGTCTCTCGGCACGTATCAATACCGACTATAAATTATTTGACGGCAAACTGGTCGTTGGTGAAAATTTCACACTGAACCGGACAAGTGAGGTACAAGCACCGGGCGACGTCCTCGACCTCTCCCTGAAAGCGTTACCGATGATACCGGTACACACGGTAGATGGCGAAGGATGGGGAGGTCCCTCCAGAGGAATGAATGACCGCCACAATCCCGTGCGCCTCCTTTATGACAACCGCAACAATGAGTATGCCTATTGGCGTTTGTTCGGAAACGTTTATGCCGATCTGGAAATAATCCAGGACTTACACCTTCGTACAAGCTATGGAATTGATTACGGTAACTTCTATAAACGCCATATGGAACACTCTTACCGTTCAGGATTTATGAATAGCGACAACACGGCGGTAAATATGGAACAGTCGCATTGGATGAGGTGGACATGGACAAATACGGCCACTTATCAAAAACTAATCGACAGGCACCGCTTCGATGCATTGGCAGGTATCGAGATGAACCGGCAAAACGACATAAACTTTAACGCTTATACCTCGGGAGAAGGTGCTTTTGCCATAGAAACACCCGAATATATGTGGCCGGGAGTGAGTACGGGAACCGCATCCGTTGGCGGTGGTTCAACAGGATTTTCTCTGCTTTCCTATTTCGGAAAAGTAAATTATTCCTACAACGACCGTTATCTTGCTTCGCTTACTCTCCGACGCGACGGATCTTCCCGTTTCGGGAAGAATAACCGTTTCGCCACCTTTCCTGCTATTACGGGCGGCTGGAGAATATCGGAAGAAGATTTTATGGAAAACAGCAGGGACTTCATCTCCGACCTGAAGTTACGTTTCGGATGGGGACAGACTGGAAATCAGGGGATCGATAATCTCGCTACTTACGCGCTTTTTGTACCTGAATACGGTATCGGAGACCCCACATGGGTAATCATCGATGGAACGGCATATGATCTTACAGGATCAGGTTCTGGTAGCCTCCCCTCGGGATACAGAAAAATCCAAACTGAAAATGATGACCTGAAATGGGAAACCACCGAGCAAACAAATATCGGGCTGGATTTCTTGCTCTTCGGACAAAATCTTTACGGTTCGGTCGACTGGTATACCAAGACTACCAAAGACATGTTGATTAACCCCGCCTATATCGGTATCGTTGGTGAAGGTGGCTATCGTTGGGCCAACGGTGCTTCGATGGAAAACCGGGGATTTGATTTCTCCGCAGGTTATAGAAACAGCTCTTCGTTCGGTCTGGAATATGACATTACCGCTGTTGTTTCTACCTATAAAAACAAGATTACCTATCTGCCCGAATCCGTTGAAAACTCTTACGGCGGTCGCCCGGGTGATAATATTATTGGTCGTCCTTTAGGATCTTTCTACGGTTATGTGGCCGATGGTATCTTCCAAAATCAGGAAGAGGTGGATGCACATGTGAATCAGACCGGTAAAGGTATTGGACGTATACGCTACCGGAACGTGAATGACGACGACAATGAAATCAACGATTTAGACCGTACATGGATAGGGAATCCTCATCCCGATTTCACATATAGTCTCAATATAGCCCTTCAATACAAGAATTTCGATCTTACCGTCTATTTCCAGGGTGTACAGGGAGTTGATGTGCATAACTGGCTCAAGGCACAGACCGACTTCTGGAGTGTAGATGATGTCAATTCCAATAAGGGCAAACGCCTGTTGAATGCATGGACTCCCCAAAATACAAGCTCAACCATTCCCGCATTGCAAACAATCAATACGAACGATGAGGGGCGTCTTTCTACTTACTACATCGAAGATGGGTCTTATATGAAACTACGTAATCTATCCCTTGGCTATACGCTGCCAAAAGATGTTGTTTCAAAGATGAAAATGGACCGTTTACGTTTCTATGTCAGTGGACAAAATCTGTTTACCGTGAAATCGAAAAATTTTACGGGAGTAGATCCTGAAAACACAGGCTGGGGTTACCCTATTCCCACAACCTGGACTGTAGGACTAAACGTAGTATTTTAATTTTCACCCTTACATATATTAAATCCTTATTATAATATGCAATTACATAAAATCATCTCAATAGTTATAGCGGCCATTCTTCTGTCGGGATGTGCTGACTTTCTGGATGAAACTCCCAAAGGTGTATTAAGTTCCGATCAGGTAAATGACCCGGAAAAATTGCTGACTGCGACCTATTCGGCTTTGGGTAACGACCATTACGATGTCCCTCTTAGCTTGTGGCCTTACGGAACAGTCCGTTCTGACGATGCCTACAAGGGAGGTTCCGGCGCACAGGACATACAAGTCTTTCACTTTTTTGAAGTGTCGAACAATATTATGCCCAACTTTGGAGAAGTAGACCGTTTATGGTTTCAGTTATATATCGCCATATCGCGTGCCAACAACGCTATCCGTGCTATTCATGAAGCCGAGGCTCTCGATAATAAAGAGGTAAAGTTGGCTGAAGCACGCTTCCTGCGCGGACACTTCTATTTCTTGTTAAAAATACTGTTCAAACATGTACCTTATGTAGATGAGAATACTCCGGTGGATGAGTACGAGACCATCTCCAACAGGGCATTAACTAACGATGAACTGTGGCAGAAGATCGCTGACGACTTCCAATATGCAGTCGACCACCTGCCACCTGCACAGGCCGAAAAGGGGCGTGCCAACAGATCTGCGGCAGCAGCCTATCTGGCAAAAACATACCTCTACAAAGCTTATCGGCAGGATGACCCGGAAAGACATGCCGTGACAAGCATTAACCAGTCAGACTTACAAAAAGTACTGGATAACACCGAGATTGTACTTTCGTCTAATTATACCCTGGAGCCTGACTTCGCATTCAACTTCCTGCCGGGAGAATATGAAAATGGTGCTGAAGCGTTGTTCTCGGTTCAATACTCTAAAGACGACGGGACAAGATTTGGACGCCTGAATTTCTCTGATTTGCTTTCAGTTCCGATGGGATTGGGTTGCTGTGACTTCAACAAACCAAGCCAAAGCCTCGTGAATGCTTTCCGCACAACCGGAAACGGACTACCACTTGAAAATTACAATACACTGAATGAGTATAGTACACAGGAACAGTATGATCCACGACTCTTTCATACGGTAGCTATTCCCGGCCTTCCATACAAATACAATACCGAACGTATCTATGAGGAAAGTTGGAACCGTAACCCGGGGGACTATTATTTTTATGCTTCATTGAAAGAAAATGTGGATCCCGATTGTGATTGTTTTGTGCCTATGGTACCTTTCTACGCCAACTCAAAGAACCGTATCCTGATCCGCTTTGCCGATGTGCTGCTGATGCGTGCCGAAGCGTTGATTGAGCTACATCGCGCACCGGAAGCATTACCGCTGATCAATCAGGTGCGCTCGCGGGCAAAAAACAGTACGGCTTTTACGGATTATGCTACAGATAGAATGAATATCGATACTTACAAGGATGGCGTAAACTGTGTATGGGATGAATCTTTTGCACGTCAGGCGCTGCGCTGGGAGCGCCGTCTGGAGCTGGCAATGGAAAACGGTCGTTTCTTCGACCTAGTACGCTGGGGAGTGGCTGAACAAACCATGAATCAGTATTATAACGCGGAAAGAACACGTAGGTCCTATTATTCTTCCGCCCAATTCAATGCGGATCAACATGAATACCTGCCCATCCCTGAAGCACAGATCAGACTGAGCAAATTCATGTACGAACAGAATCCGGGATATTAAAACATGATAACCAGATTATGAAAATAAAAATCTTAATCGTATGAAACCGACATCAAAAAACATGAGTGTAGTACTCATTATAATAATACTCTTTGGCAGCATATTCGCCGCCTGCAATGATGACAGAGGAGATTCTCTCGATCTGACAGCCAATGTAGATATCCTCTCCTTCAAGGTCAATAATGTGGAGGGAATCGTCAACAACGACAATGGTACAATTATCGTCATGGTACCTTCGGGAACCAATCTGTCGGCGGTAGCACCCGTTATCGAACTGCCCTCAAATGCGACAGTATCACCAGCTTCCGGAGCAGTGCAGAACTTTTCGTTCTCAGTAAATACACCCATAGAATACCGTGTATTCAATGGTAACCTGTACAACTCCTACCGGGTAACGGTGATGGAGATCAAAGCAGAGATCATCTCTTTCCGTATCGGAAACCGGAACGGTATTATCAATCAAAGCGATAACACAATCGTAATCTATCTTCCGGAAGGAACGGACGTGACCGAACTAAATCCCGTGATAGAATATACGGATGGTGCTGTGATATCGCCCGAACCGGGTAGTTTTGTTGATTTCTCTTCACCGGTCACCTACACACTCTCTTATCAGGGTGAGACATTTACTTATTCCGTGACCGTAATACCGGGAGATGAGCCTAAACTGCCACTCCTTATTTACAACGGGGAAGATGTAACTCCTCACTGGGATAATTTAGGAGCCAATGTTGATAACGCTACTCCCAACCCGAAGACCGACGGTATCAATAATACACCTTTCTGTACCTCTTTTGTAAGGGACGCTGTTGCCGGAGAAGGTTGGCATGGAGGAGCTTTGTGGGGTGACAATCAGGTACACATCGACCCCACTGAATATGATCGTTTCTCAATCATGATACTGAAACAGGTCGCCGGTGATGTACAGCTTGAGATACAATCCGATGGGGAGGCCAATAAAGACTGGTTAAGAGCATGGTACTCTGAAGATCATTTGGGAGAATGGCAGGAGCTGGTATTCTATATTCCGGCTGAACGTACGGCAATAATCAACAATATCCTGATTATGCCACACGAACATCCTAACGGTCAACCGGTAGCTTTCCCCACTCAACGTATGTATTGGGACGAATTGAGAGCCTTACCAAAGGATTAATTGTTTAACTTTGTGCGTGGTAGGGCAATACGTGTCCACCACGTACAAATCAACACAAAACGGACATAAGTATCTGGCCAGGGAAATGCAAGACAACCTTGATCGACCTAATTAGTAGTAACCCTGTCTGAAAAAGGAATAAAATAAATTGATGAAACGAGCAATGTACTTACTCACGGTTTTACTCTTCTTACACCTGTTAACAGGGTGTAATGGTGATAATGGCATAACTCCTGAACCGGAGCCTGTTGATCCGGATGTTGATATGTCTACCACTTGCAGGAACCCTCAGGAGTCCGGCATGTATCAAACTTTTTACAAACCGGAACAGGGTTATGTGGGCGACCCCATGCCTTATTACAACGCCGATGATAAAAAGTTTTACCTGTTTTACCTATACGAAAATGCCAATAATCATCCTATCTATCTGACAAGAACCACCGATTACAGCACTTTCGACGGCTTCATCCAAGCCCTGCCGGCAGGCCCTAAAGGTAGTCAGGAAGAATGGATAGGAACCGGCAGTTTTATCAAGGCAGAAAACACCTACTACTGCTATTATACCGGTCACAACAGAAATCTGGATCCTGCTGAAATGGTGATGCTTGCCACTTCCTCAGACCTGTTGAACTGGACAAGGCAACCATCGGCCACTTTTCAGGCGCCAAGTGGATTTGACAGGAATAATTTCCGGGATCCTCATGTATACCGGGATAAGACCCGCGGGAAATATGTAATGCTCGTTACCACCCGTAAAGACGGAAAGGGAGCACTTGCACGGTTTACATCGTCCGACCTGACAAACTGGTCGCCGATTGAACCTCTGGTAGCAACCACATCCGATAATCCGGCAATATATGAAGTCCATACCGATTCCGAATTTTTGGAATGTCCCGATATCTTCATGATGGGTGACAAATGGTATTTGGTCTTCTCACGTATCAACCGCGATGAACACCGTAAAACATTTTATCGCATAGCCGATTCTCCCGATGGACCGTGGAGAAGAAGCGAAGACGGTGCGGGTCACCACGAAACTTTTGATGGGCTCTATCTTTACGCGGCAAAAACGGCAAGTGACGGAACAAACCGCTATTTGTCAGGTTGGGCTTCAACCGGAGCAACGGTGAACAACAACAATGAACTGGACTGGTCAGGCTCATTAATCACACACAAGATTGCGCAACAAGCAAACGGACACCTATATCCGGTAATACCGGACGCTGTGGATGCGAAGTTCAACCGCAAAGTCAAATTCGACAAGATAAAATCGGAGGGTAATGTGTCAGGAAGTAATAGCTCATACACTATTACCGCACAGTCTTCGGGAAGAAGCTACGCATTATTCAACAGGAATGAGGGCCCTGTCAAGATATCAATGAAAGTCGACGCTTCGGAGTCGGATCATTTCGGGTTTTCTTTCGGGGCATGCGATAATTTATCGGAAGTATATTCAATTTCATTCGACCTGACATCGAACAATCGTTGGGGTATGCCTTCCTTATTCATGCATAACGAAACAGTTTCAAACAAGAAAGAATTGAATTTTACACCACTTATTGTTCCCGAAAATAAAATCTTTGATATAAAAATCATTATTGAAAAATCAATATGCGTAGTATATGTGAATAATAACACAGCCTTTACCAACCGCATTTACAAGATGAATCAAAATCCATGGACAATATTTTCGGACAACGGAACCATCAAAGTCTCGGGAATAACGATTGATGAGACAAATTGATCGCATTTTAAAAATCGAAAATATCATATAAATAAGCAAGTTATGAGAAAAATAGTAATTATGTCGTTAAGTTGCATCGCATTCCTGTTCTGCGCCTGTTCGCAGGGGGATATAATGATCGATGATTTCGAATCGGGAACCTTCGACAAATGGACTGTGGAAGGAGATGCTTTCGGAGATGCTCCGGTTCAACGCTCGGAAGAGGAGATTAAACGAGATCCTGAAAGCGGAAGATATATCGCCGACAGTTTTGGCGGTGATGATAATTTATTCGGAACATTGATATCCAATGAGTTTACCATTGAACGTAATTATATCAACTTCCTGATAGGCGGTGGTACATACAAGGAGATGTATATAGAACTGGTGGTTGAAGGAGAATCTGTCGCTAAAAGTCACTCTCTCACTGCAAGTGGAACCCTCAACCGACTGGCATGGGATGTGAAAGCTTATAAAGGGAAACCGGCCGTGATTCGTATTGTAGACAATGTCGGAGGAGGCTGGGGACATATCATGGTGGATGACATCTACCAGAGTAACAAGAGTGCAAGCACCATTGCAACCGACTATCAGCTCTCTTACAAGGCAGATAGCAACTATCTCTTGTTACCTATTGAAGACAATACTCCCGAGTCAAGAATACAACTGATTGTAGACGGAGAAGATATTGGTATGCCAATGTATATCCGTATAGCAAAGACAAAAGTCGACTACTGGGTGCCGATCGACATTTCTGAATACAAAAACAGGGAGGTAGCGCTCTCCTTTCCTTATGTGAATAAAGAGGCTATCGGCCTTTCTCAGATCAAACAATCCGACAGTTTCGATTTCGATTATAACGAAACCTATCGCCCTGATTTCCATTTCTCGGCAAACCATGGCTGGATCAACGATCCGAATGGTATGGTGTACCATAATGGAGAATACCACCTTTTTTATCAATACAACCCTTATGGTTCACGATGGGCGAATATGCACTGGGGACACGCCGTATCAAAAGATATGGTTTCTTGGGAACACTTACCATTCGGATTGGCGCCCGATTCACTCGGCGCTATCTTCTCTGGCAGTGCGGTAATTGACAAAAACAATACAGCCGGTTTCGGTAAAGATGCACTGGTTGCTATCTATACTTCGGCAGGAAGAATCCAGACGCAGTCTATTGCCTATAGTCTCGATAACGGGCGTACATTTACTACCTACGAAGCGAATCCGGTATTGAGCGACCTGAATTATCCCGACTTCCGCGACCCCAAAGTGTTTTGGCACACCAGTACCAACCAGTGGATCATGGTGCTGGCAACCGGACAGACCATTACCTTCTACGGCTCGAAAGACCTGAAAGAATGGAACACACTCAGTGAGTTCGGAGAGGGAATAGGAGCACATGGTGGCGTATGGGAATGCCCCGACCTGTTTCCCCTCACCTATAACGGGCGGACCAAATGGGTGCTTTTTGTGAGTATCAACCCCGGCGGACCGAATGGTGGAAGCGCCACACAGTATTTTATTGGTGATTTCGACGGAAAAACCTTCAGGCCCGACCCACTTCCCTATCCTATCTGGCTGGATTACGGACGTGATAACTATGCTGGTGTAACATGGAGCAATATCCCGGAATCTGATGGTCGTAAACTGTTTATTGGATGGATGAACAACTGGGATTATGCAAATGATATTCCAACAGTCAATTTTAGAGGAGCTATGACCCTGCCACGCGAATTGAAACTGGCGCATAATGGCAAACACCTTGTCGTGGCAAATCCACCAGCGGCAGAGGTAAACGCATTACGTGGAAACGCGAAGAAGCTGGATCCATTTACTGTCGACAATTCACATACAATTAATAACCTGACAGAAGAAAGTGCAGGGACTTTCGAGATAGAAATGACTATAGAGGCAGCCAATGCATCTAACTTCAACTTTGCAGTGGCCAATGAGAAAGGAGAAAAAACAATCTTCAGCTTCGATCTTGAAAAGGGGCTGTTCGGAGTTGACCGCTCAGAAAGTGGAATTATTGATTTCAGGGATAATTTTGCACCAAAAACTATCGAAGCACCACTCACGAAGAAAAAGGGTTATAACATCAGGCTCTTTGTAGATAAGGCATCCACGGAATGCTTTATTGACAACGGTGAACTGGTACAAACCAATACCGTTTTTCCCACCGCTCCATATAATTCGCTCTCTTTTGAAAGTGAGGGAGAAATAACAATCAGTAATATCAACATATATCCGATACAAAAGTAAATGAATTTTCTTAGGAACGAGGGCAGAGGCAAACTTGTTTGTATTATGCCGAGTGACGACAGAAAATCTACGTAGTGAAAAACGAAAAACGAAAAGTGAAGAGTGAAAAATGAAGAGTGAAATCTACGATTAAGTGAGCACAAAACAAACTTGTTTGAATTTGTCGAACGCGAGCAGATTGCGCAAAGCGAAAAATGAAGTAGCATTAAATTAGATAAAATATGAATACAGTGAAACAAGAGAAAATTTTCCTGAAGGTTGTTCCCGTCATGCTGGCGTTTTTCGCCATGGGGTTTGTCGACCTGGTAGGTATCGCGACCAATTACGTGAAAGCCGATTTCGACTTGTCGGACACGGTAGCCAACCTTTTCCCCTCAATGGTCTTTTTCTGGTTCCTGATCTTTTCCGTTCCTACGGGAATGTTGATGAATAAGATAGGTCGTAGAAAAACAGTCCTGTTGAGTTTGGTAGTAACAGCGGCAGCCCTATTGATTCCCGTTTTGAATTATAGTTTTGTATCGATGCTGGTTTCTTTTTCTTTACTGGGAATTGGAAATACCCTGATGCAGGTATCAATCAACCCGCTGTTGTCCAATATCGTGAAAGGCGACAAACTGGCCAGTTCGTTCACATTGGGACAGTTCGTGAAAGCAATAGCCTCATTCACTGCTCCGTTAATCGCTGCCTGGGCTGCAGCTACTTTGGGAGACTGGAAGCTTCTTTTTCCGATATTCATGGCAGTAGCAGTATTAGCTACGCTTTGGCTGGGTATCACGCAAATTAAAGAAGAGGAGACAGATGGTAAAACCTCTACTTTTTTTCAGTGTTTCGCTTTGCTGGGAGATAAAACCATATTACTCTCGTTCTTTGGTATTATGTGCCATGTGGGGATTGATGTAGGTGTGAACGTTACCGCTCCTAAGATACTTATTGAAAGGTTAGGAATGCCGCTTGCCGATGCCGGATTCGCCACAAGCCTCTATTTTCTGTTCCGCACCATAGGTTCTTTTACCGGTGCTTTTGTATTAGCTCGTTACTCATCGAAGACGTTCTTCGCTATAAGTGTTGCGTTAATGGTGCTCTCCATGGCCGGGCTTCTTATCTTCAACAGCCTCACCCTCATCTATATCTCCATTGCCCTGGTCGGATTGGGTAACTCCAATATCTTCCCGATCATCCTGTCGAAAGCAATGTTATATCTGCCCGAAAAGAAAAACGAAGTATCGGGCCTGATGATCATGGGACTTTTCGGCGGAACGGTTTTCCCATTGCTGATGGGGCTGCTTTCCGATGCAATGGCTTCTCAGACAGGAGCACTGATTGTCCTGACTGCAGGTGTAATTTATTTGATATTCCTCATATTCAAGCTGCAAAAAGGATGAATAATGATTTGATGATAAGTTGATTTGATGATAAAATTAATATGAGAAAGTGTCTCAGTTTTTCACTTTTAATTTTTCACTTTTAATTTTTAATTATAATCGTATGAATAAAATAATAGTAGGACTCGGAGAAATACTTTGGGATGTGTTTCCGGAACGGAAAATATTGGGTGGTGCTCCTGCCAACTTTGCTTACCATATATCACAGTTTGGATTTAACGGTTACGCGCTGAGTGCTGTGGGTGATGACCTGTTAGGTAGGGAAATAATCAGTTCTCTCGAAGAGAAGAATCTCAACTACCTGATTGAAACAACCGACTACCCCACCGGAACAGTACAGGTAACACTCAGTGGCGCCGGTATCCCACAGTACGAGATCTGTGAGAATGTGGCATGGGATAATATCCCGTTCACAAAACGTACCGAGAACCTTGCTAAAAGCACTGCTGCTGTCTGCTTTGGTTCTTTGGCTCAACGTAACAAGACATCACGTGAGACAATCAGAAGATTCTTAAAAACCGTTCCTTCCGATTGTATAAAGATTTTCGACATCAACCTGCGTCAACACTTCTTTACGAAAGATATAATCGAGGAATCGTTGAAAATTTCGAATGTGTTGAAAATAAATGACGATGAAGTAAAGGTGCTAGCCGATTTGTATGGCTGGAAGGAAAAGGATGAGCAGGCAATATGCATGGAGCTGCAGAAAAGGTTTTCACTCAATATCGTAATCCTTACCAAAGGTACCGATGGAAGTTTCGTCTTCAACAGTACAGATACATCCTATCAACCCACGCCTAAGGTGCATGTAGCGGATACTGTAGGGGCAGGTGATTCTTTCACGGCAGCATTTGTTGCAGCATTCATGAATGGAAGACCCATACCGGAAGCCCATCAGTTTGCCGTTGAAGTCTCGGCATACGTATGCCAGCAGCACGGAGCCATGCCTAAGTTGGCTGATGCCCATATTGAAGCTTTCCGTTAAGCCTCATCTTGACCTTTAGACCCTCCACTCTTCCTGATTTCGATCTCCGGAAATCCTGAAAGGTTTCCATTATAATTATATCGAAGTCAGGAGGAGTTTGATATTTTTTCTCTAATTTTGTAATTGACAATTCGGTATTCGAAGAATCTCCTATCACTAATTGGCTATATCTATTGTGTCTTAGAATATTACCGGACGATCAGTAACACAAACAGGGCTTTATGAAGAGATACTGTTTCCTCCTTTTGATGATATATCTGGCCTCGGGAGTCGGGTTCTCTCAGTCTGCCCTGAGAAATTCAGACCCGTTCGGCATGGAGGAACAACAGAACCGGCTGGAATTACAAAATGAAGAGGAAGCGGAGGACAAAACCAAAATCAGACTGAACGGGAACCGGCTGATCATTGAAGATCTCCCTGAAGATGGAGTCCTCGAAATATATAATATAATGGGAGCAAAAGTGTATAACCGTCGCGTGAAAGCAGGTACGAATCAATATATTCTATCCCTTCCCAGAGGCTATTATATCATTAAAATCGGTAAGCTCACCCGAAAAATCGTTATCAGATAATTTTTCACAATTACTCCTCTCTCCTTCTTCTTAAAACAATGAACAGAATAACAAAAACAATCAATAATACCGATACTAAAATAACACCATTCAATGAGCTTTCTTCTCCATTTTCTGAAAGGGAAGCAGTTTCTTTTTTGAGAACCTGCCCGTCTTTAACAGCGTCACCAGCATCTTTTACAACTTGCATGTTCTTATTATAGCTTTTTGCCTGGTCTGACGATAACTGTCGACTTATATAATTCTGCAATTTCTCGTTGTCACAAACAAATTCGGTACAAGCGGCACCACTTTCGTCTGTTATTTCAGCATGTAGCCGGGCTATGGTCTTCAATTGTTCTTCGTCAGGTTTCCAATAACCTTTCCGGGCGCTTTCCAACATAACGGAAGTCATAGCCTGGTAGGCAGCCGGATTCGTTTGTTGAAAATACTCCCTGATTCCCAGATTATTCTCATCCGCTATATACATTTTGTATAGATCATTGAGAAGTTCTTTATCCAATGCCGATGGACGCATTACCTGCCATCCAAAGATATTCCGGAACGTTTCGCCAAACATCTGGGCGGTAGTCCCTTCCCCTTTCATCCGCTCTTTCACAAAAGTAGGATTAAGGATGGTTGCACGAGCCTCCACAGCAATGGCTTCTTTCAGATTTTGCATCCGGTTATTATTCCTGTTGCGATAATCTGCCATAAAGGCGTCAGGCTCTTTTCCGGTCAATGTCTTTACGGCAAGGGACATAGCCCCGGTAAATTCATACACATGGTCGAGCGACAATGGCCCCCACGTATTGCTTTGACGGGGCTGTATAACAACGTCGGTTTCGGCCAGGGCACTGGTAAACAAATTTTTCTCCACGCTTCCCCAGTTATCATCATCTCCGTATATGGCTCCCATATTGTTGAGATACCCATTCACCAGTTCCGATTCATCATCCCACTTGCCGCTATTTTCGGTATATGACAGCATCCCTGTACTGTATCCGCTGTTTACAGGCCCGAAAATACGCATTACCGACATCTCCCTTGCCCGTTTGGGAGATAATCCTTTATCGACAAGTGTTTTCTCCTGAAGCAGGCTTCCCGATGCCACATAGTTGGGATACAACTCATCCCTGGCAGAAGAAGCAAGCCGTATACCATCGGTAAGCATTTTCAAACGCGAACCGGCAAGGTCCCGGAGCTGCCCCGATACCTGTATCACAATGTTGATACGCGGGCGACCAAGTTCCCGGGACGGGACAAGCCGTAAATCCACCACACGGTTCTGCCCATCACGGACAGGTTCCACTCCCAACATCCAAAGGGTCTGGGCGATGGTCGCACCTTCTGTCGTAATAAATTCTCCTGCCCAGAAAGTATAACTCACTTTTCGGGGATAGTCGCCATGTTTTTCCTTATATAAAGCGAGCGTACTTTCCGCCAAGCGTTTTCCTTCTTCCCACGCACGTTTTCCGGGTGTCATCTCGGCATTGATGCTGAACATGTTCCTGCCTGTCGGCAATACATTGGGATTAAGGACCGGATCCCCTCCCGGCGCAGGGAATACATTACCACCATCCAATCCCCGTAACATGGAGGTATGCTCGTTTCGGGATGACTGTTGAAGTAATCTTTTGTATTTTAATGCATTTCTGATTCCAATGTGCAAATTGACTGTATCTTTTGGCGGGTTCATCAAAACAGGCATTAACATCGCCTTTGCCTTTGGCAAATATCTGTGTGCGACAAAACCGAAATCCTGTAACTGTTCAGTGGTTATCGTTTCTTTATCTCTATCTGCACGGGCCAGTTCGTAAGCCAGTTCATCGGCACTTACAGCCATCGTTGTAGTAACAAGGTCACGGGCGGAATATTCCTGTCCTAAACAGGTAGGGAGCAAGATAGCTATGCGGGGGTGCAACAGGCATTCCATGCACCAGTTTGAAATCATCGTCGCCTAATGCCGGACGTGGCTGTGGGAATAACAACACATTCCCGTATTGAAGACAAGCAACGGCAATCCGGCTTTCCCCTTCTGAACTAGTATCCACCAATAATTCTCCGGGAGCTTTCCCGTATCTGCCGGTTACCTCCTTATATTTTTCGGGAGCAATTATTTTCTTTGCCCATTCTTCGTACTGTGAGCGGGTAAGCCATACAGGATTGGCTTTAGAAAGAAATTCTTCCTGTGCCCCTTTGGCATATGAGCCTAACACCACGCCATCCTTATGGATTTGTTTTTCGAACGCCTGTACAGTCGGGGGTAAACCCGTAAGATCATACCCTTCGGCCTGCAATTTTTTCAGAAAATTATACAATGATGGTACCACCTCCATGCCACTGGCAAGCAGGGCATCTTTTCCCGGAGATTTAAAATAACCGATAGCCACACGTTTCTCAGCGTTGGGTTTATCGCGCAATCCCATATATTTGCACAAATGACCCACAAAGTTTGAAACCCTTTCTTCTTCGGGAGTATAAAGGTAATAACCGCTTTCGTGCAGATTCTGGGTAGCAATGAGGAGGGGAGCCATTGCCCCGTCTACTTCAGGCACAACTATTCTCGCCGTCAACGTACCTCCGCTGACAGGCACCATGGGGTCAAGCCATTCCCCGGTAGATTGCAGTAGGGGAAAAGGAGAAAATACAGGGATATTCTCAGTATGAATCCAGTGAATCAGGCTATCATTACCCAGGCGTCCCATAGGCAGGTATACAATTGCGTCGGGATGCAGATCGCGAAGCATATCTGCACGTTTCTCAGATCCGGCTATAGGGTACACATTGAATCCTACACCGGTAAGACGGGATATCAAAGTATCTACATGGGCACGGTTCCCTTCGGTAGGGAAAGAAACACCCGAAACGAAGGCTATATTTCGTCCCTTTTCATGATAGATATCTTTGGCTTTTAAGTAAGCCTTTAATTCTTCTTTCGTGGAAAAGTATTTACCGTATTCCTGGTGATAATAGAGGTTGGCTGGCAGGATAATCGGTTCATCATAAGACTCCTTTGGTATTTTATTGGAAGTGGCGATGTCGCGCAGGTATCGCACCCCATTGCGGTAGTTTTGCCGGTTGGCATTGCCAAAATAGCCAAGCAACAGAGATTGTTGCTCATTGGTCAGGTTATGGTTGACAATCACATTAAAATTCCGTAGGGAATTGGTAAAGAACGGAACACCTTTTTCGGCATGTCGCTCAATATCGGCCATCTGCTCGTCACTCAGATGTAATCCTCGACCGTAAAAAACAATAGCGTCATACCCGTCAAACGAAGTAGCCTCTTCCGTCGGCAGACAGGTTATCCGGATATGACGACTATCATTGCTCAGTATAATATCCGCTGCCTGTGCCGGCAGCGGATTGACAATCAGTATGCGGGTGGGGGAAAACCAGTGTGTGTAAATGGCATATACTCCTATCAAAATAAATAGCAAAACTATAATGCGAATAGATAATTTTCTATTCTTTCTGATGCTGAACGCTGATTTAGCCCGCATAAAATTATCCTGTTACTCAAGTTTCAATCGTTCTCCATTACACGTATCATGTCGAAGAAGAACCCTCCATCTACTTCCGCACCTTTCTCTATGGTACCGGTCTTGATATCATAGATATAGATGATAGCGTTGGTATCCGCCTCGGTATTCACACCAATGTAGATTTTATTGTTGAAGATAACGGAGCGTTGAGAGAAACGACCGCCACTATAAGCGATTTCCTTACCGTCGTAACTCAGGCGGGTTTTACTTCCCGTGCTGATGTCGATGAAGGCATAATAATGACTGTAACTGTCTATTGCCGTTCCGGCGGCGTCATCGCGTGCATAGACCAGGGCCTTATTGTTGCCTATGTATTGAATTGTCATCAGCTTACCGTTTGAGTCAGTATATCCGTTGTATGAGGGGTCAAAGGTTGTTTCACCGGCTTTGATCCGCAGCAACATACCTTTCTCTATCCCATCTTCCTCTTTGTTGAAACAAGCCAGATAAAGGTTTCCGGCTTCGTCATACATCACGCTGCTCTGCATCAGTTCGCCGTAGGCACTTCCAGCCATTTCGCTATCCACGGGAGCAACGGATTGACTTACCACTTCCATGGTCGAAGGATTGATAACCGCTGTACGGAACCTGTCTTCTTTGGTGGCTGTCCTGCCGCTACCCTTCTTTGCATAGTAGAAATAGAACAGCTTGTTGTCGGCCTTGCGATAGGTCAGTATCCCCGAGGTGGTAAGGGTTTCCCATCCTTCGGGTACTTCAATACTCAATTGACCCTCATCCAGAATAGTCATATCATCGGCATTCAATTTTGTCCAGATGATGTTCTTCGTATCGCCGGTGGAAGACATGATGACGAGGGTATTGTCATCGATCCAGGCGTGGGTATAGGATCGGATTTTATACACGTTCCTGGCAAAGGGGCGCTCCTTTACCACACTGATAACATTGTCCTTGATCTGGTATTTGGTGAAGCGGTCACCACTGTAAGGGATCTGATAGTAATACTTTCCTTTCGAGATAGATTCCATGGAGTAATTCCCCAGTTCTGCGCCCTGTCTTTTGATGGTGAGGACACCTTTGTCTGCCGTCAGTGCATTGAAACTGTTGATAATGGTGGTGTTGTCGCTTCTCATGCCACCATGTTTATCTACGGTCACAAAGAGGTCGAAGTGGTAATCACCTTCATTGATTTCCTCGTCCGGATTGGGGTCTGGGACGTCGTCATTAGAACAAGCCATGAACGAAAACAGCATCATAAAAATTGCCATAAAGGCAAAAAGTGAGAATGTAAACTTTTTCATTTTCTTTTTAATTAGAGTTGAATATATTTAGTGAATAAATAAACGGAACTTGGCAAAGAAGGCACGCCCGGGCTTCTGCAACTTATAGTTATCATAAGCCAGCTTATCCAGGAAGTTATAGCATTCAAGTGCGATGTTATATCGTCCGTTCCTCCAGGAGTAGGTAATATCAGCGTTAAAGATGTGTTGGGTGGGAATACGTGCCTTGTTTTCGCGGCTACCGTAGGCCTCCCACGTAAGAAAGTACCAGTGTACCCACTGATAGTTGCAGCCCAGGTGCAATTTGCTTTCCGGCAATAGCGGGTCGTGGAAAGTGTAACCGGCCTCTGCGCTGCTGAACAGCCAGGGGCGGTTGGGAAGCTGATTGTTGTAAGTAGCGGAAAGCTTCCCGTCACTTTTGTACTTCTGCTGGTTGCGGGCATCCTGGTAACTGATATTGCCGGAGAGTTGCAACCTGTTTTGCCAGTCATAACGTATTTCACCCTCCACTCCTTTAATGTGAACGGCAGGGACATTGGTGTACTGCATCATACCTTCGTTTTCCGATAAGGTCGGTTGGATATAGTTATCTACGTTACGCAAAAAACCGCCTGCCTCGTAATAGATAGTATGTCCGTTTGCCGGATGCCAGGTGCCAAACAGGGCAAGATTGACGTTATTGCTCTTTTCAGGCTCCAATGCCACGTTGGCGTAAATCGTGGTACCGTTTCCCAGCAACTCGCGGGCAAGCGGGAGTCTTACACTATTTTCGTAGGAAGCTTTTAAGGAAAGAGGTTCCATAATGGTGTATCGCAGCCCGAGACCATAACCGAAATAGTTATTGGTAGTTGAACCCTGCACTTCTCTCGAGCCTGTAATACTGGGTATATCGGTCTGCCTGATAGTTGGCGTGTTGATATAATCTTTTATGAAATAGGTGTTCACCATCTTTCCATCAAAAAACGTCTGGTTGTAGGAGAGTCCCAGAATATGCTTGGTGACAACATCGTTTGAGGCTGCGAATTCTGTATCCACCTCATCATACCGGTCATTTCCGGTACGGTTCATCTGATAGTTGAAGTTAAACGAGTGGTGGGGGTTCAATTGGTAATCCAGATTGGCACGGATAATGGACAACGGATGCCTGTAATGGCGCATGGAGCGTCCGCGACCGGTAATTTCGTTACGCGAACTTATAATGTAGCCGCCGTCCCAATTGTACTTTCGATAGGCAGTATCCACAGTGAGTGAATGGTCCCATGTGTGGGAAAAGGAGGTATTCAACAGTAAGTCTTTAAGAATGAAATCGCGTTTCTTATAGCGTGCCGAAATGCTCCACGCATCTGATTTCTTTTCAGCCATTCCATAGACCCTGGTTTGTACGGAACCGGTTTGCAATTCTTTATCGACCTTGGCGTAGGAACCGGAGACAAAGAAATCGTCTGCCCAGGATTTGTTGATGAAACCAAACTCTATTTGTCCCAGGAATGAAGAGTAATCGTCGTGAAAACGCTTGCGATTGACAAGAACATACCTCTCCGCATTTTCGTCCCACACTTCTACCCCTTTCATAGTGTAATCATTCTTTGAATAATTAATACTGATGACAGGCTTAATAATAAGCCCGGTTTTAGATTCCACGAATTGTGCATTCAGATCTGCCTGATGCGTATGAAAGGAACCGACACTATAGGAAGCATCCAGATAACTTCTTTTATCCTGTTTGGTGATGATATTGATTGCGCCACCCAAAGCATCTGTTCCCAGGTGGGCAGGTATAACACCTTTGTATATCTCAACCCGGTCGATAATGTTCGTTGGGACATTGGCGAGGGTAATGCCACTACCCAGTGATTCCAACGGCACCCCATCAATAAAGTAACGTATCGAATTCCCCGACAACCCGTTAATGGAAAGGTCGAAATCGGAACCGGTTCCACCTTCTTCACGAATACGCACGCTGGTGGTACGGCCTATCATATTTTTCAGACTGGCTGAAGAATTCTGTAAAGCCTCGATTTGTAGCACATTGACGGATAATGCCCCTTCCCGTACTTGTTGCACCTGGCTCTTGCCATACACGGTGATTTCTTTGAGATCCACAGAACTTTCGTCCAATATAAAGTCTTGTTTTTTATTGGCTTGAATGGAGATTTCTGTGTTCAGAGTTGCGTAACCAACAGAAAATACAACGATATTATATTTGCCAGGCAACAATTCGAGCGTGTATGTCCCGTTATCGTCTGAATAGGTCCCGACAGTTGTTCCTTCAATGGCTATGAGTGCCTGTGGAATAGGGTTGTCTTTTGTGTCTTTTATCTCTCCCGAGACAGAGACCTTGTTTTGCCCATACAAATCTATTGAGAGCAGACTGGTTAATGTGATAAAGATTAAAAAAAATCTCATTTTCAACTAATGCTTAATCATTTAAACATCATGAACTAAGATTTTCTAAAAACACATTGAACAAGTAATCTCTAAAGCCGAGTTGTATACGAAGAGTTGCCTGAAGAAATGCGTTTGCATATAGCCTTAGTCCACGAAAGCTTTACAACATCCATTTTGGCAGGTCTTCTGACTTACTCCGTTTTTGAACGTCCTTCCCATTCTTTACTGAACAGTGGCATTGAGTATTGTTCAAAAACTTTGGCAGAGCTTACAGCAGCGGGTCTGTTCAGGATTTGCACCTGATTCCCTTTTCATCACTTTTCCGTAGTATTTGGAATTGTGACACCAAAACTGGTACAAAAGTAATACAAATTGGCTAACTTTCCTCTCAACAATCGATGAGTTTCTAAAAAATAACGAAATATTTACGGTTCAACCCATTGAATGCAATTGCATTTCTAAAAAATCACTATATTTGTAGGCGTATTAGGATACGCCTCGGAAAAGCTAAAGCAAGCTTTGCTCTTCTCTCGGCTTTCACTATATTTGTGGCGTAGATATGGTAAAAGTGTGTTTTGGGTTTTGTTTTCCCGCTCTGCGGGATATTTGATTTACTCTTTATTTTTTAATTTATAATCATATGAAGATTGCTATTGTGGGTACCAGCGGAGCTGTAGGTCAGGAATTACTCCGCGTACTGGAAGAGAGAAATTTCCCGTTGGACGAACTGCTGTTATTCGGTTCGTCGAGAAGTGCCGGAACATCATATAATTTCAAAGGTAAACAGATCGAAGTAAAAGAATTGCAACACAACGACGATTTCAAGGATGTGGATATTGCATTCGTCTCTGCAGGTGGAGGCACTTCACTGGAATTTGCCGAGACCATCACCAAATACGGAGCCATCATGATAGACAACTCCAGTGCATTCCGCATGCAGGATGATGTGCCTCTGGTCGTTCCGGAAGTGAATGCGGAAGATGCGCTGAACAGCCCTCGCGGTATCATCGCCAATCCCAACTGTACTACCGCACAATTGGTAGTAGCACTACAGGCAATTGAAGAGATCGCTCATATCAAAAGGGCCCATGTAGCTACTTACCAGGCTGCATCTGGAGCCGGTGCAGCTGCCATGCAGGAACTGGAAGACCAGTACAAGCAATTGGCGAACGGTGAAGAACCGACTGTTTCCAAGTTCGCCTATCAGCTTGCTTACAATCTGATCCCTCAGGTAGATGTCTTTACCGATAACGGATATACAAAAGAGGAGATGAAGATGTTCAATGAAACACGCAAGATCATGCACTCCAATATAGAAGTAAGTGCAACTTGTGTACGGGTACCTGTAATGCGTGCGCATTCGGAAGCCATCTGGATCGAAACCGAACGTCCTATTTCTGTAGAGGAAGCACGGGAAGCATTCAGCAAAGCCAAAGGGGTAGAGGTGATCGATAACCCGGCTGCCAAAGAATATCCTATGCCGTTGGGACTTTCAGGAAAAGATCCTGTCTATGTAGGACGTATCCGTAAGGATCTTGCCAATGAAAATGGATTGACTTTCTGGACTGTATCGGATCAGATCCGTAAAGGAGCCGCACTCAATGCCGTTCAGATCGCGGAATACCTCATCAGCCAGAGATAATACAAAGATAAAAGCAGGAAAAATTTATATTGAATAAAGGCCGGTAATTGTCACCGGTCTTTTTTTAAATAATAAGCGTCTTCACGAAAAAGAAAATAAGTAACCCGACTGTAACCAATTTGAGTACAAGCCCTGCAATATAACCGACAAAAGCACCGGTAGCCTGTTTCACAGCATGGATGAATTGTGTTCCGGAAAGTAACCCTCCGGCGAAAGCACCCACAAACGGACCAAAAATAATTCCCCACGGCCCCAGGAAAAAACCGATCAGCAGACCGATAGTAGCGCCCCAGACCACCTGTTTATTACCTCCCATCTTTTTTGTACCCCACACCGGCAGAATGTTGTCGATAATAGTGACCACAACTGTCAATACTCCCAGGACAATAATGGCTGTCCAAGAGATATCATCCTGAGTAGAGGGTATGAATTTCAATGCCAGCAATCCTCCCCAACTCAAAGGAGGACCGGGAAGTACCGGTGCAACAGTCCCTACAGCTCCTACGAGCAACAGTAGACCGGCCAGGATAATCCAAATCGTATCTCCCATCTCTATTGATGTATATGTGATCCGCCTTCCTGATGATCATGCTCCAGCAGCACACGGTGAGGCAGAGATCCATGACCGAGTATCTCGATGGGACACGACTCATATGCATTCAGCAGCCATTCCTGAGATATATCGGTACCCGGATGATAATGCAATCCCTGATTCACACAGGCGATATTCTTCACAAGGGAGATAATCGTCCCCACATCATGCGAAACCAACACAATAGCAATCTCTTTATTGATATCGCCCAGCAATTTATAAAAATTAGTCTCAAACAGCTTATCCACATAGGTACTCGGCTCATCCAGAATGATCAGTTTCGGATTGTCGACGATGGCCCTTCCCAGCAGTACACGTTGTAACTGTCCCCCCGAAAGATCCCCAATCGCACGCGACAACAATTCTTCTATTCCAAGCCTCTCCGCCACCTCTTTCACCTTTTGCCTGTCTGCTGAAGAATATCTCTTGAAAATATTGTTCCCCGGGGTTAAACCCGATAGGATCACCTCCGATACGGAGATGGGGAATTTTTTATCAATCCGGTTTATCTGAGGGAGATAACCAATATTAATTGAGGCTGTTTTTTCACCTTTATCATAGAAAGTGACGGAACCCGACTGAGGTTTTATCAATCCGAGAATAGTTCTCAAAAGGGTAGTCTTCCCTCCTCCATTCGGTCCGATAATACCGAGGAAATCATCTTGATATATACTAAGATTGATATCCTTCAGCACATTCGGTTTGTTTTCGTAACCAACCGTAAGGTTTGCTATGTCGATCAGTTTATTCATTTTTTTACAAGAAATAGATATTTGCTCGCTATGGCATAGTTCAGGTAAACTTAGACGTTTTCTCGCGACGGCATAATACAAGTAAATGTGTTCTACCCATCGCTTATCGAAAACATTCAGGCAAACTTGACTCTGCCCATTTGGATAAATAACTATCGCTCGGCAATGTTTCAAGCGAGCTTAACATTGCCCTCACTTAACCGTTATTTTAGCTTAACGCAAATACTCATTTGCTTTATGGGCTAAAATGGTGGCAATCCTCAGCAATTCTTCATCCCACTCGTACCTGAGAAGATCGATCTCAAACACCTCCGCACCGATCTCCTGAGCAATCACGGATGCATTCTTCGTGTCAAAACCACGCTCTATAAAAATAGTATTGATCTTTTCCTTTCGGGCGACGTCTACAATTTCTTTAATCTGCGAAGGAGAAGGGCTTTTCCCCTCGAACTCAATACTTATTTGATGCAGCCCATAATCGCGTGCAAAATAGCCTAATGCGGGATGATAAATGATAAATGATTTTGAGGGGGCATCTTTCAGCAAATCACGGACCAGACTGTCTGTCCGTTCTATTTTTACCGACAATGCATCAAAATTGGTCCGGAATGTCTCTTCATTATCAGGATCTAATTTCACGACCGCATCCAGCATATTCCGGACCAAAACTTTTACGGCTCGGGGTGACGACCATACATGCGGATCTACACCACTATGGGCATGCACATGTGCTGTGATGTCTCCATGATGGTGATCATGATCGTGTGCGTGGTCATGTTCCTGATCATGGCTGTGGTCATGCCCTTCCATCCTCTCAATACTTTCCGAACAATTTACGATAGCTACATTTGGGTTATTTTCCGCGAGGCGTTTACTCCAGGCATTCTCAAAACCGAGATCACCCACCATAAAATAAATATCGCTCTTCGCCATATCGACCATTACCGAAGGAGCAGGTTCATAAGTTTCCGGACTCGATCCCGGAGGAACGAGCGTATTGATTATAAAAGCATCACCGACGATCTGGTCGAGAAAATAACGTTGGGGTTCAATAGTCACCGTCAGCACCCGCTTTCCTTCATTATTATTCCTGGATCCAGAAGTACAACCAACAATAAGGACCAGTAAGAAGATGATATACAGATATTTTTGCATGTGATAATTTTAGTATACAAAAGTACATGAAATTTTTCTATTTTTGTTTGTCATTCCAACAGAAAGCCCGATAGTTATGCAACATATATTAAAAACAACGGAAGACGGATCGCACACACTATATATTCCGGAATTGGATGAACATTACCACTCCACACACGGTGCCGTTCAGGAGTCGCTCCATGTCTATCTGGAAGCGGGATTACACCGTTGCAACAAATCGGAGATCAGTTTGCTGGAAATAGGGTTCGGTACCGGATTGAATGCTTTTCTCACCTTGCTCGATACTGAAAAATCGAGTAAAACAGTAAAATATACTACCCTTGAGCGATATCCGGTATCACTTATTGACACGAAAACATTGAATTACGGCAAGTTGCTGGATCCATCCCAGAAAGAGAGATTTATACAACTTCACTCATCTCCCTGGGAATATTGGGTACAAATAACTCCATCCTTCCACCTGAAAAAATGGCAAATGGATGTAAGCACTCTGGATGAGTTTCAACCTGAAGCGCTTTTCGATGTAATCTACTACGACGCCTTTGCCCCTGGAAAGCAACCAAATATGTGGACAGAAAAAATATTCAGCCGCTTGTATGACCTAAGCAATCAGGGAGCAATACTCACCACTTATTGTGCTAAAGGTGCCGTAAGAAGGATGCTCCAATCCGCCGGTTATCAGGTAGAGCGTCTCCCCGGACCTCCCGGAAAACGAGAAATATTGCGGGCGGTAAAGTAAATTTGCGTGCTAAGTATGAGTTTTTATGCTCAAAGTATTACTTTAACTTCCGGCTCACTTGATCCATTAAAATGCTGAGAAGGTACTTAAGTTTGAATTTACCTATGAAGGAATGGTGGTAGGTAAGTTAACCGAACAGGAGTATGTTGATAAAAAGTGGTTGATTATAATAATAAAGAAGCCGGCAGAGGTAATGAATGGCGTAAAAACTGGTTAAAGACCAGGAGAACTGCTCATCCCAATAGCTCACGTCCGGCGTAGACCAACCCCGTTTAGCCTACGCTTTTATTTGGTTACGACCTCTCTCAAAATCAAATTCCTTTCCGTGATAACATAAGATAAAAATGTATTTAGATAAATTGGATGACTCAGAAAACGGGTAATTTAAAACAAAAAACCTTATCTTTGCAGCACAAATCAACAAGTAGGCACCAATGAAATAAATAATTTCTTTCAAGCTTTTATAGAGACAAATCGTAAAAACGGTTTGTCGGGTTATTCATCTATTAAAAGAAAGAAATTATGCTTACTATTCAAAACCTATCCTATATACATCCCGATAAAACTCTTCTGTTCAGTGATATCAATCTGACTGTCAATCCAAATGAGAAAATTGCATTGATTGGAAACAATGGTTCCGGAAAAACCACACTGCTAAAAATCATTGCAGAGGGATTGCAACCTTCCGACGGAATAATCAAAACGGATACGAAACCCTATTATATTCCTCAAATTTTCGGGCAATACGACCACCTGACAGTCGCCGAAGCATTACAAATAGACCAAAAGTTGAATGCATTACACGAAATACTGAACGGAAATGTTTCCGAAAAAAACTATGACTTACTCAACGACGACTGGACAATCGAGGAACGTTGTTCTGACGCATTGAACGATTGGCAATTGAGTGGTCTGGATCTATCACAAAAAATCGAAACACTAAGCGGAGGACAAAAGACAAAAATATTCTTGGCGGGTATCTCGATTCATCTGCCTGAACTGGTATTATTGGACGAACCGAGCAATCATCTGGACATTTCAGGAAGACAATGCCTGTATGATTTTATAGAAAACACAAAGTGTACGTTACTCGTCGTCAGCCACGACCGGAAACTACTCAACCATTTAAATATGGTGTGTGAACTGACCAAGCATGGGATAACCGTTTATGGTGGTAATTATGACTTTTACAAAGAACAAAAACAGATAAAACTCGATGCTTTGTCACAGGACATTCAAAGCAAGGAAAAAGCATTGAAAAAAGCCAAAGAAAAAGAACGTGAGACGATCGAACGTCGACAAAAACTGGATGCGCGTGCAAAAAAGAATCTGTCAAAAGCAGGACTACCCAAAATAGTAGCCAACACGTGGGGAAACAGTGCAGAAAAAAGTACAGCAAAAATAGAAGGCGCACACGCGGAAAAGACAGGAAATATTTCGAAGGAGTTACAGGAGCTACGTTCTTCCTCGCCGGAAGCCGACAAGATGAAGTTCGGTTTCGACCATTCAGTTTTGCACCGGGGGAAAATACTGTTCACTGCCACCGACATCAATTTCAGCTACGAAAACGAAAAATATGTCTGGAGTGAACCTTTAAGTTTACAGATCACCAGTGGCGAACGAATAGCCATAAAAGGCACAAACGGTTCGGGGAAAACAACTTTAGTCAATATAATTCTTGGAAACCTTATACCTCAAACCGGTATTGCAATTGTTACAGAAAGCCGGTCTGTTTATATTGATCAGGATTATTCACTGATAAACAATAAACTAACAATTTACGAACAGGCAGCATATTTTAATACTTCTGCTTTGCAAGAACACGAAGTAAAGATCAGGCTCCACCGTTTTTTGTTCACTGAAGATGCTTGGGACAAGCCTTGCGCTACATTAAGTGGAGGTGAGAGAATGCGATTAATGATATGCTGTCTAAATATTGCTGACAAATCTCCGGATATAATTGTCCTGGACGAGCCGACCAACAACCTCGATATTCAGAATATCGAGATACTGACCAACGCCATTGATGAATATCAGGGAACATTACTCGTAATCTCCCACGATGAAACATTTCTTGAACAAATAAACATTGCAAGAGTAATCAGCGTTAATTAAGAAATGAATTAAAAGAGACTGATCTGGTGTAAATTGATAAATCGGTGATAACCTTTTCAAAAAACATAAAAAATGATATATCTACTCCAGGAATCATTCATTATTTTAATATAAATAACTATTATGGCAAAAGAAATTAGAACAGAAATAATTATTCGGGCGACATCCGAAAAAATATGGGATATCCTCACCGATTTTGAAAATTATCCAAATTGGAACCCATTTATCACCTTTATAAAGGGGAAAGTTGAAGAAGGGAGTCAGATAAACGTCAGAATTGCTCCCCCGAATGGAAAAGCAATGGTATTCAAACCGATAGTCATCACAAAAACAGAGAATCGGGAACTAAAATGGTTAGGAACAGCATTGTAGATATGCTATCGAAAGATGAAGTTCGCCTTCCGACGATATTGCTGGTTTCGGCTGAAAAATAGAGATTGTTTTACGCCTTGATATTACAACGATGAGAGAAACCAAGATAGATAAAATAAAAAAGTACCATTTACATAAAAACGAACCGGATAAATTACAGTTCGAAATATATCCGTTGGAGAACTATCTTCATCGTAATGAAGAAAACACACAAAAACCCCATGTCCATAGTTTTTATCAGATTCTTTGGTTTATATCGGGAGAAGGAAAACATTATGTCGATTTTAACGGATATGATGTAGAGGCTAATACCCTATTTTTTATATCAAAAGGACAGATACACCATTTTGACAGCAATAAGTATAAGGGTTACATTATCCATTTCAACGAATCATTCATTGCTGGTAATGAAAATTATATCAATATATTTTTAAAATATAATATCTTCGATTCTTTTGAGAAAGAACCATTATTCCGGGTTAAACAGACAGATAGTAAAGAGCTTGAAAATATCGTAATCCAAATGCAAACCGAAATATGGACACCGGATAGGTTTGCACACAGCGAATATCTTAAAACCTTGTTATACCTATTTCTTATTGCTATCCAGAGGCTTGGAGTACGAAAAGATTGTAACGGACTTTCAGTCAATAATCCTGATCACATCCTTTTTGTAAAATTCCGTAAACTTCTTGAAGAGAATTACCGTAAAATCCATACCGTTAACCGATATGCAGTTTTACTGAATATATCCAGTAAAACTCTCACCAACTGTACCAGAAATATTTCGCATCAAACGCCACTCGAGATTATCAATGAACGCCTGATTCTTGAAGCAAAACGCTTACTCGCCTATTCCGATAAGAATGTAAGCGAAATCGGCTTTGAACTGGGTTTCGAAGATCCTTCCTATTTTGTAAAGTTTTTCAAAAGACAGACTAGCATGCTCCCTCGTAACTTCCGAAAAGTAATTTCCTGAATTTACCATTTTTATTCCTGTTTTTCCATTGTCTTTATTCCTTTTAAAGCAGACCTTTGCATGGTGACAAATATATTTTATCAATCATCTAAAACAGCAATAAAATGACAAAAGCGTATTTAGAAATCACCATGTACATAAGTAATCCAAACAGACTCACAGCGGCAGGAGTTTACAATAAGTACAAAAAGCCTTTCCTCGACACAATTAAAGGAGCAACATCAAAAGAACTTCTGATCAGAGATGAAGACGTACAGGTTCTCCATGGCTTTGAAAGTGCAGAGGATGCAAATGCTTATCTGAAGACTGATCTGTTTACTAATGATGTGGTTACGGCACTTTCCCCTTTATTTGACAAAACGCCCGAAATCAAGATTTATACAATAGCATAGTCTTTGTAAACCAGAGATTTCAAAATAGACATTAAACATGGGAAGATAGGATCTTGAAATCCGATATCTTCCCTTTTTCTTATCCTCGACCAAAAACCATATATTTATCGGTAATATAAAAGAATCTTGTAATAAGGCCAATCCGGAATAAATTGACACAAGGTTTTACGACGAAGAAACTTTTGCTATTTTTGTTCTGACAGTGAACATGAAAGTGCTAACTCTTTGCAATCCTTGGTAAATAAAAAAACCTCAATGGATAACAAGCAAGGACAAAGACTTGACGTTCCAGAATCAAAAATAGATATCATTAACATGGCAAGAATATTTATTATGGGCTCATCGGACGGACCTGGCTTATTGACAGCCCAAATGCTTATATATCAGGAGCATCAGGTCGTACTGCATGCACGCAACGAAAAGCGAAAAGAAGATACTGTCGCCCGACAATGGCCAGATGTTTATGCCAATGGTCTTAATCCTGGCTGGGTACCTACAAAAATGGGAGGCAGTAGCGCAAGCGATGACTTACAGAAAGGATACGAAACGCAAGTGTGGCTCGCCACAAGCAACAACGATAGAGCCAGAGTAAGCGGGCAATATTTCTTTCTTCAGAAACCGGCACGCCCCCACCCCGATGTCAATAATCTTTCACTCCAGGAAGAATTTATATCGCTATGCAGGGAAATTACTGGCATTTTGTTTCCGAAATAATGGTGACAAAACCAGAATCATAACACTATACCATCGACCGGCCTCGAATTAATCCTTTAGAAATAGCAATTAATACAGATAATATCTATTTTTGTATCAGGCACAAGTTGATTATATCCGGAAAGTAAACTCTTAAAGCAATAACATATGCGAACATTTTCAGTAAAAGCATTTGGGACAGAAGCCCCCGAAGCAGATTTACAACAGATGAGCATCGACCGCCGAGAACCAACGGTAAAAGATGTGGAGATCGATATTCTATTTTGCGGCGTATGTCATTCCGACCTACATACCGCAAGGAACGAGTGGCATGGGACGATATATCCCAATGTACCGGGACATGAGATTGTGGGACGAATCACAAAAGTCGGCGACGGCGTAACCAAATTCAAAGTGGGAGATCTTGCTGCCGTCGGTTGTATGGTAGACAGTTGTCGGGAATGCGAGCAATGCAAGCATGGGAACGAACAATATTGTGAAAACGGAAATATTCAGACATATAACAGTCACGACAAACATCTCAACCGGCAGACGTTCGGAGGCTACTCTGAGCGAGTGGTAGTAGACGAAGATTTCGTTTTACATATCCCAGAAAACCTGGATCTGGCTGCTACTGCACCATTGCTCTGCGCGGGAGTAACCACTTGGTCACCCTTGAAACATTGGAAGATAGGCCCCGGGCACAAAGTTGGTATTGTTGGTATTGGCGGATTGGGACATATGGGCGTAAAGCTGGCGAAAGCAATGGGAGCCCATGTAGTAGTTATCACCACCTCCCCGTCAAAAGTAGCCGACGCCAAACGGTTGGGAGCAGACAAAGTCATCCTATCGACAGACAAGGAGCAGATGAGAGCTAACTACAACACGCTGCACTTTATATTGGACTGCGTTTCGGCTCAACACGACGTGAATGCCTATCTGCGTCTGCTTAAAGTAGACGGCACACTGGCATTGGTCGGAGCTCCCGAACATCCGCTACCCATCGCGGCTTTCAGCCTGATCCCTGCACGCAAGAACTTTGCCGGATCGACCATCGGAAGCATCAAAGAGACACAGGAAATGCTCGATTTTTGCGGCAAACATAATATTACTGCCGACGTCGAATTGATCAATATACAAGATATCAATACCGCCTATGAACGGCTGTTGAAAGGCGATGTGAAATATCGTTTTGTGATTGATATGACCTCTTTGAAGAGTTAAGTCAGACTGATCCTATTTGGAAAGCTAAGTCGGGTTCATCCGGCTTAGCCTCCAATTTACCTATAGGGTTTATCATAAGAAGATAACTATGAACGGAAAACGACTATGAGCTCACTTTTCATCAAAAACATGGTGTGTAACCGCTGTATCATGGTGGTTCAGCAAGAGTTGGAAAAACTGGGGTTAGACGTGAAAAGAATCACGCTGGGCGAAGTGACGCTCGGTAAAGAACTTACATCCGAAGAAAGGAAACAGATAGAATCCGTATTAATCCCGTTAGGCTTTGAGGTGATTGATGACAAAAAAAGCAGGATCATCGAAAAAATCAAAAATATCATTATCAACCTTGTACATCATCATGATAACGATACCAGAACGAACCTGTCCGAACTATTGAGTAGAGAATTGCATCACGATTACAATTATCTGTCCAACCTCTTTTCGGAAGTGGAAGGCACGACTATCGAGAAATATTTTATTGCCCAGAAGATTGAAAAGGTAAAAGAGCTGTTAGTGTATGATGAATTGTCGTTGAGCGAAATTGCTTATCGTCTCAACTATTCGAGTGTAGCTTACCTTAGTAATCAGTTCAAAAAAGTAACCGGACTCACGCCAAGTCATTTCAAACAGATCAGGGAAGACAAAAGAAAACCGCTGGATAAAGTGTGATTATGCCGGCAATACAGGTGTTGCTAAAACTTCGCCAAACACGGAAATAAAATATCACCAAACACGGAATCAAAACTAAGCTAAACACGGAAGTTTAATTATAAAAAAAGGGATAATTCTTTTGGACTATAGGTACATAACTGTTATATTTGCTTTTTCAAATAACAGTTATGGAGAAAACTTATTTTAAGTAATCCCAGGTATATTGACTCTGAATTTCAATACAATAAGGATTCTGAATTTATGAGTTTACGCATAGATTTAATAGAATTATGTGATGGAAAGTTATCATTTATAGAAATAAAAGGTATTACAGATAACCGGCTCCGGAACGATGAGACAAGAGCGTAAAGAGCGTTATTTACCGTTATTAGAAAGTACGGACTCCCCACTGAATGGAACTATACCTATTTCCGAAAAATTTATTGAAGGGATCTTTTTTGAACCATTCGACCAATTATTCAGACAAACATTACTTGTCAATGAAATGGTAAAGGCACAAGAGTATGGCGCTACTGATTATTTGCATATGCACGTTATTCCTCAAGGCAATATCAAACTGTTAAATGAAAATCCTGCAAAGGAATTTTTATCGGGCAAAACCTTACATGAAACTTGGACAAATCTTTTGAAATTACCTGAAAAATACCAAGTGATTGACCCGAAAAATCTTATTTCGGTAGCACAAGGACTACCCGAAACTGAGAATTGGTTGAATTATCTCTTAGGAAGGTATTGGAGTGAATAAAAATCGCACTTCCATATGACACACGATCATCTTACGGTGAAAACACCGTTTATTCTCCGCAAAAAACACGGAGAATAATGCACCTAATCTACGCGCATTCTGCGGAGAATAAACCACATCCGTAAATCTTACAAATCAAATCCATAAAACTACAACAGGATAATCTATTTTTATTGCCAACTTTGCATTGTCAACAAAAAAACGAGGAACTATTTCGACAAGTGGGTGCAATGTGAATTGATTTACTTTGCCAAACGGAAAATTAACAATCGAGGAGCAAGCGACTCAAATAGTCTAATTAAAATTGAACAATTATGGCAACAGACAATACACAAACAATATTTCTTCCGCTGGAAAATGTAGAGAGCGAACACTGCGCACTGATTGTGGATAAGGGATTGTCGCAAGTCAAAGGTGTGGAAGCGCACAAAGTGGAGATCAATAATCGCAGAGCGGCTATTACTGTAAATAACAACGAAACCGTGGCCGAGGCGGTAAAAGCAATCAAAAATCTTGGTTATGGTGTTACCACCGTAAAACACACCTTTCCGGTATTGGGCATGTCTTGTGCTTCCTGCGCTAGCAGTGCCCAAACTATCGTAGAGCATGAACCGGGAGTGGTCAACGCATCCGTAAACTTCGGTACGGGAAACCTTACTGTTGAGTACTTACCCAACATGACCGATGCTGCAAGACTGCAAAAAGCGGTTCAATCTGTCGGTTATGACCTGTTGATAGAAGATGAAACCACGCAGCAGGAAACATTGGAAAATATCCACGCCGAGAAATTCCAAAAGCTCAAAAAGAAAACTATTTGGGCGGTTATACTGGCCTTACCCGTTGTAGTAATCGGCATGTTCTATATGGATATGCCCTATGCCAATGAGATCATGTGGCTTTTCGCCACTCCTGTAGTATTCTGGCTGGGAAAGGATTTTTATATCAACGCGTGGAAGCAAGCCAAACACCGCTCGGCCAATATGGATACCCTGGTCGCATTGAGTACCGGTATTGCATACCTGTTCAGCGTCTTCAATATGCTATTCTCCGACTTCTGGCATCAGAGGGGATTGCATGCACATGTATATTTTGAAGCCGCAGCGGTTATTATCGCCTTTATCCTGTTAGGGCGATTATTGGAAGAAAAAGCCAAGGGTAATACTTCCACAGCAATCAAAAAACTGATGGGTCTGCAACCCAAAACCGTAACAGTAATACGACCCGACGGAATCGAAGAACAGGTCGCTATAGAAAACGTGAATGTAGACGATATCATCGTTGTCAAACCGGGAGAAAAGATTGCGGTGGACGGTATAGTAACGTCCGGTAATTCCTATGTAGATGAAAGCATGCTTAGCGGTGAGCCTGTACCTGTACTGAAAGAAGAAAACGAAAAAGTATTTGCAGGTACAATCAACCAAAAAGGAAGTTTCCGGTTCAAAGCGGTAAAAGTCGGCAAGGAGACAATGCTTGCCCAGATCATCAAAATGGTGCAGGATGCGCAAGGAAGTAAAGCTCCCGTACAAAAACTGGTCGACAAGATTGCCGGTATTTTCGTTCCCATAGTCATTGGCATTGCCATTCTCTCATTTATCCTATGGGTGCTTTTAGGCGGCGACAACAGTGTAGTACAGGGATTACTGGCTGCCGTTACGGTATTGGTAATTGCCTGTCCATGTGCATTGGGACTGGCTACCCCTACCGCTATTATGGTGGGTGTAGGCAAAGGTGCTGAAAATGGCATTTTGATCAAAGATGCTGAAAGCCTTGAGTTAGCGAAGAAAGTAAATACCGTTGTATTGGATAAAACCGGTACGATCACCGAAGGCAGGCCGCAGGTAACGGATATCCAATGGCTGAATAATAATGATTCCACCAAAGATATCCTGTTCAGCATCGAAAAACAATCGGAACATCCATTGGCTGAAGCGGTGGTAAAACATTTGGAAGGTGTAGCGATCACTCCCTTGACAAAGTTCGACAGTATCACCGGAAAAGGAGCAAAAGCCGATCATAACGATGAAACCTATTTCACCGGCAACAAGAAACTATTGACGGAGAACAATATCACTATCTCAGATGATTTATTGAAATATGCCGATGAATGGGGAAATCAGGCCAAGACCGTTATCTGGTTCTCAAATAGCAAGCAAGCACTTTCGGTAATTGCGATTTCCGACAAGGTCAAAGAGACATCGATCGAAGCTATCCGGCAGATGCGGGATATGGGCATCGACCTCTATATGCTGACCGGAGACAATGAAACCACGGCCAAAGCTATTGCACAACAGACAGGCATTCATCATTACAAGGCAGAAGTATTGCCTCAGCACAAAGCCGATTTTATCAAGGAACTGCAGCAGCAAGGCAAGGTAGTAGCTATGGTCGGAGATGGTATCAACGACAGTACGGCACTTGCTACTTCGGATGTAAGTATCGCCATGGGGAAAGGAAGTGATATCGCGATGGACGTAGCCAAGATGACCATCATTTCATCCGACCTCACCAAGATACCGCAGGCAATACGACTGTCCAAACAAACTGTAGCGACCATTAAACAAAACCTGTTTTGGGCATTTATCTATAATACGATTGGTATCCCGATTGCAGCAGGCATCCTCTACCCCATCAATGGCTTCCTGTTAAATCCTATGATTGCAGGAGCGGCCATGGCATTGAGTAGTGTCAGTGTGGTAACCAACAGCCTGAGGTTGAAATGGAAAAAGATCAATTCATAACTTATAACTCATAGTTAGAAAAATGGAAAATAAAAAACTTCAATTCAAGACAAACATCAATTGCGGGGGATGTGTTTCCAGAGTAAAACCCGGTCTGGATAGTACGGAAGGTATCCGTGAGTGGAATGTGGACATCGATAATCAGGACAAGATCCTGACCGTACAATCCGAAGGTATCACTGCAGACGAGGTAATCGCCATCGTCCAAAGCAAAGGATTTAAGGCAGAAGCTTTAGATTAAGCTGAATAAGCAACCGATAAACTTGTTTGATTTCGATGTGGTCTTCCGGATTTCATCCAAATCAAGCAAGTTTTTATTTTAATTGATATCCTTTCCGGGATAACCGGCAACACCTATTATCATTTCAAAACTACAGGATGGGAACCATCTCCAGAATAAGTTCCTTATAGACTAGAAATATTATACCATACTTGCAAAAACACGAATTATTCAAATTTATTGAAGTTATAATTACAATAATGACTATATTTTCGGTGTATTGAAATCATAATTACAAAAAACATGAGGAAAAATCAGAGAGTCAATATTTCTCACAATCAGATTTCGGAATATATTCTACGTTTTTTTCTTTGTGGCTTTATAATTCTTACATCTTTTTCAAGACCTTCTCAAACGTATTCAGATTACGGGAAGTGAAAGTATCTTTTAAGTTTTTCCGTCCTAATATTTTCCCGAATTCAGACTCCAATGTGTTTCCTTTCGGTACTCTCCAATAGAAATTGTTTGCTGCTATCAAACCCCTTTCTTCTTCCGTTTTTTTCGACTTTTCAAATTCTTCCATCAGCGTTTTTTCAATGCCTGCAATGCCTGCAAAACCATAAATGTGAAAATCGGGATTGGCATCAAATGGATTTTCAGTAAAAATAGTTTCAACCTCGGTTTTGTCTTTTATGAAAAGAAAAGCATCGTAATTGAAGTGTGTGGACATAGCTTTTTCCAGCAGTGCTTTTAACTCATCTTTTTTCTTATCGGATGAGAACAGGATATTGCCTGATGCCAGGACGGACGACACGTTTTCCATGCCCGTTTTTTCAAATACGGAACAGACTTCTGCCATTTTCATATTCGTTCCTTTTACGTTTACCCCACGCAAAAAGGCACAGAAAGTGGGTTTATTTTCAGTAGATTTTTTCATGATTTAAAATTTAATCCCGCTTCTTCCAACGCTTTTCTGAATGCTGGCAAGGAAGCCTTGCCGATGCCGTGCAACGAAAGAATTTCTTTTTCAGTATGCCCTGCTAATTTCTCAATAGTATCAATGCCATAGTGCAACAAAGCATTTCTTGCAGGATTGCCCACTAAGGCAAGGAAACCCGAAGTCGGTTCTTTCAGCTTTTCACAAACGGGACAGGTAGGACAGTCGCCGCTTTTATAGTATTTGTGCCCTTGCGGACAGATACGTGGTGTTTTGGGTGTTGGCATTTTCCTCTATTCTTTGTTTTTGTAAATTCTGAAGGACTTCCCATTATAGTTCATTTCAGCCGTTCCAGTTTTCCTTTCCGTTTAATAAGGTTTTTGTAATCCCATTGGATTTCCCTTGATTTTTCGAGCCACCGCTTTAAGTCTTCGGTGTTGATTTCTTCGACCGAATTGTAGAATATGGAAGCGTCTTTGAATTTTGTTCCTTTCACGTTTAATCCGTCTTCGTCAAAATCTGCTCCGCTCCAGAACATCAGCCGTATTCCGGTTTTTTGTCTGCTGTAACCGACTGTCGGGTTTCCGTCCAAGAACCAAATGGGATGTCTGTGCCAGATTTTGCATTCGGCTTCGGGAAGATTTTTGTTTATTTCCTCAAAAAGCAGACGGCAGATTTCCCTGTCATTTCCCGATTGGCTGTCATTGTAATTTTGAATATCCGTGCTCATCATTCTCATTTCTCGCAGACTTCTTTCAGTTTTTGCAATGCTTTCGGGTAGTTTTGGTTGAAATAATCTGCATAGCTTTCGACAACGTCAATATCAACGGTAAGGATCGTGATGCCGTTGTTTTCCTCAAAAGTGTAATTCTCAAGACCGCCTGTCCATTGCTCTACCTGTTCGCCCGAAGTGATTTCTTTATCCCCGTCCAGTATTCCCGTGGAGCGGATAGAAACGAATTTGTTGGGATTGTTTTCGACAACTTCGGCTATCATTCCGCCTTTTTTACCGTTTTCGTCCGTACCGATGAACAGGATTTTCGAGCCTTTTTCCCAAGTTCCCTCAAAGGTCGAACCGGGGTGAAACAGCGATGTCCAGTGCTCGTAGGTCGTTTTATCGTCCAGCCCGAGCATCGTGCGGTACACCTTTTCGGCAGGGGCTTTTATCTCGGTTTTGAACTGTACCCTTTTCCTGGCAGCGGCAGTGGGAGAGGGCTGTTTTTCCACGATCTCTTTCAGGTTTCGTAAACCTTTGTCGAAGTCCTTGTCCATATTCATAAAGAGGTTCATCAGGTTGAATGGGTAGGGCGATTTTCCCGAAATCCCCCATTTTACGAGGGTTTCGTTGGGCGATTTTTCCCCGACCGTGATGTAGGATTTGTTGGGTTCGTCGCCGAAATCGTAAAAAAACAAATCACTTTCCATTCTTTCGTTTTCCACGATGCGGGTAATGACCTGTGCCCCTTTTCCGAGGGTTTCGCTGTCCCAGCTGTACCTGAAACCGACCGTGCCATCCGTTCCCTCTGCAGTTTTCGTCATATTCGGGTCAGAAAGCTGCCACACCCCGAAATTGTCCTGATTTTTGACGTACCTGATGTATTCAAACACTTCTTTTTGGGGCTTGTTGATAACGATTTCGCCACTGCTTTTGTATTTTTTCGGTACAAAAAGTGCCACAATAAGCGGTATCACGATGAGAATCAATATTACGATGAGAATTTTTTTTAGCGTTTTCATATTTCAATTTGTTTGATGGTAAATGCTTTTTGTGCAGAAAATTGATATTTAATGTTCGATAACGTCGTATTTACACCAGTTATTCCATGTTGGGATGCAATATCCCTCTATTTTCAAATAACAGTTCTTATGGTTGTATCGTTCAAAGAAACGAAATAAATTTACCCTTTTCACTCCCTCGTATTTCCAAATACAGGTCAAAAAAGGAATACAGGTTTTATTATTTGACAGGTGCTGTTCTCATATTTGCTATCATTTATAATCAGCTATCTTCGGGGTGTAGATATTATTGGTAAGTATTCAAAGTGAAGTTTATAGCTATTGAAATCTTAATCGGTTACTTGGAGAAAAGAAAATAAACCTGTAATTTTGTTGCAAAATAGATTGGGTTGAAGAAGAAGATTGCCATATCATCCATTGTAGTAGCGATACTTATCGTGCTGGTGGCGGGAACGATACCGCATCATCATCACGATAACGTGGCAATCTGTTTTCATGTGACGCATCATCAGGATCATCAGGATGATGAACACTCGGCTCAAAGCGGCCATAGCTGCCATCACGATCCGACCTGCATCGCTGAAACGACCTATTGTACAAATCCCGATGGCAAGATAAAAATCAAGGTGACTTCTTTTGATAACGGCGATAATCCGGGTCATATTCAGCTTTTCCCTTTGCTTTATCTTGTCTCGGACTTCCTGATAAACCCCGCTTATAACACCTACACGAAACCGAAACAGGGGGAATATATCCTATTTTACAAATCAGCCGAAGTAAGCCGGTTCCATGGCTTGCGTGCTCCGCCTTTCATCCTTTCCTGAATTAACCTGCTGTATTTCATTATACAGGATAGATGGCTATACATGAAATAGCTGTCTCTGCATTATTTTCCATTCATCATCATGTCACGGAGCAATAAATTTTATCAAAAATGAAGACTTATATTGTAGGCTCATTGATCGCAATGGCCTTGCTTATTTCGGGTTGCTATTCCGGAAATAAAAACGCATCGTCTGCGGATGTCAAAGATGCGCACGAACATCTGCATGACCACAGTCACTCGCACGATCATGATCACGACCACGATTATGGAGACGGGCACAGTCACGACCACGACCATGATTACGACCATCAACACGGGCATGACCACGATCATTCTTCCGACGGGGCGCACAGCCATTCGGCAAGTGATGGCCACGTCCATTCGACGGCTGCAGGACATGACCACGATCATTCTTCCGGAGATGCGGATGAGATCCATTTCTCCCGTCAACAGGCCGAAGTGGTCGGTTTGGAAGTAGAACAAGTAGCACCCGCCCCTTTCAGCTATGTGATCAAGACCAGCGGACAAATTCAGGCGGCACAAGGCGACGAAGTGGTTATCGCGGCCACATCAAACGGGATTGTGTCGTTTTCCAATCCTTCCCTTACCGACGGAAGCGCTGTCAAGACCGGCCAGTCCATCGTGACAATATCCGCCAGAAATCTTCTCGAAGGAGATCCATCAACCAGAGCCAAAATTGAATTCGAAACTGCCGAAAAGGAATTCCAACGGGCGGAACTGCTGGTCAAAGACCAAATCATTTCTACCAAAGAATTTGAGCAGGCCCGCCTCCGCTACGAAACCGCCAAGACAGCCTATAATGCACAGGCATCCAATATGACAGTCAACGGTGTGAAGGTCACCTCCCCCATCAACGGATATATAAAGAACAGAATGGTGGCGCAGGGAGAATATGTATCAGTAGGGCAACCTATCGCGACCGTCTCCCAAAACAGACGGTTACAATTGCGTGCCGAACTGTCGGAAAAACATTACAAGACGGTCAAAAACATAACCTCTGCCAATTTTAAACCGGCTTACGACAATCAGGTTTACAAACTTTCCGATTTGAACGGTCGGCTGTTGTCATTCGGCAGATCAGCGGACGGACAATCATTTTTTATTCCCGTCACATTTGAATTCGATAACATAGGCGATATTCTGCCGGGTGCTTTTACCGAGGTCTTTCTGTTGGCCAATCCGCAAAACAATGTAATATCGGTACCTGCATCATCCCTCACTGAAGAGCAGGGGCTTTATTTTGTCTATCTGCAACTGGATGAAGAGCATTACAAAAAACAGGAGGTTACTCCGGGACAAAGCGACGGAGAGAGAATACAAATCCTTTCAGGCCTGGCATCGGGAGACAAGGTGGTTACCAAAGGTGTATATCAGGTGAAGCTGGCGGCTATTTCGTCCGCAATGCCGGAAGGTCATACCCACAATCACTAACCGCAAAGACGAAACGCTATGCTGAATAAAATAATAAGATTTTCGTTGAACAACCGGATGGTTGTGCTGGTCGCCGCGGTTTTGCTTATGGTCGCAGGATTATACACGGCCGGCAATATGGAGGTGGATGTATTTCCCGATTTGAATGCACCAACCGTCGTGGTGATGACCGAAGCCCAGGGAATGGCTCCCGAAGAGGTAGAGCGGTTGGTGACTTTCCCGGTTGAAACTGCATTGAACGGTGCAGCCGACGTACGTCGTGTCCGTTCCTCTTCCACTACAGGATTTTCCATTGTATGGGTCGAATTCGACTGGGGAACGGATATTTACCTCGCGCGGCAAATTGTATCAGAAAAGCTCTCTGCCGTAAGCGATGCGCTTCCGGCTTATGTCGGAAATCCCACTTTAGGGCCTCAGTCCTCCATTCTGGGTGAACTGATTACCATCGGGTTGACTTCCGACTCTACTTCGCTCCGGGATCTGCGTACATTGGCAGATTGGACAATTCGACCACGTCTGTTATCAACCGGCGGAGTGGCACAAGTTACCGTTATCGGCGGTGAAATCAAAGAATACCAGATATTGTTGAGTCCTGAAAGGATGAAGCATTATAACGTCAGTCTGGATGAAGTGATTAATGTGGTAAAAGAGATGAACCAGAATGCTTCGGGAGGAGTATTGTATGAATACGGGAACGAGTATATCATCCGCGGTATTCTTTCCACGAATCAGGTAGATGCATTGGGGAAATCGGTGGTGAAAAGTGTGAACGATGTGCCTATCCTGATTGAAAATATAGCCGATGTTACGATAGGCGACAAAGCCCCCAAGTTGGGAGTAGCCTCTGAAAAAGGGAAACCTGCCGTTCTGGTAACGGTCACCAAACAGCCTGCCACAAGTACGATCGAACTGACAGAAAAGATAGATCAATCGTTAGCGGATATTCAACGAACTCTTCCGGCCGACGTGAAAGTGAGCACCGATATTTATCGTCAGTCGCGCTTTATAGAGGGCTCCATCAGCAATATCCAAAGGGCATTACTGGAAGGAGGAATTTTTGTAGTGATCATCCTCTTCATTTTCCTGATGAATGTACGGACAACGGTTATTTCACTTGTCACCATTCCTCTTTCACTGGTATCAGCCATTTTAGCTTTGCAGTTTATGGGTCTGACCATTAACACCATGAGTTTGGGTGGTATGGCCATCGCAATCGGCTCATTGGTGGATGACGCGATTGTGGATGTGGAAAATGTATTCAAACGACTGCGGGAAAACCGGCTAAAACCGGTAGAGGAGCGAAGAAGCGTGATAGCGGTTGTATATGATGCGTCGAAAGAGGTACGTATGCCTATTCTCTACTCCACTTTTATCATCATCGCCAGTTTTGTCCCTCTGTTTTTCCTCTCGGGAATGGAAGGACGTATGCTGGTACCCCTCGGGATTGCATTTATCGCGGCACTCTCTGCATCCACTATTGTGGCACTGACATTGACGCCCGTGTTGTGTAGTTACTTGTTGGGAAAATCGAGAAAGGGAGATGATACTCCTGAAAAAGAGGCTTTCGTCGCCAGAAAACTAAAGGGGATTTATCAGCATGCATTGAGATGGTCATTCAACCATAAAAAATGGGTGCTGGGCGGAACCGGCGTCATCGTACTGGTAGCGATTATCCTGTTCTTCACACTCGGCCGCAGCTTTCTTCCACCGTTCAACGAAGGGTCATTCACCATCAGTGTCAGCACCATGCCCGGTATATCCCTGGAAGAATCAGATAAATTAGGAAGAATAGCGGAAGAACTGCTGCTTTCGATACCGGAGATACAAACGACAGGGCGCAAGACCGGACGTGCCGAACTGGATGAACACGCTTTAGGTGTAAACCTGTCGGAGATTGAAGCGCCATTTATTTTGGGTAAACGCTCCAAGGACGAGCTATTGGAAGAAGTACGGGAGAAAATGAAATTACTTCCCGGCGTAAATATCGAAATAGGGCAACCCATATCGCACCGTATTGACCATATGCTTTCGGGAACCAGGGCAAATATCGCCATCAAACTGTTCGGAACAGACCTTAACCGGATGTACAGCATCGGTAACCGGATCAAAGCATCTATCGAGGATGTGGAAGGGATTGCCGACCTGAACGTGGAGCAACAAATCGAACGTCCACAGTTGAAAATAGAACCCAAACGGGAGCTATTGGCAAAATATGGTATCCCGTTACCTGAATTTGGAGAAATCATCAACGTGATGCTGGCCGGCGAAGTCGTTTCGCAGGTCTATGAAGGGAACAATTCGTTCGATCTCACATTGAAAGTGAACGATGAAAGCCGTTCGACCATGGAGCGGATCAGGAATATGATCGTGGATGCCAATGGAAGGAAAGTACCGCTGGAGAACATTGCCGAAGTCACCTCTTCCACCGGCCCCAATACCATTAACCGTGAGAACGTAGCCCGTAAGCTGGTCGTTTCGGCAAATGTCGCCGGACGTGATTTAAGGGGAGTTGTCAACGATATCCAAAAAATAGTCCGCGACGAAATCGACTTGCCCGAAGGGTATCATATCGAATATGGCGGACAATTCGAAAGTGAACAGGCAGCATCCCGCATGTTGTTTATCACCTCCATCTTCTCCATTATGGTGATCTTCCTTTTACTCTTTGCCCAATTCAAGAGTGTAAAACAATCGACGGTGATACTGCTGAATCTCCCGTTGGCATTGATAGGGGGTGTATTCGTTATATTCTTCACCAACGGGGAGCTAAGTATTCCCGCTATCATCGGCTTTATTTCGCTCTTTGGGATTGCCACCCGCAACGGGATGTTGCTTATCACCCGGTATAACGATTTACAAAGTGAAGGACATTCAAAATTCGAAAGTGTGATGCAAGGCTCATTAGATCGTTTGAACCCTATCCTGATGACTGCATTGACATCCGCTTTGGCGCTTATCCCCCTTGTATTGGGCGGAGACCTTCCGGGTAACGAAATACAAAGCCCGATGGCTAAGGTCATATTAGGTGGATTACTGACCTCTACCTTTCTGAACGGTTTTATCATTCCTATCATGTATCTGATAACCGGAAGGAAAGTAGTTGAAACAGAGGTTTTACAAGATAAAGAGAATTAACAGTCCCCACAAAATATCGTCAGTCGGATGATTTAGTGGCAATCGGGCATCTTGTAAAAATTGGATAAGATAAAAACAGAGAAAACAATTAATAGAATTCAAATGAAGACAATCATAGCAACCCTGTTGATACTGTTTACAGGTATCACTCTGAATGCGCAGACAACGATCAATTCCATACTGGCCTCAATAGAAGAAAACAATACCACATTAAAGTCGCTCCGTGAAAGTGCGGAAGCACAAAAACTGGAAAATAAAACGGGTATATATCTTGAAAATCCGGAAGCCGGGTTCAATTATCTTTGGGGAAATCCTGCAGACATTGGCAACCGCACCGATTTCAGCATTATGCAAACATTCGACATAGCCACTCTCACAGGAATGAAAAGCAAAGCAGCCAATAAGCAGAATGTATTGGTCGAATGGCAATACAAAGCCGACCGTATGAACATCCTTTTGGAAGCAAAACAGTACTGTATCGACCTGATCTACTACAACGCGCTGAAAAAAGAGCTGGATCAGCGCTTACAACATGCCGAAACAATTGCTGCAGGTTACGAAGACCGCCTGAACTCAGGTGATGTCAGCCGTCTGGAATATAATAAGGTACAACTCAACCTTACCAGCGTGCAGGGAGAAATATTCCGTATCGAGGTTGAACGCAATGCATTGCTGGAACAATTGAAAAGGCTGAATGGAGGAACAGACATCCTGCTGGAAGATTGGCAGTACGATGACATCTTGCTTCCACTGCATTTTGACGACTGGTTTACACAAACAGCACAACAAAATCCGGTTTTAGCCTATGCCAGACAGGAAATAGAAGTAAGTAAACAACGACTCTCACTGAGCAAAACAATGAACTTACCCACCCTCTCTGCCGGATACATGAGTGAAAAAGTAGTTGGAGAACGCTTTCAGGGTCTTTCCCTTGGCATCTCCATCCCTTTATGGGAAAACAAGAACCGGGTAAAACAAGCCAAAGCATCGGTAAAAGCAGCCGAGTCGCGGGAAACAGACAACCGCCAACAATTTTACAACCAACTGCAGATACTCTATAACCGTACTGCCGGTTTAAAAATAGCGGCTGAAAAATACCGCCAATCGTTGGTAACGGCAAACAATACCGGGCTCTTGAAAAAAGCCCTGGATGCAGGAGAAATATCGCTGTTGGAGTATATGGTAGAGATCGGCTTATATTACGAAACAATCAACCGTGCATTAGAAGCTGAAAGGGATTACCAAAAAGCATTCGCAGAATTATCGGCAGTAGAACTTTAATCGTAGCAGAAAAGGAAACACCAATTATCCAGATATCAGGCATATCATCCAGAAGATTGTAAGGCTAAGGGAACCGTTATTCATTTTTAATTTGGCAATTCCCCTTTTTCATACTATTTTCGCATAATAAAAACGTACCCGAACTACATCTTTTGGGGCTATAATCAACGTTTTCGTTAAGCTAAATGAGCAAAGCCAAACGTGTTTGAGTTTTGCCATAGCGAGAAAACGACTAATGTAATTGAACGAAAAAATCATGCAATTAACGGCGAAATTAATTCAACTTCTTCCGCTTCAATCCGGAACCGGAAGGAACGGCGAATGGAGAAAACAAGATATTATTGTAGAGACACAGGATCAATATCCCAAAAAGATATGCATTTCTTTATGGGGAAATAAATTCCAGCATGTTTCACTCAATTCGGGTGAACTCTACACCATTGATTTTGATGTGGAAAGCAGGGAATTCAACGGAAGATGGTATACCGATGTGAAAGCATGGAGAATAGAGGCACAAAACATCCAAAACAACACTCCAACTTTCTCTCCAAAAGACGAATATGACGAAATACCCCCACCGGAAAACCCGTTCAATAGTGCGAATGAAGGAGTGGATGATCTACCGTTTTAAATCAATCTATTTCATCCATTTCTTCTCATACTTCTTAATTTTCCCCTCACAAATACGTTTGGTAATATCCCGCAATAATTCCACTTTAAGAACAAGGGTATCAATATCCTCTTTTGTGACTACAAAAACAGGATCATACCGTCCATTGACATAAGCAGCTTTGATTTAATGAAGCCACTCAATATAATTCAAAAGAAGTGTATGGATAATGACGGATCGCTATCTAAAAGCTAAGCCATTCAAATATGAAATGCTTTTTTGTTTCTACAAATATTTAATCAGAAATTCGACCGATAACAGTGGTATATAATAAAAAAATCCCAAAAAGTATATTTACTTTCAGGGACTCAAACGATTTTTTTATCTGTGCGGCCGAAGGGACTCGAACCCCCACGCCTCTCGGCACTAGATCCTAAGTCTAGCGCGGCTACCAATTACGCCACGGCCGCAGGTGTGAAATGTGGCGCAAAGATACGATTTATTTTTCTATCGATCCTCCTTCTCGCAAAATTTTATTGCAATTTTGTATATCTTCTTGGGATATCTCAATTCAATTTTTTTATTCTCCGACGTTCTTCATTGATAGAGGAGCGTGATTGATATCTACTTCGTTCAGCATTGAAACGATACACAATACGGTAGGACCATCTGCATATTCTTACCTATCCAAATTTTGAAAGATCCTCCCCTTTCACCACAGCTTCAATTACCCTCGGGAAATGGGCATATTCCAATGCATGCACCTTTTGAGCGACATCTTCAGGCGTATCTTCAGGCAACACTTCACAGGTAACCTGAAAAATAATGTCCCCCTCATCGTAATTTTCATCTATATAATGGATAGTGATGCCTGACTCCTTTTCACCCGCTTCCACCACAGCCTGGTGTACCCTGCCGCCATACATCCCCTTACCCCCGAATTTGGGCAACAACGCCGGATGAATATTGATAATCCGGCCGGGATAGGTATCAAGCAACGACTGTGACACTTTCAATAAAAATCCGGCCAATACAATATAATCGATATCATACGAACGAAGCATATCTATTATGGCCGACCCCTCATCGAACTCAGCCTTACTGAATGTAAAAGAGGGGATACCCAGCCGGTCGGCACGTTCATGTACATAAGCATCTCTTTTATTGGAAATGATAAGTGGGACCGATATATCTTCATGTCCGGAAAAATAGCGGATAACATTCTCCGCATTACTGCCACTTCCCGATGCAAACAGGGCGATACGAGTCATAAAAACGGTTGTTTCCTGCACAAAAAAACATAATTTGTGCACTTTTCTTGATTTTAATAGACAAAAATTTGCTCTGTTAGAGAAAATTTGTGTTACTTTGCATCGCAAATTTAAGAATAAATTTTTTTATTTATTAATTAATATCGAAAGTTATGTCTGAAGTAGCACAAAGGGTGAAATCGATTATTGTCGATAAATTGGGTGTTGAAGAAGTTGAGGTTACTGAAACCGCAAGCTTCACCAATGATTTGGGAGCTGACTCTCTTGATACGGTTGAATTGATCATGGAATTCGAAAAAGAATTCAACATTTCAATTCCGGACGATCAAGCTGAAAAGATCTCTACTGTTGGTGACGCAATTTCTTACGTAGAACAACACGCAAAATAATCCATTTTTATGGAGTTAAAGAGAGTAGTAGTAACAGGCCTGGGTGCGATTACCCCCCTTGGCAATAACGTGAAAACCACGTGGGAAAATGCTTTGGCGGGTAAAAGCGGAGCCGGGCCTATTACTCATTTTGATGCATCGCTTTTCAAAACGCAGTTTGCCTGCGAAGTAAAAAATTTCGATCCGAGCGATCTTTTTGATCGTAAAGAAGCCAGAAAATATGACCGGTATGCCCAGTTAGCCATCCACGCAGCCAAAGAAGCGATGGCGGATTCAGGGCTCGATCTCGAAAATGAGAATGTAGACCGTATCGGGGTTATTTTTTCTGCCGGGATCGGAGGAATAAGAACATTCGAAGAGGAAGTTGGGAGTTATTATACCAACATGGACAAAGGGCCACGTTTCAATCCCTTTTTCATTCCGAAAATGATAGCGGATATCGCCGCCGGGCATATCTCTATGATTTATGGACTGAGGGGTCCTAACTATGCGACCGTGTCGGCTTGCGCTTCCTCTACCAATGCAATTGTCGACGCATTCAATCTTATTCGCCTGGGTAAAGCTAATGTCATTGTAACAGGTGGTGCCGAAGCGACGATCAGTCCCTCGGCAGTGGGAGGATTCAACGCCATGCACGCGTTGTCCACCCGCAACGACTCACCGTTGACGGCATCACGTCCTTTCAGCGCCAGCCGCGACGGGTTCGTGATTGGAGAAGGCGGATCGACACTCATCCTCGAAGAGTTAGGCCATGCACTGGCACGTGGGGCTACTATCTATGCAGAAGTAGTCGGTGGAGGAATGTCGGCCGACGCACACCATATCACTGCTTCCCATCCCGACGGATTGGGTGCTAAATTAGTGATGCGGAATGCTTTAGAAGATGCCGAAATGAACCCGGATGAGATCGATTACATTAACGTACACGGCACATCCACTCCTGTAGGCGATATCTCGGAAGTGAAGGCAATCCTCGATGTATTTGGTGAACACAGCTACAACCTGAATATCAGTTCGACCAAATCGATGACCGGCCACCTTTTGGGAGGTGCAGGTGCTATCGAAGCAATGTTCACTATCTTGGCAATCAGGGATCAAATTGTTCCTCCCACCATCAACCATGACGAGGGAGACAATGATCCGGAAATTGACTACAACCTGAATTTTACATTCAACAAAGCTCAAAAAAGGAAGATAAGAGCTGCGTTATCTAACACTTTTGGCTTTGGGGGACACAACGCAAGTGTAATTCTCAAGCAATTCAACAAATAGTGTGTTAAGAAGACTCGTAAAGAGGATAAAGGCTCTCCCGCACAGAGGGAAAGAGCCTTATCTCTCGTTTTATAACATATTGGGCTTCTATCCCGACAGGATAGACCTCTATAAAGAAGCCATGACTCACCGTTCTTCGTCCATCCGGTCGGAGAAAGGGCGATGGGTGAATAATGAACGTCTCGAATTTTTGGGGGACGCCATTCTCGATGCCATCGTCGCAGATATCCTTTATAAAGATTTCGAACACAAAAAGGAGGGGTTTCTCACCAGTACACGTTCACGTATAGTACAGAGGGAAACACTCAACAAGCTGGCTATAGATCTTGGACTGGACAAACTTATTGTCTCATCGACCCGTAACCTGGCACATAATACCAATATATATGGTGATGCTTTAGAAGCCCTTATCGGTGCTATATACCTCGATCAGGGGTACCGGGTAGCCAAGAAATTCGTATTTGAAACACTCATCAAACAGCACCTGAATATTGATAAGGTATTGAAAAGTGAAGTCGATTTTAAGTCCAGGCTGATTGAGTGGGGACAAAAGAACAGGGTGGAAGTCAACTTTGAAGTGACTGAATCTACCTATGATGCACAAAATAACCCCGTCTTCTTTTCCCGTGTGAAAGTAGGAGGGGCAGAAATTGGTTCCGGAAAGGGATACTCAAAGAAAGAATCTCACCAGATGGCAGCAAAAGTAGCTATCAAAAAGTTACGTGAAAACAACGAACTGCAAGAGGCGCTCGTTGAAACAACAAGAAATGAATCACCCGCCTCCACTACGGAGAACGAGTGATCAGTACTATTTTCACTTACCAGATACCAAAAGAAATACCCATTCGTTTTCCCTGCAGCACAAGTTGGTTATCGGGGGTAACCAACCGGAGTTTACCGGCTACATCAGACAGGGGTACTGCGGTGATTTCTGATCCTATTTTGGCAACCATCCTTCCAAATTTTCCTTCATGGATCAGCTCTGCCGCATGTCCACCCAACAATGTGCCAAGATTTCTGTCATAGGGCGACGGAGATCCTCCCCGTTGAATATAACCGAGTACCGTTTCACGGGTTTCATAACCGGTCTGGCTTTCGATCTCACGGGCAAAATAAGTGGCAGGGCGCTCTTTGGTAGGTACCTCTACGCCTTCAGCCACAGCTACAATAGAGTAAGCCTTCCCCATTTCCATCCGCTGGTTGATCTTATCGATAACCACTTTCATATTATATCCTAACTCCGGCAACAGGATGATATCAGCTCCTCCGGCCATCCCGGCATGAAGCGTGATCCATCCCGCATGGTGTCCCATCAGTTCAATCACCATCACGCGACGATGTGAACTGGCAGTAGAGTGTAGCCTGTCGATAGCATCGGTAGCGATATTCACAGCCGTATCGAACCCAAAAGTCACATCTGTACCATATACGTCATTGTCAATAGTTTTAGGTATTCCCACCGCATTCAATCCCAGTTCAGAAAGCATCCATGTGGTACGTTGTGTACCATTTCCTCCTATACAGACTAAACAATCAAGTCCCAGCTCATTATAGGCATTTTTGATCTGCTCCCTGTCTTTCTCATCGGGGGAAGTAATCATTTTACGGAATACTTTCTCGCGTGCCGTACCCAGAATTGTCCCTCCCATATTCAGAATTCCCGAAAGGGACTGATCGGTAAGTTCCACAATGTCTTTGTACAGCAGTCCGGAAAAACCGTTCTGGATACCAATTATCTGCATGCCATAATTATTGATGGCTGTTTTTCCAACGCCACGTATGGTCGCGTTAATTCCCGGGGCATCACCGCCGGAAGTAAGAATACCTACCTTCATCTGAATTATGAGTTATGAATTATAAATTATGAGTCCACTCCGATAAGTCTTTTTTCGAGAAATCACCTCCTTCACAAGTCCTGTAATGAGGGCTAAAACGGCAAAACCGGGGTTTTCTGAGTAGGCTCAATTATAAATTTTTGAATCTTGAAATTATGAATCCTACAAAGAAAACAAAAAAGAGAGAAAAAATGCAGTTTCAATAAAAATATTTTCCGGCAAAAGACTACGGGTATTGTCAGAGGTGGCTATTTTTCATACATTTGGCATAAATGATGGTCGCAGCCCGATCCGAAGCACCCGGGCCTCCCAGGATCTGGCGCATCTCTTCGTAGTTACTGAGCATATTTTGTCGGTAGCTTTGCACATGGAGTATCTGTTTCAGTTCCTTACGAATATTATCTATTGTGAAGAAGCGGGCGAACAGTTCTTTTACAACCTCTCGATTGCATATTAGGTTTACTAAGGAAATATAAGGCGTATGAAGAATATTTTTAAAGACCCAATAAGTGATCTTCGGCATAGGTGTTTTGTAGCAAACCACTTGAGGAACATTAAGCAGGGCTGTCTCCAGGGTAGCTGTACCGGAAGTCACTAACGCAGCATCCGATTGTGCCAGAATACGGTAGGTTTGATTAAAAAGCACCTTTGCAGGAGGAAAAGAGCTTATAAAATTGCCATAGAAAGCCGGATCGATACCCGGTGCACCTGCCACGATCAACTGATAACCGTCTGAATAACCTTTGACTGCTTCCAGCATCGAAGGAAGATTATTAGTGATCTCCTGCTTACGGCTTCCGGCAAGAAGTGCGATCACCGGCTTATTATCCAGACCGTTTTCTTCCACAAACTGGCTGAAAGTTTCCTCTTTATGATCCCGTTGGACAATAGCATCCACTGTGGGATTTCCTACATAATGCACTTTATATTGATGTTCCCTGAAGAAATCTACTTCAAAGGGGAGGATTGACAGCATTTCGTCCACATATTTTTTGAACGATTTTACCCGGTATTTTTTCCATGCCCACACTTTGGGCGAGATATAATAGTAAACAGGGATATCGAGTTTAGTTTTTACATACTTGGCAATCTTGAGGTTAAAACCGGGATAATCGACCAAGATCACCGCGTCGGGATGATAAGTGGTAATATCTTTTTTACAGAACGCGAGGTTCCGCAGGATAGTACGGGCATTTAGCACCACAGGAACAATACCCATAAAGGCCATGTCACGGTAATGCCTTACCAGCGTTCCGCCAACTGACTGCATCAGGTCACCCCCAAAGAAACGAAAGTCTGTCTCTTTATCATGTTTCCGTAGCGACTGCATCAGGTTGGATGCATGTAAATCGCCCGATGCCTCTCCTGCTATAAGGTAATACTTCATATACTAATTTACTAATGTGCCGATGTGCCAATTGAATCAAATCATCAACTGTTCATTGTCAAATCCCATTAAAATTCCACTCTTTCAACTGGGGCAGAAAGTCATAAGCTGTCATATCGATCTTTACCGGTACAACCGCGGCATATCCATTTGCCAAGGCCCACTCATCGCTGTTGTCATTCTCCTCTTCCCAGTTTTCAAAATTACCGGTCATCCAGAAGACGTCTCTGCCTGAACCATCCTTGGATCGGTGATACTCATTCACCCACTTGCCATGCGTCTGCGTTGTTATCTTGACCCCTTTCACCTCTCCGGCCGGTACATTCACATTCAGGCAAATTCCCCGGGGAAGCCCTTCATCAATTACTATTGATGCCAGTTTTCTGGTGATCTCCTTTGTGAAAGAGAAATCGGCATCAGGTGTAAAATCACACAACGAAAAGCCGATAGAGGGTACATCGAAGACACAGCCTTCGATAGCAGCTCCCATAGTACCGGAATAAATAACACTGATCCCGGCATTAGAGCCATGATTGATCCCCGAAACCAATAAATCGGGCTTGCGATCCACAAACTCGTTCAATGCCAGTTTCACACAATCAACCGGTGTGCCGTTACAGGTATAAACGGTCAGATTTTCCTCTTCCCTATGCAATCTTACCCGAAGTGGCTGGCTGGTGGAAATGGCACTCGACATACCCGAACGGTGCGAATCGGGTGCGAATACAATTACTTCTCCTAAATCTCTCACCGCTTCCGTCAATGAAGCGATTCCTTTCGCCTGATACCCATCATCATTAGTGACCAGGATCAAGGGTTTTCTATTCATCATTCTGTTTCTTTCTCGTTTTTAAGAATTACAAATATAATGAAAGCCGAATGGTAAGCCAAAATTGTTTGAGTTTACCTGAGGCACATCTTATATTCTACAAATATAGTGAAAGCCGAGGGATAAGCCAATTTTTTTTATACCTTTGGGGATTCACAAAACAATTAGTATGAGATGGAACTGACACCCGGTGCCTATGCGCACCGGCGGGTAATTCCATAGGGTTCCCAAACATATCCACAAAAACAATGACAATCGTTATGAAGAGATTTGGCACACTTCTTTATCTGTTTCTGGCTGCTTCCCTGATATTTGCACAGGAAGTAAGGCCTGTAAAAAATGTAATTATGATGATCCCCGACGGTACATCCGTAGGGGTCTATTCTGCTGCACGATGGTTCAAGTACTACAATGGCATGGAGGATAAACTGAACATCGATCCTTATTTCACAGGCACCGTCACCACCTTTTCATCTAACGCCCCGATCGGTGACTCTGCTCCCACCGGCTCATGCTACGCAACCGGGGTATTACAACAAACCGGTAACGTGGCTATTCATCCTGAAGTTTCCGATAACGACCTGTTTCCGGTAGACGCATCACGGACTTATCAACCTGCCGCCACCATCCTCGAAGCATCAAAGATTGAGAAAAAGAAAGCAGTAGGATTAGTGGTTACCTGTGAGTTTCCCCACGCCACACCGGCCGACTTCTCAGCACATCATTATAACAGAGGCAACTACAAGGCCCTTGCCCCGCAAATGGCCTATCAGAACATAGACGTGGTGTTCGCCGGCGGTAACAGTATTCTTACCGATGACATTAAAAAACATTTCGTAAATAACGGAACCACTCTCATTCAAAACGATAAAGAAGCATTACTCAATTATAATGGCAATGGGAAGGTTTGGGCGCTATTTGGCGAACGGGGTCTCCCTTACAATATTGACAGGAATCCCGACAAGGTACCTTCACTCGCAGAGATGACTGAAAAGGCTTTAGAAATACTATCGAAGAACGAAAACGGCTTCTTCATGATGGTAGAAGGGAGCCAGGTCGACTGGGCAGCACATGCCAATGATGCAGCCACAATGATCGACGAATATCTTGCTTTTGACGAGGCAGTAGGCAAGGCGATGGCATTTGCCGAAAAAGACGGAAATACAGTAGTCGTGGTTGCCGCAGACCATGGTAACAGTGGTATTTCGATCGGTTCGAGGGATTGCCCGGGATACGATAAACTCTCCATAGAGCAACTTTTCGGCACAGTTTCCAAATACCAGTTGAGCGCCAACGGGCTCGAATCAATATTGGTCAATACAAAACCCGAAGGGATTAAAGCGGTATTCAAACAATACACTGATATCGATATCACAGACGAAGAACTTGAAACACTGCTTGCTTCCAAAAATTACAAAGAAGTAGACTATATGAAAGTTGCCTCAAGCAATAATCTCGCACATAACATCGTGAACATATTGAATTCCAGAACTTGTTTCGGATTTACGACAGGAGGGCACACCGGAGAAGAAGTACTTCTTGCTTCTTACCACCCACAGGGCGATGTGCTCAAGGGACATGTGAAAAATACAGGGTTGAATCAATACCTGCAGAAAGTAACCGGATTGGAGATATCGCTACAGGAATTATCCGACAAGATTTTCGCCAAACATAATGAGGTCTTTGCGGGATTAAAATATTCAATCGATAAGAAAGATCCGGACTTTCCGGTACTCCGGGTAAAGAAAGGAAAGAACAACCTTGAGGTGAAAGCATTCTCATCCGTGGCTACATTGAATGGGAAACCATTCGACATCGGATCTGTAACAGTCTATATCGATAAGAACGATACGTTCTATTTACCGGTGGCCCTTGCGGAGAAATTATAAATCTTTGGGCCTTACTATAAAACAAAAAAAATCCACTTTATAGGTGGATTTTTTTTGTTTTTGACAGAAATCATTCTTCTTTCCGGAGTACAATATCTCCATGGAATGATATCTGTTGTCTATCCGTATCGTTCACACTGAGGCGTGCCGTTCCGTTCTCCCAGATATCAAAGCGGAATGTAACGGGACGATCCAGGTCACGGAATGTGATCACCACATCCCAATTTCCTTTCTTGTTTCCTTTATCTGCTTTATACTCAAAGTCGGTACTCGTGAAACGATATCCACCTTCTCTCGGATCCATAGGCGCACGGTAGGCGCGGCCATAATAAGGCAGATAGGCTATCACCGTATCGGGCGACACTTTCACATCATAATAGGGTGAAAGATAAATCGACTTGTAACCGGTAGGATAGGCGTAGGTAGCTTTAAATGTAAAATCGGGCACTTTCACCGCATTCCCCACATCGGCTGCCAGTTTCTCTTTCTCAACCGCCGTTTGGGCACTTCCACATGCACAAAAAGATAGAACTGAAAGAAGTCCTGCAATACTAAATAATGATAACTTTTTCATATATATCCTCCTTCATAAATAAGATCCTTTATATAGCAGAAATCACATATCACCAGTGACATAATCATATAATAAACAAAGGAAAATAGTTTTTTGTTTTATAGAAGGATCCCCATCGAAGGGAGAAGATGCGAGAGATATAGCAACAGCATCAGCGACAACATACCATATGCCACATAAATATGGTTTTTCGAAATCGTTCTTGAGTAGAAATATGCGTTCAGATAAGAGACCAGTGTGAGGGAAAGCGACAAGAAGAAAAAAGTTTCCCGCCAGTAGACCACCTGAAGAAACAACAGAAAAACAATCAGAAAGACCATGAACTGCATTAACGAGAGCGTGAGTGCCTTATCACGACTATATATCTTGATACTAAAAATCATATTGGATATAAAAAACAATCCGACAAACAATACTCCTCCCCACTCCAGAAGAGAAAATCGGGGAATTTCAGGTAGTGACAAGGATATAAACTGTAGAAGAGGCCTGACAAAACGGGGAATATCATCAATTAGCCAATAGACGGAGACCACCGTTATATACACAAGGAAAAGTCCAAACCAGGACGAGACAAACGAGCGAAACTGGGGTCCCCGCATCGACCGTTCTCCAACCCACCATAAAGGCAATAAGAAAAGCGCATAGATCTGAAACAGGGAGGCTACCGCTATCAATATCGATGCCCGAAACGAACAAAGATATGGATCCGGTTTCTGATACGAGTCCAGAAGAGGGAAGAATGCCAGAAGGACAAAAATAACAGCAATATAATCGCCCGACATCACCAAAAAATAGGGATGAAGGCTTAATAAGAATACCGGTGCGGTAAAAGGCAGGTTTGACCGCGAACGAATAAGATTGAACCTACCGTTTAACAGGGATAGGATCCATGCGATCAAAAAAACAGCCAGCGTAGAAGCAATCAGTGAAACCTGCGGACGAGCAAAGAGATGTGCTATTGGTTCCCACGCATAATTGTCACCGGGAGAGGCAATCCGGGGTAAACCCTGCGTATAGAACAGGGCAGCCCGCATACCTATCATTCCGAAAGCGGCAAGCAGAGGAACAAAACGCCCCTCCACAAAAGCTACACGGAATGACCTGACGACAGAATGCATGGGCACATTAGATTTTATATACTGAGATCAAAGCCTATATCTTTCCTGAAGTAGCCATTCTCAAAATGGATCTTCGCTATATTCTTATAAGATGCCCCTAAGGCTTCATCCATGGTTTTCCCGTATGAAGTAACGGAAAGCACACGTCCTCCCGACGTAACAATTTTATCCCCCACATTCTTTGTACCGGCATGGAAAACAATGCTATCCTCTACATCATTCAGTCCTTCAATGATTTTTCCATTTTCATAACTTCCTGGATATCCTCCGGAAACCATCATCACTGTCACAGCGTAACGGTCGTCTATTTCCAATACTTTCTCATCTAATGTTTCGGTAGCTACGGCAGTAAATAATTCCAGAAGATCCGACTTGATCAGAGGTACCACCACTTCCGTCTCCGGATCACCCATTCGAACATTGTACTCAATCACTTTTGGCTCCCCTTCAACATTGATCAGGCCCAGAAAAATAAATCCTTTGTAATCTATCTTTTCTTTTTGCAATCCTTCGATAGTAGGCTCCACGATCCGTCTCCTCACTTTTTCCATAAATAGGTCATCAGCAAAAGATACAGGTGACACAGCTCCCATACCTCCGGTATTCAGCCCGGTATCACCCTCGCCGATCCGTTTGTAGTCTTTTGCTACCGGAAGAATTTTATACGATCGTCCATCAGTCAATACGAAAACTGAACACTCAATCCCCGACAGGAACTCTTCTATCACCACGCTTTTACTAGCCGCGCCGAATTTCCCATTGAGCATCTCCCAAAGCGACTGTTTCGCCTCATTCAGGTCGTTCAGAATCAGGACTCCTTTCCCTGCCGCCAGGCCATCCGCTTTCAATACATAGGGTGAAGGGAGCGAATCGAGAAAAGCATTCCCTTCCGTCACATTTTCAAGAGTAACTGTCTTGAAACGTGCAGTAGGGATATTATAAGTGGTCATAAATCTTTTGGCAAAATCCTTGCTCCCCTCTAATTGAGCACCTTCCCTGGAGGGACCAATCACTGCAATATGACAGATATCTTCGTCCTCATGGAAGTAGTCATAAACCCCTTCTACTAAAGGGACTTCCGGACCAACCACAATCATATCGATATCATTATCAAGTGAAAACTGTCTCATCGCACCGAAATCCGTCACATCAATGGCGACATTTGTCCCTAACGTTGCGGTACCCGCATTGCCGGGAGCAATATACAGATTATTCAGGTGTCTGCTCTTTCGAATTTTCCAGGCTAACGCATGCTCGCGTCCACCGGAACCAAGAAGAAGAACGTTCATAGAGTTATGAATTATGATTTATGAATTATAATTTACCAATTACCATTCCACCTCACTCACATTGACATTACTTGCCCCGACGTGTCGGGATTGGTACATTAAGTATGCAAAGCTACTAAAAAAATGATTTTGTACTGCGACAATGGGGGAAAATCGTCGGGAGGTTGCTATCTTTGTAACTTCAAGCAACAAATATCATCAACATGAGCATAAACCGGATATCGGCCCTTTTTGGTATTCGCTATCCTATCATCCAGGCAGGAATGGTATGGTGCAGCGGCTGGAAATTAGCGGCTGCAGTCAGCAATGCCGGAGGGCTGGGACTGATTGGGGCGGGATCAATGCATCCCGGGACATTACGAGAACATATCCAGAAGTACAAAGCAGCCACAGGACAACCGTTCGGGGTGAACGTACCATTGATGTACCCTCAAATCGAAGAGATCATGCAGATTATCCTCGAAGAGAAAGTACCGGTTGTTTTCACTTCGGCCGGCAATCCTAAAACTTGGACAGCGACACTCAAATCGGCAGGAATAAAAGTAGCGCATGTGGTGTCGAGTTCCAGGTTTGCCATTAAATGTGCGGAAGCCGGTGTCGATGCTGTCGTCGCCGAAGGATTTGAAGCCGGCGGGCATAACGGTCGCGAAGAAACTACCACTTTTGCGTTGATACCACAGGTGAGAAAGGCTATAGATCTGCCATTGATTGCTGCCGGGGGGATCGGCTCGGGCGAAGCGATGGCTGCAGCGTTTGCCCTGGGCGCGGAAGGAGTACAGGTAGGTACACGGTTCGCGTTGACCAATGAAAGTTCTGCCAGTGAAGCATTCAAACAACGGTGTATCTCCCTGAATGAAGGAGATACGGTATTATCACTCAAGAAACTGAGTCCCACACGACTGGTAAGAAATGAGTTCTACCAACAGGTACAGCAACTGGAAGATCGCGGCGCTACCCCCGAAGAATTGCGCGAACTATTAGGCAAAGGGCGTTCAAAAAGGGGTATCTTTGATGGAGACCTGACAGAAGGTGAACTGGAGATCGGACAGATCGCCTCACATATAAAAGAGATCATCCCTGCAGGGCAGGTTGTCAATGAAATGATCGGGCAATACAACCGCACTATTCATCGGCTATCTCAATTAGCAATTGATAATTGACAATTGGCACATCAGTAACATTGGCACATTCGTAAGTATGCAGTATGAACTTTTTCCATCGGAACGATTCTCTTTTTTCAGCCTGAGCAGCGGTAGTTGCGGCAACAGTTACTATCTGGGGAATTCCCGCTACGGCATCCTGATCGACGCCGGCATCGGCCCGCGTGTCATCAAGAAACGGCTTGCCCACTATGGAATCGACTTCTCATCGATCATGGCAATCCTGGTCACACACGACCACTACGACCATATCAAATCGGTAGGCTATCTGGGAGAAAAACTGCATATCCCGGTCTATGCCACCCGTGAAGTACACAAGGCGATTATAAATCATCCCCTTGTCCGCAACAGCCTTAACGGGTCAACCATATATATTGAAAAAGGAACCCCATTTCAAATTAAAGATTTCCAAATTACAGCCTTCAATGTACCCCACGATAGTGTGGATAACTCCGGCTATTTTATCCGGTTCGGCAACCACCGGTTTACTCTCGCCACCGATGTGGGTACCATTACCGACGAAGTAGCTTATTATATTTGCAAAGCCAATCATCTCGTCATTGAGAGCAATTATGATGAAGAGATGTTGAATAACGGTCGCTACCCCTACCCGCTGAAACAACGCATCACCTCCGGATCAGGGCACCTGAGCAACCGGCAGACTGCCGAATTCCTGGCCAACAACTACTCGTCCGACCTACGTAATATCTGGCTCTGCCACCTCAGCGGTGACAATAACAACCCGGAACTGGCCTACCAAACGGTAGAAACACATCTTAACCGCAAAGGGATCAAGGTGGGGGTACAGGTCTCGCTACAGGTATTACAGCGGAATATATTGTCCTCTAAAACCGATTTTTAAATCCGCACACCAATGTCCTTATCGCCTATACTTTTGTTCACATACAACCGTCCTTCCCATACACTACAGACATTGAAGGCACTACAGGATAACGCCCTTTGTAGTAAAAGTGAACTATTTATATTTTCGGATGGCTACAAGAATGAAACAGATAAAAAAGATGTGGAGGCGGTACGGGAAATCATTCGCCCTATTGAAGGATTCAAGGCAGTTCACCTTATCGAAAATACCCACAATGTTGGACTGGCAAAGAATATTATCGACGGTGTTACCAAGGTGATTGAGGAGTATGGCAAAGTGATCGTGATTGAAGATGACCTGTCAACATCCCCCTATTTTCTCACATTCATGAACGAAGCCTTGGATATGTTCGAGAACGAAAATAGAATCGGACATATACATGGATATTGCTACCCTCTTCCGGAATTGCCGGAAACCTTTTTGATAAAGTGGACAGGAAGTTGGGGCTGGGCTACCTGGAAAAGGGCATGGAAAGAATTCAACCCTGACGGAGAAGCACTATTAAACGAAATAAAAAGTCGCAATCTATCCAGATTGTTTGACTTCAATGGCAAATACCCCTATACCCGGATGTTACAAAGACAAGTAAATGGGAAAAACAATTCATGGGCCATCCGCTGGAATGCTTCCTTGTTTCTGAAAGATATGCTTTCGGTCAATGCCGGAAGATCGTTGGTAAGAAATATCGGATTCGACGGAAGTGGCATACATAGTGGCCTTCAGGACATTTACACTACTCAGCTATATACCGATAGACTAACCATCAATATTCCGGTAATAGAAGAAAATAAGGCAGCACGAAAATCAATAGAAAGATATCATAACAAGACCTATTCGTTTTGGGCAAAAGTAAGACGAAGAATCAAAAGACATTTAAAAATTTGACAGAACCTGCACATCGTCCTACACCAATTTCCGGCTGCATTGCCCTTCCATAGGAGAAAACATTTTTTGGGAGAGTAATACAATATTTTTTAAGGGTTAGGGGTTCAGACATTAAAAAAAAAACCTACTCTATACAGCATATAAAACTGTTTCATTAACAGGGTGGTGTTGCCTGATATAAAGATTGTATTTGGGGTTTAGTTTATGGATATACAGTGGCAATTCCCATAAATCTGCCGGTTTATGGTATATGCAAATTGCTAATTTAGGATTGTATTTTATAATTGTATCCTGCATCCCTTCAAGAGCTGACATTTCTGCACCCTCAACATCCAATTTAATATATGTGATTTCACTACGTTCCTGTTCGGAAAAATAATTGTCTAATGCCACAAGTTTTACTAACTCTTTACCTTTACCAATGCGGGAGCCACTGCCTGAATCTTCAAAAAAAGTTTCTTCACAGGAAGAATACAACCCCAAATTATGCAAAATTACTTTATCGGATAAATTTGTTATGTTTTTTCTGATTTGCTCACAATTACGTTTAATGGGTTCAAATATGTGTATTTTATTAAAATATCCGGCAGTCTGTCCGATAAAATTCAAAGCTGTATCGCCAACAAATCCACCACCATCTATAAAAACCTCTTCTGTTGAAAGATTGATAATATCTTTGGGAAAATACTGTGACGGATCAAAACACACAGTATATCCAGAATTCAACATCAATTCTTTGGTATTATTGGTATCGTAAAACGGTTTGAGATATTTATAATTTCGCGTCATTCTGCATTTAATGGCGGCATTCAATACATCTCTCGACAAATCATCTGCCAAAACAGATTGCAAATAATCAATCTCATTTTTGTGTTTTTTACATTCTAATTGATATGGAATCCCATAACGAAAATACTTATATCCTAGTTTTTTCCCGATTTCTTCAAGCAATTTTTTCATTGAACAAATATTATTTTAAATTAATTCTATGTCCGGTGGTTTGTGATTAAACTCTCGGAGCTTTTATATTTATTTGATTTTCAATATTCATTTGATACTTTTTTCTTTTTTCTTGCCGCAAACCATTGTTCAATTTCTCCTGTCATCTCCAATCTGAATAACTTACATAACCCAATATAGAATAACACAATCAACATCGGATTTATAACAACAAAAAGAATATCGCTCCCAATATTACGAGTGGAAAAATAGGAAACTCCCGTACTGATTACAGCCATAAAGAAATAGGGAAATGTATCCTTCACAAAATCAAGAAGTGAATATTGAATGACTTTTCCCGAAAAAACCACCGACAAAATTAACGTCACAATCATATATACAACCCAACTGATAGCCAACCCCATAATACCTTTCGAAAAAAAGAGAAGAATTAACAGGAGCAATAGAACTCCTTTTACAACTTCAAGCCCCAGAAAAAAAGCAGATCGTTCTTTTGCGATGAATAACTCGTTAAAAATAATGGTAAAAGGCAGTAGCATTCCGGCCAATGTCAATATCTGAAAATAAGGCACTGAAGCCAACCACTTCTCCTTAAACAAGATATAAAAAGCGGGCTCGGCAATCAGTATCATTAAGAAAGCTATTGGGAATGAGAGAAAAGCAATCGATTTGATCAGCTTTCTCACTACCCTCTTCAAGCGTTCCGTCTGATCGTTGATCTCCGACAAGATTACCATGCCTACCGACCGGAAAGTATTGGAAAGCGTCAGAAAAGGTATTTCCTGGTATTTCTTTGCCTGATTGAAGAATGCCACCTGGTTCATCGGGTAGAACACGGCAATAAGGCTTGGATAGATGTTATTCACCGTGGTGGAAATCATCGACGACAACAGTAATTTATAACTGAATCCGAAAAAGGATCTTAACCGGCCAAGACTGAATTCCGCAACCGGCCTCCATGGTGAATACAGCCACATAAATATCGTCCTGAAAAATGCATATAAAACGATTTGGGCAACCAATGCCCAAACACCATGTCCGGTAAGAGCCAGAACAATGGCAACCACATCTGCTATAAACAAAGCCAGTATATTGGCTTTCGTAAGTCTTTTAAAATCGGCATTTTTAGTCAGAACTACTAAAGGTATCAACCCGAAAGCATTGAAGATAAGAGCCAGGAACAAGCCTCTCGTAACCGGAATCAGCGCCGGAGCATTGAACAGGCCGGCAATCAACGGGCTAAGAAAGAAAAGGAGCAGATATATAAAAACACCCAATACTACGTTAAAATAAAAAATGGAGCTGTATTCGACCGGAGAAACCTCTTTCCGGTTCAACAATGATCTACCGAAACCGCTGTCGACAAGAATAGTGGAGAACGCTGTAAATACAGCCAGCGACCCGATCAATCCGTAAGCATCCGGCACCACGATATTCATCAGCACCAGCATACTCACAAAGTTGAGTATCTGCTGCCCGAACTTATCAATAAAGCTCCAGAAAAGCGAACGGGTTGTTTTTTTCTTCAGTGCGGAATCAGCCATTTACGATATAGATTAATAAACAGGGTAGTCCAATTACATTCAGACGATCTCAAATCATCCTGCAAAAATACGTAACTTTTTGTTACGGGAAGTATCGGTTTTACTAAACATCATTGGATATTATCCATAGAGTAGATCTTTTTTAGCTATCTCGGTAAATATATCCAAGAGGATAATTATAAATTCACTATTTTTGTAATCTTACGTTTGAATATCCGGAAATGAAAGTACTTTTTATCAGTACATACGATATACAGGGAGGAGCGGCCATAGCCGCAACCCGTTTATTACATGCAGTGCGCCATGCAGGATGCGATGCCTCGATGGTGGTGCGTGCCAAACTGGGAAGTGACACGGCAGTATTTACTGCGGGAAGCAAAAAGAGGAATACGTTCCGGTTCTATTGGGAACGTGGTGTTATTTATCTTTACAATCGCCTGTCAAGAGAAAACCTGTTCGATGTCTCAATCGCCAATACGGGAGTATCGATTACAAAACTTCCCGAATTCAAAGAGGCTGACGTTATCCATCTACATTGGATAAACCAGGGGATGCTCTCCATCAAAGAGATAGGAAAAATCCTTTCCTCCGGGAAAAAAGTGGTATGGACAATGCACGATATGTGGCCGTTTACCAGCATCTGCCACCATGCCGGCGCCTGTGACGCCTATACTTTCGGGTGCGGGCATTGTCCTTATCTGAGGACACCCTCCCGAAACGACCTCTCACATATTATTTTCAAACGGAAGCATTCTGCCTACTTAACCGGCAATATCACTTTTACAGCATGTAGCCACTGGTTACGGGAGTTGGCCGGGCAGAGCCCCCTTACATGGGGACAGAGGGTCACTTCTATCCCCAATCCTATCGATACCGGCACCTACCGTCCAATGGATAAAAGCGAAATACGTAAAAAACTGAATTTGCCACTTGATAAAAAGATTATCCTGTTCGCGGCAGTGAAGGCAGCCGACAAGCGTAAAGGGATGGACTATCTGGTGGAGGCAGCCGGATTGATGGCACACCATTCGGAAAACCTGCTTTTTCTTATTGCAGGAGGCGGGGGGGAAGAGATAGAAAAACAACTTGCCCTGCCGGCAAGGAGCATGGGATATATTTCTCCCCGACAGATGCCGGAACTCTATAATGCCGTCGACCTGTTCGTCACTCCCTCCCTCTATGAGAACTTGCCCAATACCATTATGGAGGCAATGGCCTGCGGCACGCCTTGTGTAGGTTTTCATATCGGGGGAATTCCGGAAATGATCGATCACCGGAAGAACGGATACGTGGCTGAATACAGAAACGCACGGGATTTGGCAAACGGACTGATCTGGACATTGTTTGAGGCCGATTTCGAAACGCTCTCCCTCAACGCACGGGGGAAAGTGGCAGAGGAATACGCACAGGAGAAAGTCGCACAGCAATACAAGGAAATTTACGAGTATGAAGGAGAATAATAGTATAACCGATAAAGAATACTGGGACAAGTATTGGAAGAATTACCAATACGACAAGATACCCAAAAAAGTAGTGTTCGAAAGGTTTATGCCGAAGCTGACAAGGGGAATAAACTTTATCGAGATCGGCGGCTTTCCGGGGGTAAATGCTGTCTATTTCTACCGTCGAGGCATCCGGGACGTAACCATACTCGATTACCACATCAACAAAGAGATTGTCCGCAATTTTGAGAAAATCAATGATTTGCCGGAAGGAACCATCCAATGCATCGACAACGATTTCTTTGCATTTTCATCAGAAAAAAAATATGATGTGGTTTTTTCGTCCGGTTTTATCGAACATTTCGAAGATACACGGGATGCAATTGCCCGACATATTGATCTACTTTCAGAAAAAGGGCAGTTGTTGATAATCATCCCCAACTTCCTGGGTCTGAACGGAGAACTCCAGCGACGGTTCGACAGGGAAAACCTGGACTCCCACAATCTGCAATCGATGAAAATACCCTACCTGAAAGAGATCATGCAGTCATTCAATCTTTATGATGTTTCTGTAGATTATCTCGGAAAACCAATGGTCTGGCTCGAACCAAAACCGGAAAATAAAAAGAGGAGAAAATGGGTTAAGATGTTGAGCTATGCCCTCAAACTATTCCCTGTAAAAGGGAAATTATTATCTTCGTACATTGCCATATACGCCCGAAAATAATGAAACTATCCGTCATCACCGTCACCTGGAACGCCGAGAAAACGGTTGAACGCACACTGAAAAGCGTGCAGGAACAGACATATCCCCATCTGGAGCATTTGATTGTAGATGGAGCATCGGTCGACGGAACATTAAGGATAATACAGGAATATTCAGAGGGAGATTTGAACATACAAAAGGAGGGGAGTATTCTAAACCGGACAACTGTACAAAAGAGGTTAAGATGGATCAGTGAACACGACCAGGGCCTGTACAACGCCATGAACAAAGCCATCGGGATGGCCTCGGGCGATTATCTTTGCTTCCTGAATGCGGGCGATACCTTCTATGCACCGGATACAGTGGAAAGAATGATGCAGTCATTCGACAGGAACAAGCCACCGGATATCCTCTATGGAGAGACAGCCATTGTGGATGATAAAGGCAGCTTTCTCCATATGCGCCGGCTGAAAGCACCCGGCAGGCTCACATGGAAGAGTTTTAAACAGGGAATGCTGGTCTGTCATCAGGCTTTTATTGTGAAACGGGAATTGACGGAGCCTTATGACCTCTCTTACCGCTTCTCTTCCGATTTCGACTGGTGTATCCGCATGATGAAAAAAGCCACCTCTATCCACAATACCCGTCTCACACTGGTCAACTACCTGAACGAAGGGATGACCACGGCCAATCACAAAGCTTCTTTGAAAGAACGTTACCGTATTATGGCAAAATATTACGGACATATCTCCACCCTTTTCCATCACGTCTGGTTTGTGATTCGTGCAGTGCTAAAATAGACAATTTTATTCTTTATGCAACGACGAAAACTAAAGATAGAAGAACTCAGCCGCATCTCCGTCGAGGAATTTCGGGAAGCAGAGAAGATACCACTGGCTGTCGTGCTCGACAATGTACGGAGCCGGCATAACATAGGGTCGGTATTCCGTACCGGGGACGCCTTCCGGATAAAAGAGATTTTACTCTGTGGCATCACCGGCACACCACCCGACGCGGAAATTCACAAAACAGCTCTTGGTGCTGAAGATTCGGTACAATGGCGTTACTTCGAGGAGCCTCTTTCGGCTGTAGAAGCATTGAAAGCAGAGGGATATATCGTCTTCTCCATTGAGCAGGCTGAAAACAGCATCTCGCTGGAGAATATTGAATTGGATAAAGAAAAAAAATATGGGGTGATCTTCGGTCATGAAGTGCATGGTGTCGCACAAGAGGTAATTGATGCATCGGACGGATGCATTGAGATCCCCCAATACGGCACCAAACATTCCCTCAACGTATCAGTGACTGCAGGAATTGTGATATGGGATTTCTTTCAGCGACTAAGGATATAGCAGAAAGTGGAAACAATAGCGGCCCCACTTAGAGGAATTGTTTTAACTCTACACCCTCACCATCAAATTCCGCATAGGAAAAAAGAGTGATCCAGTCGCCCAGCATGATCACGCGGCTCTGCTCAGCGATGGGAAGGTTGAGTAAAACGTGACGGTGTCCAAATATAAAGTAGTTGATATCAGGAATCACTTTCAACTTATTTTTCGCAAAACGGACCAAATGCTCCCGGTCTTCCCCCAGATAAGGTACTACACCCCCACTCTCACGGCTGCTGTTCGACCAGGTGTGTGCCAACGGGATGGTCCATCTGGGATGAATGCCTGAAAAACATTTCTGAAGGAATTTACTGTGAAATAGTTTCCGGAGAAGATGAAACGAACGGGAGTCGTCACCCAACCCATCACCATGGGCAAGAAAAAACTTCTTCCCTTTCAACTCGGTGATATAGGGTTCCAGATGAAGGATTAACCCACACTCTTTAGAGAGGTAGTCGGTCAGCCATAGGTCATGATTCCCTGTAAAGAAATGGATTTCTATTCCCGAATCGGTCATCTCGCCCAGCTTACCCAGCAAACGTGTAAAACCCTTTGGTACCACATACCGGTATTCATACCAGTAGTCAAAGATATCTCCCATCAGAAAAATTACAGCAGCATCATCCCTCACGCTATCGAGCCAGCGGCATAGTTTTCGTTCCGTCTCAATGGAGTCGCCATGCGATTTGGATCCTAGATGGGCATCGGCAAGAAAATAGATTTTATCTCTCACAGTCAATTATTCAACAATCCCTTTAACCTGTCCTACATCATTCCCAGTTCCAACAATGCTTCTTCGCTCATCATCGACCGGTCCCATGGGGGATCGAAAGTAAGATTCAGATCTACTTTATTCACTTCGGGGATCGATTCCACCTTCAACTGCACATCCATCAGGATATAATCGGCTGCGGGACAACTGGGAGAGGTAAAGGTCATCTCAATGGCCACATTATTCTCTTCATCGATATCCACATCATAAATCATTCCCAGGTCATAAATATTCACAGGGATTTCGGGGTCATACACCGTACGGAGCATCACCACTATTTTATCTTGTAAAGCTTGTAATTCTTCGTTCATAATCTCATTTTTTTATTAAACCGATTGCCCGGCATATTGTTTAGTTGCTTCAGATAATTCCTTCATCCGCAAAACTGAAATAGTTTTCTCCACAGACGATAATATGGTCGAGCAGAGAGATATCCATCCACTGGGCAGCCTCTTTTAATTTTTTGGTTAGATGCGTATCCTGGGGGCTTGGTCGGCATTGTCCTGAGGGATGATTGTGTCCAAGAATAATCCCGGATGCATACCGGCTGAGCGCCTCCCTCAGCACCAACCGTATATCTACTACCGTTCCCGAGATGCCGCCACGGCTCACCTGAATAGAACTCAACACCTTATTCGACCGGTCGGTCAGCAATGCCCATGTCTCCTCATGGTTCAAGTCGGAAAGCAGGGGATAGAAATGCTCATAGGCAACCCTCGACGAAGTGATTTTCTTCTTTCGGGGCGTTTCAACGGTCTTTCTCCGTCGTCCCAACTCAAGTGCGGCTATTAAAGTAACCGCTTTGGCCTGACCAATTCCCCGGAAATTATTCATCAGATCTGACACACTCATCCGCGCCAACTGGTTCAAGTCATTACCGGCTTCCGACAAAATATGCTGCGCCAGCTCCACAGCACTTTGTTTATCGTTGCCCGAGCCGATAAGGATTGCCAGAAGTTCCGAATCGGAAAGTACTGAAACTCCTTTCAGCAGTAATTTTTCACGGGGACGGTCTTCCTCCGCCCATTGCTTGATACTTAACTTGCTCATAACGGCTAATTTCCGGAGTAAACAGAGCAAATATAGTGAAACATTTTTAATTCTTTACTTTAATTCTTAATTTATTACTTTTCACTTTTAATTTACCGCACGAATACCCAGGTATCCTCTTTCGAAAGGGCCGGATAGAAAAAATATCCCTCATAATCGAAACCTTTCACCTCCTCCGGATCAATCAACCTGTTTTTAATGATAAAACGGGACATCAAACCGCGTGCTTTCTTGGAATGCACCACAATCTGTTTCAATTTATCATTCTCTTGTTGCAGGAAATGGATGTCGATAATTTTCGTTCCTCTTGGTAACTTGTTTTTCCTGACTACCTTGGCGTACTCTTTGGAGGCTACATTGATGATGGTTTTATCTCCTTTCCGGAGTTTTTTCGAGAGATGGCCATTGACCGTATCTTCCCAGAAATCGTAGAGTGTCTTATATCCTCGCGGCATAATTTTTCTCTGCATCTCGAGCCGGTAAGGCTTAATTGCATCCAGCGGACGGACAATACCGTATAACCCGGAGATGATATTGAGATGCCGCTGTGCGAAATCGAAATCTTCCACAGAAAAATCATGGGCATTCAAACCCTTATAAGCAATACCGTTATACGCGAGTGCGGCCGATTGTTTCGGAGTAGGCCGGAGATCAAACGTCTGGAAATATTCATATACTTCATGCGCCATTTTGGCATTGATCTCCATCTCCGTCGCGATCTCCCTTTCCGAGAGTTGCCGGCATACAGTTATCAACTCTTTAGTCTTTTCCGGGAATAACGGTTTTGAGGGTTTTATGTCTTTCTTCTTATCGGAAAAGTCCATTAACTTGGCAGGTGACAGGATAATTTGCATATTACTATTTTTATCAGAATCTTCTCACATTTTTTTTGAACCACAGCTTAAAAACAGGATCATTAAAGCTGACGATTTTACCCGAAATATCGATCAACTCCTTGTTTTCAAGAGATGTTTTCAATCGTCTTATATTGGCTGATGTCCCTAACTGGTAACGCTTCAGATTCTCCTTCCTGGTAAATTCAGACGTTACACCCTCCGCCACAGCATACAAAAAATTAAGCTGGTAGGTGGTCAGGCCATCGATATACTTATAATAAAGCATCGAATTTTGATTCAGTAAATCGGCATATGCTGCCTGAAAGCCGGTTTCGGATGCCTTCACATCCGTTTGCACCCATAAAAGCCAAGCCAACTGCTGCACATATGAGGAGTGGTTTTCTACCGTAAGGCAAACTTTTTCAGCAAGTTCGGGCGATATTTGCTTTCCGGTAACTTCAAACCGGCGACAGATAAATGATATCCAGTCAGACGTATTAATTTTCTGGAGATAGATTACATCACCGAACTTATAAAACGGCATACTCTGTTTCGAGAACAGTTTAGTCATTAAGTGCTGTTTGCTCCCGTAAAGACAATAGGTTACATCCTGGTGCAACTGCCATGCCGACCGCAATTTCCGCTGAAAATAAAGCGCATTGTCAAATTCGGCGATTTGCTGAAATTCATCCAGGCATACCACGATACGGATGCCTTTCTCTTTTGTGATTTTTTGGGGGAGATTCAACACCTCTTCGTTCTGCTGCTGATTGGAGAAATCGAACGAAAGAGCGAAATCGGTCATCGGATCAACGCCAATACTGATCTTCGGCACCAGTCCTGACAAAAAGCGTTTCGCGTTTTCTACCCATTCTTCCCACCTGCTTGCTGTTTGCTTGATCAGCTCTGTAGCATAAAGGGTGTAGAACTCCTCCGCGTTGCGACAGGCGAACACATCCATATTGACAACTTTCAGATCCGATGAACAGGCTTCTTCGCTCACCTTTCTCACAAGTGAGGTCTTACCCCAACGACGTGGTGAAATGAGTATCGTATTCACACCATGTGTGAAATTCGCTAACAGGCGCTTAGCATCTGTTTCGCGGTCAGTAAACCATTCGCCCGATGTAGCCGAACCAAAAACAAACGGATTTCCCATACAGTTATCTCCTTTCCGTCACAAAGATAGGTAAAAAATAACTACAAACAACTTTGTTACAAACAACTTTGTTACAAACAACTTTGTTACAAAATTATTCCGTGGATATAACTTATTAATATACTCATAACAAATGAATTGACAAACAGGGTATATTGTGAAATCCCATCAAATTGGAAGAGAAGTCAACTTATTCTGGATTTTCAGGGTTTCATCAGCCTTTCACAGCCCTATTCAGGAATGCATTGAGCGAATATTGTATTTTACAGAGTTCCACAAGCCGGTCGATTACCCCATCTTCCAGGAAAAACTCATTTTTGAGAGGATAATGAGTGATAAAGTGTTTATTTTTCAATAGTTCGATTTCCTTAAAATCTTTCGGATAACCCTTAGGCGGATTTTTAAGTCTATCCTCAGCAGAAAGTTCAGGGAAAATTTTTTTGAATTTCCGGTTATCAAGAATATGCCTTATCTCATCGGAATGATGATAGATTTCATTCCTGACGGACTCTAATGCAGCCGGATCAGGGTTATAAATCCCTCCGGCAAAGAACGACTCATCCGGTTGTATATGGATATAATAACCGGCTAACCGCGTTTTCTTGCCACCGTTGCCTATAAAGGCGCTGAAATGGGTTTTATAGGGTGTTTTATCATGTGAGAATCGGGTATCGCGATAAATACGAAAAATACACTCATTGGCCGTGACTGATCCGAGATCCGGATCCAGTTGAGCAAGCGGCACAATGAGTGTATTGATAAAAGTTTCAAAGTCGGCCTTGACTTCATCATATTCGAATTTATGCTCATGAAACCAGTTGCGGTCGTTATTTATCTGCAACCGGACAAGAAAATCAAATATGCGATCGAAGTCCATACCTCTAAATGCTATTTGCAATTATCCTCTTACACGCTCGACGTATGATCCGTCGCGTGTATCTACTTTAATCTTTTCACCCGCATCGATAAACAGGGGCACACGCACTTCAGCACCTGTCTCTACAGTGGCGGGCTTAAGCGTGTTTGTAGCAGTATCACCCTTGATACCCGGTTCGGTATAAGTCACCTCGAGCACCACATGTACCGGCATTTCTGCGGTAAGGATTGTACCGCTTTCGGCATGGATCTGCACATCCACCACATCACCCTCTTTCAGGAACCGCACTCCTTCGATCTGCTCTTCCGGAATGGGGATCTGTTCGAAAGTTTCGGTATTCATAAAGTTATACCCCATATCATCGCGGTAAAGATACTGGAACGGGCGACGTTCAATACGCACCTCATCCACCTTTACTCCCGAGTTGAATGTCTTTTCGAGCACACGACCCGTAGTTACATTTTTCAGTTTAGTACGGACAAAAGCTGCACCTTTACCCGGTTTCACATGAAGAAACTCTACGATAAAATAATACTGGCCATCCAGATCGATGCACATTCCGTTCCTGAAATCAGCAGTTGTTGCCATACGATATTTATTGTTACTATTTTATATTGATTTAGGCCGCAAAAGTAGTCATTTCAGTCGACATACACAAACGATCCCAGTTAAAGCACATTCATTCCATCGAGTACCATCTTCGCAATAAACAGTACGAAAATTACCCACATGGTGACTGAGATATGTCTGAACTTTCCACTCAATGCTTTCAGTAAGACAAAAGAAAGCATACCGAAGACAATTCCCTGAGCGATACTAAAAGCAAACGGCATCATCACAATAGTGAGAAATGCGGGTAATGCTTCGGTCATATCGTCGAAATTAATCTTCACTACAGAAGTGATCATAAACAGTCCTACCAGAATCAAGGCGGGAGCAGTAGCTGCAGCCGGTACCATCAGGAAGAGCGGGGCAAAGAATAGTGCCAGGGCAAACATGGATGCCGTAGAAAGAGCGGTCAGCCCCGTGCGCCCACCGACAGCTACTCCCGAAGCACTTTCCACATAAGAAGTAACCGTACTGGTACCCAGTACAGCGCCGAAGGTAGTGCCGAGTGCATCGGCAAAGAGAGCGCGCTTAAGCTGAGGAAAGTCACCGTTTTCATCAGTAATGCCTATCTTAGAAGCTACCCCTAACAATGTACCGATAGTATCAAAAAGGTTCACGAACAGGAAAGTGAATACCACTATCAGCATATCGAAAGTAAAAATTTTCGACCATTCGAATTGTACGAAAATGGGCGAAATATCGGGAGGAAGCGCAACCACGCTTCCTTCAGGAAAGTGTACCAGCCCGAGGATAACTGCGAAAATAGTAGCGGCCGCAATTCCGATAAGAAAAGCTCCGTGCACTTTTTTGTAAAAGAGTACCGCAGTGAGGATAAGTCCTAACAAAGCTACCCATACGTGAGGATTAGACATGGCACCCAATGTGACCATCGTATTTTCATCCTTCACAATCAATCCCGCATTTTGCAGACCGAGCAAAGTGATAAAGAGCCCGATACCCACCGGGATAGCATTCTTAATAGTACCCGGAATACTCTTCACTATCAGTTCACGGATATTGAACAGGGTGAGAAGTACGAAGATAATACCCTGAATAAAGACAGCCGTCAAGGCCATTTGCCAGGTATATCCCAATCCTATCACCACTGAAAATGCAAAAAAGGAGTTCAACCCCATGCCCGGCGCCTGTGCCACCGGCAGATTAGGAATAAACGCCATAAAAAGTGTACCTAATACAGTTGCAAGTGCTGTTGCGGTAAAGAGTGCTGACCTGTCCATTCCCGTCGCTCCCAGTATATTGGGATTTACCACTAAGATATAAGACATGGTAAGGAACGTAATGACTCCCGCTATAAGCTCCGTGCGTACAGTTGTCTTATTTTGTTTTAGTTTGAATATTTTTTCCAGCATGATTTTTCTTGGTTTACATTAAAAATTCCATTTGGTCGCAATCGTGGGAATGGCGTAAAACTTACTTTCATTGAATTTATTCACAAAGTTATAACTCAGTTCCACCTCAGTGCCCAGTGCGAAGTTGGAGGTGAGGTTGTACCAAAACTGGGGTTCACTTAGGAACACAATTTTCTTTCCGGTGGCATCACTATCTTCCGTGAAAGATTTATCCTCCGACCAGAGATCCATAAACCCTGCCAGTGAGAGTTTACCCCCGGCCAGAGTAGCGTTCCAGGTCACGGTCCACTGTGCATCATGGCTTAACTCCTGAAAAGCATTCAGTTTATATGCCACATAAGTACTCATAAAAAAACTGCCCAATTGGAAAGGATAACCAAAACCTCCAAGGTAAGAACTCGGTATGGAGAAACCGACACCTGTTCCCCTCACTAATCCTAAACCGCCATTATATTCAATATGGGGTAATAAGGGGAAATCGCCGATCTTAAATTCACGGGCAATCTCCGCATAAGCAAGGCCGGGATTCCGTTTGTCAAAATTGAAATCGAAATCCACGAACATGAAAGTGCTTCCCCACTGGTCGGGTTTAAACATCTCGAACGTAGCGGTCAGATAATTGACCGGAGCGCCCACATTATCGCCATACAATGAATTACGGGGATCGAAGTGCAGTTGCAGGTTCTGCGCTTGAATAGTCCCTGCCGCACATAAGATCGCGACGGATAGAACAATGTTTCGTACCATAAAAGACTTTTTGTTTTAATATTTAAGTGAATCGAAAGAAGCGGCAAAAATATTAAAAATATGCAAAACAGCCTCATAAAAATGTCTCTTTTTCAGATTCAAGATTTCAAATTTCAAGATTTCATTGTCCTCTTCAATGCTTAATCCATTTTTCTCGATCTCTTCTACTACTTGTAACTTAAAGCAATCGCTGTACCGTGTTGTCGTTTTCTGTTGTTTTGTCATAAAGTTTCCTGTTTTTGGTGTAAACCTATTTCAGGACATGACACATATTGACACACTGATTTATTGGCAAATTGCCACATTAATTATATTAAGAAATTAGTTTTTTTACATTTTATTCTATTATAATTTGTATTTTTGCCTGTCTTAAAAAAAATATCATTCATTATGAGCGAAGAAAAGGAAAAGAGGTTGACAATCTACAACACACTCAGTAGGACGAAAGAACCATTTGAACCGCTGCACCCCCCTTTTGTGGGTATGTATGTATGCGGCCCTACTGTTTACAGTGATGTCCATCTGGGAAATTGCCGCACCTTTATCTCCTTTGATATGATATACAGGTATCTTCTCCATCTCGGATACAAGGTACGTTATGTGCGCAACATCACCGATGCCGGCCATTTGGAAGGTGACCGGGATGAAGGTGACGATAAATTTGCAAAAAGGGCCAAACTGGAACAGTTAGAACCAATGGAGATCGTACAGAAATACACCCTTGGATTCCATGACGTAATGGCACTCTTCAACACCCTTCCTCCCAATATAGAACCAACCGCTACCGGACATATTCTGGAACAGATAGAGATGATCAAAAAGATCATGGTCCAAGGGTTGGCTTATGAGGTCGACGGTTCTGTCTATTTCGATGTGGAGAAATACAGCAGAGAATATGATTACGGCCAACTCACTAACCGGAAATTGGAAGATCTGCTGGAAGGTACGCGAGAATTGGGGGGACAGGATGAAAAGCGGGGAAGGCTTGACTTCGCCCTTTGGATCAAAGCTAAACCGGAAACCCTGATGCAATGGCCCTCACCATGGGGATGGGGATTTCCCGGCTGGCATATAGAGTGTTCGGCCATGAGTACAAAATATTTAGGCACTACTTTCGATATACACGGGGGAGGCATGGATCTCCAGGCAACCCACCACACTAATGAGATCGCCCAATCAAGAGCCTGCAACCATACCGCGCCCGCCAAATACTGGATGCACACCAATATGCTCACAGTGAATGGCGTACGCATGTCTAAAACCGCCGGCAACGGCTTCTTACCTAAAGAGCTGTTTACAGGAGACCACCCGTTATTAGAAAAAGGTTATTCCCCGATGACGGTACGTTTCTTCATGGCACAATCGCATTACAGAAGCACACTCGACTTCTCCAACGAAGCGCTGCAAGCAGCAGAAAAAGGATATAAAAAGTTGATGGAAAGTTTATCGGTATTAGAGAAATTATCTCCTTCGGCATCCTCTTCGGTAGATATTGCAGAGCTGGAGGAAAAATGCTATGCTGCCATGAACGATGATTTCAACACTCCTATACTGATCGCAAATCTGTTTGAAGGTGTACGTATCATCAATTCTGTCAACGACAAAAAAGAAACCCTTACCACCGCCGATCTGGAAGCATTGAAAAAACTGATGTATACCTTTATTTTCGAAGTATTGGGACTGCGTGACGAGTCAAAGAGCATGGGCGGAAGCGATGTGATCGAAGGATTGATGAATTTGATTATCGACATCCGTAAATCGGCAAGGGAAAAAAAAGACTGGAGTACGTCAGATAAAATCCGTGATGAACTGAAAGCGATTGGTGTAGAGATAAAAGACACCAAAGAGGGGGTAGAATGGAGAATTTAAAAGACCATCATCAGAATTAACGAAAACAACTATATTATGTCTGATAAACGAGCAACATTTGTATCAAAAATCGGAGTAATCGCCGCAGCCGCAGGATCAGCCGTAGGTTTAGGTAATATCTGGCGTTTTCCCAGCCAGGCGGCTGATGGTGGAGGGGCCATTTTTATCCTGGTATACATTGGTTGTATCTTGTTTTTCGGCATACCGCTTATGGTAAGCGAATTCATGGTCGGCAGGGCCTCCCGGGCCAATACCGCCGGTGCTTATCACAAACTGGCTCCCGGTACCCAATGGAAATGGGTCGGCAGGCTGGGTGTACTCACCGGATTTGTCATCATGGGATTTTATATGGTAGTGTGTGGCTGGACACTTGTCTATATCTTCCAATCGGTCTCGGGATATCTCTTTGGGGTGGATAATCTTTCGGCCAACTTCATAGAATTGCAAAGTAATCCCGCCAAACAAATCATCTGGATGATTATCTTTACACTTCTCACTGCATTCTTTATCCTTTCCGGCGTGAAGAAAGGGATTGAGCAATCTGCCAAGATTTTAATGCCATTACTCTTCCTGTTACTTATTATACTGGCCATCCGTTCGGTTACCCTTGACGGTGCTATAGCAGGACTCAATTTCCTTTTCAAGCCCGACCTGGCGCATGTAAAATCGACCGTCTTCCTCGATGCCATGGGACAGGCTTTCTTCTCCCTCTCCCTCGGCATGGGTTGTATGATCACTTACGGATCCTACTTCAATGATAAGACTCCACTTGTAAAAACAGCGGTACAGGTTTCCGTTCTCGACTCACTGGTGGCTATTCTCGCCGGTGTGGTCATCTTTCCCGCGGCATTCGCTTTGACAACCAATCCCGGCACCATTGTCGACGAACTGGTAGCCGGCGGTCCGGGATTACTCTTTATCACATTACCCGAATTGTTCAACCAGATGGCGGGTTCTATGATTTGGAGCACCCTTTTCTTTTGCCTGTTGGCACTCGCAGCCCTTACATCCACTATTTCCCTGATGGAGGTAGTCACGGTATATATCCACGAAGAATATCACATTTCACGTAGAAAAAGTACACTATTGGTCACTGCAGGTGTAATCATTTTAGGCATCTTCGCCTCGTTCTCCTCATCATTTTTCAATTTCCTCGATGTTGCTTCTGCCAAATTCATGCTGCCGATAGGCGGTTTCTTCATTTCTCTTTTCGTAGGATGGCATCTCAACCGCAGACTTGTATATGCACAACTCACCAATGAAAGGACGCTCAAATTTGGCATAGGATTTCTCAGAACCTATATATTCCTGTTACGCTATGTAGTCCCTACTGCCATGCTGGCTATTTTTATCTACGGATTGGCCGCATAACGCGGTAGTTGAAAGAGAAAAAAGTTTAAATCAATTAAAACAAAGTAAAAGCGGAAATAAACCGCTCAACCTTCGGTTTAAAGTATTATTTTTGTATCAATATTTCACCCGCAAATGCCGTTACAATATAAAATATACCCACCTGATGCCCTGCGCACAACCGTGCAGCTTCCCGCATCCAAGAGTATGAGCAATAGGGCACTTATTCTGAATGCCTTGAGTTTGAGTCCTTACCCGATCAGGAATCTGTCGGACTGTGAGGATACACAAGTGCTCCTAGACGCATTCAATTCCAAATCCAACCAGTTCGATATAAAGGCTGCGGGTACCGCCATGCGTTTTCTGACAGCTTTTCTGGCAGGAATGGAAGGCGAATGGATCATCAAAGGCTCGAAGCGGATGCATGAAAGGCCCATTTATCCACTGGTGGAGACACTTATAGCCTTAGGAGCCGAAATTGATTATTTGGAAAAAGAGGGATATCCACCCTTGAAAATAAAAGGTAAAAGGCTAAAAGGAGGCGAAGTCTACCTGTCGGGCAATATCAGCTCGCAATTTATATCTGCCTTACTGATGATAGCACCCGGAATGGAAAACGGACTGGTGATGCATATCGAAAATGAAATCGTATCGAAGCCCTATATACACCTCACTGTCAGCATGATGGAGAAATGCGGGGTACAGACTAAGTGGGACGGTAACGACATCGTCGTGAAACCGCAGGTGTACAACCCTGTAGAGTTTGTGGTGGAACCGGACTGGACTGCCACCTCTTACTGGTATGAGATGGTATCCCTTATCCCCGGGGCGGAAGTAACGTTAAAAGGCTTAGGAAGAAACAGCCTTCAGGGCGATTCCAACGTGACCAACCTGTTCAGCGATTTGGGGGTTACAACAGAATTCGTCCCGGAAGGCATTATCATCCGGAATACAAAAAAGGGAACCAAAAAATTTTTCCACGATTTTGTAAATGAGCCGGATCTGGCACAAACTTTTGCCGCCACTTGTTGTTTTAAAGGCATACCGTTTCTTTTCTCCGGGATTCAAAGCCTGAAGATAAAGGAAACTGACAGGGTGGCCGCACTGATCAACGAATTGAAGAAGTCGGGCTACCTGCTTAAGGAGAATGAAATCGGGATGCTGGAGTGGGACGGAGAACGGTGTCTGCCGGAAAAAGAACCGGCCATCGACACTTATGACGATCACCGGATGGCCATGTCACTGGCTCCCGGAGCCATTGTGTCCGGATCACTCATTATCAATGATCCTAAAGTAGTATCCAAATCCTACCCTGATTTTTGGAACGACCTGAAACAGGCGGGATTTACAATTGAAGAAAGGTAATTATTATGCAAAGTTTACTCCTTTTCACAGGCATTATACTCTTTTTCGTTGTGGCACTCACAATCTCCAACTACCTGCAACGCAGGAAAGGGAACAATAAGGAGCGTGAGGCAACTCCCCCTTCCATAAATCTGGGAGATAGCGGCTGTTGCGGTGCACATGAAACATGTGAGCGGGATAGCCTGATAGCTGCTTTTGCAGAGAAACCGGAATATTTCGACGATGAAGAGCTCGACCGGTATGCTCACCGCGATTCTGACGGCTATGCAGCCAATGAAATAGATGAATTCCGGGAAGTCTTTTATTCCGTACTCGACGAAGAAAAGCCACGCTGGATCAGGAGTCTCCAAATGAGGGATATTTCCCTTCCTGACCAGTTGAAAGACGAAGTGCTGATGTTCGTCAATGAATTGAGGGCACAAAAAATGCACGCCTGCTGACCGGATGAATATCATTGAACTCCTGGATTATGCTTTCTTTCGCAATGCTCTGCTAGGCAGTTTTTTTGCAAGTATTGCCTGTGGTATCATAGGCACTTACGTAGTCACCAAAAGATTGGTATTCATCAGCGGCGGTATAACCCACGCCTCGTTAGGAGGATTGGGGATAGGGTTCTATTTCAGCCTCTCTCCCATTTTGTCGGCTATGGTTTTCTCCATATTCTCGGCATTCGGCATCCAATGGTTATCACAGAAACAGGGTGTACGTGAAGATTCGGCCATTGCCGTCTTCTGGTCATTGGGGATGGCCATCGGGATAGTGCTCACCTTCCTCACACCCGGCTATGCGCCCAACCTGTCGGAGTACCTTTTCGGGAATATCCTTACCATCACTCGTAGTGATATTACCGCCCTGCTCGTCCTATCGTTGATCCTCCTGCTTTTCTTTATCCTGTTCTATCATGCTATTGTTTCCGTATCGTTCGATACCGAATTTGCACAAACCCGACGCTTACCCACACAGTTTATCGAATATGCGATGATGCTTTTCATTGCCGTTACCATCGTATTAAGCATCCGGTTGGTGGGAATCGTACTGCTGATGTCCCTGATCACAGTGCCGCAGATGACAGCCAACCTCTTCACGGTGAACTATTCAAAAATAATTTCTCTCTCAATCCTGTTAAGCTTTACAGGTTGTGTAACAGGATTGTTACTCTCCTATTATCTGAATGTACCTTCCGGCGCATTTATCATTTTTGTGCTTATCATGATGTTTTTTATTGCCAAGGCAATAAAAGTTGTTACCGGTAAAACATTAAAGACTGCGCCACAAGAGATACCGTAGAGACAAAAACTCTGTTTATTCCAATAGGGTTGGTATTCCATTTAGTTTCAAACACACGATAGGACAATAAAATTCTATTTTTCGAGTTAATTAAAAGAGATAATTACCCGGAAAGGAGATCACCAGTGTTGTCAACAGAAAGAATAAGGAGGAAAGAAAAAACAGGGCATATACTATGGATATTGGCCTGTATCACTCTTTTTACGGGATGTACCACCAGAAGAAATACGACAGCCACACGTGCCTATCATGAACTCACCACACGCTACAATATCTATTTCAATGCCGAAGAGGCTTACCACGAGATTTTAAAAGGGAGAGCGGAGAATTTTCATGAAAACTATGGGGAATTGCTTCCCTTCTACCCTTCACTCCCTAATGCAGAAAAATCGTCCTCCGGAGGGACTTTCGATCCGGTGATCGAAAAAACCGAAAAAGCCATCCGTGAACACTCCATCACGGCAAAGCCGCGTCGCGATCCTGCTAAAGCCCACTCTCAGGAATACCGGCAATGGCTACGGCAGGAGGAATTCAATCCATTCCTGAAAAATGTATGGATGCTACGGGGAAAAGCCCTTTTGCAGAATGGTGATTATGACGAGGCGCTGACGGTCTTCTCCGGGATGCTGCGCCAGTTCGGTCACGATCCCGACGTGGAGGATGAAACGGAGATATGGATGCTTCGGATATATACGGAAACGGAAAGAACATACGAAGCAGAACAGACAATCTATGCATTAAGAAATAAAAAATTATCCGCAGATATGGACAGATTGTTTGCCGAACATTACACTTATTTTTTGATACGGAAAAAGGAGTTTCCGGAAGCGATCCCTCAATTACAAAAAACCATAGCACAGGAATCCGACCATCTCAGGAAAAAAAGATTACAATTCCTGCTTGGGCAAATCTATGCAATGACCGGGAAAAAGGACAAAGCCCATCGTGCCTTTGAAGAGGTGAAAGGACTTCGTACCCCCTCCGAACTTGTATCAAACGCTACTCTCTGGCAATCAGCTATAGCAAATGACTCTCTGGCACAGGTTTTTCGCCCTTCCGGACCTGATAATAAAGCAGCACAAAAGGAGATGACTACGGTTATGGTTGCAACCGATTCAATTGCCGGAAATACACAGCACAGCCAAAATACCCACGGACGGTTGTCAGAAGGAAGAACTTTAGCGGAAAATGCCGCTTTACACAGGCAATGGCGATCCCGAAACGGATTATGGCAATCAACTCCAATCGGCTCCACTGAGAGTAAGAACGGGCAAGTCATCCCTTTCAATCCCGATAAAAATGGGCTGCATTACCTTTTGCTTACCTTTGCACCTGGTTCGGTCGATAAAAACCAACTTCTCTTCACAATAGCCGATTTCAATTTTTCTCATTTCAAACTCCGCAGATTTAACTTCTCCTATATATATCTGCCGGGGGTAGAAGCACTTCAGATCGAATCTTTCCGGTCTTTTGAAGAGGTATCCCGATACTCAGAGATAATACTTTCCGACTCTCTTTTCCTATCTGCCATTAGGGAAACTACTCCCGTCATCATCTCCGAAGAGAACACGAGACTCATACAATCAGGGAAAAAATTGGATGAATACAATACTTTCTATAAGGAAAATATGGCAACGGCTGCTGTGTCTTTCCAATCAATAATAAAAGATGAAAAGGTAGAAATTGAAGAAAAAAGGGATAAAGAATCGGAAAAGATTGTATCTTTGGAGACATCTCCGGTCACTATTCCGGAACAAAAAGAGATATCCTCTCAACCGCAACCGGTGTATCAGACTGAACGGATAACATCCGGGGAGAAAACTGTCAGAACAGAACCAGCCCGTCAGATTGAACGGGAAACACCCGAATCGCTGAAACGAAAACTCGAAGAAAATGCTGCCAAAGCATTACAACAACAGCAGGGAACAGCACCCCGCAAAAACAGGGAACAATTGATAAAAGAGCGGGAACGGCAACGTGAAGCCAGGGTCCGGCAAAGAGAACAGGAATTAAAAGAGAGACAGCGGAAGCGCGAAGCAGCGCTGAAACAACGCGAGAGGGAAAGGGCTCAAAAAATAAGAAAGTAACAATGAGGGAAATAGTTTTCGCCACCAACAACCAACATAAACTCGACGAGATCCGGAAAATTACAGGAGGACGGTTACGTATCCTCAGCCTCGCCGATATCGACTGTCATGAAGAGATCGAAGAAACAGGCAGTACCCTAGAGGAAAACGCACTGATCAAAGCCGGATTTGTCAGGGAGAAATATGGTTACGACTGCTTTGCCGACGATACCGGGCTGGAAGTGGGAGCACTGGATGGTGCACCCGGCGTCTACTCGTCACGGTACGCGGGAAATGGTTGCAACCCGGCAGACAATATGGATAAATTACTTTCGGCTTTAAAGGGGGCAGAAAATCGGTCAGCACAATTCCGTACCGTGATTGCATTAGTCATCAACGGAAAAGAGCATCTTTTTGATGGAGTGATCAAAGGGAAGATCATCGAAGAAAAACGGGGTACGACCGGTTTCGGATACGATCCCATTTTCATGCCTGACGGGTATGATAAAACCTTTGCTGAATTGGGCAACGAAGTAAAGAACAGTATTAGCCACCGCGCATTGGCTATGGAGAAACTGGTCGGTTTTCTGCTGAAAAATTGAATTGGCTTCATCATCAAATTGTCACTACTTGTCCCGACTTGTCGGGATCGTTAAATCATCAAATTGTCAAATTTTTCACTTTTAACTTTTCACTTTTAACTTAACAACCTATGTCAACCAACATTCGTACAGGCATTATCGGCTACGGACTTTCCGGCCGGGTATTTCATGCTCCTTTTATCGATGTAGTAGAAGGATTTGAGCTCACGAAGATCAGCACATCCGATCCCGAGAAAGAAGCGCTTATTGAAGAACGATACCCTATTACCGCAGTGGTTCCCGACGGGAAAGGGATCATCGACGACCCCGAGATTGACCTCGTTATTGTTACTTCACCCAATACCGACCATTTCCGCTGGGCACGGGAAGCTCTGCTGGCAGGTAAGCATGTAGTGGTAGAGAAACCCTTCACTGTAGATGTAGAGGAAGCCGCCGAACTGATCGAGATCTCCAGACGGCAGCAAAAAATCCTCACTGTCTATCACAACCGTCGTTTCACAAGTGATACCAAAACAGTGAAAAAACTGCTCGATAGTGGTCTCCTCGGTGAAATTGTTGATTACGAAACTCACTTCGACCGCTACCGTACCGAACCCCGCCCGAGAGGTGCATGGCGGGAAGAACCACTACCCGGATCAGGGATTTTCTATGATCTGGGTTCGCACCTTATAGATCAGGCACTCTGGTTTTTCGGTATGCCGGAAGCGGTAACGGCCGAGATCAATTCACAACGCCCCTGGGCAAAAGCCGACGACCATTTCGATGTACGCCTCCACTACCCCACCTTTACAGCCACACTGAAATCGGGAATGATCTGCCGTATTCCCGGAGCTACCTATATGCTTCACGGTACCAATGGCTCGTTTGTGAAATATGGGCTTGACGTGCAGGAGGCAACACTCGACGGAGGCGCCAAACCCGAAGGAAAAGACTGGGGACGCGAACCCGAAAACATCTGGGGTACTATCAATGCCGAGTATAAAGGAGTAAAGATCCAGGGAAAACTGGAAAGTGAACATGGAGATTACCGTGATTATTTCATCAACCTGCGTGACGCTATCAACGGAAAAATACCTCTTGCCGTCAAGCCTGAAGAAGCCCTCAATGTGATGCGGATCATTGAACTCGCTTTCCAAAGTAGCCGCGAAAAAAGAACTATAACGATTGTATGACAAATCGAACAGAGATTTAACTTTTGTTAGGTAACATTGAAGGATAGTTTTTCATCTATTATAAAAATTACCGCTGCGGCAATTTGTCCGGCGGTAATTTTTATCTTACGAGCCTCTTCAAAATTCATTTTTAACATTCTCCCATTTTTACTATTTTTGTAATTGGGTTCATTGTTGGTTACGAATGAGAGTTTTAGAAAAAAAGTTTTCCGGATATTTCCGCACTTATTACCGTCAGCTTTGTCTGTACGCCTTGCATTTTACGGGTAACGCCGAGGAAGCCGAGGATGTGGTTCAGGAAACATTCGTGAGTCTCTGGAATAAAAGGGAACAGATAGAATCGATCAGGTCGGTGAAATCATACCTCTATACAGCCGTCCGGAATAACTGCCTGACACGTATCCGGGATGCAAAACCTACTACTTCACTCGATATGATTACCTCTTATGAGGAACTTCCTGAAGAGGATCAGATAAGGCGCGCCGAAATGGAGGCCCGCATCTGGAAAATGATCGACGAACTACCGGAACGCCGTCGCGAGATTTTCCTGATGGCAAAACGTGACGGGATAAGCTATAAGGAGATTGCAGAACAAACAGGATTGTCCGTCAAAACTGTCGAAAACCACGTATTTCGTGCCATGCAATCACTCCGTTCCAAAGATATCAATACCTGGCTCTTCTTCTTTGCCTGAAAATTTTTCTCTTTTGATTGAGGGATTTTGATCTTTTCGCATCATATAAATAGGAAATATCAATATAATCAAACATGATAAATAAGCTAATTATAATATCTCTTTCCCTTATTTTACTTTCTGTTCCAGGCATTGACGCCCAGACCGGAGACAGAGATATGGACGTACGGGTCGGGCTTGGAGTTGGCAACCTCAAAAAAGAGAGTGATTTATTACTCCTGAGTGAATACGAGTTGAATGCGAAATGGACAGACTATTTTACAATTGCCCCATCCATCATATTGAATCATGGCGGCAGTTCGGATGCTGATTTGGCCAGTTTTTTTCAGGCGAATCTGAATGCATTCGGCTCACCGCTTCGTAACGATCGTCGTAACGATTTCCGGATAGGTGGAGGATTAAGTTTTTACCGATTGAACAAGGGTGCCTTTTATGCTACCCGCAGCGCATTTGGATTGAATTTGATTATCGAAGACAGTTATATGATAAACGACCGCTTTTTCATCGGTGTGAAAGCATTTATACAACCCTATTTCAATAAAGATTTCAATTCCGGAGTCTTGCTGAAAGCGGGCATAAATCTATAAAATATCCTGAAAACAGGAAAATTGACAATGGAAAAGAATAGGAATAACATAGATGACTCTATCCGTTTCGTGGCAAAACATTACCAAAAAGGGATGTTCGATACAGCGAACGGGTGGAAAAGGTTGTCCGCTTCGCTTCCCGATTTTGGCAGACCGCACCACCAATTGCGCTTAACATGGATAGCTGCTGCAGTGATGCTACTCTGTGTGATAGGCGTTAGTGTGTTGAAAATAATGAATAGACCGGAGCAGTTATTCGCACAAACCGACAATACCTCTTTCACACTTCCCGATCAAACCGGGATAGTGATGCGGAAAGGATCTAAATTAGAATACGACAAACATTTTGATAAAACCGAACGACGTGTCTCAATGTATGGAGAGATTACGTTTGCAGTCGCCCCTGATGAAACAAAGCCGTTTATTGTCTCTACACCTGCAGCGCAAATAGAAGTACTCGGAACAGAGTTTACCGTCATTGCCGATGATGATGAAACCCGCCTTAGTGTAGCTTCAGGTAAGGTACTTTTCACCCCTGATGATCCGGTGATCCCCTTACTGTGTTCTGCCGGTATGACCGTACATTACAGCGCCGGGAGCAAAACCGTCAAAATTGCTTCCACCGACAGCGAAATGGAAATCAATGGCAAAACGAGATCACTTACTTTCGAGAATATGAGGCTGAAAGAGGTGGTAATGGTACTGTCACACTTCTATAAGATACAAATTGAATTACCGGAGAGCGAATCGGAATTGACATTCAGTTCCTCTTTTACCCAAGCGAGCATTATCGAAATCATCAATATTATCAATCTCACACTCGATACGCATATTACTATTATAGAACCATAATGAGACGAAACATTCTTCTCCTGTTACTGATCATCACCTTTCCATTGGCAGCAGTCAGTCAGGGAAAAATAGAATTGAATCTGGAAAACCGGCCGGTTACCGAGGCGCTTCGGCAAATCGAAAAACAGTCGGGCTACACTTTTTCGTACAGTCCTTCTCTATTGAAAGACTTCCCTAAGGTCACCATCCGGATCACAGATAAACCTCTCGAAGAAGCACTGCAGGCACTTTTCGGAAAGACCAATATCCGGTTTGTCATACAGGGAAAATATATTATCCTGAAAAAACGCCCTAAAGAGATTACCGTCAGCGGGTTTATCTACGACCGGGAATCGTACGAATCGCTGATAGCCGCCAATGTGTACGACTTGATTTCGGGACATGGTGCCGTCAGCAACAATTTCGGATTTTACAGCCTCTCTGTTCCACCGGGGGAGATAGAGCTTCGTCCCAGTTATGTAGGATATGCCTCCGACAATTATTCCTTTACAGTTATACAAGATACCGTAATCCATTTTTTTCTGCAACCGTCCTCACTACTGAAAGAAGTGGTGGTGGACGGAGAACTGAAGAATCCGGTACAACACGCTGAGACAGGTAAGATAAGCCTGAACTCCATGATGCTGAAAGCCATACCTGCATTTATGGGCGAAAGCGACATCATCAAAACACTGCAGCAAATGCCGGGTGTGGCAGTCGGCACCGATGGTATGGCCGGGCTTTATGTACGGGGCGGAAATGCCGATGAGAACCTCTACCTTGTAGACGGGAATCCCCTCTATCACGTTCATCACCTATTGGGGCTCTTTTCCACATTTAATCCCGAAGCGGTGAAAACAATGGATTTCTATAAAGGCAGTTTTCCCGCGCGCTACGGAGGACGCCTCTCCTCAGTTGTAGATGTGAGGATGAATGATGGCGATATGAAAAAGTTCTCAGGAACGGCTTCCATCGGTTTAATCTCATCCCGTTTGAATTTCCAGGGGCCTATCATCAAAGATAAAACGTCGTTCTCAGTCTCGTTCCGCCGTACCTATCTCGACCTGCTGGCCCGTCCGGCAATGTATTTTATCAACAGGAAGAATGAAAAGAAAGACCCGGACAATTACGATAAGATTGATTTTGCATACTATTTCTATGATCTCAACGCCAAAGTCAATCATAAATTCTCCGACAGGAGCCGACTTTATCTGAGTCTGTATGACGGGAAAGACAAGCTGTTCGCCAATAGCAAAAGCAGAAGCAACGATGCAATCTACTATGATGAAACTAATTACCCCTCCGAAACGGAAAACCCTGACATTATCTCTTATCAATACTATCACAACTATCAGTCTGATCAAAGTACAAATATAGATATAGGCTGGGGAACCCGTATGGCATCACTCAACTGGGCTTATGCCATCAACAGCAAATTGTTCTCAAATGCAACACTGGTATATAGCCGGTATCGGTCGGATATTTCAGTTTTAAGTGAAAACAAAGGAACTTATATATTCAGAGACAGTGAAAATCAGCAAGAAAGATCGGAAAATGTCTATCGCTCTGTAAATCCGATTTACAAGTCCGGTATTGAAGATATAGGCTATCGCCTCGATTTTGATTATGCATACAACAATAATCACCTGATCCGGTTCGGGACAGCATTGCTACATCATAATTTTCGTCCCGAGGAGAGCCGCGTTTTTCGGAAAATGAATGCAGATAGAAAAAGAAACGATACCATTACTTATGCCAACGATCAGATCTCGGTACAGGAACTCTCCCTCTATGCTGAAGATGAGATGGAGTTAGGTGAAAGGCTGAGGATAAATGCCGGCATGCATCTGTCAGGATTTTTCGTACAGGGAAAGTCCTACCTGAGTGCACAGCCTCGTCTGGCAGCTCGTTACCTTTTATCAGAAGACTTCTCCCTGAAAGCTTCTTACGGCAGGATGAGCCAATACGTCCACTTGTTGCAAAGTAGTTATATAAACTCTCCCAATGATCTCTGGGTACCCATCACCAAAAATGTGAAACCACTCTCGTCTCACCAGTTCTCGGCAGGAATATTCGGACGCTACCGGGGCTTTGACCTCTCAGCGGAGGCATACTACAAAAAATCGACTAACCAGGTGGAATACAAAGATGGTGCGACCATTCTTGCCAGCAACACAAATTGGGAAGATCGAATTGCCCAGGGCATCGGCACATCCTACGGATTGGAGCTGATGGCTAAAAAAAGTTTCGAGAAAACCTCGGGGTGGATCGGCTATACACTCTCCTGGGCAAACCGTCAGTTCCCTAACGGAGAGATCAACCAGGGGAAAGTATTTCCGGCAAAGTATGATAACCGTCACAAATTCAATGCGGTGATTTTGCATAAGTTTAATTCCAAATTCGACCTGAACGTCTCATGGATCTATGCTACCGGCAACTGGACAACCCTCCCGATAGAAGAATATATTGATATGAATGGAAATAAGAGACAGTATATTCATCAGCGCAATAATCATAAGATGCCAAACTACCAGCGGCTCGATCTGAGTTTTAATTATTACCGCCACAAGAAAAAAGGCCGAATGGGGATATGGAACTTCAGTATCTACAATGTATATATGCATCACAACTCGTTCCTGGTATTACCCGACGAGAGTTTTGCTCCTAATCCTAATACTGTAGACGGTTATCCTCAAAAAAGCTACCCAGCATATCAGAGTTACTCCCTTTTCCCTATTATCCCCTCATTTTCCTATACGTATAAATTCTGACGAGATGAAAAGATCAATATATATATATTTATCGGTTTTACTGACAACCATATTGCTCTCTTTATCCGCATGCCAGAAAGAGATCAATCTTGATGTTGCCAATTACAAACCCAGGATCGTGATGAACGGAATCATTTCGCCCGACTCACTCATTGAAATAAGTCTCAGCAAGAGTTTTTTATATACCGACACGCTTTTGGACAGAAGCCTGCTGAAGAATACCTCGATAACTTTATTCATCAATGGAGTAAAACGGGAAACAATGGAAATGGCACGGGTAGATACAGTTCACGGGCGTAATAAACTCTTTGGATACAATGCATTGACTGGTATCTATCGTTCCACGATACGTCCGGAAGCAGGTGATAAGATACGTATAGAAGCCTCTGGGGAAGAGCTTCAACCTGTCTGGGCAGAAACGACCATACCCATTCCGGCTCAAATCCTCAGTATTGACACAACTGCCTTTTTAACTTCCATACATATCATCAATAACGGCTACGCTTATCCCGGTAATACAGAAGGAGGCGGTTTCCGGAATATACGTATCAAAATGACGGTTAGCGACAGCCCTACCTCAACAAAAAACTATTTCCAGCTTCGACTCAGGTTAATGGCTGAAAAGATTGAAGAGTACCGTGACCTACCGAACCAATACCTTTATATTTACACCGACGATGACCCGATTTTTGAAGAAGGGTATCGGAACAGTATTCTGGAAGATCTATTCTCTGAGAACACCCCTTTCGACGATACACAATATTATACGTCAACACTATTTTCCAATAAGTTATTCCGCAACGACGGGTATACGCTCGATTTTTCAATCACCGATTATTACTATGTCCATACCATCTATGAGAAAAAAGAGGACGATAACATATGGGGCTATCCGATCTATGTCCCCGTCAAAACAGAAATATTTAATCCGCCCATCGAGGTGATGTTCACAGCCATATCACCGGAACTGCACCCCTATTTCAGACAAGGAGATCATGATCTCGACAGCGATAAAGAGTCACTTAAAGTAATCTCCGAACCGGAAATTACATTCAGTAATGTACACAATGGCATCGGGGTGGTCGGTTCGGTATCCACGGCAAAAGCTTATATCAATATCCCGCCGTTAGAAGAAGGAGAGAGTACAATTCCCGTAAGTAAATAGTACTGAACCGGATATTCTTCAATCTGTCTTCTCAATTCCACAATATAGTCCTGAGAGAATCATTCCTTATAAAAAGAAGATGCTTGCCCCGGCGATACTGATTACCGCTCCGATTACCTGTCGGGCGGTAATTTTTTCTTTGAACATAAAAGCAGTGGGAACTATAATGAAGATGGGGACCAGCGCCATTAACGTGGAAGCAATCCCGGTTTCGGTATGTTGTACGGCATAGAGCGACAAGGATACACCAATGAATGGACCAAAAACAGTTCCCACAGTAATGGCTTTCATCGATGTTCCATCGTTTACTGTCCGGAATACCCGCCTCCAACGGTTGAGAAAAGTGATTAACAGGACGAAAGAGAAAAAACCGAATATCGCGCGGATCTGTGTGGCAGCCACAGCGTCGTAATCACCCATTCCCTTTTTGCTGAGTATCAACCCCAGGGCTTGTCCTGCTGCACCACCCAGCGCATAGAGAAACCCATGTAACGGCACATTCAGTCTCAGTCCCTTCCCTGCTACAGCAAGCATGATTCCTGAGACACTTACAAGGATCCCAAGAATACTTTTCATTGAAAGGATCTCATCCAGAAAAAACCATCCGATAGCCGCTGTGATCATCGGTGCGAGGTTCATCACAAGCTGGGAGGTACGGGAGCCGATGATAGTATAGGATTTAAAAAGGAAAAGGTCACCCAGGAAAAAACCGATGATTCCTGAAATACCGAGCCACACCCAGTTATAAAGCGTGGCATCCTTTGGGAAAAACATGCCACGGGTAAACAAGGTAGTAATTCCCAGGAAGAGAATCCCCAAGAAAAGACGAAGAATATTCACCGACATAGAACCTACGCGTCGGCCGGCTTTCTCAAAAAAGATAGCGCTCAGCGTCCAGCAGATTGCTGTCAGCAATGAGGCCAGTTCACCAACATGTGATTGGAAAAGCATAGAGAGGTTGCCGATTCCTCTTTTGGAACAAACGGCTTACAAAGGTAATTGAAAGGAGTATAATTGCAAAATCACACAAGAGCCTGATTTAAATATAAACGAATTTTCTCAACGGATAGCTTCCACTAATTTCTTCACTGCCTCACCAATCGTTTTTTCACTGCCCAGTAGGGAAATAAACTTACTTCCGATGATCGCTCCCGAAGCTTCCCGACAAGCGGCATCAAAAGTATCTTTATTAGAAATACCAAAACCGATAAGACGGGGGTTTTTCAGTTTCATTGCATTCACCCGACGGAAATAAGCCAGGCTTTCGTCACCAAAACTATTCTTAGCTCCGGTCACAGAAGCGGTAGAAACCATATAAATAAATCCGAAGGTATGTTCATCGATCAACCTGATCCGCTCTTCCGATGTCTCTGGTGTGATCAGCATAATGCTATGCAATCCATATTTTTCGGCTACAGGCTTAAAGGTATCCATATATTCGGCGAATGGCAGGTCGGGAATGATGAGTCCGTCGATGCCGCACCTCACCGCTTCCGCACAATAATTGTCGAATCCGAACTGGATGATCGGGTTCAGATATCCCATCAGTACCAGCGGAATCGACACCTTTTCACGAATCCCGGCCAGCTGTCCGAAAAGACGTTTCACACTCATGCCGTTTTCTAATGCCCGGGCTCCGGACGCCTGGATCACCGGCCCGTCGGCCATGGGATCACTGAACGGCACACCGATCTCTATCAAATCCACACCTTGTTTTTCCAGCGCTTTGATCACCTCTACAGTATCATCGAGTTGAGGATATCCGGCCGTAAAGTAAACCGACAGGATACCGCTCTTTTTTTCTTCAAACAATCGATCTATTCTGTTCATTATCTGATTTTCTATTTGATTTTATCTTTTTTCTTTGCAACTCCCAAAAAGCATTGACTTCGCTTTATCCCTTCACAGCCCACCAAACTTAAAAGAAGTATGTTTCCGGCTTTAATATTCAGAGAATTATTATCCTATTAACTAACGAAATGCACTTATAAATTTCTGTAATAACTGTGTATTTTTGACGGCAGGTGAGGTTTCAAATCCGCTGTTCAGGTCGATACCGACACATTTCGGATGTGAGAATAGTTTTACGTCCCGCACATCTTCCGGCGAAATACCTCCGCTTACCAGAAAAGGCGTCCTTCCCTGGTAATCCGAAAGGATCTCCCATCCAAATTTTCTTCCTGAACCGCCATAAAGATCCGTATGCGTATCAAAAAGGAAATAGTCACAACAACCTTCATACCGTTCCGTCAATTCTGAAGGGAAAGGCTTCTCCATAATGATACCGAATGCCTTGATGACGGGAAAATCTTTTTCTTGGAGCGCTTTGCAAAGCTCGGGAGACTCGTCCCCATGCAATTGAAGGATATCCAATCTGTTTTTTTCAGCCAGCATAAGGAGCCGGTCAGTATCTTCATTCACAAAGACACCGACCTTTTTTACGCTCTCCGGTAGGTAGGCCAACGTCTTTCCCACATAACGCGGTGATTTCGGATAGAAAATAAATCCCATCCAGTCCGCACCCAACTGTTCCACTTCACGCATGTTCGCTTCCTCGCGCATGCCGCATACTTTAATAATCATATTTTTACTCGCTACGTTTGTGTTATTACCAAATAACCATTGAATATCTACTGAACAACTATTGAATCAATAAACTCCTTCAGGCTTTGCCCGGGATTGCCGCTTTTCATAAAATACTCCCCGATCAGGAATCCCCGATAACCTGCCTCCCGTAATTCTCTCACAATCCGCGCATCCGATATACCGCTTTCCGAAATCCATACAGTCTCCCTGGGCAAAAGACCAGCCATCCTGAACGACTTCTGTAAATCGGTCGCAAAACTTCCCAGATTACGGTTGTTGATGCCGACAAGTCTGTTGAGCGGCCCGATATGGTCGACTTCCCCCTCATCATGCAGTTCTAAAAGCACTTCCAGCTGCAGTTGATTCGCCAGTTCCGTAAATCGTCTACATTCTTCCCGGGTAATAGCTGCAGCAATCAGCAGTACTGCACTCGCCCCGGAGAGTTTAGCTTCAAATAACTGGTATTCATCCACAATAAACTCTTTCCTCATTACCGGTGTATTCACTCCCCCGGTAGCCTGCCGCAGGTCGGCCATCGTTCCGCCAAAATATTTCTCGTCTGTCAATACCGATAATACTGAAGCACCTGCAGATTCATATGCCTTGGTCACTTCGTTCACATCAGCGGTTTGAAACAACCATCCTTTACTTGGTGAACGCCGTTTGAACTCGGCAATAATACCCGACTTTGAACTTTCCAGAGCTGTCTTCATCGAATAAAAAGGAACACTTACCGTTGCTAGCTCTTTTTCCAGTAGAGAAAGAGGGAATTGCTCTTTTTGTCCTGCAACCTCTTCTTTTTTGTGAGCGATAATTTCACTTAATATATCTTTCATAATTTAATATGCCAATGTACCAATTAAAATGTCCAACTCTTTTTTATCCTAACCTTCTCTAATCTCCCCGGTCTCCCAGCTTCCCAATCTTCCTGGTCATCCATTGATCTCAATAAACTTCTCCAACGCTTTCAACGCCTTTTTCCCGTACAACGAATCCCGCGCGATTCCAAGGCATTCGTCAATCGGTTTCTCCTGCTCGATCGTCTGGATGCCAAAGGCGGCGTTGATCAGTACCGCATTCATTTGTGCATCCGTAGCAGTGGCATGCAACACATTCCGGAATATCTGCGAAGCCTCCTCAAGCGTATTACCACCATACAATTCTTCCTGGGCAACCCGCCGACAACCGAGTTCCTCAGGAATATAAAGTTGTTCACCTTTATTGGTGATCACCTTAAACTGACTTGTAAGAGATATCTCATCATAACCGTCCATACTGTGTACGATACAGAATTTTTTCTTTTCCTCCTGATAGATATAGCCGTATAACCGTGACATACCCAGGCTATAAACCCCCAGCATCTGGAATTCGGGTTGCACGGGATTTACCAATGGGCCCAATACATTGAAGAAGGTACGTACTCCCAGGCTTTTCCTTACAGGGGCGACCGCTTTTAGAGCGGGACTGAACAGCGGAGCATGCAGATAAGCTATATGGCAATTATCGAGGCTTTCACGCAACTTTTCACTATCAGTAGTGAATTTCACACCTTGTTGTTCGATCACATTACTGGCGCCACTGATAGAAGTCGCACCGTAATTACCATGTTTCACTACGTTGTACCCTGCACCGGCAACCACAAAACAGGCGGCTGTAGAGATATTGAAAGTGTTCTTCCCATCCCCTCCCGTTCCGACGATGTCGAGTGCCCCGTAATCAGACAAATCTACTCCTACCCGCATATCGAGCAGTGCATCACGGAAACCCAGTATTTCATCCACCGAGATATTCCGCATCAGGAAAGAGGTGATAAGCGAAGCGATCTGCGTGTCGGGTACATCACCTTTTACAATTGAGAACAACACCTCTTTGGCCTCTTCGCGCGAGAGGTAGTGGTAATCGAATAGTTTATATAATATTTCTTTCATTTCTTTAGAATAAAGACTGTTTGAGATTTGGGATATCGGATTTGGGATTTGAGAATTCAACAATTCAACGGTCTAATATCGATTTATTTGTAATTTGTAATTTGTAATTTGTAATTTGTAATTTGTAATTTGTAATTTGTAATTTGTAATTTGTAATTTGTAATTTGTAATTTGTAATTTGTAATTTGTAATTTAAAAAAACATCTCAGCTTCCAATAAAATTCCTGATAATATGGATCCCTTCCGGGGTGAGTATCGATTCGGGATGGAACTGCACACCATGCAGATCAAGCTGCTTATGCTTCATCGCCATAATACTGCCCGCCTCATCCAATGCCGTGATCTCTAATTCTGAAGGAAAATTCTCTCCCGATACGATCCATGAGTGATAGCGTCCCACAAGAATCTCCTCCGGCAAGCCGTGAAAGAGATAATCACTTCCGGTGATCTTTGCCCTTGTCTGTACACCATGAAAGACAAATGGAATATTTTCCAATGTAGCACCGAAAACTACTCCGATAGCCTGATGGCCAAGACATACACCTAATATGCTCTTCGTTTCGGCATATTGTTCAATCAATGGCAGTAACAAACCCGCCTCTTCAGGGATACCTGGGCCGGGGGAAAGGATAATCTTGTCATACTGCACTACCGATGAAAGATCGATCTTGTCATTACGAACTACATCCACCTCGTTATATCCTAACGACTTTACTGCATGTAGCAGGTTGTAGGTAAACGAATCGTAGTTATCTATAATAAGTATCTTACTCATTGCAAAAAAGTTTAGGCATTATATAATGTGACTGCCATATCGATGGCTTTTTTCAGTGCTCCCAGCTTACTATTCACTTCGCGTAACTCATATTCATCACTACTTTGTGAAACAACACCCGCACCGGCCTGATACCATAACTCGTTGTTTCTGCTTACAAAAGTACGGATAGTGATAGCCTGGTTCAGATCACCATTCAGTCCGACAAAACCGATACATCCACCATAAGCGCCACGGTTGTGTGATTCAATTTCGGAGATAAGCTGCATGGCACGTATCTTGGGCGCTCCCGAGAGTGTTCCGGCCGGAAAAGTATCAAAAAAGGCTTTGACAGGATCAGCATCCTCGTTAAGTTGACCACTCACGCGTGATACTAAGTGTATTACATGCGAATAGAATTGTGGTTCCTTGAAAAAATCCACCTGCACATCGTAGGCATTCCTACTCAGATCGTTACGCGCCAGATCGACCAGCATCACATGTTCGGCATTTTCTTTCGGGTCATTCAACAGAAAATCCACCGATTTCATATCTTCCTGATAATTGCCGGTCCGCTTTGTAGTTCCCGCAATCGGATCGATACTGATACGTGATCCGTGTATCTTGCAATGTGTCTCGGGCGATGATCCGAAGATACGGAATCCGCCGAAATCAAAATAGAAAAGATAGGGCGAAGGATTGATGGAACGCAATGCCCGGTATACCTTGAAGTCGTCACCCGAAAAAGGTTGTATGAATCTCCTTGAAAGTACTATCTGGAAAATATCGCCGCGAAGGCAATGTTCTACTCCGCTGCGTACATACTGCTTGTATTCCTCGTCGGTAATAGTACTCCGCTCCGCACCTTCTGTAAAGAAGTTATAGGTGGCAAAATTGCGCTGATTGATCAGCGACTCCACCTTGAAGAGGTTGCTTATTTCCCCCTCTTCCAATAATTCTATCAGGGTAATTTCATCGGTAAAATGGTTGAATACCAACAGGTACTTATAGAGGATATAAAGCATATCAGGGGCATCATTCCTAGCCTCTTTACTTTCACGGACAGGGATATTCTCGGTATATTTCACGCAATTGAATGTAGTATAACCGAACAGTCCGCACTGCTCCTTGTTGTCGCCCGCCACCTCAAAGCGGTCAATAAAATTGCTTAGCGCATCAGAGATGGTAAAATCGTCTGACAGCGGCTTTTGCTCCTCTTTATCGTCCGGAGACAGGAATGTGCATATCCCTCTGTTCACCTCTACCCGTGCGATTGGCTTCAATGCGATATAGGATACGCTGTTCTCATTGGCGTGAAAATCGGAACTCTCCAGAAGCGCCGACTGGGGATAAGCATCTCTTACTTTGAGGTAAATACTGACCGGCGTATGCAGGTCACCCATTATCTTCTTACTATTGGTTTTGAATTTTAGTTTCATATGATTTATTTTTAAGACACAAGAGCCCAAGATGTGGGATGTGGGATGTGGGATGTGGGATGTGGGATGTCGGATGTGGGTTCGGTGATATGTAACCCTATTCACTTTTAGTTTTCCCTTTCTCCACTTCCCCACTTCTTGACTTCCGACTTCTTAGTTCTTATTAGTTCTTACTTCTAATTTCTTAGTTCCGTTTTTCAATATTTAAAATAAGTCTCCAGATCTTTTTCTCCTCTTCCCGAGAGTGTCAACACCACAATATCGGCGGGAGAGAATGTAACCTTTTCGAGTGCCGCCAACGCATGGGCTGATTCCAGCGCGGGAATAATCCCTTCGTTCCGGGTAAGATCAAAAGCAGCTCGGAGTGCTTCATCGTCGTTGATGGCCAACACCTGTGCACGTCCTGTCGATGCAAGATGGGCGTGTATAGGCCCGATACCGGGATAATCCAGTCCGGCAGAGATTGAATAAGGTTCAGTAATCTGTCCGTCTTCGGTCTGCATCAGTAGTGTCCTGCAACCATGAAGTATACCGGTACTTCCCAGATGAATGGTCGCTGCCGATTCGCCGCTGTTAACTCCCCTTCCCCCTGCTTCCGCCAGCACAATACGTACCCTCTCATCATTGAGATAATGATAGATAGTCCCTGCCGCGTTGCTTCCTCCTCCTACACAGGCAAAGAGATAATCGGGATAATCGCGCCCCTCTTCCCGGGCAAGTTGTTCTTTTATTTCGCGACTGATGACTGACTGTAACCGGGCTACCATATCGGGATAGGGATGCGGACCTATGGTAGAACCGATGATGTAATGTGTATCACCCGGATGGGTACACCAGTCGCGTATCGCCTCATTGGTCGCATCTTTAAGCGTCATATTGCCCGAAGTTACCGGTACGACTGTCGCCCCCAGCATCTCCATCTTTTTCACGTTCACCTGCTGGCGCTCCACATCGGTCTTGCCCATATAGACAGTACAGGGCATTTGCATCAGTGCGCAGACAGTCGCTGTAGCTACACCATGTTGTCCTGCTCCCGTCTCAGCAATAATACGTGTTTTGCCCATTTCACGGGCAATCAATATCTGCCCGACCGTATTGTTGATCTTGTGCGCGCCCGTATGGTTCAGGTCTTCACGTTTCAGGTATATCTTGCAGCCGAACCTTTCGGAAAGTTGCTTCGAGAGGTACAGTGGTGAAGGTCGTCCCACATAATCGCGGAGCAATTGTGCACAATCCTGTCGGAAGTGTTCGCTTTCCATAATGCGGAGATACGACTCTTTCAAATCACCCACGCACTTATGTAGGATCTCGGGAATATATGCCCCGCCAAACTCCCCGTAATACCCTCTCTCGTCTATTGCATAATTTTGCATATATCAAATTGTTTAATAATTTTCAAAACTATTATCCGGTTACTGATCGGATAAAGGGCTTGATTCCTTTCCTCTCATTTTATCAAGTAAACCGGCACATTACAAAAAAAGCCCGTCGCAGGATCGCGACAGGCTTTTTTTATATTTCTTGATTCACTATAAACGCATGATGCTCTTCCTTACGACTTTGAGAGTTGTAAGTAGCGCCACCAATATCCGTTTAGTAATGAATTGTTCATTTTCCTATGAATTTTGTTTGCAAAGAAAAGTGTTTTAAAAATACAATGCAACTGTTTTCCGCATTTTAACATAATCAATGAAAAAAATAAATTTGTCACACTATAACATTTAAACTAACTTTGTGAAATTAACACAATAAATGAAGGTTACTTATCTCTTTTCTGAAAGTAACGACTAGCGTCAAAGTACAAATGAAATCAACCAAAGTAGTTTACTTATCACTTTTTGTATGCTTTACTCTTCTAAGCTGCGAGAAAGAACCTATTGACGCTCAAATATAGTGCCGATGGCATGCTGTACTGGGGATTTTTTGTAGGAGACTCAACCTTTATAATGAACAGGGCACACTACTTTATTCACTATGACGGGCGGGAGACAGACTGGAATCCATACTCTCATATCGGTGCTTACGGTTATTGGCGTTACCATGAAGAAGCCCGGATGAATGAGTTCTTTCATAAGAATGCACGTCTCAGGAACTTACAGGATATGACGCTCCCGACTGACACCATCGCATGGTTAACAGAGTATTATCATTTTAAACTGGTTGAAACCAAATAGTTCCTACATTTCATTTTGTAATATTCCTGTCTTTCAGAATACAAATTCTACAAAATAGCATTCATACATAATATTATTTTAACACTGAACCTGCACAATGAAGCTGTATTAAAATAGAAAATAAGCCTCTGAGAATTGAATATTTAGAATTGCTCTTTGAAGGAATATAATTTTTTATCAATCCAACTCAAAGGTAAATTCATCATGAGGTTCAGTTCTCCAGGCATATTTTTGTGTAGTGGGAGAAATAGCGAACAAAGGCGAGAAAGTCTTTACCTTTACGGTTTTCCCGTCCGGCAAAAATTCGAGGATACGCAGCCAGCCGTCGCCACCGTTACCATGCCACCCTCCACCAAGGGCCTGGGCGTTGAACACCATCTGGCTTACCTTTTTTCCTCCGGCATTTTCATCTACCCTGAAAGCGATGTGGCCTTTCGGATCATCGGGAATTCCAATATGACCGGCAAAAACCATCCGGATATTCTTCGAAGGCTGTACCAATTTCTGCCATACGGCTTCCCCGTAGTTCGGATCGGGAATCTTATAATTCTCATGCACGATATGCTTGTTGTTACTATCCATATAGGAGTGCGTAAGCAGGATTACAGTATAATCCGCATACTGCTCTTTTTCAATTATACCCTTCGCCCATTCCAGTGCTTCGTCACGCGGTGCAAATTCCAGTACGAGTACCAGAAACTTCCTTCCATGCGGACTGACAAACTCGTAAGCTGCATTTGCCAGTGTAGGTCTCCCTTCAGCATTCATTCCCACCTCACGGAGCATCTGCTGATTCAACCGGTTCTTATTAGACGGAAAATATTTATCGAAATGAGTATAACGGTTTTCCGCATTCACAATACCATAATCGTGATTACCGATGGTCAGGATATAGGGTAGTTGTCCGTCTAAACGTCCGAAAGCCGAAGATACGGCCTCCCACTGGGATACACTTGTCTGGTTTGCAACCCTGCCATTGGGATTGAACAGGTCGTTCTGCTCCACCAGGTCGCCGGTACACAACACCATCTTGGTATTCAACGTTTCCGCATTATTGGAGACCCAGGCAAGCATCATATCCAAAATCGGCTGATTGTAATCGAATTTCATATAGGTCTGCACATCGGGAAGAAGAATGAGGCTCCACGAATCCTCATCACTCAGCAAAGGTTTGGCATAATTGTCCTGCTGTGCCGGAAGTGTAAAACATAAAACAGAGACAAATAAAAGGAGTAACAACGATTTTTTACGCATGATAATTCAATTCATTAATTGTATAACAAAAGGTAAATCAAAAAATAGATATACAAATATAACATAATTTCGTAAGATTGATTTTAAAGTTTGCTGAAAAGAAAGATTTCTTGTATTTTCGTTACAAATTCATACCTTTGATTTCGGATTTCGGATTTCTAACTTTTAAAATTCTAACTTCCTGCTTATGCGATTTACATCTTTCCAGAATCTCTTCTTATCAATCTTTTTGATTTTTTTGAGTACAACTGTGTCCGCACAGAAGAAACAGTTAGACCATTCGGCATACGACGACTGGAAAAGTCTTCGGGACATTACTATAAGCGATGATGGCGGTTTTATCAGCGCTATTGTCAACCCACAGGAAGGAGACAGTATTCTCTTCATCCGGAACTTGAAAAAGGATCAGAGCCTGAGACTGAAGGGAGTGAGCAAATTTACCCTGTCTCCCGACGGAAAATATACGGTAGGACTGATAAAGGCACCGTTTGCCGAAAGAAGGGAGGCACGGATCAAAAAGAAAAAAGAAGACGAAATGCCGGAAGACTCATTGGCTATCATACATAATAACACATTCCATATTGAAAAAATAGCCGCTGTAAAATCGTTCAAAACAGCGGAAAAGATGAGTTCACACATTACTTATACTATCCCCCAGAAAGCCGACACGACCGACAAAAAGAATAAATCGACCAAACCGAAAGAACTGTTGGTAATCCGGAATATATCTACCCAGCATGAAGATACTATTCCAAACGCAAAAGAACACCTGTTCAGCAAATTCGGCAACTCACTGGCAATTATCATTGAACCGGATAAAAAAGACTCGACCGATACACCCGGCGTCCTGTTTTATGATCTGAAGAAAAATATTTCAACACGTATCTCCAACGAAAAGGCAGAATATAAATCACTCGCCTTTGATGAAAACGGGGAACAACTCCTCTATCTGGCGACAAAAGACACCTCGAAAATCGATCAAAAAGTGTTCGATGTCCGCTATTTCCGGAATGGAAACGATTCTGCTGTTGTCCTTGCGGACAAAAACGCTTCAGGGCTTCCTGAAAAATGGATTTTCTCTGAATTCTCTGCTCCCGGATTCAGCAAGAATGGAGAACGGATTATCATAGGAGCGGCTCCCCGGCAAACTTCCAAAGATACTACCATAGTCGATTTCGAAACAGCAGCGCTAGATATCTGGCACTGGCAGGAACCACTGATCCAACCTCAACAGTTGGTGGAATTAAAAAACAAGCAACGTCAAACTTATACGGGAATAATCCTGCCCCATCAATCCAATCGGTTTATCCCCATCGCCAATGAAGAAATGCCTTTCTGTAATATTTCGGATGAGGGAAACGGCCGTTTTGCATTGCTCTGGTCTAATGAACCTTACCAACTCGAAAGCCAGTGGGATATCTCTTCCAAAAACGATACCTGGGTGTGGGACTCCCGCACGGGACAACTACAAACCGTGGCCACCCCCCTGCCGGGAAGGCCCATGATCTCGCCACAGGGAAATTTTGTCTACTGGTGGGATGCTGCCGAACGTCAGTGGTTCGTATATGATAACCGGGATAGATCTACCAGGAATATTACCGGGGATATTCCAGTCAACTTCTGGGATGAGAAGAATGACGTACCTTCCATGCCCGGTTCCTACGGAATTGCAGCATGGATGGAAAACGATGAGTATATCCTGGTCAACGACGCGTTCGACATCTGGAAAATAGACCCCAAAGGAGAGAAAAAACCGGAGAACTTCACCGGTCATGCAGGACGGAACGATTCCATCAGGTTGCGGTACGTCAATACCGACCCGGAAAAGCGGTTTATCAAACCCAACGACCTGCTTCTCCTCTCGGCATTCGATCACATAACCAAACAATCGGGTTATTATACCCTCGCACAAAAAGGGCGCAATCCACTAAAAAAAAGAACAATGGATGCATTTTCGTTTTCATCCGTCACGAAAGCGAAAGACAAAGAGGTGTATGCGTTCCAGAAGAGTAATTTCCATACTTCGCCCGACCTGTACGTCACTCATAATCTCTGGCAATCGGCCGAAAAGCTGACCGATATTAATCCGCAAATGCGGGATTATAACTTTGGAACAGCCGAGCTCTTCTCCTGGACTTCATTTACAGGCAAACCTCATCAAGGGATCGTATACAAACCGGAAGACTTCGATCCTGAAAAGAAATATCCGGTAATGATCTATTTTTATGAACAGCATTCCGATAACCTTTACAGCTACTTTGCCCCGGCGCCCAGTCGATCCACGATTAATATTCCTTTTTTCGTAAGTCGCGGATACGTTGTTTTCACACCCGATATCCACTACACGACAGGTCAGCCGGGAATGGATGCATACAATTCGGTAGTTGCCGGTGCTGAGGCGCTGGCCGAAAACAGTTGGGTGGATAAAGAGAATATGGCCATACAAGGACAAAGCTGGGGTGGGTACCAGGTCGCTTATTTAGTGACAAGAACCGATATGTTCAAAGCAGCCGGAGCAGGTGCCCCGGTATCGAATATGACCAGTGCCTACGGTGGGATCCGCTGGGAATCAGGACGCAGCCGCCAGTTCCAGTATGAGCAAACCCAATCACGTATCGGAGTGCCTATGAGCGATTCACTCCAGCTCTATATCGAGAACTCACCTGTTTTTTATGCTGAAAAGGTCAACACCCCCTTACTGATCATGCATAACGACAAAGACGGAGCAGTCCCCTGGTATCAGGGTATCGAATACTTCATGGCATTGCGCCGCCTGGGAAAACCCGCCTGGATGCTGCAATACAATAACGAAGCGCACAATCTGAAGGAACGTCGTAATGCGAAAGATCTCTCTATCCGTCTGCAACAGTTCTTCGACCATTATCTGAAAGGTGATCCGGCGCCCGTTTGGATGACAAAAGGTGTTCCCGCTACGGAAAAAGGGAAGTCATGGGGATATGAGATTGATTTGGCGATGTGATGAAGTCAATACGGATAATAGACCATTGACAATAAAAGAACCCGATAACTGCTGAACAAGATGTTTGATGAAGTGAAAGAACTCAGTGCGTTGAGTAACGGTTCGGATAAAGCTTTCGAGACTATTTACAGACAATATTCCGGAAAGCTTTATAACTTCATTATGACAATTTCGCGCGGTGACCGTTATATGGCGGAAGAAGTCGTGCAATCAACATTCATCAAGTTATGGGAAGTACGGGAACAAATCGATCCGAGAAAATCAATTCTTTCCTATCTTTCGGCCATCGCCAAAAATAATCTGCTGAATAAATACCAACGACAAACGGTTGAATTCCTGTATCAGCAATTTCTATTGAAAGAACAGCCCGTATGCGATACGGTGACTGAAAAAGAGATCGACCGGAAATGGCTTGAAAATTATGTGGATGAATTGATTGAACAACTTCCTCCATCGCGCAAAAAGATTTTCATTTTGAGCAGGAAGGAAGAGTTATCGACTAAGGAGATAGCTAAAATAATGCAAATTTCAATCAGTACAGTGGAAACACAACTTTCACTGGCGACAAAATTTATACGAAAACAGTTCGAAAAGAATTATGACAAACTGTTGCTCCTATACCTGTTCTCGTTAATTTAGCATAATTAATGGGAGGGGATTAGGGAAAAGACAACCATAAACTGTATTCATAATACACAGAGTAGAAAACAATGGGGGATAATCAATACATACGCCTTTTTGAAAAATACCTGCGGAACGAAGCTTCGGAGCCGGAGCAGCAATTGCTGGCAGGGATACTCCGTAACGACAGGCAGATCCAATCTGTTTTGGACAATGAATTGGAAAATGCCGATCCCGGGATGGATGAAGAAACGTCAAACCGCCTGTATGGACATATCCGCACAGCTATTTCTCCCGAAAAGAAACAACTTTTCACCCATCCGGCATGGAAAAGAACACTACGGAGGGTGGCTGTTTTTCTCCTGCCTGTTATTTCGGCATTTTCGGTATATTTCCTGATGACCAATAACATAGAGAAGAACGCAGCCCTTATAACCATTACTGCCGACAACGGCGAAAAGGCAGAAATAACCCTCGCCGACGGGAGCCGGGTATGGATCAATTCCGGATCTTCACTCACTTATAGTGAAACATTCAATCGCAAAGGGCGCAATGTGTATCTCACGGGCGAAGCCTATTTCGAAGTGGCAAAGGATACCAGACATCCATTTACCGTAAAAACAAAAGAGATGGATATCCAGGCATTGGGAACCTCTTTCAACGTGAACGCCTATGATGATGAACAGTTCTCCTCATCTGTATTATTAAAAGGAAAGGTAAAAGTAACGGCCTATGGGCAAGAGTGCATCCTTGAGGAAAACGAACGTGCGATATACGATAAAACAAATCGCACGCTGTCAACCGACATAGTCTATGCTTCCGATTTCATAGAATGGAAAAACGGCAATCTCTACTTCAGGAACCGTTCATTTGAGGAAATTGCCAATACCCTGTCACGTGTATTTAATGTTGATATCTGCTTCGTATCCGATGAACTGCGTACTATTCGATTTTCCGGAACATTGGGAAGCAGCAGTATCCGCAATACCTTGGATATCCTTTCATTAACCTCCCCCATGCGTTACGAAATGAATGGCACAACCATTGAGCTATACTACAGGGACTGATCTTGCTCCGTCTTTCGGTTCTTCCAAACCCGACCATACAACACCCTGGATGGTTAAATAAATACAATAAATCTTAATCGATTAGTGGAATTTTTTTATTCTCCTGTATAATATAACGGAGAGAATAAAGAAATTTCATCTATTCCAGCTATTTTAAACAACATTTCATTTAAATTAATTATCTATGAGGAAAAATTTATTCCGGGAAAAACGCCTGTCAGCGAGACCTATGCTGTTTTTGCTTTTATGGTTCATGGCAAGTCAGATCTTTTCGCAAATCACTGTAAATGTGCAGAACCAACCGTTAGTAGAAGCATTGAAAGCGATTGAACGCGCAAGCAATTACAGGTTCTTCTACAATGAATCGCTTCCGGGATTGGAAAAAAACACCACTATCCGGTTGACAAACTCTGATATCGATAATGCTATGCGGCAAATACTCGCCGGCACGGATATCGATTACAGAAAAAACGAGAACAACATCATCGCGTTAGTTGAGAAAATAACTCCCGCGCAACAACCTGCTGCATCAGATCAAAGCAGGCAAACCACTGTAAGAGGCCGCATCGTTGATACCCAGGGAGAACCCATTATCGGCGCCACAGTAGTGGATAAGGGAAATCCTGCGGTAGGAACAGTAACCGACTTCGATGGGAACTTTACACAAAATGTCCCTGCCGGAACTATCCTGCTGGTTTCTTATCTGGGTTATCAGGAGGTGGAAATGCCGACGGCCGGAAGAACATCCGTCGATATCATACTGCAGGAAGATACCCGGCAACTGGATGAATTGGTGGTAGTAGGCTACAGCGTACAACGCCGCGAAAGCTTAACAGGTTCTTTACAAACAGTCTCCAGTGAGAAGTTAAAGAATATTACCTCCCCATCGACAGAGAATATGCTCAACTCGAAAGCACCGGGCGTGTACGTAGCTCCGGGATCAGGACAGCCCGGTTCGGTGGGAACCATTATTATCCGCGGTAAATCTACCGTGAATGAAAGTACTAACCCACTCTGGGTGATCGACGGCGTGATCGTGGGAAGCAGTTCCGGATCATTGAATCCGGCCGATATTGAATCCATCACCATCCTAAAAGACGCCGCTTCCACAGCCATTTACGGTTCGCAGGGAGCCAACGGAGTGATCGTTGTAACGACCAAAAATCCGAAAGTGGACAGACTAAAAATCGACCTTACCGCCAAAGCGGGCGTAAGTAACCTGGTAAGAGGGAATTTTAAGGTGATGAATGGAGCGGAATTGTACGATTACTATGCTTCTATGGCCGATCAGGAAAAAATTGTGTTTCCCCGCTGGAATGCCGACCTGAGGAACAGCGATTTCAGCTGGTGGGACCTGGCTTCACAAACCGGATTTGTACAGGAATACAACCTGTCACTTTCAGGCGGGTCTGAAAAAATGCGCTCGTTGGTATCCGTGGGTGTTTATGATGAAACCGGTGCCGTGAAAGGATATGACTACACACGCTACAATATATTGTACAAAACCGACTACCGCCCGTTAGACTGGCTTACCATTAAACCATTCCTATCGGGATCGCGCCGCGATATCGACGACCGCCAGTACTCGGTTTCCGCGATGTATTCCAATCTGCCGTGGGACAGCCCCTATGACAAAGACGGGAACATCGTGGGACACAAGTCGTCCCTATGGGTAAACAGCAACAGTACAAACTATCTATACGACTTGCAGTGGAATTTCTCCAAATCCACCAATTACGAATTCATGGGTAACTTCGATTTCGATATCAAACTTACCGACTGGCTCACGTTCTCATCCGTAAACAATGTCAGGGTTCAATTGTATAACTCAAAAGCTTATTACGATCCCCGCTCATCGGCTGCATTAGGGGTGAACGGACGTATCGAAGAATACTATTCGCAAATGATGCGCCGCTATACCAATCAACTGTTGCGATTCAACAAATATTTTGGTAAGCATTCGGTAAATGCTTTACTCGCGTATGAATTCAACGATTACAGCGGAAAAACGACTACAGCCACGGGGATCGGGTTTGTGCCCGGATTCGAAATCCTGGATGTAACTGCCAAACCCGAAGCGACAAAAGGTGGTATATCGGAATGGGCGGTGCAATCAGTATTCTCCAATATCAATTACGCATACGACAACAAATATTTAGTTCAATTTTCACTGCGCCGCGACGGTGCATCCAACTTCGGTGATAATGCCAAGTATGGAAACTTCTTCTCCATAAGCGGTGGTTGGAACGTTCATCGTGAAGACTTCTTCAATACCGATGTCGTGAATGAATTAAAACTGAGAGCCGCGTACGGATCCGTCGGAAACCGACCGACAGCCCTCTATCCTCAATACGATTTATATGCCGTCTCGACCAGTGCAAGCTATAACGAAAACTCAGGCGCATTGATCTCACAAATCGGGAACAAGAACCTTACCTGGGAAAAATCCTATACTACCGGTGTAGGGCTCGACATAGCTATGTTGGATCGAGTACGGCTGACGCTGGACTATTACGATAAAAATACCAGCGATCTGCTCTATCAGGTTGCCGTACCGTGCGTAGTAGGTATAACCAGTACATGGCGAAACGTGGGTGCGGTACGCAACAAAGGTTTTGAAGCCGTGGCAAGTGTTGACATTATCAAAAACAGGGATCTGCTCTGGACAATAGATGCCAATATAGGTCTGAACCGCAACAAGGTGACCGAATTGTATGGCGAGCGCGATCCCAACACCGGTGAAGTAGCACCCATTATCGGCGGCCGTACCGGCGTGAATATTGCCGGCTCAGCCCAAACCATTCTGCGTGAAGGCATTGATTCCGATACATGGTATCTGCAAGAATGGGCGGGCGTAAATCCTGAAAATGGTGCTCCGCAATGGTACAAGACAGTAACCGATGCCAACGGCAATAAAACAAGGGAAATAACAGGAAACTACGCCGAAGCGGACCAGGTTGAAATGGGAGCCTATACCCCGAAATTTTTCGGCGGACTCTCCACAAGCTTCTATTGGAAAAACTTCGATGCCAACGCCGTCTTCGGTTACTCCGTGGGAGGAAAGATATACAATTACACACGTTTGGAATACGACTCTGACGGTGTGTATACCGACCGTAACCAGATGCGTCTGATGCCGGGATGGAGCCGCTGGCAAAAGCCCGGCGATATCGCCACGCATCCCCTGGCAGCCTATGAGAATAAATCCCAGGCCAATAGTGTATCATCCCGCTATCTCGAGGATGGTTCCTATTTCAAAATGCGTACTCTCTCTTTGGGTTATAATTTTGAATTGCCTCAATACAATCTGTCCAATGTAAGGCTTTTTGTTACAGGTGAAAACCTTTTCACAATCACCGACTATTCGGGTGTTGATCCTGAACTTCCATCGTATGACGGCAAGGTTGTGGGTGTAACTACTACCGTATATCCCACAACACGTAAATTTTTATTTGGTATCAACGTAACATTTTAAAAGAGACTAATCATATGAAGAAAATAGTTATATATATTTTACTTATTGCAGGAATAGCTTTTAGCGCTTGCGATATAGAGAGATTACCCTACGGCTCTATGCCCGATGAAAGAATAAAGCAGGATCCCGACGGTTCGCTTGAAACCCTGCTTAATGGCACTTACGCACAGTTGAAAGTCTGGTCGGACGTGATGCACCGTTGCGGCGAATATGCCGGTGACAATATCATGATCCGCGGTTCGTCTACCGACGCGTTTTATGAATTTATTTCTTATTCACGCACCCCTAACAATTACCGTCTCCAGTCATTCTGGGACAACAGCTACAAAGCCATTGCCCAGTCTTCCAATATTATCTCGATGATAGAGGAAGGCCAAAGTCCCGAAGTGGACAATCAGCTGGGTGAATGTTACTTTTTGCGTGGCATGATCTATTTTTATCTCTGTCGCGCATATGGAAGGCCTTACGCCCAGAATCCCGATAAAAATTTAGGTGTTCCTGTCGTAAATGGTACGCCCGACAACATTTTCGGTGAATATCCCGATCGTTCTTCGGTAGAGGACACCTACAAACAGGCCGTCGCTGACCTGGAGAAAGCAACAACCTTACTGACGATCGACAAAGGGCCCGCCTACGCGTCAATAACAGCGGCGCAAGCATTATTATCCCGTATCTACCTCTATATGAGCGGAACGTATGAAACTCCGAACACCCAATACGCTCAGCTGGCTATAAAATACGCCGATGACGTGATCAATTCCGGTACATACTCCTTGCTGCCCCGTGCCGATTTTATGAAATACAATACCTTTACCCCCGAGAACAACAAAGAGACCATTTTCGCCATCAAGCGTGTCGCTACGGAATTTTCGGGTTATGACCATTATTACGGTATCGGGGGAATGTATTCCAATATCGGCGGTATGGGCTGGGGAGAAATGTATGCCAGTGGCAAGTATCTGAGCCTTCTCGATGAAACAGGACGCAACGACTGGGCAAACAACAAGTTAGTGGATGCCCGCGCAGCATTTATCGAGCCGCAGTATGAAGCGGGAAACACAATGGTGTTCCGTTTTATAAAGGAGGCGTATAATGCCGATCAAGTACAGACCGGTTATAACTATGCACAAGCTCCGATTACCATTTCAGGGGAAACCATCACCTGTACAGAGGATGACAATACATATACATTGACAGCCATAGACGCCGATCAGGGGATATATTCCATCAATCATAAGGATGGGAATACATATACGGGTGTTATCGATAAATTAATGAAACTGAACCGCGCATATCCGATGTTCTATATCGTGAAATGCTCACGTGAAGGAGAAGATTCACAACTCCATTCTCCTGTGATCACCCGGTTGGCAGAAATGTATCTGAACAAAGCCGAGGCCGCAGCCAAAACCGGAGATTACGCTACCGCACTCACGGCATTGAATATTGTACGGGAACGGTCATTGCCCGGTAAAGGTTATACGGCACTTACCGCCGCCAACGCGAACGAATTGATCGATAAGGAACGTCAACTGGAACTGGCCTTCCAGGCTGAACGCAGCTATGATGTATTCCGTAACGGTAAACCGCTCGCACGCCGTTACCCGGGTCCGCACAATGCAATGCAGGAAGTAGCGGCTACCGATTACCGTGTAGTGTACTATATCCCCCAAAACGCGATCAACGCGTACAGAGGGTTCGGTAGCACACTGACACAGAATCCGACAAATTAAAAAACTAAATAAGCAGAAGGTATGCTTTGGCTACCTTCTGCTCTATTACATACCCATCTTATGCAAAAACAACTGACAACATTCGCCATATTACTGGCAACTATTATCCTGTTCAGCTGCACCAACGGCACGCAGGGGAGAAAAGGAGAAGGAGAGAAATGCCAACCCATCCGCACGGAAGTGCCCGGACGCCCGGCGGGACAAAAGGATGTGCTTGGCCTGGTAACCGAAAAGATCGACACGGTGCGTGTCGGCTTTATCGGCCTGGGCATGCGCGGCCCGGGCGCCGTGCAGCGCTTTACCCATATACCGGGGACAAAAATTGTAGCCTTGTGCGACCTGCATGGGGAGAGGGTGGAAAAAGCACAAGGTATCCTCGAGAGGGCCGGCTTGCCCCGTGCCGCCTCCTACAGCGGCAGCGAAGAGGCCTGGAAGGAACTCTGCCGGCGTGACGACATCGACCTGGTCTACATCGCCACCGACTGGAAAAAACATGCCCCGATGATGGTCTATGCCATGGAGCAGGGCAAGCATGTAGCCTGCGAAGTACCCGCCGCCATGACCCTTGACGAGATATGGGACGTGGTGAACACCGCCGAACGGACACAGTTGCACTGCATGCAACTGGAGAACTGCGTGTATGACTTCTTTGAGCTGACCACGCTGAACATGGCCCAACATGGCCTTTTCGGCGAGATATTGCATGCCGAGGGAGCCTATATCCACGACCTGGGCGATTTCTGGGGTGCCTATGAAGGGGACTGGCGTTTGCAGTACAACAAGGAGTTCCGGGGTGACGTGTATGCCACCCATGGTATGGGGCCGGCCGCACAGGCGCTGGACATCCACCGTGGGGACAAGATGAACACCCTGGTGGCGATGGACACCAAACCGGTAAATATACCCGAATACCTGGTCGAGAAGAGGGGTGTGGACCGCGACAGCGCCTACCGGTTTGCCAACGGCCAGCACACGATGACGATGATCCGCACTGAAAAGGGCAAGACGATCCATATCCAGCATGATGTGGCATCTCCGCGTCCTTACAGCCGGATGTACCAGGTGAGCGGCACGAAGGGTTTCGCCAACAAGTACCCGAATGCGGGTTATGCCCTTGAGGGCGATATGTTGGCAGGGGATGGCGTACCCAACCATGAGAACCTGAGCGCCCACAACTATGTGCCGCAAGATGTGCGTGATGCCTTGATGGATAAATACAAGCACCGCATCCACCGCGAATTGGAGGAAAAGGCCAAGGAAGTGGGCGGCCATGGCGGCATGGACTTTATCATGGATTACCGCTTGATTTACTGTCTGCGGAACGGATTACCGTTGGACATGGATGTGTATGACCTGGCGGAGTGGTGCAGCCTGGCTGAGTTGAGCCGTATCTCGATAGAGAACAACAGCGCGCCAGTGGAAGTGCCCGACTTTACCCGGGGCAACTGGGACAAGACCCAGGGATTCAGACA
>Ga0129314_1000021_pt1 | contig 214727 bp, 197 predicted proteins | sample O1111metagenome_FD_94431 | JGI IMG/M metagenome (GOLD analysis project Ga0129314, IMG submission 94431) | Orangutan individual fecal microbial communities from fecal samples from Wisconsin, USA - O1111 metagenome | ecosystem: Host-associated > Mammals > Digestive system > Large intestine >...
GTAAAAAGTCCGTGCCTTTCTGTTTACTCCGGAGATATTTCAGTCTGAAAGTTTGGACAAAATCAGCGAAAACCCGGTGTTTTCAAGGCTTCTGAACTTTTGTCCTATTATAACTCAATCGTCAATTCTCCTTACAATACCTGTAGCTTTCATGATACAAATATCTCCTTTTCTATTTCTGCGAACTTGCTGCGTTGTTATTGTTTGCAGGATTCGGGAAATTATACAAATTGTCTCCAGCCCAATTTCCAGAACGTTTGCTCATATCGGTATTGTCAATCTCATGAGACTAAATCCTATCAAATAAAAATGCCCCCTTTAAATTGCCGGCGGCACTTCCGAGTAAAGGTGACAAAAGAATATTCAAAAGTATGAATCCCCCGCGTGTGCAGGAAGAAGATTATTGTTTTGAGGAAGATGATTCGTTTCTTCCTCTTTATTTTGAAGTATATGAATCCCATAAAAAACACAATCTTCTCACCGAAAGCAGAGTCGCCATCTTCCTTCGATAAACGAAGGAAAGCACCCAATCGAACGGTTGGGTGATTTCGATTAGTTTATATTCTATTCTGTGCTACTATCCTGATGGCCCACAAGCATCATGCAAAACAGATTGATTCAGGCCACGGCTCATTCGGCATAGTTTGCCATCATATCTTTAATTGTTAGTATGTACTAACAATATAATAATAAATACGCCGTATTTTATCGCAATAGACCTCAGGACGGAGAAACGAGCAACCGTTTCTCCGTCCTGAGGTTGTTTGTTTTAATTTAGATTAGCGTCCTCCCCATCCAGCAGGTCCGTCATATTTTTCAGGCTGATGCCTAGGGTGGAGCCATTGTGCAGTAATGCCGAGGTGGTGGGTGGCAGTACCCCCGCCACGCCCAATGCAATCAACGACAGATTAAACCCCACAATAAAGCGATAACTGTCATGGATGCGGTTCATTAGCGCTTTGCTGAGCTTCCGCAGGGTCACAAGCTCAAAGAGATTTTCAGAAGCGATGGTGATGTCGGCAATTTCCCGGGCAATGGCGGCACCGCTGGAGATGGCGATACCGGCATCTGCCTCCGACAGAGCGGGAGAATCGTTGACGCCGTCGCCCACCATAATGACAATGTGGCCTTTTTCCTTTGCGTCACGGACAAAGGCGGCCTTGTCCTCCGGCAGTACTTCAGCATACACAGCGTCCACGCCGACCTCGGCAGCAACCGTTTCCGCCGTTCGGCGGTTATCTCCGGTCATCATCACCACATTGGTAAAGCCACTTTCGTGCAGTGCCCTTACCGCATCCCGTGCCTCCAGACGCAGGGGATCGTAGATACAGATGACCGCCGCCAGTTCCCCATCCATGCAGAGATACAGGTGGGAATACGCGGCGGGCAGAGCGTCAAATTTCGACTGTTCACCCGCCGGGATATGGCAACCCTCGTCCTCAAAAACAAAGTGGGCACTACCAATGATGACCTTCTTTCCCTCCACCATGCTGGAAATACCGTGTGCCACCACATACTGTACTTGCGAATGGTACTCCTCATGGTCAAGATTGCGCCGTTTCGCCTCCTCCACCACAGCGTTTGCCATGGAATGGGGGTAATGCTCTTCCAAGCAAGCGGCGAGGCGGAGCATTTCGGCTTCATCATGTCCGCCGAAAGGGACTACCTCCGCAACGGTAGGTGTCGCATAGGTCAGAGTACCGGTCTTATCGAACACAATGGTGTCCGCCTTGGCAACCGCCTCCAAAAAGCGTCCACCCTTGACAGAAATCTGATAGCCGCTACTCTCCCGCATAGCGGACAGAACCGCGATGGGGATAGCCAGTTTCAGCGCACAGGAGAAGTCTACCATCAGTACTGCCAGCATTTTCGTTACGTTCCGGGTCACAAGATAGGTCAGTGCCGTGCCGCCCAGCGTATAAGGAACCAACCTGTCCGCCATTCGGGATGCCTTGTCTTCGGCGGTGGATTTCAGCTTTTCTGACTCCTCGATCATGTGGACCACCCGGTCATAGCGTCCACTGCCGGATTCTTTCTCTACGGAGATGATGCACTCACCCTCCTCAACCACGGTTCCTGCATAGACAGGGCTTCCTGGTCCCTTTATCACCGGCATGGATTCTCCGGTGAGGGAGGACTGGTTCACCATACCCTCCCCTGCCACCACCATGCCATCCAAGGGGATTATACCTCCGGTACGGATGACGACGCGGTCACCGAGATGGACGGCGCGAATATCCGTCAGCACCTCGGTGCCATTTGCTTGCAGCCAAACCTGATCTACCCTTAAACTCATGGCGGAAGCCAAATCCGCCACCGATTTTTTGTGGGTCCATTCCTCCAGAATTTCACCCACACGCAACATAAACATGACAGAAGCGGCGGTGGAGAAGTCTCCCCTCACCATAGATACCGTAACAGCGGTGGCATCCAGCACGGCAACGGACAGTCTTCTGTGCCACAGTGCCGAAAGCCCACCCTTGATATACCTGATAGAGCGGAGCACCGCCAGTGCTGTAGTAATCGGTACTGGCAAAAACAGCTTCGAGATACATCGGCGTATAACAGTAGCAGCCAGCTTATCCTCAAACTCCCGGTTTAGTGCGCGGGAGGTATGCTCCGGTACCAGCTCCATACCTTCTGCCTTGGCAAAGGAGAAGGCCGCCAGCACACGGATGATGTTTTCCCGCTCTGCATCATACATCACAACTGCATCCTGCGTTCGGTCATAGACCTTGACCGACTTCACTCCATCCACAGCCAGCAGATAATATTCCAACACATCCGCCTGTTTCAGTGTCATCCGCCCACAGCAAAGATGCACCCGCAGCCGACCTGGTAAATCATGTAAAATCGTGCATTTCATCGGTTACTCCGCCTTGCTTTCCTCCACCTCTTCGGAAGCATCCTCCACGACAGAGGAAGCTTCCGCCTCGGCACGTTGATCATTGATCACCTTGGCTTCCGCGTAGATGTCGTCGGCACTTTCCCGCATAGCTGTAACCGTAGTCATCACATCGTCTTTCACCCGCAGGGCGGCGGCGGTAATCTGTGCATAGGCTTTTTTGGCATCCTTGCTGCCCAAGGCCTTGATTCCAGCTGTGCCAAACAGTACACCAGCAGCAAATAAACTAATTCTCTTCATGTCCATAAAATTCCCTCCTGATATAGGATATATTAGATAAATCCCAAGGCCAACTCTTTTGGCCAACGGATTAATCCCTAAATTATTTTCCACCGCGGTGGATAATCAGCGCGTTCATTTCATCCACTGCGTTCATGTTGTGGTCGGAGGCACACCGCTTTCCCACTCGGGATAGAGCAGGTAATCTTGCCGTCATAAAAATGTTTTCTCCTATCAACCGATACGCGCTTGGAAAAATCCTCCTTCGCCTCCTTGAAGGTTGGCAGCTTGCTGTAGCAATGCGCCATCTTCGGACAGGCGGACACCACAAACGCTCATGCTTTATTCCCTCATTTTCGTGCCGTGACACAGAGCCAGCTTTTCTTTTTATGGATCAGAATATCATGAAATCCCACCTGCTCCAGAAACGCCTTTAGCTCTGTGTCCTGATAGATGGTCATGCCGTCGATAATTTTCGTCCATTTCTCGTCCTGATCCGTGTCGCCGCAACTCTCGTTGCAGATAAGAAAAATCCCATCGGGCTTCAATACCCGCCAAACCTCGCGAAAGCACTGCGGCAGATCGGGCCAGAAATAGACGGTTTCAAAGGCTGTGACCGCATCAAACCGGTCATCTGCGAAAATCATATCCGCTACGCTGCCTTGCATGACAGCGCATCGACCCTCTGCGATGGCTGCTTGATTGACCTTTTTTGATTTCTCCACGCTGACAGGCGAGTAGTCGATGCCTTTGATAATACCCTGCGGGCATTTTTTTAGAAGCCTTTTTATGTTCGCCCCGCCGCCACATCCACAGTCCAGCACCTTAGCATTCTGCGAAACATTCAAAAAGTGAAGCCCCCACCGCGCAACGGGACTGTGGCCCAGATTCATCATGACAAGCATAAGCTTGCCGCCAAGGCCTGTGGGCTTTCGAGTGTTTTGAAAGAACGACATATATCACACCTCCGATTTCACACATTCGGCATAGGTCAGCGGAAAGGATGCCTTCAGTACGATGGTTTTTCGTATCGTCCAACCGTTCTGTTGCAGAAAGTTCCGATATTCCTCGCTCGTCCACCTGCTGTGAAGTGGAAAACCTGCGAGCTTCATAAAAAATGCCCTAACCTTGCCGGAAAAAGAATTTTCCGCATGGGTGAAGGTCGGTGCGATGAGTACGCCGTCATCCTTCAGTACCCGTTTAATTTCTGCCAGCGCCCTTTCCGGCTCCTGCACAATGTGCAGCGCGTTGGCCACGATCACCACATCAAAGGATTGGTCCGCATAGGTCAAGCAGAACATATCCTGTACTGAAAAATGCAGCTTCGCAGAGTGATTGTCCCGCTTGGCCTCTGCAATCATTTCCGGAGAAGCATCCGTTGCCTCAATGTGCTCTGCCGCATTTACGATGTGCTTTGCAATCAATCCTGTTCCTGTGGCAAGCTCCAACACTGTCTTGTGCCGCACGACCGGTCGGATTTGCTCATACATTTTCTCATACGCCATACGGTCTTTTTGCATAAAGCGGTCATAAAGGCCGGCATTCCTGTCCCAGAAATTTTTGTGGTTCTGCATCGCTATCACTTCTTTCTATCAGCTTATGCTAACTATTGCCTGCACAGCCACAGATGAGATTGGGTTAACCCACTTATGCGACCGTTTATCGGGTAACATGAACCATTCATAATATAATTCATTAGTTAGGCTAAGCTAACTAATGCTTTTGAGTAAAGCCGCATTTCTGCGGCTTCTCTTTTCTCTTATAGAATAGCAGGATAACAGCCAAAAGTCAAGAAAAAAACAAAGTATGGCTACGGTTGCACTTGGTTCATTGTGTTTCGCATCTATTGCAAAGCATGAAGCTGGCAACTCTTCCGCGCCATAATATTCACTATGGAAGAAATACGGTCGTGACTTTTTTATTCCCGGCTAAAATTGACTGTGTTTCTGATATTTTGTGGCTACGAGCTTTTGGCACCAGCAAGATCCAGCGTCACATTTCATTACAAGATAACCCAGAGAAGCTTCCTGCAAGTGTGTCGGATATTGCCGCACTATTATTTTGACTCGTTTTCTTTCTCGTTTTTGTCTTCCTTTTTATCAGACTTGAGGAAAGTGGCTGGAACTTTTTTTATGGTGTTTTGCATAGCGCTTAACACCTCGGTTTTTATTTCCTTCGTATGTTCTTTGCGCTCTGCTTTCTTTCTCTGTTTCTCAAACGACAATTCTTCTTTCTGTTTTTCGACAGCTTCAAACATTCGTCTACTTTCGTCAATCGTTTCTTGTGTTATATACTTTACCAAAACAGTAGTTCCGCGCTCAACTTTTTGTTTTGCTTTCGGGTGAGACTTGATCACTTGAAAGTCGAAACAATGTCGATATTGAATCGCAGCATCAGTTAGAGGCATTTTTATCAGCGTTGCTTTTAATCCATAGTTTTCCAGTATTTCAACCGCTTGCTCAACAGACAATGGGTATTCTTTAGAATACAGTTCCGGTATTGCAACCATATTTTTTCGTTCTTCAACCGCCTTGTCTGCATAGTCGCAAACGGCTTCAAGTGCAGGCTTAACGAAAGGTATGATAGAAGCAGCCATCGCGATGCCCGCCGCAATACCACTTGACTTATTGCTTGACTTATTTTCACTCATATCGTTGGTTCATCCTTTCCGAGAGCATGATAAGCGTTACCCCTCATTGTCGACATACAATCACAATCAAGTCACAAAAGAGCAATCCCCCAATAGCTTGATTTTTCTGATTTATATGACTCTTATAGCATAGCACAGTTGAAACAAAAAAGAAAGAGCCTTCAAGGTATGATCTACAATCGTTCACAGTCTTGTCCACTTATTCATGAGGAAATCCCTCTGCTTTTTTCTATTTTGCTCCTGTATGGAAGCGACCGCCGCTTCCGGCAGCTCATTTAGGATTTCCTCCACACTTCCGCGGACCAGTTCCTTACTTTGGCCCTTGCTCATTTCTTAGACCTAGTTTGCTGTCTCCTTTTGAATGTTTGCGTGGCAGATGAAGAGTACTTTTATCATACTCTCTATAATCCTCCATAAGTCTCAAAAACGTTGATTTTACAAGGGTTTTCGGACTTTCGGTTTTTCTTCAATTTTTCATAAGTCTCTGTAAATCTCTGTTACTACACCATCAAGTGGTGTAGTAAATGGTGTAGTAATTTTAGGATATTACCACCATATTTACTGTTCATACAACAGACAAATCTTCACTCTTATCTGCTTCGTGACCATTACGGAACTGGGAAATCTGTGCCATCTGCTCCGCAGCATGTGCATAACTTGCATGAGTATAGACATTGAGCGTCACACCTGCATCTGAATGTCCCATCAGATATTGAAGATTTTTGATGTCCATGCCGCTATTTGCATAGTTCGTACAGAAGGTATGACGGAACACATGCGGCGTAATATGCGGCAGAGGCTTGTCTGGATGAAACTTTTTATATTTCTTCATTGCCCAGCGCATCTCGTTTTCAATGTGAAGCGCCACCTTGGGATTCCCGTTCTTATCCAGCATAATAAAACCGGTGCGTCCATCAACCATAGGTTCACTCTTAACCTTTGGGCGATTCGCTAAGATTCTTTTCAAAGAGTCATAAATGCTCTCTGTCATGGGCAGGAAGCGGCAGCCGCAGGCAGTCTTGGTATCTTCCACATAGTATGTGCCGCCGCGTTCACGCACCAACTGGTGATCCACATGTATCCTGCGGTTTTCAAAATCCAAATCCTTCCGTGTAAGACCACAGAACTCGCTGACTCTCATTCCAGTTTCCAGAAGAACCACAAACTCGTCATAATACTTGGAATACGTACTGTCATTTTTGATAAAGTCCATCCAAACATTCAGCTGATCTTCCGTCAGTGCGACTCTCGATACAGAATCATTTACCACAGCATCTGTCAGCTTAAATACAAACGGATTCTTTCTGACAGCGTCCTCATCATATGCCATCTGAAACGCCGGTTTAATGACACCTCGCACACTGGTAATCGTGCTGTACCCTCTGCCATCCTTTTGAAGTTTTGCAAACCACTGTTTGGCATCCGATACCTTGATGGTACTGATTTTTCGATAGCCGAAATCCTCTTTTTTGACCAGATTCAGAACAAATTGATAGCCAACCTGTGTGTTGTACCGCACACCTTTTTTCAAACTGATGTACTTTTCCAAAAGTTCGATCACCGTAATCTGCCCTACTCCGTAGTCAATACCGTCATCTGCCTGTTTCTGAATCTCCTTTTCTTTCTGGCGAAGCTCCTGTAAAGTCGAAGCATAGATCGTCTGCCGCTTTCCCCGGCAGTCTGTGTACCGATACTGGTAAATCAGGTCTTTTCTCTGACTTTCTCCTGTTTTCAGTACACGTCCTTTGTTGTCTTTTCGTTTCATATTGCCTTCGATCTCCTTTCTCTCAAAAGGAGTCTCGATGTGACATCTCTATGATACCACATCGGAGTGCCTTTTTCTATCATGAAGCTACAGATATTAAATCGAATATACCTGTTCAAGATACTTATCGAACAATTGCTTTTTGATCAGCCGTTTGTTTCCAACCCACAGAACAAAATTGCAATCTTCATCGTTGGTAATTTCACGCAGCTTTCCTGTTCCGATTCCGGAATATGCCGCTGCTTCTTCTAAAGTTAAATTTGCCTTTTCCCAGATAGGAATTTCTTTCATGCAATACCTCCGTTTTCTATCCAACCGGCAAAACGGCAGGATTCTGTATCTATAAAACTTTGCCAGTTCAAAATTCTGCCGTTTCCCGGTACATTATCGCAGCCATATCCACCAGTCTTTTCCCTGCCGCTCGCTTGCTATCCTGTCTCCCATGGAATTTTTCGCCAGACGCACGGTTCTCTCGGAAATTCCCCGTTCTTTTGCTTCGGCATTAATTTCTGCAATCGATACTTTTTTGCCTTCAGTAAGAAAATCCATAATCAGCTTTACTGCCAGTTCCTGTTTCAATTCCGTCTTGCTGCCTTCGCCCCCTGCAAGCAAGTCTTCCGCAGTAATGTCATAAGCACCGATCCAGCGAAAACCTTTCTCATCTCCCAGAGAAAAAGCCAATGACTGTCCCGGCGGTGCTAAAGAGCTTTTTTCATGGACGATCACCCGTGTAGTCTGGTCATTTTTCACCTTGCCGATAAACAGCAGACTTCTCACAACGGCAGTAATATCAATGGAGCCAAGACCACGGTATGTACTCTGACTGCCGGATGCCTTATTCAAATGTCCAATCATCACAATGGCACAGTTTGTATTTTGTGCCATCTCTGCCAGCCTGCGAAAGATAGGACGAACTTCATTGGCACGGTTCATATCCACATTTGCTCCAAGAAACGCCTGTAATGGGTCAATAATGACCAGCCTGGCATTATTTTCCCTAATCGCCTTTTCGATACGCTGATCTGCCAGAGTCAACGGATTTTCTGTATCATCAATCACCAGTACCCGCTCCGGATCAGCTTCTGCGGAAATCAATCTTGGTTTTACGGTATCTCCAAGACCGTCTTCGGCTGTCTGAAAAATCACATTAAATGGCTCAAAAGGTTCCATCTGCGGAAGAAATTTTCGATTCGTGCACGCTGCCGCAAGCTGCATGGCAAAAAATGTTTTTCCTTCGCCTGGGTTGCCTTGGATAATCGTCAGCTTTCCAAAAGGAATATAGGGATACCAAAGCCAGTCCATCTCAGTCTGCTGCACTTCACTCAATCGAATCACCGGAACGGTCGTGGACAAATTCTTAGGTTTTCTCACACCAATGGTCACATATTCATCGGTAGATAAACCGTTCCGCTCATTCACCAAATCTTCATTCCAGTCTTTTGCCTGCGGAAGAAATCTGTACACGGACTTTTCTTTTGGAATCAATTCTGCAAATTTCTCTGCGACACGATTTCCTGCTTCATCGTTATCCGTAGCAATAAAAATGCTCTCAATGTCTGTGCGTTCAGAAAGAAAATGCTCCAATGCCTTTGGCGAAACACCGCCAAGAGAAAGATAACTTTGATTTCTCCATCCTGCCGGATACAGTGCAATATGAGACAATAAATCGATTGGCGATTCAAATACAAATAGCTCCTTTCCTTTTCCTCTGTAACAGAAGCCGTAAGATTTGTCGGAGCCTGTTATATCCATTCGAAACTTTTCTACCGTTCCTCTGCAATGTGCATATCGAGAAACACCTTTTTCATCTCTCCCGACAAACACAACATTGTGGTGTTTTGCATCCTCATAAATCAATCCGTCTGCAATAAACGCTTCCACCAGATCCAGCGGAAGTTTTCTTTCTTCTGTCAGATATTTTACGATTCTTGTATTGGATTTACAGCGAGGCGGAAGTCTAAATTCGCTTCTTTGCACCGGTTCCACAGTCATTTCTGCTGCATCTTCTCCAATCAGCATCTGCACTGCCTCTGGGAATGTCTTTTCAAAGAATTCCATCACAAAATCAATGGGGTAACCGCCTTTACACTGGCTGTGTCGGAACCATTTGTTTTCCTTCACTGTCAGGCTGTCATGCATTTTCCATCGGTATTCATTTCCACTTTTTATCAACTGTTCTCCCTGAGAACGGAGAAACTGTTCTAAACTCACCTGATTTGCTTTGTCAATCTGTTCTTGTGTATAGCCCATGTTCCACCTCCTGCTTATAATGCGTTTTCTGCTTCTTGGGTTTTACCATGTTGCAGCATTTCGGGATGATTTTCACGCATTGCTTTATCAACATCGCTTTTGATCTGATACAATAGCATCAAATCTTTCTGCATGAGTTTGTACTCCTGATACTCTGTCTCTCGCTGTTCTGTTAATTCCGAAAATTCCTTCTGCCAGGCTTTCAGAGGAAAAGGCTCTTTCTCAAAGCCTTTTTCCTGTAATCTTCGTTTGACCATATAGAACCGGCGAAGCTCGCTTTCATGTTCTGACTTATATTTTTCTTTTGCTTTGGCAAAACGGTATTTTTCTTTCTTCAATTCATCAAATACTGGCTTCAGTTCCCTGTAAACCTTAGCATCTTCCATCAGCTGCTGAAGTTCTTTCATACGCTGCTGTTTCTGATTCATCGAGGACTTACTGGCTTCTACTTTTTCGCCAACAGAAGAAAGATACCTTTCAAAGTCACTGAGAGTCAGCACACCTCGCTGTTTCAAATAATTGCACTCATCCATGAAACGCTTCAGGTTATTTTTCTTTGCTTTGCTCTTTCCTCTGGTATAGGTCATTGCTGTTTCGTTCCTCATAGTATGTGCTTCGCTCAGCAGCTGCGCCAGATAGACTTCCTGTGGTTCTCTCAAAATTTTCTTTGTTTCCGCAATCCATTCTTTCAGTGCCGCAATGGTAGTCTGCATACTGCGTATCATTCGATTCGCCGCTCTTATCCAGCGATTCAGTTCACCTGTTTCTGTGCAGATTCTTTTCTTCTCCATCTTGCGGACATGCGGGCCTTCATGCACAGTGGGTATCAAATCCAACCCCTGGTCTGCATAGGAACGATGATCAATGCGACACGCCAACCCTTTTTCTTCAAACCTCGCATTGACCATATCTGCCCATACTTTACGCCACATATCCAGCGTCTCCGGTCTGCCCCAGCTTGTAGTCGGAACTGCATCAAACTCCCACCCACCGCTTTCCTTTTTTATCCGGTTTCCTTCCTCATCCAAGCAGTAAACCCTGTGCTGCTTTGCTCCCCATGTTCATCTTTATTCAATGGGCGAATGGGAACCAGCACATGAAAGTGGGGATTTGGGATACCGCCTTCTTCACGATCAGGCTGGTGTATCGCAAGATCTACGATCATGCCATCAGAGACAAAATATTTCTGAACAAACTCTCTCGCCAAAGCAATATTCTCATCCAGTGAGAATTCATTTTGCAAAGCAATATCAAAGCTGTATGCAAGCTGTGCGTCTGCCCGTTTTTCCACCTGCTCCACTTCATTCCAAAGAGTGTACCTATCAGACAAGCGTTTTTGTGCATGTTCCGGGAGAAAAATTCCTGTCAGAATTACTCCGCCTTTCCGTGTATAATCATGCGTTTCTCCGTCCCATAAATTATGCAGTTTTTCTCCGGCACGATAAGCAGCACTGGCAACCGCTGTTCGTCCTTCGCTGCGTTTGATCTGCTCTACATGAAAATGATATAACGCCATCAGCTGCCGCCTCCCGTTCCATGATTTTGTACTGCCGCTGCCACCAGCTCCTGCACCACAGGCAAGGCAAATATCTTTTCCATCAGAGAATAAAATTCTACCCTCGTCAGACTGTCTGCTTCTTTGGAAATGCTTTGAATAGCGCCGCCCATGTTGCAGAGATGATGTGTCCGCTGTTTGTCCGATTTTCTCTCCAGATGCTTCTGCCGATTCTGCAAAAGCCGAATCTTATTTTCATATTGCTGCACTCTCAGCCGTGCATCTTCCAGCTGTTTCAAAATTGTTTCCTTACTTTCCATGTTCCTTTTTTCACCTCCGTTTTTGTTTATCCTTACTGCTGCGAAATACAGGAAAAGAGATAGGCGTCAGCCGCAAGAGGTCACTCTTGCCCGGAATGCAATTCCGCAATATGCAAATGTATTTAGACAAAAGCATTCACCTTCGGAGAACGCACATACCAGGTTAGTAGAAGCGGTATAGAAGTGCGCCCTTAGTTCCTAAGGGATTTTTTCCTGCTGCCGCATTTTCATTTTCCTGCCGCTTACAATTCAGATTTTACTGGTTAAAATAAAAAAAGCCTATGGACTCGTAACGCACATAAGGAGCACTTCCAGTCCATAGACACAGAAATACCGTAGCATGCTTTTTCTACACACCACGGCATTTTACTGCTTTATTCTAATTCTTTTTTCATTTGAAGAAGTTCTTCTTTTTTGCCTTGCAGCAGTTCAGCCATCTGATCAATCAGCTCGATTGCTTCTTCTATTTCCCGCTTCTTATCAATATGTTCTGCAGAAACACCCAGCACAAGATATGAGATAGAAGTTTCAAAAAACTCTGCCAATTCAATTAAAAAATCAATTGAAGGTCTGCGTAATCCACATTCAATTTTAGCAATCATATTTTGGCTGACATTTAATTTTTCCGCAAGCTGTTCCTGCGATAAATTCATCTCCTGCCGAAGCTGCTGAATGCGTTTTCCGCACTCTTTACCATTCATGTATTCTTCTTTCCAATCCATATAACATTTTGCGTTCGCAAAAAAGCACAAATTCGGTCGTAAATTTTTGCGATTGCTTTTTTTACAATCGTAAAATAGATATAGTTCCTCGATCATTCTCTCAAATCAATAATTTCCCAATCGGTAGCAAATTTATTTTCACATTTTTTATAAGTTTTATCCTGCATCGCAACACATAATAATTTCCGTGGTCTACTCATTCCAACATATGCAAGTTTTCTGCTGTAATCATATAATTGCGATGCTCCAACTTTTCCAATTCCGAAATAAGGAAGTATTCTATTTAAATCTGATGCTCCCTGCCTATCCGTTTCAAGGTAAAGAGTCGCATCATGCGTCTCGCCCTTAACACCATGAATCGTATCAAACATTATCCTACGTCCCCTGATTGGATCTACGAATATATTTTTTTCACAAGCTTCTTTCTCTATTCTAAAACCAGTACGATCCAAAAAGAACTTTGGCAAACCTTCAAATAGATCATTTGCTTTCAGATTTCTGATTTTCAAAAGTTCATTTACCTTTTTCCTCAAAAAAGAATCTACATTTTCAATATTTAAATTTTGTAATCTTGATAAATCAAAAATCCACTGACTGTATATGTCTCTATATTCTTCATTAAGAGTCTTTTTAATTGTGTGTACAGTGTATTCTTTTCCCGAAGCTACATTAACGATCTTTGCATAATGGAACAATCGGCATAAGAGCTTACGGATTATATATTCCGCTTTATATAAATCTCCGGCTAATAAATAGGTTTTAATTTGTTCAACTAAGCTCCAATAATTATAATCACTTTGCTTCTTCGGAGATGAATCAAATTCTGACCAATAACTACCTATTTTCAAGCCTGCTCCTGTATCTTTTCTAACTGCCCCTATAGCCTTGTAAATACCTTGGCAATCATAAAGACCATGTGTCTCTAATACCGAAACAAAGCCGCCCAACACCCTATCAATTTTTTCCGGATCAAAAACAATCAATACAGGTTTAATACCTGTGTTTCCTGTAAATGTTGAGATTTGCTTGTTACCTGTCTTTAATTTACAAATTGCATCTGCAATTTCTTGACTGTATCTACAAGAAGTCTGAATAGGCAAAAAGCCATCTCGTGGATCCCAGTCCGGCACTTTACTATTCGAGGAATTATATATTGCTTGATCTGGATCGCCAATATTCATTACTGAACATTTTTCCGAATCAAAAATTTTCATTAATGCTTTCCGCTGAGTAATATCACAATCTTGATATTCATCTATAAACACATACCGAAATCGCAAGGGGAAAAGATCCGTATATGTTTCTGATAAAGCGTCTATAGCTTTTTGTGCATATGAATACACATCACGGAATCTTATGATTCCATCACTCATTAAGAGTTCTTCCATCAGTGTATTGAACTGTTGAGTAGATGGTCTTCCTGCGCCTGCTAACGCTTTTTTCTGATTTCCCACACATAATGAACCATCCTCTCGCAAATACAGCGCCAATACAAATGTCAGTATATCTGAAAACTAGTTATTTGATGAGTAATTATTTCTGATTACATACCTGAGTTTCTCATATTTCTTTTCGTCATAAATTCGTTTGAGCATTTGACGGGCATATGGAAGATCATCGATTACCTGAACATTATGCCCGGTTATATTACGCAAATATGGCATTGTCACAAACTTATCAATAAAAGATTGAATTGTCCCCATGTAATTCGGATAAGCAATAAGTTTATCTGCATATCCAGAAAGCCTCTTTCTAATTTCTTCTACAGCAACATTCGTATGGGAAAGGACGCATATACCAGCACCATTTTCAAGAGGCATTCGATCTGCCAGTATTTTCAGCTTAGCAAGAAGCACTGTAGTTTTTCCACTACCAGGGCAAGCTGAAACATCTGTAGAATGCCAACAACGAATAACTTTCCTCGCATCTTCTTGGAAATGTGCATTTTCCGGCAGTAGAAGCTTCTCTGTTGATTCAATTTCCTGATTTGAAATCTCCCATCCTTCCATTCAATCCTCCTATTTTATTCCCCGATTCCAGAAGCATATTTTATGGCTCTCACAATATAGCCAAGGAATGAATCATTCTCAATTTTGTTACTCAGTTCCACTTTCTTTTTCTCATCCGTCTTAAGGCCATATAGTTCAACATCAAACATTTTTTCTTGCGTCAGCTTTTCTGGTATCACTGATACTTCCCAACGCAAAATTGAGGCCAAACATTGGGCAACAATAGCCTTTAAACCACTTTTTCCATCCGCGTTAAGCATCAAAGAAAAAATATTATATGCTCTTTTACCCAATGGTAAACTATCCCACTGCTTAGCTTCTTCTTTAACCAGTTCATTGGCTTCATCAATTTTACTATCAGTAAGGGAGATATTTTCTTGTGCATTCAAAATTTTCTTTCCATAATGAACTGCTTTATGAAAATCTTCTGAAAGACAGCTCATAGCTATACAATACTCTAACGTCCACCTTGGCGATGTAAATCCACGGACAGATCCATTCGAATATTTTTCATTTTTAGCTTGCTCAGCTTGTAATGATTCGCTTACTTTTTCATTGCATTGTTTTTCCTTTGTCTTTTCATCAATATCATACGGTCGAACATCGCAATCCGTAATCACAGAAACTGGAATTCCAATTTTTTCTCCATTTCTTCTAATCAAAATCCCACTATATCTCAAGAATGCCGTGCTTCCTACATTTACAATGGATACTCCGTATTTTTCAAGGGGATACCCGATAATATCTGCAATTACCGGGATCAAGATATTCTCTGCATCACCTTCAACCATTATAATTCCCTTGGCAAAAAATAAATTTGCTTTTGTCGAATCAAGAAAACGTTGCAGGAACAGATGGTCTCCCTTTTGAAGTCCTGTTGCCCCCTCAGCTAAGTCAAATCCTTTACCATCTTTCATAAGAATTAAGTTCTTTAGGTTGATTTTCGAGGCAAGGATAGGACTATGAGTAGATACAATTATTTGAACATCGTTCTCGTTATACTCGTTTTGAAGATAACTGATCAACCGAAGCTGCGCTTGTGGATGAAGATGGGCCTCCAACTCCTCAATCAATGCCAACTTCAAACCTCCGTCAGTATCATCTTTAAGAAGCAGTAGTTCAGCTGCAATAAACAGTAAATTTAATTCTCCAAGTCCTGGATTAATCTCCGGCGCTTTTAATGATAAAGATTCCAGAATTGCTTTTATTTGAATGTCTGAAGTTTTTAACTCAGCATCATTTTTCTGCCCGCTGTCATTAAACGCTTCCAAGTTATCCCGAATAGTTTGCAGAATACTTTTCCCTTCAGGATCTTTCGTAAAATAATCTTCTATCTTTTTATTTGCATCCTGAAAAATTCCAAGAACAGTGTGTTCATTCTTGTCTTTGAAAACAGGATGGTTCAACAGAATCTGTGATATTCGTGAGCTTCTCCCAGAGCTCATCTCTCGTTCAGCATCTCGAAGTGGCTTCAAATAAACAGCTTTCAATAAATCTCTTGCTTTTCCATCTATTGAAATGCCGTCATCCACGTCTCCTACGCGCAATTCTTGATAAATCTTATGTCCTTCTCTCCATGCACGATAATGAAGTTCCAGAATATATTCGATCTTTTCTCCGTCAACTTTACATTTCAAATATTCAATGAAATTCTTTGCCTCATTTTGACTAAACTCTGTAATAATACAGTCAATTCTAAATTCCGTGCATGTCTCACCATTTGCTGAAGTATAAAAATCTTCATCTACTGGCCTTATATATTCATTGCTCTGCGTTAGTAAAACCAACTTTAGTGCATCTATTACAGCTGTTTTTCCAGAATCATTCTCGCCAATCAAGGCATTAAGGCCCTTGTGAAAAGTGATTTGCAATCCAGGAGCACCATCCACAGATTGAAACCTCCGAAAATTGTATATTTTCAATTCAGATATAATCATAACCTTCTGTCAGCACTCCTTCCTATAGTTGTTGGCAGAATATCGTCCCCAACCGCTTATCGCATCACCTTATTCAAAAGACTCTGATAGCTGTCCACAACATCGTAAACAACGCTGTCACTGCTAATAGCCTTAAAATGTTCCCGTGCACAGTGGATCTTGGATTCCTCGATCAAACGCAACTGCATAGAAGACATAGATCCCTTTGTTTCCGCCACAAAATAGATGTGCTTAACTTTTCCTTCGTAGAAAGCAATTGCCCAGTCAGGGTTATAGTGGCCCACCGGGGTCGAGATATAGAATCCATCAGGCAGCTTCACATATACCGCCACATCCGTGTTGGTATCCAGTTCAGCAGCAAAATCGCGTTCGTTGATGGAATCAAAAACGACATGATCGTACAAATGCTTCTTTGCTTTCATTGCATTGACGCCCAGCTTGCCCTTGATCGTCGGATCCGTAAATACTTCCGTTCCATAGCAATCATCCAAAACATCATAAGTAATGTGCTGAATGATGGCTGTGGCCTTTTCATCGTTGATGAGCGCCGCTGCCTTGATGATGAATTCTTCCGGATTATCCTTGAACTGGTCAAAAACCGGCTTTTGGATACCATGCAGGATTGCGATCACATCTTTTCTGGTCAGCTTTGTTTCTTCCACCAGCTTGCCGACCAAATCATATTTCACGCTGCTGTTTACCGAAATTCGTGTTTTCGTACCGTAAGAAGCAGAAGCCTCTTTCACAAAGGCAGTCCCAGCTTCCAACTCTTCTTTTGACTTGATCTCTTCCATAGCGCCCGATTCAACTTTGAAGAAGATCTTGGCAACGCGCAGCTTGGCATCCAGAGAATGGATCGCTTTCTGCACCAGTTCGTCGGTATCAAAATTTACGATATAAACCGACTTTGCATTGATTTTCGACCAGAGTGCCTTAAACTCAGGCATCGCAAGTTTTTCTTCATCGACTTGAAGCTCCACATTGTTGCTGCGGGCGTTTTCCGGCTGCATAGCTTTGGGATCATAGATAGAGTCGATGATCTCCATAACGGAAGCCGCGCAGTCTGCCACTTCTTCTGCAACCTGCAAAATGCCATTAGCCTTGTCTTCGTAATATTGATCGGTCAATGCTCCCTTCTTGTCGATATAGCGGTTAATAGTCAGATCATACATAATCGCGTCTGCAATATCTTTATCGATCACCTGCTCATGACCGCTCGAATCCTTGATGACCTTTCCAACAAACAGATCTACTGTAATCGCACGCGGACGATCTGCCACAGCCTCTGCAATTTCACTCTGCAAACCTTTCGCAAAAGAGTCATAGCTTTCGCTGGCGATTACCGTAAGAATATTGATGTTATGCACATCATTGCCCAAAACATTTGCATCCTGACGTTCGCCGTCCTGATTGACGCATAAGCGCAAGCCACGACCAACCTCTTGACGCTTGCGAACATCGCTGCCACTCTGTTTCAGCGTACAAATCTGGAAAACATTCGGGTTATCCCAGCCTTCGCGCAGCGCCGAGTGTGAAAAGATAAACCGAACCGGTGAGCGCTTCGGATCTCTATCCAAAAGCAACTCTTTATTCTTCATGATCAAATCATAGGCATCCACATCATCAGTCGTGGTTTCTTTGCGGCCAACTTTACTGTTGACCATCTTGCCCTTTTTTATCGATTGAAAAGTAACCGGCGTGAGTAGATTCTGCCGAGATAGAATTCAGATAATGGAAATACGCTTCCTCACCGAGGCACATTTGCAGGTTTTCCACGATATCGCGGTATTCTTCTTCAAACATATCTGCAAAGATACCATTTTTCGGTTCTCCGGCTTCATCATATTGCTTATAGTGGGCAACCTCATCAATGAAAAACAAAGAAAGAACTTTAATACCCTTGTAGTACAGCTGCCGTTCCCGTTCAATGTGGGACAAAATCGTTTCTCGAATCTGAATACGGCGCAGCTGTTCCTCGCTGACTTTGCCGATCACATCACCAGCATAGATTTTAATGCCGTTTAAAAACTCCACAGAATCATCCCGCCCATCGATCGACTTTACCACAAAATTATTGCGGTATTCCTCCATGCCATTGGACTGATCGTAGAGATTAAAACCGATGCCAACCGTCTTCGTAACTTTTCGAATACCGGAAGTACCCTTATAGTCAAACTGAATCGTTGCAGTTGGATCAGCTTTAGACAAGTTGATGCTTTGCAGGTAGACATAACTTTCCGTAGCTGTGCTGCCGGATTCCGTAATACCCTTCACGGCAATCTTCTTAACAAGACGCTTGTTATAGGCTTCCATCGCATCCAGCCGATAAATCATGTTGTAAATGCTGTCTGATTTATGGGTTGCGGAATAACGCAGGGTCAGCAGTGGGTGGAACTCGCGCAGGCGCTCTTTTGTCTGTTTTCCTTCCACAGATTGTGGCTCATCAATAATAAGAACCGGATTGGTCTTTGCAATAATATCGATCGGACGGCGGGAACGAAACTCGTCCAGCTTCATGTAAATACGGCGTGCATCCTTTCCCTTGGCATTAAATGCCTGCGAGTTGATGATCATCACATTGATGGAACTGTCCGATGCAAAGCGGTCAATTTCCGTAAGTTGAGCAGAATTGTAGATAAAAAAGCGGATCTTCTTTCCATATTCCTCCGCAAAATGTTCCTGAGTTACCTCGAAAGACTTGTAAACGCCCTCACGGATGGCGATACTCGGTACCACAACAATAAACTTACTCCAACCATAGTGCTTATTCAGTTCAAACATGGTTTTGATATAGGTATATGTTTTACCAACTCCAGTTTCCATTTCAATCGTCAGATTATATCCTTCGCCCTCCAATTTCTGAGAAGGTGTGATCTGATAAGTTCTTTGTATTTTCTGGATCTGCTCCAGAATCATGCGATTGGATAGTTCCGGCACAAGCGGCTGATTGCGCCAGCCGGTAAAGTCATCTTCCTCATTTATGCCGATCTGGAAAATACCGGTACCTCTGTCCATCATATAAGTCGGTGTCAGGTAAGGCTGCCCGGCAAAGACATCTACCACAGCCTTTGCAGCATCCGCCTGGAACTTCTGGTGCTTAAATTGAAGTCTCATTCGTCCTCGCCTCCGTCCTCCGCTGCAATTTGTTCTTCCAAAAGTTTCTTTAAATCTTCTTTTTTGGGAAGAACCGTTTCATACTTGCTGGCAAATATCTGAGAATTATCTTCCGGCAGTGTCATTTCTACAACCGCATTATTTTTATCGCGGCACAGAACAATGCCGATCGTTTTATTTTCATCTGGCATCTTTACTTTGCGGTCATAGTAATTGACATACATCTGCATCTGCCCAATATCCTGATGCTTAAGTTCCCCAATTTTCAAATCGAACAGCACAAAGCAACGCAGCAGACGATTATAAAAAACCAGATCAACCATAAAGTGTTCTTCATCAAAGGTGAAGCGCACCTGACGCCCGATAAATGCAAAACCAGTGCCCAGTTCCAAAAGAAACTGCTGCAAATGATCAATAATTCTGCTTTCCAGCTCACTTTCCGAGTATTCCGGAAGCTCTTTCAAGCCAAGGAATTCAAGCACATATGGGTCTTTCACTGCATCTTTCGGTGTCTCTACTTTCTGACCTTCCAGTGCCAGCCGATAAACCTTGTCCTTGTCTGTACTGAGGGCAAGCCGCTCATAAAGAGCACTGTTATATTGACGTTTCAGTTCACTGAGGCTCCAATCATTTTTAACGCACTCGATTTCATAAAAATGCCGTTCGTCTATATTATCGATCCGCATGAGCTTCAGATAGTGTGACCAGCTCAGGAAAAACTTTCTTCCAGTGCTAACTGTTGGAAGCGTTTCAAATTGGTCAGACAGTGTCTGACCAATTTGGTCGTTTGCATAAGTAAGGTAGAACTGCCGCATCTGCTTCAGATTTGTTGTAGAAAATCCCTTTCCAAATATACCTGTTAAATATGCAGAAAGTTCCTTCAAAAGCTGTTTGCCATAAGCCGCCCGATTTTCGCCATGCTGTTCTTCCTCAAAAATCATTCTGCCTATCTCGTAATAAGCGTAAACCATAGAGAGGTTGACAGCGGTTTTAGCGTTTTTCCGTGCTTGCAGAAGAATATCGGAAACATTCTTTAAAAAGCCACTTTGAACTGCCTCGTGAATCTCATTATTTTTCATTTCCGCACCTCCCATCAAATCACTTTTACACGGGTATCCGGTGCAAGCAGCTTGAAAATCTCTGTCACATTGATCTTGGCAGGACTATTGGCAAAGCTGCTATCACGGAATACAGCACGCAACGGCTGGCGTTTCGCAATTCCCTTGACTACGCTTTCGGGGATATTTTCCGCAAAGCAGGCGATCAGGTCGCCGTCATTATAGGTATGAACAGTGCAGCCGTCGATCTGCTCCGAAGAATACGGCAAAGACAGCGGCAAGCCCCAATCCAGCAGACAACCAAACAGCAAATCAAGGTCGGTGCGGTCCTCTTTGATATTGGATTCCAGCCCAGCAAGCAAGCCCTGGCTGTAATCATCGGGTGCGTAGTAGACATCCTTCATATTGGTGTCATCCAGTTTGAGGACGCGGAAACCGATGTCGAGGTCTTGCGTGGTTATGGGGCTTTCGGACTTGATCTTATCCCCGGCGCGGCGGATGCGCTCCTTGCCTATTTCGCAGATGTTCTTGTAACCTGCTTTGTAGGCTTCGCTTGCTTCATCGCACTTTTCAGGAAGCTGCACCATGATGAACTTACGGTGTCCGCCATCCTCAGCGTTGAGCTGCATGACTGCGTGAGCGGTGGTGGCGGAGCCGGAGAAGAAGTCGAGGACGGTGGAATCTTGGTGGCTTCCAATAGATGCCATTCGCTTGATTAACTCTGGCGGTTTGGGAAAGCTCATAACATTTGCCCCGAAAAGTTCTTTTATTGCTTTCTTTCCATAATCGTTATTTATGGTATTTTCTGTCCAAAGCGATTTCACCAACGTAGTTGCGGTCGTTCCATCCTCGGAAATAAGATAATCTTTACGATAGATTCGCCATTCGCTCCCCGTTCGCTCCGCCGTAATCAGATTATTTTCACTTTCAACCTTTTTCTTCATCCAAGTCCAGCAAGTTTTAATCCCATCCGGGGTATCTGGAAAAACTTCATCTGTAAAGCTATCAGTTTTCACCGTAGAAACGGCTCTTGTGCAAGGATTAACATATAACGGGTAATACAGGTTTGGTCTGGTCACCGGGTTAAAAGCTTGATTTCGATTACGCAAACCAATCAGTCGATATGCACCTCGTTCGTCCGTCTTATTATATTCATCAACCATCTTCCCCTCTTTTTCTATTCCAAGAATCGACGCAGTGTTCAGGTAATCACGAACATATATCAAAACAGACTCATGAGTTTTTGCTACATATCTATCCAGATTTCGCCCACGCGGGTTTAGCTGTACAGCTAATTGTGCAACGAAATTCCCGCTTCCAAAGACCTCATCGCATATTTCTTTTAAATTGAAAGCCTCATTATCATCGATGCTGATAAAGATAACCCCATCCTCCGTCAGCAAATTTCTTGCCAGCATCAGGCGGGAATAAATCATGCTGCACCAGTCGGAATGAAACCGTCCATTGGTGTCGGTATTCTTGAACAGACGGTTTTCGTCCTCGTCGTACATTCCCATCTGCTCGTTTTCTTCTTGCTGCGAGCGCATGAAATCATCGGCATAGATGAAGTCGTTGCCGGTGTTGTACGGCGGGTCGATATAAATCATCTTGACCTTGCCGAGATAGCTTTCCTGCAAAAGCTTCAGCACTTCCAGATTGTCTCCCGCAATATACAGGGTTTCAGTGCTATCCCAATTCTTACTTTCCTCTTTACAAGGGCGCAGCGTTTTGCGGATCGGCTTGTTGGCTTCCACGATGGCAGCCTTCTTGCCCACCCATGTAAATTCATACCGCTCGTCGCCCTCCACCACATCGGGCGAAAGCATCTGTTTCAGTAGCTCAAAGTTGATTGCACGCTTGTACACCTTCTTCTCCGGCGTGCTGTGTTCCTCGTCCAGCATCTCCGTGACGCAGTTCGGAAACAGGGCAGCAATGCGGTCTATGTTCTGCACCGTCATATCCGGCGACTCCATTTTCATCTTATCCATTCCGGTTTTCCTCCTCTTATGCTTTCTTAATACGAAGCTTTAAGAATTTTTGCGTTTTTTCTTTTTCTAAAGCAGTATCATATTGCTTTTCTATTTTTTCTTCCACACTCGTAATATATCCAATATTTTTCAAGTATTCGGCCAACGAATAGTATTCCAACGTTGCTGGCAAAAGAACCTCATGGCGTTTTGTACGGTCAGCAAGATTAACATATATTCCGCCAAGCTCATTGAATTTTCGTGGAAGCTCGCCAGCACCGTATACACCAATGTTTGCGAACAGAATTTCCGCTTTATCCTGCTGATCTACGCAGTTCATCGCAGTATCTACAATATCCTTTGTAACCGGCAATTTCAATGCAGATATTTTCATGGCCACACCTGCCGTCATGCGGCTTTCGGCATATTCGACAAACAATTCGTCTTTATATTCTTTCTGAATGTGTTCACTGAGCATGAGACTTTCAAACAAATCACCAGACATAGTGATACTGTTTTTTACCGCCATAAAATCATCCTGATTTTGCGTTATGAAATCTACACCAAGGTTAGGTGAGATTGCAGCAAGACTTTTGTATCGCTCAGCAGAAAACGCAAAATATCTGCAATCGATCATAATTTTCAATGTGAACGGATCGATCGTTGAAACATCCATATCAAAGTCATCCATCTTCAGCACGGGTATGAGCTTTCTTTGGATTTCTCCGTTGAATTCAGAATTTATGAATTCCTTTATAAATTCATCGCTTACAACAGTAGTATCAGCCGTTTTTAATACATCGACCTGGGTGGATACATATTCTTTTAGCGTATCTGTAAGGTTATAAATCTTCCAATACTTAATGATATTATTCCAATTAGGCTCAATAATATTTTCCATCAAAAGCTCATCCCAAACAGCACTCCATTGTTCTTTATTTTTTTGAGCCAAATCACCTGCACAATCTTCAATATTACTTAGCACAAATTGCTCCTGCCGAACAATCTGAATCTGTAATTCCGTCATACCGTCCAAACGCTTAAGCAGATCAATAATATCCTCTGTGCTATCCTTCAAAGCTTCATTCGTCAAAACAATTTCACGAACATACAATTCGATGTTATCCTGAACATACTGGAGCAAAGGCAAATACCTTAGAGCGATCAGTGTGGAATATGGACGAGTGGTCAAATCGCCAACCATGCTGCTATTTTTGTACCGCACTATCGTTTGGATCATTTCTTGATCCAGAACAAAGAATTTTCCATCGAAAACTGCATCTAAAATATTATTTGCAACATTTTCTATTAACAAGCGAGTAAAGTGAACATTCAGGCACTGGATCACTGAAATGATTTTTCCATTTTCGCAAGATTCTAACCTTTGGAGGATGTCTTCATGCTGTTCATAAAACGCCGTCATGCTTCCATTTGCATTCAGCGCCTCAATTACAGAAATTAGAGAAGTGTTCATAATCTCGCATAGGTATTCCAATTTATGATCGTAACTCATCGTTGCATCTGCGCTGATATACATCCACAATCCTGTCCACTTTTCAGCCAGTAATTGAATAAACCCTTCTCTTTGCTTGGTGCAGCTGAAAAACTCATCAATAAAGCGCCAGCTGGTTTCTTTTTCGTCAGATAGCTGGTTGATAAAAGCACTTAACTTTACTGATTCACCTTCCGATAGCAATTCTTCAAGTAAGGTAAAATTATAAATAGCCTTTTCCTCAAATTCATACTCTTGAAGTCTTTGAATTACCATCGGCGTCTTAGTCAGCTGATAGTCAAATGTAAGTGGCTCTTGATTCTTCACCGAAAGAATAAAATTCATATCATCCTTGGTAATGCTCGTACCTTTAAAGTAGTTAATATAGCTGGCATACTTTTCGTCAATATAGGCCCTGCGAAGAAGAAATACAAGCAATTTATTCCGTCGAACTGTTTCTAATAATACTTCCTCTGGTAAATATTCTTCCAACAGCTTAGCAAGTGAAAGACCCGAAAGATCATGCTGCTGCATTCTAAGTTCTTGTATTTTTTCCTGTATTTCCTGCAGCCCGATTTTCCTTATTCGATTGATTTCTTTCCACCGTTCGATGTAGGCTTTGAGCGTTTCTTTATTTATTGATGTTTGGCCAGAATATCCACTTCCATAGCAATAATGAATTTCATCATATTTTTTGCTGAGTAGTTTCGATAAATCAAATTTATCATCCATGATTTCACTTGCGGAAATTGCATCCCACCCAGCCCTCAAAGACTCTGGAGTTCCCAATCGTCCCATTAACTCTCCAAACATCGCATACTTGATTTCTCTCACTGATTTCATGCTATCCGTTTGGTATCTCTTTACCGTGGTTTCGTAGTCATCAATTTCTGCTTGCATTTCCTGTTTCTTTGCTGAAATAAACCTTTGTTTATCCTCAAAAGCTTGTTTAATAACGCCCGATTCGCTTTGTATGTCTGCGAAATCACTCGGATGGATATTTTTAAAGATGATCATTGCAAGCATTTGCTCATCCGACAATGAAAGTTCCTGCGTTGTCCTCAATGTATCTTTGTATATAACAAACTCATTATATATATTTTGCAAAACGCGCATATCCGAAATATACGGAGAAACATCCAATACAAACCCCTGTGATATATTGTGTTCGACGCCTTTTCCTTTTGCCTCTTGAAGCCGCTGGAGAAGGATTTCTCCAGAGTTTGTCTCGTTTATTACTGGAACGATAGGAATGATAAAATCAAAAAACTTGGTTCTATCTTCCTTAGAAAAAATGTCATCTCTAACAGCATAAACAAAAACGATCGGCTTTCCTTTAATAGCATCATCGTTATTAAGAAGGTTATTCAATTCTCTAAGGTGAACAAAAATCTTTGGATTGTCCAAACGGTCCAGGTCTTCAAAAAACACGATCCTGTATCCAGTAGCTTCAAAGAAGTACATGATTTCATCAAGATTCTTATTGAAAACAGAATCCGATTCTTCTCTGCCGCTTTGAATGGTCGTATCACTGGGCAGCTTTACTTCTTTTATCCTGAATCTCGAAATCACTGTGCAGTACAGATAAGCAATTATGCCAGATGTTACCGCGAAAAGCATTCCAATAAAAAAATATGTATTGATATGGGACAGTTTTTTTCTTGAAAGGAAGTTACTTACCGTCTCAACAAAGGTACTAAACTTTTCTGGCACAAAAATATCAGACAGAATAGCCGTAAATATCATTACAGCCAAAACACCTACAAGTACTGGAAGAAATTTTATTTTATGTATTTTTCTATATCTGCTTTGCGGAATTTTACCTGGTTCCACTTTGTAAAAAAGCTGCTTTAAGATTCCATTTTCAACCTCGTCAGCATCTACTTCAATTTTTTCTTCCGATTCAGCATTTTCCAAAGCCTTTCCCTTAAAAAATGTGGCCATGGAGATCTTAAGCGATTTCTTTCTGATGGTATTCGCGCGAAATGAAAAGCCCTTGTTGTTCTTTTTATCGTCCTGCGCAAGGAAAGTTTCAATAACGCTACTCTTACCTGCACCATAAGGGCCTGTCAAGGCAATATTCTTAACTTTCTTATTTTGAAACGCCCAGTTAAGGGCTTCTATGTATTTGTCGCCGTTTTCGATATTATCAATTGGTGCCAAATCTCTATATTCAAAATAATCCACCAGTTTCACCTCTTTTTCTATATGTCCATCTTGCTTAAAAACTTTTTTAATTTCTTCAACTCCGTATTCATTTCCATCTGCTTATTCAGCTGCTTTTCTTTTCGTATCTTTACCTGCAAACTCTCGATCTGTTTTTGCAGCTTTGCTTTCTGTTCACTTCGCTGAACTGCTTCCTGCAATGTTTTCTGCACACCTTCTGTCTGTTCCAATTCAGTACCAGCCAGCTGGCGAACAAAATTCTCATAAACAGCATCCAGGCTAAGCCCCTCCGCTTTCAGCGGAAGCTCGTCTTGTGTCATCCAATCCGTGTGATAATAGCGATTGACCTTAAAAGCATTATTTCCCGTAGTTGCTTCTTTGTATCCGATCCACGCCTGATACTTGCCACCACATTCCAGCAGGAACAAAATATGATAGGGAATCTCGCGGTCGATCTGCCTCAATATTGCTTCATTCACCGTCTGCGTGGTCAGCTGAATTTCAAACACTTCGATTTCTGTCACCGTTTGTCCTGCTGCCAGATTCATCGTGGAAGCAGCGATCTTATTGCACCAGTAGATCATTCGGATGTCATCCACAAAGTTCTTTTTTAAAGCAGGTGTAATGGTAAGGTTCTCATAGAACTTCTGCTTTGGCAGGCGCTTATTAAATTCTGTTGACTTGGGAAGCCATAACAAAAGAATTCCTCCTTTACTTCACGACCAGGAAACAAATCAGCTCAAAATCACTCAACCCGGAAATATCCGACATCAGGGCGGATGTTCCCCCGGCAAAGAACAGGCTGTTAATATCACTTTCTTCCTTGGTATCTATAATGGAATCAATGGCCATGCTCAAAAGTTCCGACATTTCTGCCATGTTCCGGCCATCGTCCGTTTCTTCGTTAAACTTTGTATAAACCGCCTTGATAGGTTCCGATTTGCCGCGGCACAGAAGTCTCACATCATCCAGAAGCTTCTTGGGGTTCAGATAATCGCAGATCACATTCCCCTCCCGACCGATATAAACCATGTAAAACGGGTGAATACGGTTCTGATTGTCTATATTCACACTGTTGTTTACATTCCGTAGCACGAAGATCACGCCTTCTGGCTGTTCCTCTGTGGCCGGTACCACAGTATGAAGACCACGCGGCTTTCGTTCCATATCGGGATGTGTTTTCAAGTATTCCAGCAGATCAAGGCGGAATTCATTCAGCCCCAGATCCATGATCGAGATGCCTTCCGACATATCCTCGATATCAACCACTTCCTCCTGTAGCCGTTGCAGCTGTGCCTTGCGATATTCCAGGTCACCTTTTTCTTCTGCGTTGATCAGGTCGTCATCGCCCGTAGCGGTCATGACCGAGATCTTCATTCTGGTTTCCACACGGTTTTTCAGGTTGATGTACTCATCCAGATCCATATCCGGCCAGAAATTCACAAGCTGGATATACTCGTTCTTACTACCAATACGGTCGATACGCCCAAAGCGCTGGATAATGCGCACGGGGTTCCAATGAATATCGTAGTTCACCAGATAGTCGCAGTCCTGCAGGTTCTGACCTTCCGAAATACAATCTGTAGCGATCAGAATATCAATATTAGCTGTGCTGCTTGGCATAAGCACCGCTTTGCTCTTGCTGATGGGCGAAAAACAGGTCAATACATTGTTCAGTGTTGCTTTCAGCCCTTTAACGGTTGTCTTGCCGTCAACCGTTCCGGTAACAAGCGCCGTATCCAGCCCATATTTTTCTTTTACAAATACGCTGACATTCTCATACAAATATTCCGCTGTATCCGAAAACGCCGAGAAGATCAGGATCTTCTTGTTGTCCCCATTGATCGGATGCTCGATTTTTTTGGAGATCAGAGCCAATAATGTTTGCAGCTTCGTATCGTATTCTGGAGTAATGTCGGCAATCATAAGCGTCAGCAATTCCAGAATATCCGCATCAGCTTGAAGTTCTTCTCGCCATGTACGGTAGTCCATATCGGCAAGATCGATTTTTACTTTCTTGCCCACTGTGAAGAAATCCGTATTGCCGTCATCCATATCAAAGTCATGATCGGACACTTCATACGTATCAAGATCAGAAATACCGTACTTTTCAAAACGATTGATCGCATCGATGGTTTTTGTAATCAGCTCGCGAATACGGCTAAGCGTCAGGTTAAACGAAAACACCGAGCTTTCCAACCGTTTCAGTAGATTGATACTCATAAGGCGGCGGATACCCTGCTCACGACCGCGCTGGGTAAGATTGATACCCTTGTTGTGCGTTAGATCCATATATTTATCCAGCTTGCTGGGAAAGATATAGTTGGACGGCGTATAAATGCAAAGGGTCAGCTTCATCAACTCTTCATAGATTTGATTGTAGTTGATGGCTGATTTTAAGTTGGTAAGGCTCGGCCGCATCGAAATAGGCTTCAATCGCTCCGGGAATTTACCAATTTCCGCTGTGCTGTAATACTTGGAAATGTGCTTTCTGGAACGGGCGATCGTTACGCTGTCCAACACCTCAAAGAAATCAAAATCCAAGGTTCTTAAAAGCGCATCCGTTGTGCGCTCTTTCGGTTCCAGTTTGCACCAGGCATTGTAGGCTTTCTGAGCCTGACGAAAAATATCATCAATGGATTTTTTCGTTGCAAGCTTACTATCGATCTGCTCACTGTCTCCCTCATAAGCAATAGCCAGCTGATTGCGCAGATCCACAAAGCGGTTATTGACCGGTGTTGCCGACAACATCAGCACTTTCGTTTTCACACCGGTACGAATAACTTTTTCCATCAATTTCACATATCGGTTTTCCGTTGTATTCGCATGAGTACCGGCACCGTTACGGAAGTTATGGGATTCATCAATGACAACAAGGTCATAATTGCCCCAGTTCAGGCGGTCCAGATCAATACCATTGGATATACCGCCCGTTCTCGATAAATCCGTATGGAACAGCACATCATACCGCAGACGATCTGCCGCGATCGGGTTATTCACATAATTTCCCTTATAAGTATTCCAGTTTTCCGCCAGTTTCTTCGGACACAAAACAAGAACCGACTTGTTTCTGTTTTCGTAATACTTCACAACAGCTAAGGCCGTGAACGTTTTACCAAGACCAACACTGTCTGCCAGAATACAGCCATTGTATTTTTCCAGTTTGTTGATGATTGCAAGAACGGCGTCTCTCTGGAAATCGTAAAGTAGGTTCCAGATCTTACTTTCTTTGAATCCTGTGGCTTCATTCGGAAGAACATCTTCCGAAATATCCTCCAGAAACTCGCTGAACACATGATACAGAGTCATAAAATAGATAAACTCTGGAGAATTTTCATTATAAGCAGAAGAGATGTTCTCGATCACCACATCGGTAACATCCTGCATTTTACTGCGGTCATTCCAAATCGTCTCAAACAGCTGCATATACTGTGTGGAGAACGGTGCTTCCATTCGATTGGTCATATTATAGCTGTTGTTGCCCCGTTCACAGCCTATATCGACCGTGGTAAAACCAGCCATTGGCATATAGGCGACCTGTTCTGCCAAAGAATCCACCGTCATAAAGCCAGCCATGTTTTCACCAGTGATATTGGATTTGAAAACGGCTTTTCTCCTGATCCAATCTGCGCATTCTTTTGCAATGGATTTCTGCGTCATCTCGTTGCGCAATTTGATCTCAAATTCTGTTCCGTACAAACTGCTCTCACGATTCAGCCTCGGAATATAGAACTCCCTCTTTTCTTTCGAGGCTTTTTCGGTCGTAAAAGTCGGTGAGGTGAAGATGAATCGGAAATTCTCTACACCCTCCAACTGCTTTTTCAATTCCTTATACGCATACATGGAAAAGCAGGCAGCTGCAACCGATACCTTGCTTCCTTTTTTTATCGTAGCGGCCATATCGTCGCGCACGATTTCAGAAATATTATCAAAGATCTTCATTTGTATGCTGCCTCCTTAACCCTTGTTATTCCGAAGCCTCAGAACATCTTTTGTTTTTCAGATATTTGCCTGATTTAATGCGTGCATCAGCGGGCTTTTCTGCATCGTCAGGTATGATCCATGAATAGCCAACTTTTTTAGCTCCCGGAATTCTATCTGTTGAACACAATGTTTGAATTCTTCTTTTTGAAATCCCCCATTTTTCTGATAGTTGTTTAATCGATAAGTAATCCATAGTCAACCTCATTCTTCATGTTGCAACCACTCTCAGCAGGTCATAAATAATCAAATTTATTATACGCCAAAGTGCGAACAAAATCAATCCGTATATCATTATTGTATCAACAGACCTCTATTTTTTGCGGCCAAACAAAACACTCTTGAAGTTTTATAATTTCATACACACTTCCATAATTTCTGTGTATGAATTTTCTTTAAAATCCATAATTTTTAAAGAAAAAAAACTGGATGCCGCTCTTATTAAGCAACATCCAGTCCCATCTATTTTCTTTTACGGCAAAACCAGCTCCTGCACCACAATCTCTTCCGCCCGATTGCGAATGCTGTTCATAGCCTGTACCCATGCCATCTGATCTTTCTCTTTCAGCCCATCCGTCACATTCTCCGCTTCCTGCATCTGCCGGATAATCATCTGCAATCTGCTCTGCGCCTGCTCGTTCAGTTCAGCAAGATAAGTCCAGAGCCGTCCAGTCAGCACCAAATCGTTGAACAGCATCGGATTTTGTTCTTTCAGATAATCCCGGTGCATCCGTCCATATTTTCCAATAGATCGCTTCTCCTCTGGAAGTTCCAATACCGGAATATAGTAATCTCCAGTCCGCTTATACGCAATACCATTTTCTGTAATTTTGTTTTTCATATCCATAACCTCGATTCTTAATTTTTATGTCACATCGAGACTCATTGGTGTAGTAGTGGTGTAGTAACATCATCTACAAACCCGAAAACCATTGATATTACTGGACTTTTATAGATTTCTGTATGTATTGCCGTGGCAAACAAACAAGACTTTTTTCATCCCTCAAATTCTCCCAAAAAGTGGCTTGATTCCTAGGTTTTTCGGCATTCGCCAACGCCTAAAGAAATTCAACCACCGTCTATTTACTATCATTTTCATGGCATAAAGTAGTATAAAATCGCATATCTTTTCTCGCAACAGTAGTAAAAATGGTAGTAAATTCAGGCTCAAAATGCAATTTACTACTCGGCATTTACCACCCGTTTCATCTCTGTTTCCACGTCATCGTACTGCACATGAGTGTAAGTATTCAGGGTGACGCCAATGTCAGAGTGTCCCATCAGATATTGCAGAGTTTTGGGATTCATACCGCTTTTGGCCATGTTGGAACAAAACGTATGTCTGCAAACATGAGGTGTGATGTTAGGCAGCTGTTCCCGATAGAGCTTGTTGTAGCTTGTACAAATGTGGTTGAAGTAGTGTTCCCAGTGCATTGCAACGGTTGGGTTCCCGTTCTGGTCAAGAAAGAGAAAACCGCATTTACCGTCAACCATCGGCTCATTCTTGGGACGAGGCCGATTTTCAATAATGCGCCGGAAGCACACATACACATCATCCGTCATAGGAATCACCCGCTTACCACAGCTGGTCTTGGGTTCCTCTATCACATACCGCATATCCATTGTCCGTTGTAGCTGGTGGTCCACATTGATTTTCCGATGTTCCAAATCAATGTCGGACAGCGTCAACCCCACGAACTCTGAAATCCGCAGGCCCGTCTTGAACAGGATATAGATAGCGTCATAATACTTTTTATAACACCCGCTCTCCCGAACATAATTCAGAAAAGCCCTCTCCTGTTTGCGTGTAATTGCCTCTCTTGTCACGCTGTCGTTTACAACGACTGTGGCAAGCTGAAATTCAAATGGATTTTTGTGTAACCAATCATCATCGACTGCCATCTGAAATGCCGGACGGACAACACCTCTGACAGTGTGAATCGTGCTATATCCTCTGCCATCCCTTTGCAGCTTAATCAGCCACAGTTTAGCATCAGAAAGACGCACACTGTTAATCGGGCGTTTCCCAAATTCCTCTTTTTTAAGGATGTTGAGTACAAAGTTATAACCTGTCTTTGTGTTCTGCCGTACACCTGTTTTTAACGAGATGTACTTTTGGACAAGTTCTAAAACCGTTATCTCTCCACCCTGCGGAATCAGTTCCGCTTCCAGCCGCTGCTTGATTTCCCGCTCCTTTTCCCGGAGCGCAAGATCATCCCGTTTTCCAGCCGGAAGTCTGTCACCTTTTTCCAGCTTCCAACTGTACACGAACTGAACATTTCCAGCATTGTCGTAATACTTGTACGCATACCGTCCATCTTTGCGTTGGCTCTCTCCGTTGCGAAGAATCCGCTTCTTTTTATCGCGTCTTTTCTCGCTCATCTTCCCTGCTCCTTTCGTTGTACAAAAAGAGCCTCAGCAACAATATATTGTTAGTATATCATAGCTGAGGCGTTTTTTCCATACGTCACGGATGAGGTCAACCAATTATTTTATGCTGCTACGCACCATTTTGTCAGATTGCCGATAGTTCTTCCAAAAAAGTTTCAAAGCGTTTTCTCTTAATCAGCACTTTTACACCATTCTGAATCACAAAGCCGGAATCCAAATTTTCTGATGCAATTTGCCGCAGCTTCTTTTCTCCAATATTAAAATATTCAGACGCTTCATCAATGGTAAGGCAGAACTTATCCTTGATTTGAACTCCGCCATCCATAGTTACACCGTCCTTTCAATACTCTAAGCGTATAAAATAAAAAATGAGCCAACGGATGGCTGCTGGCAGCAGCCCACGGGAATCTCACCTCTGCATTCCTCATGCAGCCCTACTCATTGCCTGCGACGCTCTGAACGCTCGGACTTTGACGGTAAGGGAGTATCAGCCTGCCTGTATGTCATGGCCCACAAGCAGCCGCGCTTGCATTGCGGCATGGTGATGATCGCTCCACTTTTCAGAGAAAAGCATCATGGCGCACCCGCCGTCCGGCTCGATACAGACAGCAATGTATCCGTTTGCCCTATGATGCACCACCATTATCCTGCGGGCATATTTTTCAAGGTGCTGTCCCGAAACGTGGAAAGGGTCAGACCGTTTCGGCTTTGGTTACAATAGAAGAAATCAGTTTGATTTCCAGATGGCGTTTCATGTACTCGTCTATGCACACATGGGGCTGGCCGTGCTTATCGTAGAGAATGCCTGTACAGAGCTTGTTGATGTAACCTCTGTAATGCTGCAAAACCTGTTCAACTGCATCGGTGTCCCCAGCGCAGGCAGAGCGAATCACCGAGAGCGGCAAAAAATCTCTGCTCGTGTGTTCATAGGAGTTCATTTACGCCTAACCTCCCTCCGGCAAGTGCGCCTTTAGCTTTTTTTGCAGCTCGTTCAGCGTTTTTGTCCGGTGGCGCTGTACAGCACTCCGGGACATTCCCATGAGGTCGCCAATCTCGCCATCGCCCAGTTCCAGAACGCAAAACAGAATCAGAATGCTTTGTTCTTGCTTTGGCAGAGCGGCAAACGCATTGGCAACAAGTTCATTGTCGATGTGCAGATCACAGCCGTAGGACGAAAATATAAATTCTTCGCTCGGATAATGGTCTACACTCGTGAGCTGCCCCAGTTCTTCCAACGAAAGAACGCTGAATGACTTTTCACGGTCAAGCAAGCGTTTCTTATTTCGGTGATAGTTCCGGGCCTCATTTCGCAGTACCGCTTTGCAGAACGCATCGAATCGGTACTGTTCGCCATCGTTGCGAGGGATAGCTTCCATCTTCTCACCCCCTTTCCGTGGGGATGTCGGGTGGATTTTTCCCTTTCCGCTAATATGACACCTGAAACACCCGATTCTGCCCGCTTTTTTGAAAATTTCCAAAAATATTTTTTGAAGCAGGCAGATTTTCAGGTGGCAACAGAAAAGCCCAGCAAACCGAAAACGGCCAACCGGGCATAATGGCAGTATTAAACGCGTAGCAGCTACATTGTATAGTACATAGTAAAAGCCCTGCTGACCCTGTGCGGGAGCAAGGCTTTTTTTGATAGGTCAAGATTGAACGGTCGATAGAATATCAGGCGCATGGCGGCATCCTCCTATGGCCGCCATACAGACGATGAAACGCTCTGATACGCAAAAAGAACCGGCGGCCTTGATTTTCTCAAAAGCCGCCGGTTCAAAATGGGCGCACGGATGTGTCTGCTGTACGACGGCTTTTTTTCTTTTGCCGTCGTGCGGCAGGTGTTTTTACTTTTTATTCTTTTGTGCTACATGGACGATTATGGCAACTAAAATAATTCCGGCGACCATACCAATTAAAGGGAGCCATGTGTCGGTGATGCTTTGCAATACAGCATTCCAGTTTACATTTTCGGGCAACATAGTTTAGACCTCCAATTCTCGCTGTTCTGTGACAATACGTTTACAGGAAAGATACGTTGCAAGGAAATAGCTTCCGTAGACAAGCAGAAAAAGAACGATTGTCAGTCCGATATTGGTTGCGATATGGATATTCATAAATTCTTCCACCACAGCCATAGCTTTGCCAATCAGGAAAGCAGAATACACGCCAGCGACGACTAGCGGAATGGCAAAGAACACGGCTGTCTGCACAAAAAGCGTATGATCGATTTGCCAGCGGCCTGCACCCAGCTTTTGCAGCAAGCCATAACGATACACATTGTCGGTCGTTTCGGTAAGCTGTTTTAACGCTAGAAGTGCGGCGCAAATCAGCAAAAAGACCAACCCGATATAGCAGCAAAGAAAGCTCACCAAGGCATCAAGGCCGTAGAACGTCTCATACATCATGTTCTTTTCGGCATACCGATAGCCGTGTGTACTATCCAATCCAATCGGAATCATCTTTTGCAAAATTTCATTGGAATCTGCATTAGGCTCATATTGCACCAAAAGCGCATTTACATCTTTTTCAAGTGATGCGGTGACGGAATCGGGAACAATCAAGGTGCCGCGGTCATTGTTGCCAACCGACGTCATAATGTATGTTTCCTGCAACACTTTATCTTCTGCACGCTGTAAAGTCGCCCCGCCAACCGTGATTTCCGGGTGGCTCTGCAATGCAGCAGCAACATACCGATACGTTCCATTGTAGTTGCAGTTCAACAGGTATTGGCCATCGTTCAGCGTGATGGGTGCTTTGTTCTGCATGGATAAGGCACGATTAAAGTCCGAAATGGAGATTACGGAAACCTTGCTGTCAGGAACTTTTTCATCAATCGGCCAAAATTTGACTTTCTGTCCTTCAAATAGTTCAAAGTAGGTCATATCGGCCTCGTAAACACTGATTTGCTCTGTAGCTTTGGCGTAGTTGCTTATGGTAATATCGTGTGCAGCGAGGTAGGCAGCAATATCGCTGTCCCCATCAACAGAAACATTGGAAAGCACGTTCAAATCATAGGGCGTTGCAGATTGGGACATTTTGTTCATAGCAAGCGCTGTGCTTGCGCCAATCGACACGGCGCAGATCGTGATGGTCAGCAATCCGCATACAACCGTTACCACAAGATAATTGGTTCGGATTTTGCTGCCAATCTGACGGACAAGGAACGTATTCAGACCTTTCATGTAAAAGCATTTCCTTGCACTTGCTGCTTGCATGAAAACGGCTGACAGCGAGTAGAACAGCAGAAAAGTTCCCGCGACCAATGCCGCCGCTGCCAACTGGAACAGATTATTTTCATGAGATGGCAGAATCCCGTTTTTGTTGAACAGCGCGGCAGAAATTCCGATGCAAAGCAGCGAGAGCAGGAACAGGCAAACCGGCAGGATACGGTTTGCAGTCTGCATACTTTCGTTTTTTCTGCCGTCCGTCAATAGGTCAATCAATTTAACATTGGTGACAGACCGAATATTGAAAAGCATGACGATAAAAAAGATGATTGTGAAACACAACACGGTCTGGCGAAGCGCTCCGGCTGAAAACACGATCCGAAACTTTTCAAGATTGATTGCAAAAAGCCGCAATGCAATCAAAGAAAACCCTTGCGAAAAGAAAAAGCAATCCTGTGCCCAGCGCAATGATGCCAACACAAAGCGTTTCGCCTGCAAACAACCGGGAAATACGCCCTTTTTTCATACCGAGCATCATATACACGCCCAATTCCTTTTTGCGACGTTTCAATAAAAACTGGTTGGCATAAAGAATCAGGAAAGCCAGAACAACGGCAATCATAGTGGAAAGCGTAGAAAGCATAATGCCGAGCTGACGATATAAGAGCGTGCCGGTCATGCCCATGTTGGAAAAAGCTGGCTGGTCAGAAATGGAATTGAACGCATAGAACAAACTGACCGAAAGCGTCAAGGTAAGAAAATAAATCAGATAGTCACGAATGTTCTTGCACACATTTCGGAAAATCAGCTTACATGTGTTCACTCTGTTCACCTCCCAAGACGGAAACTACTTCCAGAATTTTTGTAAAAAATTCTTTGCGCGTATCCGTCCCACGATGCAGTTCGTTGAACACCTGCCCATCTTTGATAAACAAAATGCGATTGCAATAGCTGGCAGAAAAAGCGTCATGCGTTACCATGAGAATCGTTGCTGAAAGCCGTTCATTCAATTCGGTCAACATTGTCAACAACATTCGGGAAGAATTGGAATCCAGTGCGCCGGTCGGCTCATCTGCCAGTACGATGGCCGGATTTGTCACCATCGCTCTTGCAGCAGCTACTCTCTGCTGCTGACCGCCGGACATCTGATAAGGATATTTACCCAATATATCCTGAATGTTCAGCGCTTGGGCAATCTGTGGAATACGCTGCTCTATTTCACCGGGTTTGGCACCTGCGATGGAAAGGGCCAGAGAGATATTTTCATAGGCGGTCAAGGTGTCCAGAAGATTGAAATTCTGGAAAATAAACCCCAGCTTTTTTCCACGGAAATCTGCAAGCTGTGCTCTATGCAGCATCGTGATATCCTTTTCCTCTACATAGATATGACCGCTGGTGACGGTATCAATCGTGGAAATGCAGTTCAGCAAGGTGGTTTTGCCAGAGCCGGAAGCACCCATGATGCCGAGAAATTCTCCTTTGCGAACAGAAAAAGAAATGTGGTCGATGGCTTTTGTCAGGTTGCCTTTGTTACCGTAAAATTTTTGGATGTCATCCACCCGTAAGATCGTATCGCCCATAGGTCAGGCTCCTTTCTCAAAAGCGCCTTGCTTTTGTGCTTTTACTCTACCACAAGGAATTTTCCGATGCCATTAAGTTGGATTACATTTGTATTACCAAAATGTAAGGTTGAAAAAAGCGAGGCTTTACAGCCCCGCCGCCTGCAAATAGCTTTCCGTAGGAAAAACCATCGTCACAGTCGTTCCCTGTCCCGGAACGCTGGAAATAGAAAGTGAGATATTCATTTTTCGACATAGCCTTTGGCTCAAATACAAACCAATGCCGGTTGATTTGGAATAACGGCGGCCGTTTTCACCGATAAAGCCTTTGTCGAACACGCGCGGCAAGTCAGCAGCAGAAATACCAATGCCATTATCGGAAATGAAAAGAGATACCGTGTTTTTCTCTGCTCTGGTTGAAAATTCAACTTGTAAATTATCTTTCCGATACTTGATAGCGTTGGACAGAATCTGTCCGATCACAAAGGTGCAGCTCTTGCTGTCTGCGGTCACGGGAATATCCAGTTCCTTTAGAACCGGCTTTCCACCGACCTGAATCAACGGCTTTGAGTACGTTTTTAGCGCAGCGTACACCAATGCCTGCAAGGTGGTTTTCTCCACCTTAAAGTCCTTTTCAACATCGGTACTGCGGGCGTAATATAGCACCTGCTCCACATAAGCATCAATTTTCCGCAGTTCATCGTCAATTCGCAGTGTGGTGGGATTCTTTTCATTTTCAACGATCAGCCGGGCAGAGGTGATAGGCGTTTTGATTTCATGCACCCATGAATCAAGGTATTCCCGATATTCACGGTTCTCCTGCTCTGCATAGGAAAGTCGGTCGTTTTGATATTTGTTGCAGCACCGCAGAACGTCCACCAAAATCTGCCCCTCTAAAAAATGAGGCGGCACCATTAACTCGCCTAAAAGAGTTTTTATGTCCATCTGCTCTGTCATTTTTTGAAGCAGATTATAAAAACTCTGCTTGCGGAAAAAATCATACAGCAGCGCTGTACTGTACGCTGCAAGTAAAATCACCTCGGCAAACAGAATAAACACAGCAGGTGTTTCAATCAGCCAGAGGAGCGCAAGCAGCACGAGTGCAGCCACCAGCATACAAATCAGGGAAAAGATACGGTCAAGCAGATACTCGGATAACTTCATACGCAATACCCTAAACCACGTTTCGTTTCCAGATAGTCCGGCAGACCGATTTCGGTCAGTGCTTTCCGTAACCGAACGATGTTGACATTCAATGTGTTTTCGTCTATAAATTGTTCACTCTGCCAGAGTTCATCAATAATAGCGTCACGGGGAATAATGTTGCCCTTATTCACCATAAGCAGGCGCAAAATCCCAAGTTCATTTTTGGTAAGTGATTTTTTGTCCCCTTGATAGCTGATTTCCGCCTTGAGCAAATTTAAGGTCAAGCCTTTGTGCGTGAGAACGATGTTGTCCTGTACTTCATAGGTCCGAGCCAGAAGTTTTTGGATTCGCGCCAAAAGAATCTGTGCATTGTACGGTTTTGCAATATAATCATCTGCGCCGATGTTCAAGCTCATCAACTCGTCAAAATCGCTGTTTCTGCTGGTAAGTACAATGATAGGAAGATTGGATTTCTGTCGGATTTCTCTGCATACTTGGAAACCATCCTGATAGGGCAGATTGATGTCTAAGAGAATCAAGTTAGCCCCTGATGAAAGAGCAGCTTGCACAATGTGGTGAAAATCATCGCTGCTGTCGCATTGGTAGCCGTACTTTTGAAGAAGCTGAACAAGTTCCTCGCGGATTGCCGGTTCATCTTCTATAATGAAGATTTTCATGCTCACACCTCCATATTTTATTATATTTCGATTTTCCAGAGAATACAATGCTCAAACTATGAACAATAAAGTTTAGCAACCATGCGTTTTGCATCATTTCTCCAACCGTCCATGAACTATAAAATGTATATGGGTGATGCAGAATGGCAAAAAATGAGGACTGTCCCGGCTTTGAAACGTTCGGAGCGGATGTCAAGGCAGCACGAAAGGCAAAACAGCTTTCCCGCAGTGCGCTGGCCGACATGATACATTGTGACAGCCGGTATCTTGCGAACATCGAAAACGAAGGCACGTTGCCCAGCTTGCCGGTGGTGATTCAGCTGATAAAAATATGTGGTCTGCCGGTGGAACGGTACTTCAACCCGGAACTTATGCGGGAAGAAAGTGCAGAGCGTCAGCGGGTCAGCCACAAGCTGCAGCTTTGCCCGGAAGAATACTTGCCCATCGTAGAAGGTGCCATTGACGGTGCCCTGCGAATCCATGAACAGGAAAAAGAACATGCGTGTGTCTGATTGCCACGCATGGTCATTGAGAGGATGCAAAAAGCGTCCTCTTATTTTTTTGCATTTTGTGAGCAGAACGGGGGTGTTGTGGTGTCATAGTAGTGGGGAAAGGTAACGTAGCAAGCATAGGGAGTGTAGCCACTCCCGGCAGAAATGCTTGCTGGGGAGTACCCCAGACCCCCAAGAAACGAGGTGAAACTATGACGAACCGAACCCGAAAAATTGTTCTGCGTGTTCCCGTGACGCCGGAGGAACGGGAACTTATCCGGCAGAAGATGGCTCTGCTGCATACCCGGAACTTTTCTGCATACGCCCGGAAGATGCTGATAGACGGTTATGTTGTCCACATCGACACCACCGACATCCGGGCGCAAACCGCCGAACTGCAAAAGATTGGTGTCAACGTCAATCAGATCGCGCGGCGGCTGAACAGCATGGGGCCGCTGTACACACAAGACGTTGCGGACATCAAGGGAGCATTGGCGCAGATATGGCAGTTACAAAGATACATCCTATCAAGTCAACGCTGAAAAAGGCATTGGACTACATCGAGAATCCGGCCAAGACGGACGAAAAAATGCTGGTGTCCTCCTTTGCCTGCTCCTACGAAACCGCCGACATCGAATTTGAACTGCTGCTGTCACAGGCCATGCAGAAAGGCAACAATCTGGCCCACCACTTGATACAGTCTTTTGCGCCGGGCGAAACCACGCCGGAGCAGGCCCACGAGATTGGTCGACAGCTTGCAGATGAAGTCCTGCAAGGAAAATATCCCTATGTACTGACCACGCACATTGACAAGGGGCACGTCCACAACCACATCATTTTCTGTGCTGTGGACATGGTGAACCAGCGGAAGTATGTTTCCAACCGGCGGAGCTATGCTTACATCCGGCGCACCAGTGACCGACTTTGCAAGGAACACGGCCTGTCCGTGGTAATGCCCGGCCAAGACAGAGGCAAGAGCTATGCCGAGTGGGACGCACACCGCAAGGGTACAAGCTGGAAGGCGAAGCTGAAAGCTGCCATAGATGCAGCCATCCCGCAGGCCAAGGATTTTGACGATTTTCTGCGGCTCCTGCAGGAGCAGGGCTACGAGGCCAAGCGTGGCAAGTATGTTTCGTTCCGTGCGCCCGGACAGGAACGGTTCACCCGCTGCAAAACGCTGGGCGAAGCCTACACCGAGGAAGCCATCATCGAACGCATCAAAGGGCGGTTCGTGGAGCGGAAGCCCAAAGAAAACCGCAAAATTTCGCTGCGGATTGATTTGGAGAACAGCATCAAGGCCCAGCAGTCCGCAGGGTATGAGAAGTGGGCAAAACTCCACAATCTGAAACAGGCGGCCCGGACGCTGAACTTCCTGACCGAGCATGAAATCGAAAGCTACCCGGATTTGGAAAGCCGGGTGGCCGAGATCACCGCCGCCAGCACCGAAGCTGCCGCCGCATTGAAAGCAGCAGAGCGCCGACTTGCTGAAATGGCCGTGCTGATAAAGGATGTCACCACCTGTAAAGAACTGCGCCCGTTGGTGCAGAAGTATCAGCGGGCCGCTGACAAAAAGCAGTTCCGGCGCAAGCATGAAGGCACCCTGATTCTCTATGAGGCCGCAATCAAGGCCCTGAAAAAGCAGGGCTTTCAAAAGCTGCCCGACCTCTACGCATTAAAAACCGAGTATAAGCAGTTGGCCGAGCAGAAAGACCAGCTGCAGCGGCAGTACGCCGAAGCCAAACGCCAGATGCAGGAATACGGCATCATCAAGCAGAATGTAGACGGTGTCCTATTTCCAAATCACAGGCAGGAGAGGGACAAGACCCTGTGAATGTTGCTCAACAATGACACATTACTTTCGATGAAAATGATGTGCGACTGTCAATTCGCTGTTGACGAACACACATTATTCCTCTATAATATAATGTGTGAATGTCAAGTGAGGTGATAGCATGAACAACATGGGCAAAGTAGAAAAAATGGTGCAGTCTGCCCCCAATGGTATCATTACGTCCGCACAGTTGACGAAAGCCGGCTTACATCGGGGCTATCTGCATGATTTTGTCGAGAGCGGGGAACTATACCGTTTCGGGCGCGGCCTGTATGTACAGAGCAGTGCATGGGAAGATGATTTTTACCTGTTGCAGCGGAAGTATAGTCGCGGCATCTATTCACATGATACTGCTCTCTATCTGCTGGGCTATTCTGACCGCACTCCGGCAAGGTACACTATGACCTTTCCCAAGGGTTACAACGCACTGTCTTTGAAGCAGGAAGATTTGATCGTCAAGCGTGCCATTCCAGAAAATTATGACTTTGGTATTATTGAAATCCAATCACCATCCGGCAATCCCATTCGTGTTTACGATTTGGAACGGACGCTGTGCGACATCCTGCGCGGCAGCGGGAGCGATATACAAATTGTGGGTGCAGCCATGAAGCGTTACGCCGCATCCAAAGGCAAAGACATTCACAAATTGATGCAGTACGCAGAACGGCTTCGCGTGAAGCCAAAGGTTCTGCGCTACATGGAGATTTTATTATGATTACAAAAAATCCGATGCAGTTAAAAGCCTATATCAAAAAGAAAGCAGCCGAGAAGCATATTTCCGCGCAACTTGTGATGCAGAACTATATGCTGGAAAGACTGCTGGAACGCATTTCGCTTTCACCGTATAAGCATAACTTTATCATCAAAGGCGGCTTTCTGGTGTCGGCTATCGTTGGTCTGGACACACGGGCCACTATGGATTTGGACACGACCATCAAGGGCTTTACGCTGACCCATGAAGCCATCCTTTCCATTTCAAAGATGTGTGTGCAGTCCAGATTGACGATGATGTACAGTTTGAAGTTGTGGGCGTTGCGAATATCCGAGAAACGGACAATTATCCCGGAATCCGTGTGTCGCTGAAAGCCAACTACCCACCGATCAGCGTTCCGCTGACGGTGGATGTCACCACTGGCGATATGATAACGCCCCGCGAGATCGAGTACACCTTTTCAATGCTGTTCGATGACCGCACAATCAGCGTTCTGGCCTACAATCTCGAAACAGTTCTGGCCGAAAAGCTGGAAACCGTACTGTCCCGCAATATTGCAAACACCCGTCCGAGAGATTACTACGACATCTACATTCTGTACGCTCTGCGCGGGGCAGAGTGCGATAAGGCAACATTGCGGCGGGCACTGGAACGGACAACGGAAAAGCGTGGTAGTTCTAAAATCTTAACGCAGTACTCGGAGATTATGCAGGAAATCCGGGATAGCGATACACTCCGCAGACAGTGGAACAAGTATGGCATGGAATATGACTATGCAAAGGATATTTCTTTTGATGATACCTGCAATGCGATTCAAAAAATCATGGACGCCATCGCGTCATAAAAGAGAATTAGTGTATTTGGTCTCTTATACAGGAGGATATTTATGCTTTCAGTTAAAGATTTGCAACTTGGATATTCTGATGCACTAAATTATACCCAGCGCCAAAACAAAAATATGTTTAATGAAGTATTTGTAAGAAATACATTCTTAGACGAATTGACGAAACAGAGTTCCTTCTTTCTTATAGGTGAAAAAGGAACAGGAAAAACGGCGTATGCAACATATTTATGCAATAACAACTACAAAGACATTAGTGCAACAATGTCTTTCCTTTCAACAACTGATTACGAGAAATTTTACACCTTAAAGCAGCAAAAAAACTTGGACTTAACCGGATATGAGGGTATATGGAAAACAATACTTTTGCTGCTGATAAGTAAAAGTGTTACAGAAAACGATAAAGTAACCGCTGCTTTTAATCGTAGTGGCATAAACGATATTTTAGCTGCTATTGATGAGTACTATATGAATGCCTTTTCGCCAGAGATAACTACTGCAATGAAAATTGTTGATGAAAGTGAAATTGTGGCAAAATTGATTTGCGAACATAGTGAAGTAGGTGGAAAGAATGGCTCAAAGATCGAGTTTACAGAAACGAGATTTCAACATAATTTATTTTACATTGAAAACAAATTCAAAACAGCACTCAATAAAATCAAACTGCAAAAAAATGTTGTTTTGTTCATAGACGGAATCGATGTTCGGCCAGATAGTATTCCATATACTGATTATATTCAGTGCATTAGAGGCTTATCCAATGCTGCATGGACATTAAACACTACACTATTTCAGAACCTACGAGATTCAAAAGGTAGATTTCGGATCGTCTTATTACTTCGTCCAGATATTTATAATTCGTTGAATTTGCAGAACTCCGCAACTAAGCTGTTGGACAATGCCGTCTATCTTGATTGGGGAACAACTTATCAAGAGTATAAAACATCTTTCCTATATGAAATCGGTTTGAAACTGCTTTCCTACAAGCAGCCCTACCCTGTAAGCGGCGATATTTGGGAAGAATACTTTGATTGGAAGATTCCATCTACTAGCATGGAACGTGATTTTGATACAGCGTTTATGGCTTTTCTGAAAATTTCGTTATCTCGTCCACGAGATATACTTGTGATTTTGCAGCATCTGCAACGAAAGATGAATCGGGATGGATTAGGAGGTAAACTCAAATTTTGCCAAAGTTGTTTTGAAAGCGATGAGTTTCAAAACAGCTACTCAACGTATTTTGTGAGTTCTCTAAAGGATCAGCTTTCCTTTTATTACTCCTCCAATGAATTTGAACTTTTCCTAAAGTTTTTTGACTTTTTCGATGGCACAGATTTTTCGTATGAAGAATATAAAATGATTTATCAAAAATTCTGCGATTATATCTGCGAAAATGCTCAAGATATTCCCGATTTTGTTGATAATGAAAAAGGATTGTTACAACTATTATATGACTGTAACATTATTACTGCACTAGAGAAAAAAGGAGATTACCAATATTTTCATTTTTCATATAGAGAGAAAAATAGCGCAAATATCGCACCTAAAGTGCCTGTCGGGGAAAATATAACATACCGTTTTCATTATGGAATGTATAAAAGAGCTCGTTTAGGAAGATATTGATACAGGAAAGTCACGATAAGAAAGCCAGACACGGCAGCCACAAGGCCACCGTGTCTGGCTATTTCTGTTTTGACAATGGAACATTACTTTTGTTGAAAATAATGTTCCATTGTCAAGATGGCGGTATCACTCACTCGCAAAATCAAACCTCTGTCCGTCAAAGTCAGCATCGGTCATGTGCTCCAACTTTGCAATAACACCGTTTGCCAGCCGCCGCATTTCCGTGTCCATATCCGGCAGGGTGGCGAGCATCCGTGCCATCGTGCGGCGGCGGTCAGAGGTGTGGTACATACAGATCAAATTTTCTTCTTCTACGCTGAAATTCATGGTCAGACCTCCATTTCGTGTTGTTTACTGCGGGCCGCTGCCTTTTTCGGGCTGGCGGCCTGCTTTGTTTCGGAAAGCTGCTTGCGGACGGAAGCACGGGGTTTGCGAATGTTCTTATCTCGGTTCTCGTTTTTGTCAACCAGCGCGTAGATGCCAAAACGGTCTTTTACGCTGGACAGATGTAAAGATTTATACGGCAGCATGGCAAGCAGCTGGTCCGTGTCCCGGCTGAATGCCAGCTTGGTGAAATAGGGCGATACCTCTACCATGAAATGATTCTTGTCCGGGCTGTTGGGAGCAGCCAGACGCTTCATATCGGCTACGATACGCTGTGCCTCGGCCTCGATCAGCCCGGTGTGCAATGCCGCAAGGTGTTCTTTGAAATCACCGGGCTGTGCAGATTCCCGACTGCGCTGCTCCTGCCGGATGGCCGCTTGCAGAAGTTCCGGGTCACGGGGCTGCATTTCATACCGCACGAACTCTCCAAAATATTTGTCCGATCGGCTGTCGAAATGCTCTTTGAGGCCAATTTCCCGCATCCCACTTTCGTAGATCAGGCGATTGGCACCCACAAGCAGAGCGGCATCCCGGATATGCTGGAAATGCTGCTGATAGTCCAGTTCATACAGATTGCCTTGCACAGTTCCGTTGGCCGCGCCGGTCAACTCCACCGCATAGGCAAGGATCCTGTCGCAGGTCTGCTCGCCGCAGAATTTCCATGTGTTGTAGGCTTGCGTGTCTTTGAGCAGCACGTCCCGTTCCCGGAAGCAGAATGTTCCAGAAGGCCGGGACAGCCACAACAGCAGCTTATCTTCCGGCTGGTCGCTGCGGGCGGCCTCCCGCAGCATCTTAATGTCAAAGGCAAAATCGCTCTGATAGTATGCGGTGTTCTGGTGCATAATGGCTTCCAACGCAGCGATCACATCCATATTTTCAAATTTTTGCACGGCTTATACCTCCAATTCCTTTGTCTTTTCTCGTGGCTGCGTTTGCTTGCTCTGCTCCTTTTTTGCGGCATCCAGCTGTACCCGGATGGACGGCTTTTTCGGCTTGGCTGTGCGGGACTTCTTGGCTTTTGGTGCCTTTTCCTCGGCCTTGACTGCGGCGGCAAGGTCTGTCAGAGAGATTTGTTCTCCGGCCTTTGCTTTGGCCTCCAATTCGCCCAGAGAGGGCGCATTGTTCAGCACGCCATCAATCATATTTTCGTTTTGTTCGATGGAAAGTTCTGCGGTGCGCAGCGGATTTTCCCGCAAAAACTCCGGCACCTGCTGGAAGCCCACACTGTCGCAGTAGTGGGCGGTGTCCTGCCCATTCTGGTGCAGCACCACCACATCCGAAACAGACAGCGAGTGTCCCTTGAAATCTGCCGGATAGTCCACATTGAATGTGCGGTAGATGTCCTCCAACGTGGTGCCAGCAGTCAGCGGCGCGGCGTATACTTCCGTATAGTTGGCCTTGTCCACGGTCAAACCGACAGCCTGCAGGCGGTCGTAGGGCTCAAAACGGTAATCGCGGGTGGAATCTTCATTGCGCAGCTGGTAGATGGAAAAGCTGTCCTGCTGCGGTGCCTCAAAGCCTGCCGCCGCGTATTCCTCTACGGTCATTCCGGCGGCCGCCGCTTCCTGCGCGATCTCGGACTGTACCTGCGCCTTGTAGTCCTGCAAGCTCTGGTCAAAGTCGGCCAGCTTGGGCGGTTCCGGCAAGTTATACTGGCCTTGGTTAAGCAGCGGGCGGCAGTCCTGTACATAGGAAATAATAGCGTTGTAATAGGCAGTCTGTTCCGGCGAAATGTTCTGTCCCTCCCGCAAAGCGGCGGTAGCCGTCTGCTCCATAGCGGAAAGATTGCAATGCTGTTTGAGGTACGGGATAAACTCGGTCAGTACCATTTCCCGCTCTGCCTTGTCTTGTTCCCACGCTTCCGGGCCTTTGTTGTGCAGAACAAAATTTTTCCAGTTCTCGTCCTTGGCATAGTATTCGTGGTAGTTCTGGATATGCTGAACCAAAGAACCCTCTCCGTCACCAAAATCCTGCCGTCCCTCGTAGTTGTCGGGCTGGCCGTTTAGAGCAAAATCAATACGGAATGCGGTCTTGTCGTACCAGCCGCCCGTGTAGCCGTCCTTTTCCCGGTCCGTGTGCTGAGCAGTGTCCAGTTCTTCAAAAACACGATTCGCCACGGACAGCGGCATGATTTCGCCGTCCTGCAGCTTGTCGCTTTCGCTCCACAGAATCGTGACCGTGGGCTCTGCGGCAGGGTCTGGAATTTTGACAGGCGCGGGAAGTTCGTTGGCCTTTTCTGCTGCATCTTGGAATGCCGCCAGCTTATCGCCCAAAAGAATTTCCGACCCCGTGGCTGTCTGCCCCAGCAGGTTAAGTGCTTCCTCCCCGGCATCTTTCAAGGTCAGGCCGGGCGCATCCAGCTGCCCGCCATCCAGAGCCTTTTTGTCCGGGCCGTACAGGGTGTAGTCATAGCCGGAATCACAGGTCTGGATGAATAAAATATTGCCGTTGTCCAGCGCAAATGCGGCTTCCTGTGCGGCGGAAAGGTCTACTTCCCGCTGCTGGCGCAGTTCTGCCAGATGTTCGTCCAGCGCAGAGATCAACTCATGGGCCGCGCTGCGAATAATTTCCAGAGAGGCTTTTAGTTCGGCCAGTTCCCGGCCCGAACTCCATCCGGCCACATAGCCAAACGAATACTCGGACGTGTCCAGCCCATAGTGCTGGCAGACGGCATAGGCCACGCTTTCGGCCTGCACCTCGCGGGTGCGGCTGTCCGGGCGGTTGGTCTGTTCCGGGTCGTCTGGGTCGATGGCGTGCAGCTTTGCATGGGCAATCTCATGGATGGCCGTCTTGATGGTCTGTAACTGGCTCATGCCCTCTTGGATGGCAATGCGGTTGTCAAGCAGGTGGAAATAACCGTGCGCCCCGCCCTCGATGTCCTCAAACCCGATGGGCACCGGGGAAGCTTGCTCCAACGCTTTGAAAAAATCTTGATAGTCCTGCACGCTGCCGGACAGTTCATTCACTGCGATAGATGGCAGCGGTTCGCCCTCGGTCTGGCTGACATCGAACACGGAAACCACCTTAAAGGCCGGAATCTGCACCGTTTTTTCTTCCGTCAGCGGCTTGCCGTCCTTGTCCAGAATCGGCTTGCCCTGTTCGTCCAGCTTTTCCATCTTCTGCTTGACCTTGTACGGCGCAGGAGCAAGGATTTTGATGCCTTTTTCGCCTTTCTTTACGGTGCGGTGGAACGTGTCTTTCCACTTGTTGAAGCCCGCCACCAGTTGGCCGCCCTGCATGGCGATCAGCAAGGTGTTGTTGAAGCTGTAATTGTGGAATTTCGCCATCGTGGTGAGGTAGGCTTTGTAGCGGTCGCTGTCGAACAGCTCTTGAATCCCTGTTTCCAGCCGGTCCGTAATTTCTTTCATCCGTTCCGCGCTGTCTTTGCCGTTCAGGATGATGGGGATAACTTTCTGCGGTTCCGTTTCAGGCTGAACAGGCGGCGGGATGTTGGCCGCATCCCGCAGAACTTCCGGCGCGGGAAAGGACAGCACCCGGTATTCCTCCGGCACGGGCTGGCCCTCGTGGACTTTCTGCCACTCGTCCCCGCTTTTGACAAGGTAGCCGTACTGGGTGAACGCACCCTGTTCCTGCTGAGCCACATACCGGCCAAACTGTGCCGTGTCGATGCCGCCTTTCCATTCTTCCGGCATATCCACCATGCCGGAGCGATTCAGGTAGTAATCTCCTAGCTGGGCAGGCCCGTGCACATCCGGCAGATGCACATAGTAGTCCACGTTTTCGGGAAAGTCGGTGATTCTCCCGATGCTGAAAAGCTCACTCTGCGGGGCTTGCAAGGCGGCGTTCAGTTCTGCGCGTTCCCCGGTAGAGAGTGTTTCCAGTCGTGATGCCAGAAAGTTCAGTTCGTCCACATTGGATGCCAGCACCATGTTGTAGGGGATGGCAAAACGCTTTTCTTCCTCGGCAAAATAGCCGGAAATGAAAAGGCCCTGCGGATTATCGGACGAAATGCCGATTTGCCGCAGGGCCGCTTGTACCTATTCGGTTGTAGTGGGCAGGTCCAGCCAGATGCCATCCCTGCCTTGCTGCTGCCGATTTTGCAGCTGGATGGAAAATAATTCGCTCATTTGGTCACACTCCTTTTTTGCTATCCTACGGATAGAGAGAGCCGGTTATGGCAAAATGAATGCTTCACCTTACCATAACTGGCCCTCGTATTTTTGCCTTACTCTTTGCGCTCTACCCGGTAATTGACGTACTTGCCTCCCGTATCTGCCAGAAGCACCGTTGCATCATAGGTTTTGCCTGTCTTTTCGGAATAGAGGCCCTTGACCTTTGCCTTACCGTTTTTGAGCAGAGCGGCGGCGATCTTCGGTGTGAACGCCTTTTTGCGCTGCTCAAAGAAGCGGTCATTCTTCCACATCACGAACTGACAGCTACGATTCCCGCAGTAGAAGTTTTTCTTGCCCTCATAGACGTTTTCACTGCACCGGGGACACTTGCCGATAATAACCCGTTCCGACTGGAACAGGTTTTGCTTATCTGCACTGATACAAGAATAGGTCTTGACCAGCTGGCGCACCTGCGCTTCAATTTCGGCCATGAACTCGTCCGGGTCTGCGTTACCCTTGGCAATCTCGGTCAGACGGTTTTCCCATTCAGCAGTCAGAGCGGGAGAGGTCAGGCTTTCCGGCAGAACCACCACCAGATTGATGCCGTCCTTGGTGGGGACAAGCTGCTTGCCCTTGCGCTGCACAAAGCCCATTTGCACCAGTTTTTCCAGAATCGCGGCACGGGTAGCCGGAGTGCCCAGCCCCTTACGTTCCGCTTCCTCCGGCATATCCTCGGCCCCGGCCCGCTCCATTGCCGACAGGAGCGTATCTTCGGTGTAGGCTTTCGGTGGGGACGTGAAATGTTCCGAAACGTCCGCTGTCACGAAAAAACTCTGCCCCTCGGCCAGTTCTGGCAGGGTGTTCAGCACTTCTTCCTCGGTATCTGCTTTCAGGGTGGAGCGGAACCGCTGGTCGATTTCTTTCCAACCGGGAACAAGCACCGTCTTTCCCTTGGTGATGAACTCGTTCCCGGCGCAGGAGAACACAGCAGTCACAGTTTCGTACTCATGGGGTGCGGCTATCGCGCAGAGCAGTTTGGAGTAAACAAGGTTCATCAGCTTGCATTCACTCTCGGCAAGACCAGTGAAACCCTGCTTTGCAAATTCGGACGTGGGGATGATGGTGTGGTGGTCCGATACCTTTTCGCTGTTCAGAATCCGGCCCACTTCCGGGGTCAAGTCAAGCCCTTGGGCAAAGGGCAGCAGCCCCAGCAGGTCAGACACAAGATGTTGTGCTGTCTTGCCCATATCCTCGGTCAGATATTGGCTGTCCGTGCGGGGATAGGTCAGCAGTTTCTTTTCGTAAAGTTGCTGGGCATAATCAAGGGCCTGCTTTGCTGTGAAACCGAACAGGCGGTTTGCCTCCCGCTGCAAGGTGGTCAGGTCATAGAGCTTGGGCGGCTGTTCTGTCTTTTTCTCCCGTTTGACAGAAGAACAGATAGCAGATGCCCCGGCACAGGCATTTTTCAAAGTGTCGGCCTCGTCCATGCTGGCAATGCGTCCACTGTCTGCTTTCAGACTGCCGGACTGGATGCCGACTGTGTAATACCTTTCTTTCTGGAATCGCAGGATTTTTGCGTCCCGGTCCACCAACATTTTCAGTGTCGGGGTCTGCACCCGGCCTACCGTCAGGGTCTTGTGGTACAGCACCGAAAACAGCCGCGTTGCGTTGATGCCCACCAGCCAATCCGACTTTGCACGGCAGAGGGCCGATTGATACAGAGCATCATAATCCGAATCCGGGCGCAGGTTTGCAAAGCCCTCCCGGATAGCGGCATCCTCCATGCTGGAAATCCAGAGCCGCTTCACAGGTTTTGTGCAACCGGCCATTTGGTAGACGAAACGGAAAATCAGTTCTCCCTCCCGGCCTGCATCGGTCGCGGCGGTCACACTGTCCACATCCGGGCGGTTGAGCAGAGAGCGCACAATTTCAAACTGCTGTTTCTTTTCGTCCGGGACAATGAACTGCCACGGCTGGGGCAGGATGGGCAAATCTTCATACTTCCACTTGCAGTATTTTTCATCGTACTGGCCCGCTTCCGCAAAGGACACCAGATGCCCGATGCACCAGCTGACCAGATACCCGCCACCTTGCCAGTAGCCGTTTTGCTTTGCCATGGAAGGTATTCAATATTGTCGCTGAGGCGAAATCGTTTCTTACGGTAGTAAAATGGTAGTAAATTCGGGGCTTAACATCCCGAAAAGCGAGGATTCATCAGGGTTTTCAGACTTGTTCATATCCTGCCGTGGCAACTTCATTCTACCAAAGTCTGCAAATCATATTTTCTTTTTGCGCAACTTATTGTACTTTATCTTACCGCCTATCAATATTCCAGTTCCATGTTACGGAATAACTCGCTTTCAAGATTTAAGATGCTTTCTATCGATATTTTGCTCTTGTCCGCTAGGACAAGCTGTCTTTCATAGGGATCGATCTTTTTTACCACTCCGGTCAGGGAACGATATTTCCCGCCTTCCTTGCGCTCATCCGGCTGAAAGTAGGTGATTGTTACCTCCGGAAGGTCCTTCAAATGCTCCTGCAACAGGGTGATGCGCTGATCCAAAACCGCCTGTTCGTATTCGTTGAGTTCGATTCGCTCCTCGGTGAGTCGGGCTGTTTCCCTGATAGCGGCGTCATACCCCGTTAATGCCGCAAACGGTGAGAACTGAGCGGCACGGTCCTGCACCGACATCCGCGGTCTTTTTCGCGAGGTAGGGTGCGGCAGATTGATAATGTCATCATATTTTCCCATACTACCCACCTCCTCAGGCTGAATTTTTATTTCTCCAGCAATTTTAAAAACCGCTTATCGTTCATCGGCTCATTCGTGATATAGGTTCCATCCAAGAACAATGCGTAGGTTGTGATTGGTGTCGGAGCGTTCTGTGCTTCCTCTTTGCTCTGCAAGTGAATGACCTTCAGGCGGACTTGCCGTTCTTTTGCAATCTCCTCAACAATCGGAACATACTTCGCATTAAATGGGCACTGGCTGGTGTAGTACAAAACATAGCCCATCTCATCTACACGGGGATGCTTCGCACACTCTTTGAATTGCGGCGGCGCAGCATCCTCTGCAAAGGGCAGATACCACAGCTGAATACCAGAGTCTGATTCGTCGCATACCTGAAACCCTTTATGCTTTAGAAATTTAGGGTCAGCTAAAAACGGCTTTTTCTTTGCCGCCGATAAGATGCACAAGCCCTTTTTTCCTTTTTCCTTGCTATCCTCAATACAAGCATTTAATAAATCGGAGGAATAGCCGTGTCCCTTCAACGAACCCGAAACCCATAGGCAATCAATGTACATATAACCGTCTGCCAAAATCGGAATCCATGCGTGTTCCGCGGGGATATATTCAATAAAGCACTTTCCTCTTTCTGTGCTTTTCAGAAAGACCAAGCCATCCTTGAATCGCTCTGACAGCCATGCTTTTTTGGAGGACACCTGAATATCCTTGTTGTTCGAAATCGCACAGCAGATATGCTCTTTGTCGATATTTTCGTTTGTAACCCTAATATATTCCATCTGATCAATTTCTCCGTCAAATTCCAAGTTTTGCTTCTAAGCCTTATGTCCGCCAATCCATGCGTTGCGGTCTTTGGCGGTTGCTCCGTTTTGAAGATTCATTCCCTTCAGGATGGCATTTTTGCCAAACTTCTTTTTAATGGACAGCACTGCCTGCTGTACCTTCTTCTCCCGCTCCAAGGCGGCGTTCTCCTCTTCCCTCTCCTTTTCCAGAGCCGCATAGTCGGTGAACAAATCCAGCTGTTCCACCTGCACCTCTTTGGAGATGGAATTCTCCAGCACAACACGGTTCGCAGACAGATTCAGTCGGCGAACCAGCAGCGACGGGTTCACAATTCTATCGTAAAGCTCCATCACCGCATCGGTAACCAATCGGGAAGAGGAAGTCTGTCTGCCAAGATTAGCCGTTCCATGTGCATATTTTGGAACCCTTCTTCCATAGCGGTCAATGATGATGGGCCCCTGATACGCTCTGCTTCGCTTCGGGTCTGTCAGATTTTCGATGTCGTAGCCGACCGTGAGGACAATCTGATCGGTGACCAAGCCCTTGTCCACCAAATCCAAGACCAGAAGGTCCACCATTTCTCGAACGACCAGCCTTGTTTTTTCAAAATCATACGGACATTGTAAGACCTGCCCGGAGCAGATGCTGTTGGTGGCTGGCCGATACTGCTTCACATCGGCGATGGTGCACGGTTCCCAGCCCCATGCATGGTCAATCAACAGCTCGGCATTGATGCCGAACAGCCGATACAGCAAATCCTCGTTGTAATAATCCGTCGGCTTTCCCACCGAGCAACGCGCAATATCCCCCATAGTGTATAACCTGTTTTCTTCCAGTTTTTTGGCATAGCCTCTGCCAATCCGCCAGAAGTCGGTCAAAGGCCGATGATCCCACAGCTGCCTGCGATAGGCCATCTCGTCCAGCTCTGCGATTCGAACCCCGTCCTGATCCGCAGGCATCTTCTTTGCCACGATATCCATAGCAATCTTCGCCAGATACAGGTTGGTTCCAATCCCGGCCGTTGCCGTGATACCAGTTGTGCGGTAGACATCACGAATCATCCTCATCGCAAAATCGCGCGGTGTCAGACCGGCTGGACCGAGATAGCTTGTCAAATCGATAAACACCTCATCGATGGAATAAACATGAATATCCTCCGGCGCGATGTACTTGAGATAGATGTGATAAATCCGGGTGCTGTGCTCAATATAATAAGCCATCCTCGGAGGCGCCGCGATGTAATCCAGCTGCAACGACGGGTTTTCCGCAAGCTCCTGCGCATTACAGGATGAACCCGTAAAGCGGTAGCCGGGAGCTTTTTGCAGACGGGCGGCATTTGCTTGCTTTACCTTTTGAACCACCTCAAACAATCGGGCTCTTCCCGGTATTCCGTAGGATTTTAACGCAGGAGAAACCGCCAGACAGATTGTTTTCTCGGTGCGGGAGGCGTCCGCCACCACAAGGTTGGTTGTCATCGGGTCAAGCCCACGCTCCATACATTCCACAGAAGCGTAGAAGGACTTGAGATCGATGCAGAGATAGATTCTGTTTTTCATAGTCCCAAGCCCTCCTCTGTTATTTTTTGGTAAGCTGATGGCTCAGCTTGACTAAGTCCTTAATCTCATCGGGAGATACCGTTCCATCCAGAAGGATGCTCAGCCATCGGTCCTTGTTCATGTGATAGGCAGGAAAATATCCCGGCTGGGTTCTCAAAGAGCCAATCAGCAGTGGGTCACATTTGACATTTAATACATCCACAATCCTGTCTCCCTGTCGCCCCAGCTTTTTCTCGTTGAGCTTCATCACCAGTGCATACCACTTGCGATTGTTCTCATGCCGCAGAACGCAGTTTCCATCATTCCACGGATAGTCCGGTTCTGTCCCATAGGTTTCTTTCGCCCATTCCAGCAGTTCTGTTCGGTCCATTTTTCTCCGTCCGTTTCGTTCTGTCATATCGTTCGGGTTCTTCCTGATGGGGCTGATTGCACTGTCTGTTTTCTGCGCATAAGCCCCTATCAGCAAGTTCACCCTTTCTATCAAGCATACCACAACGCAGAGCGAAAGTCACCAGCCAAATCCAAATTGGCATAAATCTACTCTTTGCCCTCTCTTGTGCAAATCCAAGCAGAGAATGCAAGCATCGGCAAACCGCCCACAAGGCCAATCATCAAGGGGCCCAGCAAGAGCTGATTGCGATAGCTCGGATTCAGGAAGATGGTCGGAACTCCCGCAAACGCATTGATGGCCCCGTGGCAGAGTGCAGGAACCCAAATGCAATGGGTTTTGTCGTAGAGCCAATCCAGCAAAATTCCCATCGCGACTGTAATCAAGCAGAACAGCAAAGGCCCCGTAATCGGTGCGCCCCAATAGGAGCTTCCGTACTCATATCCTGCTAAAATCATAATCGGCCAGTGCCAGATGCCCCACAGAATCCCTCCGAGTATTCGTCCCTTCAACACTCCAAAACGGCTTTTCAGTATGGGGTACATCGCACCTCGCCAGCCGGCTTCTTCGCCGACGGCAAAAAATAGATTCAACCACGGCGCAAAGGTCAGCGCAGAAATACAACTGATGACAACATACATGGAAACGGAAAGACCGCTGTTTTCCAGCTGGCGGATTCCTTCGCTGCCCAGCACATTATATAGGTAGGAAAGTTCTGTATCCAGTGCTTTCGGTACCAGCAGAAAATACAGCGCCGCACCAAGGGTTCCAAGGACAGCAGGAGCAAACCACGCAAACAGAATCCATCGAATATTGCCCTTGATGCGTGGCTTCCAGCCAATCCTTTTGAGCCCGAACTTTGACAGAACTACCGCAACCAGCGGCGCAAACATAGACAGCGCCAGCAGACCGGTGTAGGCCATGGGGTTCCCGGCTTGAAAGCAGATTCCAGCCGCAATTTGCAGAACCCATGCAATCCCAAAGGCCCAGATTAGATAAGCAGTCAAGCATCTTTTTTCATCTATGTTCATCTCATCGCTCTCCTCTCTTCGGTATGGAATCCGAGCTTGTCCAAAAATCAGGACTCGTCTACCTTTAATATGATTCTTACGATTCCGGATACTGCGGCAAAGAGGACTCCCGCAACCGGCCAAACAAGCCATGTGAAATCCCATTGACGGGTCCAGAAGCTCCACCCGAGGTAAATCGCAGTTGCAAGGCACCAGTATATTCCGGAAAAGGCGCTCATTTTTTTCTTTGCATGCTTTTCCTTCTTGGAAAATTCCCCTTCCTGAAGAAGGGTATCATAGCTGTCCTTTACCATACCGACACGCATGATGATGTTGACTCCCAGCGCAATCAGCACCAGTAACCCTGCCACACACTCTGCGCAGATGACATCCGGTGCATCCATCACGCCCGCAATGATAATCGGTATCACCGACACAATGCAAAGAACAACGCCACCTGCTACTCCCCGTGAATAGCGTTCCTCGAATCCACGGCTTTTTTCTCGAACCATTCCGGTTACTCCATACTCGGTTTCAAACGGTTCCCGCTCCAGATGTTCCAAGTGCTTCATCTTGATTCCATAGGTGATGAAGATAAATACAGCTACCGCAATCAATATAAACAGAACCGTATAGCCAATTCCCGCAGCCATTCCTTCGGTAATCGAAAACAGCCGGCTTTCAGAAAATGCCCCGAGAAGAATCAGCAGCACCGGGCTGAGAATACACAAGGCAGTTGCATTTGCAACCATGGGTGCAGCCTTTCTCTTTGCATTTAAAAATCCGTTGGCTTCTTCCATCGTCACCCGATACAGCGAACAATCCATGTCACTCTGAGGAGCATTTTCAGTGTCCCGATTTTCCTGACCCATTTCGTCCTTCAGCAAATAATCGGTGCTGACTCCAAAGAGGTCTGCCATCTGAATGACCTTTTGCAAGTCCGGCACAGAGCCTGCACTTTCCCATTTTGAAACAGACTGCCTTGAAACACCAAGACGCTCTGCCAAGTCTTCCTGGGACCATCCATTCTTTTTCCGTTCTTCTGTAATCTTGTCTGCCAAAATCATATGCATTCCCCTTTCTGTTTGGTAACTATATTTTACCACTTTTGGCGGTTGCATACCAGCAAATCAACTTGTCAATCGCTCAAACATGGGTTGCATTTTGCCCATAAACCGCCAATTCTCCGTTGAATCGAAGTCCTCTGTCCGTTTTCCTTTCATCATAATACATCCCGTTTCCTCCTGAACGGCAAAAAAGAACCAGAGAGTATCTCTGGTTCTTTTTTGCATAATGTCTGGAGTCCCGGATAAAAGCGTAATTCAACTGTCATGCGGTATGTTCACCGCTACGAAATTCTTCCGTTCTCCATCTCATAGACCACATCTGCTACGCTCATGGTAGAGGCTCTATGAGATACCAGGACAACCGTTTTCTTTCGGGCAGATTCTTTCAGGGATTTCAGAATAATTCCCTCATTCAGGGAATCCAAATTGCTGGTAGGCTCGTCCAAGAGAAGAAGCTGGGCGTCGTGAAGGAAGGCTCTGGCGATGCCGATTCTCTGCTTTTCGCCGCCGGACAGGGTATCTCCCAGCTCTCCGACCTCCGTATCATATCCCTTAGGAAGTGTCATGATGAAATCGTGGATGGAGGCTTTCTTTGCCGCATCTACAATTTCTTCTCTGGAGGCTTCTGGTTTTGCGATGGCGATATTATTTGCAATCGAATCATGGAACAGGTGCGTTTCTTGGGTCACATAGCTTTCCATATTTCGCAGCGTCTTTGTGGGAAGCTGTCTGACATCCTCGCCGTCTACCAATACCCTTCCCTCTGTCACATCCCAGAAGCGCATCAGCAATTTCAGAAGGGTCGATTTTCCGGAGCCGCTGGCGCCGTGAATTCCGGTGATTTTCCCCGGCTGTAATCTCAAAGAATAGTGGTCCAGAATCATCTCATCGTTATAAGCAAAGCTTACATCCTTAGCCTCTGCACCGAGGAAAGAATGGGTCGTTTCCTTTCGTTCTCCCGGAATTTCTTCGACGGACGGTACTTCCTCCAAAAGGGAAAGCACCCGTTCCCCGCTCGCCAAGGTCTGGTTCAGGTTATTGGACAGGCCGGACAGTGCTACCACCGGACCGAAGGAGCCCATCATGGCAACGGTGCAGGTCAGAATTCCATCAAAGCCCACCTCGCCCTTTGCATACAGCCAAACGGTCAGCGCCAACATTCCGAAGGATGCCAGCAGAATCACCATATTGGTAAAGGAACGCTGTTCCCCTTCCAGCTTGCTCAAGGATTCCTGCATTTTTGCAAGGCTCTGGGAGCGCTCTGTCATCTGCGCTTTCCGTTTCTCGCCCTGTCCATACTGAATGGTTTCGTCCAAGCCCCGCAGGGAATCCAGCACAAAGCTGTTGAGCTCGCCGAAGGCTGTCCGAAATTCCATTCCTATCTCACTGCCCCGTTTTCCGTTCCACATCGGAATGACAACACCGACCATCAGGTATGCCGCCAGCGCAAGCAGTCCGGCAAGCCAGTGATAGCTTCCAATCAACACCACCATGATGGCGGAGGTCAGTGCGGCAATCGCAATCGGTGAGATGGTGTGTGCGTAGAACACCTCCAACAATTCGATATCCGTCGTAATCAAAGAAATCAGGTTTCCCTTATCCCATCCCTCCAGCTTTGCCGGGCAGAGCTTCCGAAGCACCGCAAAGACTTTATGACGGATGATTGCCAAAAGTTTAAATGCGATAAAGTGGTTGCAATACTGTTCCGCATAGTGCAGGATTCCGCGAAGCACCGCAATCACAAGCATCACCGTGAGGATGGTTTTCACAGGGGTAGCTGCCAGCCACATCTTCTCTATAGGGACAGCAGTTCCGGCTACTCCTGTCAGGAGACCCTGCAAAACGGCCTGTCCTGCCAAAATCGTCAAAAAGATGGCGCACAGGTATCCTGCCGTTCCAAGGAAAATTGCCGCCAGCATAATGACAATCAGCGGCTTCACCAAGCCAATCAGGCTTCCCATGATGCGGACTGCACTTCTGCGTTTTGCTATATTTTGGTTCATTATGCCACCTCTTTCGTTCCGTAGCGCTCTAATGCCATCTGGCTGTCAAACAGGTTTCGGTACGCACCGTTTGCCTGCATGAGCTGTTCATGGGTTCCGCTCTCCCGAATCTCTCCATCCTTGAGGAAATAAATCCGATCCGACTGCACAACATTTGCCAGTCTGTGGGAAATCAAGAGCACCGTTTTTGTCTTGGCCAGCTCGTGAATCACCTTCATAATCAGCTCTTCACTCTCCACATCGATGTTGGAGGCCGCCTCGTCAAAAATATAAACCGCGGTGTCGCTTTTGAGCAACGCTCTGGCGATTACCAAACGCTGGCACTGGCCGCCGGACAGATTGCTTGCTTTTTCCAGAAGCTGTGTTTGCAAGCCATTCTGTGTCTGCAAAAATCCCAGAAGATTTACCTGACGAAGGACTGCCTCCATCTCATCCTTGGTGGCATCGGGCTTTGCCATCTTCAGGTTTTCCTCTACCGTTCCTTTGAAGAGGTAGCTGTTGTGCCGAACCAATACAACGCGCTTCATCAGCTCAGCCTCCTGCACCTGAGAAAGTGGCACTCCGCCAATGGTGACGGTTCCGGTATAACCTCGATTCTTTGCCGCAAGGATTCCGGCAATCGTGCTCTTTCCGCAGCCGGATTCTCCAACCAAGGATACGAAGCTTCCTGCCGGCAGGTCCAGGTCAATTCCCTTTAAAATTTCTCTATCCTCTTCATAGGAAAAATGAACATCCTGTAATGTAATATCCAGCGCTCCGTCGGGGAGTGTGCTTTTTCCGGCCTGAGCTTCCGGCAGATCTAAAATTTTGAAAATCTTATCGCTGGCTGCCATGCCGTTCATCGCAATATGAAAGAATGAACCCAGCAGGCGGAGAGGAAGGAAAAATTCGCTGGCAAGCAAAATGATGCACAGCGTCCCCGACAACGGGATGTTTCCCTTTAAAAACTCCGAGACTGCAACAGCCATACCGATGGCAGCTCCGCCATAGGCCACAATGTCCATAACGCTGGTGGAGTTGAGCTGCATGGTCAGAACTTTCATGGTGATTCTGCGGAACTTCTGGGATTCCACATCCATTTCGTCTGCTTTCTGCTGATCTGCCTGATAGATTTTCAGCGTGGTCAGTCCCTGCAAATTTTCCAGAAAGGAATCACCAAGGCTCGTATAAACGCTCCAGTATCGGTTCAGCAGCTTTTTGGCAACCTTCTGCACCACCACAATGGAAATCGGAATCAGCGGCACGCAGATTAAGAGAATCACACTGGCCTTCAGGCTCACCCTGCAAAGAACTGCAAAGAGGGTAATCGGCGCAATCAGGCTGTAGAACAGCTGCGGAAGATATTTCCCGAAATAGGTTTCCAGCTGTTCCACACCCTCTGTGGACACCTGCACCACCTCAGACGAGGGCACCTGCTCGCTGTAGGAGGCTCCCAATCTCAGCATTTTTTCATAAATCTTTTCCCGCAGGATTCGCTTGACATCCACGCAAGCCAGATAGGATGATCTGGCTCCCATCCGCTCACACAGAAAGCGAACCAGCACCACAACGGCAAAAATCAAGATTGTCCGCTCAATCATTGGTAGGGTCACTGTGCCAAATACCACCTGTTCCAAAAGCTCTGCCATGGAAAAGATTGCCAATATCTGGGACAGAAGGGCTACCCACTGCCATAAAATCGTGTACGCGATGTATTTCTTTGCGTGGGACAGCAGCCCCACCAGTCTTGTCTTAATCATTTTTGATTCCTCTTCCTCTCAAGCGTTTCTTCCTTGTTCTTGGATTCTGCACACCAGATGCCAAACGGCCATTCCCGGGTGATACAAAAGCATCCGCGGCCCGGAAAACCGCATGACCTGTCGGATTTTTTCCCGCATTTCCGGTTGATAACAATGCACCTTGCAGTTGGCGCAGAAGGTCTTTTCTTCCATAAACGGACATTTTTGGCTTCTGAGCCTTGCATAGTCCGAAAGTGCCTGACAATCAGGACAGCACTTTCCTCCCGGACGAGCCTCCTTCGGATGGTGCTTTCGGCAGTACAGCCGAATCATTTCTTCCACAACCTGCTGTTCCCTCTGCCGCTTTTTCTCTACACGATTCATCTACTCTGCAGCCTCCAGTGTTTGCTCCTTGGGCTTAATTGTTTTGATTCGCAGCATGAAATACAGCAAATGTCCGACCCATACCACCACAATGCAAATTCTTCCAACGGGTACATTCTTCATGCACAGAAAGCCGATTGCCATGACTGCGGTCACCATTCCCATGATTTTGCGTTTTGCTCCTGCTGTCATCGCTCTGTTCTGAACAAAGCTGTCCAGATGCTTTTTGTACAATTCGGTTCCCATGAACCAGTCATGCAATTTTGGAGAGCTTTTTGCAAAGCAGAACACAGTTGCCATATAAAATGGAACAGTTGGCAGAATGGGAAGCACGATTCCCATGGTGCCAAGTCCCAGGCAAAGAAAGCCTAACACGATCCAGATTGCGTTTCCTGCACATTTCATTGTTTTTCTCCTTACTGTTTCCGTATTTTTTGTTGCATAAAAAGTTAGATTAAATTAACCATTGTGTAAAAAAATATGCTTGTTCCCGTTCACCTTCTCCAAAGGTTTTTGGAATCGGATGAACACTTCGCCTTTGGAAGGCATCTTTTTCATGGGAATCTTCCCCGAATATCTTCGATGGAATGGACTTCGCCGATGAAATCGACCATACCGCTTATCGTCATTGGAATCATCAGCACCCTTTCCGCTCGATACACAATACCGATTCCGATTATCCCAGCGCCACATCTAATACCATCATCACGCTGAACCCGACGGCAAAGAACACTGTACCAAGATTGGAATGTTGCCCCTGCGACATTTCGGGAATCAGTTCCTCCACCACAACATAGAGCATCGCTCCTGCCGCAAAGCTCAACAGATACGGCAGTGCCGGGATTACAAGCTGTGCAGCAAGAATCGTCAGCACCGCACCAATCGGCTCGACCACACCCGAAAGCACTCCGCCCATAAAGGCTCTGCCCTTGCTTTCCCCCTCGGCACGCAGAGGCATTGAGATAATTGCGCCCTCCGGGAAATTCTGGATAGCAATACCGATGGACAGGGCCAGTGCGCTCGCCGCTGTAATTTGTACGCTCCCCGCAAGGAATCCCGCATACATCACACCAACTGCCATCCCCTCCGGGATGTTATGCAGGGTCACCGCCAGCACCATCATCGTGGTGCGGCCCAGCCTGCTTTTCGGGCCCTCTGCCTTATCACTTCCCACGTGAAGGTGCGGAATCAGGTGGTCAAGAGCGAGCAAAAACAGCACACCGACCCAGAACCCCACAAACGCTGGGAAAAAGGCAAACTGTCCCATATCTTCCGACTGCTCGATAGCAGGAATCAGCAGACTCCAAATCGATGCTGCCACCATTACCCCAGCGGCAAATCCCGCAAGCGAACGTTGTACCAAGTCTCCAAGCGATTTTTTCATAAAGAACACGCAGGCCGCACCCAGCGCTGTCCCCAAAAATGGAATCAGAATTCCAAAGAATGTTTCCATTGATTCACCCACCTTTTCGTTGTCATTTGTGCTTTTTTCTGTTAGATTGATTTCCCCGACATTTGCGTATCTTTCCGTTAGATATGGCTAACTAAGGAACTTTGGAAAAGCCGCATCTCTGCGGCCTTTTTCTTTTATTCAAATAGCTCCCTGCAAGCTCCGCATACCAGCGTTTCCAGCACCTGCGGATACTGCTCCCCGATTTGCTCCTTGTGAGAAACCGTTAAAATCAAACCGCGCACCGTCGCGGCCGCCAACTTGACCCCACCGTTCGAAAGAAGTCCATGCTTCTCCAAGAGCTTTCGGATGTGCGTTTCTCCGTCGTGGTAATGCTCCTTTTTGACCGCTTCCGGCAATCTCTGCAAAAGCAGCTTTGCGTCATGTTCGATGAAAACCATGTCATCGGTATCGGACAAACGCTTGCAGACCGCAAGAACCGCCTCTGCCGCACGCTTCGGCGGCGATAATCCGGCATTTTCGCTCAACACCCGGTCAGCTGTCTCGTAGAGCTCGGAGTGAATATCCTCCAAAACCGCTAGGAATAACCGTTCCTTGGATTCGTAGAATTTGTAAAACGACCCTTTTGCGATACCAACCGCCTTCGTCAGCTGATCTACAGAGGTTTTCTTCATCCCCAGCGTGACCGCACAGCGCCTCGTTTCCTTTAACAGTGCGCGTCGAAGCTGTTCGGTTTCATAATCGGTAAAAGCCAAAATCGCGCCTCCTTGAAATATGACCAGTTCGGTTCTTTCGGTCATATTATATCGTACTTCGTTTCATTTTGCAAGAGCTGCAAGAAATATTTTTAAGTGAGATATGTAGGGGCAAAAACACCAACCCATCTTTCTCTCATCTGTCTGGAAATCCTGTGCTGTTTATTTCCTTATCATTCCCGTATCTTGGCTTCCTGCCGGACTTTCATGATTTGTATTTGATATACACTGCCGGGGATTCCGGAAGCCAACGCAAAGATGCCAAAAATGATAGATTGCGTTGTAACTGTAAGCAGCGCAAACATGAGCAGTAAAAATAGCCACGGATTACGCAAGTTGCGGTAATATTTTTCTTTATCGTCATAAGAGGTATGGAGTTCAAAAGGCTTTCCATCATTTGCTTTTTCCACAATCAAGATTTCTCGATTAAAAGTTGTTGTGTTTGTCGCAATACGACCGCCCCTTTCTGCCCATGGGCGCCAACGAACTTTTCCAACAGAATAGTTTAGATTGATATTTTTAAAAAACACATTATATCCCATATCCTCCAAAAAATTAGCATAATCTATGGAACTCTCTTTTGATTTTTCTCCGATAAACTCTACACAATAGGTCACTTCATTCGGCTTGCATTTTTCAAATTCGTATAACAATTTTCCTGTTCGAACAAGTCGATAACCCTTTTTAGACATTTTGTTTAGCCATTTTTCCTGTGTATTTAGCAATCCTCCAAAGAAGCGATAACACTTTTTGCTCATACTGCACCTCCAATAATTTCACCTGCAACGCTTACCAGCTCATTGAGTCTTGCAAGCTCCTTTTCTGCAATTTCTTTTCCCTGTGCTGTAATGTGATATTCTTTTTTTCTTCCCTCACAATCTCCATAAGGTTCAATCCACTCCTTGTCCTGCAAAGATTTCAATGCTCCATATAAAGTGCCTGCTCCTAACGAAAGCCGCCCGCCCGTTTTTTCTTCAACAAACTGCATAACGGCGTATCCGTGTTTTGGTGTATAAAGAGAGAGTAAAATATAAAAGGTCACTTCTGTAAGCGCGCCACCTTTTGCATTGTCTCTCATAGTTCAGCCCCCTTTATTACGGTTACTGTAATAAGTGTATCACGAACCGTAATATAAATCAAGCAGATTCAAGGAAATTATGTAATTTGTCTTTATGATACCACCAAAGGAGCAACCTTTCCACCATACAAACTTGTCAGAAAAATCGGAACCCTGTTAATTTTACCTGCGCCGGTGCAGGGTGGCGGACACAAAAAAGGGACCGGTTTCCCGGTCCCTTTGGGTTGGTAGAATATGGAATAGACTGTACTGCGGCTATTAATTCTTCTCAAAAACAGCCAAGAATGCAACGCTTCTGTCCGGCATGGTGAACTGGTTATTCTGAACAGTTGCACTGCCGCTGGTAACCCGCCACTCTTTGAAGCGGTAGCCAGCGTTCGGGGTTGCAGTCAGGGTGATTGTTTCACCGGCTTTGGCAGATTTCTTGCTGGCACTTGCAGTTCCATGGCCGTCGGTGATTACCGTAATGCTGCGAGCAACCGCAGAGGATGCCGGAGCATCTGCCTCGAAGATTGCTTCGATGACGACATCGTTGTTTGGCATGGTGAATCGGTTGTCCTTGATATTCACACCGCCGCTGGTGACCTTCCACCCCTTGAAGTGGTAGCCGGAATTCGGGGTTGCGGTCAGGGTGACCACTCCACCGGCTTTGGAAGACTTCTTGCTTGCGCCTGCGCTGCCGTTGGTGGCAGTCACTGTGATGCTGTGGCTGAGCACAGGTGTATTGGTTGCACTCGATTCAAAGATTGCCTTGATCTTCACATCGCTGTCAGGCATGGTGAACTGGTTGTTCTGAATGCTGACATTGCCGCCGGCAACCTTCCACTCCTTCAATTTGTAGCCGGAGTTTGGAGTTGCGGTCAGGGTAATTGTATCGCCGGCCTTGGCAGATTTCACATTGGCACTTGCCTTACCTCTGCCGTCGTTGGTTACCGCAATACTGTGAGCCGCGGCAGATGGTTTGGTTGTTTGATTTGCTTCGAAGATTGCTTTCACTTCAACATCTTCGTTTGGCATGGTAAACTTGTTGTCCGCACCGATGGTCACGCCGCTCAGCATGACCTGCCACTCCTTCAATTTGTAGCCGGATTTTGGAGTTGCGGTCAGGGTAATCTCGGTTCCGGCAGGAGCCTTCACTGGATTTGCAGAAGCAGTACCGTTGCCGTCATTGAGGACAGATACATCATACGGGATGGATGCAAAAATCTGATACACTGCCTTTGGATTCGGGGTCACCTTCAGCTCTTTGCCGCTCTTGAGGCGAGTAGCTGGAATGACGATCTCCATCGCCTTATTCACTTCTGCATTGGCAGAGCCGGAAATTGTTGCAGTCAAAACCTTTCGGTCCGCACTGATGCTCTTGAGCTTTGCTGTGAGGTTCGTATTTTTCAGGTCGCTGTGGAAAAACTCCTCTACGCTGTCGCCCAACTTAGGCAGGCTGGTAAACTCATCGTTCACCAGGGTAATAACAACATCCTGACCTGCGATGGGTTCGCCCACTGTACCGCTGATAGCTACATCCGCTACGGTAGCAGAGAGATTCGCTTCAAAGATTGCCTTGAGTTCTACATCACCGTTTGGCATAATGAACTTGTTGTCCGCGCCGATGGTCACATCACTCAGCATGACCTGCCACTCCTTCAATTTGTAGCCAGATTTCGGAGTTGCCGTCAGGGTAATCTCGGTTCCAGCAGGAGCCTTCACTGGATTTGCAGAAGCAGTCCCGTTGCCATCATTGAGGACGGAAACATCATACTGGATTGGTAGCTGGACAAGGTACACTGCATTTGGATTCGGCGTTACCTTCAGCTCTTCGCCGCTGGCAAGGTATTTGCCCGGGATGGTAATCCGGATTTCTCCCGTCATTTCCTGAACCGGAGTACCCGAAATCGCGATGGTCAATTCCTGACCGTGCGGGCTCCACTGATCGATTGTGGCATTCATCCCGTTTTTCTCCCAACCATCGAACCATGAGCGCACACTTTGACCGACTTCCATTCCCGAAGCCCTAAACGCCTCGTCCTTCAGGGTGAGTACCAAGACGTGCTTCATCATGGCAGCATCAACTGTGCCGGTAATGGTCACATCGGTCATGGCAGCAGATGGTTCAAATGGAGCGACATAATCCGGTACCGTAACCTCGACAGTAGGGCTAGGATTGTGGTGGGCTCCTTCCTTACAGCGCACATAGTAGGTGCCCGGAGAAACCTCGGTTTCCATATTGGTGCAGGCTTCCCAAATGTCAGCATCAGCAACGATGCTATACTCCATCAGCGATGTTGTGCCCTTGATTTTACCGTTGCCTGTTGCGCTTGTGGGTGCTTCTGCGGTGACTCCGCTCGGAGGTGCCTGCTCGAGCTTGATTACAAATCTTGCATTCGGGTTCGGGGTTACCTTCAGAGGTTTTCCGCTTGCCAGATATTGGGATGGGATGGTCAGGCGAATCTCACTAACCATCTCCTGCATCGAGGTACCCGAAAGAGCAATGGTCAACTCCTGACCGTCCTTGCTCCACTTCTGCATGGTTGCCACGATTCCATTGTTTCCCCAGCCATCGAACCATGACCGCACATCCTGATCAATTCCCATTTCCGAACTATTAAACGCATCATCCGTCAGGGTGATGTCAAAGGTCTGCTTGGTAAGAACATGGCCTACTGTGCCGGTGATGGTCACATCGTTCACAACGGCTGTTCGCTGGTCGATTGTAGAAGCGATAAAGGTCTTGCTGTCGATAAACTTGTCCTTTCCGGTGACCCTTTTCGGTCGTCTCGATTTGCTTGCCTCCTCGAAAACATGGGCTGTTTTCGCCGGAGCTGCCGCAAATGCCGTCGCAGGAAATACCCCCGCCACCATAGCAAGGCAGAGCAGGATACTCAATAGCCTTTTTTTCATTTTTCGTCTTCCCCCTTCTCATTAAAAATGATTGCTTGTGTGTTCTTTCCCGATTCACCTGCCGGGCAAAGTGTCGTGCTGTCATCCCACCAGAGCTGCATCCGACAGAGGGAGCTTCCCTCTTCCGACCTTTCACCCCCTCAAGGACAAGGGAACGACAGCACCGGATTCATCCTGCATCCCCCAGCATGGCACACTGGCAGTCAGACAGTTCATGGACAAACGGAGCGCCAAACAGGTTTGAGCGTCTCCCTTCTCCAACCGAATCCTTTGTTTCCATTTTCATTATAGCAATCTTTTCCAAAAGATACCCTATCCGCAGTGGGTAGTTTTTTGGCAAAAAGCGCAAAAAAAGCACCGGCTTCGCCGATGCTTTCTGAAAATTTCCTGTTTTTATTATGGGTAATGTATTGTTAAGCGAACGATGAACCCTCATATTAAAATTTCAGCTCTCTGCCGCTTCATTGGCAGAGAGCTGTTTTTGGGGCTTATCATGATTGAGCATCCCCACTCCCTCGACCTTCCGCTCTGCTTTTCTCTCCCTGCTGTTTCCTATTCCATTTGTGCAAAAAGCACAAGTGAATTTTATTTTACTATACTATCAGTTCGTTGTCATCTTGGAAGGAAGGGATTAAAATATAGCCAGAAAATAAAGAAAAGAGTAAAGAAAAGGCGGTGCAGGAACGATGGGTTTTGAGCTTGCAATCATGAAATGATCCACTGATAAAAAGGATTCTCGAACATGAAAAATCGAACAGGGGTGTTGGATTATGACGGCAAAGAAAAATGTAAATATCTGGAAATCGTTGCAGAAGGTTCCTGCCGGTACGATGTTTGTACCGCTGATCATTGGTGCGATTATCACAACCGTATGTCAGGGATTCTTCCAGTTTGACCTGTGGGGCACATTGGGCAACCCGATGAAGGATATGTTCTCGTCCAGCGGTCAGATGCTGATCATCGGCTTGATGCTCTTCTGCACCGGTACCCAGTTAAAGATTTCTGATATGAAGGATGCTCTGCATCGTGGTGTCCTTTTGATTCTGGTGCGTTTAGGAATTGCATATTTACTGTGCGCACTGTTCTATATGGCTTTTGGCTATGACGGCATTTTCGGCATTTCATTCCTGGCTTTTGTCTGCGCGGTCACCAGCGCAAATGCCGCACTGTACATGGGCATTATCTCCCCATTCGGTGACAAGGCCGACAAGGCAAGCTTCGGTATTATGTTGATTTGCTCCATGCCGCTGCTGCCGCTGTTGTTCCTTGGCTTCTACGGCACATCCGGTTTTGGCGAAGCACAGGTTATGCAGATTATTTCGCTGATTATCCCATTTATTCTCGGTATGGTGCTTGGTAATCTGGATGAAGACATCCGCAAGGTTTTTGCCGGCGGTAATGCCATCATCTTACCATTCTTGGGCTTTGAGTTCGGTTCCACAATCAACCTGATCAATGCCTTCAAGATGATTCCGCAGGGTCTGTTGCTGAGCATCGTCTACTTTATTATTGTGATCATACCATTTTATCTGTTTGAGCGCACCGTTCTCCATCGTCCGGGTTATGCGTCGGTAGCAAGCGGTTCGTTAGCCGGTGTTGCACTGGTTATTCCATCCATGGCAGCAACCTCCAACGCAGCCTTTGAGCCGTATGTCACTTCGGCGGTCGCAGTACTGGCCTTCGTGCTCGCAGTCACCAATATCCTCTGCCCGTTTATGGTGAAATTTATCCTCACCAAACATCCGGCAGACGAACAGCCTAAGGTCAGCAGCAATACTCCAAGTACAGCAGTGAAATAAGAATCAGAATTCTATGAAGGGAAGTTTGGCTTTATGAAAACATTGGTACAGGCATCCACACTGAATGCATTAATGCTCGGTAATTTTGACGAAACAGTTAGTGTAAAGGACTTCATGGAGGGCGGTGACACCGGTATCGGCACCTATGCAGGGCTGGACGGTGAAGCAATCTTTGAAAACGGCGTTGCTTACAAGGCAACCGCAGACGGCAAGGTTACGGTGATGAAGCCGGAGGGCGGCGTCGCATTCGGTACCGTCATCAAATTCGATGAGAATGTACCGACGGTGGAGCTGAAAAATATCGGTGACATCGAAGCCATGAAGGCAGCCTTGAAGCCGTTTGTAGAGGGCAATCAAAACATCTTTTACATGATTAAAGCAACCGGTGTCTTTGAGACGATGCACGTTCGCAGCTGCTATGCCAGCGAAAAACCTTACCCGACCCCCTGTCGGAGGTTGCAAAAAATCAGCGGGAGTTCCATTTTGAAAACACCCGCGGCGATGTTATCGCTGTTTGGTGTCCGCAGTATGTCAACGGCATCAACCTGCCTGGCTGGCACTTCCACTATTTAAGCAGTGACAAAACGCAGGGTGGTCACATCCTCGGCTTGTCCTCCAAGGATTTGCAGGTCAAAATCAATCCAATCGAACACTTTGATTTGACTCTGCCGCAAAATCCTGAATTTGCACACCGCAACCTCTGCGAGGATTTGAGTGCCAAAACCGCAGCTGTTGAGGGTGTAAAAAAATAAAACCCTTCGCTCTGTGAGCGTTCCCAATTTCTTTTTATCTGCCGTCTGCACAATGCAGGCGGCAGATTTTTTTATCCTGCCGCATCAAAAAAATGTGGACCAAGGTTTCTTGGTCCACATTGATAAAATCTTCTGTTTTTTACTTCTCCGGCTCTTCCTGACGGAACAAGATGCGGGCAGGATATTTGCCTCCATAGTGCAGGGTGTTGTGGGCAATCTGAGTCTCGGTGTCGAGATAGCCTCGTTTGGTATTGCTGTTCGGGAAGGCCAGATTCTTCGCGCTGGAGGTTACGGTGAAGCGCAGTCTCTGTCCTGCCGGAATACAAACCGAAATCTTAGTGGTGCGGATGTGGATTGGGTAAACCTGTCCCGGCTCCATAAAGATTTCCTGCTCAAATCCCTCACGGAATTTCATATCCAAAATGCCGTCTGCCAGCTTAATGGAACGGCCGCTCGGCTCTACCTGAGTCAGACGAACGACAATGTCGGTGTCCGGCGCATCACTGGAAACAAACAGCTCTACCATCGCGTCGCCTGTAATCACCAAATCCTGCTCAAGCGGCGGTGTGGTGTAGCACAGATAATCCGAGCGTTGCTCCTGCTGAGCGTAATCCTCCGGCACCTCGATCTCATTTTCGCTGACATCGATGATATGGGTCGCCGGGTCTGCCGGGTCATAGGTAATGGTGTCGGTACCCTCTGCCTCAGGACTTGCCTTCAGCAGCAAGCCGTTGCCGGAGCTGGTGTTGGCACAGCTGCCGCCCAGATACAATGCTGTTTGCTTTGCTCGTTCCGGCGGCCACTGCTCAGCAGTTTTCCAGCGGTTCTGTCCCAGAGTAAAGTACTCTACCGGCGCTTCGTCGCTGCAACGCACCTTTCTGCCGCGCAGATGCTGTTCAAACCAGCTGAAATACTGCAAGTCAATATCGTAGCGCAGTGCATTGCTTCCCATCTCTACACCATGCAGGTCATAGTTTGCGTTGCCACTGTGCATCCAAGGGCCTAAAATGACCTTTCTCTTTCCTGCCGGGTAATCCTTGGTCAAATCCAATGCCTGGGTCGTGCCCATGCCGTTATCATCAAACCAGCCGGACATAATCAGCGCCGGCACATCGACACCGCCGCGGTCCATCGCACGCTGATACCAGTCGCCCTGCTTCCAAAACTCATCGTTGCAGGGGTGAGCAAGCCATTCCTGCCAAAACGGAATATCATAGCCCAAAGCCTTCTGGCAGACCTCGGTCAGTGGTCGATAAGCCAGAACCTCGTCCCAATCGTCCCGCTCCATCAGAGCGGCATTCATCTTGCGCTGGCTGACGGAAAAAGCCCATGCCAGCGTACCGCTGCTCAGAGTTCCGCCGCTGCGAGGCATATCGTCAAAGGCGTTTCCTGCGGTTACTTCGCTCACAATCGCCTTCAGATGCGGGTTTCCGGATGCTGCCGCTGCCCACTGTACATAGCCAAGGTAGCTGCCTCCGATTGTACCGATACTGCCGTTGCACCAGCTCTGTTCTGCAATCCAATCCAGCGTGTCACTGCCGTCCTCTGTTTCACAGTATGACGGACACCAGTCACCCTCGCTGTCGTTGCGGCCGCGCACATCCTGAATTACGACCGCATAACCACGCTGTACATAGCTCAGGAAATTGTTTGCAGCTGCCTGACGGCCATACGGGGTTCGAACCAAGACGCACGGTATCGGTTCTTGAATTCCCTTCGGGAGCCAGAGGTCTGCCGCAAGCAGAATTCCATCCCGCATCGGAATCTGCAGGACTACCGCCTGTTCGATTGCATACGGCTTTTGCGGATACAGCTCCTCCCAGCGAGGCAAAATGGTCAAATCCTTTTTATCAGGCTGCACCAAAACCGAAACATTCTCTCGGTTTGCGGTCTGTGCGCCGACAATCTTGCCGTGATGTACGATGAGATCGACCGGGAACTTGATCTGCCGCTGAATGTAGTGGTTTTCGTCCTTCTTCTCATAAATCGCACCGTCCGGCAGAGTGAAGCTCTGCGCACCCTGCTCCACAAAGGGAGCGGCCTGAGCCAAGCGCTGTGCCATCTTTGAAAAATCCCATTTAGTCAGCGCGCACAGGGCGGTGCAAGCCTCCTCTGTCAGCGGCTGCATGGGGCCGAATTCCCCTTTCATCGGGTCCAGCAGGGAAACCTGTTCTGCCCCTACTTCCAGTATTACCTTCGCACGGTAAATACCCGAAACATACAATTCCATCGATTCCATAGTATCAAACTCCTTCCTTCGTACTTTTTTATTTTCCGGCACATGTTCTGTGCCTGTTTTGCGCGATAAGCTTAGTACCGATCACAGCAAATAAAGCGTGTCGATTCCGCAGTGAGGGCTAAGGAGCGACCATCCATTCTTCCAGCTTCCCAGCTCCATCCACTTCATGTCCATTTCATTATAGCCTAGATTTTCAGACTTGCCAATCCCGATTTGTTTATTTTTATGCAAATTTTCTCCAGAACATACCCTCCGACCATGCAATCTGCCTGTATAACTCGTGGGTCTCCTTGGGAGGGTTATATACCGACAAATTCAGGCAGTCCCAATCAAGCACCAAAAGCATATCCTCATTCGGGAAAAGGCAATTTAATGTCCCGGAGTGATGATCCATGATTTCTGAAACGGCCTCCTCAATGATTTGGGGATTCGGCTTATCAATCCATCCGTTCCACAAAATCACAAGGTGGTAGTAGCACATGAGCTTCAAAATGATATTGACGAATCGTTCCTTGATGAAATCCTGTTTGGGACTGTTGAGCAGGTAATACTCCACATCCCAAAACTGTCCATCGTTCTCCCTTGGTACCTGTTTCGGAAGAAAATCGATGATGTAGACATCCTTCTCAAGCAATCTGTCCAAAGTTTCTGTCGCGTCATTCAAGCCTATCGCCTCCCTAATTTCAATCATCATCCGACATCTATTATAATAGCATCGAAGTGTGAACAAATCCACAAGACAAAAGCTGATTTTCTGATATACAGCAAAGCACAATAGCCTGCCGTCCGGACTTTGCAGACAGCAGGCTATTGTAGAATCAGTTCAGGTGAAACAGTATGAAATCAGTTAACTGCCCAGCGTCAGTTTATTGACCGCCTCAATCAGATTAACGGTCTGAACTCTGGACACCAGTGCGATTGGTTTTCCATCGACCGTCGCCGTACAGTTGCTGCCGTCAAATCGGCAGAGGGTCAGCGTGAAGGTTGGGAAATCCTCATCTTTCAAGTGCAGCGTCATGGAAATTTCCTCCTGACCGGAAGCTGCTTCCTCGGTAAATTCGGTTGCAGAGATTGCACAGAGCGAAGTCTTAACGGCGGCAATATCAAACTCCTCGTCGTTATATATCCAAGTGCTTTCTGCATCCTCATCCTCTTGATCCTCTGGCGGATGGCAGACAAAGTGATACGCTTCTTCGTTCAGAGAAACATCGATAGAGGTCACCGTGTCAAAGTCTGCGGTAAACAGCTTCTGGTGGCGGAGCTTATCATAGGACACTTCTGTCAGCTGGTCATACACGCTCTGGGAAATTTTATAGACAATCTGCGATTGGTCAAGCCGCACATAGCAGGGGACTTCTGGAAGGTCGTCCTCTTCCTTCTCGACCGCTTGCTCGTAGGCCGCAAGCTCCTCCGGATTGCGGGAAAGGTGAAGCACCAGCGTTCCGCTCTCCTCTGAATTTCCGTCGCTGTCCATTGTGCAATACTCCACCGTCGTGGTCAGCTCCGGGTCATCCAGACCGAAGGTCACAAGCTCCTCCTCGGAAACATGATAGCTGACATAGTCGGTCAGGCGGAGCGACTGGATGGTACGAAGGAGGCTCTCCACTGTACCTCCGTTTCTCCAGCGACTGCACCGTCAGGAACAGACCAAGGACAATGACCGAGGCATAGAACACCAGTGCGGTCAGGTCAAAAACACCGTTGACAAAGGTGGTGAAGCGGTCGAACAGCGAGAGCTTTTCCATGATGCTCGGAAGCAGTCCCTCGAATTTGCCCGGCACGATGAAGTAAGCCGCCAAGGTCAGCCCCATGAGTCCTCCGCCGACCCCCAGTGCAATCGCGTAGTTTCTGGTCAGTATTTTTACAACAACGCCGATCAGCACTGCGATGATGCACAGAGCAAAGGCACTGCCATAGCCGGTGGAGGAAACCTGCTCGGCAAGGGAAACGCTGTAATAATTAAACAAAAACAGCACGATGGCGATGCCTGCCGCAAATCCCTGATTGTCGGTCAGGGAGGAAATAAACATACCAACGGCGATTAGCGCTGCGCTCATAACAAAAAATGCAAACAGAGCGCCATACGCACCCGGCAGATACACCTCGCCGTATTTGGAAAAGAGATAAGGATAGACGCAGATGATTGCCATCGGCAACAGAAACATCGCGACAAGGGAAAGATACTTGCCGCCCACAATCTGCCATGTTTTCAGCGGCAGAGAATAAAGAAGCTGGTCCGTTTTCTGCTTGCGTTCCTCGGAAAAGGAGCGCATGGTCCGCACCGGAATCATGACAACCAGTCCGATGGAAACGAAGTTGAGTACATATTCAAAATTGGCGACGGATGCCTGAATGTTATAAATTATCGCACCCACGCCAACAAAGCACAGCAGCGCCGCGCAGAACAGGTAGATGGTCAGTGTATTGAACGCACTGCGCAGCTCATGCTTGAGAACAGCAATCATTGCTTTTGTGCCTCACTTTCTTCTTTGGATTCTGCAAGCTCCTGCACATCCTCCGCCGCACCGGATTCTGTCAGCTCGAGGAAGACATCCTCAAGGTTTGCCTTTCTGGTCCGCATCTCAAAGACCAGCAGACCCTTTGCCGCAAATGCCATCATGAGCTTGCCGCAGACAGCCTTTGCATCCTGACCGCTCATGAGGTTGGCTGTTACACTGCAAACGCCGTCCTCCTCCTTGACCTTCCATCCGGAAAGGCCTTCCGTCTGTGCCAGAATTGTTTCTGCACTTGCCTTGTCGGCCTCCACCTGAAATGTCACACCGTTGGATGCCAGCAACAGCTTCTCCAGATTTTCCGGTGTATCGAATGCAACGAGCTTGCCCTTCGAGATAATCAGTACCTGCTCGCACACCGCCTGCACCTCGGACAGAATGTGGGAGCTGAGGATTACCGTATGGGTTTTGCCCAGCTCCTTGATGAGGTCGCGGATTTCGATAATCTGAATCGGGTCGAGTCCGACGGTCGGCTCGTCCAGAATGATGACCTGCGGATTGCCCAGAAGCGCCTGTGCAATCCCAACACGCTGTCGGTAACCTTTGGAAAGTGTGCCGATGAGTCGGTCGCGCACCTGCTCAATGCCCGCACTCTCCACTGCGCTGTCAATTTCCCTGCGAAGCTCCTTTCCCCGCAATCCCTTTGCCTCCCCAACAAAGGTCAGGTACTCCTGCGGTGTTTCGTTGGGATAGAGCGGCGGTTGCTCCGGGAGATAGACGATCAGCCGTTTGGCCTGTTCGGGCTGTTCCAGAATATCAAAGCCGCCGATTTTGACAATGCCGTCCGTCGGGTGTGTAACCCATCGAGACAACGAGCAGGTAGCTATTCCCACGTTTTCTGATACTTGCCATGTTGTAATTCCTCCTGTTTCGCTCAGCACGGCTGAGATTTTGTAACAGCAACAATACCAGAAAAATCGGGAATAGCGAGTAGATTTTGAAGATTCTACGAAACCAACAATTCCGGATTGGGTATTGCAAACAGGCTATTGCTCATGCGTTTCGCAGCCTCCCGCTTGAGCTGCATCTGCAGACAACAAGCCCTTTCGTTACGCTTGATACAGAAAGGAAAGGCTCCTCAACCAGCCCACGGCGAAGCGTTGTAAGGAAAAGGCGATAATGAAGGCGCGTACCTAACTGTGGCCATGTATTCCAGAATTAATTTATGAATGGTATTCAGACGTTATGCCGGACCGCTTCGTTGGATATATGATGCGGAGGCGGTTTGCGAAATGCTCATTTCATGTTCCAAGTAGGTGAAGGTGGAATTATTATGCATCTTGAGCTATTTGATGTTCGTTACGCCAATCTCGCTTCCGTTGAAGCCAATCAGCCGGAGCACCGCCGTTGTGCTGTTTTCCTTGCTTGAGTCAATGGGGCGTTTTGGGACTCTTATCCACCCGTCTTTGTAAATTGGCGTTTTTTATAAATTTGACAATCTATTTTTATATATTCACTCAAAGACTGTGAAAAACGAAAAAAAAATATTGACATGCATACAATAGTTGCTATATCTTATATATAGAACTATAGCAAACGCTTTAAGTTACAAATAAACAACTGGAGGAAAGATTATGCGTCTGGAACGAATGAATTCCCCGGAAGTAGAGGCCTATTTCAAAGATCATAAAATCGCGCTGCTCAGCGTGGGCAGCATTGAGTGTCACGGTTTGCACAATGCGCTCGGAACCGACACGCTGATCCCGATGAAGCTCCTTGAGTTGGTAGAGCAGAAGTCCGACGTTCTGATCCTGCCGACCCTCCCTTATGGCGATTGTGACTGGCATCTGGACTGGCCTGGTGCCGTCAGCATTGGCTCCGATCTGTTGGAGGCTGTTATGCGGCGCATTTGTGACTGCCTGTATCGGTGGGGTTGCCGCTATTTTGTCATTCTGAACGGTCACGGTGGCAACACGCATGCTTTGGAAAAGGTATGCGGATATCTTGACCGCAAAAACGCTGTCGGCACGGTGTTCAACTGGTGGACCGTCGCTGGCGATCTCAACCCTGCGTGGAAGGGCGGACACGGTGCTGGCGAGGAAACGGCTGCGATGTTGGCGATCGACCCGAAGCTTGTGCGCAAGGATCTGATCTGCGACAACGCGCCGAAGGACCCGACCGACGAGCTGCACGCCTGCGGTTTGCGCAGAGTCGAATTCCGCGGCATTTCCCTGCCGCTGCCGCGCACCAACCGCAAGATCACCGATAACGGCTGGTATGGTTCCGACCATCCATCCACAGCTACGGTGGAATGGGGCACAGAGATGCTGAATACAACGGCGGACTTCCTCGTTGATTATATGCGCGCCTTTGAAAAGATTCCGCTGGATGCAGAGTGGAGGGACGTGCGATGAAATCATCTACACTCTACCGTTGGCTGGAGTGGACCTTCCAGCCACAGACCTGCACAGAGGTCTTTCCGGTGATCGGACTTCAGGAGGATAACACCGAGGAAATTACACGCGTATATACCGCGACCTTTGCAAGTCCGGAGGTTTTTGAGCAGTTGGAACGTCTGGATGCCAACACGTGTATGCTCTTTACGCATCATCCGAAGCCGCAGCGAATGAACACGGCGGATTCACCACCGCAGATCCCGCAAAAATGGCTTGATTTTTTGAAGGAGCGGCACATCTCGTTGTTTACCTATCACATTCCGCTTGACCGTAACAGTCCGTTTTCTCCCGGCGTGAACCTTGCAAGGGCGCTTGGCGCTGAGCCGTATGATTCCTTCTTTGAGCAAAATCTGGTGCGCATGGGCGTTGTCTGTACCTCGCCGTTTTCAACGGCGACAGAGCTTGCGCAGGCGATGGAACGCGTCGTCGGGCACGCTGTCAAGCTCTATCGCTATGGGGAGGTTGCGCTTTCGCGCGGGCGCTTTGCCATTATGGCAGGCGGTGCAAAAAACACGCAGATTTACGAGCAGCTCCGCGACTGGGGTGTCAACACCTTTATAACCGGTGTGACGAATCCGGAGGTGCCTTGGGTGGGCGCCATTCACAAGGCCGCCAAAGCAAACGCCGTCAATCTTCTCGGCGGTACGCATTATTCCACAGAAAAATTTGCACCAATGCAAATGTGCCGCTACTTTGAAGCGTTCGGCCTGCCGTCGGAATTTTTGTCCGAGACGCCACGAATGACGGAACTGTAAAGGGAAGACTGCATGGATATTATGGAAACGATCCGCGCCAGATATTCGGAAATCAGCTCCGTTCAAAAACGGATCGCAGACTACTGCCTGGAGCATCCTGATGCGGCAAGCTTTCAGACGCTGCGCGAGTTTGCACAGACAACGCACACAACAGATGCGACCGTTCTGAAGTTTTGTAGCAATATATGGGTTGTCAGGGTTTTCTGGCTTTCCGCCGCCAGCTTCAGGAGTACGTGCGCATACGCCTGAGTCCGAACGAAAAGGTTAGAATGTCGCTCGCGCGCTCGACCGATGCAAACGACACTTGCCGTAAGATCATCGACGGCGAAAAGCGCGGGCTCGATATGACATTCCAGTATCTGGACATGGAAAGCTTCATGCAGATTGTTTACCGTCTGAACCATTAAACAGGTCCGTAAAAAGTAGACAATAGACAAAAAAGCCTCCCCGTGTAGGATAATAGAACTACACGAGGAGGTTTTGCTATGTCCAGAAAATATGTAAAAATTGACGAGTATGAAAAGCAAATTTTAGAACAGAAACGAGCAGGTAAAACGAATCGGGAAATCGCCCAGATGCTTGGTGTAGACAAAGAGTGTATCAAAAACTGGGTGGTTCGTTTCAACCGGCAACAGCGGAAACTGGAGGCAGGTATTAAACTGCGTCCAAAAGGCAGACCACGGAAGGACACTCAGCCAAGAGATATTGTAGCAGAGCAGGCATACGAGATCGAGCGCTTAAAAATGGAGAATGAACTGCTGCGGGATTTTATGCAATCCATGGAAAAGAAGTGAAGCCGAGTTTCAAGTATGCCGAGTTTCAAGTATGCAGTCATTCACCGTCATTGTGAAAGATATCCTGTAAACGAAATGTACTGTTTCTTTGAGGTCTCAAGAAGCGGATACTACAAGTATCTAAAGCAGCTGAAACATCCTGCAAAAGATCTTGAGCTTGCAGAAAAGATTTGTATAAAGCAAGAATCTTGTAAAAAGACATACGGCTATCGCCGGATGAAACTCTGGTTGGATAGTGAAGGAATCATCAAAAATCCAAAGACAATTTTACGAATCATGCACAAATACGATCTTTTAAGCGAGGTTCGACGTAGAAAAAGGTGGCGAAAATTGGGTGAGGACAAGCACAGATATGACAACTGGCTGAACAGAGACTTCCATGCGGAACATCCCAATCAGAAGTGGGTCACAGATATTTCTTACATTCAAACGAAAGAAGGCGTTCTCTATCTGTCCATGATTCGTGACCTGTATGACAGAAGCATTGTTGCTTACAGAACTGGAACCAGCCAGACAGTCAACCTTGTATTGGATACCATCCATCTTGCGATGAAGTCTGTAAAAACAGAAAGTCGCCGGGAGTTGCACCTCCACAGCGACCAAGGGTTCCAATACACCTCACAAGCATATTTCGACCCGACTAAAGAATACGGAATTTTGCTGTCTATGTCAAGGCGTGGAAACTGCTATGACAATGCTTTGGCTGAAAATTTCTTTGGAATCCTCAAAACGGAGTGTATCTACCGACACAAGCCGGAAACTTTTGAGGAAGCCAACAAAATGATCGATGATTACATTTACTTCTACAACCACGAACGCATTCAACTAAAAACCGGACTGTCTCCGCTTTCGCTTCGTCAGTCCGGTTAACGCACACCCTACACAGGGCGCTTTTTTATTCATGTCCACTAATTTGGGGGCGGTTCAGTTCACATATCACATGGGTTTTACTACGACATAAAACAACCGTTCCAACTTGCAGGCTTTGTCCGCAATCGGAAAGGCTTTCCCCCAAAAATATCCCCTGAGAACGAAGAGAGATTTTTCCATGCATCTTGCAGTCGTATTCTGACTTGGCGATCAACACGCACACCCAACCTTCCCGGAAATACTCCAGTGGCTGAAAAAGCAGAGCTTTTTCAAAGGGCGGCGCTCCTTCCTTACAGCAGCGTTCCTGTGTGGGATTTGCACCCAGCTTCCTGCGCGGTCTATTTGACCCCGCAAAACTGCAAGACACGATTAAATCGACCTTATTATATTCGCCCGTTCAGAGAAAGTCAATATTTACTGACACAAAACTTTTCACGTTTTACAGAATATACAGTAAAATTATAAAATCCCCAATAGAATTGTTTGATTTTGTGTGGTATCTAGAATTAGAACGGCAGCCACACAATTTGACCTTCTATGTTTTCCCTACCGATATTCACATGGAGTGCAATCAACCTAGTTGCTGCCATTCCGTCTTTTCAAAAAAGGAAAAGCGGGAGCACGGTGTCCCTCCCCCAAAAATCCAACCTTGAGGGGGCCACTGTGTCCCGCTGATTTTTTTGGATATGCCAAGGTGACTACCTGCACCAATGGAAGCCTCTCGTTTAATCCTTTCTGTATTTCTCCCGCAGCTTTCGCAATTTCAGACCGCAATAAAGAATCAGGTAAAGATACAGCAGGGCCATGATGAGGAAGAAAACAGTAAAGACAGTCGTAACCGGTTCGCTGGTTTCTACACCTCTGGCCAAGTTCGGAAGGATACAGCACAGAAAGACGATTAAAATCGGGAGCAACCGAGTTTTGATCACATGGTCAATCATATCAAGTCTGGATTCATTGTCGGAAAAGATTTGGTCATCACGCTCGGAATCCATCTCTGTGATTGGCTTGCGAAAATACAGCCATCCAATGCAGCGGCCAATATACTCCCATCCGTAGTCTTTAAAAATCTGGAAGTAGTTGCCGGTTTCCGTATTGTTTTTATAATCCAGCCGATATGCCACCTCCGCCGGGGTACACTTTTCGAACACATAGAAACAAGGAGGGGTCATTTTGAGCAGCTTCCAGCCATTTTTATGCTGATTGTGCAGCCACATTTCTTCCTCTTCATAATCTGCAATGGTGAAAAATCGGATGACAGTTTTTTTGCTACTCATGAATTTCCTCTCCTTTGCTGTTTTGATACAACCGCTCGATGCGTTTGAGCTCAAGCTGTAAAACTTCTTTTCCCAGTTCGGTAATTTGATAAAGCCTTCTTGTTTCCTCCTCACGTTCAAAGGCAATCAAGCCGTCCTTTTCCATTTTAGCAAGCGTTCCGTACATCGTTCCTGCGCTGATGATCAATTCTCCGCCCGTCATTTGTTTGACCTTCTGGCCAATTCCATAGCCATGCTGTGGCTGTTGAAGACAGAACAAGATGTAAAACCCGCTTTCTGTCATTGGTACATAGATTCTCTTTATTTTCTGATCCATCGGTACCTCCATACTATCTCACTTCGATATATCGAGTTTCTATCTATATTATATCGAGACTCGATATACTTGTCAAGATTTTTTGGAATCGTACGCAGAAAAAAGACAGAGCTGACGGGTCAGCTCTGTCTACCCAAATGGACTCTGTTTGACAAGCAGGAAGCGGGCTAATACCGCTTTCAAGAACCTCCTGCTATCTGCATTCCTTCAAAATCTCATAGATTTCGTCATGGCTCAGCTTCTTGCAGCAACCTGCGGTGAGGATGGTGGAATCGGCAACAGCACGCAGGTCGGTATCGGCAGGGATGCCAAGCTCGGCAAAGCTTGTCGGCAGACCGATTTCCCGAATAAACGCAGCCAGCGCATCGATTCCGGCAGCCGCTGTTTCCTCCTCACTGCCCTTCGGAGCAATCCCCCAAACATTCTGTGCAAAGCGGGCAAAGCGTGCCACGCCGGACTTGTAAATGTGGCGGTACAGAACCGGGTGAATGACCGCCAGTCCCTCGCCGTGGCTGCAATCGGTGTAGGCGCCGAGCTGATGCTCGATCATGTGGCACTGGAAATCGGTGACCTTGCCCATTTTCAAGATTCCAGTTTCTGCTACGGTGGATGCCCATTCCAGCTCGCTTCGAGCCCCGTAATGGTTCGGGTCGGTCAGCAGAACACGGATGTTGCGGATGATGCTGCGCATGACAGCCTCGCTCATGTCATCGGAGAGATTGTTTTCATCCGGCTTGCCGAAGTAGATTTCCATAACATGGCTCAAGGTATCGAATACGCTGGAAAGGAACTGCTTCATCGGAACGGACATGGTGTAGGACGGGTCAAGAAACGAAAAGTCCGGCTGAGCGCCCCAAACCGCACCCTTGATTTTCTGTTCCTCGTTGGTGATGACCGCTTCGCTGTTCACCTCGCTGCCGGTGCCGAACAGTGTAATGATGGTGCCGAGTGGGATAAACTGATTTGGAAGGGCATTCTTCGCATATTCCAGCTCCCAAATATCCTCGTCCAGCTTGGCCTGCGCGGAAACAACCTTGCAGCAGTCGGATACCGAGCCGCCGCCTACGGCAAGAATCAGGTCAACCTGATGTTCCCTCGCCAGCTTTGCACCCTCCAGCGCCTTGGTGTAGGTTGGGTTCGGCATGATTCCGGAAAACTCTACCACGCGCTTGCCCGCCGCCTTCAGAATTCCCATCACCTCATCGTATATGCCGTTGCTCTTGATGGAGCCGCCGCCATACGCCAGCATAACAGTATCACCATAATTTCCCAGCACGGCTTCGAGATGTGCGCCCACGCTCCCCTTGCCGAAATAAACCTTCGTTTGGTTCTGATAGATAAAATTGTTCATCTTCCTGCATCCTTTCCTTTTGGCTTCCGAAATCGTATCGCTCTCTCAGATTCCGAAGCATCGGTCTGTCTTGCTCTCTATTTTACAACGAAACTTAAAACTTGTACACCTTTTCTATTGCAATAACAGGCCGATTGCCATGTCAATGATTTTCTGATTCTTTGTACTGCTTGACTTGTTTCTTCTAACTGCATTGTACAAGGGTATTTGCCATAACGCAATGATGTCAGCCCTTATATGGAAAAAGGACGCAACGGCTTTCATCGCCTCTGCGCCCTGATACTTTTTAGATTCTGTTCGAGAAACTGGAAGTTGTCACTCTGTCAGTCGATTCTCCTCGCCCCAGACACAGAGCTGGTCCAGCACAGTCATCAGCGATTTTCCACGCTCCGAAAGCGCATATTCCACCTTCGGCGGGATCTGCGGATACTCGGTACGGACGATCAGTTTATCCGCTTCCAGTTCCTTGAGATTCGTGCTGAGAGTCTTGTCTGAAATGGTTTTCAGATACCGTTTCAACTCATTGAATCGCACCGTCTCAAACTCCATCAGGCAGTAAAGAATAACCATCTTGTGCTTACCGGAAATCAGTGACAGCGTGTAGGCAAAGCCAGTGTCCTCAAAATTGGCGTTCTCAATATAATTCTTTATCATTTCACTTTCCCCTAAGATAGTACCTATCATAATTGCCAGTACTTGAATTTCTGATTTGCTTGAGTATAATTATAAGCAGGACGAACAGTCCTGTCAATATGATCACAAGGAGGAGTTATCATGAGAACAAAGCTGAAAATTACCGAAGGCATTTTCCCCATGCCGGTTCTGATGGTTGCAACTTACAACGAGGACGGCAGCGTCAATGTCATGAACGCCGCATGGGGCACCATGCAGGAGCGGGACACCGTAGCTCTGAATCTCACCGAAACACACAAGACCGTGCAGAACATCAAGGCGCGGGGAGCATTCACCATCAGCATTGCCGATGCAGCCCATATAGTGGAAGCAGACTATTTCGGCGTAGAGTCCGGCAACAAGGTCGCCGACAAATTTGCCCGCAGCGGTCTGACCGCAAGCAAAGCCGAAAGCGTGGACGCGCCGGTCATCAACGAGTTCCCGATTTGCCTGGAGTGCAAGTTCATTGAGTATCAGAACAATGAATATGGTTGCGGCGTCATCGGTAAGGTAGTCAATGTCACTGCCGATGAAAGCGTTATGGTGGACGGAAAAATTGATATGTCTAAGGTCAACGCCATCGCATTTGACCCCTACACCCACGGCTATTATAAAGTCACCGAGCGTGTGGGCGAAGCATTCCGAGATGGCTTAAAGCTGAAAAAGTAAGGCGTGCAGAAAAGGAGCTTTCGCATAAGCGAAGGCTCCTTCTTAAAATATGTGGATTTCACAAATTCCAATTTGCCACTTTGTCTATGCTACAAATTATATCACATCGGTTTTTGAAAATCAATGTACGCGAGGGCAACCCGAAGGGTCCCTAATGTTTGTTCCATAAAAGCAAGCAAGTCACACACCGTAGTGCATGACTGCTATGTGACCGGTTGTATTCTATTTGAGAAGCTTCCCCTTGGAAGGCAATCGCAACCAATCGGTTATGATTCCATCTCACGGTATGTCTGGCTAACCTGCGTGCAGCCGGAGAAGTTTTTTCCGTATGTCCGATACAGATAAATTGCGATGAAGATTGTTACAGCCTCCGACAGCGGCATTGTCATCCAGACACCGGACACACCAATCAGCTTCGGAAGGACCAGTATGAACACAATGACCAGAATCAAGGAGCGCAGGGACGAGATCATCGCGGAGATAAAGCCATTTCCCAAGGCTGTAAAGTATCCGGACAGAAAAACATTCAGACCGATAAACAGGAAAACCGGGCTAAACAGCTTTAAGCCGTCCCATGTCAAAGAAAATACAGTTCCGTCCCCGACAAACAAATGGATAATCTGTTTTCCAAAGGCGAACGACACCATAAGAATCACCACAGAAGTAATGGCAATCGTGATGAAGCTGTATCGGGTTGTCTCTCTAATCTTGTTATAATTTCGGGCTCCGTAATTATAGCTGATGATTGGAGCGGTCGCAACGGCAATTCCCATATAAAACGAGATAAAGAAATAGTAGATGTACATGATGATGGTGACAGCCGCTACCCCATCCTCTCCAAAATATCTCATGATAATTAGGTTAAATAAAAATGTGGTGATACCGGTGGACATCTCCGTCAGCATTTCACTGCTTCCGTTCGTGCAGGATTTCAGAAGAACGCTCCAATTTGCTTTCGGTTTACAGAATCTGATTTGGCTGTGCTTCAGAAAATAAATCAGACCGATGACCATACTGACTGCAATGGAAAGGAAGGTTCCCCACGCTGCACCGAGCGTTCCCAAGCGGAATACCGCTACCAAAATATAGTCGAACACAACATTGAGAATCAGTCCGGTCAGGGACATCACCATTCCAATCTGTGCTCTTCCGTCCGTTCTTACCAGATATTCAAAAAACAGCTTGAACGACATCGGAATTGCTCCCAAGAAGATTACGAATGCGTATGGCAGTACATGCTCGAGCAAGCGCTCACTGCTTCCCAAGAAGATACAGATTGGCTTCAGGAACAGGATGCCGCCAATCGTAAAGAGAACGGAAAGCACAAGCAGCACAATCGTGATAAAGGTGAAAATCTCATTGGCTTCCTGCTCCCGTTTTTGACCCAGCTTCTCCCCGATGATGGCACCGGAGCCCGTTGCAAGCATGACGGACACTCCAAAAATCACACAGGTGATTGGAATGACAATATTAATGCCTGCCAGCGCGTCCGAGCCTGCATACCTGGATACGAAGAAGCCGTCAATCGTTGTGTAGAACGATAAGAAAATCATGGTTAGCACAGAGGGCACCAGATACTTCAAGAATTGCGGATAGGACATTTTTTCTTCAAAACATTTCATTTTCATATTCCTCCTACTTGATAATGTTTTGTTATGAGTATACTATAAAGGATATAGCAACTATAGTGTCAAGGGGGATTTTATGAAAAATATGTTTTCGATCGGTGAGCTTGCAAAATATCAGAACATCTCTAAGCAGACGCTGATCTTCTATGACAAGATTGGACTGTTTCGTCCGGCCTATGTAGACCCGAACAATCAATATCGCTATTATACCGCGAATCAGCTCGATTATCTGGACACCATCTTAATCATGAAGGAGATGGGATTTTCGCTTGCTGAGATTCAGGAGCACATGAAATCGTATAACATTGACACCTCGCTGATTACCCTAAGAAAACAGTTAACGGTGCTGGACCAGCAAATCCAACATTTGCAGCTGGTGCGGAATCGTCTTGCCCACAGGTGCACGCAGATGGAAAATGTGAAAGAGGTGCGCGACCGAAATCAAGAGGTCACAATCAAGGAGGTCAAACCAAATTTTCTTTTGTATGCCGAGGTGGATTCTCCGTACTCCTTCGGCGAAATCAGCATCGCCACCAAGAAGTGCTTTTCTCAGGCTTTGAAGGATTCGCTCCCCATTTTCTTTCAAACGGGAGTGGTCGTTCCTTATCAGAAGATTGTAGAAGGCAGATATACCGAAGCGAGCATCGCTTTTCTGCCGATTGAAAAGACCCAAAAGGCCCAGAACATCATCACCCTGCCCCAAGGACGGGCCGCAAGCATCTATCACTACGGCACCTATCCGTCTGTGGACCGTTCTTATCAAAAGCTGCTGAATTACTGCAAGAAGCATCAGTTGGAGATTATTTCCGATTCATACGAATTTTGCATCAACGACTACATCTCCTCCGGCGATGAGAGCGAGTATATTACCGAAATCTTTTTCTATGTGCGGTAAGATGGGGTTGGAGGGTAGGCCGTCTCCTTCACGGCTCCCGAGATCTGCCCTATTATAATCTCTCCAAAACAAAATCAGCAGCCACACACCGTAGTGCATGACTGCCAGACAAGCTCGTCATTATTCAAACTGATCCCAAAAGGCATCAAATTCCGCTTCTGTGATGGTTCCGTTTTTGATGAGAATTTTGTACGGAATCCCGCGCCAATCATATTCGATTCCTGACTCGGTGTAGCCGTTTCGTTCGTAGAATGCCTTGCGCTTGATTCTCTGCTCGCAGTTTGGAGCTGTGGGGTCCTCCGCCTCGATATCCAAGATGATTCGATTGTCGGGATAGCGCTGTGAGATCAGCTCCAAAAAATCCGAACCGTATCCATGTCCGCGAAGGGTATCGTCAACGGCAAGAAAAAGGATATGGGTAATATCTTTGAATGTCAGCGTCGAATAAAATCCGCAGAAGGTTTCTCCGTCGTAACAGGCAGTCAGGGCGGCATCAATCTCCTGATTCATCAGAAATTGGATTGGGAGCCGCTCCGCCTTTGGAAAAGCAGAGCAATAAAGCGTATTGAATTTTGTGTAATCTTGAAATCCTTTTGTAATCGTTTTTTCAGTAAGCATACAATTCCTCTCTTTGAGTATTATTTTCCGGAAATCCGAACCTTCCCGCAGCCGAGTCCTCCTGTCGGGAGCGGTTTCATGTGCGAACGCACAAATGCACAAGCTCGGGTTTTGATTCTATTGGTTTTTCCTGATTAAAAGCTCCTGATTTTTTCGGTTCATCAGGCTGGGAGTTATAAAATAAATTTTCCCTTCATGAGTGCATACAAAATTTTCCTATCATCATCAAGCAATATACTCTCTTTTTTCAAAGCATAGTGATGCGCAAATTCTGTATCCATGTATGAGTGATTGTTAATTACAACGGCGTTTTTATATCGTGGTCTCACATGGATATGCAAATGAGGGTTTGGCACTGCTTCTTTGTAAAAGTTATTTAGCAAACAACTCCAATTGCTTAATTCGGCTCCCAATACCTCTTGATAGATCCATTCCAATTGATCTATCATTGTTTTTAATTCTATCCACTCAGAACTATCTAATCCTGAAAGGCTACCACAATGCCTATTCAACACCAAAATACATCTGCCAACATAATCCTGCCTATCAGCCAGATAGACCGACCAATATCGTGATTCATATAGCAACCACTCTTTTTCTTTATAATCACACCATTCGCAACCGCTCATCACATACCTCCACAGTTTTCAATTCATCCGTCTGCTTACGATACAAATTATATCACACCGATTTTTAAAAATCTATTTCTATTGGCATAAAAAAAGAGCGCTTACCCGTCCTCCGAAATAGGGGCGAATGAACGCTCTGTTTTTCATGCTTCTGTTATCGGCTCTGTTTGTTTTGTTGTTTCAAACCTCCTCGTCCTTTTCGTTTCATCATGCCTGTGCCACAAGACGGATGGGCTATTCTGGGATAAAAAGGTTCTGTCCTTGAGCTATGCTTCGGATATGATTTCTTCTGATTATTTGGACAAAAACAGCGAAAACTCCGCATTTTCAAGGCACTCAAACCTTTCCCTTATTATAGCTTACTCATCAATTCTCCTTACAATACCCGTAGCTTTCATGATACAAATATCTCCTTTTCTATTTCTGCGAACTTGCTGCGTTGTTATTGTTTGCAGGATTCGGGAAATTATACAAATCGTTCTACGGTCGGCTTCGGATGCTCGATTCTGCTTTTTACTGCAATTCTCTAATGGAATCGGATTGGCATGTCGCGGAGCTGCTAAGATTTTTCACAAAAGCGAGCCGCATTCTCGGTGTGCAGATTGCTCGCACCTCTTGACAAGAAGCGCTGCTCGGAATATGCTATGGATAGTGATTGGAAAAGAGCTGTCGCAATCTGCGCAGTTTTTTATAAGACAACAAAACGACGAGAAAAACAAGGAGGAACACATGATGAGCAAGAAACTGGTAGCATATTTTTCCGCATCCGGCGTAACCGCAAAGCTCGCGAAAACCTTGGCAGAAGCAATTGGTGCTGACCTGTTTGAGATTGAGCCAAAAGTCCTGTACACCGAGGCAGACCTCAACTGGAAGGACAAGACCTCCCGCAGCACAATCGAGATGGCCAATCCTGATTCCCGTCCGGAGATTGCTGCTCTGTGCAACATGGCAGACTATGACACCATCTTTGTCGGCTTCCCGATTTGGTGGTATGTCGCACCAACCATCGTCAACACCTTCTTAGAGAGCGGTGACCTGACCGGCAAGACCGTCATTCCGTTTGCAACCTCCGGCGGCAGCGGCATGGGCAAGACCAACGAGCGCCTTGAGCCAAGCTGCAAGGGTGCAAAGCTGCTGGAAGGCAAGGTCTTTCCAAGTGATACAACCGCTGAAGAGTTGTCTGCATGGGTTGACGGACTTAGCCTGTAGGATGCCGAAGTTCCCCAGCCTCAGGAGGTATTCATGAAACAGATTTTGCGGATTTTGAGCATTGTCCTTTTGATTCTCGGCATCGCGGCCTTTTTATTATCCGGGCTTTCTCGTGCTGTCCTATTCGGCACCAACGATGCGTCCCTTGATTTTTACAGTCTCTGGTCTGCCGTACAGAAGCTGTCTGTCATCATCGGCGCAGTTCTCTCCGCCTTGGCAGCGGTTTGTTTTCTAATCAAATCCCTGCTTTAAGAAAAGCCGACCAAACCAAAGCAGCAGTCAAAATAATTTTCAGAAAGTGATGGATAAAACAATGCAGGCTTATACCTATGTTTCCAAAGGAAAATTTGAATTAACCGAAAAACCCAAGCCGGTGCTGATGCACGAGCGGGATGCCATCGTTAAGGTAACCCTTGCCAGCATCTGCTCCAGCGACCTGCACATCAAGCACGGAAGCGTTCCGCGTGCAGTTTCGGGCATTACGGTCGGTCATGAAATGGTCGGCATTGTGGAAGCAGTCGGCGATGCGGTGACCCATGTGAAGCCGGGAGACCGTGTTACCGTCAATGTGGAGACCTTCTGCGGCGACTGTTTCTTCTGCCGGAAGGGCTATGTCAACAACTGCACCGACCAAAACGGTGGCTGGGCTCTTGGTTGTCGAATCGACGGCGGTCAGGCAGAATATGTGCGGGTACCCTTTGCAGACCAAGGCTTAAACAAAATCCCGGACAGTGTCACAGACCGACAGGCCCTGCTGGTCGGGGATGTCCTTGCCACCGGTTATTGGGCGACACGCATTTCTGAAATCACGACGGAGGACACGGTACTGATTATCGGCGCAGGACCTACCGGCATCTGCACCCTGCTTTGTGTCATGCTCAAACATCCAAAACGCATCATCATCTGCGAAAAGGACGAGAGCCGTCTCCGCTTCATTCAGGAACATTATCCGAATGTTCTGACCGTTTCTCCGGAAAAATGTTTGGATTTTGTCCATGCGAACAGCGACCACGGCGGAGCAGATGTTGTGCTTGAGGTTGCGGGAGCTGATTCCACCTTCCGCCTGGCATGGGAATGTGCGAGACCGAATGCCATCGTGACCATCGTTGCGCTTTACGACAGAGCGCAGACCCTGCCGCTTCCGGATATGTACGGCAAAAACCTGACCTTCAAAACCGGCGGCGTGGATGGCTGCGACTGCGAGGAAACGCTCCGACTGATTGCAGAGGGCAAAATCAACACCGAGCCACTTATCACCCACACCTATCCGCTTAGCAAAATCGAGGAAGGCTATGAGCTGTTTGAAAACAAGCGAGACGGCGTCATCAAGGTAGCGGTAGAATGTTAATCCGTTAAAATCGGGGGTACAGGGATTGCCAAACGAGCGCAGCTGGACTGAATTAACCGATTCAGATGAGATTCTCCAAACCTACGAAATCTACAAGGATTGTATGTTTCTGCCCAGCGAAGAAAAGTTTCGCAAAAAGGTGGACTCCTTCCTGTGTGACGACTCGGTCAAAATCTTTGCCTGCATGAATCATGGCAGCATTGAGGGGATCATCGTGCTTTCCTTCCTTGCGCAGGGTCAAGCCGAAATCGTAGGAATTGCCACCGATTCGTCCGTCCGTGGACAGGGCATCGGCTCCTATCTCATTCGTCAGGCGCGCAAAATCTGTCCAAACCTGTCCGCTCAAACAGACAGCGATGCCGTTGGATTTTATCGGAAGAACGGGTTTCAAATCACCGAGCTTTCTGAGATCTATGACGGCAAGACGGTGGTTCGCTATCAATGTGAATTCACAAGCAAAATATCATAAAAAAGCGACTGCCCGGTTGGTGGATGACAAGCATCCGCTACCGGGCAGTTTTTTGTAAATGGTTCTATTCTGTGTGTCGGCTTATTCTTCGGCAGCACGGCGGATGATGGAGCCAGCCGGAAGAATCAGTCCGTTTGCCGGCATGGTCAGCTTCATCATCGCATGGTTTGCAGACTCCACTGCGTTTCCTTCCTCATCGTGAATGGAAGTGACGGGATAGGAGAAGGGACGATTTTCGGCGGTAGAATGTGGGCAGAGAATCTCCACCGTCTCCCCTACCGAGAATTTGTTTCTCTGGGTGCAGTACAGCACATCGTTCTCTGTCTTGTCAACGACTGCCACAACATCCCACTGGCGGACATAACCGCCGTTTTCATAGTACTGTCCCTGCTCCGGACGGCCAAAGTAAAAGCCGGTTGAATACTGGCGGTGGCTGACCTTGCGGGTCTCCTCCTCAATCCATGCCGGAAGCTGGAAGTTGTGCGGGTCCTTTTTGTACAAATCCACTGCCTGACGGTAGGCATTTGTGACCACCGCCACATAGTAGAAGGATTTTGCTCGTCCCTCAATTTTCAGCGAGGTAACACCGGCATCGATGACCTTGTCCAGATGCTCAATCATGCACAGGTCCTTTGCATTGAGAATGTACGAGCCCTTTTCGTCCTCATAGATTGGGAAATACTGGCCCGGGCGCTTTTCCTCCATCAGGTGGTAGCCCCAACGGCAAGGCTGTGCGCACTCTCCTCGGTTTGCATCCCTGCCAATCATATAGTTGGACAGCAGACAGCGTCCGGAAAAGGACATACACATCGCACCGTGGACAAATGCTTCAATCTCCAGCTCGGGCGGTGTTTTATCGCGAATCCGGCGGATATCGTCCAGCGGCAGCTCCCGCGCCAGAACCACCCTTTTTGCGCCGAGGTGATACAGCTCGGTCGCAGTCAGATAGTTGACAATGCCGGTCTGGGTTGAGATATGAATATCCATATCCGGAATGACCCGTTTGGCCTCCATCAGAACCCCGATGTCTGCCACGATGACAGCATCTACTCCGGCAGCCTGAGCGTTTCTCAGATAGTCTGCCAGCTGGTCCACCTCGCTGTTCAGCGGAAGGGTGTTGCAGGTCAGGTAGACCTTGACGTCCCGTGCATGGGCATATTCCACTGCCTTCTTCATGGTGTCAAAATCAAATTTTGCAGAAGCCGCACGCATTCCAAAGGCCGTTCCTCCCAGATATACTGCGTCTGCTCCATAGTTTACCGCATAGGTCAAACGCTCAAAGTCCCCGACCGGAGCCAGAACCTCCGGAAAATGCGGGTCATTCAGCGTCATGTGCTCGCTTGTCATAATGTTCCTCCATCCTCATCATTCTCATAGAGTGCAAACTCGATTTAGTTTCCGGTTTCTTCCACCGCTTTTTTATCCTTCACCTGCTGATTGACCTGGCTGGCCTTTCGGATATTTGCCTCATGCTCGGAGAGCGTGGAAGCAAAATAGTAGTTTCCTGCATCGTCCGAAACAAAGTAGTAGTAATTGGTGTCCGCAGGATGGATTGAAGCTTGGATTGCATCCATGCCCGGGTTGCAGATTGGGGCAATCGGAAGTCCAACCACCTTTGTCGTATCATAGGCGTCGTACATTTCCTGATTGTCCTCGGTCATAAATTTGCGGATATCATCGCGGATATAGTTGCCGGTCGCATCCGATTGCAGGTACGGATATTCCGCGCTGTTCTTTAAACGGTTGTGGAATACCGAAGAAACCATCTTCATGTTCTCCATGTCGGTTGCTTCCTTCTGGATAATCGATGCCAGCGTAATCAGGTTGTCCAGCTCGCCCAATCCATTGGACAGATTGCGAATCTGCTTCATCACATCGGCATCCACCTTCTGGTCGAAGTTGTGGAAGAACTTCTTCACAACCTCCTCCGGCTTCATGCTGGTGTAGAATTCATAGGTATCCGGGAAGATATAACCCTCATACCGGCGGAAGCGCAGGTCATCATCCGGCACTAACCCGGCAAAATCATAACTGCTGTAATCGCCGTTTTCAAGCGCAGCATAGAATTTTTCCGCTGTGCAGACCTTGTTCTCCTCCAGCAGCTCGCCAATCTGACGCTCGGTCATACCCTCTCGGAAAGTGATGGTGACGATATCAGACTCCGCCTTGTCGTAGGCCAGATGGTCCATGATTTGGTCATAGCCCCATTTATTGTTTAAAACAAAGGTCTTTGCAAGGAAGGAGCCTTCCTTATTTTTGAGCTTTGCGTACAGCTTGAATACTACCTTTTGTGAAATGACACCGTTTTCCTTGAGAACCTCCGCTGTCTTATCCAGCGAGGCTGCCTCCTCCGGAGTTAAGGTGACCTCAATCTGCTTGTCCTGCTGTCCCAATCCCAGCAGGTCACTGGCACTGACCAGCGCAAAGTAAGCAAGAAAAACTGCCACGCCCACAAAAATGCAGATGAGCAAAAAGCTCTCTGCAAATCGGCTGAGCTTGGACTGCCGATGCTTTTTCTTGCGTGGTGGTTCTTTCAGGAAGTCATCCTCCTCCTCCCCACTATCTGAGAAAGAAGGAGCGATTTTTATATCTTCCTCCTCTTCCTGCTGAGAAAACCACTGTGTTTCCTCCTGACTGCGGCGGGAATTCTGCGGATTCTGTCCCTGAGACTGGCTAAAGTAGCGCTTCAGCTCCTCCTGATCCCTTTCATTCCTCATGATCTATCTCCTTTCGTCCTCCCAAGTCGGTTGGCTACCGCGGGTGCTTTTTCAATCTGCCGGTGCGTACAGGGCAACAGCGGCGAATGTAGCGGTCGGTGACCAGCACATCGATTGGGACATCGTATCTTCCGCCAAGCAATCTTGGACGAACGCAGTCGCTGTAATTCACCCCGATTTTGACCCCTTCAAAGTGGGAAAGATAGCGGTCGTAGTATCCTCCCCCATAGCCGACGCGGTAGCCGCGATAATCGTTGCAGAAGGCAGGCACAATGCAGACTGCGTTTTTGGTCTGTGTGAGAATTGGCAGGGACTCGTCCGGCTCCAAAATTCCATAAGCCCCTTCCCGCAAATCGTCCATACTGCGAATCAGGTGCATATTCATCAGGTGGGTGTTTTCAATGCAGCGCGGAGCCGCTACCCGTTTTCCATCCTCCCATGCTTTTTCCATCAGCTGTCGGGTGTCCACCTCCAGCTCCTTGGAAACATAGAGCACGACGGTGCTTGCCCGACGGTACTGCTCCATCGAAATCAAGCGCTCATAAATCGCACGGTCCTTCTGTTGCATGACCTCCTCGGGCATCTCGCGGCGAATCCTTCTCATCTGCGACCGAATCTCTTTTTTATATAATCTCAAATCTATCTTTGGCATTGGATCTCATCCTTTACTGCCTGTGCGGCAGGTTCTCCTCTGAGGCAGGCAACCAGCCGGAGCGCAAACTCCAGACAGACTCCCGCACCCTTTGCTGTGATGTAACTGCCGTCCTGAACCACGCTGCTACCGTCGATCACAGCGCCCTCCGGCTCGCAGCCCGGATATGCTGTTGCTTTTCGACCGTTCAGCAGGCCCCGCTTGCCCAAAATGGACGGTGCGGCGCAGATGGCACCGACAAAAATCCCGTGCTCGTCTGCATATCTCAGCCATTGGTCGACCTGAGCAGAGCGGTCCAGATTCTCGGTACCCAGACCTCCTCCGGGAAGAATCAGCATTTCCATCTCCTCGGCGGAAAGCTGGTCCACCGATATGTCACACAGCACCGGAACGCCATGTGCTCCTGTCACAATTCGTCCGCCGTGAAGCGCAGGGTTGGTTCCCACTGCCGCGGTCTGCACCGACACTCCTGCCCGTCTGAGCAGGTCGATTGGCGCCAGAGCCTCCATTTCCTCGAAGCCGTTCGCCAGAAATACGGTTACCATGATCTCAGCTCCTTTTCTATCCTTCTTGATTCCGATTAGTCCAACAAAAACGAGCAATAAGCCCGCTGTGTATTTTGCGGTTTTTCCTGTTCTGCTCCGTAAAACCGAAGCATCGCCACCGGCGTCAGCGCCAGCTCTTTCCTTCCCGGTGCATTTGCCGGCAAGCGGAGGTCAAGCTCTGCCTGTGGAAACTGCCGCCTTAGCTCCTCAACCACCGACGGCTCATCTTCGCCGGGCTCCACCAGAATCTCCTTCACGATGACCGTCTGCGGCTGATAGCGGTACAGGTTGCAGATGGCTACTTGGCGCTCGCCCTGCATCAAGGCATACAGTCCGCCATGATACAGTCTGCTTTCTCCCTCGGCAAAGGGGAAAGCATCCTCCGGCCAAACCATCGCATCCTGCGGCAGCAGACGACTGTAATGGTCGGCATACTCCCGAGCAGTTAGAGCCTTCAGGCGAAGGGTCGATTCTCCTCGTTCTACCGGAGGCAAGCTGCCTCTTTGCTGGAAGAACCAAGGTTCATAGCCTCGCTGTTCATAGAACTGAAAGAGGCTTGGCTCTGCCGGAGCGAGCATCGATACCTCGACTCCACTGCTTTGCAGATACCGATCTGCTTCGGACAACAGCTTTGTGGCGATTCCTCTGCCCTGCGCCTGCGGGAGCGTTCCCACTGCAAAGAGGTAGGCTCCCCGATACTGGCGTATCTGACCGTTCCACGGCGCTCGGCAGGTACACGGCAGGATGGTCAGCATCCCGAGAACCTGTCCGTCCTCGCAATAGACCAGCGTTTCCTCCGATCGATAGCGGACAGAAAAATACAGCTCCAGATAAGCATCCTCTGCGTCAAAGCATTCCCGCCAAATCTGCTTCATCTGTTCGACTGCATCGTGGTCCTCTGCTGTCAGCAGCCTGATTTCCGTCATAGCCCTTCTCTCCTTTATTACAGCTCGTCTGCCAGCTGGACATTATACTTTTTGAGGAGGAGGTACGGCAGATAGGACAGCTTTGCTTTTCTCAGTCCCTCTGAGCCGGTGTCGTCCTCGCGGTTGACATAGGTGTAACCCTCACAGCAGTGAAGTGCAAACTGCTGGTTGATCATCTGATAAGCTCCGCGAATTTCATCAAACGCTTTCTCAAAATGGACCACAAAGGTGTCACTGTTGAGCGGATGTCCCATTGAGTAGGCGATGACCTTGCCATTGGCGCGAATCAGACCGCCGACCAGATTCTCCTCGAAGAAATGGTCGAACGCACTTTTGAGCGCTGAATTCTCCTTGAGCAGTCCGCTTCCCAGAGACAGCTCGTTGCGGGCGCTCCATTCCTCATTCATCTGCCAGCACTCCGCGATATTGTCTGCTGTGATTTGCTCAAAGCTCCAATCGGGATACTGCTTTTTAAAGGCGTTGATGTGGTTTCTCTTTCCGCTGAGCTGTCTGCCGTGCAGCGTTGCCAGAGATTCCTGCGTATAAATATAGTCAAAATAAGCACGCTCTTCATTGTAGACAAAGAGCTGCGGGAACAGTGTCTCCAGTTCTTTTTTCATCGGCTCCAGAATCAGCGAGATGGTAAAGTTGACATGATTCTCCCGAGCATCCTCCATCATCACCTCGATGACCGGACGGACATCTCCGCGGCCAAAGGGATACAGATAGGAAAACTCTTTAAATCCGCTGCGAACAATCCCGAAATCCCCCATGCGGGCAACCTCGGTCTGGTGAACATGACCCCAGTTAAAGAGGTCGGTAAAGCTGTATTCGCAGCTGTTGTAGCCGGAATAGCTCAACAGCTCCTCCATCCATTTTTGATCCTGTAGTGTAATCCTGTGAAAATTCAAACAAATTCCCCTTTTTCATTTCCCACGGCACAACCCTTTGCTGCGCCTTTTTCAAACCAATTTTACTTTTTTATTTTATTTTTTCTGCAAGCAGTGGCTGAGCTTTTTCCCATACCATCTCTGCAATCGTTTCGATTGGCAGAGGAAGCTCTCCGTCACAGCAATGCAGCACCTGCCAATGATTTTTTTGAGCCGCATACAGTGCAGTCCTGCGGCAGGAAAGCAGGTACTGGAAGTCCGCCTCGTGCAAATCCTTTCGGCTTTCATCTCCATGATAGCGCTTTTCCAGCAGCTTGCGGGAGGTCTGCGGCTCCATATCCAGATACAGCACCAAATCCGGGCGGGGCAGCTCCATCTTGTCGTACTCCAAATCCTCCAGCCAGCCGAGAAACTCATCCCACTGCGCTTCCGGCAGCTTGGTTGTCTGGTGATACATATTCGAAGTGGTGTAGCGGTCCAGCAGGAAGATACATCCGGCATCATAATCTTCCTTCATATGGCGGCGCCATGTTGCATAGCGGTCCACACTGTAGAGGGTCGAGGCCGCATACGCATTGATTTCATGCAGGCCGCCCAGCTCCCCGTTTAGATATGCCCGAACCAGCGCAGAAGAGTCCTCCTCATAATTGGGAAATTTTATCTGGCGCACCCAGACTCCCTGTTCTTCCGCACGCTTGCGAAGAAGCTCGATCTGTGTGCTCTTTCCGCTTCCGTCCAAGCCCTCCACAATAATCAGTTTTCCCTTCATTTCAGCTTCCTCTCTTTCTGGTTGCATTTGGGCTTCATTCTCCCAAAAATGCCTTTCGCACCTCGTTGATTTTTCCGCAGGTCATCCTTCCTTCCGGGCAAGCTCCGGTCAGGCAGCCCGGTCCGGCCTTTGCAAAAAGGGTCGGCGCGACCGGACGAACCAGCTCCAGCATCTGGGTTGCAACATCCCGAATCTCCCACTGGGCGCGGTTGCAGCAACGCAGGCGGAAAAAGTTCATCAGACTGCGCGCATTCATCGTCAGCATCATCTTGGTTTCGCAGGCATTCGGCAGAACAAAGCGCGCGTCTTCGATAGCCTTTTTCTCAGCCGCACTGCGAGCCTTCTTTTCCTCCATTCCCTGCTCTACCATCTGGGCAAAGTGCTTCCTTTGCAGCAGCTCTGCCAGTTCCAGATAGGACCGGTAAGAGGATTCCATCGCCTGCTGATACAGCTCCGATGCCTTCGGGTCGGCTGCGATTTCCGGCGGAGTGACGAAGGAGAAGCTGTTTTCCTTCACATACCGCTGGCTCTGCACCGAAAAGGAAGCAATCCGATGACGGGTAATTTGGGCAAGCAGAGTGCGCGAGACCTCCTCAATGCCAAATGTAAAGCTAATGTGTTCGATTGGACTTTGGTGTCCAATATCGGTCAGCATATTTAAAAAATTGGCTGTTTTCTGTTCATCCAGACCATCCATCAAATCCTCGATGGTAGCTGGGCTGTAGCACAGCTTGGCAGCCGCTGCAATCAGTTTTTCCGGTTCCGGTGTATGAGCAATCAATGTAACCTTTGCCATCCGGACATCCCTCCATATTCTAAAATTTTTCCGTTGATTCCAGTTCGCTACCATATATTATACCAAATCGGTAGCGGCTTGAACAGGGGGAAGAGGGCAAAATATCTCGCGTCTCCCCACTCCAACTTGTGAGATTTGACCACAACCGTTCCCATCAGCCCAGCAAAACCATCTTGAAGATTCCTGCCAGCTCCCGAACCGCATAGGACGGAATTACCCACAACGGTGTTTTTCCGGAAATCGCTGCCGCCTCCATCCCATTCCGCTTGACATACATCCACGCACGCAGCTGGTGAAAGCCATCGGTGCAGATTACCAGCCGAGGACTTAAACCCTGACTGCGGACAATCTCAAGGGAATAGCGGATATTGGTGTCCGTGTTAATCGAACGGTCCTCCTCATAAATCCGCTGGGCGTCAATGCCATTTTCGGTCAAAAACTTTTTCATCACATACGCTTCGCTGTAGCTTTCGTTTTCACCACGTCCTCCGGAGACAATACACTTGGCTTCCGGATTTTCCAAAAGATAATCCCTGGCACGCAGCAGGCGGCGGCGCAGCATCGTAGAGGGGGAATCTCCGTTGATTTTGCAGCCCAGCACAATCACCGTAGCTTCTCCGCCCTCCTGCGGCTGCCGTCCAAAGGCGAAATAGTTCCAAATCACAGCATGAAGAATCAGCCCAACCAGCAGAACTCCCACCAAAACCGAAAACACCGTTTGCTCCCTCCCCATCCTCTTTTCAAGAAAAACACCTCCGCCGAGCAGTCCTGCCAAAGCCAGCAGAATCCATGCTCCTGCATTCCGAAGGCCGCCGGCAGCTCCTGACAGAAGCATCAACAAGGCTGCGGCGGAATAGATTGTTTGTTTTTGGGAGAGCCCTGTCTTTTTGCTCATCTGCCAAACCTGTCCCCTTTCCGTTTTATCTTTTTCTTTGGTTCTATCGCCGTTTTCGGCGCATACTTTTTCTGCTTCTCCCATATACAGGAGAGTGCACTCTTGTATCCTACCATAAATTCCCGAAAAATTCACCCTCCTTTCTACGAATGTATTGTAATTTTTTGTAAACAATCATCATATCGCCCCTTTCGCTCCCTGAATTTCCGGCAAATGGTCGCAGAGCGGGCAGGGATACGCCCCTGTTTTTTGAACAAAATGTTAAATATTGCAGTTGTTTGTGAATTTGTATTGCAGGCTCTTGATTTTTTCTGGAAATGCGGTACAATACATTTAGCACTTAAAGGTAACGAGTGCCAAACAGTCGTTGCCTTCCAGTACCATGTTAATTATTTTACTTGATTTATATGGAGGAATACCGTCATGAACATCAAACCATTACTTGACAGAGTTGTAGTAAAAATGGTAGAGGCTGAGGAAACCACCAAGAGCGGAATCATTCTGGCAGCTGCTGCACAGGAAAAACCACAGATTGCTGAAATCGTTGCAGTTGGACCTGGCGGCATCGTTGATGGTCACGAAGTAAAGATGGTCGTTGAGGTTGGTCAGAAGGCCCTGCTGAGCAAATTTGCTGGCACACCGGTCAAGGTAGACGGCGAAGAATACACCATCCTGCGTCAGTCCGACCTGCTGGCAATCGTAGAATAAGACACACTGCGTATCATCGCTGATTGGATTATCATATTGGAGGTAATGTTATCATGTCTAAAGTAATTGCATACGGCGAAGAAGCTAGAAAATCTTTGCAGAAAGGTATCGACCAGCTGGCTGATACCGTTAAAATCACCCTTGGTCCAAAAGGCCGCAATGTTGTTCTCGACAAAAAATTCGGCGCACCGCTGATCACCAACGACGGTGTTACCATCGCAAAAGAAATCGAGCTGGATGACCCATTCGAAAACATGGGCGCACAGCTGGTAAAAGAAGTTGCTACCAAAACAAACGATGCAGCCGGTGACGGTACTACAACCGCTACCCTGCTGGCTCAGGCTCTGGTTCGCGAGGGCATGAAGAATGTTACCGCCGGAGCAAACCCAATGGTTCTCAAAAAAGGAATCCAGAGAGCTGTTGACACCGCTGTTAATGCTGTTATCTCCCATTCCCAGAAGGTAAACGGCTCTGCTGATATCGCAAGGGTTGCAACTGTTTCCTGCGGCGACGAAATCATCGGCAACCTGATTGCAGAAGCTATGGAAAAGGTATCTGCTGACGGCGTTATCACTCTGGAAGAATCCAAAACTGCTGACACCTATACCGAGGTTGTAGAAGGTATGCAGTTTGACCGCGGCTACATCTCCCCATACATGGTAACCGATACCGATAAGATGGAAGCTGTTCTGGACGATACCCTCCTGCTCATCACCGACAAGAAGATTTCCAACATTCAGGAAATTCTGCCACTGCTTGAACAGATTGTACAGTCCGGCAAGAAGCTGCTCATCATCGCTGAGGACATCGAAGGCGAAGCACTGACCACCCTGCTGCTGAACAAACTGCGTGGTACCTTCACCTGCGTTGCTGTCAAAGCTCCTGGCTTCGGCGACAGAAGAAAAGATATGCTGCGTGATATCGCAATCCTGACCGGCGGTGAAGTCATTTCCTCCGACTTGGGTCTGGAGCTGAAGGATACCACCATGGCACAGCTTGGCCGCGCTTCTCAGGTTAAGGTTCAGAAAGAAAACACCATCATTGTTGGTGGAGCCGGTGCAAAAGATGCAATCGCAGAGCGTGTTGCACAGATTCGTGCACAGCTGGCTAACACCACCTCCGAGTTCGATAAAGAAAAACTTCAGGAAAGACTGGCAAAACTGGCTGGCGGCGTAGCTGTTATCAAGGTCGGTGCTGCAACCGAAATTGAAATGAAAGAGAAAAAGATGAGAATCGAAGACGCTCTTTCTGCTACCAAGGCTGCTGTTGAAGAGGGTATTGTTGCAGGCGGCGGCACCGCTCTGATCAACGCAATCCCAGCAGTTCAGGCTCTGGTTGATTCCTGCGACGGCGACGAGAGAACCGGTGCTAAAATCGTTCTCAAAGCTCTGGAAGAGCCAGTTCGTCAGATTGCTATCAATGCTGGTGTCGATGGTTCTGTTATCGTCAACACCCTGCTGACCTCCGGCAAGATTGGCTACGGCTATGATGCTTATGAGGAAACCTATGTTGACATGATTCCTGCCGGAATCGTTGACCCAACTAAGGTTACCCGTTCCGCACTCCAGAATGCTGCATCGGTTGCTTCGATGGTTCTGACCACCGAATCTCTGGTTGCTGACAGCAAAGAAGAAAAAGACCCAATGGCTGGCGCTCCAGGCGCAGGCATGGGCGGCATGATGTAATTCATCCACTTGATAAAAGGAGAAGGGGTTACCCCCTTCTCCTTTTTGTTTTAAACTTTTTCGATTACCTCTGCGGGTTAAAAAAAGACAGCAAAAAAAGCTCCGATTTCTCGGAGCTTTTTTCTAAAACAGCCTACTTGTTTTTGTTCTGAATATATTCGTCAATAGAAGCAGCAGCAGTTTTGCCTGCGCCCATTGCGAGGATAACAGTAGCTGCACCGGTAACAGCATCACCGCCGGCATAAACGCCTTCGCGGGTGGTAGCCATTTTGTCGTCTGCAATCAGGCAGCCGTGTTTGTTTGCTTCCAGACCCTCGGTGGTGGTTCTGATCAGTGGGTTTGGAGAAGTACCCAGAGACATGATAACAGTGTCAACCGGAATCTCGAAGTTGGAGCCTTCAATCGGAATTGGACGACGACGGCCGGAAGCATCTGGCTCACCCAGTTCCATCTTGATGCACTCGATGGATTTTACGCTGCCGTTTTCGTCACCGTTGATTTTAACCGGGTTGTTGAGGAGCATGAACTCGATGCCCTCTTCTTTTGCATGATGTACTTCCTCACGACGAGCCGGCAGCTCTGCCTCGGAACGTCTGTAGATGATGTATACATGCTCAGCACCCAGTCTCATTGCGCTTCTTGCAGCGTCCATTGCAACGTTACCGCCGCCGACTACTGCAACAGATTTGCCTTTTCTGATTGGGGTATCGTACTCATCCAGATAAGCCTTCATCAGGTTGATTCTGGTGAGAAACTCGTTTGCAGAGTATACGCCAACCAGGTCTTCACCCTCGATGCCCATGAACATTGGCAGACCTGCGCCGGAGCCTACGAATACAGCCTCGAAGCCCATGTCGTTCATCAGTTCATCGATGGAGAGAACTTTACCGATAACCATGTCGGTCATAACTTTAACGCCCAGTTTTTCCAGACCTTCTACTTCCTTCTGTACGATTGCTTTTGGAAGTCTGAATTCCGGAATACCATAAACCAGAACGCCGCCAGCTTTGTGGAATGCCTCGAAGATGGTTACTTCGTAACCCTTCTTCGCAAGGTCGCCAGCACAGGTCAGACCAGCAGGGCCGGCACCGATAATTGCTACTTTATGGCCATTGGAAACCGGTTTCTCGATTTCGTGTTTGCCGTTCTTCATATCCCAGTCAGCAGCGAAACGCTCCAGACGGCCGATTGCAACCGGCTCGCCCTTGATGCCGCGAACGCATTTTGCTTCACACTGAGATTCCTGTGGGCATACACGGCCGCAAACTGCCGGCAGAGCGCTGGTCTCTTTGATAGCAGCGCAAGCATCAGCAAATTTGCCCTGAGCGATCAGGCTGATGAATTTTGGAATCTGTACATTAACCGGGCAACCGCTTACACATGGCATATGTTTGCAGTTGAGGCAGCGCTGTGCTTCTTCTACTGCCATCTCTTCGGTATATCCGTAAGAAACTTCCTCGAAGTTTCTAGCTCTTACTTTTGGGTCCTGCTCCGGCATAGGGAGTTTGGTCATTGTCATATTAGGCATTGTGAGCACCTCTCAGTCTGCAATGTTCGCTGTCATGCTGTTCCTGTTCACGGTTTGTGCTGTTACGTTTCATCAGTTCATCGAAGTTAACCAGATGACCGTCGAAGTCAGGACCGTCAACGCAAGCGAACTTAATCTCACCGCCGACATTGACACGGCAGCCGCCGCACATGCCGGTACCATCGATCATGATTGGGTTGAGGGAAACGATGGTCTTGATGCCCTTTGGTCTTGTGGTCTCTGCAACGAACTTCATCATGATAACAGGGCCGATTGCGATAACTGCATCGTACTCTCTGCCTTCATCGATGAGCTGCTGGAGCTTGTTGGTAACCAGACCCTTTTCGCCGTATGTGCCGTCATCGGTCATAACGTAGAGGTTGTCTGCAACTGCACGCATCTCGTCCTCGATGATTACGATATCTTTGGAACGGAAGCCAGCGATCATATCAACATGAGCGCCCATATTGTGCAGAGCTTTTGCCTGTGGGTAAGCGATCGCACAGCCAACACCGCCGCCGATTACGCAAACGTTTTTCAGGCCTTCCAGATGGGTTGGGATACCCAGAGGGCCAACAACGTCCAGCAGGTACTCACCTGCTTCCATTGCACCGAGCATCTTGGTGGTACGACCTACCATCTGAACAATCAGAGTGATGGTGCCCTTTTCTCTGTCATAGTCTGCAACGGTCAGCGGAACGCGCTCGCCCTGCTCGTCGATGCGGAAGATGATAAACTGGCCTGGGAGAACTTTTTTAGCGATAAACGGAGCTTCTACCTCTACGAGGACAACTGCTTCGTTCAACAGCTTTTTGTTTACGATTTTATACACTTGCAATCTCACCTCTCGAAAAATTTCGACATACGCCAACAGAAGGCACCTCCACCTTGTCTCAAGATGACCGTTCCTTCTGTTCTGCCCATTTTTATGCCTTACAAAGTTCTATCTGAAAAAGATAACTTTGTCCCACAAAATAGTTTACCTGTATCATGTTAATTTGTCAACAATCAGAATGCACAAAACATCAAATCAAGAAAACGTCTTTTTTCTCTTTCTTGATTTTTTCATCATAATAATGAAAATATATCAGGTATTTTTAAATAATCAGACAATATAAATGATATTTTTCACATATATAGCAAGAATAAATTTGTTGTTTTTGGATATTTCTTTTTAAAAAATTTCTGATTTCTCAATCATGTTTTTCCCGATTTCCCGTGTTTTATGCAAGCCCCTTTTTCAGCGGCATCCGTTTTGTCGGAGCAATTTGGTTGGGCAGTCTCATCCGATTATCTTAGTCCAAATTCTTCCTACATTTCACAAAAAATTTTAAAAATCCTGCGGACACCTGTGGTATAATATTCCAATAACAAAAGGTTTTGAAAACGAGGTGATCCGATGTCTGCTCTTCAAATTGGCATCATTCTTATAATTTCTATTGCGGCACTGATTGGAATCGGGGCGATGCTGGTCTACCTGACCCTACAGCGGCTGATTCGCTCTGTGATTGCTCCCTTTCACGAGGGGTACGGTCAGGTACTGACACAGGAAATCCAGCGAAATCAGCTGGACCCCAATCTCATGGACATCAAGTATGACAAGCTCTTTTTAAAAAACAGCCGCAATCAGGAGCTGACCGCGCGGCTGTATCTCGCCCAGCCGCAGACCGACCGCTACCTGCTGTTCCTGCACGGGTATCACTATCCGTGGGTGGGTGCGCTCAAGTATCTGCCGATGCTGTTGGAGTTAGGCTTTAATGTACTGGTCCCCGACCAGCAGGCTCACGGCGAAAGTCAGGGCGACTGCATCACCTTCGGCGCACTGGAAAGCGACGACGCGTTGGAGTGGCTGGAACAGATTCGCCGACACGCGCAAACCATGGGCTTTGAACGGGCGCGCATCGGAGTAATGGGAGAATCGATGGGCGCAGTCACCGCCCTGATGACGACCGCCAAGGCAAATTCCACCCATGTTCCTATGGTCAACAAGCCCCTGTTCTGTATTGCAGACTGCCCATTTTCCGACTGGAAAAGCATTCTGCTCCGCCAAGCCAAAAAGCGCTATTCTATCAACCTTTCCCCGCTGCTGCCGATGCTGCGCACCATCATCCGCAAGCAGACCGGAGTGGAGCTGGACGATGTTTCCTCGGTAAAAGCTGCCGCCGCAATCCGGGTGCCGACCCTGCTGTTTCACGGGACGGAGGACCATCTGGTTCCTGCCGAGATGAGCCAGCAGATTGCCGCTGCCAACGAAAGCAATATCACCCTGCATCTGGTCGATGGCGCGCATCACATGAACTGCTACACCACCAATCCGCAGGAATATCGGAACCAGCTGTTAAGGCTGCTCGCACAGGTTCCGTTTGAATCGGAGGCCGCCGAACAATATGCCGTCTATCTCTAAGCCAAAATGCAAAAACAGCGCCGTTTTCCGGCGCTGTTTTTTTCATGAGATTATCGGTAGTAAAGTGGAATCATCATCAGATAGGGTGCGGTCAAGACTGCCAGCGCAAGGCTGAGCTTGTGCAATAGTTCCGGTGGCAACTCCAATCCTCGGAAGGAATACTTGCGGTTGAGGAAGTAAATCATCACCCCAGCCAGCAGGACACCGGGGATTGCGTGCAGGGTCGCACCCGGAAAAAAGTACGGGTTAAAGGCATGGGTATCCAGAAATTCTCCCAAAACCATCATCACAATCAGGCACAGCACCGCACCGGCAAAATCGCTCGCAAAACCAATCAACCAGATTTTCAGGATGGATTGCTTCCACAATCTCTTGCCCTGCTCCAACCGAAGGAAATGTGCCGTCACCAAAAGCACCAAGCTGTCCACCAGAAAGTTGGCCGGCAGAATGAGCAGCCAAGCCAGCGAAGGAATCATCCAGAAAAACCAGATTGGAAAAATCAGATTATAGAGTTTTTTGGGGGTTCGCTTCATCCCGTTTGCCTCCTTCTTCTCTTGATCGTTTTTCTTTTTTCCAGTATAGCACACCTTAGGTTTTAGAATAAAGTCCCCTTGCCTTACTAAACCTCATTTTTTCAGGGGGCTGAGGCTCTATCCTCTGCCCGAAAGGCAAAAGGAAACACTTTACCGAAGATGGACATCTGGTGAAAATTGTGTCTCAATCAAGAAAAAGTTGAAAAAAGTTTCATCTTGTTGTATAATAAAAACGCAACAAACGAGATAAAATTTTGAGAGGAGAATGGAACTTTTATGTTGAAATCATTTGTTCACTACTACAAGCCACACTGGAAACTCTTTTTGTTTGACATGGTGTGCGCGACGGTCGCGGCCTGCTGTGACCTGATGTACCCGGTCATCTCCAGAAACATCATCAACACCTACATCCCGGACCACAATCTACAGCTCATCCTGACCTGGTGCGGAGCGCTGCTGCTCATCTACATCGTCCAGACCATTATGCAGTATTTTATGCAGTATCAGGGACACATTGTCGGTGTCCGGATGCAGGCGGATATGCGCCGCGATGTGTTCAAGCATCTGCAAAAGCTCCCCTTCTCCTACTTTGACGAGCACAAGACCGGTGTCATCATGTCCCGAATTGTCAACGACCTGATGGATATTTCTGAGTTTGCCCACCACGGCCCCGAGGATTTATTCATCTCCGGCGTTACCATCATCGGCTCCTTCATCATTCTTTGCACCATCAACATTCCGCTGACCCTGATTACCTTCGCGATCATCCCGTTTCTGATTCTGTTCATCGTCAAAAAGCGCACCGCGATGAGCAACGCCTTCCGCAAAAACCGCATCGAGATTGCCGAGGTCAATGCCAGCCTGGAAAACTCGATTGCCGGTGTTCGAGTTGCCCGCGCCTTCACCGGAGAAGCGGAGGAAGAAAAGAAATTTGCAGAAAACAACCAGCGCTATGTCACCGTTCGGGAACGCTCCTACCGTGTCATGGCGGAATTCTTCTCCGGCAACAACTTCCTGACCTCCCTGATGAATGTTGTCATCCTGTCCGGCGGCGGCTTCTTCGTCTACCGCGGCGTCATCAGCGTCGGCGATATGGTTGCCTATATGCTGTTCATCAATATGTTCGTTGCCCCAATCAAAAAGCTCATCCAGTTTGTCGAGATGTTCCAGAACGCCATCACCGGATACAACCGCTTCCAAGAGCTGATGTCGGTTCAGCCGGAGCAGGAGGAGCCTGACGCTGTTGAACTGGGTGATGTTCGCGGCGAGATTGTCCTTGACAACGTCACCTTCCGCTACGAGGAGGGCAAGGAGGTTCTGTCCAACATTTCCCTGACCTTCCCGGAGGGCAAGATGATGGCAATCGTCGGCCCGTCCGGCGGCGGCAAAACCACCCTCTGTCACCTGATTCCGCGCTTCTACGAAATCAGCGGCGGCAAAATCACGATTGACGGCAAAGACATCCGCAGCGTCACCCGCACCTCTCTGCGCCGTCAAATCGGTATCGTCCAGCAGGATGTGTTCCTGTTCACCGGAACCATCTTTGACAACATCGCCTACGGCAAGCTGGGAGCTTCCCGCGAGGAGGTCATCGAGGCTGCCAAGAAGGCAAATATTCACGATTACATCATGACCCTGCCGGAGGGCTACGACACCTTCGTCGGCGAGCGCGGTGTCAAGCTGTCCGGCGGACAGAAGCAGCGCATCTCGATTGCAAGGGTCTTTCTGAAAAATCCACCAATCCTGATTCTGGACGAAGCGACCTCTGCGCTGGATAATGTGACCGAAAACTACATTCAGGATTCGCTGGACGAGCTGTGCAAGAACCGCACCACCCTTGTGGTTGCGCACCGTCTGTCCACCATCAAGCACGCAGACGAAATCATCGTCATGGACCGCGAAGGAATTCAGGAGCGCGGTACCCACACCGAGCTGCTTGCCAAGGAAAACGGCATTTACCGTGAGCTGTACGAGGCTCAATTTGCCCGTCTGTAATCGGACCGGCAACAACAACTTACACAAAGCGGAAAGCCCCCCAAAAAGGGCTTTCCGCTTTTTTGTTAGCCGTACCTAACATTGTGCAGAAATTTTTCTTGACAAGGAAGTTAGCCTGTGCTAAACTAAACCTAGATTAAAAGTTAGCCAGCGCTAATAGATATCTTGAAATGAGGGAGGAATCATGATGCCATTAACCTTTGCATCTGTCGGTGAAACTGCCACAATCCGAAAAATCACAGGAAAAGATGAAGTCCGCCAACATCTGGCGGAGCTGGGCTTTGTGGTCGGCGAGACGGTCACCGTCGTTTCGTCCATCGGCGGCAATTTGATTCTAAATATCAAAGGAAGCCGCATCGCACTGGACGCTTCGATGGCTCAGCGAGTGATGCTGTAACCGTTTTATCTCATACCAATCAGGAGGGAATGTTATGAAAACACTCAAGGATGTCAAACCGGGCGAGACCGTAACCGTTGTCAAGCTGCACGGAGAAGGAGCGGTCAAGCGCAGAATCATGGATATGGGGCTGACCAAAGGGGCTGTGGTCTTTGTCCGAAAGGTCGCACCGCTGGGTGACCCGATTGAAATCAACCTTCGCAGCTATGAGCTTTCTTTGCGGAAGGCCGACTGCGAGCAGATCGAGGTGCAATAACACGACGGGTTTTTGCGTCCTCCCAGGACGCATTTTTACCGTCAGTTAGTTAGCTTTTGCTAATCATAGTGTAAGAGAAAAGAGGATGATTATGGAGTACAAAATTGCATTAGCAGGAAACCCCAACTGCGGAAAAACAACCATGTTCAATGACCTGACCGGAAGCAGCCAGTATGTCGGAAACTGGCCGGGAGTCACCGTCGAAAAGAAGGAAGGCAAGCTCAAGTCCAACCGAGAGGCGGTCATTCAGGACCTGCCCGGCATCTATTCCCTCTCCCCCTATACATTGGAGGAGGTGGTCAGCCGAAACTATCTGGTTGGGGAACACCCGGATTCCATCATCAACATCGTGGACGCCTCCAATCTGGAGCGAAATCTTTACCTCACTACCCAGCTGTTGGAGCTGGGCGTCCCGATGGTGATTGCCCTGAACATGATGGACTTGGTTCGGAAGAACGGAGACAAAATTGATTTAGTCAAGCTGTCCTCCGCTCTGGGCTGCCAGATCATCGAAACCAGCGCCGTCAAAGGAGAGGGCAGTCAGGCAGTAGCCGCTGCTGCCCTGTCGCTGGCCAAAAACAAAGCTGCCGCACCTGCGCCGATGAAATTCAGCGCCTCGCTGGAAAATACGCTCCGAAGCATCCAGCAGCTTTTGAGCGGCAGCTGTGACCCGTCTCAGCTGCGCTGGTTCAGCATCAAGGTCTTTGAGCGGGACGAAAAAGCGATGGAACAGCTTTCGCTCTCCGATTCCGTTCTCAAACAGATTGAGGCTCTGCGCCAAGCCGCCGAGCAGGAGTTCGATGACGACGTCGAAAGCATCATCACCCACGAGCGTTATCTGGTCATTTCAGACATCCTGAAGCACTGCTACCGCAAGCAGTCGAGGGAGAAGCTGACCGTCAGCGATAAAATCGACCGCATTGTAACCAACCGAATTCTGGCTCTACCCATCTTTGCAGTCGTCATGTTCGTCATCTATTATCTTTCCATCACAACGGTCGGCACGATGATGACCGATTGGGTCAATGACGTCCTCTTCGGCGACATCATCCCTCCTGCCGTGGAAGGATGGCTGACCTCGATTCACACTGCCGATTGGCTCCAGTCCCTGATTCTGGACGGTGTGATTGCCGGAGTGGGCGCTGTTTTGGGCTTCCTGCCGCAGATGATGGTCATGTTCCTCCTGCTGGCTCTGTTGGAGGACTGCGGCTACATGGCTCGAATTGCCTTCATTATGGACCGAATCTTCCGCCGTTTCGGCCTTTCCGGTAAATCCTTCATCCCGATGCTGATTGGATTGGGATGCGGTGTACCTGCCGTTCAGGCCAGCCGAACCATCGAAAACGACCGCGACCGGAAAATGACCATTATGACCACCACCTTCATCCCCTGCTCGGCCAAGCTCCCGATCATCGGTCTGATTGCCGGCTCTCTCTTCCATGAATCAGGCTGGGTTGCTACCTCTGCCTACTTTGTTGGAATCGCCGCAATCATCGTTTCCGGAATCATCCTGAAAAAGACCAAGCTCTTTGCCGGTGAGCCTGCTCCTTTTGTAATGGAGCTTCCTGCCTACCACATCCCAAGTGTGAAGGGCGTTCTGATTCATATGTGGGACCGTCTGAAGGCTTTCGTCCGCAAAGCCGGAACGATTATCTTCCTGTCCTCCATCATCATTTGGTTCCTGTCCAGCTTCAACTTCCGCTTCGAGATGGTGGATACCCAGGATTCCATCCTTGCGGCACTCGGCCACTTCATCGCACCAATTTTTGCTCCTCTGGGTTGGGGCATTTGGGAGGCTGCTGTCGGCGCCATCACCGGTCTGGTCGCGAAGGAGAATGTCGTCTCCACTCTGGCAATTCTCTTTGGATTTACCGAGGTCGCAGAAAACGGCGACGAGATGTGGTCCGTCTTTGCCCAGCACTTCACAATGATTTCCGCTTACTCTTTCCTAATCTTTAACCTTCTGTGCGCTCCGTGCTTTGCTGCAATCGGTGCCATTCGCCGTGAGATGGGCAGTGCAAAATGGACTTGGATTGCCATCGGCTACCAGTGCATCTTCGCCTATGTCATCTCTCTGCTGATTTACCAGCTGGGCACCTGGTTCCTGAGCGGTGTGTTCGGCATCGGCACTCTGGTCGCTGTCGTCCTGCTGGCTGCTCTGGTTTATCTTCTGGTTCGTCCAAACCCGGAAAATCGCTCCAAAAAGCTCCGCTCCAAAAAGGCTGCTGCTTAGTCGATTTTCATTCTGATTCGTGAAAGGAGTGTCCTCATGAAACTGACCTCCGGAAAGCTGCGCTATCTGCTGACCATTGCCTCTCTGGAAAAAAGCTCCCCCAAGGTGCGCTGTATCGATATTGCCGTTCAGCTGGGGATTTCCCGTGCCTCCGTCTGCAAGATGCTCTCCTCGATGTGTGCAGAGGGCCTCCTGCATCAGGCGCCTGACAAATCTCTACACATCACCTCGCAGGGACGGCTCTTGGCAGAAGAATATGAATCCCGCTACCGCCAGATTTATCCTGCCTTTCAGCAGATGGGACTGAGTGAATTTGATTCTCAGGAATGTGCGATGGCTCTGCTGTCACAGCTGCCGGAGCAGACCCTCAAGAATATGTGCTCCTGCCTTTCTTCGGAAAGCTCCTCCGATCTCTGTCCCCATTACAGCTTTGCATAACCTTTTCATTATTACCGCAAAAACAAGGTCAGCCTATTTTGAATAGGCTGACCTTGTTTTTTATTTGCTCTGCATTTTTGCTCTGCTCGGGATATCAAATTCCGGATGAAAGACATAGAGATTTCGTCTGTCCAGACGCTCCTGTGCGGTACGAAGCATTTCGCCAAATCCGAAATGGACGATTTCCCGTTCCCGAAGGAATTGAATCGGGTCGCGCACATCCGGGTCATCCGCCGCCAACCGCAGGATATTGTCGTAGGTCACTCTTGCCTTCTGCTGCGATGGTGGAAAGACAGCCTTTCCACCATTAATAGGTGTCCAGCGGAGGCTGAACAGAATCCGGCAGCGGACAGCTATATTTGCCGCCGTTGCGGGCAAACACCTCTTGCTTGGCTGCTTCCATAACCTCCGGGCGGTGCTTGGTGCGGATGGCTGCCAGAGCCAGCACCTGAGCCGCTGTCAGGATGCCCTTGTGAGAAATCGGGCTGCACGCCTGTGCTGTCATCTGCCAGGTGTGTCCGACATTTCCTACGCAGGCGCAGGCCACATTCAGGTTCATGGTTGGAGCTGCAAAGCCGACATCGCCCACATCGGTGGAACCGCACTCAAGTGCAAGGTGGCTGCCATCAAACGGATGAACCTCGCTGTCCAGCGGTTTTTCCAGAATTTCTTCCAGACGCTCCGCTCCATACTCGTCCGCAATCTTTCGATGAATCGCATTGGTTGTCTCCTCGTCGTAGCTTTGCAGGAACTGCCGTGCCAGTGCGTAGTCCGACTCATCCCATTCGGGAGCCCCTACCTCCTGAAGGCACTCGTCCGCAACCTCTGCCAATGCTCGGTTTGGCACATACTCGGTGAATGCCATCGCCAGCTCATAGCTGGACTGGGTGCCGGTCATCAGCGCTGCGCCCTTGGCAACATCTGCCACGCGGTCGAGCAATTCCCGCAGCTGGTAGGAAAACGGCGCACGAATCTCGTAGCGAACCGTTGCGCGGTCCTGCACTACATTCGGGGAGGTTCCGCCCGCATCGATATAGGCATAGTGGATTCTAACCTCGGGCAGAACATGCTCTCTCAGGTAGTTGCAGCCGACGCTCATCAGCTCCACTGCATCCAGCGCACTGCGTCCCATGTGAGGGGAAGCTCCGGCGTGGCTGGTTCTTCCTTTAAAGTGGAAGTTTGCGCCGATGATTGCATTGGACTGAACCCATTCTACTGCGTTGTGGGTGCTGGGATGCCAAGTGTAGATAAAGTCTACCCCGTCAAACAGGCCGGCACGCGCCATAAACTGCTTGGAGCCGGCGCCTTCCTCTGCCGGACAGCCAAAGTAAATCACAGTGCCATCCTCATCCTGCTCCTCCAGATAGGTCTTGATTGCCAAAACTGCTCCCAACGCACCCGCGCCCAGAGAACAATGTCCGCATCCGTGGCCGTTGCCGCCCTGCTCGATCGGCTCTGCTGTCGGGGTTGCTGCCTTCTGGCTCAGGGACGAAAGAGCGTCGTACTCTCCCAAAATGCCCATTACAGGCTTTCCGCTGCCCTTGCTCCAGGTTGCGGTGAAACAGGTCGGGATGCCTGCCAAGCCCTTCTGCACGGTAAATCCTTCCTCAGACAAGATATTGCACAGCAGGTCCGCGGACTGAAATTCATGATAGGCAAGCTCTGCATATTCCCAAATGCGGTCGTTGGCATCGAGGATGGTCTGTGCTTTTTCCCGGACAACCTTCCGGACAATCTCGAGATCTGTCATGGTTCACTTCTCCTTTAAAATGGTTTCATCTGCGACTGTGCATCGCTTCAAATGCCGCTGATAGCTCTAAGTATAGCGTTTTTTCTGTCAATATGAAACAGTTTTTCTGCCAAAATTTTGCAGGATTTTTATAAAATATACACAATCGATGGATTTTTTCTCATGCTTATGCTATACTTTGGTTGAGATGGATTGGTCGTTTTAGCCGGAATGTTCGGGGAAAATCGATACAATGAAAAAAGCACAGCGGTCAGTTGACAGGGCCGCCTACTGATGAGGTGATAAAATGGGAAATTCGTGGGGAAATTCTATCGTTCTTGCATTTGCATGGTCTTGCATTTGGGGCTCCATTCTGACCGCCTACGCTCTGTCGTGGGATTTTGAATGGATGCGGCCGCGACTGTGGTACCACTACCTGAAAACCAAGCTAAACCGGGCAACGGATTTCTTTACCAACGCTTCGGGGGTTCCGCAGAAAATCCTCCAATCGTTTGAAGCGTTGTTGTCAGCACTGGAAACCGGAAGCCTGACAGAATCCACCAGCGCGGGACAGTCCTACCGAAAGAAAATCGAGCAGGAACTCCGGCAACTGCGAAAAAACGGCATTGCGCACGAGATTCGCATCATCTACCCGAAGCTGCCGGAAGAGTATGAGAAGAAGCGCGACTTCAAGCATTGGAGTGACGCCGGACGAGAATGGCGTGAAATCACAATGCTGAGCACGGTGCTAAACCGTTACCGCGATAAAAAGAGCGGGAAGGTTTTGTATGAGGATTTTTTCCCGCACGGCTCGGTTCTGCTCCGACAGTCCAGACATATTCGACATGACGAGGTCGCCAGCAAAAACAGGAATGAGGAACAGCAGTTTTATGCTGAATACCAGAAGGTGACCTGCCCGAGCTGCGGCGCAGAGGTTTCCCTGACCGGCGACATCGCAACCTGTCCATACTGCGGCGGCTACATCAAAAGCGACTTCTTCGACTGGCAGACAGAGGAGTTTCTGATTTACCAAAATCCAAACCCAAACGTACTCAATCTCAAGCTGCTTATACCAACCATGATAGCGTTTTTTCTTCCGGCGATTCCATGCATCCGGTTCATCCACAATGACTACCTGATGTTTGGCACTACCTTTGTCCTAACCCTTGTGGTCGGACTGTCGGTTTGGAGATGGATGGTCAAGCAAACCGAGGACGCGCATGGGTTGGAAGGACAGATTGTCCGCTACGACGAAAGGGTGCTGGCTGTTGACCTCAGCGAAGCGCTGTTCGACACCGAAGCCACCGCAGATACACTGTTTTACAGCGTTGACAAAATCCGTCTGGAGGCCGTTGAGAACACCGACAAGAACACCACCATCACAGTGCAGGCGGTGCTGCACAAGTTGCTCCTTTCCAATCAGCGGTTCATCACCGGCAAAGATGAAAAGCTTCAGCTGAAGCTGTACCGCGCCCGATACCCGCAGCGTTTGAAATCCAAAGGACAAGCGGTCTTTCAGGAGAAGGAGTGTCCGCGCTGCGGCGCAAACTTTATGCCGGACCAGAACGGCTGCTGCTCCTATTGCGGGTATCAGCTTATGGTCGATAACTCCAAGTGGCGAATTGTGAAGGAATAAAAATGCAGTAGACCCCCTCCGTATGATGATAGCATACGGAGGGGGTTGTTTCATGGTGCGGCTATTCCAGTGGTCCACAACGCTGACAAAAACAGCCTAGCACCTCCCAACTGGGGGTGCTAGGCCAATCTTCCTTTTATCAAGAATCCCTGCAAACCGATTCGATTATCTCATGCGTGTGCAGCTGACACCTTCCGGGATGTGTTCCTCATCAACAGTAACAGTGTAGTCGCTGTAGGCTCTTGGTGTTGTCACATCCGACTTGTGAGAAGCCTTGACCAAATCAAACAGCTGATAGGCCGGCGCATTTCCCAGCTCGGAGTCATGGCGGAAAACAATCAGCTCCCGAACAGCCATTTTGCCCCGTGCAGCGGAGTGATCCAACTCAAACATATTCAGGATTGCCTGCCAGAGCAGCTCCAAATCCTCCTCGGAAAATCCAGTGGTTTTACGGGCAAGGTTTGCAGAAACATAACCCTCTGCCCGATACAGGCCGTAAGGCACAATATACTTTCGACCCATTTCTGTTCCCTTTTTCTCTGCATCTGCCTCGGTGGTAATGGCAACACGGGTAATGGTAATCTCCTGAGGCATAATGGGGTCAACACTTCTGGCAAAACCCAGCTGAACAGGACCACGCACCTGACCGCAGTTCAGTGCCCCTTTGACGAAGGTTGTCATAACTGCGCCGAAGGTTCGGATGTCGAAAAAGTTCTCACACATAAAATCCCGAAGCTTTCGATCCAGGTCTGCATCCTTTTTCTTTGCCTCCTTCAGCTTCTCAGGCTCAACACCTACATAATCGCAAGCCTCAACATCGCTGCGATTCAACGGAACTCCGTCCTTGACGTAGATGCGGTAACCGGGGACATCTTCCTTGACGGCCTCCACATAGTTGCGAATCTTCCTCTTTAAACAAACATCCGTTACCAGGCCGTAGCCGGTTTCCGGGTCGATTCGAGGCATATTACCGGCATCCGGGTCACCGTTGGGGTTTCCGTTCTCCACATCGAAAAAAATCACAAATTCATAGCGGTTGGCAATGGTACCCATTTATTTGTCCTCCTTTTTAGTGAAGCGATATTGTCTCTGATGATAGTAACCTAAGTAGAAAGATCCCTGTTCCGGCAGACTCAGGCGGACAGGATAGCTTTCGCCCAGAATTCCCATAATGGTGCTAACCTTACGGTCCAACACAGTCCGCAAGCCCATATCCAATTTTCGCAGATGCTTTTGGGAAAGGTTGTTCAGAATAGGAAAAATCGCGGCCGGTGTTGCGGCGGCAGAGTTAAAGTATTTATCCTTAATCGTGGCATTGATGCCGGGATTTGCCCGCTCCTGAACCTCCTCATACACCGCAAACAGGCGGCCCAGGGTATAGGGGACATTGGTGCTGTTTTCATTCAGGCTCACAGTCAGGACCTCCTTCGGACAGAAAGCATTGGAATTTTTGATATAGTAGGCTTTTAAGATCGCCGCGCGGCCAGGGGTGATTTCGCGCTCCGCACGGACACGCAGCATCGTTGCCTCCATCAAAGCAGTCGGGTAAGCTGCGCCTGTAAAAATCGCTCTGGCAGTCGCACCTGCCAAGATGGGAGAGGGGTCTTTGTCTTTTGTGTTCAGATTTACCGTTTCCCGGAGCATGGCCCACAGCGGCATTATCTCGAAACGCGACCCGGCAATCTTCAGCCGTTCATAGTGTGCATTGACATTCTCCATCAATTTGCCAAAGGAATTGCGCAAAAAGAAACGGACAGACAGTCGGGCTGCATTGGGTGCAAGACCAATAATATAGAAGGTTCGCTCAGGGTCCAGTGCCAACCGTTCGCAAGGCAGACCCTGCGCAAGATTCTTCATCGCATCTCGGAGATCCTGATTTGTCAACACCTCCGGCGGAGAATCTCCAAAGAGAGACATCCCGGCAAAGAGCTCATACTGAGGCTCTGCACCCTCTGCCCAGCAGACAACGGTGGTATCGCCGATGCGATGGACATTCGGTTTGTCACTGATCAGAGCATTTAGCGCCGCTGTATAGGCAAATGCAGCAGCTTTTCCCACCGGCGCATTGAGGCTCTGTTCCTTCCCATAGGAACAGAAGGCCGGTGCATTAAAGGAAACAATTGCCGCACCGCTGGATTGTGCTCCCAAAACACCCTTAATCGTTGGATGGATTGATGCAGGCACATCCAGATTGCCGGTGATTAAACACTGCTGTTTTTCCCCCTCAGTCTCGCTGTAGTTGTCATTCCACGCCTTGCGAATTGCAGGGTCGTCCTGCGCATAAGTATCCACAACCCGGAATACCAGATTGGCACCCTTGGTAATCTCTTGCCAGTAGTCTGTCAGTGCCGGGTGATTTTGAGCCTCCTTTGGCTGCCAAGTATCAAAATAGGCCAAAATTGCCTTTGCGACGGGAGTATCCACCTCATCCAAAAGCTGATGGTGCAGCTGTCTACAGGCTTCAAAACATCGCTCACTGCGTTCCGGCTTGCCTTTCTCGTCAACACCCAGCAAATAGCTGGAATTATCCCAAAGAAAGTTTGGCAGAACTCCGCTCGAACGGACAACCGCCGCAGGCAGCTCCATGGAGGTTGGACGCAGTTGAGTCTTTTTCCCCACTTGGGTCTCCGCCATTGTGGGAACCACATATTCCAAGGCACCATTTTCGTCTAAGCACAAAGCATAGCTAATTTTTGCCGGACTCCAACCGGGGCGAGATATCTTCTCCTGAGACACCAAATCTTCAAATAATTGTGTCAGCGCTTGCAGGATCATTTCCATACCTCCCCGCTGTCCATCGTCGGCACCTCCAAAACACCGTCCCGAAGGACAGCACGGAAGAAATGCGGCGTAATTCCGTCAGGATTGGAATAGTCTAAATCCAGCAACATCCAGCCTAAATCCCGTTCACCCTGCAGTTCCTCCGGACATGGGGGCAGTTGGGTGCAGGGCTTAAAATGAGCCGAGAATTCCCGTACACCAAAACATGGCTGGCGGTAACATTGGCCCCGCTCCACCCGGCGGCGCATCATGTCCTGAAATTTCCCGGGATTGTCCGAAGGTGCGGCATGGTCGGTCATTTCAAAATGGGCATCAATGACATAATGCACATCCCGTAGAATCATAGCGGCACGCTGCTGAATACTTTCCGGTGTGGCGAGGTAAAGTTCTTCCCCTGTTTCCATAGCAGAGTGGGCTTTTCGGGCGCTGATGACATCCTTGACCTCGTTGCGGCGGACGTTGGTGAAGCTGATTGGAGCGCACACATGGATACGATCCACCACCCACCTGAGTCCGGGATGCCAGAAGATACTTTCCAGCAGGCCCCTTGCCGCCGACGGAGTCATGACGTCATAACTAACTCGTTCTACCTTCATCTCCGGTCGAGTGAAGCAGGCGTAGTCACCCCAAACTTCAACAGATATTGACATCGGTTATCTCCTTTCTTTTTGGTTTCTGTTTTATATAGGAAGCACAGTTGTACTGTCCGTGCAGGCTATCAGATTAGTTTTCTGTATAGCCCCATCATAGCACAAGGTTCTCCTATTGTCAATATTCAATAATAAAAAAACTTATGGTCAATTTGACAATCAGCAGACTGGTATGACATACTGTAAAGTGTCAGGGAAACCTGTGGGATTGAAATAATAAGAAAAACTGCTACACGGTGGTAAATGGCAGAAGGGGCAGAGCAGAACGCTCTGCCCCTTTTCCCATTAAATAAATTCTGCTTTCCCGAAATCTGCCTTTGTGGACAAGCCCATCTCGGAATCATACAGCTGGAGATTTTCCAAAATTGCGCTGTCTTCTGACAAGAGGCGGATGTCTCCTGCTTCCCAAAGCGACCGAAAATGCTGTGGATAAAGATTGACACAGTACTGACCTGCCCGTCGGTAATCCTCCCGCCCTGCATAGCCCTCCTGAAGCGGCTGGCAAATCTCCGCTCCTTCTTCTAGCGGGATATAAACGCTGAAAGTCTCCGAATCAATCAGGTGAAATGCCTTCGCCACAGTTTCAAAGGGCAACAGATTTTCTTGAACGGTTTTGATCACTGCGGCCTTGTCCATATTTTCTCCGATCAGCGACCGCAACGCTGTAAAATATCGCTTCATGACCGCTTGGTCACCGGGGTCTCCCCCTTTCTTCAAAGCCTCTTGAGCTGCCCGAATAGGGATTCGCTGCAAGATAGGTGTTGGGTGCTCGCTCTGGAAATAGGTGACAACGCTGGCCTGTGCAGGGCGCTTGCCCTCACGATTACATCGACCTGCCGCTTGGGCAATCGAATCCAATCCGGCAAGCTCCCGCCAGACCGCAGGGAAATCCACATCCACACCGGCTTCGATTAAAGAAGTCGACACCACCCTACATGGCAAGCCCTGCTTTAGGCGTTCCCGAATCTTGTCCAGAACACGCTTGCGATGGGCCGGGTACATCAAAGTGGACAGATGAAACCGTCCCTCTTCCGGAAGGAGTGCATACAACGATTGGGCCGCCTTGCGGGTATTGACGATGCAGAGTGCCTGATTCTTTTGCCGCAGCTCCTCTGCCAGTGCTTCCTCCGATAACATTCCTCCATTTCGATATGTCACCCGTCGGAAATTTCGGAAATTCTTCTCAATTTCAGGGCAAAGCTCTGTCATATTTTGATTCGGGCAGAATCTGCGGAACAGGTCTCCCAGCACCGGCTGCGTTGCCGTACACAAAAGAATGGTGGAACGGAACTGGGCTGCAAGAGATGCCATCGCTCCCACACAAGGGAGCAGATGACAGGTCGGAATCATCTGTGCCTCATCGAAAATGACTACACTGTTCGCTATATTATGGAGCTTCCTGCATTGGGAGGAGCGGTTCGCATAGAGCGATTCAAAAAACTGCACCGCCGTTGTGACGATGACCGGTGCATCCCAGTTTTCTGTTGCCAAGCGTTGGAAACAGTTTTGCCTGTTGGTTTCGTCATCCGCATCAAAGGATGCCCCGCTGTGGTGTTCAACAACATTTTCTTCTCCCAGAATTTCTCGGAAAACTGCCGCATTTTGCTCGATGATGGAGGTGTAGGGAATCACATAAATCACCCGCTCCAGTCCCTGCTCCACAGCGTGCTTCAGTGCAAATGCCAAGGAAGAAACAGTTTTTCCACCTCCTGTCGGAACGGTCAAGGAATAGACACCACGAGGAAGGGTGGCCTTTTCCAGACATTCTGACAGGATTGCGCACCGGTTTCGGTTTAACTCGCTGTTTCCCGGAAACCAAGGTGAAATGTAGGAGTTTAGCCGTTCCAGCAGAACCGGCAGCGGATCATATCCACCGCGCTGCGGCTGCACCTCTGCCATAAAATTTTCCGTATCCAGATAATCTCCATCCACCAGACAGGAGTAAAGCATCCTTGTCCACATAAACAGTGCATAAGGGTCTTTGACAGGCATTCTTCCACTGGGGCGGGGCAGGGTACCCTGCCAGTAATAGGGAGGAATCTTTTTCTTGATTCTTCCGGCAAGGGTGGGCGCTCCCGGATAGTCTGTTTTCGGATTTCCAAAATTCGGGAGTCCTCCATGATGTCCTGCCACACAGCAGGCTGCCGCATTTTCTCCTATTTTTGCACATTCCAAAGCCCCAGCGGTGGCATGGTCCACCTTTGGTCCGCCATGCAGGCGCTTTTGAAATCCCTCCGAATACTTTCCGATATCATGGGCGCATCCCAAAAGGCGACCTCTTTCGGCTTCTCCAAAAGCTTCGGCAAAGCGGCTGCACAGCTGTGCCGTTCCCTGCAAATGCTCCTCCACCGTTTGTTCTCGGCCATCCGAGGCGATGTGGGCCAGATAAGTCTGTTGCATTGTGGTATTTCCCCCTTATTTTTATATCGATGTGTTTCGCAAGTGAATATTGCCTTCAAACAGACATCAAAATATACTACGATTTTATTATATCATGTTTTATTCGTTTGCACTATCATTTTCCACAAAAAGAAATTACGATACCAAAACAGCCTAGCACCTCCCAGTTGGGAAGTGCTAGGCTGAAAAAGCATCGGGATTGAGGTTCAGGTTAGACCCGAGTCATGATTCCTTTTTTCATTTTATAGTGGGTCATGCCCGGACGCAGGCAGGACAGGTCGTGGGTACTGAACAGAATCGCTTTGCCGGATTCTGCCTGACGCTGGAAGTGGTCCATAATCAGGGCAGTATTCTCCTCGTCCAAATCGCTGGTTGGCTCATCGGCGATGACCAGCTTCGGTTCATGAACGACTGCGCGTGCCAGAGCGACACGGCGGCGCTCACCTCCGGACAGGTTGGATGGATATTCCTCTGCCATCGCTTCCAGTCCGAACTCCTTGAGCAGCTCAAGCGCCCGTTTTTCCAGCTCGTCCTTGCTTCCGCAGAGCTGGTGAGGCAGGCAGATATTTTCCAGAACCGAAAAGTTTGGAAGCAGGCTGTCTCCCTGAAGCACATAGCTGATTTGTGTTGCGCGCAGCTGGGTCCATTCCTTGCCGGACAGCTCGCACAGGTCTTTGCCGTCGAACAGAATCTTGCCGCTATCCGCCTTGGTGATGCCGGAAATCAGATGGAAAAAGGTACTTTTTCCACAGCCGGACGGGCCGGTCAAAGCACACAGCTCCCCTGCCTTGATGGAAAAATCAACCTCATGAACCGCGTCAAAGCAGCGGCTCTGCCGATCAAAGGTTTTGGTCAGTTTTTTTGTGGTCAGCATTACATTTCCTCCCCGCGAATCAGTCCATCCAGATCATTTCGGCTTACCTTCCATGCGGAGTACAGGGATGCCGCAATCGAAACTGCCAGTGCCAGCAGCATACATTTCAGTCCCAGTGTCAGCAGGTAGAACAAATTGGTGTTCAGTGCCGGAACCTTCAGCACGGTCATAATGGTATCCTTGAAAATCAGCATTGCAACCGTACCGATGGTTGCACCCAGCAGGCCGCCAATCAAGCCAATCAGCGCACCCTCCGTCAGGACGATGCCCGACAGCTTTCCGCTGTCTGCGCCCAGCGAAGCGAGGATACCAAATTCCTTGGTTCGCTCGTTGATGGTGATGGTGAAGATACACAGCAGGGCTGCCACAACCAGAATGGAAATCAGCACAACCAGAAGTCTGCTGTAATTTCCCATGCTTTGGGTCGATTCGATGGCCTCAGACATAATACCATTGGTGGTGTATGCCGACAGAGGCGAATCGTCGCTCATACGGAAGTTGATGGTTCTGGCTACCAGCTTTGCATCCACGCCCTCTTCGGTACGAACCAGCAGAGAGGAAACCAAATCGTTGGCATCCGGGTTTTCGCGGAATGCCTCATACCATTTTTCGCTGTGCATGATGTCCGTTGCTGTTTCATAGGTCATGAAAACGCAGGTATCATAGTTGGTTCTGGTCGTTTCCAGCTGACCGATTACCTTGTAATGGTCATTGAAGAAGATGACCTCACCGTCTGTTTCCGGACGGATGCTAGAACCGATGATCATTTCGCCGTGTCCCGGCATCTTGATGTTGCTGTCCTCCAGCCATGCTGTGATGGCGAAGTCGGTTTCCGGGTCAAAGGCAATCAGCTGCACCTCTGCCGAGCAGCATCCGGCTGCCAGCGACTTCATATACAGCTGCGGAGAGCAGGCGGCTACTCCTTCCAGAGAGGCGATCTCCTCCACCCACTTTTTATCGAAGGTGAAGTTGCACTTTTCTCCCAAGAACAAGGAGTCCGCCATGCTGTGTTCATATTCCTTTGGAACAACGATGATGTCTGCACCCAGGCGATCTGTTGTTTTGCTCAGTCGTTCCTCCATGCTGTCTACCAAAACGGTACTCAGCATCAAAGAGAAGGAAAGCATGAAAACAAAAAATACCATACTCCAAGTGCGCACCGGTCGGCGGGTCAGGTTCTTAACCGCCATCGCCTGAATGACAAACTTTTTCATCCTGATCTTCCTTTCGATTTCTTATCTTTTTGCTGCTTTCTCTTTTACGAACAGGGTAACGGCCTGCAGAACGATACCGATAACCGAGAGGGTGTGGGTAACCGGGAAGGTCAGAACTCTACAAGCCATCTCCGGTTTCATGCAAGCGCCGATCAAGGTGGTTGGGATGAGGATTGCCATCACGCATCCAACTGCTGCTACGATTGCCAAGCTGCGACGCTCTACGCTCTCTTTTGCCATCAGCTGCAGAACACCAAGGACTGCTACGATGATGCCGACTGCAATCAGTGCCTTGCAGCTGTAGAAGCATTTCATAACCTTCTCGGTGGTCGGGCATGCTTTGAACAGGAACTGTGGTCCTACTGCCAACAATGCACCAACGATGATGGTGCCTACGGATGTGATTTTGTTCTTCATGATTATTACTCCTTTTTTCTTCTTTTGTTTTTTATGTGATCTGTCGGATTCCAACATTAGATTTCGGCAGATCCCCCAACGATCTGATAACAGTACGCTGAAAAACAGGCTTTCCCAAAAAAGAAAAGCCAAACAAACTCACAGTCTAACATCTGTGCCTTACACAATATACCCCATCATCCCTCTTTCGTCAAATTGATAATCTCAATTATTCAAGCAATATTGATAGATTTCTTTTAAAAATTCATCATATTATCCAAAATTCATCTATTTTAGGATGGGATATTGATAAATACGATGATATTAGTTTGTGAATATTGATTGAAATTTTATGAGTTCTATGCTTCCTTCCTCCAAAAAAGCCGGTTCTCCCCCATACCTCCCATTCTGCTTTTTCTACATTTTTTGAAAACATTGCTGCAAAACATCAAAAAGAGGGTGATTTTTTCTGCAAAAGGTGGTATAGTAGAGTGGGTCTTGGACTTTTTTGATCAAATCGAGTCCGGGCTCTGTTTCCATTTCAAGATGATTTACAGAAAGGCACACCGAAAATGCTTCAAATAACACCACCAAAAAATGACAAGCCTGTTGTCGAATCCAAAAAACCCTCCAAAAAGGGACTGAATATCATCATCGTCGGCTGCGGTAAGGTTGGAACCACCCTGGTCGAACAGCTGACCCGCGAGGGCCACGACATCACCATCATCGACCGCTCGCCGCAGCTGGTGCAGCAGCTCATCGACAAGTACGATGTCATGGGCATCGTCGGCAACGGCGCAAGCTACAGCGTCCAGATGGAGGCCGGTATCGAGGACTCCGACCTTTTGATTGCTGTAACCGAGTCGGACGAGCTGAACCTGCTCTGCTGCACCATCGCAAAGCGAGTCGGTGACTGCGCTGCAATTGCCCGCGTCCGCACCCCGGACTACAGCACCGAGGTCGGCTACCTGCGCGAGAAGCTCGAGCTTGCCATGATTATCAACCCTGAGCTGGAGGCTGCCAACGAGGTCGCAAGGATTCTCTACCTGCCTACCGCTCTGGAGGTCAACTCCTTTGCCCACGGACAGGCAGAGCTGATCAAGTTTCAGGTTCCGGACGGCAATATGCTGGATGGCATCACCATCGCTCACCTTGGCAGAACGATTTCCCACAATGTCCTGTTCTGTGCCATCGAGCGTGACGGAAAGGTCTACATCCCTTCCGGTGACTTTTTGATTTCCAAAGGGGACATCATCTCCTTTGTCGCATCCCGAAAATCTGCCAAGACCTTTTTGGAGCGAATCGGCTTCAAGACCAACCATGTCAAGAGCACCATGATTATCGGCGGCGGCAAGGCGGCATACTACCTTGCACGGCAGTTACTGCGGATGGGCATCTCGGTCAAGATTATTGAAATTGACAAGGCCCGCTGCGAGGAGCTGAGCATCCTGCTGCCAAAGGCGGTCATCATCAACGGAGACGGCACCAACGAGGGTCTGCTCAAGGAGGAGGGCATCGAATACACCGAATCCTTTGTCCCGCTGACCGGCATCGATGAAGAAAACATCCTGCTGACCCTGCATGCGCGTCAAGTCTCCCACGCCAAGGTTATCACCAAAATCAATCGCATCACCTTCAAGGGCGTCATCAGCGGACTGAACCTCGGCAGTGTTGTCTACCCGCGATACATCACCTCCGAAACCATCATCGCCTATGTGCGAGCCAAACAGAACTCGATGGACAGCAACATCGAAACGCTGTACCATATGTTCGACCACCGTGTAGAGGCAATCGAGTTCCGTGTCGATGAGCCGTCTGCTGTCACCAATATTCCTTTGGTAGAGCTGCCACTGAAGAAGGATCTCCTACTTTCGTTCATCAACCGAAACGGAAGAATCATCATCCCCACCGGTCGGGACAGCATCCAGATTGGGGACACCGTCATGATCGTCACCACCCACACCGGGTTCAACGATATTTTGGATATTTTAAGGTAGGAAAAAAGAATGAATAGATCAATGATTCGATATATCCTGGGATATGTCATCGCCATCCAGTCCATCCTGATGCTGCTGCCCTGTCTGGTCGCTGTCATCTATCGGGAGCCGGAGGGCATTCACTTTCTTATCATCTCCCTGCTGTCCGCTGTCATCAGCCTGTCGATGATTCGCAAGAAGCCGGAGGACTCGGTCTTTTACCTCAAGGAGGGTTGCATTGCCACCTCGCTGAGCTGGATTGTCATGAGCTTGCTGGGCTGTCTGCCCTTCGTCCTGACCGGAGAAATCCCTTCCTTTACCGATGCGCTGTTTGAAACGGTATCCGGCTTCACCACGACCGGCGCAAGTATCCTGAGTAATGTAGAGGGGCTGTCCCATGCTTCCCTGTTCTGGCGCAGCTTCACCCACTGGATTGGCGGCATGGGAGTTTTGGTCTTTTTGCTGACCATCATCTCCCTGAGTGGCGGCTCTCACATCAACCTGATGCGCGCAGAAAGCCCAGGCCCCTCGGTGGGCAAGCTGGTTCCCCGCGTCAAGCACAACGCGCGTCTGCTGTACATCATCTATCTGGTTATGACTCTGGTGGAAATCATCCTCCTGCTTGCCGGAAAAATGCCGCTGTTTGATGCGGTTGCCACTAGCTTCGGCACTGCCGGAACCGGCGGCTTCGGCATCCGAAACGACAGCATGATGAGCTATTCCCCCTATCTACAATGGGTGGTCACCATCTTCATGATTTTGTTCGGCGTCAATTTCAATGCCTTCTACCTGATTACCTTCCGGAAATTCAAAAAAGCCTTTGAGATGGAGGAGGTTCATTGGTACTTCATCATCATCCTTGTGGCAACCGGAATCATCTTTTCCCAGATTCTGAAAACCTCCGCGGGCGCCTTTGATGCGCTGACCCAAGCCTCCTTTCAGGTCGCATCGATTATCACCACGACCGGATTTTCTACCGCCGACTTTAACCTCTGGCCCCAGACCAGCAAAACCGTTCTGGTACTGCTGATGTTCATCGGAGCCTGCGCCGGCAGTACGGGCGGCGGCATCAAGGTTTCGCGCTTTGTCGTCATGGTCAAGACCATCGACAAGGAGCTTAACTCCTACATCCATCCACGCAGTGTCCGCAAAATCAAGCTGGATGGCAAGCCCATCGAACATGAGGTTCTGCGCTCCATCAATGTCTACTTCATGACCTACATCCTGCTGTACGCTGTTTCCGTATTTTTGATTTCTTTGGAGAACAAGGATATGGTCACCAACTTCACTGCCGTCGCGGCTACCTTCAACAATATCGGCCCAGGCTTGGAGCTGGTCGGCCCAACCCAGAACTTCGGCTCCTTCTCGCTGCTTTCCAAGTATGTCCTGATTTTTGATATGCTGGCAGGCCGTCTGGAGCTGTTCCCACTGCTCATTCTCTTCCACCCCGGTGTCTGGAAGGATGCCGTATCGCAGAAGGTCAGCGAATCCAACCCGCAGATTTATCGGGATTTGGGCTCCTCTTGGCATGATTGATGCCCTGCCCTGATTCTGCGTCCTTGACAGGAGAGGAGAATTTTACATGAAAAGCATCTGGTTTGTGCCGTAATTTCCGTGATTGTCATGCTGTTGCTTCCTTGGTGTGCAGTGGCATTTGTCCCGAGTGACGGCGGGATGCTGGTTTCTCTGCTCCTCCTGTTCGCCGTAAATCCTATCTCTGCTGTGTGCATCGGCATCATTTCGGGCAGCAAGCCTCGATCGTTGTGGCTCCATCCTCTGCTGCTGTCGGCGCTGTTCACCGTCGGTGCGTGGAAAAGCCTTGGAATCACCGTTCCTGACCTTCTCTCGTATGCGGCAGTGTACCTTGCTGTGGGCTATCTTGCCCTGCTTTTGACTATTCTGTTGCGGCGCAAGAAGGATTCCGCCTCCCTATAAAATGAAATCACACCAAAAGAAAAGCCGACCTGCAAAAAACAGGTCGGTTTTTTTGATTCGGAAAAGCTCCTATTATTCCTCGTAGACGATTGCATCGTGGTCAGGGCTGTGCTCTCCGCCAAACTGATAATCGTTGCCCGGGATGATTGCGTTGAGCAGGATACCTGCAATCGCAGCGATTGCCAGACCGGACAGGTTGACAGAGAGGGTTTCGGTGATGGTGATGGTCAGTCCGCCGATGGAGTTGAAGCCCAGTGCGCTGACCAGAATGACCGCTGCAATAATCAGGTTGCGGCTCTGGGTGAAGTCCACTTTGTTTTCTACAACGTTGCGGATGCCGATTGCCGAAATCATACCGTACAGCATGAAGGAAACGCCGCCGATGATTGCGGATGGAACCGTTTCGATTGCTGCGCCGAATTTCGGGAAGAAGGACAGGAGGATTGCGACCAGCGCTGCAATCCGCATTACCCTCGGGTCGTAAACCTTGGTGAGAGCCAGCACGCCGGTGTTTTCGCCGTAGGTGGTGTTTGCAGGGCCGCCTCCCAGCGCAGAAAGGCTGGTTGCAAGGCCGTCGCCCAGCAGGGTGCGATGCAGGCCCGGGTCGTTCAGATAGTTCTTTCCGGTGGTTGCACTGATTGCCGCCATATCACCGATGTGCTCCATCATAGTTGCCAGCGCAATCGGCATGATGGTGACAACGGCGCTGAAGCTGAATTTTGGCAGAGAGAGCGGTGCCATCGCAAAAACCTTGGCAGAGTTGATTGCGGTAAAATCAACCTCTCCCATGACGACTGCGACCAGATAGGAAACCAAAATACCCAGCAGAATCGGAACAATCTTGACCATTCCCTTGCCCCAGATATTGCAGATGACAATGACTGCAAGGGCAATCATGGCAAGCAGCCAGTTCTGGCTGGCATTTGAGATTGCGGTCGGCGCCAGAATCAGACCAATCGAGATGATGATTGGACCTGTGACAACCGGTGGGAAAAATCGCATAATACGGCGGATGCCAAAGACTGAAATCAGTCCGGACATCAGCACATAGACCAAGCCCGCTACCAGCACACCGCCGCAGGCATAAGGCAGCAGCTCGTCATTGGCAGCGCCATCCGCCAAGCGAGGAGCGACTGCCGAATATCCACCCAGAAAGGCAAAGGAGGAGCCCAGAAATGCCGGAACCTTTCCTTTGGTAATCAGGTGGAACAGCAGAGTGCCCAAGCCCGCCATCAGCAGGGTGGTCGATACATTCAATCCGGTCAGAATCGGAACCAGCACCGTTGCGCCAAACATGGCAAAGGTGTGCTGAACGCCCAGAATCAACATCTTCGAGACGCCCAACTGCCGAGCGTCATAGATGCCGACCTCGCCGACTCGGATTTTATTTTTCTTCTCTTTCATAAAAATTACCCCCTCAAGTACGAAATCTGCGTTACAGAAAATTCGCCTTGAATATTGTACCAGATATTCGCCGACAGAACAAGGCGGTGATTGTACAAATTTTATCAAAATCTTTTCTCGTTTTTTTGCAGAGGTTCGTTTGGGAGTGGGCTTTTATTCCATTTTCTGCAAGGTTTAGAAAAGCGCAGCACACCCAAACGGGCATCCTGCGCTTGTGACACGATTTTCGGGCAGCACTATCTTGCGATAATGTATGCCATATAGATTGCGTAAAGGCCAATAAACACCGCAGCCTTCATGCGGGTCATCTTGTCGTTGAATCTGGCAAGAATCAGGACAAACAGAGCCACCCCAATCAGTACCGCAACGTCGATGATATTTTCCGGGATGACCGCAATCGGGGTCAGGGTTCCCGAGATACCCAAAATGAACAGAATGTTCAGGATGTTGGAGCCGATGGCATTTCCCAGTGAGAGGCTGCTCTCCCCTTTGCGCGCTGCAACCACACTGGTGACCAGCTCCGGCAGAGAGGTTCCAATCGAAACGATGGTCAGCCCGATGAGCGTATCGCTCATGCCCCACTGGCGGGCAATATCGCTGGCGCCGCTGACAACAAAGTTTCCGCCGAGGATAATGGCAGCCACACCGATGATAATCAGGATGATGCTCTTGCCAATCGGCAGAGCCTCCACCGTTTCCTCCTCCACGCGATAGCGCAGGGCGGAGCGAATCAGAATCAGCATAAAGGCCACCAGACCAATCAGTAGGAGAATACCGTCCAAGCGGCTCAGGACGCCGTCAAACATAAACGCGCACAGAGCAACCGAAACAATCAGGTTGATAATCAGGTCGCGCTTTACAATATCGCGGTGCATGACAAAGGGGGCAATCATCGCCGAACAGCCGACAACCACCAGCGTATTAAAAATATTGGAGCCGACAACGTTGGACAGTGCCAGCTCATTGTTTCCCGCCATGCCGGCAGTGATGCTGACGCTGGCCTCCGGCAGGCTGGTACCCAGCGCAACAATGGTCAGACCGATAATCAAGGATGGCACCTTGAGGATTTTCGCTACCGATGCGCTGCCATCCACGAAGAAATCTGCGCCCTTGACCAGAAACAACATTCCCACAATCAAAATCAAGTACATCATTTTTGCATCCACTCTCTTTTCTTTTTCACTGTTGTTCTCTGTCCTGATTCTCAGGTATCCGGTTGCCGCATTGTCTCATCCATATCTCACAGCCGTTCTGATATTGAAAAATCCTTCCCTTGTTTTTCATCTACAGGACAATTCATACTGTATCAGATTCCCGGTCAAATGTCAATTCCTGCCGAAGAACGGGTTAAGACATTGCTGCGCTTTCTTATGCAAAACAACAGCTCCCTGCCAAACGGCAAGGAGCTGTCAAGGATTTCGATTATTCGTTTTCAGGAGCTTCCGGAGTTTCGGTCAGCTTCATTGCTTCCTGCAACCCCATCATATCCTCAACCGGGAGGGAAAACAGGATGCCGCGGCACTCGGTTGCCAGTCCAGCCACCTGATTGACGGCACGCATAATGCCCATCTTCTGCTGTCTTGGCGACAGGATGGCGATGATTTCCTTTTCCGGCTGGAGGGTAAAGCCCAGCAGATTTTCCATGTCCTCCAAGCCAACCCGTCGTCCGTGCAGAACGGTGCCGCCGCGTGCGCCTTCTTTTCGGGCAGCATCCATCACGATGTCCAGATTGCCACGGTTGACCACAACCAAAATCAAATCATATTTTGTAACAGTATCCACCGATTCTTCCTCCTCACTTGGCTGTCCTTCTTTAAACAGGATTTGGTGAACCCGTCCGCACACTCCGGTCAGAGGAATGGTGAACACGATTCCATGACCCGGTCTGGACAGATGAAAGCGTTCATCTATCTTTGCAATCAGCCTCTTCATCCGATAAGCCGGTGCCAGCGTGAACACGACATCCTTTTCGGTCGCTTCCAAACCCAAGTAATCCAAAATCTGAGAATTCGCAGTTCCGAATCCCAAGCACAAATAATCGAAGTGCAGCTTTTGGGAGCGGTAAATATCAACGGCTGCGCTCCCCTTTCCTCGGTCCACGATTGTCACCATCAACCTCATCAAATCTTTCCTAGGCATTGTTTTCCTCCTCTGCATAGTCGATGATGTCATCCACCAGTACGAGCTCTTCTTCCTCGGTCATATCTGTGGTTCGATCCAGCTTGCGCTGATAGAACAATCCCAAAATCTGAAGGGTAATCAACGGTGTCATCGCAACCATCGCAACAACACCAAACGCATCCATCAAAACATCTCCGCCCAGCGCCTGACAAGCTCCCATTGCAAATGGCAGCAGGAAGGTTGCGGTCATCGGTCCGGAGGAAACACCGCCGGAGTCGAACGCAATCGCTGTGAAAATCTTTGGAACCCGGAAGGTCAGCAGCAGAGCAATCAGATAGCCCGGCACCAAGAACCAGTAGATTGGAATATGCAGCCAAACGCGGAGCATGGAAATTCCAATCGAAAGAGAGACACCAATGGACAGCGAAAGGCCGATTGCCTTCTGCGGAATCGCGCCGCTGGTAACATCCTCTACCTGACGGTTGAGAACATGAACCGCAGGCTCCGCCGCTACGATGAAGTAGCCGACGATCATGCCCAGCGGAATCAGCATCCAGCTCGGAGAATTGCTTGCCATCGTCTGGCCCAGATAATGGCCCGCCGGCATAAAGCCGATGTTGGCTCCTGTTAAAAACAGCACCAATCCCAAAAAGGTGTATCCGATACCGATTCCAATTTTAATCAGCGCGCGCCGTTTCAGGCGGATGGAAATCAGCTGGAACGCCATAAAGAAGAAAATGATTGGCAGCAAACCGAAAAAGACCTCTTTGAGATAGAGCGGCAGGCCCTGTGCAAACTGGCGTCCGGCATCCTGAGAGGTTTCGACCAGCGGAATCTCAAACGGGGTGTAAGCTACCTCGGTCGAATTGTACAGCAGGCCCAGAATCATAACCGCCAAAATCGGTCCGACACTGCACACTGCTACCATACCGAAATTATCCTCGTCCTTGCCCTGACGGCTTGCCAAACCGGTTCCCAGTGCCATGATAAACGGAACGGTAATCGGGCCGGTCGTTACACCGCCGGAGTCAAACGCAACTGCCAGAAATTCATTCGGCACAAAAATCGACAGAATGAATACCACAGCATACAAAACCAACAGTGTGTACTGGAGCGGAATCCCGAAGCGGGTCCGCAGCATCGAGGTCAGCAAAAAGGTGCCGACTCCAACCGCCACTGTGATAATGATGACCAAGTCCGGTACTGCCGGCACCTGCCGAGCCAGCACCTGAAGGTCCGGTTCTGCAATCGTTACAGTCACACCAATCAGAAAGCAGACTAATGCGATAAAGGCAAGGTTTTGTGAAGTCCCCAGCCTGCGTCCCATCTGTTCTCCCATTGGCATCATTGCAATGTCCGCTCCCAGCGAGAAAAAACCCATTCCGACGATGAGCAGCGCAGCGCCCAGCAAAAACAGTACCAGCGTACCGATTGGCATAGGAGCCAGCGTGAAGGAGAGCAACAGAACAATGACGGTGATTGGAAGGACGGAAGAAAGAGCCTCCGAGATTTTTTCTTTCAGTTTCTTCTGCAATCAATTCACCACACATTCTTACATATTTGAATATTTTCCAAAGCAGGCAGTCCCATCATTCCCGGAAAGTGGTTCGGTATGATTCTCTGTCCATTTTTGGTCAAAATATCCAATTAGTATTATATCATAGATATTTTTATCATGCAATCAATCCTGTCATAAAAATTGTAAAAAATTTATTGATTTTATGTCAAGGGTTTGCTTTTTTTGTTTCAATTTAACAAAATACATTTTTCGTTTCTGAGCAATCTGCTCGTTCGGATTGATTAGGCGGCATAAAAACGCGGGTTATTTTCGGTATTTTTGAAAAAAAAGCGGAGGATTTTTCCTCCGCTTTTTTACCTGAGATAACACACCGCAGCTCGATTAGAAGCGACGGTATTTGAATGTTCCGATGTCGAACAGGTTTCTGCCGGTGCTGTCTGCCGCTACGGTCACCGGGAAATCCTTGAGCTTGTAGCGTCGAATTGCCTGGTCACCCAGCTCCTCAAAGGCAACAACTTCCCAAGCCTCCACGCACTGAGAAAGGAGGGCTCCTGTTCCGCCTACTGCGGTCAGGTACAGGCCTTCGTGTCTGCTCAGGCAATCATAGGCAGCTTTGCTGCGCTCGCCCTTACCGATGGTCACAACGACACCCAAGGACATCAGCTCCTCCAGATACAAATCCATGTTCTGAGAGGTCGCCGGGCCGATTGCACCAACCACTGCACCCCTCGGTGCAGGAGAAGGATTGGTATAGAATACAACTGCCTTGCGCAAATCTACCGGAATGGGCTTTTCATTCTCCAGCAGGTCATGCAGCTTTCTGTGAGCCTGATCGGTAAATCCATATACCCAGCCGGACAGGAGCAAATGCTGCTCCATCTCCAAGTCTTTTGCCTGTTCTACCAACTGTTCTGCGTCCATTCTAAGAATCTCTTCCATAAAATGGGGCACCACCTTTCCTTGTCCGGGCAAGAAATCGTCTTGCCGCCCGGAGCCAAAAATTTTTATCTCTCACCGGCCCTACACCCTCTTGCTGTTCTAGGGGCTCGGGCTGTGGTTTTTCCTCTAAAAATACCGATGCTTTTGCAGGGACTCCTCGCTCAGGTTCAGCCTGTCCGGAGTCTGGGTCGATGACGGCTGAACCATCGGTTTTCCCGGCTGCGGTTCCCGCTCCCCGGCTCCTGCCGTCTGCAAAACCAGCTCCCTTGCATGGGCAATGTCCGATTCAATCTGGTCAAACCGGCTGTTGAGCAGCTCGATGGATTCGTTCATCTTGCCGCGCAGGAGAAGAAAATCCTGCTGCATCCCCTCGATTTTTCCCAGTACCCCGGAGATAAACGCATCTGTTTCCTCAGAAAGGGACTGTGCCCGTCCGTTTGCGGCATCCACAATATTCTTTGCCGTCTGCTGTGCCTCCAGAATTGTCGAACCAATCGACGCCGCGGCCTCATCATACTTGCGGCTTTTCTCCTGAGACTGCCGCGCCCACTCCTGAAGCTCCCGATTCTGCTCCTTCATCTGTTGGAAATCCCGCTCACGGCTGTTATTGACTCGGCGCTGACGGTCAATCTCCTCCTGAAGCAGGGTAATCATCTTGCTGAGCTTTTGATTTTTGCCCTTTTCCTGCTCCAAATCCTGCGAAACATTTTGAACCTTATGCTCAAATTCCGAGATTTGCTGTTCCAGCTCTTGTCGGGTCAGGGTGATTTGTTCGATTTTTTGCTGGAGCTGTGCCTCCGATTCCTGTGCTGTTTGGCTGATCTGGTCGATATAGCGTAAAACAGCCTCTTTTTCATATCCCAAAAGGTTGGTTTTAAAATCAGGTTTTCTGTCCATTTCATCCTCCCTGCTCCACAAGTGCGCTGTTTTCGCGTCAGATTGCATACGATACATTTGTATTATACCATCTTCTCCCCGAAAAAGAAAGTGCAAATCGACAATTTACACAAAAATTCTTTCCGGTTTCCCCTCTCTTTTCATCATCTATTGCCGAGAGAAGCAATCGCCGCATCCATCCTAAGACAGATACGGCGATTCAAATCGAGATTAGAATTTCAGTTTTGCCAAATCCGATGCGCTGGAAACATAGGTGGAGAAATTATACATCACAAAGATGTCGTCAAATTCCTCCTGCATCAGCTCCTTGACGCTTTTTGCGGCATACCGCAAATCCACAACGATGATTTCGTCATAGTTGTAGGTCAGATACGGGATGATACTATTGGCATAGGAATCCTTGAACAGCAACAGGCGGCTGGTTTTGCCGTCCTGATGGTTCAGATTATGCCCGCTCTTAATCTTGACATAACCGCTGTTTCCCCACATAAATGCCGCGTACTTATCCCGAACCTCAAATTTGCGCTTGTCCATCATGCTGTCCACAGAGAAAAGCTCCAAGCCGTCCTCCTGAACGACAGTGCCGTACTCCTGCAGCTCCGGGTCCTGACGGAGATTTGCGACAAAGGCAAACTCCTCCGTCGGGACATCATACCATGTGATGGTGTCGGCAGGCTGACCGGGACGCTTGGCTTTGGAGTAGAAGGTTCCGTAAAAATCCTCTACGGTGTTGGCTTCCAAATCCTTGAGGGCAACCGGTGTCAGTCCCTTTTGGCGGCAATATTCCTCATACGCGTAGTAAGCACCTAGCGTAGTCCAATGGTGGTCTGTGCGGTAGTAGATGTATTCGCCGCTGTGCTCGGAGAGCGTTTTGGAGAAATCCACCACCTGCAATTTTTCGTCCGCAGCCTTGAGCTGCTCGTAGATTTTACTGCTGTATTCGCTCTGGTCCGCGCCGGGGAAGCCTACCGGAACCTCGTCCTTCAAAATTGCATAGGAGTTCGGAACCAGCGAGAAGGTAATCTCCCGGTCGTACATCTCGAGGAAGGAGGTCATCATACCATTTGCACGATTGAGGCCGGTCTGCTTGACCACATTGGTCGAGGCCGCGGAGCTGTAATTTTTGTCCTCCACAATCTGGAGCTTTTCCATCAGATAGTGGTCGCCGCCGAAGGTTACTCCGTGGCTTTCGATTCGGCCCAGTCCCATATCTGCTGCCGCCTTGAGGGAAATCCAGTTATCTCTGCCCAAAATCTGGTGGTTGATATAGGTCACATAGTTGTTGCCAAAGCTGCCGTCGGCAAAGTCGCTCCAAGAAAAGGACGGCTTTTGCTGGAGCTTCATATTTTCAAACTCCGACATATAGCGGTCCTCATTCAAAACATCCACCAAGAAGAAGGTCAGGATGAAGATGCCAAACAAAACGGCTGCCGGATATTTCAAAATCTGTTTCATTTTGCTCTCCTCCTTTAGAAGTTAAAGTACAGGAACGGGCTGTAGGTGGAATCGACCATGAAGGCGATGCAGACCATCAGGAGCGCACTCAGGAATACCGTCCGGACGATTCTGTTTTTGCCCCATGTGTCCGCCAGAATCTTGAAAAACGGCGTGGAGGCAAGGACGCTCAGCACCAGCACCCCTGCATAGTCCCGCAGGTAGTACATCCAGTCGTTTCCTCCTGCCAGCGAAAACATTCTTGCGAACAGCTCTCCGAGCATCGACAGATCCGAAACCGCAAAAATCGCCCAGCTGATCATAACAAAGAAAATCAGATAGAGGTGGGACAGGACGCGGCTTTTTTGCAGGTGCTTGAGCAGGAAGGTCTTTTCAATCATCAGCAGGACAAAGAAGTACAGTCCCCAAAGGATAAAGTTCCAGTTGGCTCCGTGCCAGAATCCGGTCAGGAACCACACGACAAAGATATTAAAAAACTGGCGGGATTTTTTGACCCGGTTTCCTCCCAGCGGAATGTAGACATATTCCCGGAACCAAGAGCTGAGAGTGATGTGCCAGCGTCTCCAAAACTCGGTGATGCTTTTGGAGATGTAAGGATAATTAAAGTTCTGCGGAAAGTAAAAGCCCAGCATCCGTCCCAAGCCGATTGCCATCAGGGAATATCCGCTGAAGTCAAAGTAGAGCTGGAAGCTGTATGCCAGCACACCCAGCCACGCAAGCGCAGTGGAGACATTGGAAAAGCCCAGCATCTGCACCTCGGTCCAAAGAGAACCGATGGTGTCCGCCAGAAGAATCTTGCTGGCAAGTCCCATGATAAACAATCCAACGCCCTCGTCCACCTGAGCAAGCGTAATCTTTCTGCTCTTGAGTTCGCGGCTGATGTCCGGATAGAGGACGATTGGGCCCGCAATCAACTGCGGGAACAACACAACGAATGCGCCGAAGTCAATCAAATTGTGCTCTACCTTGATTTTGCGCCGGTAGACATCGATGGTGTATGCCAGTATCTGGAAGGTGTAAAAGCTGATTCCCAGCGGCAGATGAAATTCGGAGGCAGGCAGAAGCGGCAGGCTCAACCCAAACGCCGCATTCAGGTTGGAGAGGAAGAAATTGGTATACTTAAAGAAGAGCAGGAAGCCCAGCGTCACCGCAAAGGAAAACCAGAAGCAGGCCCGACGGATTCCTTCCTTTTGGTCGTACTTCTCCATGAGCAGTCCTGCGACATAGTTGACGCCAATCGAAATCAGCATCACCGGGAAAAACTTGGGTTCTCCCCATGTGTAGAAGAAAAGGCTGGCTAAAAAGAGAACCGTATTTTTTAGCTTGGCCGGCACCAGATAATAAATCAAAAATACAATCGGCAAAAACCGAAACAAAAACAGCAGGCTGCTGAAAACCAAGGTCGTAACCTCCTCAAGTAAATTTTTTGGAACACCGCTTCCTGAGACCTTCTCTCCTCATGTGCTGTCAGCAGGGCAGTATGAATAAAAGGGTATCAGATTTTTTACAAAATATCAAGATACCTGTTTGCGCTTTTTGCGCCTTTTTCTTCTGCACCGCACAATTTTAAAAATTACACCGACGAGAAGGCCGACTTAACCTTTTATACAGTGTCTGTTTTTCGCCAGATTATTCCATGCCCCTGCAAAAGAAACACAAAAAAAGAGGACTTTCTTCCCGACTGCCGCAAATTGGACAGCCATCAAGGTCGAAAGTCCTCTTGTTGTTATGCGCTTGAGCCGTTATCGAACGCTAGTCAAAGTATCTGTCCACAATCTTTTCGGCGCGGTCCATCTCAGAATCATAGCCCTGAGCGGAATCGCCCGCAATCACCAGAAACAGATAGTTTCCCTTTTCGATGATTCGGCCTGCCTGCGCCTTGTCATACTGGTCGGGCAGGTATTCCTGAAAGTTTTTGATGACCTCATTCTTGCGGTTTTCCAGTGCCTGACGAACCTTGTCCACCTTGCCGTCCTTCACCTTAACCCCAATCATGTGGTCTGCGGAGGTGTTGACCGCCGAATATTCTCCGTAATATTCCTCGATGTCTGCCGGGTCCAAGCCAAACACCTCCTGCAAGCTGGTCTCATCCAGCTTTTGCGGCACAGCGATGCCCAGCGCTTCGCCCAGCTCCATGATGACATCCTGAATCCGGCTGCCTGCCGCCATCAGCATCCCCTGCTCCTGCTCCATCAGGTCTTGAGCGGCCCTTGCTCCGTCTTTTGCGGTATCCTTTGCCGCCTTGCCTGCGCGGTCTGCCGCCTGCTTTCCTTCCTCTGCTGCGCGCTGCACCGCACTGCCGGCACGGTTTTCCACACGGCCCACCCTGCCCTGTTCTGCACAGCCCGTCAGCATCGCTCCAATCAGCATTACCGTCAAGGTCAGTCCTGTTATTTTTTTCATCTGATTTCCTCGTTTCGTATGATAAAATAAAAAGAGAATTTTTCTGGTGCGTCCTTTGGAAAACGCAGTATTATTGTATGCGCTCCCAATCTCTTTTAATCTTACCCCGACGATGGAATAATCCTGATGCCGGTGCTGCCTCTTGCTGGAAAGAGCAGGCTCTTCTGCTCCTAGCGCAGCATTTCAAGAAGCTGTGCTTCGGTGAGGACGGTAATTCCCAGCTCGTTTGCTTTTTCCAGCTTGGAGCCGGCTTCCTCGCCCGCTACCACATAGCTGGTCTTTTTGGAAACCGAGGAGGATACCTTGCCGCCCTGCGCCTCAATCATCTCTTTGGCTTCGGTTCGCTTCAGGGTCGGCAGCGTGCCGGTCAGGACAAAGGTTTGTCCCTCCAAGCGATTTCCGGCGCGGACCTTTTTGCTTTCCATATTGATGCCAGCCTGTTCCAATCGTTTTATCTGGTTTTGGTTTTCCTCCGCCGCCAAAAAGCTGACCACGCTCTGCGCCACGATTTCCCCAAAGCCTTCAATCGCAACCAACTGCTCGGTCGTAGCCTCCATCAGCTTTTCCATGCTGCCAAAGTGCTCTGCCAGCTGAGCGGCTGTCTTTTCGCCGATATTGGGGATTCCCAGCGCGAAGATTACCTTGGAAAGGTCATTCTGCTTGGAGCGTTCCAAAGACGCCATCAGGTTTGCCGCGCTCTTTTTGCCCATCCGCTCCAGTGAGGCAACCTGCTCCTCCTGAAGGTCGTACAGGTCCGCCGGTGAGGACACCCATCCGGCATTGACCAGCCCGTCCAGAACTGCCGGGCCCATTCCGTCGATGTCCATTGCATCCCGAGAGGAGAAGTGAATCAGGTTTCGCATCAGTTGCGCCGGACACTGCATATTGGGGCAGTAAGCCGCCGCTACTCCTTCTTCCCGAACGATTCGGGTATGGCAGGAAGGGCAGTAGTCCGGCAGGCGATACACCGGCTGGCCACAATGCTCCGCAACAGCGACCACCTCCGGAATGATGTCCCCTGCCTTTCGCACGATGATGCGGTCGCCGACTGCAATCTGCTTTTCATCGATAAAGTCCTGATTGTGCAGTACCGCACGGCTGACCGTAGTTCCTGCCAGCTGAATCGGCTCGAACACTGCCGTCGGTGTCAGGGCTCCGGTGCGTCCCACCTTGACTTCGACATCCAGAAGGGTGGTAACCTTCTCCTCCGGTGGATATTTAAACGCCACCGCCCATTTCGGGAATTTTGCGGTTGCACCCAGCTGTTCCCTTTGGCGAAGGTTGTCCACCTTTACCACTGCTCCGTCAATATCAAAGCCGTAGCTTCCGCGGTTTTCTCCAATCTTCCGGATTTCGTCCACCGCCTGCTGGATGGTGCTGACCTGACGGTAGGACGGGGAAACCTGAAAGCCCAGCTCCTTGAGCAGGTCCAAGGATTCCTTGTGTCCTGCAACCTCCAAGCCCTGTGCCTGCTGAAGATTAAAGACAAAAATATCCAGTCCGCGCTGTGCGGTCACCTTTGGATTTTTCTGTCGCAGAGAGCCTGCCGCCGCATTTCGCGGATTTTTAAAGGGCTTTTCCTCCCGCAGTTCCTGCTGGGCAACCACCTTTTCAAAGCTGGAAACCGGCATATAGACCTCTCCGCGCACCTCCAAAAACGGAATCGGGCGGGCCAGTCGCAGCGGCACCGAGCGAATTGTGCGGATATTTTCGGTCACATCCTCCCCGACAAATCCATCTCCGCGGGTCGAGCCCCGAACCAGCACGCCGTCGCGGTATTCCAGCGAAACCGAAAGTCCGTCAATCTTCGGCTCTACCACATACACCGGGTCTGCAATCGTTTCCCGAACGCGGGCATCGAAGTCCAGCACCTCCTGCTCCGAAAAGACGTCCTGCAAGGAACCCATCTGAACGGTGTGCTCGACCTCTGCAAAGCTGTTGGAGGCTCTTCCGCCCACGCGATGGGTCGGCGAATCCGGGGTGAGCAGCTCGGGGAAGGCTTCCTCCAAATCGATTAGCTGGTGCATCAGCCGGTCAAATTCATAGTCGCTGATTGCCGGGTCATCCTGCTCGTAATACAGCTTGCTGTAATATTCTATCTTTTCTCGCAGCTCTGATACCTGCTGCCTTGCTTTTTCCAATTCCATGTTCTGTTCTCTCCATCCCAATTTCATTTTCGGAGTTTGATGTTGCACCTATTATAGCAATTTTGCCATGAAAAATCAAAGGCTATTCCAGAATTTCAAGGCTTTGCCTGCGTTTCCAGACAGACCCTCGGCACCTCTCCCGCAATCAGACGCTCCTCCAACAGGAAGCTGGTATCCACCTGCGAGACTGCCTGCCGCCTTCCCAGTAGCCCGGCCATGCTTGCCTGCACCCGCAGGCGGACTCGATAAACGGTTTGGTTGATTCCGGCGGAGGAAAAGTCCTGCTCAAACGACACCTCTGCACAGCTGTACGGACAGAGGAGGAAGGGCAGAGCCGGCCCTCTGCCGTGAAACAGCGGCCCTCCGAAAATTGTTCCAATCGGAATCGATAGGGTTGTTCCGGAGCGACCTGCCAGCTGCTCAGACAGGGCAACGGTGAGTCTCGTTTTCAGGGCATTGACCGCGGGAACATCCAGACCAACCGAGCGAACCTTGCCGTCGTCGCTGTAGTCCACTCTGGAAAAAGGCCCGGGATTTTCCGAGAGGCATTGGGCAACCTGTTCATGAATCAGCTGCTGAAGCATCCGATTGCCTTCCAGCCGGGCTGCCTGTCTGAGAACCGGCTCGATGCGCAGCTGGACGGCATGGAACAGCAAAATCAGAATCGTTAAAAACAGGCTCCATACCAGTAATCGGTAATGGCGTTCCCACCACCTGCGTCCCAAGCGCTTCCTCATCAGCCGTTCTCCCTCCCATGCAGAAATTTTGTCCCCAAGGGCTTTTTTTATTATATGCCGAACGCAAAAAAAGAACCACCGCCGGACACCGGAAAATCCCCTGTGTCCTCGATGGTTCCTCTGTGTGTTTTTAGTGTCCGGTTAGAATGCGCGGAAAAGATTGAGGGTCACATACCCTTCGCAGATATGAACCTCCGCCGAGTCAATCATCGCACCCACCAGAATCAGCTCATTCTCATCCTGATAGTTTCCGCTACCGGTCAGTCCCCAGTAGCTTTCCTCGATTTCCGGCGCACGGCCGCGCGTCAGATTTTCCTCCAAATGCTCGACGGCGCGATGCATCTTCACATCGAAGTCACTGGCAAAGAAGATTTCAAATCCCTTTGGAGTCTGTTTAATCTTGACCACCATATCGCTTCCCCCAACGGAGAAGAAAAAGGTGGTCAGCTCGTCCACGATGGTGGTCACTTTTTTCTTGGTATACAGCATATTGCAAACCCTCTCTTTATCTACTGTTCGTCAGTGCCGGACCTCTGCCGCAAAAACAAATTCCGGTTAGCGCTGATCTTTTCGTTTTTGAATCGTCTCGATGATTGGCACCATAATCAGCGCCAGAATTCCTGCTGAGAATCCATTGTTGTACAGGTTGAGCCCCCCGTGCAGGATGCCGGTGTTGAGTACCATCGAGGAGTGCAGGAATCCCACCAGAACGCCATACTGCCAGCCAAACTGACCGCTGATTGGCGCCAGCGAGGTGCTGAACAGCGCAGCCAGCTGGACGCTCGGGTCGTTGATATTCCATACCTTGACCAGCGACCCCAGATACACACCGCCCACCACTGGGATGATGTTTCGCAGGTGCTTACCGAAGGCGCCGAAGCCGATGATGGTAAAAATCCCGCCCATGGTGGCGCCGTTGATGGTGCCGCCTGTGATGAGGATATAGGAAACGGCAAAAATCCCTAAGCTGCCCATATTAAACAGGGTCAGCGGGAGACCGTCCAGCAGGATAAAATCCGCAACCAGACGACCGGAATGGCGGTAGATTCGCCGAATCATCTTTTTGTCATCCAGCATCATCCACCCTGCCACCAACAGAGTTGCGGAAAGGAGGTACAAATATCCCACGACCACCCAGTTGTTTTCATAGGTCCAAACCAGATTGGAGGTGGTTTCATAGCCCAGCGACTTCATCACCGACACCAGCAGCGTACCAATCAGCCCTGCGGCAAATCCGACGTTGTAGAGGTTATAACCCTGATGAACCCTCAGACAATAGGTTGCCAGCGGCGGCAACAAAAATCCTATGATGGTGCCAAATACAATCGCCGCAATCAGCTTGCCCAAAAGGTGATCCGATATCAGCGCCACCTCTGTAATCATCGGGGCCAGGGCGGTGCCGTACAGCGCAATGTAGACATACTTGGAAAAGCTTTCCCGCTGTTCTTTGGAAAACAGATAGACGCCCAAAATGATGGGCCAGATATTGGCGATGTTTTTTCCAAACATCGAGAATCCCGCCATCAAAAAAACGCACGCTATGGTTGCACCGTTAATCATCGCATGGCTTCGCTTGACAATCAGAATGGAGGCCGCCATAATCAGGCCCGAATTCATAAACATTGCACCGAAGCCGCCGACACTGCTGTAGTCGGTAATCAGCCCGTCCGGGTGCAGGATAATCCTCCAGATACCCTGCGCGATGCCCACCGGGGTGTCAAAAAAGAATGCGAACAGAATCATTGAAATTGCTGTCATCCACAGCATTCGTTCGATTTGGGATGCTGTGCTGGATTTTCCGTTGGTTGGAATATCGATAGCGCCCACTCTCCTTCTTACAAACTGTTGGAACCTTAATTTTCCTCTATTGTAATATAGAGAGGGTGCCTGCGTCAATGTGATTTTTTTCGCAGCTTATTTCCGGACAGCAAAAAAAGGAGGGTTTCCCCTCCTTTTTCCTCTGGTTTATGCGAAGAAGCTTGCGATCACATCCAGACCAATCTGGGTCTGTTCCTCTGCAAACTTCAGGTTGTCCTCCTCGGTCACATCGGTGCGGTCATCATAGTCGCCCAGCATTACAAAGAAAACATAGTCGCCGTAGCGTACAACCTTGCCCGACTGTACCTTTGCCACGTTCATCGGGTAGGTCATCGAGTTTGCGATAAGGTCATCCAGGTATGCCTGAAGCTCCTTCTGAACCTCTTCGCCCTTTCCTTCTACCGCCTTTGCTGCGATAAAGGTATCAACATGAGCGCTCATCATCGGCATCTCTGCGAAAAATTCCTCCAGATTGTCGGTGTTGACGCCGTAGATGTCGGAAAGCATCTCCTTATCAATCGGTTCCGATGGGAGGTAGTTGTCTCCGTAGGCTTCCTTCACTGCCTCAACAATATCATTGAGTTCCGGCTCCTTCACCTGTTCCTGCTGCGAGGAGGAGGTGCCTCCCTGCGAGTTTCCGTTCGAGCTTGAGCAGGCAGTCATCGAGGTCAGCATCAGGGCAAGGGTCAAAGCAAGGATTATCAGTTTTTTCATCATTTCATTCTCCGTTTCTCATATCATTCTTTTTTATAATGTACCATTCTAGAACTCTCATTTGGTCCTTCCGGAATATAAGTGCTGCGCTGGAGCAATTTTCCTGCACGGGATATTGTGAACTTTTTGCAAACTCAAAATTCTCCTTCATTGAGAAAATCTATTATCGTCCTTTTTTCGAGCAAAAAAATCAATATCGTTGAAAATACTTCTCTGAAATAGTATACTTAGAGTCAGGGGAGTAACCCCTTATTCCAGAATAATGATATTGTAATAGAAAGGAAGCAATTTTACCATGAATCAATTTGTAGACGCTCTGGGCAAAGCTTGCCCAATGCCGGTTATCCTGGCAAAAAAAGAAATCGATGCTGGAAACACCTCCTTCGTTGTTGCGGTCGATAACGAGGTTGCAGTAGAAAACCTCAAACGACTGGCAGAGAGCCAGAACTATCAGGCAAGCGTAGAAACCAAGGACGGCAACTTCCATGTCACCTTCACCGGAGACGGCGCTGCTGCACCTTGCGCTGAGCAGGACGGCAAACCTGCAAACTGGGCTCTGTTCGTCGGCAAAGACTTTATCGGCGACGGCTCGGTAGAGCTGGGCACCTCTTTGATGACCATGTTCTTCTACACTCTGGCAGAATCCAATGACGCTCCAAGATACATCCTGTTCATGAACAGCGGTGTTAAACTCCCAGTTGAGAACGACCAGGTTGTAGAGCATCTGAAAACCCTGCAAGACAAAGGCTCCGAAATTCTGGTATGCGGAACCTGCCTGAAATTCTTCAACATCGCTGACAATCTGAAGATTGGTACTGTATCCAACATGTACGACATCAGCGAAAGAATGCACGCCGCAGACAAGGTTATTACCCTGTAAGCTGCCACAGACAAAAGGCAAAAGCCGGAGATACCAAACGGTATCTCCGGCTTTTTTGCGTGGATTTGTCATCTGTTCATCGCCTCAAACAGCAGCTTCAGAACGCCGGAAAACAGTGCCGCCGAACCGCTGAGCAGGTAAAAAAGGACAAAATGAGCAAGGTATCCTCTCACCGTCCTCTGGCGGAGCGGTTGTGTTTCCTGTGTGGACATCGGGAGGAGCTGCACCCAAAACCGTCTGGAAAACCGCAAGGATTCCCTTGCCGCTGCTGTCAGCAGAAAGAGAGCCGTCAGCGCTTCCGGAAGCAGAACCAACAGATAATACAGCACTGCGGACTGTTCCCCATTCCGGTAGGAATAGACCCCCATGACACCGAAACCCAGCCCCTTTAGGAACAAAACCGCCAACACCAACGGCTGAAAAACCGCTCCAAAGCCACTCAAGAAGAGTACGCACAGTACCGCTGCGTTGGCTGCAAAGTCGGTGATGACCCCTGACAGAAATCCTGCCTCTCTGCCTGTCCCGCTCAGGCAGCTGCTCAAGCGCTCCAACACGCCGCCCTGTGCCGCTCTGCACCCTGCCGCCGCTCCCAGCAGAAAGACCGCTCCCAGCACCAGACTCAGCCAATTTTGGCGCAGCTCATGCTTCAGGTATCGGCCTGCATATCCCCGTTTTCTTGCCGGTGTCCTTGTCATAAATACAACCCCTTTGATTTGCTGTCTGGGCTATCTTTATGCAGGACCTGTCCCCTTTATGCCTCGGCTGATTCCGCGTGATAGATGATGTGGTTGGAGCAATATCTCCAACCGGTCAGCGCAAGCGACGGGTCAGTTTGTTCTTCCGTTTTCTCCTCCGACTGCTCACCCTCGGCGTCCTTCTGCTCGACCTGAAGGGTCAAAACAGAGGTGTTGTAGACCTTGTCCTTCTCAGAATACAGGTCAACCACCAGCACCAGCGTCCCATTCTCTGTCTTAGCTCCACTGATTCTGGCCGATGGGGAAAATCCGTCCACCTCCTGCGGCTCCACATAGGTTCCTGTTTCTTTAGAATAGCTGCTGCTTGTTCTAAGCTGTTCCGCATCGATTTTAAAATAGGTGGAAAGAAAATCTTCTACCGTCTGTGCATCATAGTGGGTTCTTCCATCCAGACCCGGCACCGCAGGGATGTCCTTCCCCAGCTCGGAAATCAGCGAGTACCAGTCATACTCTCCCAGCTCGACCGCTTCCCCCTCGGAAAACTCCTGTTCCAAAATCCGGGTGGAGAGCAGCGGCTCAACCAAAAATCCGTACTCCTGTGCATCCGACTCCCGAATCCGACTGGGCGCTTCTTCGGGCGCTTCTTCGGAAACCTCTGCCTGCTCAGTTTGCTCCGGTTCGGTCGTTTCTGTTTTAGGTGGTTGCTCCGGCTCTGCTTGCTCCTGTTTTGGCTCGCTTGCCTCTGCTGCTATCTCCTGCTGGGTTTCTGCCGGCTTGCTCGTTTTCTTTGGAGTTGGCTCCGCGGCGCTGCGGGAGCACCCCGTTCCCAGCAGAAGAAGTCCTGCCAGACAAAGTGCGGCCCATTTTTGAAGTCGAAATCCTCTCATCCTGTTCATCTCCCCGACTGTGTTCGACTGGATTCCTGTTGAACAAAAAGGTCCTTGAGGGCGCAATCCCCCCAAAGACCTTTGATTGTTTTCTTTATTCCATCTCTGCCAGTGCAGCCTGAATCATGATCGCGCACTCCAGACGCTTTTTCTCCAAATCGCAGGCGAGCTTGAATGGCTTCTTGATTGCACCTGCATACTCGAGGTTGTTTGCGTTGCATCCACCACTGCAATAGAATTTTGCCCAGCAGTTTTTGCACTCCGGCTTGGTGTAGACGGTAGTCTTTGCAAACGAATCCTTGATTTCGGTATTCAGCGACTGGTCATGAACGCTGCCCATAATCCATTCGCGTTTTCCTACGAACTGGTGACATGGGTAAACATCGCCTTCCGGTGTAACCGAGACATACTCGTTGCCGCAGCCACAGCCTCTCAGACGCTTGATGGCGCAAGGGCCCTGGTCCAAATCGATCATGAAATGGAAGAAGTTGAAGAACTCTCCATTTTTGCGCTTCTCGATGATGATTTTTGCCAGCTTCTCATACTCTGCAAATACCTCTGGCAGATCCTCCTCGGTCAGTGCAAAGTCAACCTTCGGGTCGGTTACAACCGGCTCGATGGAAATCTGGTCGAATCCGCTGTTGTAGAAGTGCAGAACATCCTCTGCGAAGTCCTTGTTCATCTTGGTGAAGGTGCCGCGGACATAGTACTGACCATCTCCTCTTGCCTTGACCAGCTTCTGGAATTTTGGCATGATCTGGTCATGACAGCCGGTGCCGTCTACGCGGAAACGCATCGCATCGTTGATTGCTTTTCGTCCATCGATGGAGAGCACCACGTTGTGCATCTCTTTGTTGATGTAATCGATTTTATCATCGCTGAGCAGCAGGCCGTTGGTGGTGATGGTGAAGCGGAAATTCTTGTTGTATTCCTTCTCTTTGGAACGAGCGTATTCTACGACCTCTTTGACAACATCAAATGCCATCAGAGGTTCGCCGCCGAAGAAGTCCATCTCCAGATTGTGGCGGTCGCCGGAATATTTCAGCAGGTAATCGATTGCCTTCTTGCCGACCTCTGCGGTCATCAGCTTGCGCTCGCCGCCGAAATCTCCGGTCGATGCAAAGCAGTATTTGCAACGGAGGTTGCAGTCGTGCGCTACATTCAGGCACATTGCCTTGATTGGCGCAGAAACCATCATATCTGCAAACTGCTCGTAGTCATCCGCAGTGAACAGCTGACCGTTTTCGTACATCTCATAAATCTCGCCGTAGGCTTCCTCCAGCGACTCTCTGCCGTATCTGCCTTCCAGTGCAGAGAACACCTGTGCAGGGTACTCCTTGTCCAGCTTTTCGGACACATTGCTGTCAAAGGATTTTGCCAGGAACGACGCATCCAGAAGCTGAATCATATCATAAACCATCTCGTCCACAACATGAACAGCGCCGCTGTTGACATCCATTACGATGTTGTAGCCGTTTAACTGAAAACTATGTAACATCCTTTTCCTCCCTTTGCGCCCTTTTTCTGGAGCCATGCCAGACCGCGCGGCGCCCGCTTGACTGCAATCCTGCCGGCTGATTTCTGTAGCAGACTGCATCCTCTTTTTCTGTCCGGAAAATATCCGCTTCTCCAATCGGGAACTGCCGACCGAAGGTGCAGACAAAACGATAGGGACAGCAAAGCTGTCCCTATCGAGTGAAACCCTATCGAACGAATAAGGTTATTTTGCGTGCTCGCATTTCTGGTTTGCAACGGTGCAGGAAGTCTTGCAAGCAGACTGGCAGGAAGCCTGGCACTCACCGCAGCCGCCCTTAGCAGCAGTCTCTTTCAAGTTTGCCTTATTTAAAGTTTTAACGTGTTTCATGTAACAACATTCCTTTCCAAAGTAAAGTATCATTTCCTGTTATCACATTATAGCATATCTTTCTGCTACTTTCAAGCCCCAAACCAAACTTCCTGCAAATCCGTTTGTCAGCGAATCGTTTCCTTTGGCTGTGCCCATATCAGGGAAAAACAGCTGCCCTTGCCCGGTGTGCTTTCCAACTCGATTTTCACACCCAGATAGGCCGCCCCATGCTTCACGATGGAAAGACCCAGTCCGGTTCCGCCAATCTGTCTGGAATGGCTCTTGTCCACCCGATAGAACCGCTCAAAGACGCGCCTCTGGTCTGTCGTAGAAATTCCAATGCCGGTGTCGCGCACCGACAGCCGAACTTGCTCCGCTCCCGGCTCCACCGAAATCTCCACCCTTCCCTGCGGCTGATTGTACTTGATGGCATTGTCGCAGAGGTTGTAAATCACCTCGTCGGCAATCTTGCGCACCGTCATGACCTGTGTCGGTTGTCCGCTGAGCGTCATGGTGATTCCCTTTTGGTCGGCACGCTCCTGAAGCCGGCTTACGATTTCCTCGGAAAGCTCGTACAAATCCACCGGCTCCTTTTCATACGGCAGCATATCCTCGTCCAGCTGGGAAATCTTGATGATGTCCCCCACCAGGGTAATCAGGCGCTGTGACTCCGAAAAGATTTTTCCGGCAAACTGCGGAACATCCTCCGGACGAACCAAGCCGTCCTTCATAATCTCCGCAAAGCCCGATATAGAGGTCAGCGGTGTTTTCAGCTCGTGCGAAACATTGGCGGTAAATTCGCGGCGCAGCTTTTCATTCTGATACTGCTGGGTCACATCGACAAAGAGCAACACTCCGCCCTCCACCTTTCCATCGTGGAGAACCGGGTTGCCGGTCATCTGGCAGTAGCCTCCGTCCAGCTCCAAAATCAGCTCCTGATGCTCTCCTGCCAGCACCCGGTCCACCGCCGTGCAGAAGGATTCGCTGCGGTTGAGCGCAATCACATTCTGCCGTTGACTGCCTTCAAACAGCTTTGCCATCGGCGAGATGCCCAAAATCCGCATGGCGCTGCGGTTGCTGGACAGGATATCGCCCCGATAATCGAGGAGCAGCAGTCCCTCCTGCATATTTTCTGTAATCTGAGCAAACTCCTCCTGTTGCTTTTTGGCCTGCTCCAGCTGCTCCTGAATGGTCTTTTTCTGCCAGCTGATTTTGGTCAGCAGCGGGGCAATCTCGACATAGGACTCGTTATCCTCCGGCTGCTCCAAATCGAGCTGGTTCAGCGGCTCGACGATTTTGTGGGAAACCTGCGCCGCCAGCAGACCGGAAAGCATCAGGATTGCAAAGGCAATCCACAAAAACGGCTGAATCATGCTGGTGAGCACCGCCGCTGCCGTATAGCGGGTTGTGGAGATTCGCAGGATATTTCCGCTGCTCAACCTAATAGCATAGTAGACCATCTGCTTGCGGTAGGTATCGGAACGGCGCAAGGTCTGTGCCGCTCCGGACTGAAGCGCCCCCTGAATTTCCTCTCGGTCGGCATGGCTGCCCATCGCCGCCGCGTCAAAGTAATTGTCAAACAAAACCGTCCCGTCCGATGCAACCAGCGTGACCCGTTCTGCGCTCTCCGGCAGGTCCTGCAAAACATCCAGCCCGTAGCTTTCCACCGCTGCCGCCAGATATTCCGCTTCATTTTTGACCTCTTCCGAAAGCTGGCTGTCGAAGTACCGATACAGCACACCAAAGACGGTCGCCATTCCTGCCAGACAAACCAGCAGGGAAACACTCATGATTGCCCGAAAAATCCGTTTGGTCATCCTCGCTCTCCGCCAATCTTATACCCGATGCCACGCACCGTTTCAATGTAGTTTCCTGCCGGGCCCAGCTTTTGGCGAAGGGTTCGGATGTGGACATCCACCGTCCGGCTCTCCCCGTCAAACCCATAGCCCCAGATTTCGTCGAGCAGCTGTGCGCGGGTAAAGACGATGCCCTGACGGGAAATCAGCAGGCTGAGCAGCTCAAACTCCTTGAGGGTCAGCACCACCTCTTTGCCGTCCACCCGCACGATATGGCGCAAGGGATTGACATACAGGTTGCCAACCGTGTACTCCTCCTGCTTCTCGTTTTCTGCACCACTGCGGCGCAACAGGGCACGAATCCGGGAAAGCAGCTCCATCATGCGGAACGGCTTGGGGATATAGTCGTCTGCGCCGTTGTCCAGCCCACGAACAATATCGTACTCACTGCCCTTTGCAGTCAGCATGATGACCGGCAGGCGTCTGGTTGCCGGAGCCGCCCGCAGCTTTTGCAAAATGGAAAAGCCGTCCTCCTCCGGCAGCATAATATCCAGCAGTACCAGAGAGGGCGTCTTTTCCTGAATCGCTTTCCAAAACTCGCTGGGCAGTCCAAAGCCCCGCGCCTGCATATTCTGTCCGTTCAATGTATAAATAATCAGTTCACGAATGTTTTCGTCATCTTCCAGTACATAAATCATGGTCAATCACCTCAGGGCCATTATATCACGATTCCTGATGATGTTCACTACTTTTGTGTACTCCGGTGATGGAATATTCCACCCACTCCGCGACATTAACGGCATGGTCGCCGATTCGCTCGAAATATTTGGCAATCATCAACAGGTCCAGAATGGCGTTTGGCTTGCCGGATTCGTCCTTCAGCGCCTGAACCAGCTCCTGCCGAACTCGGAGGAACAGCTCATCGACCGCATCATCGTCCCGAATGACCTTCTGAACCAACTGAAGGTCTCCCTGAACAAAGGCTTCGATGCTCTCTGTGACCATCCCGACAGCCGCTCTTGCCATCTTGGTGATGTGCAGGCGGTTCTGTTGCTGGATGGTGTCCGCTACATACCCGGTCAGCTCTGCAATATCCGCTGCCTGGTCACCGATTCGCTCCATATCGGAAATCATCTTGAGGGCGGCAGAGATCACGCGCAGGTCCTTTGCCACCGGCTGCTGCTGGAGCAGCATCCGCATACAGCGTGTCTCGATGTCGTGTTCCAGCTGGTCAATTTCATGCTCCAGAGAAAACACCCGCTCTACCGGGGCCTTGCTGTCCCCCTCCAAAACCTTGGCGGAAATCGAGATTGCCTCCTCGCACAGGCTTCCCATCCGAATCAGCTCGATATTCAGCTGGCGCAGCTGCTCATCAAATCTTGTTCTCATATCCTTTAACCAAACCTTCCTGTAATGTAATCTTCGGTGCGTTTGTCCTTTGGCATCGAGAAAATCTGTTCCGTGTCGCCGTACTCAATCATCTTGCCCAGCAGGAAGAAGGCGGTTTTGTCCGAGATTCTCGCTGCCTGCTGCATATTGTGGGTTACCATGATAATAGTATAGTCCCTTTTCAGCTCGGATGCCAGCTCCTCGATTTTCGAGGTGGAAATCGGGTCCAGCGCACTGGTCGGCTCATCCATCAGCAGAACCTTTGGCTCTACTGCCAGCGCACGGGCGATGCACAATCTCTGCTGCTGGCCGCCGGAAAGTCCGAGAGCGCTTTTGTTCAGTCGGTCTTTGACCTCATCCCAAATCGCTGCGCCTCTGAGCGAACGCTCCACGATTTCGTCCAGCTTTGCTTTCGAGCGGATGCCCTGAAGCTTGGGTCCGTAGGAGATGTTGTCGAAGATTGACATCGGAAAGGGGTTTGGCTTTTGGAACACCATGCCAATCTCTTTTCTCAGCCAAGTGGTATCGACCTGCGGTGCATAAATATCCTGTCCTTCATACAGAACCTTTCCGCTGATCTTGACTCCGTCCACCAGGTCGTTCATACGGTTGAGAGTTTTCAGGAAGGTTGATTTTCCGCAGCCGGACGGCCCGATGAATGCGGTGATTTGATGCTCGGGAATCTCCATGCTGACATCGAACAGCGCCTGATTCGCGCCATACCAGAGGTTTAGCCCCTGAACAGATAGAATTGTCGACATTATGAAACCATGCCTTTCTCGTAAAATTAGCTTGTTTGGCCGCAGCTCGTTTGTCTTACTGCTTTTTCAGGCGTTTGCCGGTCACATTGGCTGCCAGATTGATTAAGAAGGTCAGCACCATCAGGATGCTGGCGATTGCAAACGCAACGGCGGTTTCACCGCGCTCGTTTGCATAAACATACAGTGCCACCGTCAGCGTTGCGGAGGAGGATTGCAGCGACTCTGCAAAGCTGTTGAGCACCAATCCAAACCCTGCGGTAAAGAGCAGGGCTGCCGACTCACCCACAATGCGTCCGACCGACAGGATACATCCTGTCACGATGCCGTCCACCGCATTGGGAAGAACCACTGTTCGAATCATGTGCCATTTTCCGGCACCCAGACCCAGCGCACCCTCTCGGTAGGACTGCGGAACGGTTTTCAGGCTTTCCTGCGTTGTCCTCACAATCGTCGGCAGAATCATCACAACCAGCGTCAGACCGCCTGCTAAGATGCCCTGCTTGAGCCCCATCAGCTGGATGAAGAACAACATTCCAACCAGACCGAAGATGATGGACGGGATTCCGGTCAGAATCTCGGTTGCAAACTCGATGGCTGCCACGATTTTTCGGTTGGAGGCATACTCAGTCAGATAAATCGCTGCGCCCACACCCAGCGGGAGGACGATCATCAATGCCAAGAAGATGATGTACAGGGTGTTCAGGATGTTCGGGAGGATTCCGATGGTATCGGTGAGGTAGCTGGTCTGGCTGCTCAACAGCTTCCAGTTGATTGTGCCGAGCCCGCGGTAGAAAATATATCCAATCAGGAACACAAGCAGCGCACAGGTAAAGCCGGTACACAGGTACATCAGCCCTTTGAGCACACGGTCGTACAGCTTGCGCCGGGGTGCAAGTTCTTTCATTGATTAAGCCCCTTCCTTCTTGTTTTTGATTAAGACATTCAGTATCACGTTAATCAGCATGATGAACAGGAACAGCACCAGACCAATGGAAAACAGCGCCTGACGCTGGAGCGAGCCTACCGCCGCATAGGACATTTCCGAGGCAATCGCCGTGGTCAGGAAGCGCACCGAGGTGAACAAGCCCGGCATATTTGCCACATTTCCCGATACCATGATAATTGCCATTGCCTCTCCAATCGCTCTGCCCACACCCAGCACGATTGCCGTTGCGATTCCGCTTCTTGCTGCCGGGATGCTGACCTTGAAGATGGTTTCGATTTTGGTCGCACCCAGCGCAAGAGAGGCTTCTTCGTATTCCTTCGGAACCGCATTGAGCGCATTCTCAGAGACATTGATGATGGATGGCAAAATCATGATTGCCAGCACGATAATCGCCGCCAACAGGGATGCGCCTGAGGAAAGATGGAACAGATTGCGGATGGCTGGAACCAGCACAATCATGCCAACCAAACCATAGACGACCGAAGGGATTCCTGCCAGCAGCTCGACTGCGGTGTGGATGACCGCAGCCAGCTTGGGCGGAGCCGATTTGGAAAGGAAAACCGCAGTCATCAAGCCGACCGGCACTCCGATGAGCACCGCTCCTGCCGTACCATAAATCGAGGTTAGAATGAACGGGAGGATTCCGTAAGCCGGATTTGTTTGATTGGTCGGCGCCCAGGTCTGTCCAAACAGAAAATCCACAAGGCCGATTTCCCGAATTGCCGGCAGACCCGAGAGAATCAGATAGACACTGATCAACAGGACGAATGCCACCGCTACCGTTCCGCACAGGAGGAAGATTGCATGCATCGCCATCTCCAAAATCTCCCGTGCGCCTTTCTTTTTTGAGCCGTGTCTGAGCTGGTTCATCTTGATCTCTTCCTGTTCGTCTTGTTTGGTATAAGGAAGATTCACTGCTTTTTGATACTGCATACATCATTCTCCTTCAGATTGGAAAGGGGAAACCGTTTTTCTTATTTTGCAGCCGGAACTGCTCCTGCGCTGCTGATGAGGTCTTTGGCATCAGCGGAGGTTGCAAAGTCCAGAAATGCCTGAGCTGCTTCGCTGAGTTCCCCGCCGTTGGTTACCATAACGAATGGTCTCTGAATCTGATAGCTGCCATCAAGGATGGTTGCTTCGAAGCAAACGACTCCGTCAACGGTGATTGCTTTGATGCCTTCCTTGCCTTCTACCGAGGAGAGAGAAGCATAGCCGATTGCGTTCGGATTGCTCTTGACTGCTTCGATGACTGCGCCGGTGGAGGTCAGCTCCTGAGAGAGCACACAGGAATCCTTGGTTTTGGTAATGCTTTCGAAGCCGTCTCTGGTGCCGGAACCTGCCTCACGACCGATGCAAGCAACCTCTCCGGCATTTCCGCCGACTGCGCTCCAATCTTTTGCTTCGCCGGTGAAGAGCTGTGCAATCTGTTCTACGCTCATATCCTCTACCGGGTTATCTGCGTTGACGATGATGGCGATTCCGTCCAATGCAACGGTGATGCCCTTCAGGCCCTCTGCTGTTTCCTCTTCCTTCAGCGCTCTGGAGGAAAGTCCGATGTCGGTCGAGCCTGTCTTGGCTGCCTCGATGCCGGTACCGGAACCGGTTGGGTCATAGGTGACCTTAACATTCGGGTGGTCTGCCATAAACTGCTCAGACAGGACGCCGATGGCCTTTTCCATCGAAGTGGAGCCGTTGGTCGATACGCTGCCGGAAAGCTCGGTGGTGGTCTGTGCTGCCGGAGCTTCTTCCTTGGTGGTGGAGCTTCCTGCACCGGAGCCACACGCTGCCATACTCATCATCATTGCACCTGCTAAAATTGCTGCAAATACTTTTTTGTAATTCATATCAAGATCTCCTTCTATTTTTCATTCTGTCTTTGTTTCTGCCTTTTTTCCTGAGGCTGACTCCAGTATAAATTTTTCGAGTAAAATCTAAAATCTCCTTTTTGTTAAAGCTGTGTAAAATTTCCCGATTTTTTTGCACAAAAAAAGCAGACGATTTTACAAAATCGTCTGCTTTCGCTCTTCCCAGTTGTATGATGCACAATTTTTTCCACAAGTGTTTCCATCTTTGTAAGGGCTCTGTCAAGCGCCTTACTGGTTGGACTCCTCGGCGTGCAGTCTTTCTTCCAGATGATGCTGTTCGATGTAGCGAACTGCTGCCTTTGGCATCAGCTCTTTCCAATTTCCGCCCTCTTTCATCAGGCGGCGAACCTCTGTGCCGCTGGTCAAGCGGTCTGCATCGGTGCGTTCCCACATCACCTGCACCTGATAGCCTGCCTTCTGCAAGGTCTCGACCTTGCTGTGTCCCCACTGGTCATAGATGGTCTGGAAAAACACCACATCGTCCGGGACAAAGTTCGAGATGCGTTCCGGAGCCTCAATCGGAAACGGAACCACCACAAATTCATCCCGCGCAACCCCAGCCTCCACCATGCTCTCGGTAATCATCATCATGCGCTCAAAAAAGGTGAAGGGATTTGCCTGCGAACGGAACCGATTCATCGATGCGGTATCGCTGATATATTTGGAGTGAATATCATAGTTGGTGACGCCAATCACCAAAAATTTGCAACGCTTTTTTGCCTCTAACAAGAACTCCATATGTCCCAGATGCAGGCCCTGAAACCGTCCCTGCACTGCCCCTGTCTCTACCATAGGTCCACTCTCTTTCCTTTGCTCACATTTGGGCGTCCAAACGCGCCCGTCTCTTTGCTACAGTATAGCGTTTTTTCTGCGAAAATTCAACCGCTGTCTCCATAATCCTCCCTTCTATCAGAATTCTGTATTCCTGCTATCTGAAAATGGAATTTATTTCATTAGGAATTAATTAAAATTCACAAAATTCTTCCCATTCTGTTGTTAGTTCCCGCACATTGACAATCAATTCAATAAGGAATATACTTTTTTTATCAGGGGAATTTGGGAGGATTTTCTATTGGGAGATTGTTTGGAAGAATCCTTGCGTTCCTGATGCTAATTTTAGCGGGATACCCCGCATGATTTGGGAGGATGTCAATATGTACGATTTCGACAAAGTATATAACCGTCGAGGAACCGAGTGTGTAAAATGGGACATTTTCAAAGATGAGGAGCTTCTGCCAATGTGGATTGCCGACATGGACTTTGAAGCACCTGCTCCGATTTATAATGCTTTCATCAAACGCGCAAACCATCATATCTATGCTTACAGCCGTCTGAGCCAGGGCTACTATGATGCAGTCATCAACTGGATGCAGCGCCGTCACAACTTCCACATCGAAAAGGATTGGATCGTCTTTACTCCGGGCGTTGTTGTTGCTCTGACCCTGGGCGTACAGGCTGTCACCGAGCCAGGCGACGAGGTTATGATCCTCTCTCCTGTATACGGCCCATTCCGTGGTGCTACCACCGCTTGCGGCAGAAATCTGGTGGAAAGCCCGCTGGTTAACAACAACGGCTTCTACACCATCGACTTCGAGGATATGGAAAAACGCATCACTCCAAAGACCAAAGCCTTCATGCTGTGCAGCCCACACAACCCGGTTGGCCGTGTATGGACCCGTGAAGAACTTCAGGGCATCGTAGACTTCTGTCTGAAGCACAACCTGTACCTGATTGCTGACGAAATCCACAACGACCTGATTTTCCAAGAGCATTATGTCATCAACACCCTGTCCGCTGAACTGGCAGAGCGCACCATCCTGTGCACTGCTCCAAGTAAAACCTTCAACCTTGCCGGCCTTCAGGCATCCAACATCATCATCCAGAACGAGGACCTGCGTAACCGCTTCAAAGCTCTGCTGAACAATCTGCACATCGGCAGCGCAAACGCTTTCGTAGACTCTGTTGTAACCGCAGCTTACACCGAGTGCGACCAGTGGCTGGATGAACTGAATGTCTACATCAAAGCAAACATGGACTACTTTGCAAACGAGATCAACTCCATCGCTCCTCTGAAGATGTGGAGCCCGGAAGGCACCTACCTTGCATGGGTAGACTGCCATGGCCTGAATATGAGCGACGATGAGCTGTCTGCATTCTTCAAAGAGAAATGCCACCTTGCATTCAACGCAGGTACCTTCTTCGGCCCAGAAGGCAGCAATTTTGTCCGTGCAAACATGGCTTGCCCACGCTGCTATGTAGAGGAAGCTGTAAAACGCATCCGCGCAGCAGTTGCATCTCTGGAGAAATAATCACAGAATAAACCAAAAACGAGGTTCGGACCTTTCATGTGTCCGGGCCTCGTTCCTTTTTCGGCATGAAAATTTTTCGCATAAAAAATCCGGAGCGCAGAACACGCTCCGGATTGAGAAGGAAGGATTTTCTTTGTAAGTACGCGCTGCCCCGTAAGCAGGACAGCGCAGGAAGCCCTAGCGGCAGAAGCGGGTGGTACAGCGGATGCGGTTATAGCCGCAGGAAGGACTGCTCGATGCCGACGAGGGGCACGAGGTGTTCATGCCGCTCGAGCAAGGGCAGTAACAGCTCTGCGAGCAGTGCGAGCAACAGGAATTACAACCGGAATTGCAGCCACAGCCACCACAGCTGCCGCAGTTGTTTTCTTCTTCCAGATAGACCGGAACGCTGATATAGTACGGAAATCTCTCATGAGCCGAGCTGACCCGATAGCCTGCCGGGAAAAAGTCGGACAGAGAATTTGCCGGAGCGTTCTGGGATGGCTGGGAACAGGGCTGACAGGAATGATGATACATAAAAAATCCTCCTTACTGTTTCAGAGACGGTTTGTTTGATGTCTCCTACATGAGCATACTATGCACCCATTCCCGATTCGGTTCCTCTATCCTCTCAGCGTTGCCTTCAGGCGGTGAGGGCTCAGCAGCAGCTCCAGCGCCTGCGTGATGCTGGTAACCAGAATATCCGCCCGCAGCAGCGATTGGACGCAGGCTCCCTCCTCGCCCAGCACCGCAATCGAAAGCGCGCTTGCCGAGAACATCTTGCGGTCATTTCTTCCGTTTCCGATGCTGGCTGTCCGGTCGGCTCCCAGCTGGCAGACCAGCTCCATCTTGTTGATTGCGACCGTTGCGCTGTCATAAACCAGCACCTCCACCGGAAGACCTTCACACTCCTCGCGGACGGTTCCGTTGGTGTCCGCTGTAATAACATAGATGTTCACCCCCTGCTCGTGCAGGCGGCACAGCTGCTGGGCGACCCCCTCAATCAAGGCTCCGTCCGTTGCCAGAGTTCCGTTAAAATCAAGAACCAGGTTCTGGATTTCCAGATGACCCCATCCGGGAATCTGTAACTCAATCATGCGATCTTCTCCTCTGTTGATGGTTTTTCTCTAGTGTATCACATTTTTGAGCCGACGGCAATTCGTCCCACCAAACGCGGCTGTCCCCCCGAATTGGCCAGCAAAAATTTCTCTTCACAATCTCTTTGTGAAGATATTGACTTTTTTGTCGTATTATAGTATTCTTATTCTCGATAAAAGATTCCCTTTAAACACAGCACCGAGAGGCTGAAAAGGGCATTGGCAATATCCTGATTGTGCAACTGTGCCCTTCCCTGCCTTTTTGACGGTGGAAGGGCTCTTTTTGTTTGTGTGAAATCAAACCCTATCTCTATTTTCGGGAGGTCATTCTATGCGTCATTTAATCAACCCTATGGATTTTACCGTGGAAGAAATCGACCAGTTGCTTCAGGTTGGAGATGACATCATCAAAAATCCGCAGAAATATGCTTCGGTCTGCCGCGGCAAAAAGCTGGCTACCCTGTTCTATGAGCCAAGCACCCGCACCAGACTCAGCTTTGAATCCGCAATGATGGAGCTGGGCGGAAATGTCATCGGCTTCTCCTCTGCAAATTCCTCCTCCGCTGCCAAGGGAGAAAGCGTTGCAGACACCATCCGCGTCATCGGCGCCTATGCCGACATCGCTGCGATGCGTCACCCAAAAGAAGGAGCTCCGATGGTTGCAACGATGAACTCCCCGATTCCGGTCATCAATGCCGGTGATGGCGGACATCAGCACCCGACCCAGACCCTGACCGACCTGCTGACCATCCATCAGCTGAAGGGCCGTCTGGACCACATGACCATCGGTCTGTGCGGCGACCTGAAATTCGGACGCACCGTTCACTCTCTGATTACTGCACTCTCCCGTTACGAAGGCATCCGCTTTGTCCTCATCTCTCCGGATGAGCTGAAAACCCCAGATTACATCAAGGAAGAGATTCTCGAGAAAAAGCAGATTCCATACACCGAGGTTCAGAGCTTGGATGACGCTATGCCGGAGCTGGACATCCTGTACATGACCCGCGTACAGAAAGAGCGTTTTGCCAGCGAGGAAGAATATCTGCGCCTGAAGGATTGCTACATCCTGACTCCAAAGCAGCTCGAACACGCAAAACCGGACATGTACATCCTGCATCCACTGCCCCGCGTCAATGAAATTTCGGTTGCAGTTGATGCTGACCCACGCGCTGCTTACTTTAAACAGGTCTTTTACGGCAAGATTGTCCGCATGGCTCTGATTATGAAGCTGCTGGGCCTGACTCCGGCTCCGTTTGACAAGGAGCTGGCTCCTCCGCAGAAGACAGAGGAAGCACCGGTTGTCAACCATCTGTGTTGCCAGAACCCACGCTGCATCACAACCATCGAGCAGGAGCTGCCGCACGCTTTCCGTCTGGCAGACGAAAAGACCAAAACCTATCGCTGCATCTACTGCGAAGCCCCGATTCAGGACAAATAATTGGATTCGCCCGGCGGTGAAGTTCTGCGGAACTTCACCGCTTTTTTGTAAAAAATATTGCCGACATCTTGACAAACGCTTGTTGTGTTTTTATAATGTGTATATGCACGATATAAAGGAGAATCCATCATGCAGGACCAACTCTATCAATGCCACTGTTCCACCGAGGGATGTTACTGCGCTACCATCAAGCAGGCCGAACACAAAATCACTGCGCTGTACAACCGCTATCTGGAAAAGGCCGGCATCACCCGAGGTCAATATGCTCTGCTGATCAACATTCGCAACCATCCCGGCATCAGTGTCAGCGGACTTGCGGAACAGATGAACTTGGAGCGAACCACCCTTGTGCGCAATCTCAAGCCTTTGGAGAGCCGCGGGCTGATTCGAGATACCGCCCAGCGCGGACGAAGCCGCAGCTTGGAGGTAACCGAGGAGGGCGAGCACATTTTATCGGTTGCGATTTCGCTTTGGCAACAAGCTCAGCAGGAATTTGAGCGACAGGTCGGAAAGCCCCATGCTCAACAGCTGTTACAGCTGCTGGAGGAGATTATCTCACTGTAATAGGTGAGAGCATCTTCTCCCTCTATCGTGTAGATACACGCTTTCTTTGTTTGGAGGTTTTATTATGAATTTATCGGTTCACACCCTCTTCTTCAGCCCCAGCGGTGGCACTCAAAAAGCAGCTTCTCTGTTTGCCCATGCACTTTCTGCTCAGGTTCAGCCGCATAGCCTTGAACAATCCGTCCCTCCATTTTCCTCTAACGACTTGGTTGTTGTCGCACTTCCTGTTTTCACCGGAAGAATCCCTGCCTATGCACGGGAAAAGCTGAAGGCAGTAAACGGCGGCGGCGCAAAGGCAATCCCCATGGTCGTATATGGCAACCGGGATTATGAGGATGCTCTGTTGGAGCTGCAAGACCTGCTGGTAGAGCTGGACTTTCAGCCTGTGGCCGCTGTTGCTGCCGTTGCACAACATTCCATGCTGCCGTCTCTGGCCGCTCACCGTCCTGACGAACAGGACGCTGCACAACTGACCAAATTTGCCAAAAAGACGCTTGAAAAGCTGAAGGCAGACAACACCGCACTTCCTGCTGTTCCCGGCAACCGTCCGTATCGGGAAGCTGAACCGACCCCGATTGTGCCTGCCACCAACGAAAACTGTACGCACTGCGGATTATGCGCTGCGCATTGTCCTGTTGGAGCAATCGACCCGGCAGAGCCCTCCCGTGTTGACCCGGCACGGTGCATCCTCTGTATGCGATGCGTCAATCTCTGCCCTGTGAAAGCAAAGGATTTGCCTTCTCCGGTTCGGGAAAATATCTCAAAATTCCTGTCTCAATTCCAATCGAACCGACGCCCAAATGAATTGTTCCTGTAACCTATACCAATCAAAAAAGTCTTGAAAACACAGAAAATCAGGATATAATAGGAATGAGCTCTGTCTTGGGCTTGCTCCTGCAACTCCTGCACAGAACGACTGGTCAGCCGAACACGACAGACCGTACCACAATGGAAGGATGGTTTTATTGAGCGACACCAAACATATCAAAATCAACATTCAGGGAATGACCTGTGCTGCCTGCTCCGCTTCGGTCGAGCGCGCACTGCGCCGTGCAGACGGGGTCGTTCAGGTCAATGTCAATCTGGCCACCAACAGCGCAACGGTGCTGTGCGACCCTTCGGTCTCCGAGGACTTGCTGGTTGACATCGTCAACAAAACCGGCTTCACCGGTTCTCTGGCCGATGCGGACGAAATCAGCGTCGCGATGACCCACACCATTCGCAAGAACAGGCTGGTCGTTGCGCTGGTCTGCGGGGCGGTAGTGCTGTATATCGGGATGTCCCATATGCTGCCGGTTCGTCTGCCTCTGCCCAGCATCATCGACGACCGCGTCAATCCCCTGAACTTTGCCCTGATTCAGCTGATCTTCACCATTCCGGTGCTGATTGCCGGACGAAACTTTTTTATCAACGGAAGCAAAAACCTTGTCAAGGGTCACCCGAACATGGACTCTCTGGTCATGATTGGCACCTCCACCGCCTTCCTGTACAGCTTGTACAACACTTGGCAAATTGTCCAAGGGAATCCGCACGGGGCGCACAACCTCTACTATGAGTCCGCAGCCGTCGTGGTTGCGCTGGTTCTGCTGGGAAAATTCTTGGAGGAAAACAGCAAGAACTCCGCCAAGAAAGCCATCAACTCTCTGGTTTCGATGATTCCGAACACCGCCCTGTTGCTCAAGGACGGACAAGAGGTGGAGGTTCCCGCCAAGACGGTTCGCCTGAAAAACATCGTTGTGGTGAAGCCGGGCTTCCGGATTCCGGTCGATGGCACTGTCATTTCCGGACAGGCTTCGGTGGATGAATCGATGCTGACCGGAGAAAGCCTGCCCGTCTACAAGGAAACCGGCTCTCATGTTTCCGGCGGAACCATCTGCAAGGACGGTATGCTGCAAATCGAGGCAACCGGCGTCGGCGGAAACACTGCCATCTCGCAGGTGCTCCGTCTGGTCACCGAGGCACAGGAGCGCAAAGCACCTGCCGCACGGCTCGCCGACAAGATTTCCGGCATCTTTGTTCCTACCGTTGTTTCCATCGCAGCCATCACCTCGATTCTCTGGGCAATCTCCGGTCGGGAGCTTTCCTTTGTTTTAAATAACTTCGTCGCTGTTTTGGTCGTTGCCTGCCCCTGTGCGCTGGGCCTTGCCACCCCGATTGCGGTCATCGCCGGAACCGGACGAGGCGCAAATCTGGGAATCCTGTACCGCGGCGGAGATGTGGTAGAAACAGCCGCCGGTGTCAACACCGTTGTCTTTGACAAAACCGGAACCATCACCTACGGCAAACTCAAAACCGCCGCAGTTGTCCCGGTTTCCGGCGTCAGCGAGCAGGAGCTTTTGGCGCTCTGTGCCTGTGCGGAGTCCGGCTCCGAGCATCCGATTGCCGCCGCAGTATTGGCGCGGGTGCAGGAGGACGGCCTTGAGGTTGTCCGTCCGGAGCAGACCCAGACCGTTCCCGGACGCGGCATCATCGCACAGTCTGAGGGCAAAAAAATCACAGCCGGCACGATGGCTCTGATGGAGCTGGAACAGATCTCGATTCCCGAAGGCGCCGACACCAAGGTTCCCGAAGGCTGTACTGCCATCTATGTCGCTCTGGATTCCCAGTATCTGGGCATGATTGCCCTCTCTGACACCATCCGCCCCGATGCGAAGGAAGCGATTGCCCAGCTCAATTCCATGGGCATCGAAACGGTCATGATTACCGGAGACAACGAGGGCGCTGCTAACCTGATTGCACGGGAAGCCGGCATCTCCTCGGTCAAGGCTCAGGTTCTGCCGCAGGACAAGCACCGCGCGGTGGAGGAGCTCAAGAACAGCGGTCGTGTCGTTGCGATGGTTGGGGACGGCATCAACGACGCTCCGGCGCTGGCAGGAGCCAATGTCGGCATCGCTCTTTCCTCCGGAACCGATGTCGCAGCGGAATCCTCCGGCATCATCCTGATGCGTGAGGACCTGCACGCGGTGGTAGATGCGCTGCGTCTTTCCCGCAAAACCATGCAAATCATCCGCCAGAATCTTTTCTGGGCATTTATCTACAACATGATTGGTATTCCAATCGCGGCCGGTCTTTTGGTTCTGTTCGACGGCCCTGCCTTTTCTCCGGTCTTTGGCGGCGCGGCAATGGCATTTTCCTCCGTTTCGGTCGTCTCCAATTCCCTGCGGTTGACCCGCTACCAGCCAAATTAAAAATAACTTTTTGTCCGCAATCCCTCTCGGGATTCCTATTTGTCAGCATACAGGAGGTAATCTTATGGAAATCAAATTCAACACAGAAGGCATGGCCTGCTCGAAATGCGAGGCAAGAGTAGTAGCAAAGCTCTCTTCCCTCCCCGGCGTTGCATCGGTCACCGCTCATGCAGCGGATGGTTCCGTTGTCGTAACAGGAGAAAATCTCGATCGCGATGCACTGGCTCAGGCGATTGAAGACCTCGGCTTCGACGTGCTGTAAGCCTGCCCTGCTCCCTCATTCCTGCCCTGTGCAGAGGATGGGGGAGTTTTTTTATCCCGACCCTTCTGGTGAAAATCCACCTCCCTACCCGAGGAGATTTTCACCACCAAAGGAATGTCGGAAGCGCTTTTTCTGTGAAAATACAAAACGCTAAAAAATTTACAAAAAATTCGGATGTGAAATCGATTTTTTTAAGTGATTTGTCTGATTCATGCTTGACAGCACCCTGCACTTTGACTATAATACACTTATCACGAAAGTTTTCCCCTGTGCGGCTTTTCAGCCTTTTCAAGTCGGCCACCGAAACCGGCTGTTTTTTTGTGCCGTCGCCATTGTTCCGGCAGCTTTGGAGAGGGGATCGCTCGATTGATACCGATGCCGACCGGCATCCCAAGTACAATAAACGGCGGTTTATTGCCGCCGAGAGGAGCATGCACCATGGCAAACGAAATCATCATGACCAAAGAGGGCTACGACGATCTGGTCAGAGAACTCAACGAACTGAAAACAACCCGCCGTGCTGAGATTTCCGAGAAAATCCGAGTTGCACGCGGTTTTGGAGACCTTTCCGAAAACAGCGAATATGACGAAGCAAAGAACGAGCAGGCAATTGTGGAGGCCCGCATCCTGACTCTGGAAAACCAGCTGAAAAATGTTAAAATCGTCGAGAAGTCCGCTGCTGAAAAAGGAACCGTTTCGATTGGCAGCTTTGTCACCATCCGCGATGTTGAATTCGGCGATGAGCTGACCTACCGCATCATCAGCTCGGTAGAATCCAGCTCCGACATGAGCACCATCACCGACGAATCCCCTGTCGGCAAGGCTCTGCTCGGACACAAGGCCGGAGATTCTGTTATGGTTACCGTCCCATCCGGCGCCAAAATCGAATATCAGGTTGTCAATGTAGAATAAAGAATCCGCCTTCCTTCTGCCCAGTCAGGAGGAAGGCTTTCTTTTTCGGGTATTTCCCCGCTGTTTTGGTATAATCTGACCAAACTGCAACGGAAAATACCCGTTATTTTTTTATTGTATTTCTGCCGAAAAACCGCTATAATAATAGATGTATCTGCGCCCTGCCTTTGGAAGGGTGTCTATATCCAATATCGCATATTTATTACATCACCGAAAGGACGGAAAATACATGGCAGAAAATCCAAACAACCTGCAGGCTGCGGAAAATGCCGAGCCTACCGCAGAAGAATTATCCGAAGTTCTGCGCGTCCGCCGCGAGAAATTTGCCGCTCTCAAAGAAGCTGGCAGAAATCCGTTCGAGCAGACCCGCTACGACCGCACCGCTTATACACAGCAGATTGCAGAACACTTTGACGAGCTGGACGAACAGATGGTTTCGATTGCCGGTCGAATCATGAGTAAGCGCTCGATGGGCAAGGCTTCCTTCTTTGACGTAGCCGATGCTTCTGGCAGAATCCAGATTTACATCAAACGCGACATCGTTGGCGAGGAGACCTACGACCAGTTTAAGAAATGGGATATCGGCGATATCGTTGGTGTCAAGGGCGAAGTGTTCCGCACCAAACACGGCGAAATCTCCATCCGTGCAACTGAGGCAATCCTGCTGTCCAAATCCCTGCTGCCTCTGCCTGAGAAATTCCACGGTCTGACCAACACCGACCTGAGATACCGCCAGAGATATGTTGACCTCATCATGAACCCTGAGGTTCGCGATGTCTTTGTTAAGCGTTCCCTGATCATCCGTGAGCTGAGAAACTTCCTGGACAACAAGGGATACTTGGAGGTAGAGACTCCTGTCCTGCACAACATTGCCGGCGGAGCTGCTGCTCGTCCGTTCATCACCCACCACAACTCCCTGAACATCGATATGTACCTGCGCATCGCGCTGGAGCTGCATCTGAAACGACTGATCGTCGGCGGCTTTGATAAGGTCTACGAGATTGGTCGCGTCTTCCGCAACGAGGGTATGGACACCAAGCACAACCCGGAATTCACCATGCTCGAGTTCTATCAGGCATACTCCAACTATGAGGACATCATGAACCTGACCGAAGAGATGCTGCGCTACGTTGCACAGAAGGTTCTGGGAACCACCACCGTTGTCTATGGCAACGAGGAAATTGACCTGGGCAAACCGTTCGCTCGCATCACCATGGTAGAAGCTGTTAAGAAATACACCGGCGTTGACTTTGACGAAATCCACACTTTGGAGGAAGCCCGCGCTGTTGCAAAAGAGCACAAGGTTCAGTACGAAGAGCGCCACCTCAAGGGCGACATCCTGAACCTGTTCTTCGACGAATTTGTTGAGGACAAGCTGGTTCAGCCAACCTTCCTGATGGGTCATCCGGTTGAGATTTCCCCGCTCTCTAAGCGTATGGCAGACAAACCGGACTACACCGAGCGTTTCGAGCTGTTCATCACCGGCCGTGAGTTTGCAAATGCCTTCTCCGAGCTGAACGACCCAATCGACCAGAAAGAGCGTTTTGAGCATCAGCTCGAGCTCAAGGCACAGGGCGACGAAGAAGCAACCGATATGGACAACGACTTCATCAATGCGCTGGAATATGGTCTGCCACCAACAGGCGGATTTGGTATGGGCGTAGACCGTCTGGTTATGTTCCTGACCAATCAGCCATCCATCCGTGACGTTCTGCTCTTCCCAACCATGAAGCCAACCGCTGAGGAACAGTCCAAAAAGGCTGCTACACCAGTTGCTTGCGCTGTCAAGGAAGAGGCTACTGAGGTAGCAGTATCCGCAGAAAGCGTACAGCTCGACCTCTCCAAGGTCAAAGTAGAGCCGCTGTTCGAGGATATGATTGACTTCGACACCTTCTCGAAATCCGACTTCCGCGTCGTAAAGGTTGAGGCTTGCGAGGCAGTTCCGAAGTCCAAGAAGCTGCTGAAGTTCACCCTGAACGATGGCAGCGAGAAAAAGCGCACCATCCTGAGCGGCATCCATGAGTACTATGAGCCGGAAGAGCTGGTTGGCAAGACCTGCGTTGCAATCACCAACCTGCCTCCAAGAAAGATGATGGGCATTGACTCCGAGGGTATGCTCATCTCCGCTGTATATGAATACGACGGCCACGAAGGTTTGAATCTGCTGATGCTGGATGACACCATTCCTGCCGGAGCAAAACTGTACTAACGAAACTGAAAAAGGTTGGAACGAAGATTCGTTCCAACCTTTTTTATTGTGATCATGATCCTCAGGAGCGACCGGGTCCAAACTCGTCCCAGCAGCTCACTGCAATATCTGCCAGCCCCCAGCAAAAGGCAAAGCGATAGGCAGCCATCGCCGGAATCCCGATTCCCGGCAGCCTTCGCAGAAGAAGCAGAATCGCCAGCTCGCTCAAAAAATCAATCATAGCGCGTCCCAGCGTCACCTGCCAGAACCCGTTCAGCCAACCGCCTGCCACCAGCTTGACGCCCAACATATCTCCCAGCTCCCCGCACACAGTATCCAGCGTCAGGAAAAGCGCCATAAACAGGACAAACTGCCACGGCTGCTCAAAGGTAAATCCAAAGAGAGAAAACCCAAAGCGTCCCAGCAAAAACACCGAAACGGCTGTCAGGACCATCGCTGCCAGATTTAAGATACCGTCACCTTTTTTCATCCGCCTTCCCTCCTCATTTCCTGATAAGAATAGAATAACAAAAAAGAGCTGGTTTTGCAAGCTGTGCGCCCCGAAGCCAAGCAGAAAGCCCACAGGGAAGTTTTTTCTTCCCTGTGGGCTTTTGTTACAAATGATTAGCCTTTCAGATATGGCAGTGGGTTGACATGGTTGCCGTCCTCACGAATCTCAAAATGGAGGTGTGGACCGGTTGACCAGCCGGTTGAGCCTACCTTTGCGATTGCCTGACCGCGGGAGACCACCTGACCCTCGCTGACCAACAGCTGGCTGCAATGACCGTACAGGGTGCTCTTGCCGCCGCCGTGGTCAATCACGATATACATACCGTAACCGCGTCCGGCTGTATAGGAGGTGACCGCCTTCACTACAGTACCGGTGTTGGCTGCCACGATGGTAGCGCCCATGCAGCCGCTGCCGGTGATATCGATACCGGTGTGGAAGTCGCTTCCGTTAAAGCGCCAGCCATATCCGGAGGAGATGGTGCTGTAGTTTGGCAGAGGCCACTTCATCTCGCCGCCGACATATTCGCTGTTCGCCGAGGTGGACAGGTTTTCAATCGAGGCATAGACCGCCGCAATCTCGCTTTCCATCTCTTTGGACTTCTGCTGGCTTTCTGCAAGGTTAGTCTGGTATTCCTGTTCGAGCTTGCTGATGTCCTCGATGTCCGCCTGTGCAGAGGCAATCTTCTTGCTCAGTGAGTTTTTATTTTCTTCCAGCGCACTGCTGGCTTCCTTGAGCTCGTCCTGCTCCTGCTTGAGCTGGGTTTCCTTTTCCTCCAGCTCCTTTTTCTCGGCGCTGAGCTCGGTGATGATTTCCTCATCCCGTCCCGAAATCTGGCTGATGACACGGGTACGCACCAGACTGTCGTAATAGCTGTCTGCACCCAAGACGACCGAAAGCGCGTTGCTGTAGCCTGCCTTGTAGGAGGTCAGGATGCGCTTGCGCAGGAGCTTAATCTGTTCGTTGATATTCTGCTTGGACTTTTCAATATCCTCCTGCGTCATCTTGATGGACTCGTTCATCGCATCGATTTGCAGGGTCAGGGTGCTGATCTGTCCCAGCACATTGTTCAGGTCAGCGTCCAAGGTAGCCTTCACTGCCTGTGCCTGCTGCTTCTTGCTGCTGACGCCGCTGAGCTTGCTTTGCAGGTTTTTCTGCTCTTCCTTAAGCTTGTTCAAATCTCCCTGCAGGTTATTGATTTGGTTCTGATAGGTTTTTTTCTGCTCTTCGCGCTGCTGCTGGAGACGGTTGGCTTCTTCAATCTCCTGCTGGCGCTGCTGTTCTGCATCCTCTGCGCTGACATACGGTCCGGTCTGCGTACTGGTTTCCAGAGATGCCGACGCCGGCAATGCCAGCAACATCGTCGCCAGAAGGACTGCCAGCAGTTTTTTTGCCCAATTCTTTGTATGGCTCACAGGCTGTGTTCCCACCTTTCTGTCCTGTTTTTGTCCTATACCTTCAGGTGCTTGCGGATAAAGAGGTTACTGCCGATGATGCCCAGACCTGCTCCTCCGATTGCAAAGCCGGCCAGCATATAGGAAGCAATATCCTTAAAGTTGATTAAGCGTCCGATTGCGATTTCCAGCCAAGAGGACGGATTGGTCATGATGAACTGGGTCGCATAGTTATAAGCCACCCACAGACCTCCAAAGGCAATCAGGGCGGAAATCAAGCCAATCAGAATACCCTCGATGATAAACGGCATCTTGATGAAGGTGTTGGTCGCACCCACCAGACGCATGATGCTGATCTCCTTGCGGCGGGAGAAGATGGTGATTTTGATGGTGTTGGCGATGATGACCACCGACACAACCGCCAGAATCACCACGATAACGCTGCCCACGGTGGAAATCGCCTTTTCCAAATCCGAGAGGATGGTTGCCTCTTGATTTGGGGTGCGGATATCCGGGTCTACCCCGTCAATCATCAGCAGCTGGGATTCCACGCTGTCCAGCGTCTGCTGACTGACATCCTCCAGCTTGATTCGATAGGCATCCGGCAGGATTGGGCCCAAGTCCACCCCGTCAACATCGACCTCGACCATTGCGCTGGCAGCGCCCCATTTCTTCTGTTCCTCGGCCCATGCTTCTTCAGAGGAATAAAAAATCGCCTCTGACACCTCCGGAATCTTTTCGATTTCGGAGCCGATTTCTCGAATCTGGCTGTCCGAAAGGTCCATATCCAAAAAGGCGACCATTTCGTTTTCGTCCTCGACCGCTCCGACAATCACCTGCATATTCAGCGAAAGCAAAATCGCGCTGCCAATCAGCATCAGGCAAGCCACCAGAACGCCAATCGATGCCAGCGACATCAAGCGGTTCATATATACATTTTTAAATCCGGTTTTCAGCAGATAGCCCAAGCTGCTACCCTTCATAGAAATTCCCCCATTCGTCACTGTCCATCCCATCCGCTACCAGGTTTCCGTGATTGATGGTGATCACGCGGCGATTGAAGCGGGATACCAGCTCATGTTCGTGTGTAACCATGACGACCGTAGTTCCGCAGCGATTGATTTCGTTGAGCAGCTCCACGATTTCGAGGGAAAGCTCCGGGTCGATGTTGCCGGTCGGCTCGTCCGCAATCAGCAGGGGCGGATTGTTCACCAGCGCCCTTGCCAGAGCAACACGCTGCTGCTCACCACCGGACAACTGGTCCGGATAGTTTCTTGCCTTGCCTGCCAGACCGACCAACCCCAAAACATAAGGGACTCTCTGTCGAATCGAGCGGTTGGCAACGTTGGTAACCCGCAGTGCGAATGCGACATTGTCATAGACCGTCATCTGCGGAATCAATCGGAAATCCTGAAACACAACGCCCAAGGAACGGCGAAACTGCGGAATCTGACGCTTTCTGATTTTATTCAGGTTGTATCCATTTACTTTTACGATTCCCTTCGTCGGCGTTTCTTCCCGCAGAAGCAGCTTGATAAAGGTACTTTTGCCTGCGCCGGAGGGACCCACTACAAATACGAATTCTCCCTTGTCTACATGAAGGCTGACATTACTCAGCGCACGGGTTCCATTTTCATAGACCTTGGAGACATTGGTAAATTCAATCACTTGAACACCGCCTTATTCTTGATTGATGAAAATCGAAGGTAACGTTTCGTTCATTTGCTGTCGACTTTTCCTTCACAATTATAATACATTTTCCATTTTCCCGCAACAGTTTGCTTTGACTTACCTCAGAGTTTGAAAAAAAGTTTACATTTCCCGACAATTCATTCCCCCATCTCATTTTTCCGGTGCAAAATTTTTACAAAAGCGAAGCCCAGGACAAAATTGCCCTGGGCTTTGTTTCGTTTTGGGGACCGCGGCTTATCCAGCGGCAACACCTGCCCACCGCCGTAAGCTGTCTGGGAGCAAAAGGTGTTCCGAATTAATATTTGATTGGATTTGCGGTCAGATATTTCTTAACCATCAGCGCGACCTTGAACACGATTGCATGGTCAAATTCGCGCAGGTCCAGTCCGGTCAGCTTCTTGATTTTTTCCAGTCGGTAAACCAGCGTGTTTCGATGGACGAACAGCTTTCTGGAGGTCTCGGAAACGTTCAGGTTGTTCTCAAAGAATTTCTGGATGGTGAACAAGGTCTCGTGGTCCAAGCTGTCGATGGAGCCCTTCTTGAATACTTCCTTGAGGAACATTTCGCACAGGGTAGTCGGCAGCTGGTAAATCAGACGAGCAATGCCCAGATTGTTGTAGCTGACAATCGAGCGCTCGGTATCAAAGACCTTTCCAACCTCAAGCGAAACCTGCGCCTCCTTGAAGGATTTGCTCAGCTCCTTGACACCGGAAACGATGGTGCCGATACCAACGACAACGCGGGTATAGAACTCACTGCCCAGCGTGTCCACAATCGAGCGCGCGAGCTTTTCAATATCCTTGCTGTTGATTCCTGATTTTATTTCCTTGACTAGGACGATGTCCTTTTCGCTGATGTTAAAGACGAAGTCCTTCTGCTTGTCCGGGAAGAGATTCTGGATGACATCAAAGGCAGAAATATCGTTGGAGGAAACGACCCTGACGAGCAGGACAACACGGTTGACATCGGTGTTGAAGTGCAGTTCTCTTGCCTTGACATAGATATCGCCTGGCAGAATATTTTCCAGAATGACGTTCTTGATAAAGTTGTTGCGGTCGTACTTTTCATCATAATACTGCTTGATGCTAGCAAAGGAGATTGCCAGAATATTGCAGAACTTGGTCGCAATCTCATCGGTTCCCTCTACAAAAACTGCATAGTCCGGCTTTGCTCTGGTGCCGAACGGTTTGTAGGTGTAGCCATCTCTGACAAAAATATCTGTGTTCTCATTCAAATCCAGAACCAGATATTCATTGGTTTCCCCGATGCGGGTCAGGTCACTGCATGAGATGGTGACAGCATAGCTGTCTACAACGCCGATGACACGGTCAATTGAATCGCGCATCTGATGAACAATCCCCTGAAATAATCTGTTAGACATATCGAAATCCCCTCTTCTATCCTGTATTCGTCAATCTTCCTAATTGACATCGGTTGCTCCGTATTTATAGTGTACATAATTTTTAATCAAAATGCAATATAAAATCGAAGAAAAGTTGTTGAATATCGATTATTTTTTTCATTTTTTTCCGTTTCAGTCCCAAAACAGCCTGAAATCAGTGGAAAAAACTTGTCTAAAATATCCTTAGCCACCCTGTACAAAGGATCTCTTCCCTTCTCTTTGCATTTTGTAAGCCACAGCATACTTGCATAAAAAACGAGAAAATATTTTGTTCTTTGGCTTGTTCAGACAATTTTCTTCTGTTTCAGTCCTGTTTTTTCCGACTTACGGCAAATTTTCTCCCACTTCCTCCAGAATCCACTCCGGTTTTTTATGGATATTCCCTAAAGCATTTCCCTGCCGTTTTGTATTTCCCGGGAAATGGTCTGCTTTCGATTTCCGGCCCGGTCTGCCAGTCGCGGCGATTCCGTTTTGCTCTTTTTTCTTAGCTGTGCTATAATCCTGATAAAAACCAAAGGAGGTCCTGTCATGCCTCTGCCGCTGCTTCCTGCACGAGAGGAAGAGTTTCTGCTCTGCCGCGAGCTTGTGTTCGGCAAGGATTTTTTGCAGCACGGAATCGGCTCCCTTGCGGAAAAATCCCAGCACGCTGTCCTGAAAAATTATTACTGCCCCAATCCCTCCTGTCAGGAAATCAATCTCGGACGCTTTGTCGCCGACATCTCGGACGAAAACGGCATCACCGAAATCCAGACTGCCGGCTTTGGAAAGATGCGAGCCAAGCTCGACTTCTTTTTAAAGAACTATCCCGTCCGCATCGTCTATCCGGTTCCGGTTCAGAAATGGATTTGCTGGATTGACCCCGAAACTGGGGAGATTTCTTCCCGTCGGCGCTCCCCGAAAAAGAATGCCGAGCTTTCTCTGTTTCGGGAACTGTACAGCATCCTCGACCTGCTCTGGCCGGACAACCTTTCCATCACGCTGGCGCTGTTGGAAAGCGAAGAATACCGCCTGCTCGATGGTTGGGGGGCGGACGGAAAGCGCGGCTCTAACCGTGCTGAGATGGTTCCGCTCCGCCTGCTGGGGGAAATTCCTCTGCAAAAGCCGCAGGATTTGCTTCTGCTCCTGCCCGAAGGGCTGCCACCGACCTTTACCTCCTCGGACATGAAGTCTGTGACCCGCCTCAATCCCCGCCAGACCTCCTATCTCATCTTGGTGCTGAACCGTCTGGGGCTGATTGAACGCTGTGGAAAGCAGGGTCGCTCCTATCTCTATCGGATTTCCGGCAATTCGCAGGATGGATCTCTATGATTTCAACCGAAAAAAGCAGGAAATCGACTTGCAAAATAGCCAGAGTGCGCTATAATAAGTCTATCGCATTGAAGCGTTAAAGCTCTAAAATTTATTTGATTGCCCGGAGGAATCGCCCTATGATCTCACAAAAAATGGAACATCTCGTCAAAAACAGCTCGGTCATTCGGGCGATGTTTGAGGAGGGCAGCCGTCTTGCCTCGATTTATGGCGCTGAAAATGTCTTTGATTTCAGCATCGGCAACCCCAGCGTCACCCCACCTGACGAGGTTCGACAGGCCATTACGGAAATTCTGTCGGAGGAAAATCCGCTGACCGTCCACGGATATATGAACAATTCCGGCTACCCCGAGGTTCGGCAGGCCATCGCCGAGCATCTCAATCGCCAGCACAACTGCTGTTTGAGCAGTGAAAACATCATCATGACCTGCGGAGCGGCCGGAGGATTGAATGTTGTCCTCAAGACGCTGCTCAATCCCGGCGATGAGGTGATTGTATTTTCGCCCTTCTTCGGAGAATATGCCAACTACATCCACAACTTCGATGGACGCATGGTGGTTGTTCCGACCAATCCCGAAACCTTTCTTCCGGAGATTCCCCGTCTGGAAGCTGCCATCACGGCACGCACCCGCGCTCTGATTCTGAACACCCCGAACAATCCAACCGGTGTCATCTACCCGGCAGAGCTGCTCGCCGAGATTGCCCATCTGCTGACCCAAAAGGAGCAGGAATTCGGCTCCCCCATCTATGTGATTTCGGATGAGCCCTATCGCGAAATCGTATACGACGATGCCAAGGTTCCGTATGTGCTCGATTATTTCCGCAACGGTGTAATTGGCTATTCCTACAGCAAATCCCTTTCTCTTCCCGGAGAACGAATCGGCTATCTGGTGGTCAACAACAAGATGGACGATTTGGAAAACGTCCTTGCCGCGCTGAATGTTGCAACCCGAATCCTCGGCTTTGTCAACGCACCCTCCCTCTTCCAGAAGGTGGTTGCACGGATTCAGGATGTGCAGGTGGATGCCGACATCTACCGCCAGAACCGCGACCTGCTCTATGAGCACCTGACCGGTCTGGGCTTTTCCTGCGTCAAGCCGCAGGGAGCCTTCTACCTCTTTCCCGAGGCACCGGGCGGAGACGACAAGTCCTTCTGCGAGCTTGCCAAGCAGTACCACATCCTGCTGGTACCCGGCTCCTCCTTCGGCTGTCCGGGACATTTCCGTCTTTCCTATTGCGTCAGCCGGGAACAGATTTTGCGCTCGCTGCCTGCCTTCGAGCAGCTGGCAGCCGAGGTATTCTCCAAGTAAGCCTTTATCCCATCAAAAAAAGGACAGCCGGTCGGCTGTCCTTTTTGATTCTGTCGTTAGAAACATTCGTGAATGTCGGTATATTCCATCTTGAAGCTGTCCGCTACATTCTTATAGGTCAGCTTGCCGTCATAGGTGTTGACCGCGGAATAAACCAGCTCGTTCTTATGGCAGGCAGCCTCCAGACCATGCTCTGCTAACAGCAGACCGTAGCTCAGGGTTGCATTGGTCAGCGCGATGGTAGAGGTTCTTGGAACTGCACCCGGCATATTGCCAACGCAGTAGTGAACAACGCCGTCCACCTTGTAAATCGGGTCATCATGATAGGTCATTTGGGTGGTTTCGCAGCAGCCGCCCTGGTCAACCGCCACATCGACAATGACCGAGCCCGGACGCATCTCGCGCAGATAGGAGCGCTTGATCAGCTTCGGAGCCTTCTTGCCCGGAATCAGAACCGCACCAATGACCAGGTCGGCTTCCTTGAGGGCATTCTCGATATTGACATCGTTCGAATAAAGTGTCTGAATCCTTGCGCCGAAAATATCATCCAGATATTCCAGACGATGGATATTGATGTCCATGATGGTGACATTGGCTCCCATGCCAACCGCAATCTTGCAGGCATTGGTGCCAACACTGCCGCCGCCCAGAATGACGACATTTGCCTTTGGAGTTCCCGGCACACCGGAGAGCAGAACGCCGGATCCGCCGTACAGCTTCTCCAGATATTTTGCACCCTCCTGCACGCTCAGTCGGCCTGCAATCTGGCTCATCGGCGCCAGCAGAGGCAGGTATCCGCTCTTGTCTGCCAGCGTTTCATAGGCAACTCCGGAAACACCCGACTCCAGCATCGCATCGGTCAGGGCGCGGTCTGCGGCCAGATGCAGATAGGTGTAGATGATCTGCCCCTTGCGGAAGTAGGGGTACTCGTCGGGAAGCGGTTCCTTTACCTTGACAATCATGTCTGCGGTTGCCCACACTTCGCGGGCAGTTTCCAGGATAATCGCACCGGCTTTGACATAGTCTTCGGTCATAAAGCCTGAACCAACGCCTGCGTTGCGCTCGATGTATACCTGATGTCCTGCTGCAACATAGCTCTTGACGTTATCCGGGGTCAAACCGATTCGATACTCATATTTTTTGATTTCCTTAACGCTTCCGATTTTCATAAACTCTGGCCTCACTTTCTTCCAAGACGTTCCTAAGATACTCCATTGAGTTCTTGCTCCTATTATACAATATCAATATAATTCTTTGCAAGAGTTGATAATAATTTGTCATATATTTCTTTTTTCCTCAACAAGCTGACTTTTCGTCATTTTACTTCTGTTCAAAGTTCTAAATATTGGTTATAATGGAATTGACCGACACGCGCGCGTATCCTGCACGGTGCGCGCTCAAGAAAGGTGGAACAGGATGAACTACGAAAACATCATCTCATACCTGCGAGGGCATTCTTCACAGGGCTATCAGGAATTTGGCGCACACCCGGTCTGGGAGGACAATCAGCATCAGGTGCGCTTTACCGTCTATGCCCCTCAGGCTGCCAATGTCACCCTCATCGGCGACTTTAATCAGTGGCATCCTTGGCAGATGCAGCATCTGGAATGCGGAGTCTGGACACTGGTTTCCCCCGAGCCCAAGGAGGGGGACTACTATAAATATCAAATCACGACCACTCAGGGCGAGGTTTGCGACCGGGCTGACCCCTTTGCTTTTTACAGCGAGCTGCGCCCCAACAACGCCTCCATCGTTTGCAGTCTGGAACATCACTGCTGGGCAGACCAGAGCTGGATGGCGCAGCGAAGCAAAAATTTCAACCGCCCTTTGAGCATCTACGAGGTCCATGCTGGCTCTTGGAGAATCAAGGACGCACCGGGAAGCAGCCGCTTCTATTCCTATGACGAGCTGGCAGACCAGCTGATTCCCTATCTTCAGCAGATGGGATATACCCACCTTGAGCTTCTCCCGCTGACAGAGCATCCGCTGGATGCCTCTTGGGGCTATCAGGTGTCCGGATATTTCAGCGCAACCAGCCGCTACGGCAGCCCGGAGCAGCTGATGCAGTTGGTAGACCGTTGTCATCAAGCCGAAATCGGGGTCATTCTGGACTTTGTTCCGGCGCATTTTGTGCGGGATTTCCATGCTCTGCACCTGTTCGACGGCAGCTGTCTGTACGAGCCGGACGACCCTAACCGCCGCTATACCCAGTGGGACACCGCGCTGTTTGATTTCACTAAGCCCCATGTCATCAGCTTTCTGCTGTCCTCCCTAAATTTCTGGCTTACCGTCTATCATTTTGATGGAATCCGCTACGATGCGGTCTCCAATCTGATTTACCGCAATGGAAAAAAGGAGGACGGGCTCAACGACGAGGGGCTGTGGTTTTTGCGATTGGTCAACTACACCCTTCAGCAGGAGCATCCCGATGCCATGCTGATTGCCGAGGATTCCAGCGACTACCTGAAGGTCACTGCTCCTGTGGTCTACGGAGGGCTGGGCTTTGATTACAAATGGAATCTGGGCTGGATGCACGACACGCTGGATTATTTTGCGACCCCGTTCGAGCAGCGCGCCGGGATGAAAAACCGCCTGCTGTTTTCCATGAGCTATTTTTACAACGACATCTTTCTGCTTCCTCTTTCCCACGACGAGGTGGTTCACGGAAAGCACAGCATCATCGACAAGCTGTGGGGCACCTATGAACAGAAGTTTGCCCAGCTGCGCTGTCTTTATTTATACCTGTTCTTCCACCCCGGCAAAAAGCTCTCCTTTATGGGCAACGAGCTGGCGGAATTTTTGGAGTGGAGCGAGGAAAAACAGCTGGGCTGGAACCTTCTGGACTATCCGGCGCATCAGGATTTCCACCGCTTTATGCAGAAGCTGGGCGCACTGTACCAAAATCACCCGGCACTGTGGGAGCAGGACTACGACAGCCGCTTCTTCCGCTGGCTGGATATGGGTCAGCGCTTTCCGGAAACCTTCTCCATCCTGCGCAGTAGCAAGGACGGCAAGGAGGTTCTGATGGTGATGAACCTTTCCGACCAGCCTCGCATGGGCTATCGTCTCCAGAGCAAGGAGCAGTCGGACTACACCCTCCTGCTTGCGAGCTGGCAAGCAGCACCCAAAACCCTGTCATCTGCACCGGCAGCCTGCGGCTGGCAGACGATGTTTGACCTGCCTGCCTTGAGCTGTGCGGCATTTGAACGAACTCATCCCAATGCGGACGAATAAAAATTCATCCTTTCTTCATCCTCTTTCCTGCGAAACATGATAGAATCGGGAGGAAGAATTTTCCTTAGCCATCAGAAAAATGGAGTGATACCCATGAAAAATTTTCCAAAACGAATCTTGCTTGCGCTGCTGCTTTCTGTCTCGATTCTGGGACTTGCCGCCTGCTCCGCAACCGAAACTACCGACCCTGCTGTTCAGGAGGAATCGGTTTCTGCAACAGAGCCAAAACCGTCCACCGAAGCCAAAGAGGACGACTCGCTGGCTGCACGGTGTTCCAAGGTCTGGGAACAGAAATGGGCGGAGATTGAGCTGGACGGCGTTGTCAGCAATCTGGAAGGGCGCATTTTCAGCGTCGATTTTGACAACGACCAAACCGACGAACTGGTTTTTCTTTACGATGACGATGTCTCCTATCAAGGAGTGGTCTACCGTCTTGGTGATTCCATCGAGGAGCTGGGCGGATTTACCGTCTCGAACACCGGCTCAGAATTTTCCTTTTCCCTGTACGAAAACCCGCAGGGAAATGTTCTGTACCACAAGGCAGAGCGCACCCACGAGGCGGATGGCAGTGGAACAGAAATCGAGGAGAGCTTCATCCGTCTTGCAGACGGAGCCTTGATTCAGGAAAGCCTATACTCCACCGACTACAACGGTGACGTGACCTACTACGACAGCATGGCTGCCGGAGCGAACGAGCTCAACGAGGAGGACTACGAGCTGCTGCGGATTGGGATGCTGGGAGGCTCCACTCCTGCTAAGACCATCTCCTTCCAGCCCGGCGATTTCTTCGATTGCTCCGACCCAAACGAGGTAACCCAACGGGTCGAACAGCTTCTGAGCCAAAACAGCTAATTGCACCAAACGCAAAAAAGCGAAAGAGCAAATTGCTCTTTCGCCTTTTTTCTTGTATGGCTTTTCCTACATCAAAGGAGCGAGCACCCGCAGCAGCGAGCGAACCAGCCTTCGGAACCAGGAAATATTCTGGCACTGCTCCAGCGTGATTTCCTGGCTGACATTCTGGGTCTTAAAGAAGTCGTCCCGCACCTCTGCCACCGCAGTGGTCTGGTACATCCAAACGGCACACTCAAAATGCAGGTACAGACTGCGGTAGTCCAGATTGATGGTTCCCACCACCGCGTACTCATCATCCACCACAAAGGTCTTGGCATGGACAAAGCCCGGGGTATATTCAAAAATCTTGACTCCGGCCTCCACCAGCATTTCATAGTATGCTCTGGAAACCGCATGGACATACCATTTATCCGGCACATGAGGGGTGATGATGCGAACATCCACGCCGTTCTTGGCTGCCACAGACAGAGCGGTTGTCATCTCGCTGTCCAGAATCAGATACGGCGTCGTGATATAGACATAGCGTTTTGCCTTGTTGATCAGGTTCAGGTAAACCGTTTCTCCGACCGCCTCATCGTCGAGCGGATTGTCGGTAAACGGCTGGACAAAGCCCTGTGCATCGGTATCCCACTCGGTTGGGTAATACTTGCTGTAGTTCTCCTCCATCCCGTTGAGGTAGTCCCACATCGAAAGGAACATCGCCGTCAGGCTGAATACCGCCTCGCCCTTGAGGATAATGGCAGTATCCTTCCAGTGGCCGTGCTTCTCGTATGCGTTGATGTACTCGTCCGCCAGATTGACACCGCCGGTAAATCCAACGTTGCCGTCGATGACGCAGATTTTTCGGTGGTCTCTGGTGTTGAACTTGCTGGACAGAATCGGAACGAAGGGATTGAAGATGCTGCACTTGATGCCCATTTCTCGCAGCTTCTTGTCGTATCCGGTCGGCAGGGTCATGATGCAGCCCATATCGTCGTAGATGACGCGGACATCCACGCCTTCGTCTGCCTTCTCCTTGAGGATGTCCAGAATGGTGTTCCACATCTTGCCTTCCTGAATGATGAAGTATTCCAGAAAGATATAGTGCTTTGCCTTCTTGAGCTCCTCCACCATTCGCTCGAATTTGATTTCGCCCATCGGCAGATACTCGGTGGTGGTGTTGCGGTAGGGCGGGCTGTACGCCCACTGGGAGATATAGCGGGACTGGTTGACCACATCCGGCGGCATCTCCTCGATGCCGGATTGCAGATTTGCCTGCTTAATCGGTTCGGTCATCTCCTCGCCAATCTGGCTCATCTTTTCTCTGATATAGCGTCCGGTGCGGTTACTGCCGAACACAAGGTAAAACAAGCCGCCAAAAACCGGCACAACCAGAATCGGAACCAGCCACGCAATCTTATAGGCAGGGTTGCTTTTTCCGTTGATTACCGCGAGAAACATCAACAGACTCAGCAGAACACCAATTGCATAGAAGTAGACAAAATAGTTGTTGAGCTTCCAGATGATGTCGATGAGCAAACCGGCTTGGATCAGCATGAACAGCACGGTGATGACGACCCTCTGGGTCAGAAATCTCAGGACTTTTCGTAACATATCATCTCTCCTTTTACGGAACTTTTTTTCATATTACCATATTCCCTCCGCCTTTTCAATAACGGTTTTTTGCAGGAATTCTCTTTTGATTTTGGTTCTGTCCTCCCCGTCTAAGATAATCTGACCCTCCGACCTGTTTCTCTGGCTTTTGACGGCAATTTGTGGTATAATAAGTTGGCTTCAAAAAAGAACCGTATTTTATAGAGAGAAAAAAAGTAATACCTATCAGAATCTTGCTCCCTGTTTTTCAGGGAAGCACAATTTTGTCTGGAGGTTCTATCATGAAAAACTACTACGACATTGCCATCATCGGCGGAGGCATCGGAGGTCTGATGACTGCTTACCGCCTGACCGAAAACGACCCTTCCCTTTCGGTCTGCATCATCGAAAAGGGACACCCCATCGAAAAGCGCTCCTGCCCCATCGTGACCAAAAAGGTGGACAAGTGCATCAAATGTCCTTCCTGCGCCATCATGGAGGGTCTTGCCGGAGCCGGTGCTTTTTCGGATGGAAAGTATGTCATTTCCACCGAGTATGGCGGATGGCTCACCGACTTCCTGCAGCCGTCTACCGTCATCGATTATATCGAGCAAGCTGACAAAATTCTGGTTTCCTTTGGCGCCACCACCGAGCGCTTTGCTCCGGACAACGAGCTGAAAAAGCTGTGCCTGAGCCACGACCTGCACATGAATCAGGCACAGCTCAAGCATCTGGGCACCGACTCCAACTTTGAAACCATGCGCCTGCTCATCGAAGCTCTGCGTACCCGCTGCGACATTATCACCGACACTCAGGTGACCGATGTCAACCGCAACACCATGGAGCTGTCTCTGCTTTCCGCGCAGGGAACCTCCAGCTGCAAGGCCGGAAAGATTATCTTTGCGGTCGGACGGGTCGGCAGCCGCTTCTTCTCCCGCTGGTGTGCGGAAAACAATATCCCTCTGAGCAACAATCAGGTCGATGTCGGCGTCCGGGTAGAGCTGCCTTCCATCGTCTGGGAGGACTTTTCCAAGCGCATCTACGAGCCGAAAATCTGGTACCGCTCCAAGCGTTACGGGGACAAGACCCGAATGTTCTGCTTTAACGAGCGCGGCAGTGTTGTCACAGAAAACACCGACGGCGTCCTCACCGTCAACGGTCACTCCTATCGGGACCTGAGCAGAAAGACCGAAAACTCCAACTTTGCGCTACTCTCCACCATCCGCTTTACCGAGCCGTTCAAACAGCCGATTGACTACGCCCGTCATGTTGCCAGCCTTGCCAATCTGATTTCCGGCGGCAGCGTGCTGGTACAGCGGCTGGGTGACTTGGAAAACGGCAGACGCACCGATACAAAGCGTCTGGAAAATTCCACCACCCGCCCGACCCTCAATGCCGTACCGGGAGATTTGAGCCTGTGTATGCCAAAGCGCCAGCTGGATAACATCATCGAAACCCTGCACGCTCTGGATGCCGTTGCTCCCGGAACTGCAAACTATGACACCCTGCTCTACGGCATCGAGTGCAAGTACTACTCTGCTCGTCCGGAGACCGAAAACTTCCAAATCAACGGCTGTGAGAACATCTATGCGATTGGTGACGGCGCCGGCTTCACCCGCTCCCTGTCTCAGGCTGCCGCAAACGGCCTGTATGTAGCAGACCTGCTGACAGCAAAATAGTCCTCCGCGCAGGGAAATTAACGCTTTGATGCAAAACAGCCGTCAAAATCCCGATTAGGGCTTCCTTTTTCAACCGCATAAATATTCTGTTGATACAAAAGATGTGCAGGTTCTTTCACAGAGCCTGCACATCTTTTATTTGGGCGTCAAAACCGTTTCCACCTGTTTTTATTTTTTTGCACGATTTGACGATTTTCGCACCAAGCCCCACTTTTCTGTCAGTTTTCTCTTGATTTTTTCGCTTTAGTTTGATAATATAATAACATAGTTTTTGACATCTACTCTTCCTTTGTTTGTGTAATATAAAATACGAAGAAGCCGCATGATCATCCATGCGGCTTCTTCGTATTTTGCACTCTTATCTGACAGGTTTTTCATTCTCATCCTGCACAAAAAAGCGGTCGATGATTTCCTCGGAGGTTCGTTTGCAATAGCTGGAAATGCTTGCCAGACCCAACAGCAGCGACACCATTTCGGTCGTATCCATTTCCGGTGCATAACTTCCTTCCAGCTTTTCAATAATATCGCCGACACCCTCCTTGAGCTTCTGGCGATTGACACGGTTGTGCTCGAGGATATGCTCCAGCTCCTGTGCCCGAATCCCTTCGTCCATCAAGGTGGTCATCACCTGCTTGATGTCGCCGATGGACAGGATGTTCTTCAGGCTGCAAATCATCAAAATCTGCAAAATCTGCTCCCGATTATACTTCTTTCCGCGCATCGGGCGAATCAGCTTTTCCTTGCTGTAATTGTTGACCATCGATTTCGTCAAGATTTTATCCTTTTCTCTGCGTCGGTTTTCTCCCAGCTTGTCCTCAAACAGCATCAGGATTTGGTCGATGTACAAATCCAGCTCGGGAATCTGCTCTGGCTCCAGCCGATTCTGATTCAGCATCGAAGTGATGAGCTGCTCGATTTCCTGCTTGTTCACATTCATCTTGGTATCCCCTTTCCGGTCATGGTCTTTGCTGCTGTGTATCTCGATAACAGTCCTGCCTTGCTATGCAAGACCGGTCAATTCCATTGGAAAATCTTCCCCATTCGGCTTCTCGCAGCCGCGTTTGGGAAACGATGATTTCCTAGTGGCTGTTTTCTATTTTATATTATTTTTAAATTTTTCGCAAGATGTATTGCATTATCCTCTTTTATTTGTTATGATATCATACATAAAGTAGTTTTAAAAACTACATCAAGTAAGGAGGATTATGATATGTATAAGCTTTTTAAAGACGCACGCGAGCCAATGAGCAGCTACACACACTTTCTGGGCATCCTTTTTTCGATGGTTGCCACCGTTTTTCTGGTCGTGCTGAATTCTCTCCAAGGCAATCTGTCCGCCAGAATGATGGTTTCGGTTTTGGCCTTCGGCGGTTCCATGCTGGCTTTATACAGTGCCAGCTCCATCTATCACTTTTATAACGGCCCAATCCTCAAGCTGGAACGGCTGCGCAAGCTGGACCACTCGATGATTTATGTCCTGATTGCCGGCTCCTACACCCCAATCTGTCTGAAATTCATGGAAGGCCTCCACGGTATCATCTTCACCCTGACCATCTGGCTGGTCGCAATCTGCGGCATCGCAGTCAAGCTCTGCTGGATGAACGCTCCACGCTGGCTCTACACCGGGTTTTATCTCCTGATGGGCTGGGCTATTGTTTTTGACTGGAAGGCCTTACAAGTAATTCCAGGCGGCGCCTTCGCGCTTTTGCTGGCAGGCGGCCTCTCCTACTCGGTCGGCGCTATCTTTTATATCCTGAAAAAGCCCAACATCAGCGAAACCTTTGGCTTCCACGAGCTGTTCCATGTCTTTATCATGCTGGGCACCTTCTTCCACTTTCTCACTGTTCTCTTCTATGTTGTCCTCTAGGATTGTCCCTCTCGGGACGAAGCAGACCGTCATGCTCCGGCGGTCTGCTTTTTTATTTCCCGGGCAATCCCGGTTGTCTGCATCCGCATTGACGGCTGACCTCCCCTCATAGTATAATAACAGTATTGTGATTCTGCAAATTTTGATTGAAACGGAGGCTTTTCGCCTTGATACTATTGAATGCTGAAAAAATCCAAAAAGGATACAGCGACCGCCAGCTGCTGGACGGAGCATCCCTTGCCATCAACGAGGGGGATAAAATCGGTCTGATTGGAGTAAACGGAACCGGAAAATCCACCCTGCTCAAAATCATTGCCGGACTGGACCAGCCGGACAGCGGCACCGTAACCCGCGCGGGCGGAGTGCGTGTTGCCTATCTGCCCCAGAACCCTGTCTTTGAGCCGCAGGCCACCGTTCTGGAACAGGTGATGAAGGGGGTTGCCATCAGCGAAGAGCAGGCTGACGAAGCGCGCATCCGCCAGCAGGCGGACGAGTACCAGTGCAAGACCATCCTGACCAAACTTGGGCTGTACGACTATGACCAGCCAATCCATCTGCTCTCCGGCGGACAGAAGCGCCGTGTTGCCCTTGCCTGCGCGCTGGCAGCCGAAGCCGAGGTTCTGATTCTGGACGAGCCGACCAACCACATCGACAGCGAAATGGTGGATTGGCTGGAGCAATTCTTAAAGCGCTTTCAGGGCGCTGTCCTGATGGTCACCCACGACCGCTATTTTTTGGAGCGGGTGGTCAACCGCATCGTGGAGCTAGACCGCGGCAGCATCTATTCCTACCCCGCCAACTACTCGCAATATCTCGAGCTGAAGGCGCAGCGTGAGGAGATGGCTCTGGCAACCGAGCGCAAGCGTCAGAGCCTGTACCGCAAGGAGCTGGCATGGATTCAGCGCGGAGCCCGCGCCAGAAGCACCAAGCAGCAGTTCCGGGTCAACCGCTTTGAGGAGCTGAAAAACAGCGAGCTGATTCCGGAAACAAACAAACTGGAGGTTTCTGCCCTTTCTTCCCGTCTCGGCAAAAAAATCATCGAAATCGAGCATATTTCCAAGGCCTTCGACGGCAAACAGCTGATTGAAGATTTCAGCTACAACCTGCTCAAAGGGGACCGCGTCGGCATCATCGGCCCCAACGGATACGGAAAATCGACGCTGGTGCGGATGATTTGCGGCCAGCTTGCTCCCGACTCCGGAACGGTGACCCACGGAGATACCGTTCGCATCGGATATTTTTCTCAGGAATCCTTCATCGGCTCCGAGTGTGAGCCGACCACCAAGGCCATCGATTACATCCGCAGTATTTCTCAGGAAATTGATACCCCGGAGGGAATGTTGACCGCCTCCCAGATGATGGAAAAGTTCCTCTTTTCCTCCGACCTTCAACACACCGAAATCGGGCGTCTGTCCGGCGGAGAGCGCAGAAGGCTTTACCTGCTCCGCGTCCTGATGGAAGCGCCCAATGTGCTGGTTCTGGACGAGCCGACCAATGACCTCGACATCGAAACTCTTTCGGTTCTGGAGGACTATCTGGAAGATTTTCCGGGTGTCGTCATCGCCGTCAGCCACGACCGCTATTTCTTGGACAAGCTGATGAACCATGTGTTTGTTCTGGCAGGCGATGGAAAAATCACCCACTACATTGGAGGATATGCCGATTACCGGGCTGATGTCGCACAGCAGGAAGCTCTGAAAAAACACGTAGCGCAGGAAAACGCTCCCTCCGAAAAGAAGGACGGCAGAAATCAGAGAGAAAAGCTCAAGTTTTCCTTTAAGGAGCAGCGCGAGTATGACCAAATCGACGAGGTGATTGCCGATTTGGAAGCGAAGATTGAGCAGACCGAGCAGGAAATCCGAGACAATGCCAGCGACTACACCGCTCTCCAAGAGCTGACCGAACAGAAGGAACAGCTTGAGGAAGAGCTTGCTCAGAAGATGGAGCGCTGGGTGTATCTGAATGATTTGGCGGAGCGCATCGCCGCACAAAACCAAAAATCATAAATTTTTTAGGACAAAGCAACACAAAAGAGGCAACCAATCGGTTTGATTGATTGCCTCTTTTCACATCAAAAGGACTTATTTGTTCTTTTCAAAAATCGACATCAGGTCCAAGAATGGCATATCGTCATCATCGTAACCCTTAGCAGGCTCTTTTTCCTTCGGTTCTTCCTTCTTCGGCTCGTCCCCGGAGAAGGCTGCCTTGAAGCGGTAGTCCGGAATATCGAAGTTTTTGTCCAGCTCAAAGCCGGTTGCAATGACGGTAACAACCATCTCATCATCCAGAGAATCATCAAACGCAACACCGAAGATCAGGTTGACATCCGGATGAGCGCAAGCACGAATCATATCGGCTGCCAGGTTGACCTCATCCAGCTCGATATCCGACGGAGCTGTGATGTTGAGGATCACTCTCTCTGCTCCATCGATGGAGGATTCGAGCAGTGGAGAGGAGATTGCTGCCTTGGCTGCAATCTCTGCCTTGTCCTTGCCGCTGGCGCGTCCAACGCCCATGTGGGCAGAGCCTGCACCGCGCATGATCTGGCAGACGTCCTCGAAGTCCAGGTTGATCAATCCCGGTGTGTAAATCAAATCGGAGATGCTCTGAACGCCGTGCTTGAGGACATTGTCCGCCTCAACGAAGGCGTTGAGCAGTGTAATCTTGGTCTCGGAAACCAGTCTCAGGCGCTCGTTCTGGATCACAACCAGCGCATCAACATTTTCCTTCAGAGTCGCGATTCCGCGCTCTGCCTGTTCCATTCTCTTTTTGCCCTCAAACTCGAACGGTTTGGTGACGATGCCGACGGTCAGGATGTTCATTTCCTTTGCAATCTGAGCAACAACCGGAGCTGCACCGGTGCCGGTACCGCCGCCCATGCCTGCTGCGATGAAAATCATTTGGCAGCCCTTGATTGCTGCGGCAATCTCGTCGCGGCTTTCCTCTGCGGCCTTCTGACCTCTTTCCGGAACGCCTCCTGCTCCGCGGCCTCTGGTCAGGCGATCGCCAATGACGATCTTCTGGCTGGCTTTGGAGTTCTTCAGTGCCTGTGCATCTGTGTTGACAGAGATAAACTCTACGCCCTGCATACCGCCTTCAATCATTCTGTTGACAGCGTTTCCGCCGCCGCCGCCAACACCGATGACCTTTATGGTCACTTCTACGCCATCATAATCGTTGTCGAGTTCAAAATTCGCCATCATCTTTTTTGTTCCTCCTAAAGTTTATCTCCAGCATCCAAAAATGCAAACTATCATTAAAACTTATCCCGTATCGTTTGGCTATATTTTTGGAAAAAGATTCCAAAATGTCAGAAAGCCAAACCTCTCCATATATAAACTATCAGATTTTGATAATTTTTTCAATAGATTCTTCGATAAAAAAGACAAATTCTAAAAATAGCAAATTCATTCCGGCTGATTCTGTGCTTTTTAACCAAAACACTGGGTGGTTAATTGACGATTGGTGCATGACTGGGTGCATTGAAAACACTGCCGCCAGACGATTCCTGAGCGCTGTCGGGTGTCGTCTGTCCTGCGGACTGTGCGGGCAGCTGTGAGACCGCCTGCGGAGCATCCGGCGTTTGCTGTGGCTGCTGCTCCGATTGCTCCGGCTGTTTCTGAGAAGAGCCGTCCGCCGGCTGCGGCATCGCGCTGCTTTGCTGGCCTCCGGCAGAGTTTTGCACGACCGCTCCTCCCGAATTGGTCGGTGCAGCTGAGCCGGCAATCGTCTGTGCAGGCTCCGGGGCCTGCGGCTGTGCCGTGACAGGTTGTTCTGTCGGGGCTTGCTGTTCCTCACCCGTCTGACCGTCCTGTGGGGTCTGCTGTTCCTCCTGCGTCTGCGTTACGGGTAGCGGAGCGGACTGCTGTCCACCGACGACGTTGTCGGTCTTGGCTGGCAGCTCCACGCCAAAGTCTAGATAGGCTTCCTCGTTTTTGACTTTATCGATGCTCACCGAAACGGTGTGCAGAGCAGGCGGATTGCTGAAGTCGAGGGTTCCCTCTTCGGGAACATTTTGAAATTCCTTGCTGCCGCTTTCCTTTCCATCCAATACTCCGCGTATAAACCCGAGCTTGTATTCCATATCGCTCTGGGTTCCCAGCTTGAGCAGGAGCCTGTTTTCGACCATCACCTTGAGATTGAGCGTATCGCTGGCATCATAATAGGTGATGTCGGTAAATCCCTGACGAATCAGTTCTTCCCGAACCATCGCCAGCGCTTGAATCTGCGGCAGCAGCTTTGACTCCTTATTTTTTTCGGCAGCGGTCTTTAAATAACTGCCAGTCTCATAGAGCTGGGAGGGAATCCCGACCAGTCGGGGGATGCCTTCCTCCAGAGCCAGCACCTTGCTTTCCAAAACTTTGCCGGTGGTCGAGATGATAGCAAAGCCCTCCTCGGTATAGATGGCGCCCAAAACCTCCTCCTCCTGTATTTCGACACGGAGAGTGGTCGGGAACTGGCGCCGTATCTTGACCGAACGGATATAGGGGAGCTTTCCTGCCAGCTTCTTTTCGGCATTGGAGATGTTGATGCGAAACAGGCTGTCCCCTTTTTGCGCGCCGATTTCATCGATAATCTGCGTTTCTCCGTACACCGTGCAGCCGCTGATTTTAATTTTTTCCAGCTTGAAAAAGACAGTGTAGCACATGACAAACGCAATCGCAAGACAAAACACGCCCAGCAAGAGGTAATGCAGCAGATAGCGCCGCACCCTTCTGAGCTTCCGTTTTTTTGGTGAACTGCGAGACTGTCCGCTTGGCATCAGAAAACTCCTTTCCTATTTTGATTGGGTTACTTCTATCCTGTCGGACAGGCCCGAAAGCCTGCCCGTTGTATTCTGTCCTGAATTCCGAAGCTAGCTCCGGATAACCTTGGCCCCCAGCGAATTGAGGGTTTGGTCCAGATTTTCATATCCGCGCAGCACGTGCCGAACCTCCTCGATTTCGGTCCGACCCTGTGCGCCCAGCGCAGCTGCTACCAGCGCCGCTCCTCCTCGAAGGTCGGTACAGCGGACTCTGGCGCCGTGCAGATGAGGTACTCCTCGAACGACCGCTACACGCCCCTCTGCCTGAATGTCTGCACCCATCCTGCAAAGCTCCCATGCGTGCTTGAAGCGGTCCTGAAAAATGTTTTCGATAAAAATTGTCGTGCCCTGCGCGCAGCAGGCGGCTGCCATCACCGGCGCCAGCGCATCGGTTGGAAACCCGGGATAGGGCATGGTGGAGATGGTGCTGACCGCCTGCACCGGCTCGGTACAGCGAATTCGGATGGTTTCTCCTTCTGAACGAAGCCTGCACCCCATCTCCTCCAAAACCGGCAGCACTGCACTCAGATGCTCTGGACGAACTCCCCGAAGCAGGATTTCTCCTGTTGCCGCCGCACAGCAGCAGAGGTAGGTCACCGCAACGATGCGGTCCGGAATCACCCGATAGTGGCAACTGCCTAATCGTTCGACTCCGCTGATTGCCACCGTCCCGTCTGCCAGCACACGAATTTTGGCTCCGCAGGAATTCAGAAAGCCCGCAAGGTCCAGAATCTCCGGCTCTCGCGCAGCGTTTCGTATCACGGTTTCCCCCTCGGCCAGCGATGCCGCAATCATGATATTTTCGGTTGCTCCCACGCTTGGGAAGGGGAGGGTAATCTGTGCGCCATGCAGCTTGCCTGGCACCCTGCACACCAAACAGCCGCAGTCCTCCTCAATCTCCACGCCCAGCTTTTTCAGGGCAGACAGATGCAGGTCGATGGGACGGGGCCCCAGCTCGCAGCCTCCCGGATAGGAAATCCTTGCCTGTCTGCATCGGGCGATGATTGCCCCCAAAAAGACGATGGAGGAGCGCATCTCCCGCATCAGCGAATCCGGGATGTCCCAGACAAAGGGGCCCTTTGGCCGAACCGACAAAACCTTCTGAAGCTTGTCGTCCCGCTGCCAGCAGGTCTCGCACCCCAGATGCCGCAGGATATTTTCCGCCGCACGAATATCGGACAAATCGGGGCAATTTTCAATCTCACAGCCGTCGCACAGCAGGGATGCTGCAAGGATCGGGAGGGCTGCATTTTTTGCGCCGTGTACCCGGACCTCGCCCTCCAGCCTGTGTCGGCCTTCCACTATGTACCGCTCAGTTTCCATCTTTCACGCACCCTTTCTGCATAGCTGCCGCTGCCGCGGCTCCTGCTTTACACAGCATCCTATGCATTTGGCACATCTTTGGTCCCTTTTGCGGTCGTTTCGTTATGATTTTGGCGCGCGCAGCACCTTCATCAGCTCTTCATAAATCTTCTCGTTGGCATCGATGCGTGCCAGCTTCTGGGCATTCTGGCCGATTTCGCGGAGCCTCTGCGGATTGCGAACCAGCTCCTCGACCTTGCGGCAGAGCAGCTCTCCGGTCAAATCCTTTTCTTCAATCAGCAACGCCGCGTCATTCTTGACCAAAACCATTCCGTTATGATACTGGTGGTTTTCTGCGACATTCGGAGAGGGAATCAGAATCGAGGCGCGGCCTGCCGCCTCCAGCTCGGACAGGGTGGATGCACCGGCTCGGCAGATGACCAAGTCAGCCGCCGCCAGACAGTCGTCCATATCGTGGATATATTCCCGAATATCGACATTGGGGTTGTTGCGAAACTGCGCTCCCCTCTCCTCAAGCATCTGTGGAAAATCCTCCACTCCATATTTTCCGGTCGCATGGATGTGGTGAATCCTGCCCGAAAAATCACTGCCCTGTCGGGTGTGCCATGCCATCAGGTCTGCCATCGCCTGATTGAGCCGATGCGCGCCTTGGCTTCCGCCGAAGGACACGATGCACACCTGGTCGGTGATTCCCAGCTTTTCGCGCGCACGCGCACGGTCTGCATAGACAATCGATTCCCGAACCGGATTGCCGACCACGACCTCCTGACAGCCCTCATGGAGATATTTTTTTGCCTCCGGCACTGCCAACAGGATTTCGTCCACATAGCGGGACAACAGCTTTGTGGTCACACCCGGAAAGGCGTTGGATTCGTGGCTGACTGTGCGAATCCCCATCTGGGCTGCCTTGCGCAGGATGGGGCCGCTGACATAGCCGCCGGTGCCGACCACCAGATCCGGCCCAAAGTCCTCAATCAGCTTCTTGGAGCGCATCGAGGCGGTGGTCAGATAAAAGACCGAGGAAATGTTGTACTTGATATTAAACCAGGTCAGCTTGCGCTGGAACCCCTTGATGATAATCGGTGCAAAATCGAAGCCGGCCTGTGGAACCAGCTTTGCCTCCATTCCGTTGGGATTTCCCGCAAACAAAATTTTGGCGTCCGGCTGCTTGGCCTTCAGGGTGGAGGCGATGGCAATCGCCGGATTGATGTGTCCCCCTGTTCCACCGCAGGCAAACAGAATTCTCATTGTTCTGAATCCTTCCTTTCCTGTATGGCATCCTGTCATTCTTTCTCATAATTTCCCTGCCGCGACACCGCCAGCAGAATCCCAAGCTCACCCAAAATCATACACAGCGAGGTTCCTCCGTAGGAAAACAGCGGAAGGCTGATGCCGGTGTTTGGGATACTGTTGGTAACAACTGCGATGTTCAGCATCACCTGCATCCCGATTTGGGTGGTGATTCCCACCGCAATCAGCGCACCGAAGCGGTCTCTGGCGTGCAGGGCGATGGTATATCCGCGCCAAATCAGCAGTGCAAACAGCACGATAATCAGGCAGGCTCCGACAAAGCCGAGCTCTTCGCAGATAATGGCAAATACAAAGTCGTTCTGTACCTCCGGCAGATACAGCTGTTTCTGCCGCGATTCGCCCAAGCCCAGCCCCACCAGACCACCGGAGCCGATTGCCAAAAGGGACTGACGGGTTTGATAGGAGCCCCAGTCGGTGCTGGCAAACGGGTCCAGCCAGTAGGTCAGACGAATCAGAACATGGGCAAAACGGTCGGAGAAGAAGCTCTTCATCGTGATGACCATCGCTGCCAGTCCGGCAATTCCGATGCCGCCGATGGTTGTCATGTGGAGGATATTGGCGCCGCCGACAAAGAGCATGGCCACCGTAATTCCTGCCAGAAGGATGGTTGCCGAAAGGTGCGGCTGAAGAACGACAATGATAGCCAGCACCCCAAACAGCGCCAGATAGCGCAGCGTTCCATCCCATAATCGGTTCATCTGTTTTTGGTACTTACTCATTAGATGAGCAAACAACAGAATCAGGGCGAATTTTCCAACCTCGGAGGGCTGGAAGTTGACACCCAAAATCCTCACCCAGCGCTTGGCTCCGTTTTCTGCTTCAAACAGATAGCACGCCATACACAGCAGGATGGAACCCACATACAGCGGCCAGACGAATTTTCGCAGGTAGTGGTAGTTGATAAAGGACGCGCCAATCATGCCGGCAATTCCAATCACTGACCATATAATCTGCTTTCGGATATAATAGAAGCTGCTGTCCTTGTAGTAATAGGCGCGGGCATAGCTGGCTGAAAACAGCATGACCAGACCAAATCCCAGCAGTGCCAGTGTCAACAGCAGGAATGGCAGGTCAAAGTCACCCCAGATGTAAAACGGAGGAACCTTCGTTTCCGTGCTTCCCTGCTTTCTTCTGTCCTTCACTGCCATCCGTTGGGTTTGGCTGCTTGCCGAAGGGCGGGCATAACGCCGCTTTTTTTCTGACGGGCTCGGATAGGAAAGTACATTGGATTTGTCTGCCGGACGCCGCGTCCTTGACGAGGTTGGGGACTGCCGTTTCTTCAACCGTTTCGCCGCCTTTCTAATACATGGAGTCTATTACAGAATCGACAGAATTGCAATCACACAGCCTACTGCTGTCACTGCCGAAAATACTGCAACGATTTTTACCTCGCTCCATCCGCACATCTCAAAGTGATGGTGAATCGGAGCCATCTTGAATACACGCTTGCCGGTCAGCTTCACGCTGCCGATTTGGATAATATCGGAAAGGGTTTCCATCACATAAACGATTCCAATGAAAATCAGCACGACCGGAATCCGCAGTCCGAACGCAAGGGCGACCACAACACCGCCCAAAAACAGGGAGCCGGTATCGCCCATAAAGACCTTTGCCGGATGAAAGTTCCAGACCAGAAAGCCCAGACAGCCGCCTGCCAGCGCTGCTGCCAGCAGGTTCATCTGAGAGTAGCTTTCCAGTGCCGCAATCACCATAAAGCCCATGCCTGCCACCATCGTCACCGAGGCTGCCAGACCATCGATGCCGTCGGTGAGGTTGACCGAGTTGACTGCGCCGACGATGATAAAGAGCATGAGCGGATAATAGAAGAAGCCAAAATTAAATTCGCCTGCAAAGGGAATCCACACCATTGTGGTCGGGGCAAGCAGGGCTTCTCCAATCAGATAAGCCACTGCGACGAAAAGCTGTCCGCAGGATTTCTGCCATGCCTTGAGACCCAGATTCCGCTTTTTTACCACCTTGATATAGTCGTCCAAAAAGCCAATTGCCGCAAAGCCCAGCGACATCAGCAGACCGCCCACCAGATAGAAGCTGCCGTTCGGCCCGGCATCTGCCAGACCGCGGCCGGAAAACTTCATCGTAATCCAGCCTGCTGCACAGGCAATCACAATGCCGATGATAAACATCAAGCCTCCCATGGTCGGGGTGCCCTGTTTGCTTTTATGCCATGCAGGCCCGATATCCAGAATCGTCTGACCATAGCGCAGCTTATGCAGGAACGGAATCAGCCAGATGCCAATCACCGAGGTAATCACAAAGGAGGTGACCAGCGTCACCAGTATTCCCATAAAATTCATGTTGTTGTGTCAATCCTTTCCTTTTTCCGTCTTTTCGGAATCTGTTAGAGGCGTTCGTACAGGCGCGACAGCACCTCTTCCAGCTTGATTCCGCGGCTGGCCTTGAACCAAAGGGTATCCCCCTTCTGCACCAGTGCCAGCAGACTTTGGGTCATTTCTTCCTTATCGGTAAAGTAACGGATGTCCTTTCCGCAGTTTCCGTTGCAGGCTTCCCTTGCACCCTGACTGGCTGCCAAGGACTGCTCGCCAAAGCAGAAAATAATATCGATGTCCTCCTGAGCGGCACATCTGCCGGCCTCATAGTGAGCCTGCTGGGAATAATCCCCCAGCTCCAGCATATCGCCCATGACCAGAATCTTTCTGCCGTTTTCCTGCAGACGCTTCATCGAGCCAAATGCCCGAATTGCCGCCTTCATCGAATCGGGGCCTGCGTTGTAGCAGTCCTCCACGAAGCGGATTCCGCTGCGCTCTACAATCTTCTGGCGCATTCCGGACGGTTTGTACCCTGCCAGCGCCTGAACGATGACCTCCGGCTTCATCCCGAACTCTCTGCCGACCGCAAAAGCCGCCAGCGCATTGAGCACATTGTGAATCCCGATGGTCGGAATCATGGCAGGATATTCCATTCCCTGCGAAACGATGGTAAAGAAGGTTTCGTTTTCCTCCTCGCGGATGTCCTTTCCTCTTACATCGCAGTCGTCGCTTTCGATGCCGTAGTAAATTTTTCTCATTCCCGGGCAATCTGCCGTTGCCAGCAGGTCATCGTCCCGGTTCAAAATCACCGGAGAGCCTGGCTTCATTCCTTCTAGTATTTCCAGCTTTGCCTTTAAAATGCCTTCTCTGCTGCCAAGATATTCAATATGCGCCACCCCGATATTGGTAATCACCGCCATATCCGGCTTTGCACGTCTGGTCAGGTCCGAGATTTCTCCAAAGCTGTTCATGCCCATCTCCAAAACTGCCGCCTGAATGGTATCGTCCAGATTAAAAATTGTTTTCGGGAGTCCGACACGATTGTTGAAATTTCCCTGTGTTTTCAGCGTTTCAAATTCCGCTGACAGCACCTGTGCAATCATCTCTTTTGTTGTGGTTTTTCCGACGCTTCCGGTGACACCCACCATCCGGAAGGTGAAGCGGTCGCGATAATAGCCCGCCAAATCCAAGAAGCCCTGTTCGGTATCCTCGCAGACAATCAGCTGTTCCGGCGAAATTTCCTCTCCGCACAGTTCCAAACCCTTTCGGTCCACCAGCGCATAGGCGGCCTTGTTCCGAAGCGCCGCACCCACATACTGATGTCCGTCGAAATTTTCTCCGCGAAGCGCCACAAACAGGCAGCCTTCCCGGTCTCCGTCCTCCGGCTGAGGACGGGAATCAGTCGAAATCGATGTGATTTTTGCTGTATTGTTCACAAAGCGGCTGTCTGTACAACCGACCGCCTGTGCCACCTCGCTCAATGTTATTGGCATCATAACAGTTCATACCCTCCCTATCTTGCGGTCCTCTCTGACCTCCCCAGTTTGGAGGCCCTCCCGCAGAGCTTCATTATATCACATTGTGCCACAAATGAAATCCTTTTTTTGTAAAAATCTGCCGAATCACTCGGCTTTGCCCGACCGGCAGGCTCCCTTCACCTGCTCGAACAATTCCCGGGCAATCTGCTTTTCGTGAAAGCAGATGGTGCGCTCCGCCAACACCTGATAGTCCTCATGGCCCTTACCCGCCAGCAGGACGGTATCTCCCGGGCGGCTCATTTGAAGCGCACATAAAATCGCCTGTCTGCGGTCCGGAATCACCACCGCCCGCTTGCCGGCATCGCGCAGCCCCGGCATCGCATCGGCAAAAATCTGTTCCAGCGGTTCCTCTCGCGGGTTATCCGCCGTCATCACCACAAGGTCTGCATGGTCGCAGACCGCCTTTGCCATCAACGGACGCTTCAGGCGGTCCCTTCTGCCCGGACAGCCAAACACCGCAATCACCCTGCCGGTGCAAAATTCACGCACCGCCGTCAGCACCTTTTCCAAACTGTCCGGCGTATGGGCATAGTCCCGCAGGACGGTGATGCCGCCTGCGCTCACACAGACCTCTGTTCGGCCCGGAACGCCCTCACAGCTGCACACAGCACGAACCGTTTCTTCCAGAGAACATCCACACTGCAACAGTGCCGCGACTGCTGCCAACAGATTTTCGACCGAAAACTTGCCGGGAAGCCGCAGTACTGCCTGCTCCCGCTTGCCTTCCAAGCAAAGGTCGCACTGACAGCGATCTGCAAAAAGCTCGATTTTTTCTGCCCGCAGTGCAGAATCCTGTCCGGTGCCGAAGCTCCAAACCGGTGTCCCCTCTGCGGTTAGCTCCTCCATCAGACGGCGGCCGTATGGGTCGTCCTGATGGACAACCGCCGTATCGCACTGGCAAAACAACCCCCGTTTTGCCTGATAGTAATGTTCGATATCCGGATGATAGTCCAGATGTTCTGGGGTCAGGTTGAGAAAAATTCCACAGACAAAGCAGCAGCCTTCCAGCCGTTTTTGCTCCACCGCCTGAGAGGACGCTTCCAGAACCACATCGGTGCATCCGCGCTCTACCATCTGCGCGAGCAGCTCATTGAGCTCCCACGCATCGGGGGTTGTATAACGAGCTGGAATGGACTCCGTTTCCCCGATTCGATTGCAGACCGTACCAATCAGCCCCGCTGTTCTACCCATCCGACACAGGGCATGGTGAATCAACCAAGCCGTCGTGGTTTTTCCGTTGGTTCCGGTCACCGCAATCATCTTGAGCTTCCTTGCGGGATGGCCAAAAAATGCCGAGCACAGCTGAGCATAAGCCTTTCGGGTATCCTCAACCACAACCTGATTGGGCAGTCCGCAATCCTGCTGGGTAACAATCAGCTGGGCTCCCCGTTCCAGTGCCTGCGTCACATAATGGTGTCCATCGCTCAGGCTGCCGCGGATGCAGACAAACACACTGCCGCGTTTGACCTGTCTGGAATCGCAGGTCACCGAGGAAACCGGCTGTTCCGGCAACCGATTCCCCGGCAGGATTTCTGCAAAAAGCTCACACAATGTCATAAATCCACCCTCCTGTCAGGCTCAGCAGTATGCTTTGGATTTAGGGAGACAGTCCTAGTTTCCTGCCGCCTGCTTTTGTTCGACCACAATGGTGACAATCGAACCGGTATTCGCAAGGCTGTCTGGCAGAGGGTCCTGCTCCACAATCAGCTCGGTCTGCTCGTTCGAGACTTCTCCCATGATATTGATATTAAAGCCTGCATTGGTAATGATCTGGTTGGCCTCCGCCACGCTGCGTCCCACAACATCCGGCACGGTTCCAATGCTGTCTGCCTCGTTCTGGTTGGTATACAGGATGACCGTTCCGCCGTACGGCAGCTCTTTGCCCGGCTCCGGAATCTGTTTAAGGACGGTGGTTCCCTGTCCAACGATTTCGGTTCTGAGGCCGGCTTTTCGAATCTTACTCTGTGCCTCGTGCGGTTTTTCCCCGATGTAGGTCTTGACGGTCACATTGTCCTGCTCGGCCTTTTCCGTATCGGTAAAGCTCGGCTCGTATCCCATGTAGGGCAGGATGTCCTCCAGCATCGCGCCGACAACCGGCGCCGCGATGGTCGAGGACTGTGCATCGCCGACAACCGGCTCATCCAGCGCAACCAGCACTGCAATTTTTGGGTCGTCCGCCGGAGCAAAGCCCAAGAAGGACAGAATGTTTCCGTACTGGTTTCCGTCTTCATCGAAGTTATCCAGCTTTTCCGAGGTTCCGGTCTTGCCGCCGATGCGGTAGCCCGGAATCGCTACATTTCGGCCCGAAGCATCGGAGCCGCCGCCGACAACCGCCTCACCCAGCTGGCAGACCAGCTTTGAGGTTTCCTCCGAGATCACCTGCCGCTTGATAACCGGGTCGGTCGTTTCTACGATGTTATGATCGGCATCGATTACCTGCTTGACGATGTACGGCTGCATCAGGTTGCCGCCGTTGAGCGCCGCCGACAGCGCGGTAATCAGCTGAATCGACGAGATTTTAAAGGTCTGGCCGAAGGCGCTGGAGCTCAGCTCCGCAATTCCCATGTTATCTTCGGTATAGTGGATACCGGTTGCCTCGCCGGGCAGGTCGATGTCGGTCAGGTCGCCCAGTCCAAATCGGTCGAAATAGGTGGTGAAGTTTTCTACTCCGGTCTGCTGGCCGATTTCAATAAATGCCGGGTTGCAGGAATGTTTGACCGCCGCAGTCAGGTCCTGACCGCCGTGTCCTCCGTTGCTGCGCTTCCAGCAGTGAATCTTGTTGCCCGCTACCTCTTTATATCCGTAGCAGGTATAGTAGCTGTTCATGGTGACGCTGCCGGTATCCAGCGCCGCCGCCGCTGTAATCAGCTTAAAAACAGAGCCTGGCTCATACGGGTCGGAAATGACCTTGTTTCGCCACTGTTGGTTCTGCTCGTACAGCAGCCATTCGTTAAATTCATCCTCGGTCAATCCGCCGTTGTATGCTCGAATCCTGAGATTCTCGGTCAGCAGGTCGGAATCGGTGATGTCGCTGAGTTCCAGCTCCTTGACCTGTGTTGGCGGGATTGGCGCTTCGGTGACGACCGCCTGAACCGGCTGGGTATTGACGCCCTGTGTATTCTGGTTGACACCCTCCTGCGTTGTGGCATCCGGAGTGGTGTTCTGTGGAAACAGCGCCTTTTCTTTCTTCTTTTTGATTTCCTTTTCCAGCCGCAGCACCGCCTGCTTGTCGGTCAGCTGGCGAGGGTCGTTCGGGTTAAAGTCCGGCTTACTCGACATCGCAAGCACCTGTCCGGTGTCTACATCCATTACGATGCCGACCGCACGCTTTTTGACCTCATGCTCGTTGACCGCAATTTCCAGATGCTTTTCTACAAAGTGCTGGATGACCTCATCGATGGTCAGCACCAGCGAGTTGCCGTCCTGCGACTCATACAGCTTTTCATACTGGAAGGGCATTTCGCCGTTTTTTCCGTTTTTGGCAGAAACGATTCTTCCCTCGTTGCCGGTCAGGATTTTATTGTAGTACGACTCCAAGCCATAGGCGCCCCGGTTATCGTAGGCATTGACAAAGCCCAGCACCGAAGCTGCCAAATCGTCGAAGGGATACACCCTCTTGGTTCCTTGGCTGAGGCTCAGGTAGTTGATTTTCTTTTCCTTGATAAAGGCTTCCAGCTCATCTGACTTATCCTTCTCAATTTTATAAGCCAGAACCTGCCAGTAGGAGCCGGTATTTTTGGCCTTTTCACGGATGGTGTCCGCGCTGATTCCCAACAAGGCCGGAAGTCCGGTCTGCTCGTCGCAGATTACCTCCAGCTCCTTCTCTCTGGTTTCCTCCCTGCTGCTCATGTTTGCCGGCTCGAAGATGACATCCCACACCGTTTTGCTGGTTGCCAGCGTTTTCATGTTGGCATCATAAATGGAGCCTCGGTGCGGCTCGATGACGGTATCCTTGAGCTGCTGGTTGAGGGCGAGCTGTTTATATTTATCTCCTTGGATGATCTGGAGGTAAAACAACCGACCAATCAGAAGCAGGCTGCACAGCACGCTGAGCACGATGGCCACGATGCTGATCTTGAGCTTCATGGAGTTGTTGTTCGAAAAATTCGCCATTCCTGAATCCTTCCTTATCGTTTGCTGATTTTTCCTCTGAAACAAAACAAGAGCTAAGATGTCTGTCACTTCTTAACTCCTGTTCTAGTCTCACAGAATTAGCAGGTTTTGCCGTCTCTGCGCTATTCCATTGTATTTTCCGATGGTTTGAGATATGACAGCACCCCTGAAAAGGTCTGCTTGAGCCGGTCCAGCAGCGAGGTTGTGTGGCTTTCCACCACATCCACGCTGTCGCCGTTTGAAAGGCTGACATAGGTGACCTGGTCCTCCCGCAGCTTGGACATTCCCTTCTCTCTGGTGACAAAGGATTCGATATTGTCCATCGCCATCGAGCTTTCCAGTTCAGCGCTCAAGGTGCGGTAGTCCGATTCCAGTAGCTCCAGCTTCTGGTTGCACTGTGTAATCTGCATGGTCACCTCTGTGATTGCAACCTGACTCATGATGATTCCCAGTACCCCGACAAAAAACACTGCGACACAGGTTGCTGTCTTTGCGACAAGGTATCTGGTTTTGCGAGCCTGCTGTGCTTTTTTAACGACTCGGACGTTCGGCGCGGCCTTGCGGTGCTGCGTCTCAAACCGATCGAAATCGTATGCCAAGTTGTTTTGTCTGGATGCCATGGGAAACCGACCACCTTTTCAATATATTGGAACCGGATTCTGCTTAGTCGGGAAGACGCTCCAGAACCCGAAGTTTCGCACTTCTGCTGCGATTGTTTTGTTCAATCTCCTCCTGCGTTGGTTCGATGGGCTTGCGGCAAACCAACTTCGCCTGCGGCTTTTTGCCGCAGACACAGACAGGAAACTCCGGAGGGCAGGTACAGCCCACCGTGTAGGAGGCAAACATCTGCTTGACGATTCTGTCCTCCAGCGAATGGAAGGTGATGATGCAGAATCTGCCGCCCGGATTCAGCCGGTCAAAGCTGCCGTCGATGCACTCCTTGAGATAGTCCAGCTCGTGGTTTACCTCGATGCGGATTGCCTGAAAGGTCTGCTTTGCCGGGTGGCCCTTGCCGCGCTTGGCTGCTGCCGGCAGAGCCCGCTTAATCAGCTCGACCAATTCGAAGGTCGTTTCGATTGGTTGTTCTTCCCTTGCCTGTACGATGGTCGTGGCGATTCTGGAGGCAAATTTTTCCTCTCCGTAATCCCGCAAAATGCGAATCAAATCTTCCTTCGAATAGGTATTGACCACATCGTACGCGCTCAGGCCGTGCTGGCTCATTCGCATATCCAGCTGGGAATCGTAGTGGTAGGAAAATCCTCGCTCCGCTGTATCCAGCTGACGGGAGGAAACCCCCAAATCCAGCATGATGCCGTCCACCTTCTCGATGCCCAGCTCGTCCAAAATCTGTGGAATATCCTTAAAATCCCCCTGAACCACCTGTGCCGCCGGATACGGCGACAGCCGCTGGGTCGCGGTCTGGATGGCGTCCGGGTCTTTATCGATTGAAATCAGCCGTCCGCCCGCAGACGAATCCAGCCGCTTGGCAATTTGTGTAGAGTGTCCTGCTCCGCCGGCGGTACCGTCCACATAGATTCCGTCGGGCTTGATATTCAGCCCTTCTATCGTCTCGTTCAACAGCACCGACACATGCTGAAACTCCATTCCATCGCCTCCACAATCGTTGTTCTTGTTATCTGTTAAAAATCAAGCTCGTCCATTGTCTGTGCAATCATATCCGCCGTGACCTGTTCGCACATCTGTTCCCATCGGTCCTGCGCCCAGATTTCCGCCCGGTTGGATGCACCCACAATGACCAAATCCTTTTGCAGGGAAGCATAGTCCCGCAGATTTTGCGGAATCAGAATCCTGCCCTGCTTGTCCGGCTGAACCTGAGTCGCACCGGCAAACAAAAATCGCTGCAACGCTCTTGCCTTCGAGAGCGGCAAACTGTTGAGCTTTTCGGTCAGTTTGTCCCACTCCTGCTGGGAGTAAACAAACAGGCACGGGTCGCCCAACCCTTTGGACAGAATGAAGCTTTCGCCCAGGTCCTCCCGAAGCTTTGCCGGAAAGTTGACCCTGCCTTTGGTATCCAGACTGTGCTGGTATTCGCCAATCAGCATTGCTTCTCACCTGCCCTGTGTTCTAAAGAAGAAAACCGAAGTGGGCTTCGGGAAGGGAATTGCTCCCCGTTCTTCACTACTTTTCCCCACTTCTCTCCACTTTGTAATTATTATATCTTTGTTTACAAAAAAATGCAAGTATTTTTACGATTTGCCTGCAAATAATTTCACGACAAAAAGCACGCTTTTTCTCCGTTTTTTGTATTGCTTTCCAAAATTTTCCTCTTTTCTCCCGTTTCTTTTCAGAACAAGTTCACAGTTCTTTTGAAGACGCTCTTCACACAGCAGCAATTTCACACCTGTCAGACAGTCTTTGCCCCGGCGAAACGATCGCACGAAAAAAGGCACTGAATCACTCAGTGCCTTTCGGGTGTTATTTTCAACCAAATGGTCAAGATTCTGCGACCACCGCGTAGATTTCCTCCGGTGTTCCTGCGGCTATGATGCGCTCCTTGATATTGGGCTCACACAGCGTTTGGGCAACGCTCATCATCGTTCCGATATGTCCGTCATCGGTCGTTGCCGCAAGGACAAAAACGATGGAGACCGGGTCATTGGTCTTGTGTCCGAAGCAAACCGGCTCCTTGAGGGTCATCAGGCTGATTCCGCCCTCCTTGACGTCCGATTTCGGACGGGCATGGGCAACTGCCACTCCCTGTGTCAATACGATATAGGGGCCCAGCTCCTCCACCTTGCTGATTGCACGCTCTACATACTGTTCTTCCACCTTGCCGGTCAAAAGCAGCGGCTGTGCCGCCTCCCGGATTGCCTGCTTCCAGTCCGCCGCATAAACCGAACAGCGGATATTTTCCTTGGTCAGGTATTGTGTCAGCATTGCCATCTCCCTTTCGTCTGAATCGAAATAATTCGGGATTTTTCTACATTGTTTTTATCATACACCATGATTAAATTTTTGACAAGCCAAATTTCATCCTTTGCACCCTTTTTCTCCTCAAAATTCCTAAAAGTTTTTCACATTCCTCCCCGCCGTCATGCGGTTTTCTAAAATGATTGATAAAAGTAATCGTCTATCCTTTGTGTATCAAAAAAATCAATCGTCTTTTGCTTGACATTATTCTGCATTTTTCATACTCTTATTTTGAAAGAAACTGTCCCGCTCTTTCCCGGTAGGACAGCCCGAATCAGATTAAAGTGAAAAGAGAGATCATAACTATGGAAATCAAAAAGGAACTGCCTGAGATTTTTAACGAATTCGGCGAAATGCGGAAAAAATCCTTCCTGGCAGCTTACGAGATGAAGCAGAAAAACATCCCCTTCATCGGAACCTTCTGCACCTATTTCCCACAGGAAATCGCTCTGGCGATGGGCGCTTGCGTCGTTGGACTGTGCTCCACCTCCGATGAGACCATTCCGGATGCTGAAAAGGACCTTCCGCGAAACCTCTGCCCACTGATTAAATCCAGCTACGGTTTTGCTAAGACCGACAAATGCCCTTACTTCTACTTCTCTGACCTGATTGTAGGCGAAACCACCTGCGACGGCAAAAAGAAGATGTACGAGTATCTGGGCGAATTCAAGCCGGTATACACCATGGAGCTTCCGAACTCCCAGAGCCCTGCTGCTCTCGAGCTGTGGAGAAAGGAAATCATCAAATTCAAAGAGAAGCTGGAATCCTTCTTTGATGTCACCATCACCGAGGAGGACATCCGTAAGCAGGTTCGCATCATGAATGAGGTTCGCCGCGCACTCAAGGAATTCTACTCCCTGTGCAAGCTCGAGCCGGTTCCGATGCTCGGTCAGGATATGTTCAAGATTCTGTACGGCGCAGCCTACAAGTTTAACAAGGAAACCCTGCCGGGTGAAATCCGTGCACTGGTTGCCAAAATCAAAGCGGAGTATGAGGAAAATCCGAACAAATATCCAAAGGCTCCTCGTATTCTGGTCACCGGCTGTCCAATCGGCGGCGGCGCTGAAAAATGCGTGAAAGCCATCGAAGCCAACGGCGGTCATGTTGTCTGCTTTGAAAACTGCTCGGGTGCAAAATCCTGCGACCGTGAGGTCGATGAAATCAATCCGGATGTTTACGAGGCAATTGCAGAGCGCTATCTGAGCATCGGCTGCTCTGTTATGACCCCGAATCCAAACCGTCTTGAGCTGCTTGGCCGACTGATCGACGAGTATCACATCGATGCCGTTGTTGAAGTCACCCTTCAGGCTTGCCACACCTACAATGTCGAGACACTGGGCATCAAGCGCTTTGTCACCGAGAAAAAGGGCATCCCGTACATGGCAGTCGAGACCGACTACTCCACCGCTGACATCGGTCAGCTCAACACCAGAATGGCCGCATTTATCGAGATGTTGTAAGCCATGCTGACATTAGGAATTGACTCCGGCTCTACCACAACAAAGGGCGCACTGTTTGACGGAGAAAAGATTGTTCGCACTGCAATCCTTCCTACCTCCGCAAACCCAAAGGACAGCATCAACAAGCTCTATGATATGCTGTACAATGAGGATGTTGCCTACACCGTATCCACCGGATACGGCCGCGCTCTGTTGGACCATGCCGACACACAAATCACCGAAATCACCTGCCATGCCAGAGGGGCAGCTTTCCTGAATCCCAGTATCCGGGCGGTCGTGGATATTGGCGGACAGGACTGCAAAGCAGTTCTTCTGGACAGTGGGCTGAATGTGGTGGACTTCATTATGAATGACAAGTGCGCTGCGGGCACCGGACGCTTCATCGAGGTCATGATGCGTATCCTCGAAGAGGACATCGGCAATATTGACCAGTTCGTTGCCGGCCACCAGCCAATCAACATCACCAGTATGTGTACTGTATTTGCGGAAAGCGAGATTGTCAGCCTTCTGGCGAAGGGCGCAGATAAGGGAGATATTGCTCTGGGCATCATCAACTCCATCTGCCGACGCACCTCCTTCTTCGCACAGAAATTAAACCTTACCGGTGACATCTTCTTCAGCGGAGGACTTGCTAAATTTGAAATCTTCCGCTCCACCCTGCAGGATTACCTGCAAATCCCGGTTCACACCTCCGAGCTTTCCCAGTATGCGGGAGCAATCGGCGCTGCTGTAATCGGTCAAAACAAAGCAAAGAGACTCCGCTCTTAGGACAAACAAAGCGGCATATCCGTATTTCTTACGGATATGCCGCTTTTCTGCTTTCTGATTTTCACCTTTTCTCCGCTCCCATCATATCCTGAGGGAAAACGATGAAAGGGTGTTTGTCTTGCCAAAAATTTACCTGAGTCCCTCCACGCAGGAGTACAACTCCTATATCACCAACGGGAGCGAAGAATTCTGGATGAACCGAATCGCCGATGCGATGGAGCCGTACCTGCGAGCCAGCGGAATCGAGTTTGTGCGAAACGACCCAAACCGAACGGTTGTTCACTCCATCGCCGAATCCAACCGTGCCCGCTACGGGATGCACCTTGCCCTGCACTCCAACGCTGCTCCGGAATCCATGTCCGGTCTGCTGCGCGGAACCGATGTATACTATCGTCCGGGAGAAACTGCTTCAGCTCTTGCAAGCAGGCGCTTTGCCCAGATTGCGGCGGATGAGTTCAAAAAAATCTATCCTCTCCCGCAGAAGGTTCATGCACGCCCCACCGACTACCTTGCCGAGGTGCTGCAAACCAACGCTCCGGCTGTTCTGGTCGAGCTTGCCTACCACGACAATCCGCAGGATGCCCGATGGATTGAGGAACATATCGAGCAAATCGCACAGACCCTTGTGCAGGCTCTGTGCCTCTATTTCGGGATTCCGTTTGCACAGCCTCAGCCGGAACAAACCGGCACCGTCAGCACCGGCGGAGCAAACCTGAACATCCGCAGTATGCCTTCTACCGATTCGACCATCGTGGCGACTGCACCCAACGGCGCAGCGCTTACCATCTATGCCAAGAACGGCGACTGGTACACGGTGCGGTTCCAAAATGCCACCGGCTATGCCTATGCCCCTTATGTAAGGCTTTAACGCTTATTGCTCCGATGACAGCCTTTGGCGCAGGCCGGGAAGCTCCTGTTCGATTTTACAGTTAAAGTCGTTTTGCTCGCCGCAGTGCGGGCAGGTCACCAGCACCTCGTAGATCTGCTCGGTCACCAGCATGATTCCCTCGACCTCTGCGCTGTCCCCTGTCGGGATACGGCCGGTGGATTCCCCTTCCGATTCCGGTTGATAGTACCAGGTAAAGCTCTCTCCGCATTTAGGACAGCGGTGAACCTCTTGATAAATTGCCATATTGCTTCTCCTTTTCGGGTAATCTCCTCTCGGGCATCAGGTCCGGAAGGGCTGTTCGTTCCCTTTTATGATAGCATTTTCTTGCCTGATTTTCCATAAAAAGCAAGAATTTTGTCATCCTCTTCCTTTTATGGTATAATAGGTGGAAGAACAAGATTCAACGACCAAGAAAAGGAGCATCCTGTTATGATATCCATTCCATCTCTCGCCCTGACCCATGCCGGCAAATTCCATGCCGACGATGTTTTTTCCGCCGCTCTGCTGCGCCTGTTCAATCCGAACATTCGGTTTCAGCGTGTGCTTTCCCTGCCGGAACATTTTGACGGCCTTGCCTTTGATATTGGCTGGGGCAAATTTGACCACCACCAGAGCGACGCCCCGGTTCGGGAAAACGGCGTGCCTTATGCTGCCTTCGGCCTTTTGTGGAGGGAGCTGGGCGAAGCGCTGCTGGGCGAAGAAGCCGAGCGCTTTGACGAGCATTTCATCCAGCCGCTGGATTTGGAGGACAACACCGGCTGTGGGCATCCGCTGGCAGCTGCCATCGCCGCCTTTAATCCCTGCTGGGATTCCGACGAGTCTCCCGACGACAATTTCCTGAAAGCGGTGGAGGTCGCATACGCCATCCTTTCCCGCAAAATCGAGGAGGTCAACGGCATCCGCCGTGCCGGAGATTTGGTTCGCGGCGCTGTTGCCCAGATGCAGAACCGCATTGTGATTCTGGAGCGCTACGCTCCGTGGAAGCAGTTTGTGTTGGACAGCGAGGCGCAGTTTGTGGTCTCCCCGTCCCAGCGCGGCGGATTCAGCGCTCAGGGCGTTCCGGTCAGTGCCAAGGACAACACCCTGCGCCTGCCCTTCCCGGAGGAGTGGGCTGGAAAACCTGCCGACGAGCTTCAGCGGCTCAGCGGGTTAAAGACCCTGCGCTTTTGCCACAACAACCGCTTCCTGATTTCCGCAGACACTTTGGAGGATGCGATTGCCGCCTGCCGTCTGACACAGGAACACTCGATGTAATGTCATCACGAAAGCCCCGACAGATTTGTTGAAAATCTGTCGGGGCTTTTTGCATCGGTTTGGATTTTAGCTTACAGCAGCTCCTGCAACTGTTCGCTCAGGGTGTCCAGCTCCTGCCGCTCCGGCTGGCTCTGCTCCGAGCCCTGCATCCGTTCCAGTGCGGCTTGTGCTGTTTTGAGCAGTCCTGACAGCTGTTCCGATGGCTGCTCCTGCTTGCGAGCCACCATCACCAGCCGCTTTAGCCGCTCCATCGACATAAACAGCTCATGCTCCTGATGAACCTCTTCAATCAGCCTGCCGAATCTCCAGCCCTCGTTGTGCTGGGTCACGACCATTTTGATTGGAAGTTCCACCCCAGCTTTGCTCATCGCATTGAGCAGCTCATCCAGCCGTCTGCCTGCGAAACCTCCCATCACCATCGCACTGACCTGCGGTACAGGAACCTCGTCCTGTTCCGGCTGAACCGGGGTCACACGGTAACCGGCAAGCTCTCCTGTGGTTTTTCCCAGTTGGTCCTCTGCAATCATCCGATATTCCAGCTTCATCTGGTTGAGCAGCTCGAGCAGCCGCTCGCCGTTTGGTATCTGCTCGTAGCGATAGAGCAGCACGATTTCCTTTCGTGGGGCAATTTTTGCTTTCATACGGGTCTGTCCTTTCCTGATGTCAGATTCTGTGTTCTCTTATTGTAACACATCCGTCCGCCGTTTACCAGAAATTGATTTTCTTCTAAGCAGAGCGTGTCATCTTAACAATCTGGTGGTGCTTGTTTTCCAGACCCGGATGGTCGATTTGACAGCTGACCTCGATTTCCACCCGGGATTTTTCAATCAAGCGGTCCCAGTCCTTCTCATGCTCCTTCCAATAGGTTGGAGCATATTTTTTCAAAAATTCCGAATAGCGGAACACATCGCTTTTCTGTTCAAAAAAGACCCGATCGATGGTTTGGCGCACCGTTGCCCGAATCGTTTCGGCGACCTGATTCTGAATCTCGGTCAGCTCATCGACCTGCGCGCCGCCACCTCGGTCAAAGCTGACTTCGCGGATGCTGCCCTGCGACCGAATCGAAAGGTGAAAGACCGGGTAGCCGCGGACGATTTCTACCTTCACCCTGCTTCTGCTTTTTTTCAGCTCCACCGAAGCTCGAGAGGCATCCTCCTCGCCAAAATCCACCGTAATCAGCGCCCGGTTCAGCTCGTTGGTCGCCCACAGCACCCCACGAGTCTGTTCGATTGACAGCGTATCCTGCAACCTGCCGTCCCGAAACACCGCCATTCCCACGATTTTCAGAACATCCTCGTTACCGTCCAGCTCGACTGTCGTCAATACCGGCAGATATGGCTCTGCACGGTTGCTTTGCAGACGGTTCATCACATCACGCAGGGTCGGACGACCCAGCAGGCCGTTGCGTCTGCCCTGCTCCACCAGACTTTTGAGCTGGGTGGGATTGCTGCCCTCCTGAGATTTTGCCCGAATGATGCTCTCTGCCCTTCCCTGCGCCATCGCTACATACAGCTCCGGACTGACCTCATGATTGGCGTTAAAGTAGTTGAGCGTCCGTTCCAGACCCTCCTGCGCCGCCTCCTGTCCGACTACCAAAAAGCTGCTGTTTCCCAAAAAGACCTCGTTGCCGTTATAGTGGCTGACCTTGCTGACCGCCTCGCTGATGGAGCGTCCGCTTGTCTGAATCACCACCGCCGCAGAGGAGGAATTTTGCTCCCCCGGCTTTGCCTGCGGGGAAAATTGCAGCATGGTGACCACAAAGCCCTCCTCGTCTGTGTCCACCCCAATCATGCGGATAATGGTTCGGTCCTTTAGCTCGACCCGATTCATACAGCCGCACAGCACCAGGCTCACCGCAAATGCTGTCAGCACTGCCATCCGTCTCCTGTTCACGCTTGTCCCTCCTTTGGCTCTCGCTTGCCTTTCCAGCGGATTGCCAGCAGCACCGTCGGCAGCAGCACCACCAGAAGATACACCGGCAGTCCGCTTGCCAGCGAGAGATACAGCAGCCGCAACTGTCGAATATCCCCTGCCACTACGACCGCCGCCACCGCCGCAATCGCCCCGTTGAGCGCCGGTATCCACCATCCAAAGCGTCTGCCGGTCAGCTCGTTGAGCATCCGAGATGCCAGCAGCAGATACATTGCCGCACGAATCATGCTGGTGCCGACCCAAAGCATAATCAGAATATAGTCGAATCGATAGAACACATTCGATCCGGACAAGGCAAACATGGTGTAGACCGGAAAGCTCCTCGTCTCTCCGTCGTTGCCCAGAATTACCACGGCGGCAAAGGCCATGAGCCAAATCATCAGATTGGAAAGGTTGTGATACCCCCAAAAGGTACTGCGGATTTGGTCGGTGTTGAGATTCGACACCAGCAGCACCAGCGCGACCAGCTCCAGATTCTGGGTAACGCACAGCACGGTAGAGTACAGGACGGCAGAAAAGCCCTCGTAAAAAGGAGAATACAGATTCAGGACATCCCAAAATTTCCACAGTCCCAAGACGAGCAAAACGCCAGAAGCACAGACTGCAACCAGCAAAATCGCCGCTGTTCGCGTCACTGCTTCCAGCCCCAGAAATACCAGATAGAGAACCGCTCCGCAGAAAATGAGAACCAGCCAAAGGGAGCTGGCCCGCGGATAGACCGCCGAGGTCAGGAAGATGGAAAACTGCGCCGCAGTCTCGATGACTGCCAGCAGACAGACCAGATAAAATCCTGCTGCCGCCAGCTTGCCCAGTCTCGGAGAAAGCTGCCGTGCCACCTGATACAAATCCATGCCCGGGTAATCCCGCAGCAAAAGGAAAACCGGAATCAGCACCGGAACGGTCAGCAGATACCCGAACAGAATCGACACCAGCGAGGTGGTCCCTCCGGGCGATTCGTGGGTGGTCGGCACAAAAATCAGAAGAATAAACAGCCTTGTCAGCACCAGCAGAGCCACCAGCTGTGCCCGACTGATTTTCGGGACACGAATCTGCTCGTTTAGCATCTTCCTTCCCCCTTCTTGCCGCCTGCACTCCGCTCATCTTTCAGTCGGCTGCCCGGCAAATCCTGCACCCGCAGCCGTAGCTTGCCCAGCTTTTCCCAGCTGCTGCGCCAGAAGTTGTCCCGAAAATCTGCAGCCGCACAAGGGCTGGTTGGCGCGGTGATTGGGATTCCAAACGATTCCAGCGCACAGAGGTTGGCCAGCAGCAGAACCATCCCCACCGAAATTCCAAACAACCCCCAAGTGCCCCCGATGAGGATAAAGACAAACTTGAGCACTGCGGCAGGTTCATACAGAGAAGGCACCACAAAGGAGCTGAGCGCAGTCAGTGCGACCACCATCACCATCGAGGAGCCGATGATGCCTGCGGTCACTGCTGCATCCCCGATGACCAGCGCGCCGATAATGCTGACTGCATGGCCCACCGGTCTGGGCAGGCGCAGTCCTGCCTCCCGCATGATTTCGTAAATCAGGTGGATGACCAGCGCCTCTGTCATCATCGAAAACGGGGTCTGCTGCTCGGAGGTCGCGATGTTGTACAGCAGAGTGTCCGGGAGCATCTCGGGGTTGAAGATGGTGATTGCCACATACAGCCCCGGCAGAAAGACCGAAATCAGGAAGGAAAGATATTTGAGCAATCGGAGAAAGGAGCCGTAGTAAGGCCGGTAGGAGTAGTCGTCCATGCTCTGAAAATGCTCTGAAAACAGGTACGGGACAATCAGGGCAAACGGCGTCCCATCCACAAGGATGGCGATGCGGCCCTCGTTCACCTTGGCACACAGGGTATCCGGACGCTCGGTCGTGCCCACCGTCGAAAAGGGTGAGAGCGGCCTTCCCTCCAGGTACGGCTTGAGGTAGCCCTGACTGAGAATCAGGTCTGCGCTGACCCTTGCCAGTTTCTGCTTGACCGCTTCCACCAGCTTTGGGTCAGCGGTGTCGGTCAGATAGACCAGACAGACATCCGTCCTGCTTTTACTGCCAACCGAAAGCAGCTCAAACCTGAGGCTGGGGGAGCGAATCCTCCGGCGAATCATAGTCAGGTTGATTCGGATTGGCTCCACAAAGCCTTCTCGGGAGCCGGTGATGTTCATCTCGGTGCTTGGCTCGGAGACCGAACGAAAACTGTAGCCCTGCATCCCGCAGGCAATCCCTCTGTCCACCCCGTCAATCAGCAGCACCACAAACCCCGCCATCAAAAAGGTGAACAGCTCATCATAGGTAAAAAATTCCTTCTGGTCACCGGAGAGCGCCGTATTCCTGCTCACCCATTCCGCTACCGCTTCCCCGTCTGCGTCCTTGAGCTCAAGGCGGCTGAGCGGCTTTACCATACTTTCGCCAAACTGCGAAAGATTCACCATCCCCTCGCACATCAGGATGCTGACACGAACCCCGCTGACCTCAATCTGCCTGTCCTGCAAATCGGCGGTATTCTGTGCAAGGGAACGAATCTTCACCATGTTTTCGAGCAAGTCTCGTTTCAGCCTTGCCTGTGCCTCCTTGCGGGAGCCGACTCCCTGCGGCTGTGAGGCATCAAACAATCCTCCCTGCCGCGTCCGCTCCTCGCTGTGCGGGTCCAGCAGCTGCTGCCAGAGCTTTTTCATCAATCCGTCACCACTCCTTTTCTGCAATCCGACCACAGCAAGGACAAACAAGCGGCTTCCTGCGGGCGGATTTTGCATGTTCAAGATTCCTGTGCTTAGTATCCGCATAATTTCCAGAATTTATACCGATACTAGCGATACGAAAATTTTGAAGGGAGCAGATGATATGCTGATTTCATTTTTAAGAACCCTCATCCTTTATCTCATTGTCATCTTCGGAATCCGCATCATGGGCAAGCGGCAGCTTGGACAGCTCCAGCCCTCCGAGCTGGTGGTCACCATCCTGATTTCCAACATCGCGACCCTGCCCATCGAAAACAGCGATGTGCCCTTGATTCTGGGAATCATTCCAATCCTGACGCTCATGTCGTTTGAGGTCATTCTTTCCACCCTGACCCTAAAAAGCCTTCGACTGCGCAAGCTGGTTTGGGGCAACCCGCGCATCCTGATTCGGGACGGGCGAATCGACCAGAAGGAGATGGAAAAGCTGCGGTATTCCATCGATGACCTGATGGAGCAGCTGCGCAGCAACGGCATCTTCGATTTGCAGGAGGTGGAGCTGGTCGTGGCAGAAACCACCGGTCTGCTGTCCATCTACAAGAAAAGCCAGTACGAACCGCTCAACGCCAAAAATGCCAACATCAACCTGCCCAATTCCCCTGCGCCTTTTCTGGTGATTAACGACCGGCGCGTCCTCTCCGACGGGCTAAAAAACTGCGGCATGACCCCCAAGGAGCTGGAAAAGCTGCTCAAAAAAGAAGGGTACCGGCAGGAGGATATTTTCCTCATGACCTGTACCCAAGACCGAACGGTTTATATTGTCCCGATGGAGCGAAACTAACCGAAAGGAGAATTTTGTTTGAAACGACTGTACACCGCCATCCTGATTCTAAGCGTCATCCTCGGCGCCTCGCTGTTCGCCCTGATTCAATGCTATCAATTTCAGCAGCAGGCTGTCCCGCTGTTGCAGCAGGTCCTGACAGACGCAGAAAGCGGCCGCCTGACACAGGCAGCCGCTCTGGCAAAGCAATTCAACGAATCCTGGCAAACGACCAAGGATTCGATGGTTTGGTATATCCGGCACGAGCCTCTGGAGCGAATCACCGATATTGCCGCCCGTTTGGAGTATCTTGCCCGATATGACGATGTCGCACAGCTGACCGCACAGACCAGCCAGCTACTGATTTGTGTGGATGAGCTGTATGACAACGAGCTTCCTTCCTTAAAAAATCTTGCCTAACCCTCATGGGGTTTCGGCGAAAGGGAAGGAAGCCGCCGAACAATCCGATTCCGGCTAGAGCCCGCTGCGCTCTTTTTCGTCGAGGATTTTTCTAAGTTCCTCCATAAAGGAGTTGATATCCTGAAACTCCCGATAGACGGAAGCAAAGCGGACATACGCTACCTGGTCGATTCCGCGCAGCTCCTCCATCGCAAGCTCTCCGATTGCGCGGGAGCTTACCTCTCCTTCCAGAGAATTCTTCAGCTTTTGTTCAATCTCGTCCACCATCTGCTCCAGGCGCTTGAGAGAAACCGGTCTCTTTTCGCACGCCCGCAGCAGACCGTTCAGCAGCTTTTCCCGGTTGAACGGTTCGATGGTGCCGCCCTTTTTCATGACCATCAACGGAGTTGTTTCCACAATTTCATAGGTTGTAAACCGCTTGCCGCAGCGGATACATTCTCTGCGCCGGCGGATTTTTTCATCTTCATCCGTCGGTCTTGAATCAATTACCTTGCTTTCGGAATATTGGCAGTATGGGCATTTCATAGCTTGGATTCCTTTCCCTCAATACATCTGGTTCGATGTGGGTCGTCCGGTCGGCAGGAGGCAAAACATCCTCCCCTATTTGCCGCCGAATCTTGCTGGAAACATTATAGCATATCTTCCGCCCATTTGTACAATCCCCGTGCAATTTTTTTACAGACTGCTTAAAATGCAATTCCGTAAATGCTTCCTAAAAAGTCTTCGATCACATCATACAGATGACACAGGGAAAGTTGCTCCCGATTGCATCGCTCCACCAATCGCTCCAACTGCTTTTTGTCTGTCGTGATATCCAGAACCTCCTGTAGCTTACATCCTTTCCTGTAGACCGCTATCCCATAGCATCGGGACACCGGACTGTCCGCAAGCGACCCGAAGGTTTCAATCACTCTGTACTCCATTTCTTCTGTCTGCCGAGCCGAAGCACAGCTCACAGCTCCTTTGACCACCAGCCCTCACCTCATCAGTTTGTTTTTTCGTTCCTGTGAAAACAACATCTCCGAAGAGCTTTTCTGCCGCTGATTTTCTGAATAGAACGCTCTGAGTTCTTATTATAGCACGATAGAAGAAAAAGTTCTCCTAGTGATATTTCACAATATTATTCTAAGATAATAATATTCTGGTAATCTCTCATAATGCCTCGGCGGGCAACCTTATGAAATAAGCACAAAGATTTGTCGAATGATGGGGGCTTTTGTCAAAACATTTTTGAACGGTTCATGGCATTTTTAAGCTGTCGAAAACCATCTAACACCTCTTCTTGGCCCTGATAGCTGTCGGAATACAATTCCTGAATGATATATCCGTCAAAATGCTGTTGTTTCAGCTGCTCGAACAGGGCGCTCCACTCCATCGTTCCCTGTCCAATCGGCAGGCAGTCCCGCTGCACATCGCTGTCGCTGATGTGGATGTGTCGGATGCTGTCTCCCAGCTTCTCCAGATATTCCAGCGGGTCCTTCCCCGAGCGCAGTGCCTGCTTGACATCCAGCACACACGCCAGCTGCGGATACCATTGTTTCAGCTCGAGCAGATAGTCCGGCTCCTTGCTCTTGCTGCGGACCACATTTTCATAGGCCACCGTGACCCCGTACTCCTCCCGCGCCATTCGGTCCAGCGCATAAAAATGCTTGGCACTCTTTTCCATCGACAGGCTGGAAAAGACCGACGCTCCGTGAAAAACCAGCAGCTGTGCGCCCAGATAGTTGGCTGCGTGCAAAAAATGGCGGTAGATTTCCAGACCATCCTGAATCCGTCCGGGATAGTCTGTGAAGAAATAAAAGGATTCACTGCCGGATGTAAAGGGGTGAACCGACACCACCTGTGTCTGGGATGCCCGACAACATTCTGCCAGCTGTTCCAGATAGCCGGGCTTGAGCTCCTGAAAGGAATTGAAGAAAATCTCGATATTGGGGACCTTCCACTCCGTCAGCTTCTGAACCGAATGAAGGGTATCCATCGGGAAAAAGCAGGCGCTGGAAACCCCTGCTCGAAGATTCGTTTCCTGCACGCAGATACCTCCTATCCAAATAAACCGCTTATTCTGCCATCAGCTGTCTGAGCACCTCCGGCAGCTGAGACGGGCTGGAAATCGTACACCCTGCGTGGTGCTCCTCCAGCTCCGCCTTGCCGCGGAAGCCCCATTCTGCTCCAATCGTATCAATTCCTGCGTTGGCTCCGGTATCCATATCTACGCTGGAATCGCCGCAATAGACACACTCCTCCGGCCCCACGCCCAGCCGTTCCATCGCCAGAAACAGACCGGTCGGGTCGGGCTTCACTGGGATTCCCTGACGGTTTCCGACAATCAAATCGAACCGGTCGCCAAACAGCTCGGTGCAGACCTTGCCGGCAAATTCATCCGGCTTGTTGGAAAAGACGGCAATTTTCAGTCCCATCGCCTTGAGCTCGTCCAGTGCCTCGGGCATCCCGTCATACGGGCGGGTGTTGCACAGATAGTTTTTATCGTAATATGCCTTAAAGGCCGCCTTCACCTTGTCGCCCAGCTCCTTGGTATAGCGCTCCGGCCCGATTGCCCGCTTCATCTGGGTATCCACACCGTTTCCCACAATCATTCGATACTCCTCGATTGGATGGCCGGGAAGCCCAAAATCCGCCAGAGCCCGATTGGTGCATTCCCCCAAATCCCGCAGGGTATCGCAAATGGTTCCGTCCAAATCAAAGAATACAGCTTTTATTTTTTTCATCATCTGATTCCTCTTTCCATTAGTTTTTTTCATTTTAATCTTTTGCGCCATCTTTGTCAAACAATTTGCGGGGCAAATTTCCCTTGAACTGTTTGGCTTGTGAGATTATAATGAGAGTATCTTCACAAAATCCATCGAACGCAGGAGGAGGACGGCAAGCATGAGTGCGCCATTAGCAGACCAGATGCGCCCGCAGACCATCGATGAGGTGGTGGGACAGCGCCATATTCTTTCCAAGGACGGCATCCTGTATCGGATTGCGCAGTCGGGACACGCAACCAATCTGATTTTTTACGGGCCTCCCGGCACAGGCAAAACCACTGTTGCCAGAATCATCGCCAAGCAGGCGGGCAAAAAGCTGTACAAGCTCAACGGAACCACCGCCAGCACCGCTGACTTTAAGGAAATCATCTCCTCGCTGGACACCTTTGAGGGGATGAACGGCGTGGTGCTCTACCTCGACGAGATTCAATATCTAAATAAAAAGCAGCAGCAGACCCTTCTGGAATTTCTGGAAAACGGTCAAATCACGCTGATTGCCTCCACGACCGAAAACCCCTATTTTTATATCTACAATGCGATCATCAGCCGAAGCACCGTCTTTGAATTCAAGGCTGTCTCTCCGGAGGAAATCGAAACTGCCCTGCACCGCGGCGTCTCGATTCTGGCGCGGGAAGCCGAGCAAGACGGGCTTTCCCTGCAAATCGATGACGGCATCCTGCACAGCATTGCGATGTCCTGCGGCGGCGATGTTCGCAAAGCCATCAACACCCTCGAGGTAGCTTACCTGTCCGCCCGTGTGGAGGACAAGGTCAAAACCATCACCGCCCAGCAGCTGCAAAGCATCTCTCAGCGGGCTGCCCTGCGCTATGACAAGAGCGACGATGTCCACTACGACCTGCTGTCCGCTCTGCAAAAATCGGTGCGCGGCTCGGACGAAAATGCCGCTCTGCACTATCTGGCACGGCTGTTGGAGGCTGGTGACCTCATCTCTCCCTGCCGCCGCCTGCTGGTCATGGCAAGCGAGGATGTCGGCATGGCTTATCCCATGTGCGCCGTCATCGTCAAGGCCTGCGTGGACAGCGCCCTACAGCTGGGTCTGCCGGAAGCGCGCATCCCATTGGCACAGGCGGTGGTCACCATGGCAACCGCGCCCAAATCCAATTCCTCCTATCTGGCAATCAATCAGGCGATTGCCGATGTGCGCGCAGGCAAGGTGGGGGATTTCCCGCGCTGTCTGCAAAACAAACACTTTGACGGCGCCGAGGTGGAGAACAAGGGACAGTTTTACCAATATCCCCACGATTTTCCCGACCATTATGTTCGACAGCAATACCTGCCGGATGTGCTGGAGGGAACGGTATACTACCATTTCGGGGAGAACAAGACCGAGGACGCTGCCCGCCGCTACCGGGAAAATCTGCTCGAAAACCTACGAAAACGAGAGGAAGCAGAACAGCAAAAGTAAAAATTTGTCAAAAAAATCCCGAACCTTTTGAACTGCACCCCATTTGTTGGACAGTATGGTATACTGTTTAGGAAATGGGGTGTTTTTCTATGCCAAAAGGAGTACCAAACAAACGATATACGCCGGAGTTCAAGAGAATGGTTGTAGAAA